>Ga0335085_10000025_pt1 | contig 566403 bp, 498 predicted proteins | sample Lox_Sample_45_FD_206712 | JGI IMG/M metagenome (GOLD analysis project Ga0335085, IMG submission 206712) | Soil microbial communities from Loxahatchee National Wildlife Refuge, Florida, United States - Lox_Sample_4.5 | ecosystem: Environmental > Terrestrial > Soil > Wetlands | place: USA... | reverse complement strand
CGGGTGGCAGCGCATCACCCACGCAATTGACGGTCACGGCAGCGACGGCAACATCGATCACAGCTACCTTGCCGGGCAGCCTGTTGGCCGGCGCCGCAACGCTGAACATCACTGTCGCCAATCCGGGTGGAGTCACCTCCAGCGCGGCAAACGTGACTGTGGTGGGACCGGCTATTACTAAGGTGAGCCCGACGACTATTGCGGCTGGCACCTTGAGCGCCACGCTCACAGTGACCGGAACCAATTTTGTGCCGGGAACGAGCGCTGGTTCGACCGTCTACGCCGCGGTATCGGGAGGCAGCGCCTCGCCCACACAATTGACCGCCACCGCAGCGACCGCAACATCCATCACCGTGACGCTGCCTGGAAGCCTGCTGGCTAGCGCCGGGACCCTGAACATCACCGTGGAGAATCCGGGCGGAGTCACCTCCGGTCCGGCAAACGTCACGGTGGTAGGACCAGCCATCACTAAGGTGAGCCCCACGGCTATTGCGGCGGGCACCTCGAGCGCGACGCTCACGGTGACCGGTACCAATTTTGTGCCGGGGACCAGCGCCGGTTCCACCGTCTACGCCGCGGTATCGGGTGGCAGCGCATCACCCACGCAATTGACGGTCACGGCAGCGACGGCAACATCGATCACAGCTACCTTGCCGGGCAGCCTGTTGGCCGGCGCCGCAACGCTGAACATCACTGTCGCCAATCCGGGCGGAGTCACCTCCAGCGCTGCAAACGTGACAGTGTTAGGACCGGCCATCACGAAGGTGACCCCGTCGACAGTGGCCGCGGGTAGTTCGAGCGCCGCGCTCACAGTGACCGGAACCAATTTTGTGCCAGGCACGAGCGCCGGTTCCACGGTCTACGCGGCGGTAAGCGGGGGCAGCGCCTCGCCCACACAATTGACCGTCACCGCGGCGACCGCAACCTCGATCACCGCGACCTTGCCCGGCAGCCTCTTGGCTGCCACTGGAACGCTGAGCATCACGGTGGGCAATCCGGGCGGATCTATGTCCAGCGCAGCCACTGTCACGGTGGCAGGCCCCACAGTCAGTTCGTTGGGCACTACCTCAATAGCCGCGGGAGCATCCCAATTCCAGATCACCGTCCACGGGACCAATTTTGTGACCGGGTCGGCGGTGGTGTGGGGCTCCGCGGGATCGCTCACGACAACCGTGACCGGCTCTACCCAGTTGCAGGCCACGGTGCCGGCAGCCGATGTCGCGACGGCTGGTACGGTAGCGGTCTCCGTGACCAACCCTAGTGGGGCAGCCTCCGGCAGCATCAACTTCACGATTACTGCCGCGCCCACGCTGACCAAGCTGAGCTCTACCTCGGCCACCGCCGGCGCCAGTCAGTTCACCCTCACACTCAGTGGAACCAACTTCGTCAGCGGCTCGAAAGTGATGTGGACAGTCAATTCAACCGCGACCGCGCTCAGCACGACTTACGTGAACGCTACCACCGTAACGGCCGTCGTACCGGCCAGCGCCCTTGCCAGTGCCGCCACCGCTAGCGTCACCGTGGTGCTTCCCTGTGGCGCCACGACATCAGCATTGACCTTCACCGTCAATTCGGCGAGCTGACTGAAGCGATACGTCGCCCCCGGCCTCGATTCCTGGGTTATTTTGGCCCTGAGAAGTTGAAGCCCCACCGCCAAGCAGCGGAGGAGCAGCGGAGGAATGGCCCGGAATCCGCATTCCCGATTTCTGCTGACTGTTTTCGGCGGCGGCCCAATAGACCGTATGCACCGCTCGAAGCAGGGTTCGGGGCGCGTAATGCCAATAGCTATGGTCGGGCTTCGAAGACCAGGTTGAACCTGGGTTTCAGCAGCGCGCCGGAAGCCAGTAAAGCCGACAGCGGTGACGACTGTGTGAATGGGGTTTTCGCCGGCTTGCGCGCCCAGGGCGGCACCCGCCGCCGAGAATGGTCAGCAGAAATCGGGAATGCGGATTCCGGGCCATTCCTCCGCTGCTCCAACGGTGGTGATAAATCACTCGGGGGGGCATGTAGGCGCGGGTCAGTGTGCGTTTGCCGGCGGCCCACAGCACTTCTTCTACGACGACGGCTTGACAGCGGCGGCAGTCAACGCGGCGCATGCAATACACCAGAAAAACCAGGAATCCCCAGAAAGGAATGAACTCGAAACGCCGCTCGGCGAGATAATCGTATCCCGGCCCAGGCTGATGGCAGCGCGAACAAACCGCCTGCGAACCTTTGCGCGGACGCACGGCGATTTCGATGCTCCTGTGATCGGAAGTGAACCGGGCTTGATGGTAGACGAAGCCGGGAAAGCGGTGGCAACGATTTAGAATCGTGATGAGCTGCAGCATGAAGGGAAAACGGCGAAGGTGGGAATTACCAGGGCAAACCGCGCCGCCACTCGGCCAAATCACGCCCCTGAGCATTACTGCCGGGATTTAACCGGCTGGCCGCACTCGTGGATGGTGGAGGAAAAGACATCCGGCCGGGCAGAAACTGGCAGCCTGTTTGCGGCCTTTCCTGCAGGCATAGCTGCAAGGAGGCCAGGACCTTGTTCCGCGGGACTGCGATTTGTAGCACCGGCGGATCATCGGGTCTGCAGCATGTCCCCGAAGAAGCCAGTACGCCAGATGACGCGCATCTCCGTTTTGGAGATACGCCAGCCGTCTGGAAAGCGTCGCAGAGCCGCGGTGATGACGCCACCAGCTGTGAATGAGCGGTCGAGCATGTTCGCTTCGGCGGGGCGGTCATTCCAGATATGGATGGCGACCAAGTTAACCCGAACGGCAGCAGTATCACCGTCCACGTCCACATCGTGACCGGTGAGTAGGTGTTGCGTGGCTTCGAACCGGGCAAAGCTGCGGGCGAAGCTGTCCGCGATGTTAGCCAGCCCCACGGTGGCCGCGCGGTTGGGACGAATCACCCGGGCGTCCGCGGCCAGTATCTGGCGAAGGTACGAGCCGTCGAAATGCTTTTCGTCCAAGGCGCGGTAGAACGTGTTGACCACTCGCATGATGAGCGCCTCGTCGAGCCATCTGTTGACCTCGGGTTGACCCGCCGTCTCGTTTTTCACTGTCATCTCTCCTTCAGAGGTTAAATTCAGGTTGATGGTTGAGCCGTGGTATTTCGCCTCGGCCGTTTCTGCGACGTGGAATGTGTGCCAGTGGGGTCAGCCCTTTGCGCCGTCGCTTGTGGAGAGATCACACGACGCTGCTGCACGAGCAGGGCCTGCTCGTCGCGGCCCAGCGCAGCCCAGCTCTGTTGCAGTTTCTCCTTGAGGGCCGCGGACGTCTTGGCGCTCATCTCACGCACCTGCCGGGCGCGCTGCTCCCTCATCTGTGCGAACTGCTCAGCGGTAAACGGATGGTTCAAGGTGGCTGTCTCCTCAATCAATCGCAGGATCTCCGTGATCGACGGCTCGACCGTCTGGTCGAGCGCGTCGAGTACCCCGAGGAGCCGAATCCGCAGTGCGACCGCCTGCCGGATGCGCTCACCGACCACTTCCAGTTGACGGCGTAGCAAATCGGCTAGGCCACCATCCGCACCAGCGGACAGGACCACGCCGATCTCTTCGAGCGAGAGTCCGCAGCTTCGCAATCCGATTATGCGCTGCAGCTGAACCACGTCCTTGCTTGTATAGCAGCGGTGCCCTCCTGATGTGCGGCAGGACGGCGACAGCAACCCGAGACGGTGATAGTGATGCAACGTGCGCACGGTGATCCCGGCCCGCTCTGCCAACTCACCGATACGCCAGATCCTGATCTGCTCGCTCATTGGCTTTCTAGCAATACACCACGAGTATAAGACCTCACGTTACGTCAGGTTCAAGAGATTTTTTTGGGTGCGATGCACGGGCAGTCTGCTACGTGGCTGAAAGATGTCTGTGCTGAGGGTCCATGAGCCTCCGGCAGGGGGCCCGGCCCCCGTCGTTCGGATGGGCCGATCACCACCCCGACCACTCACCACCGACAACCTTATTTCTCCGCAACAGGTCATGAGAAACTCCTCTGACCCGCACAATACTGCAACCGTCAGCCGGATGCTTGATCGACGCCCACGCGCAGCGTCTGCTGCGGCGAGCAGCTTCGTTCATTGCCTGACAACGCCGTGGTGGACGGTGAGGACGCCCCAGCGTCATTGGTACGAGATGGCCGATGGGTACTCTCCCGGATCTGGCTAATAATCGATGGGCAATATTCGCTGATAAAATTGAGCCAATGTATTCAGCGTTGAATCGCCACATCGATCCGCTGCTCGCGTCCATCGCCAAGGACGGCGGCCTGGATCAATATAGATACCTGATCGACACGTTTCGTCGTACGGACACCACACGCGATCTACAATTCCAGCGGACCTATCGGTCGTACTGGCAGATGGGTGCGGCTCGACTGAGCGAAGATTTCTGCCAGGCATACTTTGGCTTGCTGGAGGAAATGAAGACGTTTGAGCGCACAGACGTTAGCCGTATCGCGATTCGCCTCTACAACCTGAAGTCGAACAGCAAGGGAGATCGCAAGCTGCACTTTTCCTTCTCGACGAAGATGGTCCACATGCTTCACACGGATACGCCAGTTTACGACAGCCTCGTCGCCCAATTCTATTTCCTGGCCGAGGAAGGTGCTTCTTTCGATGACAGACTGAAGAGCCGGTTGGAGTCATATCAATTCCTGGTGATGGAATACCGGCGTGTGTTACAGGAAGACTTACTTGCTCCTTCGATAGCGGCATTTCGGGCGCGGTTCTCGCTAGCCGATGCGTTCACGGACACAAAGATCATCGACACTCTTATCTGGCGCTTCGCCGCAATGCTGAGCGGCGGCGCGTTAAAAACCGGGCTCGTGAGATATTCTTGAACAACCGCGATGATGAAGTCCGGGCTAAGCTTCAGCCTCGAGTATCCAGAGCCCAAATTCCGGTTGAGGCTGATGCCGTGAAAGGCTGGCTGCGGAGCAAGACGACCAGCTGGTGCACTTTTCGCTCGGGCAGATGTACGCGACGGGGCGCGGGGTTCCGCGTGAATATGTGCAAGCACATTTTTGGCTCGACCTCTCTGGATTTACCGAAGCGTTGAAACCCAAAGGGAACTTGGCACAATGCCGGGCGTGATCCGCCCAGATTGCCCACAACCAAAGTCATCTCACCTCTACGGGCGGTGCCTTTAGTTTTTGCCGAAACATTGCGGCGGCGTCAAGCCGCCCGATTCAACCAAACCGCCACGGTACCGCGCCTCCGTAACGTCCCCACCCCAAACTGTTTAGCAATTGCCCGAATGGCAGCCTTTCGGCATAAATTGGATCACTGGTCAAGTTGAAGATCCGCCTCGTGCGGATGCCTGAAGGCGGCGAAGAATTCCAACCCCCGCGTTTAGCGATTTCGGCGTTCGGCGAAAGAGCAGCCCTGACGAAGCACGGGCGGGCGGAGAAGGGATCAGTTAGGTGCTCATGAGGCACCTGGGTTTAGAAGGTCTTTGACTTTGCCATTGCGCAATCAAAAGAACTAGTGAACAGTCGCCAGTCTGGCTCACGGAAAGCAGCGTCGGCATACTGTCCTTGAGTTTGGAATACCGCTGGTAAGCGAAGCCATATCGATGTGGACATCTGCCGAAAGGACCCGAGCACATTCCGCATGGCTGCGTCCGTCTCATGGTCCAGGTAAATGGCTGCCAGAGTAAACGCCTCCAAAAAGTTGAACTCGTAGACTTCCACTAACGTCCGGAATTCCTGTTCTGTCTTTGGCATACGAGCTTTTGCCCGTCGGTTCAGTTCGTAATGCCCCTTGACCAACGCTTCATGAAGCTTCTGTAAAGCTGAGATTCGCAGCTCACCCAGACTGGTGTTGGTCGAAGCAGGCGCCGACACTATGTGCTTCCCGGCTGCCACGAGTTCATATAGCTTATCCCACCGCAGCCTTTGCCTCGTGGTTGGTGTAATTCTTGTGCTGCTTGATCTGTGAATCGAAAAGGCTGTGGTGCTCAAGACACATCCAGGCGAGGTTATCTTCCTGCCCGTTGGCTCGGTGCTGGTCGAGGTGGGCGATTTGGCCGAGCTCTTCCGCGAGGTCGTGGTTGAGGAAAAACACAAGGCGCACCGGCGGGCGCTTTTGGCGAGGACGGCTGTTTCCACGTCTGGGGGAGTCCTTTTTCGGGCTGCCTTCTTCTGGCATAGAGTGTTATAAAGGACGTTATCACACGTATGAACAGCGCGGATATGGCTTCACTCATTTCGAACCCTGATGACCTGCTAGAGCTGAGGAGAGAACAGCAGGGTAAGCTCCTTCTGAAATTGCTGGCAGAGCAGCACACCAGTCCGCAAACGGCGGTGTCCCACGCGAACTTTTTCAGTCGAGCACACGACTCGCTCGCTCCGCCGAAATACGGCCATAGGCAGGCTGAGGTGGACGAGGCCTTAAGAGAAGCGTGGACGTGGGTGGAGAGTCAGGGTCTTCTTACGAGATCGCCCTCCTCCGCCGGCAATTGGGTTTACGTCGGCAAGGCCGGTACGGAGTTCCTTAACGGCGACGCTCGTCCTCCTGCCTCGACTTCAATGCCTGTTCCTTCGTCAAGGCGCCCAAGCGACCCAATTCCAGAATCCCTTGATGACTTGGAGCTCGACGTCGCCCACTGGATGGGCCAACTTGACGATAGCTACACGTCCCCGGGGTCACTGCGGGAAGGTGCTATTAAAAACCGCCTGTTAAGGCTCGACCATGCAAAGAGACAGCTTTTGTTAGAGACCAAGGCCCAATCCTCTACTTCAACAAATGAGTTTTCCCTAATCGCCGATAGCCGGCTGGATGAGTTGCGCGCGCTCACGTCTCCCCAATTCGATTTCAGAAAGCTCATTCGGTTGTGCGAGGAGTTGAACACCGCTTACCAGCAAGAGTGTTATTTTGCAACGGCGATGCTCACACGCGCGGTACTCGACCACGTGCCGCCGATATTTGGCAAGCAGGAATTCGATGAAGTAGCGAGTAACTACGGGGGCAAGTCTTTCAAGGGAACGATGCATCACCTTCAGAATGCCTCCCGAAATGTGGCCGATGGCCATCTGCACCAGCAGGTTCGGAAGACTGAGACCCTGCCTACAGCTCAGCAGGTGAATTGCGGCCAGCAACTCGACGTGCTGCTTCAAGAAATCGTCCGTGTAACGCGAGAGAAAGGGCCCACGCCATGACCGCGAGTATCATCCCGTTCAAGACACCCCGCGCAGTCGCGGGTCCGGCCGCGAAGCTGCCAATGTTTTTCCTGCCGGACGAATACACGGGCGGGCGGTTCTTCGGCTTCTTCACCGTACAGCGTCACGGGAGGCACGACGGCATCCGGACACGCGTCGACAACCACGCCATGCGGGCGACGGGCATAACCGATTACCTGAAAAGCGACGGCTCTCTCGTGAAAGCCCGCAAGGTGGCAAATCACGCGGACACCCGCACCACGCAGCTTTACGTCCGGCGCTGGGATACCGCTTCACTCGATGAGTACAGAAACGTGGGGATTTGAGACGTGCAGCCGGCTAAGCCGCTTGTTTTCGTGAGCTGCGGGCAGTCCACCGAAGCCGAAAGAGGGCTAGGAAAGAACATATGCGCACTCATCGCTGTGATACGGCCCGATGTGGAGGCTTATTTTGCGGACAATCAGTCCACTGTCGAAGGATTGAGCAACAACATCCTTAAGGCGCTTTATAAGGCCGCAGGTTTCGTCTGCGTCATGCATCGGCGTGGGGATATTGAGACCCCGGACAAGCGGACAGTCACACGGGGGTCGGTCTGGGTAGAACAAGAGATTGCGGTCACTGCTTTCATGGGACACGTTCTTGGGCGCACGATTCCAACGTATTTTTACAAGCAAGCAGGAATCAGCTTAGAGGGCATCCGTTCGGTGCTGCTCATGAACCCGCGCATGGAGTTTGTCGACGATTCACAGGTACTAGAAGATTTGAAGCTGGTCTTGCCGTCTGCGGTCCTCAACCCGTTCAATGAGTACGATATTCAGCCCATCATTAGCCACCGATGTACGACCAGAGGCAATGGAGAGCGGCATACCTATGTATTGACTGCAGACGTGAAGAACGTGGGAAAGCAGAGAATCACCGATTTCCTTCTGCATCTCTACTTTCCGCGTGCGTTTCTGAATTCAAGCACGACTTGGGGAGCGGAGGACAAGCAGTACAGCACTTCCAGCCACATTTGCTTCGCGGCAAACCAGGAACGTGCACCAGGAGGATTATATCCTGGACAAACCATGAGAAACTCGCTTTCGGTCGAGTATTTCGTGGATAATGGGCTGTTCCGCAACGCCGCGGCGATGCGAAGTCAGATTATCGTGGAGGTGTTTTCCGGGTCGGTGCATAAGAAGCTGGAGCTAGACATCAGAGACTATCAGGAGTTCTGAAGTGTACCCTTTGTGGAACTGGAAGCACAGCCCGTCACGGTGATGCTACGTCGCCGGACTTCTTAAACTCCGGCTCGATCGTTACCAGCCCGAACTTCTTGACCGCTCGAAGGTCGAGCTGACGGGCGCAGTACCCCAGCGTTCCGAGCATTTCCCGGCTGTCCTTCTCGCTGATCTCCACGCGCTTGCCGAGATCGTCCGCAAACCGCGGGTTGCGGTGAATGAGTAACCGGTTCACGATGCCGCGATTGTGTGTAATGATATTTCGGATATCGACACAGAGCGAAGCGTTCGCCGCATGGGTGTTCTTCGTAAACAGCGCGAGGCCCAAGTTCTTCTTGAAATACTTCGCCAAGGCATCGATGTTCTGATACGTTAGCGCCATCACGGTCTCCTCCGCGAGAGCGGGTATCAAATCTCCCGCCATATGGTGCTCGATACAAAAACCATACGTCGTCTGTTTGTTCGATGGGAGCTTCTTCGGGTACTTCTCGTAGATCAGCGTCATTAGGTCCGCAAGGTATGTCAGAAAGCTGTTGACGTTCCGACAGAAAGCCATCTCATTGAGCACCGCCGAGTGAATATCCATCTGGGCGACGGCGCTTTTGGGGGGCGGCTGTTCACCCGGTTTCGGAAACTTCGCGGGGTCGCCGTGGCCATAATCGACCTGCATGATCATGCGCCACAAGTACGCCTGAAACCCAAGCATGGAACCCAGGTCCTCCAGATATCGTGCAAGAGCGAGCGTCGCCGGCTGACGCAACAAGTCGAGGCCCGATATTTCCTTTTCAGCCTCAGCAGCCATAAACCCAAAATACCATCATCAGGAATGCAGCCGGGTGACTTTTTTCCGTACTACTTGCTTTTTAGATTGTTGCGCAAAGGGCCCTTTACGCAGCGCCGTTTTGTCCACTCGGACGTATCACGCGCGACCTGTGGAAATGGGCGCCGGCCAAAATTCGAAAATCTACGTTTTCTGATGACCGCTAACATCTGGGGCCTTGCTTCAAAAGGTCGCTTTTCGGAGCAGGACCTGTGCGCGGGTCAGATGGCGTGCCACCACGTTACCGGGGGCAAGAACCGCGGCAGATTCCACAAAAGACGCACACGGCAAGTCTGGCCTTGGACCGACATCGCGCAGTCTGACGGCCAACGCCATGGCCGCTATCCAGAAAGCAGAAGATCGAATCTTGGCGGCACGAATATAACCGCGAGCGGCAGCACACCTCGCTCGGTTACCGGGTTCCGCGAGAGTTCGCCGCGGAGCTGTTGAAGGCTTCGGCGTGAAGGTTTCTAACGTGCTGGCCGGGGCAAGGGGTCTCAAACGGCGCCCCCTCGCCCCACACCCCACTCCCTGGCTCACACACAAAACACCCGACGGATGCCGATCACTTCAGCATGATAGAAAACAGCCCAGCGTCGCTTCGCTCCGACGGCGAATCGGCAACCTTCGGAATAGTGATCGCCATCGGTCCGGAATGAGTGATCGGCTTCGCCGGAATCCGCACTGATGCATTAAAAATCGTGAAGGCCAGATACGGCTTGGATGACTCCGACATCACAGGTAACGGGACAATGATGTAAGTTGTTGTTGCTGAAAAATAACTAAGAGCAATGCCAGAGTTAAGTGTGCCAGAGCACGGCTTGGCGATAGTTGCATCTGAAATCATGGATCTTGCGTTTGGCGCGACAACGATTGAAGCGCTTGTGAGAACAAAAAACCCTGAATTGTTTTGTAGATAGCTGTTAACCTTTTAGGGGGTCGGCGTACCCAAAGATCCGCTCAAGCGCCGCTTGCGCCCGCTCAACCGCTGCTTGCACTTCTCGTGCTAACGCTTGTTCTTCCTCGATTTTTTTTGCCTTCCAGTCCTGGACTAACGTTGTGCTTCCTCAATCTGTTGGGTAGACATCTTGGCGGCAACGGAGTCACGTTCCGCTGAATAGCTATTCAGGTCTTCCCCTTAGAAGCGAATGCCGCCAAATCCGTCCAAAAGTAAGCTTGCACGTAGTCTTGCGGAACCCCCTCGCCTTTGTAGTAAACAGCGCCCAGATTGTAACGGGCACATGCGTCGCCTTGTTCTGCGGCTTTGCGAAACCATTTCACAGCTTCAGCGTAGTCCTTGGTAACTCCATCGCCGCTCCAGTATACGTAACCGATCACGGCCTGGGCTTCGGCGTGTCCTTGCTCGGCAGCTTTCAAATACCATTTGGCTGCTTCGGCGTGATCCGCAGGAACCTCTTTCCCTTCATAGTACGCGTTGCCGAGCTTGAACGGAAGGTCGGGGAATCCTTGCTCGGCGGCTTTGCGATACCAGTACATCGATTCAAGGAAACTCTGCGGAACACCATCCCCGTCGTGGTATGCATCGCCGAGGTGGCGTTGAGCATCGCTGTGGCCTTGCTCCGCAGCGTTGCGAAGCCATCTCGCAGCTTCAGCCGGATCCTTGGGGAATCCGCTGCCCGACCAATAGGCGAGGGCGAGGATGTACTGGGCCTCGACTTGCCCCCGCCGAGCGCCTTCGCAAAGCCATTCTCTCGCGGCTTCTTCGTGCTCTCTGAGGCTGGAGATCTCCCCCGCCAGAAGTTGTAGCACCATCTCCCTGGCGTCGAACTGGAGATCGTCGAACTCGAGATCGGGATTGTAATGCTCCGCAGTCTTGGTGAACCATCTCACTGCCTCAACGCCGTCGATTGGCACCCACTGACCGTGCATATACGCCTGACCGAGGCTATGCTGTGCGTTCTGGTCGCCCTGCTCGGCCAGTCTGCGCAATTCCGATAGCGACAGTCTTGACTCGGTGGTTTGCCGCACCATTGCCGCGGCGTCTCTTCGGCCACGAGCGATGAGACTAGTCGATGCACGCCATAGTCTTAGCGACGAACCACCAAGCTTCGGGCCAACCACGAGTTGGGATTCATCGTTCAAGCAGTTCTTTGCCCTTCTTGTTTGAGAAGCGAGTCATGGGTCTTCTTAGCCAACTCAATCCGTTCCCGAACAGAACCCACAAGTTCATTCAACAGATCTCGACCGTCTTGTCGCATTTCTTCCGCTTGCTTCGTGAGTTGAGCAATGTCTGACTTCAACAGATCGGCTATTTCCCGCTCGATGACGGAAATGCGCTGCCTGGCCTCACTGATCTGTCGGATGATGCGGATCAACTCCGCACCGATGCCTTCGCCTGTTACTGCCTCCGCGCCGTCTTCATATTCGTCCAGGATGCGTTTGAGCGCCTCATCATCGCCCGCCTTGTAAGCGCGATTCGCCTCGGCCATGAAGCGGGTCCGGCGCTCCCTATCGGCGGGATCCGTAGCGAAGTCTGGATGGATGCGTTTGGCGGCTTCACGGTACCTGCTCTTAAGTTCAGGAGATGTGGTCAACTCCTTGGCCTCAGATGCCTCGCCTTGGGCCTGTTCATACGTCTGTCGTGCCCGTTCGCGTGCCTCTTCTGCTCGTGCCTCCGATGGAGCCGAAGGGCGCAATTTGGCTTCCAACTGGGAGATTCGTGCCCTCCATTCGTCCAACTCAGCGTAGAGAACGCCTACCTGCCGTAAGTAGCGACCTTCAAATCTGAACTCCACCGCCCTGGCCGCCATGCGGCGTTTTGCGCGATCGATAGCTTAGGCACGCGCGCAGCGCGGCTCCTTCCGGCGCCAATTCGAGCACGTAGTCCTCGGAGAGCTCCGCAAGCGGATCGCGGAGTCCTCGTCGGCGCGTAGCGATTGGTGTGTACTGAAAGAGCGAACTATGACCGGCGATTGACCGCCAAAACGGGCCTCTCAGCGACCCTCGACGCCTGCCGCAATCCACGTCCAGAGACCATGCCCCAGGGCATCGATTTGACCCTCTGGGTTGGCGGCGTCCGCCTCCGATTTACGAGATAGCGGCCGATATGTCGGTCATTGCCTTTTTTTTGCCGGCCCGAAGCGCTGGTTCTGCAACTCTGTGAGATGCTCACGTGGTGCGTCCGCCCACCCGAAGCTTGAGTAGATGTCCAAACCCACCTCGAGCGCCATTTCCCGAGGCCGCGCTTGGAGGTCGACCGTGTTCACACGTCTCGCAATGCTGATCTCTTCATCCTGACACCAGCAGTTCTGTCCCACAACATCGTTATCGCCCAGTGCGTCCAGAGGCCAGGCCAAGCTTCGGCCAGCGACCCCGGATAAGTCAAAACTGATTGCCGCCTGCGGTGACAAGATGCCGCGGCCCGCCATCCTAGCAGCGAACTCAAAGGCGCCGGTCACCGTGTCGAGGATGTCCAGGATATGGAAACGGTCCCTAAGCACCAGAACTTCGTCGAAAGCCCGATTGTGAACAAACTGGCCGCTCCGGAAGAACGACCAGCGTTCGGCATAGCTAACCTGCGTGCCAGGCATATCAATCTCCGCGGCAATCCATTCGTTCCCCGTCTCGAACGAGTCTGCATAACACCAGGGATAGGTTCGGCGTGATTGTGACCGAACGCAGCTATCGAGTACGAACCGGCGGATCTGATCGAGAGTCTGAAGACGGGCGAGCCGGAATTCGGAGGGACGAATCCAGATTACCCATCGGGGCTTTGACCAGATCTTCGTCATGATGGCCGTGTCCGGAACCTGCCTTCTCTGCTGCCAGTACTCCTGCGGATCGACGACACTGGCTCCGGTTTTGACGGACATAGTCAAGGGTTGTCCGGTCTGGGCTGCGCCAATGGCAAGACGTTTCAGAATTTCGGCGGCAACCTCGCTGTCCGCCATGGAGCTGATATCGAGGAAACCATCAATCGAGTAAAGGCCGGAGATGTCAGAGCGATCCAGACGAAGAAACATCAGCCGGTCATCCTGTTTCTGTTTGAGCAGATCCCGACTGGCCCGCCACTCCAAGCCACACCACTCCTTTTCTGCGTAATCGCCGCAGAGAAAGAAGACCAGGAGGCGCGAGTGTTTGTGGTAGAGGTTCGGCAGGTAGACATCTAGGTTTGGGCGGGCGAACTCCGCCTTGTACCATTCGTCATAAAGCACGCTGTCCTTGCCGAGAGCCGACGCCAGCGCCTCTGCGACACTCCTGACCCGGTTGCGGTGCTCGCCTGGAAACGAAAGGGCGACCTGAAAGCGAAGAGGTCCTGGGGGCGTCACGGCTGCCTCTCCTGCGCGGTGATGCGTGACGGCCGTCAGTTGCGAGGAGGCCTTGTTCTCATCTTGAAAGGCCGCGATTTCCATTTGCTTGCAAAAGTTGGCGGAGGCCGCGCAGAGATTGTTTAACTCGCCAGCGATCCATTGAATTTCTTTTCCCTCTGCGTCAGTGACACCAATGCCGCGTGTACGGTCTTTGGTTTCCAATCCCGCCGGATTGTAACGTTTTAGAGCATTGAGCCAATCATCTACCGGCCTTGCCGATTTAGGGTTGAAGGCGGTCCCAGCGCGCAACGCTAATGTCGTGAATTCTAGCCTGAAAACCTCATTCGCTGACAGCACCCATACGACTGGCGTATCAACGTCGGGTTTACACCATTCAGCCCAATGAAATGCCTTTTCTACGCGTTGGTGCACAGAATAAAAATCAGCCGCGAGATTTCGCCAGAACTCAGAAGTTGCCAATTCCACCCCTTCGGCCATTGACCCGTCGGCAACCTACGATAGATCTGGCCCAGTTCTTTAATCAGGAGCCCCGGCCATCTTGCGGGGCTTTTCGTCATGTTTCAGAGGCTTATTGTAAAACGAGATTGGCGAAGCCAAGAACGAATCCCCCGGTAGGATCGGCCCTTCGGGTCTTCACGGCACTCGTTGGCCTCCCGATCAGCACATAGGGGTAGCAATGTACCTATCGCCGAGGCGGGAAAACCTCTGATTCGACTGTCCGAGAAAGTTGTCTGGCAGCTACTGCGGCCGTACGCCACGACTGCGGGCGTCCCAGGCATCGCGCCCCATGACCTTCGGCGCAGTTGTGCGAAGATGTGCCGTGCCGCCGGCGGCGAGTTGGAGCAGATCCAGCTCCTTTTGGGACACGCGTCGGTGCAAACCACTGAACGGTACCTTGGAACTGCCCAGGATCTCGTCCACGCGCCGAATGACGGAATCAAGCTGCGCGTGGCGGTTTGATACCGCTACGCCCACTAGGAGAGTTGGGCGGCCCCATGCTCTCTTGTTGAGCATGAACGCGTCGCTGCAAAATAGTCAGCATCCATGTCGATCCCCACCTGAGCCCTCGGGACTGAACTTCGTCGAGGTCGTCGATCCGACCGAGGTGCCCAGCTACACGATCAACTCCACCTGCCTGCGATTCCCCTCGACCGCGCTGTCCACGGTACTGCTTTCCGAAGTGCAGCAGATCGTTCCACTCATCCACATCCGCATGCGCGAATCCGCGGTCCCCGACATCTATGTCTCCGACCGGCGCGTCACGGTCGACGGCCAGCTATATCTGCCGCGCCTAATCGGAATCGGCGAGCCTGGCTCCGACGTGCTGGTCTCACAGGACATCAAAGGCACCTCCGATAACGTCCAGTTCACGTTCGGCAACGGCGACCGCGTCATGACGCAGCTTCCCAACGACACGGACCTGAAGTACGCCGAGATCGACCTCTGCCTCTTCCACGTCAATTCCGGGATTCTGCTGCAGCTTTGGAAAGGCTTGCACCCAGAACTTCACGAGCGACGGGATGGCAATCTTCCCGGTGACGTGCTCCGACGGGTTCTTCCAGATCATGAACCAGTCCCCGGAGCACCTCCGCGAGTCTCCTCGGCCCGGAAACGTCGTTCACGGGATCACAATTAAGACGGTGCTGCTCAATAGCGTCCCGGTGACCAGCGTGACCCGAACTATACCCGACGTGGCTCCGGCCGGCACCGTTGCCGTAATCTATGACGGCGAGTTGACCGTAAATGCAGCAGGGATGTCATTGAAAGTCACGCTGCTTAAACACCACTCTGAAGTTGGGGTCAAATCGGACGAGTAGTCCGATATGGACCAGGGGTCTTTTCTCGCGATTCCACGAGGTGTAATATTGCGACTGAAATCACACAGAGGCCAAAGGCCGACGCTGGCTTAAACCCAGCCGGGCCGGGCAAACGGAGGAACGTCCATGTCGACTATCTCAGTCAATCTGCGGGATTTCGGCGCACGCACTTCGAGACGCCTGCGCAGAAATCCTATTTTTCCATGGAATCACTTGTTGCTGGGGGTGATTATCGCCGCGGTAGGGATCTCGGTCCTGCCGCCTGGGGAGCACTGGGTGCAGGAGGTACGCAAAGCCGTGGGTGGCTCGCTGCTGGCCATTGGGCTGGTCGGCCTGCTGTACGATCACCTGTTTGTCCGTCGGGTGATCGGGAGTTACTTCGATCTTCTGAAGATCGCGGCCAATCTGGAGATCGAGCGCCTCTATGCGGACCGCGCTGAGGCGCTCGAAGACATCGCCCAGGAACTGGCGGAAGCGAGCGGCGCGGTCAAGATCTGCTGCATTTCCGGATCCGACTTCCTCGGCGTGGGCCGTGTAGCGGGGGCAATCTCCAATCTGATCGAAAACCGCCAGAACGTCCACCTGCGGTTTCTGCTGCAGGATATCAGATCACGGTATGCGCTGCTGCGCGCTTGGATCGAGGAGAAGTACGAGACCATCTGCGAGTCCCAGGAGGGTCTTGACGATGGGGAACTCGAGCCAGACTACACCCTAGATGATTTCCGGCAATCGACCATGAAGGCGCGCATCAGTGCCGCCCAGGCCAGCCTGCACGCCATGTCCCGCCGGCTGCGGCTTCCCACGCGGTTGTCCGTGCGTTACTACAGGTATCTGCCCTCGCTGTTTCTGGTGATCGTCAATCGCTCGGTCTTTGTGGAGATCTACCATTGGGGAGTGGATCCAGAGTATGTTCCCATGCCGGTGATGCCTTGTATTGCCAAACGTACTTTCGTCGTGCGATTCCGGCGCCATTCGCTCAACGGTGCCAGCTTCGAGAACCATTTCGACCGCATTTGGAGGTGTTCGCAGACGAAGCGAGTATTACCCGGCACGATGGGTCCGGACGAGGAGGCGCAACGCGAGTTCGTGTTTTCGTAGCGACGCAGGCGCGCTTGCGGCTGGCCGTCAATAAAGCCAAGATCTCTTATAATAGGACTGATCCGTCTGGCCGAAAAGGGGAGCCCCTTGTTTAGCCAGCGGCGAGAGTTTGAGATATTGCATGTTGCACTCGTACAGCATGACTTTCGACGGCCACTTGCTGAACCGCGGGTTCTGGCTTTATGTGTGGGAAATCAAAGGGCCATTGTCGCACTACGTCTACGTTGGCCGGACTGGCGACAGTTCCTCCCCGCATGCGTCTTCGCCATTCAAGCGGATCGGTCAGCATCTCGACCCAAGTCCCACGGCCAGGGGGAACGCTCTGGGCAAGCAGTTGCGGCGGGCCGGGGTCAAGTACGAGGAGTGTAGATTCGAGATGGTTGCGGTCGGCCCAATCATCTCAGAGCAGGCGACTTTCGAAGATCACGTTCCGGCGAGGAACCAGATGGCTGCTTTAGAGCGGGCCATCGCCGACGAGTTGCGGCGGCGCGGCTATGTTGTGCTTGGTACTCACCCCCGAACCGGCTCCCCTGACCAGTCCGTGTTGGAGCAGATTCGGGCGCTGCTAGACTCGAAGTTTCCGGTCATCGCCTGGCCCACGGTGGAAGAGACGCCAGTACTTGCTCGGTGAGATGCGTGGTTTTCTAAGTCACAATAAAGCACGCTCCCGGCTCGTGTGGCTGGTGGAGTCGTTGAGGGTCTCGGAGCGTGCTTCGCCACGGCGGCTGCGGGCTTCGCTACGGGGAATGCTGCGGCCTGAACCGCTGCTCGGGCTGGCGGCGGGGCTGATTGCGATGGTGGCGAGGATTAAGGCGACCAGGAATCGGCGCATACACAAGGACTATCGGCGGACTAGGGTATTTGTCTTAGAGGGAACGATGGCAGGCGGACGGGCCACGCGCATGGGGTTCAAGCCAAGTCGCCCAGGATTTGCTTCAATCTGCTTTTTCGCGCAACGTCGGCGGGCGAGCCGCCCGGTCGCCGGAGCCATGCATCGAACATGTTCCTGGTCAACCGGTGTTGAGTGCTGGGTTCCCTCGATTCGACGGTGAATTCGTGCATAGCCTTCGGGTCGTAGGCCACGTGCTCGCAGCGGCGGAAACGATCAATTGCCAGCCCGACGGCTTCGTACAGCGTCCGCGCCTCCAATTCGACCGCGTGCTCGATGCCCTCCGAATCCCTGAACGATACACGGCACTGCTTGACGCGAGCAGGATACCATGGTTCGCTTTTTGTTCGCTAGGCTCCTCTAGCGGGAAGCGTGCTTGAATATCAGGTGGCAGGTGACGCACAAATCGCGCTCTCCGATATCACCGACTCGACTGCAGTTCTCCAGGCGGCGAAGGAATTCGATGCATTGGGGCGGGAAGCCTTCCTGGCCCACTACGGGTTCGGAAAGGCCCGAGGATATTTTCTCTTGCTCGACGGCAAGCGATACGACTCAACAGCGATTATGGGCGCCGCCCATGGCTACCAGTTTCCCGAGAAGGGTCCGCTGCGCGCCGCGGATTTCTCCGGCGGTGATGCGACGGTCAAGACCAAGCTTGAGCAATTGGGTTTCACCGTGGAATCGACGCCCGCCGCCAAGCCGCCGGCTTCACAACCGCAGTACACCTCAAGCAGCCTTCAGGTCGGTGCTGTGTACACGTGCGAGCAAATTGCGGAAGCTATTTGAAATCACGGACGCAACGCTCAGCACAGGGCTCTTTCAGCCCCGCGGCTATTCTTCCCTATGGATCTTCCTAACTGAGCAGAAGTCCTCAGACCGGACGCCGTATGTGAATCGCCTGGAAGGAGACATGCTCTACTTCCAGAGCCAGACGCAGGGACGTAAGGACGGCCTCCTCATCAACCATGAGAAGCAGGGGCTGGAGTTGCTTGGCTTCTACCGCAAGGACAAGTACGAATACGCCGCGCAGGCTATTTCACCAAGCCCCTAAGGCTCATCGGTACACGCTTCGGTATCTGACACATCAGTGCGGGCGAGCGCGGCTGGCCCGTGACGTTTGGCGGTAGCCGGTGCCGCTCGGATCCCGGATTTCAGGGTAATTCGGCGATTTCAAGACTGTTGCGAGATCGCAACCAGCCACATTATGCTTCGCCTCGCCCGAGATCGGCCCGTAAACGCGCACAGACCCGGAAAACGTGGCGAGATAAACGCGGCCGTTTGCGACAGTTGGCGGGACGAACTTGCTGAAGTTGAACCACCCATCGGGCTCGGCGCAGTACGAGGTCCAAACCTCGGCAAGCTGCGATCCATCGCGCGCAATTTCGAAAGCGCGAAGTGCGCCTGGAACGATGTCGATCCAAGCGTCATCGTGTAGGGGCAATGCGGCCCACAGGATGCCATGGTTGCGCTCCTGTCCCGTGGCCATGCTGTTTGCCGAAATCGACAGAAACCCACCCGGCATTCCGAGGCCGGCTTGCGGGCCTTTCCTTTTGGGAGGTGTGGCGAAGGCACCCTCGGCCGCACCGGGCGGACGGCGATAAGCGAACGACTTCAGGTGGTCGCGCTCGGGCCAAACGTATAGGGAGCCTTCTCTAAGGACGCCGTCCGCCTCAGGTTCCCCCCAGAAAGCAGGCGCGCCATGGATATGATGATAGCCGGTAGCGAAGGCGGCAAGACTGATCGGAACCCAGCGGTAGATGAACTCCGGAGACCACCTGCGGGCCGCCCAGAAAACCTGAATGGGCGGATTGGTGCGTTCAAAGGGCCAGCCGAATTTCTGTTTGCCGCCGAGCGCATCCAGTTTCAGAAGATAGAGTTTACCCTGCTTCCCGCCACCTACGATCTCCTGCGTTCCTGGCAGCAGGACGGGGCCGGAGGCACCCAGATCTATATCGCGATTGTTGTCGTTCAGAAGACCGACGTTCCAGGGAGCGAACCAACCCTTCACCTTCAGGTCGGGATCAAGTTCGACGAAATTGCTGCCAAATCTCACTCCGGCGTCAAAACCGCCGTTGCCGGCCATGAAGTAAACGTTTCCTTGTTGATCGGCAACGAGACCATTTCCGGCCTGCCACACGCCCCCCATGCCGAGGCGCTTGGAATCGTGTGGGTCCAGATCGCCGGGCTGCGAAACCATGAAAGTCCCGAATTGAGAGAGTTTTCCGCCGCTGAAGTCAAAGCGCACGATCATCCCGTGGTACATGGGACAGGGAGCGTCCTGATGCGATCCGAAGCCTAGGTAGATGTGCCACTGTTGCGCCGAGCCGGTCAGTAGGAGCGCGGGGCGCTGCATGTTGATGCGGCCCGCGTCCTGTGCGGTGGGCTTCCGGTTGTCGAGAATGGCGCATGGGTGGGGGTCCGTGGAATCGGTCTGCGATTTTTCGGGCGGAGGCAGGCTGATGTCGACAGAATCGAGAATAGAGCCGGTCGCCAGGCTGAGCGCGAAAATCCGGTTAACGACGGGACAGTCAGACGTCGCGACTTCTTCGTCACAGTACATCTGACCGGGCATCTTGACCGCGATCTTTGCCGTGAGAAAAATCGTCGTCTTTTGCGGATCGATCACGGGCGTGCTCGTGATTCCCACGTAGGGCTCGATATTGTAGTGGCCGAGAAAGGCGCCAATGTCTTTAGGGATGCGGTTCACCGGCAACGGGTCGCCTACGTGTGTAGTCCAGTAGGGCCGGCGGGCGCCCGAAACGGGGTCGATGTTGCCGCCATTGGCGTCGAAGGCGTACACGAAGTTTTCCATCGTCGCGACGAGCGCGAGGTCTACGGAGCCGGTCGCTTCCGGCACGCCAGTGATCTGCGTGGCGATGAGCGGCTGGGCGTAAACCTGTCCCATCACGGGGAACTCAAACACTTTGCCGAAATGGTTTCTTACTACATCCGGTGTGAGCGTCGTTTCACAAAGATTGGCACCGGTGCGGGAATTCCCATTGCGATGTGTCAGGACATCGACCGCAGTGGGGCAACCGCCGTGCGGGCCGCTGGATTGAGCGCTCATGCACTGGACTGTTATCAGTAGGACGGCAGTCCTCGCGACCGATACAAGGAGGGGGAGTGCCGGCACGGAGATACAGGATCTCGAAGCTACGGCAATCTCGCATTCGTTCCGACCCAGACAACAATCTACGCTCCTGGAGGCTCTCGCGGAATTACGAAGATTGAACATCAATCCTGACCTCGCTGTTTCATCCAAAGTTCGTTTTTCGTTCTTATCAGAACGTTCGGCACGGGAGCCTAGTCGTCTGCCATCCCGTTTCCGAGAGAACAATTCATAAAGTCTTCAGGTACTCGAGAAGATCGCGTAGCGCGTCTTCGTTCCAACCTGGCCCATGATACGGCCAGGGATAATCGTGGCCCCTATTGGAATTCCCACGCTCGTCAGCGTTGAATCGGTAATACCGGTAGGCGTCGCTGGACTCACTCACAAGAAGGCCGACATCTATGGGATCGAAAAGATTCTGTCCACGATAGAAGACGCGCCGCCGTGGTCTTAAATTAATCAGTTCCGCCAGGGTCGCAATGCTGCCGTTGTGCAGGAAAGGAGCGCGGCTGAATGTCGATTCTATCGGAATCGCAATATAACCGTGGGTCGGCCGCAGTTCGCCAGGTTTCGGCTTGAGCGGGTGCCCCGTCGGAAAATAGTCGAAGATCAGTTTCGCCAAATCATTGTAAAAACGGACGGTGACGCGTTCGGGGTCAGTCCCGATCTCGTCGAGAGAGATGATCTGGCCCTGACGCTCTCCATTCACCCAGGTCCCCCGGGTGGCCCCCGGCCAACCATGGCAGTCGCCGCAATAGGTCCGGTATGTTTCGAAGCCGCGCTCCGCCGCCGTGCGATCAATCGAGTGGCCGGGAAAGACGTCCCGATATTTGGGGCCGTCCAAGCTCGCCACGTATGTGTATGACTGACGGATCGTGTCAAGCATAGGCGCTTTGCGCAGGTTCTGCGCAGTCGCGCCGACTCCCATCGCGGCTATTGAGTTTCTGGTGTAGGGGTCACGTACACTCCCATCGAATTGAGCCCATTCGCGTCTTTCCTCTTGATACAAGCACGGCAACTTTGAGGGACCGCCGTCTGGTATGGGCGTCTGGTCGACCAGTCTGCGCACTGTCTCCCTGACCGCCATGATTCGCGCGGGACCGCTTGGGAACAGCGCCGCGTTTCGGAGGTCACTACCGGCGAACGGGGCACCGCGCAGCGGAATCTCGGTGCGGATCTGTTTGCGCGCACCGCTCAGCCATAACGAGATGAACAGCCTGTCGAGCAGCGAGATCGATTTGTTGAATTTGTTCCGGTAAGCGACTGCTACGTTATGTACCGTCATGCGGTCGCTCAGGACAATCGTCTTAATGGCGTCGCCAAACGGTACCAGGTCGAGCGACGGGTTGCCCATTCCCGAAACTAATACGCCGTCGGCAGCCTCGCTTTCCCGGACCACCGCCGTGTGGCACAAGGCGCAGGTGAATCCAACCCAGGGCAGAGGCGAGTTTCCGCCCGACTTGGGCAGGAACTTTGTCACATTGAAACCGAGTGGCAGCCCATGGTCGGTTCCTGCCGGGCTACGAACGAATCCAAACTGGTCGATCCAATCTCCGGCCCCCGCACCGCCCGGCTGCATCTGGTCGGGAAACAGGTCGGGCAATACCTGGAAGACGGGCAGCGGCATGAATTCCGCCCCGATGGATCCGTAAAGGAATGCTTCTTGTGGCGTCTGGAATTCATGTTTGGCGGTCTGGCCAGCAAGCGTGGTTCCCAGGGAAAGCGCCAACAGCGATGCAACGGCGGGTGAAAGGATCGTCGGTCGTTTCACTGGTCTTGTCAACATGGATTAAGCGATCCCTTCATCGGCAGTGTCCAGCCCCTGTGCGCCGGCCTTCGGTTTCGTGTTTGATTTTGTCTTTCAAATTCTTCAACAGATCCGGTCTAACATCATAAAACACCGTGCGGGGATACGGGCAGCCGCCCTGGATGATCTTTTGGAATTGCGGATAATACGAATCGCTCCTGACTGCCGGAACGAGGCGAAAACGCGGTGATTGCGACTTTTCGGTGCCTGCGATGACGAGGGTTTCAATCAATGTCGGCACCAAAACGATCCGGGTTGGAACGGAGAAGTGCCGCTCCTGAATCACTGGATATTCGTGCTGAGTGCGTACGTCGGCATCCGCTAAGGCATGCAGCACTGCAACATGACGGGAGTCGCCTCGCCGCCTTTGATGCAGCGTGCGCTTGCATTTGTGTTAACCATGCTCAAGACTTTAAAGCGAGCGAAGAGTCTCTGCCGCCTGAAGGATTCCTGAGATCTGACAGCCCGTGGGTCCGCGCGTTTGATGCTCACGCTAAGCCTTCGCCGTGCCACAATCATTCTGGAACCGTGAACACGGGTTTTGATCGCCAAAAGGTCGCCAGGGAAGCGACGGCAATTGTCGCAGGTTTGACCTGCAATTTAAGGTTCGATGCTGCCGCTCGGCTTCTTCTTTGCGCTTCTCGTCCGCCGCCCGCTGCCGCGCCGCGATCTCGTCCAGCGCCCGTCGCTTTGCCTCCTTCCGCACATGGGAATAACGCGAAAGCATCGCGCGTGAGACGTAGCCTGCGATACTCATGATCACGTCGTCGCCCGCGCCCGACTCGGAAAGCTCGTTACCAGGGTTGTGCCGGTTGTAGTGCCGCCGTCCGACGACCCCTGCAATGACGCCGGGCTCTTGAGCAGGTTGCGCCGAGTGCGCGGGCGCGTCCTTCATGCGGGCGGTCCCACAACGTCCAGGCTGGCGGCGCCGGCCCAACGTGGGCGCCCTGTGCGCAAATGGCGCGGCAATGTCCGGATAGAACGCGCGCGGCCCGCTTCCGGCCGGCACTCCAGTTTCATACTCAGTTGCAGTTGTTATCTGCACGCCTGTCCGTGCAGATATTAAACTCAACCCGAGTTGAAGCGCGAGGGCGGGTCCACCGGGCAAAACCGAGGACTTCCAGGCAACCTCTCTGCGGGTGGTGCGTCATGCGGCCAGAGCAGTCGTACCGGATGCTCCAATCAACGAAATCGGCATGGAAATGGCGTCGCCCTATAAACTCGACAACGTCACTCCAGTCCTTCAGGCACTTGAAAAGAAAGCCAAGAAATACGGAGATCTAGGTGCACTTATATCATCGCTGTCAACAACAATGACATGTTCGCTGATCAGCGTGACATTCTGAATGTACTATTTGGCCGCGAGGTGATTCATCTCGGAACTCAGGGAGGGAAAATTCGATTGCTGGTAGTAGCCGAACCTGGAAGGGCTTCTGGATTGATCAAACGAGAGCAAGGAATTGTGGGGTGAGCGGCCTGCGCTACACTACGCGAATCAACCCCGGTAATATTCTCACGGCCGGAGCGCACTTATATCTGAATCCGTATGCGAGTCGTCCGTACTCAGGGGCACTGACAAAACTCCCAACCTCCTTACCGGCTCAAGATCGTTACACGGACCTGGACGGCAGGGCGATTCAGCAATTGCTTTCAATCGACAAGGAAGTGAGTCCCGTCGGTTGGGGTCGGAAACCTGCTGCACTGCGCTGACGTTTTGTCCATGCGACGAGGGCTCCCGGAGTCTGCTGCAACTACTGTACGAGCCAGCCGCGCCCGGCGCGACAGGGACGCCCCCTTGCGAAAGTCGGCCAAACGTCGCCCCGTTTTTCGGAGTGGTCTCGTTGTGGGTTGGTCCCACGCGCGTGGTGGACGGTGGTGGACCGCAGCGCGTAAGTCTTTTGTTTCTGGCGTCCCCAGGGGGATTCGAACCCCCGTTACCGCCGTGAAAGGGCGATGTCCTAGGCCGGGCTAGACGATGGGGACTGATGCGTCCAACGTGAAGATATTCCTACTGTAACACGCCCGGCCCGCCCCCCGAAATGTGCTACCGTCTCCACCATGAAAACCCCTAACCTCCTCTTCGCCGCCCTCATCTTCTCTCTCCGCCTCCCGGCCCAGCCCCCCGCCGACCCCCTCGTCGCAGGCCTCCGCCTCGTCGAGGTCGCCTCCGTCGCCGACGCCGCCGAACAGCTCTACGGCCAGCGCATCTATATGTCCCACGACATGCGCCCCCTGTTCACCGCCAAGTTCGCCGGACCCGCCGTCACCGTGCTCCTCAAAAAGGAGGAACACCACCAGGGCGCCCCCGCCTCCCAGGGCATGCTCGACGCCATCGACGCCGCCCCGCCCGGATCCGTCTACGTCATCGTCCTCGAAGACGGCCTCGATATCGCCGGCATCGGCGGTCTCATGTCCACCGCCATGAAGTACCGCGGCCTTACCGGCGCCATCGTGGACGGCTCCGTGCGCGACGTCCCCCAGATCAAACGCCTCCAGTTCCCCGTCTTCAGCCGCGGCATCGTCCCCTCCACCTCTATCAATCACTACCGCTTCGCCGGCGCCAATATCGCCGTCACCTGCGCCGGCGCCCGCGTCAACCCCGACGACATCATCGTCGCCGATGAGGACGGCGTCGCCGTCGTCCCCCGCGCCCACGCCGCCGAAATCCTGAAAAAGGCCCAGGAGCTCGACTACACCGAGCACAGCATGGCGCCCTTCATCGAAAAGTTCCACTCCATCCGCGAGGCCGTCGCCAAATTCGGCCGCATCTGAGCCATCATCCGCGCCGCGGTCACCGCCGCCGCCAAAATCTATTTCTCGCCTCGCCAGGCATTTCCCGGTTCCGCCGGGCCGCCCTGCCTCCCTCCCGCTCCTTAACTGGAGACGGAGGCGGGCCGGAACCGCGCACGATCCAAGGTTCCGATCTTTCGCCCGCCTCGGAGCCATCCATATGTCCAGCCAGGCCCGCATCCAAGCCAATCGCAAAAACGCCCAAAAGAGCACCGGACCCCGCACCACCGCGGGCAAAGCCGCCTCCAGCCGCAACAGCCTGAAACACGGACTCTGCGCGCAAAAGTTTCTCCTCCTCGACGAAGACAGCGGCGCCTACGACGCCCTCGTTGCCGACCTCTTCCGCCGTTTCCGGCCCGTCGGCCAGGGCGAAGAACTGATCGTCCTCCGCATGGCCACCACCCAGTGGCGCCTCGATCGCGCCCGCGCCATCGAAACCCAGATCTACCGCGATCAGATCGCCGTCCTCGTCGCCACCAATCCCGAAGCTTCCCCCGCTGAGGCTGCCGCCCAGACCGAATGGTGCGGTCCGGCATTTATGAACGATTGCGCCGAGTCCCAAAACCTCATCCGCCTCTCCCGCTACGAGGCCGCCCTCGAGCGCTCCCTCAATCACTGCCTCCGCCAGCTCGCGGCCTTCCAGAAGGCGCGCCGCGAAGTTCCCGCCGAAGAACCGCTTGCGGAGCCCGCCGGCCTCCCGCACCCGGCCCGCCGCGAAACTGCCAAACGAACCCAATCCGCCGGTCCCGCACCCGCCTCCGCCGCTCCCCAAACGCCCGCCAACGGCGCCGTCCAGCCTCCCGCATCGCCGGACCGCACCCGTGCGGACCAATCCGGGAGAACCAATCCTGAATATCCGATATAATGTGGATTCAAACGGCTTCCATGTAGCCATAGGAGGGGGCATTAAGTGTATCCGATTGTCCGCCGGGAGCAGTTCGGCCCCACGACGTTTCTATGGGAGATCGGCGCGCCCGACGTCGCCCGCGCCGCGCGCCCGGGCCATTTCATCATGGCCCGCATCGACGAGCACGGCGAGCGCATCCCGCTGACCGTCGCCGATTTCGATGCCGCGCGCGGCACCGTCACCGTCGTCATCCAGGCCGTCGGCAAAACCACGTTCGAAATGATGGGCCTGCGCGCCGGCGACTACCTGCTCGATTTCATCGGACCCCTCGGCCTACCCTCCGGCATCCGCAAACTCGCCGGCACCGTCGTCCTCGTCGGCGGCGGGCTCGGCGTCGCTCCCATCTTTCCTCAGCTCCGCGAATATAAGCGCCTGGGCAACCGCACCGTCTCCATCATCGGATTCCGCACCCGCGACCTGGTCTTCTGGGAGCAGCCCTTCCGCCAATTCAGCGACCGCCTGGAAATCACCACCGACGACGGCAGCTACGGCCGCCACGGTTTCGTCACCGCCGCCCTGGCCGACGTCCTGGCCCAGGAGAAGGACGCCTGCGAAGTCGTCGCCATCGGCCCCATCCCCATGATGCGCGCCTGCTGCGAGGTTACCCGGCCCCTCGGCATCTCTACCGTCGTCAGCCTCAACTCCATCATGGTGGACGGCACCGGCATGTGCGGCTCCTGCCGCGTCACCGTCGGCGGACACATGAAATTCGCCTGCGTCGATGGCGCCGATTTCGACGGCCACCTGGTCAACTTCGAAGAGCTGGCCCTGCGCCAGAAGCGCTTCGAGCGCGAAGAAAAACAGGCCCTCGATCGTTTCCGCGAAGAAAGCGCCCGCCTCGCCGCCATGAGCCGCCGCGGCTCCAACGGCGTGCATGCCGCGCCCGTGGTGCCCTGCCCTCTGCCCGAACTGCCCACCGCCGAGCCGGAACCGCCCGGCCCGCGCCTGCCCAAGAATATCCGCACCATCTCCCCCGTGCGCGCGCACATGGCCGAGCAGCCCGCCGCGGTGCGCGCCCACAACTTCCAGGAAGTGAACCTGGGGCTCGATCTCGAAGGCGCCCTCCTCGAAGCCGACCGCTGCCTGCGCTGCAAGAAGCCCCGCTGCATCCCCGGCTGCCCGGTGGCCATCGATATTCCCGGCTTCATCTCCGCCCTGGCCCGCCGCGATATCCAGGGGTCCTTCCGCATACTCAAGCAGGCCAATACCCTGCCCGCCGTGTGCGGACGCGTCTGCCCCCAGGAGTCCCAGTGTGAAGTCGCCTGCGTGGTGGGCAACAAGTATCCGCCCGTGGCCATCGGACGCCTGGAGCGTTTCGTGGCCGATGCCGCCATGGGCCGCGGTTGGGATGAGCCCGCCGGCCGCCCCGGCCGCGCCGGCAAGCGCGCCGCCATCATCGGCTCCGGACCCTCCGGCCTGGCCTGCGCCGGCGACCTCGCCAAGGCCGGTGTCGCCGTCACTATCTTCGAAGCCCTGCACGTGGCCGGCGGCGTGCTCAAGTACGGCATCCCCGAGTTCCGCCTGCCCGACGTCATCATCGATAACGAAATCGACAGCCTGCGCAAACTGGGTGTCGAAATCAAGCTCGATACCATCATCGGCAAGCTCTTCACCATCCCGCAGCTTCTCCACGATTACCAGTCCGTCTTCATCGGCACCGGCGCCGGATCGCCCAAGTTCATGGGAATCCCCGGCGAGGCGTTCAACGGCGTCTTCTCCGCCAACGAATTTCTCACCCGCGTCAATCTCATGCGCGGCTATCGGCAGCCCATCTACGATACCCCCGTCGGCATGGGCCGCCGCGTGGCCGTGGTGGGCGCCGGCAATACCGCCATGGATTCCGCGCGCGTGGCCCTGCGCATGGGCGCCGAAGCCGTCACCATCGTCTACCGCCGCTCCCGCCGCGAATCGCCCGCCCGCGTCGAGGAGCTGGAACACGCCATCCAGGAAGGCATCCAGTTCCGCTGGCTCACCAATCCCGTCGCCATTCTGGGCAATTCCGCCGGATGGGTCACCGGGCTCCGCTGCCAGGAGATGGATCTCGGCGAGCCCGACGCTTCCGGCCGCCGCCGCCCCGTGCCCAAGCCGGGCAGCGAATTTGAAATCGACGTGGATACCGTGATCTACGCCCTGGGCACTACCGCCAACCCCATCATCGCCCAGACCACCCCGGGCCTCCGTACCAATAAGTGGGGCTACATCGAAGTCGACGAAAACACCGGCATGACGTCCCTTCCCGGCGTATTTGCCGGCGGCGATATCGTCACCGGCGCCGCTACCGTCATCCTGGCCATGGGCGCCGGACGCCGCGCCGCCCGCGGCATGCTCGAATACATGGGAGTAAACACCGATGCCCTCATCGTGCCCGAAATGTCATCGCGTTCTTGATCAGGACGAGATCTGCTGCGCGCAGGTCCGCTACACCTGGAAATGTAAGCAGTGCCATAAGCTCTCCACCGGCTTCGCCCTGCCCTACGGCAAGTGCTTTCTGTGCGGCGGCGATCTGGCCGTGATGGAGAGCCGCGAATTGGGCGACCCCATGCGCCTGCGCGCCATCCGCGACGCCGTACAGTTCGAGCTGAACGCGTTCTATTTTTACAAGCTCGCCCGCGAGCACGCCGCCAATCCCGCCCATCGCCTGGTGCTCGAGCGCCTCTACGAGGCGGAGCTCGACCACCTGCACGAGCTCAGCGAGAAGTACCACGCCCACCTGGACGCCTCCGTCACCGAGATGACTCCCGACGCCGAGCGGCTCCTCTCCGGTTGGCTTTTCCGCGATCTCCACGTCTCCGACGACGCCAGTATCCTGAAGCTCTACCAGTCCGCCCTGGAGATGGAACGCCGCACCCGCGACCACTTCCGTAAGTTCGCCGCCGAGCTCCCCGAGGGCCTCGAAAAGGACCTCTGCCAGGAGCTGGCCTCCGAGGAAGACGAACACATCGCCATGCTCGAAACCGAGATGGCCCAGATCGAATAGTCCGCCGGACCTACCACGGCGGCCCGTCCGCCGTCACCCACCGGTCCGGATGCGCCGCGCTACAGTGGCATAGCGGCGCCGGCGCCAGCCAGTCCATTCCCGCATCCCCCCCGATCGGCGCGCCGGGCGGCGCGTCCGGCGCCGGCATGGGACGCTCCGCGTCCGCCGGCCGCTCCAGGAACCGCTTGATATCCGCGGCCAGCAGCGCGTGCTGCGCCTGGTCCGCTTCGCTCGCGCCCGCCTCGCTCTTCAGCCGCGCCGCCAGCTTCGCCAGCTTCAGCGCGGCGATCGCCCGCACTTCGGAATTGGGCGCGCCCGTCGCCAGCCACATCACCCGGTCCACCAGCACCCGCTCCTCCGCCCGCCGGATCTCCGCCTGGTATGCCGACCCCGCGGCCGCCCCGAAGGTGGCCTTCGTCAGCCGGTCGATCGCCTCCTCCAGGCCCGGCAGCCCCGGATCCTCCGCGTGCTGCGCCACCATGCGCGCCGCCCGGTCCAGCTCCAGCACGTATCCGATGGTCACGTCCGCCGCCACCGTGGCCGGGCTCAGCGGGTCGAACGCGTCGCCCGTGGTCCGCGGGAAAAGCTCCCGGTGCCGGCCGTATCCCGGCGGCCGCGGCGGGATCGCCTCCAGCACCTGTTTGGGCACCGCCAGTTCCGCCGGCTTCAGCGTGGCCGCCAGCGCCTCCAGCGCCTTCCGCTGATTGGCCGCCGTCTCCCATTTCACCGGCGTCCGCCCGTCGCCGCGCATCGCGTAGGTGAAATCCTGGCCCCCGATGCTCGATGCCGCCGCCTCCACCGAGTAGCGGTGATACATGAAGATGGGCACCAGCGCCTCTTCCACCGTGGCCATCGGCGCTCCATTGCGGATCGTATGTTCGCCCAGCCGGTCCAGCGCCGCCCGCCGGATCTTCATGATGCGGTCCAGCTCGTCCGCCTGGTTCACCCCGTTCGACCATTGGTCCACCCGCGGATGGATGTCCGTGTCCTGGTTGGTGAAGAACCGCAGGTCCTTCTTCCAGGCGTCGTCCAGGATCTGGTTCAGCGCCGCCGATTCGTCTCCCGGCGGCAGTTGCCGGTAGCCGTAATCGATGGTCACCTTGTCCCATGCGCCGATCCGCGCCGGATACGCCTGCGACACGTCGATCGTGCCGTCCGCGCGCAGCGTCTCCAGCGGATGCGGATAGTCCATCACCGAGATCCAGCCCTGGCTGCTGTCGTAGTAGTTATGGCTCAGGCCCAGCGTGTGCCCCACCTCGTGCGCCGCCAGTTGCCGGATGCGCGCCAGCGCCGTCTGGTACAGCACGTCCGGCTTCTCGTCGCCCCGCGTGTACGGCGAGAGCAGGCCCTCGAAGATCAGGTAGTCCTGCCGGTCCCGGAGCGATCCCAGCGTCACCGTGCCCTTGATGATCTCGCCCGTCCGCGGATCGCTTACCGTGCCGCCGAAGCTCCAACCCCGCGTCGAACGGTGCACCCAGTTGATCATGTTGTAGCGGATGTCCATGGGATCCGCGCCCTCCGGCAGCACCGCCACCTTGAACGCGTTCTTGAATCCCGCCGCTTCGAATGCCTGGTTCCACCAGCTCGCGCCCTCGATCAGCGCCTGTCTCACATCGGCCGGCGCCCCCGGATCCACCCAGTATTCGATGGGCTTCACCGGCTCGCTCATCTCCGCGTTCGGATCCTTCTTCTCCAGCCGGTGGCGGTGTATGTATCGCTTCACCATCGGCGCGCCGATCGGCACGCTGTAATCCACGAACTCCATCGCGCCGTATCCCGCCCGCGGATCGTCCAGCCGCGGCCGGTAATGGCCGTCCGGCAGTTCCACCAGCGAGTAGTGCTCGCGCAGCGTCACCGCCGCTGCCGTCGGCGTCACGCTGCCCAGCGTGCCCGAAAACAGGCCGCCCCCGAAGCCGCGTCCGCCGCGCGGCGCCGCCGCGCCCGGCGCCGGCGCCTGTATCCGCGGCGGTCCCGGCGACGGCGTGAAGCTGCCCCGCCCGCCTGCCTGCTCGTCGGTGAGCGTCACCGTGACCTCGATCTCCGAGTTCTTGGGGAACGCCTTGGTGCGTTCCAGGTACACCGCGCTGCGCGACTTGTCCACCCGGTACGCGCCGCCCGCCGCCGGCAGCATCCGCGCCGCCCCGGCGCCGTCCCGCACCAGGAAATCCGTGGCGTCCACCAGCACCCGGTTGTCCGTCGCCGCACCCGCCGTAAACCCCCACAGGATCGACTTGGCGAACGAGTCCTCCACCGCGCGCCGCTCGGCCGGGTTCGCGCTCGACGAGCGGAACGATTCGTTGCTCTCCACCAGCAGGACCTTCGGCCCCACCCGCTCGAAGTGCACTACCTTGCCGCCCTCTTCCAGCCCCCGGTCCAGCCCGATATCGTTCGAGCCCAGCCCGGCCGCGATCCCCGTGACATACAGGAAGTCTTCGTTCCAGCGCGAGATTTCCAGCCACAGGTTCCCGCTGCGCTCGTCCCAGTACAGCGGGAAATAGCCATCCAGCTTGTGCATCGTCGCCGTGCGTTCCTCGATCGTCGGAACGTGCTCCGCGGCCTGCCCGTGGCCGCCCGCTTGCGCCGCGCCGCAGCTCACCGTGCCGGCGCAAAGCGCCGCGTAGCGGATGATCTTCCGTATCCCGTGCATCATTCGGCTATTGTAGCTGCCCTCCCGTGTCACAATCGGCTTGATGCGGCTGTTCTTCCGCGACTCGCTGTTCGACGCCCAACTGCTCCGCACCGTCGGCCATAGCTGCTACGGCGGCGCGGATGTGGCCGAGTGCCTCGCCGCCGCGCATCGTATCCGCGAACAGGACTGCGCCGCATGGTTCCGCGTTTGGATGGAGTTGGCCGGCCGCCTGCACACCGAAGCCGCCGCCAGCCTGCGCGGCGGGCATCGGACTAGCGCGCGCGATGCCTTCCTGCGGGCTTCGAACTACTACCGCAACGCCTTCGTCTTCCTGCTCCAGCCGCCGGTCAGCCCGGATCTGCGCCGCGCCTATGATCTGCATCGCCAGGCGTTCCGCCAGGCTGCCGCCTTGATGCTCCCGGCTCCCGAAGAGGTTGCCATCCCGTACCCGCAGGCCCCCCTGTACGGCTATTTCCTGCGCGCCGCCCCGCACGATGCCGCGCCGCGCCCTACCCTGATCCTCAACGGCGGCTACGACAGCACCGCCGCGGAGAGCTACTTCTTCAACGCCGTCGCGGCCCTGCGCCGCGGCTATCATTGTCTGGTCTTTGACGGGCCCGGCCAGGGCGCCGCGCTGATCGAGGAGGGCCTGCCCTTCCGCCCCGATTGGGAGGCCGTCATCGTCCCCGTATTCGACTGGCTGGCAGCACAGAAAGGCGTCGATCCGCGCCGGATCGGTATCATCGGCGCCAGCTTCGGCGGCTACTTGGCTTTGCGCGCCGCCAGCGGTGAGCCGCGCCTGGCCGCCTGCGTGGCCGATCCCGGCGAGTACTCCCTCCTCGCGATCTTCCAGGCCCGCATCCCACGCGGCGTCCCCGCCGTGCTGTTGCGCGCCATCCTGCGCCGCCGCCGTCGGCATCCCACGGGCGGTTGGGCGCTGCGCCGCGGACTGTTGGTCCACCACGCCCCCGATCTCGCGGATTACCTGCGCCAGGCCGCCTCCTATTCGCTCGCCGGCCGCGAAGCCATGATTCGCTGCCCGGTCTTGATCTGTCATGCCGAGGCCGATGACCTCGCCGTCACCGCCCGCCAGGTGTTCGATCTGCTGACCTGCGAGAAAGAGTTCCTCAGTTTCCGCCGCAGCGAGGGCGCCGGAGAGCATTGCGAAGTCGGCGCCCGCCTGCTCTTCCACGAACGCGTCTTCAACTGGCTCGATGCCCGTATGGCTTAGGTAAAATCGCGGATTTTATACCAGAAGCTCTGTTACTATGTTTAGGCGACAGACTGCGAACCGAGGTTCGAGATGCAACTGCATACGATCGATGTGGCGATCATCCTGGTCTACGTAGCGACCTCCGTGCTGTTGGGCTACTGGGTCTCGCACCGCGCGTCGCGCGACACGAAGGCCTACTTCCTGGGCGGCAACACCCTGCCCTGGTATTTCCTGGGCGTCTCCAACGCCTCCGGCATGTTCGATATCGCCGGCACCATGTGGCTGGTCTACCTGATGTTCATCTATGGGCTCAAGAGCGTCTGGATCCCCTGGCTGTGGCCGGTCTTTAACCAGATCTTCCTGATGGTCTACTTGTCCTCGTGGCTGCGCCGATCCAACGTTACTACCGGCGCCGAATGGATCCGCACCCGCTTCGGCGCCGGCCGCGGCGCCGAGCTTTCGCACATCGTCGTGGTCGTCTACGCCCTGGTCAGCGTGATCGGGTTCCTCACCTACGGCTTCAAAGGCATCGGCAAATTCGCCACCGACTTTCTGCCCTGGCACCTCTCCGCCAACCAGTACGCGCTCATCCTCATGGGCATCACCACCTTCTACGTGGTGAAGGGCGGCATGTTCAGCGTCGTCATCACCGAGGTTCTGCAGTTCTGTATTCTGTCCGTTGCTTCCGTCGCCATCGGCTTCATCGCCATCTCCCGCGTATCGCCCGAGGCCCTGCGCCGCGTGATCCCGGCCGGCTGGGAACAGGTCTTCTTCGGCTGGCATCTGAACCTGGATTGGTCCGGCCTGATCGCCGCCGTCAACACCAAAATCGTCCAGGACGGCTATGAAATCTTCGGCTTCTTCTTCATGATGATGCTCTTCAAAGGCATCCTGATCAGCGCCGCCGGGCCCGCCCCCAACTACGACATGCAGCGCATCCTCTCCACCCGCAACCCGCGCGAAGCTTCCATGATGAGCGCCATGGTGAACGTGGTCCTCAACGTTCCCCGCTACTTCATGATCACCGGGCTCACCATTCTGGCCTTGGTGTTCTACAGCGACCGCATCCGCGCCATGGGCGCCGCCATGGACTTCGAGATGGTGCTGCCCGATGCCCTCAGCCACTTCGTGCCGGCCGGCCTGCTGGGTATCCTGGTCGCCGGCCTGCTTGCCGCCTTCATGTCCAACTTCGCCGCCACCGTCAACGCCGCGCCGCCTTACATCGTCAACGACCTCTATCGCAAGTACGTCAATCCGCACGCCAGCGAACGGACCTACGTGCGCCTCAGTTACCTGGCCTCGTTCGGCGTGGTGGTGCTGGGCATCGCCTTCGGCTGGTTCGTCACTTCCATCAACACCGTGATCCAGTGGATCGTCTCCGCGCTGTGGGGCGGCTACACCGCGTCCAACGTGCTCAAGTGGTACTGGTGGCGCTTCAACGGCTATGGCTATTTCTGGGGCATGGTCACCGGCATCGCCGGTTCGCTCATCGTGCCCTGGGCCTTGCCCAGCGTCTCGGCCTTGAATTCGTTCCCCATCATTCTGGGCATCTCCCTGGTCGGTTGCGTGGTCGCCACCCTGAACTCCGCGCCCGAAGATGACGCCGTCTTGAAGGACTTCTACAAGCGCGTGCGCCCCTGGGGCTTCTGGGGTCCCATCCGCGACAAGGTGATGCGCGAAGATCCTTCCTTCAAACCGAATCCGGATTTCGCCCGCGACATGTTCAACATCGTGGTGGGCATCGCCTGGCAGACCAGCCTGGTGGCCTTCCCGGTCTACATCGTGATCCGCCGCTACACCGTAGGACTGTACGCCCTGGCGATCGTCGTCGTGACTTCCGTCATTTTGAAGTTCACCTGGTACGACCATCTAAAGAAAATGGAGATCGAGGCGCCGGTGGGCCAGGCTCCCCTGCGCGCCCAGGTTTAGGCGGATAGCGCGCGCTCCAGCGCCTCCAGGAAGAAGTACTCGCCCCACATCACCGACTCGTTCACGCCCAGGTTCTTGTGGATGTGATACACGCCGCCCTTCAGGATGCCTTCCCATGCCGGGTCCGCATCCGCCAGCCAGTTGGTGCACAACGAGTGCAGGATCCGTCGCGCCGTCTCGCCATAGAAGGCGCCCTTCGCCGGGTCTGCCGCCAGCGCCCCCAGTTGCAGCAGTCCGGACGCCGCGATGGCCGCGGCCGACGTGTCCTGCAACTCCCGGCTCGGCCAGGGCGCGTCATAATCCCACGGCGGCACTCCGTCGGCCGGCGTGTTCCGGATGTAGAAGTCCGCGCAAGCTTCCGCCGTCGCCAGAAACCGGGGATCGCCGGTGTAGTGGAACGCCGTGCCGAAGCCGTAAAGCGCCCACGCCAGTCCCCGCGACCAGCAGGAATCGCCGCGATAGCCCTGGTGCGTGCTCTGCTTCAGGAACTCGCCGGTTTGCGGGTCGAACAGGCCCTCGTGCGCCGTCGATCCATCGCCCCGCACCAGCACCCGGCGGGTGGTGTGGCAGTGCCGCCGGGCGATCTGTTCCAGCGCCCGGTCGCCCGTCTCCCGCGCCGCATGGAACAGGATGCCCACGTTCATCATGATGTCGATGAACAGCGAATCGGGCGACACGAACGACCGCAGATACTGCCCCTTCTGCTGGAAGCGAAAAGCCATGGTGATGCCCGCATCGATGATGGCGGATTGCAAAGCCGGATCGGGCGCGCTCTGCTGCCAGCGGTAGAAGCTGGACATGAACAGGAAACCCAGGTCGTGGACCGTACGGTCGAATCGCCGCGCCCGCAGCGGACGCGAATAGCGAATTGCCTGCTCCCGCCACCATAGCGCCTCCGCGCTCCCCTCCGCCTGGCGGGCGCCGATGATCCACAGCATGCCCGGCAGGAAACCGTCGCACCAATGGGTCCAGGCTTCCCCGCCGTGCTTCCAGCGGCCGCCGCTCGTGTACATCGGATAGAAGTCCGGATGCTGCTCCATCAGCCGCCGCAGTTGCCGGGCGGCGAACTCCAGAGTGTGCTCGAACAGCGCGTTGCTGGCGTCCACGGATAACCGGATCACGATACCGCATTATATCGGCACAAACCTCTTCTCAAATTGCCGTACCTTCGCTACAATCTTCAAAAATGCCTGCGCACCCGTACATCGCGGCGCCCCGCATCGACACCCGGTACGCCCCCTTCAAGCTGGCGGTGAGCCGTTCCGGAATCCACGGCTGGGGCGTTTACGCCGGTGAGCCGATCCCGGCCCGCCACAAGGTGATCGAGTACACCGGCGAGCGCATCAGCCGGCGCGAGACCCGCCGCCGGGGCTTGGGACCGCGCACCTACCTGTTCACCCTGGATGATTACTGGACACTGGACGGAGCCGTGGGTGGCAGCGGCGCCGAGCTCATCAACCACTCCTGCGATCCCAACCTCTACAGCGGGATCTTCAAGGGCCACATCCTCTATATAGCCAGGAGGAATATCCGGCGCGGCGAGGAGCTTACCGTGGACTATCGCTTCTCCGACAAGATCGACGATGTGCCCTGCCGGTGCGGCTCCTTACGTTGCCGCGGCACGATCAACCTGAAAAACCGCCGTCCTGCAAAAACCTGAGAGCACCGGCCCCTCTGGACAACTACAGTTCTGTTAAGTCGGCACTCCATAACCCGGTGATATCCGCATGAATCCGTTTCTTACTGCTAAATCTGTTGTCATCTGTGATACTGAACCCATCGCCATCGCAGGCGTACGGGCGCTGTTGGAGGAATGTAACGACTTGCGCCTGGCCGCTTCGGAAACCTCCCTGCTGGGCGGCATGGAAATGATTCGGCAGCATTCTCCCGCTGTTTTGATTCTGGACAAAGGTTTTGGCATCCACGCCATTCTCGATTGCCTGAAACGGCTGCATGCCGGCGGCCACCAGGTCGCCACCATCGTCTGGGGTGTCCATCTGAGCGAGGCCGAGGCCGTGCGGATGTTGCAGTCTGGAGCGCTCGGCGTGGTGCGCAAGACCGCCTCCATCCAATCCATCCTGGAGTGCATGCGTACCGCGGCCGCGGGCAATACCTGGATGGAGGAAGGCGTGCTTCAGGAACCCGAACAGACCGCCCGCGGAACGCGCTCGAGCCTCACCTCACGCGAATTGCAGGTCGTGGAGCTGGTCGAGCAGGGGCTCAAGAACCGCGACATCGCGGCGCAGCTCGGCATCCGTCCCGGCACGGTCAAGATTCACTTGAAACATATCTTCGAGAAGACCGGTATCCGCGGCCGCTATGGCCTGGCGCTCTCCGGATTGCGGGAAAAAGGACTGTTGTCTGTGCCGGCTGCCTGAGGGCTAATCGCCGGTCTGCTTCCAGTGCCGCAGGACGTTCATTATGTAATTCTGCGTCTCGCGGTACGGCGGCACGCCGTGGTACTTGTCCACCGCGCCCGGACCGGCGTTGTAGGCCGCCAGCGCGTGATAAGCATGGCTGTCGTACTTCAGCAGCAGATCGCGCAGATAGCGCGTGCCGGCATCCACGTTCTGTTCCACCACCTTGGGGTCCGCGCCCAGTTCGCGGGCCGTGGACGGCATCAACTGCATCAACCCGATGGCGCCCTTGGGCGAAACCGCATCCGCGTGAAACCCGGACTCCGCCGCCACCACCGCGCGCACGAACGCCGGCGGCAGACCGTACTTCCGGGCCGCGTTGTCGATCATCTCCGTGAGGCTGGCGGGTTGGGCGGGCTGCGCGCGAACCGCTGCCGGAGCTGTCTCGGCGGCGCTGCCGTCCGGCTCGAACCGGGCCACCAGCGACGCGCTGATCTCGGTCGATCCCGTCTTGCTGTAAAGCGTCACCTTGCCGCCGTCAGCTTCGTGGCGCTCGGCGTAGAGCCGCGCGCCGTTGGTCAGCACGGCGTACTCGCCGGCCAAGCCCGGCCAGGCGCACAACAGCAACAGGGGAGTGAACTTCACAAGCGGCGTCCCTGTCATTATAAGACGCCGAAACCGGCCGCCGCGTGCAGGCCCGATGTTAGACTGCTTACTGAAATGTCCAAGGCGACTCAATTGGAATGCAGCCTGTGCCATCAGGCCTACCCGCCGGACCAGGTACGGCATCTCTGTACTTGCGGCGGACCGCTCCTGGTCCGCTATGACCTGGCCGCCATTCGCGGCGCATGGGACCGCGCCCGGCTCCGCGACGCCCCCACCAGCATGTGGCGCTATGCCCCGGTCCTGCCCGCCGATGACCGCTCCATCGTGACCCTCGGCGAAGGCCTGACGCCGTTGATCGCGGCCCGCCGCCTGGGCGCGCGCCTGGGAGCGCGCGACCTGTGGATCAAAGATGAAGGGCTGAACCCCACCGGATCGTTCAAGGCCCGCGGTTTGTCCTGCGCCGTCTCCATGGCCGTGCAACTGGGCGTGCGCCAGATGGCCATTCCATCGGCCGGCAACGCCGCCAGCGCCCTGGCCGCCTACGCCGCGGCAGCCGGGATCGAAGCGCACATCTTCATGCCCCGCGACGTCCCCCAAGCCAACTTCGTCGAGTGCCAGGCCTTCGGCGCGCAGGTCACCCTGGTCGACGGACTCATCAGCGATTGCGCCAAACTGGTCGCGGCCGGAGTCGAGAACCACGGCTGGTACGACGTCAGCACGCTGAAAGAGCCGTACCGCATCGAAGGCAAGAAGACCATGGGCTACGAGGTGGCCGAGCAGTTCGACTGGCGCCTGCCGGACGCCATCTTTTATCCGACCGGCGGCGGCGTGGGGATCATCGGAATGTGGAAAGCGTTCGACGAAATGCAGGCGCTGGGCTGGATCGGCGCCGAGCGTCCCAAAATGATCTCGGTGCAAGTCGAGGGCTGCCAGCCGGTGGTGCGGGCATTCGAGCGCGGCGAGGCGCGCAGCCAGTTCTGGGAGAATGCCTCCACCGTTGCCGCCGGACTGCGCGTGCCCAAGCCGCTGGGCGACTTCCTGATCCTGGACGCGGTGCGCGCGAGCGGCGGAACCGCGCTGGCGGTCAGCGACCCGGATTTGTTGGACGCGGGCCTTCAACTGGCGCGCGAGGAGGGCATCTTCGCCGCGCCGGAAGGCGCCGCCTGCGTGGCCGCGCTCGCCCGGCTTCTGGCTTCCGGCTTCCTCAAGCCCGGCGAGCGCATCGTGATCTATAATACCGGCGCCGGCTTGAAGTATCTGGAGGCCTACGCCACGCGCTTCCCCCGCCCGCGATCAGGCGAGCAGGATAAGCTGGGAGGTCTCATTACGCCCAGATAACCGGGCCGCGGGATCTGGCTGCCTCGCCCTATAATGACTGCTTATGCGCATCTTCAGCATACTGATTCTGGCCTCGGTGCCTGTCCTGGCGGCGCCGCGCTTCGAGATCTCGTTCCCCAAAGAGGTGAACGATTCGCCGCTCGACGGGCACCTGCTGCTGCTCATCTCGACCGCCGGTTCGCCCGAACCGCGCTACCAGATCAACTTCACCTCCCGCTCGCAGCAGGCCTTCGGGATCGACGTGGATGCCCTCGCCCCCGGCGCCGCTGCGATCGTGGATGCCACGGTTTTCGGTTATCCGCGCGAAAGCCTGCGCGACATTCCACCCGGAGACTACTACGTCCAGGGCTTCCTCAACATCTACCAGACGTTCCACCTGGCCAACGGCCACACCGTGAAGCTGCCGCCGGATAAAGGCGAAGGCCAGCACTGGCAGTCCAAGCCCGGCAATCTCTACAGTAAAGTGCAGAAGCTGCACCTGGACCCCAATACCAACGGCGTCGTGCAACTGTCGCTCACCGAGCGGGTCCCGGACGTCAAGCCGGCGCAGCCGGACACCAACCTGATCAAACACATCCGGATCCGCAGCGAGTTACTCAGTAAGTTCTGGGGTCAGCCGGTGGAATTGGGCGCAGTCGTGTTACTCCCGGATGGTTGGGAGGAACATCCCCAGGCGCACTATCCCTTGATCGTCTACCAGGGTCACTTCAGCCGCGAATTGCCCGATGGGCTGAATGTCAGTACCAGGCCCGGCCCCGGCGGCGCCTTCAAGCTGTATCAGGACTGGACCTCCGGCCGTTTGCCGCGCGTCATCGTCCTCACCATCCAACACGCCAACCCCTACTTCGACGATTCCTACGCCGTCAACTCGGCGAATATCGGACCGTACGGCGACGCGATCATTCAGGAATTGATTCCCTACGTCGAACAGAAGTACCGCGGCATCGGACAGGGATGGGCGCGGTCGGTTTATGGCGGATCCACCGGAGGCTGGGAAACGCTGGCTTCCCAGGTCCTTTATCCGGACTTCTACAACGGCGCCTGGGTATTCTGCCCCGACGTGGTGGACTTCCGGGCCTACATGACCATGAACCTGTACGAAGATGCCAACGCGTTCTGGATCGAAGGACCCTTCGCGCGCGTGCCTCGTCCCGCCATGCGGCAGCCGGACGGCCTGATCGTCTCCACCATGGAACAGATGAACCATTTCGAGCTGGTCCTCGGCACCCACAGCCGGTCGGGCGAGCAACTGGATGCCTGGCAGGCGGTCTTCAGTCCGGTGGGAGACGACGGTTATCCGCGGCCGGTGTTTAATAAACGCACCGGCGAGATCGATCACAAAGTAGCCGCCGATTGGAAGGAACACTACGATCTGACCCACATTATGCAGCGCGACTGGCAGACCCTGGGTCCTAAGTTGGCCGGTAAGTTGAATGTGTGCGTAGGTGATGCCGACTCGTTCTATCTCGACCGCGCCGTCCACTTACTGCACGATTTCATGGAATCGACTACCGCGCCTTACTATCACGGCAGTTTCGATTTCGGCCAGCGCAAGCCGCACTGCTACGCCGGCAACATCGATCCGCAAGTCGGATTGCATCAGCACTATATACGGGAAATGGTCAAGCACATGGAGGCGACCGCGCCGCCAGGGGCGGACAGGTCGAGTTGGAAATATTGATGAGGTCAGGCCGGGAGATAAATACGCACCACGCCGCCGTCGCTGGTGACCCGGGTCTCGCCCGCCGACTGTCGCAGGATTTCGTCCAGCGCGGGCAGATCGGTAGCCGCGTTGGCGCTGCCGTCGGGCGGCCGGACCGTAATCACCGCGTAGGTGTCGCCCGCCGCGGCTTCCGCCGCGGACATCTCGATCGCGAACGTGCCGGGATTGCCGCTGGCGCGCGCGCTGAGCGCCAGGTGCATCAACAGCAGCTCGATCTGCCCCGCATCGCCTTTGGCCGGTCCCGCCGACGGATTCAAGCTCACCCGCAGCTCGATCTGGTCGCCCAGCGCGCACTCCAGCAGATCCTCCAGCTCCCGCACCAGTTCGTTCAAATCCAGATCGGCGGACACACCGGGCTGCCGGCGGCCAAATTCCAGCAGGCGCTGGGCCAGCCGCGTGGCCCGCGTGCGTCCCCTGCGGGCGGCCAGCAGGCGGGTGAAGGTCTCCGCCACGCCCGTGGTCAGGTGCCCCAGCATCTCCATGCGGCTGGCGGAGCTGTGCTCCGGCGCGCCCCACTGTTCGTCCCGCGCCCGCCGGTTGATGGCCCGGAACAACAGGCACACGCCCACCGCGTGGCTGCGCCCGTCCGCGACCGGCGCCGCACTGCCTTGTATCATGGCGCGGCTGCCCGTCCGGCTCAGCAGCACGCCTTCCCCCAGTCCGATGCTGATCCCCTCCCGCAGAACGCGTCCCGCCGGAAACGCCTGCGGCTTGCCGGTATGCGGATCCAGCATGGTGAAGACTTCCCGCAGGGTCTTGCCGATCGCCTGCTCCGCCTTCCAGCCCGTCAGGCTTTCGGCCACTTGGTTCATCACCGCGATCTCCCCGTTGGCCCGGGTCACGATTACCGCTTCGTCGATGTTGCCGATGGCCGCCGTCAGGCGCTCTCCGGCCTCCACCAGCGCGCGTTCGCGGCCGTGCCGGTCGAAGGCGATCTCTATGGCGGTGCGCAGCGAGCGCTCGTCGAACGGCTTCAGGACGTAGCCGGCCGGCGCCGTGTGCTTGGCCCGCCGCAGGATCTCGGCGTCCGCGTGCGCGGTCAGGTACACCACCGGGATCTTGTGCTCTTCGTAGAGGTGGCCCGCCACTTCGATGCCGTCCGTGGCGCCTCTGAGCTTGATATCCATGAGCACCAGGTCCGGCCGCGCCCGGTCGGCCAAACGGATCGCTTCGGCGCCCGAAGCGGCGGACCCGGCTACGTCGTAGCCCAGTCCGCGGATGCACTCTTCGATATCGGCCGCGACGACCTTCTCGTCCTCCACCAGCATGATGCGCGGCTTAATCGCCGGCGTCTCCCTCGATTCCAGCTCTACCATGGCGTGTCTCGATGCCGATTGTACGCGCGCGGCCCCGGCGGCGTTCACCGCGGCATTCCGTAGCACGATGAAAACAAATATGCAAAAAATGGTTTGAGGGCGGTGATTCCGCCCCGCCTACCTGTCCGAATGGGAGCCCGCATGCGATTGTTTACCGGTCTCGATCTTTCCCCCGAAGTGGTCGCCGCGCTGGAGACGCTGCTGGCCCGCCTGCGCCCCACCGCGCGCATCCAGTGGAGCCCGCCGGCGAATCTGCACATCACCACGCGATTCATCGGCGAATGGCCCGCGGAGCGCCTGCCGGAGCTCAGCGCCGCGCTCGGCGGATTGCCGCGCCACCCCCCGATTCCGGTCTCCATCCGCCATCTCGGCTATTTCCCGAATCCCCATGCGCCGCGCGTCTTCTGGGCCGGCGTGGAAGCGCCCGCGGATCTTGCCGCCCTGGCCGCCGAGACCGATGCCGCGCTGGAGCGCTTGGGACTGGCGCCCGAACGCCGGCCGTTCAGTCCCCACCTGACGTTGGCCCGCATCCGGGATCGCGTGCCCCTGACCGCCTTGCGCGAAGCCGTGGCGGCCCTGCCCTCGCTCGATTTCGGCAGCTTCACCGCCGGCCGTTTCTTCCTCTATCAAAGCCGCCTCAATGCGGGAGGTTCCGTCTATACCAAGCTGGCGGAGTTTCCGCTGGCCGCGTGAGAGCCGCTTCCGTGTACACTAGGTTACGTATTCATGCGGACTCGATCGCGCCCGCCAAAGCACTAGAAACATGACCGCGATTCTGGGACTCGTAATCGCCTACCTGCTGGGCGGCATTCCGTTCGGATATCTGCTGGTGAAGCTCACCACCGGACGCGACGTGCGGCAGTCCGGCAGCGGCAACATCGGCGCCACCAACGTCCTGCGCACCACCGGACGGGCGGCGGGCGTGGCCACCCTGCTCCTCGATATCGGCAAAGGCTACCTGGCTGCCTGGATCGCGGGCCGGCTCGCCCACGGCGATATCCGCTGGATGAGCGCCGCCGTCCTCGCGGTCATGATCGGCCATTCCTATCCGCTGTTCCTGCATTTCCGCGGCGGCAAAGCCGTCGCCTCGTTCGTGGGCGGCTGGCTTTGCGTTACGCCGCTGCCCTTGCTGGCGACCCTGCTGGTGTTCGTGGCGCTGGTCGCCTGGAGCCGGCACATCTCCCTCGGCTCCATCCTCGGCGCCGGCTCGTTTCCGCTGGCCGTCTGGCTCATCGATCATCCGCCGCCGGCCGTGGTCGTCGCGGCCATCCTTTCCGGCGCCCTGATCATCTACCGCCACCGTGAAAATATTGCCCGCCTGCGCGCCGGAACCGAGTCGGTCTTTTCCTTCCGGAGCCGTAAGTGAGCGAACTGGCCATCATTGGCGCCGGCAGTTGGGGGACGGCGCTGGCTATCGTCCTGGCGCCCCGCTTTGAGCGCATCCGCCTGTGGGTTTATGAGTCCGACCTCGCCGCCCGCATGCGCGCCACGCGCGTTAACGATCTTTATCTCCCCGGATTCAGCCTGCCTCCCAACGTAGCCGTGGAGACGGACTTCGCCGCCGCCCTGCCCGGGGCTGAGATTGTGCTGAGCGTGATGCCCTCGCACCTGGTGCGCGCCCTCTACGGCCGGATGCTGCCGCTCCTGTCGCCGGAAATGATCTTCGTCAGCGCCACCAAGGGACTCGAAAACGGTACCCTGCTGCGCCCCAGCGAAGTCATCGCCGCCTGCCTGGCGGAACGCCTGGCGCCGCGCGTGGCGGCCATCTCGGGCCCCACCTTCGCCCGCGAAGTCGCGCGCGGCGATCCCACCGCCCTGGTAGTCGCCTCGACCGATCCGGACCTGGCCGGCCGGGTGCAAACCCTCTTCTCCGGGCCCTCCTTCCGCCTGTACACCAGCGGCGATCCGGTGGGCGTCGAGGTGGGGGGCGCGGTCAAAAACGTGGTCGCCATCGGGGCGGGTGTCTGCTACGGCCTGGGCTTGGGCAGCAACACGCAGGCAGCCCTCATCACCCGTGGGCTGGCGGAGATGACGCGCCTGGCCTCCGCCCTGGGAGGACGTCCCCAAACCCTGGCCGGACTGGCTGGCTTGGGCGACCTGGTCCTGACCTGCACAGGCGAGCTCAGCCGCAATCGCCAGGTTGGCCTGCAACTTGCTGCGGGGCGTAAACTGGAGGAAATCGTCAGTTCCATGAACATGGTTGCCGAAGGGATTAAGACCACCAACGCCACCGCGGATCTGGCCCGCCGGCATGCTGTGGAAATGCCGATCTCGGCCCGTATGTTCGAGATGCTGAACTTCGGCCTGCCGCCGCGGGAGGCGATCCGCAAGCTGATGGATCGCAGCCTGAAGGGGGAGTGATTCCCTGAGGGGAAATCGCGCAACGTTATATGGGATCTGGGGTTAACAATGATATGGGGGTAGCCGCCGTCACCCTGGACTACGATGCGGAGCTGATGCTGCGCGTCAAGGAAGGGGACGGGGCCAGCTTCGGCGTCCTGCTGCAGAAGCACCGTACGCCGGTTATCCACTTTATTTATCGCCTGGTACAGGATCCGGCGGTGGCCGAGGAGTTGGCCCAGGAAGCCTTTCTGCGGGTGTACCGGTCGCGCGAGAGCTATGAGCCGACGGCCAAGTTCACCACCTGGCTGTTCCGCATCGCCACCCACCTGGCGTTGAATTGGCTGCGCGACGAGAAACACGAACGGGCGCAGGAACGCATGGATGAAGCTACCGACGATTTCCCGGCGCGGCAGATTTCCGACCGGCGTCCTTCGATCGAGCAGCAGTTGATCGCCGGCGACAAGGTGGCGGAGATCCGCCGGGCGATCGCCGCCCTGCCCGGCAACCAGAGGGCCGCCGTACTCATGCACAAGTACGAAGAGATGGAATACGTGCAGATCGCCAAGACGTTGGGCTGCTCGGAATCGGCGGTGAAATCGTTGTTGTTCCGGGCCTACGAAACGCTGCGCGCCCGTCTGGCACATATGGTGTGAACATGAATTGTCCGATCGAGAGTCACAATCCGGAGATGTTGGTAGCCTATGCCGCCGGCGAGCTCGAACCGGCGGCCGCGGCGATGCTGCGGGAGCATCTGGCTGCCTGCGCCCCTTGCCGGTCGCTGGCGCGGCAGCAGGCCGCCCTTTGGACCGCGCTGGACGCCTGGGAAGCGCCGGCTCCCTCGCTCGATTTCGACCGGCGGTTGTACCGGCGGATCGATGGGGAAACCGGCCAGCCCTGGTGGCGGCGCCTCAGCCGGCCGTTCCGGATCATGCCCTTGCGCCAGGCGTTGCCTCTCACCGCCATGGCCTGCCTGTTGCTGATGGCCGGCATGATCGTGCACCAGCCAGGCAAGTACGCCGCCATTCCGCGGAGCGGCGAAGCCGTTCGCACCGATCAGGCGGAGCGCAACCTGGACGATTTCGAATTGTTGCGCCAGTTCAGCGCGGCGAGTTCCGCGGAAAGCGGGCATCCCGATGCGATGTGATTGGAGCCGTGCGGCGGTCCTCGGCCTGGGGCTGGCCTTGACCATGGGGTTGGCGCCGGCGCGCTGCCAGCCGCCCGCGGATACGGCCCAGGAGGAGACGGGAGAAGCCACCGGAACCCCCCTCGATCGCTGGCTCCGGATGACCCCCGAAGAGCGCGAGAGGGAGTTGGACAAGCTGCCGCCGGCACGCGCCCGGATCATCCGCCAGCAGTTGCACCGTTACGCCCAGATGAGCCCGGCGGAGAGGCAGAAACTGCGCGAGCGCTACCAGACGTTCGAACAGCTTCCGCCGGACCTGCAGCAGATCGTCCGCCAGCGGCTGCGCGAATTCCGCCTCCTGCCGCGAGAGCGCCAGGTGGCCGTGCACCGCGCGGTGCTGGCCCTGCGCGCCGTGCCCCAGAATCAGCGGGCGCCGCGCATGCGCAGCGAAGAGATGAAAAGCCGCTTCTCGCCGGATGAACGCCAGATGATCCTGGATCTGGCCAATTACCTGGATACCAGGAAACCGGAATAACCGCAGACCGGCGCCGCGGAGATATACGATAATGCAGGCATGTGTCGCAGCATCAAAGTGCTCCGCCGGCCGCAGGCGCCCGTCACTGAAGAGGAGATCTCCGGCGCGGCTTTGCAGTTCGTGCGCAAGGTCAGCGGCTATCGCAAGCCGTCCAAATCCAACCAGGAAGCCTTCGACTCAGCCGTGCAGGAAGTGGCGGACGCTACCGCGCGCCTCCTGGATGCCCTGCAGCAAAAGAAGGCGGGGGCCGCCGGTTCCGGTAAACTGAGAGAAGCATAATGTCCGACCGTTCCTACAGCCCGTTCCTCCTGCTCTGCGTAGCGGTGCTGGCGATCGTCTACGTGCGGGGCACCCAGATCGGGCGCAAGGCGCCGGATTTCGACCTCCGCGGCGCCTACGGCGGCGACTACCATCTGGATTCCTTTCACGGCCACCCCGTGTTGCTGGCCTTCTGGAGCACCAGTTGCAGCATCTGCCGCCACGAATTGCCTATCCTCGATGGCATGCGCGCGGAGGCCAACCAGAACGGCGTCGAAATCGCCTGCGTCAACATCGGGGATCTGGACGGCGCGCGGGACGTCATGCGGCCGCTGCATCTGCTCAGCCTGGTGGATCCGGATGGCAGCGCCGCGCGGGCTTATGGCGTCAGCGGGGTTCCCCGGCTGGTGCTGGTCGGCGCGGACGGAAAGATCAAACGTTTCCGCGTCGGCTATACCCCCGAAAACACCATTCGCGCCTGGCTGCACTAATCCGCCTCGCTGTTCTGGAACTTTTCCCGCCCCTCGTTCGTAATGCTGGTTGAAACGGAGCAGACATGTCTCGAAATCCATGCCGTGGCGGCGCCATTGCCGGGATTGTGCTCACGGTCCTGGTGCTGGCCATCCTCAGCGTCGTGTCCCTGGCGTCTCTGGGCGTATACGTGGCCGGACATTGGCGCGTCAGCGGGTGGGATGCGCGCGGCGAAAGCACCCTGGAAACCCCGTTTGGCAGCGTACGCCTGCGCGAAAACGACCGGGTGGGTCCGGCGGCCATGGGCGTGCCGGTCTACCCCGGCGCCGTACGCGACGACGATTCCCGCAAACTGACCACCTTCCGCATCGATCTCGGCGACCATCACAAGGCCTTCGCCGTAGCGGCCGCCGGGTATCGTACCTCCGATTCCGTGGAACAGGTCACCGAGTATTACCGCCGGCGCCTCCCGCACTGGATGATCGCCGACAAGGGCGACGGCCGCGTGGAGCTGTCTTTCACCAGGGGCGGCTACCGCCGCTTCGTGGCTATCTGTGAGGAGGACGGGGAGACTCACATCGGGCTTGCTTCCGTGGGAGAGCCTGCGTCAAACTGAGCTCAGGAGGCCTTGTGCTTCCCTTTCATGGCTGACTTCTGCAATTGCGGCGCCGAGCTGCCGCCCGATGCCCGTTTCTGTCACCGCTGCGGCCGGCCTCTACGCGAGGAACCGGTGCGCGAGGAGGTGCTGCGCGAAGCGCCCGTAATCGTGCCGCCGCCCGCGGTCCGTCCGCCGCCCCCGCGTCTCAACTTTCATAACGCCACCGCGGTGCGGATCGGGCTGCTGCTGGCCAGCATCGCCTCGCTGCTGAGCGCCTTGCCGGTGTGGGCCGCCGGCCTGCTGGGCCTGGTCTTGTGGTGGCTGACGACCGGCTTTCTTTCGGTCTACATCTATCGCCGCCGTACCGGCCAGTTCCTTTCCGTGGACAGCGGGTTGCGCATGGGCTGGATCACCGGGTTGCTGGGCTCCACCATCAGCTCCGTGCTGTTCACCGTCAGCGTGGTGCCCCTCATCCACAGCGGCACCATCGCGTCCATCTACAAAGAGCAATTGCACACCATGGCCGCCAGCGACGCCAACGTGCAAGAGGCGTTGCGCGTCCTGCAAAGTCCCGGCGGTCTCACCATGTTCGTGATTATGGCGCTGCTGTTTCTGTTCCTGATCATCACCTTTCTTTGCACCGCGGGCGGAGCGCTGGGCGCCAAGCTGGTGGGCGGAATCGCCCAACCGCGCGCCTGAAGGCGGTGTTAAAATCGGTGGCGCATGCGAATCCGATACTTCCTGCCTCTGGCGTTGACCGCCTTCGCCGCTACCGTCCCGGTGATCAAGTGGAAGACCGGCGACCGCTCCCGGCCCTTCCCGCCCATGGTGACGCCCGGCCTGCCCGGCACTCCGGACCACGCCGGAACGGCTCCCTCCGACGCCATCGAGCTCTTTAACGGCAAGGATCTCTCGGCCTGGAAGCAGGCCAATGGCAAACCCATCGCCTGGAAACTGGGGGACGGCTACTTCGAGGTGGCCCCCGGAACCGGCGACATCGTCACCAAACAGGGTTTCGGCGACTGCCAGTTGCACCTCGAGTGGGCTACTCCCGCGCACCCGCGCGGCAACGACCAGGAGCCCGGCAACAGCGGCGTCTATTTGCAGTCGCTCTACGAGATCCAGGTGCTCGAATCCAACCGCAACAAGACTTATCCGGACGGGCAGGCCGGCGCCATCTACTGCCAGTATCCGCCGCTGGTGAACCCGGCCCGGCCCCCCGGCGAGTGGCAGACCTACGATATCGTCTTCCATGCGCCGCGGTTCGACAGCGCCAAAAAGTTGACCGAACCGGCATCCATCACGCTGCTGTTCAACGGCGTACTGGCGCAGGACCATGCCGTACCGACCGGTCCCACGGATTACATGAAGCGTCCGCCTTACCGCTACACCGCCGCCAAGATGCCGTTACTGCTCCAGGATCACGGCCAGGCGGTGCGCTATCGCAACATCTGGATTCGGGAGTTGCCGGAAACCGCGGAGTAGAGCCGGCAGCGGCACAGGTATTCGAGCAGCAGGATCATCTTGTGATCGCGATCGCTCGCGGAGGCTGCCGCCGCGGGACGCCGCCGCTCGAAGAAGGCGATGCTTTCGGCCAATTCCCCGCGCCCCGCGGCGCGGTGGGCGGATTCCAGGATGCTGGCGCCCAGGAATTCGGCGATGTACTGTAACTCGTCGGTGGAAAGGCCTTGCAGGAATTTGCGCGACTGCCGCTGGTGGCGCGCGCCGGTACAGGAGGTAATCGCAGAGATCAGGTCCGCTCTCATGCCCGTGTGGTTCATTATGCCGAAAAGCCGGCCCTGCCGCAACTGATCCCGGTCTTTCAAAACCTCTATAACCGGATGTTAAGATATGTATTGAACTCTCCCGTTAAGATCTGCGTCTAATTATCGTCGGCAAAACAGGAGTCTGCATTCGTGAAGCGGAAATGGAAAACATTACTCATCATCCTGGTGGTTCTCACCCTGGGAATCGGTGTCTACGCCAGCACGGTCTACAGTAAGCGCGGCCTGGTGGTGGTCCAGACCAGCAAGGTGATCCGCGAGCCGCTGACCAGTGTCGTGACCGCCTCGGGCGAGATTAAGCCCAAGACTTACATCAACATCGGGGCAAACGCCGCGGGCGTTCTGACCGAGATCCTGGTCAAGGAAGGCGATCGCGTCCATAAGGGCCAACTGGTGGCGCGCATTGAAAACATCCAGCCGGAGGCCCAGGTAAACTCCCAAAAAGCGGCGGTCAGCTCCGCCGAAGCGGACTCCAACGCGGCCGAGGCCGGTTTGAAGGTTTCCGACGAGAATCTGCGCACCCAACAGGCCATCATCGACCATTCCCGGGCCGACCTGGATCACGCCAAGGCCGATTACGACCGCGCCCAACAGCTTTTTAAGGACCAGCTTCTTTCCCGCCAGGACTTCGATACCCGGAAAGCCACCTACGACGCCGCCGTGGCGGCTTTGACCGAGCAGCAGACTCGCCTCGATCAGGCGCGTTCCCAGCGCGAACAGCAGGCCGCCCAGCTCGCCGCCACCCAGCGCCGCGTGTCGCAGGCCAAGGCCCAGTTGGCCCAGGTTACAGACGTGTTACACAAGTTCGACTCCTATGCGCCCCTGGATGGCGTAGTGACCAACCTGCCGGTGCGCGTCGGCGAAAGCGTGGTGCCGGGCGTCACGAACCTGGTGGGCAGCAACATCATGACGATCGCCGACATGTCCCTCATCACCGCGGAAGTCAAAGTGGACGAGACCGACATCGTGAGCGTGGCGCTCGACCAGAAGGCCGACATCACCATCGACGCCATGCCGAACAAGATTTTTAAAGGGCACGTCATCGAAATCGGCAATACCGCCATCCTGCGCTCCACCGGTCTGGCGGCTTCCCAGAGCGCTGTTTCGAGCCAGGAAGCCAAGGATTTCAAGGTGGTCGTGGCCATGGATAACCCGCCCGACGATATCCGGCCGGGCCTGTCCTGCACCGCCAAGATCACCACGGCGACGCGCCCCAGCGCGCTGGCCATCCCCATCCAGGCGCTAACCATCCGGCAGAAGGGCGACCTGGAAGCCAAGCCCAAGGGCACGGGCGGCGCCCAGGCGGCCACCCGGCTGACTCCCGCCGAGGAGAAGGCCCGTAAGGAGGAGATCCAGGGCGTATTCGTGGTGGCGAACGGCAAAGCGGAGTTTCGCAAGGTGGACACGGGCATCACCGGCGCCACCGACATCGAAGTCCTGAGCGGACTCAAGGAAGGCGATGAGATCGTAACCGGCACCTACCAGGTCATCCGGACGCTGCGCAACGACGCGCAGGTGAAGGTGGACAACAAACTGCCCACGGCGCAAAAGGCCTAGAGAGCGAACCCCCACTATGGCACAAGCAGTCGCAGAGAAAGAGCTGATCGAGCGCGGCGAGCAGTTGAAGCGCGACGGTATCGTCATCCGCACCTACGACCTGTGGAAAACGTATGTGATGGGCGACCAGGAGATTCACGCCGTTTCGGGTGTGGACATCACCATCAAGCGCGGCGAGTATGTGGCCATCATGGGGCCCTCCGGCTCCGGCAAGTCCACCCTGATGAACCTCATCGGCTGCCTGGACACGCCCACCAAGGGCCAGTATTACATCAACGGCCGGCTGGTCAGCGAAATGACGGACGATGAACTGGCCCGGATTCGCAACAAAGAGATCGGCTTCGTATTCCAGACCTTCAACCTGCTGCCGCGCGCCACGTCGCTGCATAACGTGGAGCTGCCGCTCATCTACAACGGTACGCCGGCGGCGATGCGCGCCGAGCGGGCCAAGGCGGCCCTGCGCCAGGTGGACCTGGAAGCCCGCATGATGCACAAGCCCAACGAACTGTCGGGCGGCCAGCGCCAGCGCGTGGCCATCGCCCGCGCGCTGGTCAACGAACCCTCGATCCTGCTGGCGGATGAGCCTACCGGCAACCTGGATAGCGCCACCGGTAACGAAATCATGACCCTGTTCGAAAAGCTCTACGAGCAGGGCAATACCATCGTGCTGGTGACCCACGAGCACGATATCGCGGTGCACGCTCACCGCGTCATCCACATCCGCGACGGCAAGGTGGAAAAGGACGAGGTGGTCCGTTAGCTCACCGCATCACGGTGATGCGCGCAAAGCCCTCCGCCATCTCCGGCGGCGCCAGTTTGGCGGCCATGCGCTCCAGTGCCTCGGCCGGCACCATGCGCTCCCGTTGCGCGTTTCTCTCCCGGCAGACCTCCAGCGGCACGTCGAAGTACAGTGCCTCGGCATCGCAGCCGTAGGCGCGCGCGATTGCGATATAAGGTTGCCGCTCCGCGGGGGTCAGGTGGGTGGCGTCCATGTAGCTGACCGGGCGGCCGATCGCCAGGCGATGCCGCAGCAGATAGCGCATGGTCAGGAAGACCCGCGCGTGAATCGTCTGGTCCGTGGCGTCGTCCGTCAGGACTTGGCGGATCCGGTCCGAAGAGATCCCCACGATCCCCTGCCGCTCCAGCCAGGTGGATTTGCCCGCGCCGGGTAACCCCACCATCACGACGATGCGTTGCCGTTGTTCCAATCCGCGCCTGGTCTTCGTGGGCAGCATATCAACAATCGGGTCCTTGCGAAAGCGCGCAATGCTGTATGGTAAGCGTTAGAGATCCCATGATCCAAAAAGTCCGCTGGGGAGTGCTGGGGGCCGCCGACATCGCCATCCGCAAAGTAATCCCCGCCATGCAGCGCGGCGCGTGGAGCGAAATCGCCGCCATCGCGTCGCGCGATGAGGCCAAGGCCGGGCAGGCCGCGCGCGCGCTCGGCATTCCGAAAGCCTACGGCTCTTACGAGGCGCTGCTGGCCGATCCGGATATCGAGGCTATCTATAATCCGCTGCCGAATCATCTGCACGTGCCCTGGTCCATCCGCGCGGCGGAAGCCGGCAAGCATGTGCTCTGCGAAAAATCGGTGGCCCTGGACGCGCCCGAAGCCCGCGCCCTGCTGGCTGCGCAGGCGCGCACCGGCGTCCGGATCGGCGAGGCTTTCATGGTGCGCACCCATCCGCAATGGCTTCGCACGCGCGAACTGGTGCGCCAGGGCCGCATCGGCGATCTGCGCTCCGCGCTCGGTTTCTTCAGCTACTTCAATCGCGACACCGCCAATATCCGCAACGTGCGCGCCTGGGGCGGCGGCGGACTCCTGGATATCGGCTGCTATCCGATCAATACCGCGCGCTTCGTCTTCGGCGAAGAACCCCGCCGCGTCGTCGCCCTGATCGAGCGCGATCCGGAGATGGGCATCGACCGCCTGGCTTCGGCCATTCTGGACTTCCCGTCGGGCCAGTCGGTCTTCACCTGCGGCACGCAACTGGTCCCCTATCAGCGCATGCAGTTCTTCGGCACGCGGGGCCGCATCGAGGTCGAAATTCCGTTCAACGCGCCGCCCGACCGGCCCTGCCGCATCTTCGTGGACGACGGTTCGGACCTGTTCGGCGCCGGCATCCGGACCGAAGCGTTCCCGGTGTGCGACCAGTACACCATCCAGGGCGACGCATTTTCCCGGGCCATTCGCGGGAAGGGCGAAGTTCCGGTGCCCATGGCGGACGCCATCCGCAACATGGCCGTGATCGACGCGCTCTTCCGGTCGGCGGAATCGGGAAACTGGGAAACACCAAAGGAGCAATCATGAAACCAACTCTACGTATGGCGGGCGCCCTGGTGCTGCCGCTCGCCGCCCTGATCGGCTACGCGCAGGAGGCCAAGCCGCCCGCGCCGCCTCCGGCGTTCATGCAGCGAGGCCCGCAGTTCGTCTCGCCCGAGGTCCTCTCCGATCGTCGGATCGTGTTCCGCATCCACGCGCCGGACGCCAAGACCGTCGGGCTGCGCGCCAGCGATATTCAGGAACTGGCCCACGCCGCCCCCGAGTTCACGAAGAACGACGAGGGCGTGTGGTCCGCCACCGTCGGCCCGGTCGAGCCCGGCGCCTATCGCTACACCTTCGCGGTGGACGGTGTGCCCGCTTTGGACCCGCGCAATCCGGATGTCAGCGAATCGAACACCAACGACTGGAGCCTGGTCTACGTCCCCGGCGCCGATTTCATGGAGACCGCCCAGGTGCCGCACGGCGCGGTGGCCTCCATCACCTATTACTCGACGGCGCTCGCGCGCTTCCGGCGTATGCACATCTACACGCCCCCGGGATACCAGCTGGGCGGCGGCAAGTATCCCGTCTTCTACCTGCTCCACGGCGCCTTCGATTGCGACGACTCCTGGACTTCGGTAGGCCGCGCGGGATTCATCCTGGACAACCTGATCGCCGCCAAAAAAGCCGAGCCGATGGTCGTGGTGATGCCGGCCGGCCATACCTCGAAGACCTTTCCCGCGCCCGGCGCGGCCCAGCGCGACGAGTTCGGCGAGGACTTCGTCAACGACATCATGCCCTATGTGGAGAAGAACTACCGCGTGCTGACGGACCGCAACCACATGGCCATCGCCGGGCTCTCCATGGGCGGCGGCCAGACGCTGAACATCGGCATGTCGCATCTGGACCGCTTCGCGTACATCGGCGTGTTCAGCTCCGGCGTGTTCTCCATGGGCCCGCGGCGCGCCGGCGGCGGACCGCCCGGACCTTCGCCCGAATGGGAGCAGCAGCATCCCATGTTGGACGATGCCGCCTTGAAGCCGGGCCTGAAGCTGTTCTGGTTTTCCACCGGCAAGGAGGATCGCCTGATGCCGATCACCACCGCCACCGTCGAGATGTTCAAGAAGCACGGCTTCCATCCGGAATTCCACGAAAGCCCGGGCGGTCACACCTGGATCAATTGGCGTAACTACTTGAACGAGTTCGCTCCGCAACTGTTTCACTGACGTCGCGGGCAGCCCGGCGCCGGCCCCGAGTGCTACGATGCATAGATCGCCAGGTGCCACGCATGCCCTCGATCTCTCTGAAAACTCCCGTTCCCGGACCGCGTTCGCAGGCGCTGATCGAGCGCCGCACGCAGGCGGTCGCGCGCGGTATTTCGCAGCTGACGCCGATTTTCGTGAGCCGTGCCGAAGGCGCGGTCATCGAAGATGTGGACGGCAACCGCTTCCTGGATTTCGCCGGCGGCATCGGCTGCCTGAACGCGGGCCATCGCGAGCCGGGAGTGGTCGCCGCTTTGCACGCGCAGGCCGACCGCTTCCTGCACACCTGCTTCATGGTGGCGCCGTACGAAAGCTACGTGCGGCTGGCCGAGAAACTGAACGCGCTGGCGCCCGGCGACACCCCCAAGAAAACGATATTGCTGAACAGCGGGGCGGAAGCCGTGGAGAACGCCGTCAAGATCGCGCGCGCTTACACCCGCCGGCCCGCGGTAATCTGCTTCGAAGACGCCTTCCACGGCCGCACGCTCCTGACGCTCGCGCTCACCAGTAAGACGCATCCTTATAAGGCCGGGTTCGAGCCGTTCCCCGGAGATATCTACCGCGTGCCGTACGGCCTGCCCGCCGCGCAGTTGGAAGATACGTTCCAGCGCGTGGTGGCGGCGGAGTCCGTGGCGGCCATCATCGCCGAACCGGTGCAGGGCGAAGGCGGCTTCCGCGTGCCCCCGCCGGGATGGCTGGCCGCCGTACACCGGATTTGCCGCCGGCACGGCATCCTGCTCATCGACGACGAAGTGCAGACCGGCTTCGCGCGCACCGGCCGCATGTTTGCCATCGAGCACGAAGGCATCGAACCGGATCTGCTGGTCACCGCCAAGAGCCTGGGCGGCGGGCTGCCGCTGGGCGCCGTAACCGGCCAGGCCGAAATCATGGATCATACCGGACCGGGATCGCTGGGCGGCACCTTCGGCGGCAATCCCATGGCCTGCGAAGCCGCCCTGGCCGTGATCCAGGCCATCGAGTGCGGCCGGCTGTGCCAGCGCGCGGAGCAACTGGGGCGGCAGTTCCGCCAGCGGGCGCTGGCCTGGCAGCAGCGCTTCCCGGCAATCCGCGACGTGCGCGGCCTGGGCGCCATGCAGGCTTTCGAACTGGCCGGCGCGCCGTCCACCCAGGCGTTGACCAAATACTGCTACGAGCACGGGCTGATCCTGGTGACGGCGGGGACGTACGGCAACGTGGTGCGCATCCTGATGCCGCTGGCGGTCACCGACGACCAGATGAGCGAAGCGCTGGATGTGATCGAGGCCGGCTTGGAGGCGGTGTGAGAGCCGGGGCCGTTCTGACCCTTGCCGGCGTGCTCCTCCTGGGCGGATGTCACTCCTCCCCGCCCACCCTCGGCCTGCTCGTCTGGGAAGGTTACGCCGATCCGTCCTTCATCGCCGGCTTCGAGCAGAAGTGTCAATGCAAAGTGAGCGCCTCGTACATGGGATCGAGCGACGAACTGGTAGCCAAGCTGCGCGGCGGCAGCGCGGCCAATTACGACGTGATCTCGCCCTCGAGCGACGTGGCCACCATGATCGCCACCTCCGGCCTGGCCGCGCCGCTGGACCTGTCTAAGGTGCCGGCTTACCGGCAACTGATGCCGCGCCTCACCTCGCTGCCGCTGGTCAAGTCCGGCGGCAAAGTGTACGGCGTGCCGTATCAATGGGGTCCGAATCCGCTCCTGTACGACACCACCGCCTTCCCTGCGCCGCCGGATAGCTGGAATATCCTGTGGGATCCCAAGGTCAAAGGCAAGGTATCGGTCTGGGATGACCTGTCCACGGTCTACATGGCGGCGCAGGTCTTGGGGTATGACAAGCCCGATCCGCATGCGCTCTACAACCTCTCCGACGGACAACTGGAAAAGGTCAAGGCCAAGCTGCTGGAGTTGAAGCCGAACATACGGAAAATCTGGTCCACCGGCGGCGAGCTGACCAATCTCTTCGAGAACCATGAAGTCACTCTGGCCATGGGCTGGCCGCTGATGACCAATCAACTGCGCCAGCACAACTTCCCGATCGGCGAAACCATCCCCAAAGAAAACACGACCGGCTGGATCGACCATCTGATGATTACCGCCGCCAGCGACCACAAGGACCTGGCCAGCCAGCTCATCGAGTACCTGGTGGAAGCCAAAACCCAGAAACAGGTCATCGCCGTCACCGGGTATCTGCCCTCCAATCCCACCGTCGCGGCTTTGTTGACCGTGGACCAGAAGAAGAACCTGCACCTGGACGATCTGGATCGCTATCAGCAGCGCATCTACTTCTGGGAAGACGTGCCCCGGCGCGACAAATACAACCAGGTCTGGAACGAGGTCAAGGCCGCGCAATAATGGCGTTGCTTTCCATACGCGGTGTCGCCAAGCGATTCGGCCGGACGGCTGTCCTGCGGGATGTGTCGCTGGAGATCGCGGCGGGCGAGTTCCTCACGGTGCTGGGCGAAAGCGGATCGGGCAAAACCACCCTGCTGCGACTGCTGGCCGGCTTCGAGCGTCCCGACGCGGGTGAGATCTGGATGGAGGACGGGCGGCTCGATACGCTGCCGCCCAACCGGCGCGGCGTCAACACCGTGTTTCAGCATTACGCGCTGTTCCCGCATCTTTCGGTGGCGGAGAATGTGGCCTACGGCCTGCGCGCCCGCCAGACGCCCGGCGCGGAGATCGCGCCGCGGGTGGAGAAGGCCCTGGCGCAGGTGAAGATGGGCGAATTCGCGGCGCGCCGCCCGGCACAACTGAGCGGCGGACAGCAGCAGCGCGTGGCCCTGGCGCGCGCCCTGGTGAATCGTCCGCGGCTGCTGCTGCTGGATGAGCCGCTGTCCGCCCTGGACGCGCGGCTGCGGCGCGAGATGCAGGGCGAGCTGAAATCGTTGCAGCGCGAGGTGGGCATCGCCTTCCTGTTCGTCACCCACGATCAGGAGGAGGCCATGGCGCTCTCGGACCGCATCGCACTGCTGCGCGCCGGCGAACTGGAGCAGGTGGACACGCCGCGTGATATCTACCACCGTCCGCGCACGGCCTACGCGGCCCGTTTCATCGGCCTGACGAACCTGTTGCGCGCGCGGGTGGAAGACGGTTGCGCCCGCTGCGGACCCTTGGCGTGGCCCTGCGCCGGGCCGTCCGGCGACGCGCTTTTTTCGTTACGGCCGGAAGCCATCCGGCTGGGCGGACCTTTCCGCGGCACGGTGCGCCGGCAAACTTTCGGCGGCGCCGCCGATCTGCTGGAGCTCGCGTGCGGCGAGATCGAGTTAACCGTCCGCGCGCCCAGCCCGGGCGAACTCAGCGGCGAACAATCGTTCCACTTCCGGCCGGAGGAGGCCGTACGGCTCGAATGACTACGCGACGAGATGCCATCCGCTACCTGGTTGCGGGCGGGACGGAGTTCGGTCTGCGCGGGGCCTCGGCTCCGCCCTGCCGGCTCGGCAGCGAGGACAACCGGATCTGCCACCGCGTGCGCGACGGCGCGCATTTCGATGTCCCCAAGCCCTCGGCCGCCTATGACGTGGTGATCGTGGGCGGCGGACCCAGCGGCCTGATGACCGCCTGGCAATTGCGCCACACCAATTTCCTGCTGCTCGAGAAGGAGCCGCGCTTGGGCGGCAACGCCATCAGCGAACAATGGCGCGGCGTCTGGTATTCCACCGGCGCGGCCTATCAATCCTATCCGCCGATCGAGAAGATGTGCGGCGAAATCGGATTGCCCATCCATCGCATCCGCAGCGTGGATGCGGCGATCGTCAACGATACCGTGGTGCCCGATTTCTGGGGCGGCGGACTTTGGAAGTCGCCCTACCCGGAGCGCGTGAAGCGCAGCTTCGCCCGCTTCCTGAAAGACATGAAAGCGCTCGACCCGGAAAAGCACGCGGCGAAGCTCGACAACATGACCTTCGCCGAGTTACTCAAACCCTACGTCCCCGAACTGAAGCTCTGGTTCGACAACTTCGGGCCGAATAACTGGGGCGCGGATACGGAGAACACTTCCGCGCTGATCGGCGCCACCAGCATGGATTGGGGCGGCGGGCTGGATAAGGATCGCTTCACCTGGGCCGGCGGATTGGGCCGCATTTCGCTGGCGCTCGAACAGGCCATCGACAAAGCCGCGCCCGGGCGTCTGCGCAAGAACGCCACCGCCGTCCATGTGGACCAGGGCAGTGTCACCTTCCTGCACGATGGCGAGCTGCAGACCGCCGCCGCCAAGGCCGTGGTCATCGCCTGCCCGAAATTCATCGCGCAAAAGATCATCGGCGGTCTCGACCGCGAGCACGCCGAGGCCATGGCCGAACTGCGCTACGCGCCCTACCTGGTGGTCAACGTCTGCTCGCGGGAAGTGATCTACAACGGCTCGTACGACACGAACATCCCGGCGCCTTCGCCGATCGTAGACTTCAACGTCGCGGACTGGGTGGAGAACCGCGACAATCGCGACACCATGCGGCCGGCCGTGCTCACTTGCTATGTGCCGCGTCACGAGTCCGAGCGGGCGAAGGTGCTGGACGACGCCTATTGTCTGCAGATGGGCGAAACGGTAGTGGACCTGATCGACCGCTGGTTTCCGGGCGCGCGCCGGAAGATCGAAGAAGTCCACGTCTACCGCCGCGGGCATCCCATGTGCATGTCGATCCCCGGCGCCACTACCCGCATCGCGCCGAAGATCCGCCGGCCGCTGGGCCGCATCTTCTTTGCCCACTCGGATTCGGAAGGCGGGATCACCGAGTACACCACGGCGCACCAGGCCGCCATGCGCGTCACCCGGGAGGTTCAGCGTGTACTCGCGCCTGTATAAAACGCTGGTCACCGTGCCGCCGCTCGGCTGGGTGGCCGTCTTCCTCATCACGCCGTACCTGTTTCAATTCTGCTTCAGCTTCTGGAGCGTGCACGCGCAGGCCATCGTGCATCACTGGAACCTGGATAACTACCGGCAACTCGCCCGGAATCCGGTTTACGTGCAGGTATTGTTGCGCTCCATGCGCATCGCGGGCATGGTCACGCTCCTGTCGCTGGCGCTGAGCTTTCCCTTGGCCTACTACCTGTCGTTCGGCGGAACGGCGCACAAGGACCTGCTTTACCAGTTAGTCATTATTCCGCTGTGGGTCAGTTACCTGGTGCGGGCCTACGCCTGGAAGACGATTCTGGGGAGTGACGGCGTTCTGAACACCCTGCTGCAATATACCGGGCTGACGCACCATCCGGTCGAGTTTCTTTTGTACAGCCCGTTCGCCGTGGTGCTCACCCTCACCCACATCTACACGCCGTTCGCGTTCCTGCCCATCTACGCTTCTCTGGAACACATCCCGCGCAGCCTGGTGGAAGCCTCCGCCGACCTGGGCGCCTCGGGCTTTCGCATTTTGCGGACGGTGATCCTGCCGCTCGCGCTGCCGGGCGTGCTGGCCGGGGCGACGTTCGCCTTCGTCCTCAGCCTGGGCGATTTCCTGTCGCCGCTGCTGTTGGGCGGACCCGGCGGCATCATGATCTCGAACGTCGTGGTCAGTCTGTTCGGCGCGGCCTATGACTGGCCGTTGGGCGCGGCCATCTCCATGTCGATGCTGGTATTCGTGGTGCTGCTTCTGACGGCCACCGAGCGCCTGGAGCGGCGCTGGAGCTACCGGTGAAACGCGCGCCCTGGCTCCGCCTGCATGCCGGACTGGTCTTCGCCTTTCTGTACCTGCCCATCGCGGTGCTGAGCGTCTATTCCTTCAATGGTGAAAGCGTAGGCGGTTTCCCGCCGCGCGGCTGGACGCTGCGCTGGTACCGCCTGCTGCTGGAGGACGGCGCGCTGCTGGCCTCGGTCGGCAATAGCCTGGTGGTGGCGGCGGCGGCCGTGGCGATCGCGCTGACGGTGGGATTTCCGGCCGCGCTCGCCTTGGACCGCGTCTCGTTTCCCGGCAAGTGGGCTTTCCGCCGCCTGGTACTGCTGCCGCTGATCCTGCCCGGCATCATTACGGGCCTGTCGCTGCTGATGCTCTTCGTCACCGCGGGCATGCGGCTCAGCCTGCTCACCATCATGCTGGGACACGGCACCGCGCTCATCTCGGTGGCCACCACCGAGATCTTCGCCGGCCTGCAGAAGCTGGACCGCGCGCAGGAGGAGGCCTCGCTCGACCTCGGCGCCGGCCAATGGCGCACCTTCTGGCTCGTCACCGTGCCCAACCTGCGGCTATCCATCATCGGCGCCGGACTGCTCATCTTCACGCTGTCGATGGACGAGATCGCCGTGAGCTTCTTCCTCATCGGACGCGACAACACCCTGCCGCTCGAAATATGGTCGCGGCTGCGGCGCGGGATCACCCCGGAAATCAATGCCGTCTCGGCCGTGATCTTCGCCTTCTCCCTGGCCGCCATCCTGGTGTGGTACCGGCTGCGCTCTCCTGGCGACCGCGGCCTCGAATCCCCGGTATGATCGAGTAATGAAGCTGTTACTCCGATTCGCCCTGTTCCTGACCGTGGCGGTTGGCCTGGCTACGCCCGCCGACAACAGCTACCTGGCAAACCTTCCCACCGGCGACCGCTGGCTCGCCCATCTGAATGATGACCTGCTGCCGTTCTGGACCATGCCCCCGGCTTTGGGCGACCCGCTCGGCTCGTTTCCTTCCACGCGCTGCGACGACGGCTCCCTGCTGGACTTCAACAATCCCTGCCCGCCGATCGCGGGCAACGGCTATCTCATGACTCCCGCCCAGTACCTGGTGCCCCTCTCCCGGCAGACGTACGGTTACGGAATCGCCTACCACCTCACCGGCAACCAGACTTATCTGAGCTATATGAAAGCCGGCATCGACTATCTCCGCCAGAATCTCCTGGATCCCAACGGCGGCATGTTCGAGGCCAAGGACCTCACGGCCGGCACGTGGGGACCCGACATTCGGTATCGCGATCCGCAACAGCTCGGCTACGGATTGCTGGGCATGGCCTTCTATTACTACCTGACACGCGATCAAACCGTACTGCCCGATATCCTGGCCGTCAAGAACTATATATTCGACAACTACTACAACCAATCGCTGGGCACCGTGCAGTGGCTGCTCGCCGACAATGACGGGACGTCCGCGCAATCGCGGCAGCTCGTGGCGGACCTGGATCAGATGAACACCTACCTGGTCCTGCTGACACCCATCCTGCCCGAGCCGTATCAGACCGAGTGGAAGCAGACTCTGGCCCTGGATGCGCATGCCATCCTGGGTACCTTCTATTCGCCGGGAGACAATCTCTTCTTCCTGCAAGCCGACACACCCCAGGACACGGATCTCACTTACACGGGCGTGGACGTGGGGCACAGCAGCAAGGCGCTGTGGATGATCCGCTGGGCCGGCCTGCTGACTGGCGATCAGGGCCTGGTTGCCTTCGCCGAAGCTAACGGACGCCGATTGCTCGACCGCGCGTATATACCCGAGAGTGACGGCAGCGGATCCTGGGCCGGCGGTGTGCAAGCGGGCGGAGCCATCGACCCCAACAAGACCTGGTGGGTTTACGACGAGCTCGACCAGTTATCCGGCTCTCTGGCGCTGGCCGACGTTGCCGCCGGCCAGTATCTTCCCCAGACTACCGCCTATTGGTTCAACTACTTCGTGGATCACCAGTACGGCGAAGTCTGGAACGGCGTCAATTATCCGGATAACACGCCGCAGCGCGACTATCCCAAAGCCTGGCAGTGGAAGAGCGCCTATCACGATTTCGAGCATACCCTGGTCGGCTATATCACGTCGCAGTGGCTGCTGGGCCAGCCGGCGACCTTATATTATGCATTCAACGGAACGGTGAATCCCGACGACATCCACCCGTATTACTTCTCGAGTACCGTTGACGCGATCGATGGCGACGCGGTGACCTTTCATCCGGCGACTGTAGGCTCGGCTCCGGCGGTCGGCGTGACTTCCGCCGCCAGCTATCTCAAAACGCCGCTCGCCGCCGATTCGATCGCTACCGCCTGGAGCGGGGGCCTTCCGGCCGGCGCGACAGTCTCCGTCACGGATGCCGCGGGTACGTCCCGCCCGGCGCAGGTGTTCTACTCCTCCACGTCGCAGGTGAACTTCCTGATTCCCGCGGGCACCGCCCCGGGCACGGCTACGGTCAACATCAGCGCCGCGGATGGCACGGCGGCGGCGGCCGGCAGCGCGCAGGTCGCCAACATCGGCCCGGGTATCTTTCAACTCAACAGCACGGCGCTGGCGGCGGCGATTGTGGCGCGCGTCGCGCCCGATGGATCGCAGACCATCGAGCCGGTCTACCAACTGGATGCCTCGAACAACGTGGTGCCGCTGCCCATCGGCCTGGCTTCGGGCGCGGTCTACCTGACCCTTTTCGGCACGGGCCTGCGGCATGCGCAGACGGCCAGCGTGACCGTCGGCGGGCAGTCCGTGCCACTCCTTTACTGGGGCGCACAAGGAACCTACGCGGGACTCGATCAGATCAACGTCGGCCCGCTGCCGGCCTCGCTGGCCGGACGCGGCCGGGTGAACATCATCCTGTCCGCGGACGGCCAGACGGCCAATCCCGTGCTGGTCGCGGTCGAGTGACCGGAGCATGCGACAATGCTCGAATGGCAGGCTACCGGTTCCGCTTGAATCCGCGGGGCAGGGAATTGCCCGATTGCTGCGCGGTGCTCAATGGGCGCGGAACGCGCTACGAAGTCAGTAACTACCGCACCACGCTCTCCGTCAAATCGGTGGTCCGCGGCGCGGCCCGCTACGTCACGCCGCAAGGCCAGTACCTGGTCACGCCGGACGCGTTCCTGGTCCTGAACGACGGCCAGCGCTATTCGCTCGAATTCGAAGGGCGCGGCCGCATCCACACCGAAACGTTGTGCCCGTTCTTCCAGCCGGGCTTCCTGGAACAGGCTGGCGTCGCCGGTCTGGATGACATCGCGCGCGCGGCCCCGGCGCTGGATTTCTGCGAGCGCCTGTATCCTTCAAGCGGCGAGGTGGGGCGAGTCCTCGGAGACCTGCAGGCGGGCCTGCGCCATCGTCACGCCACCACGCCCTGGCTGGAGGACCGCATGTACGCGCTGGGGCAGGCGCTCGCGGACCTGCGCATCCGGATCCGCCGCGAAGCGGAAGAGTTTCCGGGACTGCGCCCGGCCACCCGCCTGGAACTCTATCGCCGCCTTTATCGCGGGCGCGACTTCCTGCTCTCCTGCTACGATCAGCCGCTGACCGTAGCCGCCGCCGCCCGCGTAGCCGCGCTTTCGCCGTTCCACTTCCAGCGCACGTTCAAGCAAGCCTTCGGACGCTCGCCCATGCGGTTCCTGCAGCACACCCGGCTGGAGGCCGCCCGCCGATTACTGGCGCATACCGGCGACGACGTTACGTCCATCTGCTTGGGGGTCGGCTTCGAGAGCCTGGGCTCGTTCAGTTGGCTGTTTCGCCGGCGCTTCGGCGTATCGCCGCGCGTCTTCCGGGAAAATAGCAGGATTGAAGAAGTATCTCCCGCGGCGATCGCGTAAAACCGGATATAGGAGCACACATGGCAAATCCCGATCTCTCCACCGCTCGAATCGGCCAGGCCTCCATCAACGTGCACGATATGGAGAAGGCCGTGGCATTCTATCGCGACGCGCTGGGTCTGCGGTTCCTGTTCCAGGCCGGCCCCAAAATGGCCTTCTTCGATTGCGCCGGCCTGCGCCTGATGCTGGCCCTTCCCGAAAAGCCGGAGTTCGATCATCCCGGTTCGATCTTCTATTTCCAGGTCGACGACATCCGGGCGGTCGCCGGCACGCTGCAATCGCGCGGCGTGCAATTCGAAGCACCGCCGCACGCGATCGCGCGCATGCCCGATCACGAGCTGTGGATGGCGTTCTTTCACGACGTGGACGGCAACCAGCTGGCTTTGATGAGCGAGGTACGGCAGAGCTAGGCGACGCGGCGCAAGCGCTGCCCGATGGCCTGTGAGGCGCGGAAGATCCCGGCCACCGGCACCAATCCGCCGAGACGAACGCGGCCAACCGAAGCCAGACCCGCCGACGCAAAGCATCCGCATTCGGCGCATTCGGGATTCCCGCCAAACTGGCACGGCGTGATGATAGTTTCCAGATCCGGCGCGACGCAGACGGTCGTCTGCGCGAATATGCACTCGCGCGGCGATCGCGGCGGGTGCGCGTAGCCCTGAAGCACGGCGGGGGGCATATAGACTTTGGGAAACCGCCGCGCGGCCCGGGCCAGGCGCTCCACGGCCAATGCGCGTTCGATGCCGCTCAAGCGCTCGGCGCTGTCCTGCCCCCGCTGCGGCGTAAACAGGCTGAACCAGATGCTCCGCGCCTCCGGGCGGGCGGACCAGAAGGTTGCGAATTCGTCGAGATACGTGGGACGTTCGAGCAACTGCGCCGTGATCGTGCAGTGCACCACCACCTGCTGCCCGGCCATGTGGCGCAGGATGCGTTCGTAAGTGGCCGGCTTGCGCCGCACGTCATGATGCTCCGGCAGGCCGTCCACGGAGACCACCAGGTGCAGGCAGTCGAGCGCGGCCCAATGCGCGGGTATGGGGCGCGCGGCGCTGGTGACCAGTTGCACTTCCAGGCGCATGCGATTCAATCGCGGCAGCAGAACATCGAGCTCCCGATGACGAACCAGGGGCTCGCCGCCCACGATCGACAGGTGTAGCGGCCGGTACCGCCGCACCAGGCTGAGAATGCCCTCTACCAGGGAGTCACCTTTGTAGTCGGAGAGTTGCCGCAACGTGACTCCATTGCCAAGGTGCTCGTCTTCGTATGCATAGCAACCCGGACAACGCAGCGGACACTCTTTGGTAATCTCAACGGACAGCAGTGGCTGGTAGCCGCGTAGAATACGGGCCCAAGCCGGCATGATATCGACCTTCCTCACCGCGCCGCCCTCTTCGGATTTATACACTATCCTCGCATGTGCGGAAGGAGAACAGTGTCAGGAAGAATCCCAAAAATGGCCGCTCTGCGCGGTTTCGCACTATATGCCCGGCAGGGAATTCACCGCTGCCGTCATGGACGCGAGAGACGTGCGCCCAAACCTTCTCTGCAGGGCACGGCTGAGGGGATAACCGATCCTGGCGGCGAGGGCTCGTGGCCGGGAGACAGCCAGGATCTCGTACCAGACCGAATCGTCGCTCCGGTCCCAATGCACGGTAAACCGCTCCTCGCCGCTCTCGGCGTGTGCGGGCAGGGTACCGTAGGCGAAACCGTAGGTGGAAAGTGAACCTGTCGAATCGACGGCGTAGACGATCCGGCACAGATTGACGGAATAGAAGCCGAAGTGCGCCGGTACAACGGCGACCACAGATCCGCTGCGAATCGGCGCATTCTCCGGATAGATGCGGATCCAGCTTTGTTCGAACATCCGCCACCCCGCCACGGCGGCTTTGGCTCTGTCAAAAGCCGGCTCGCCCACCCCTAACCGGACCCGGTAACGGTCGATGTTATACCCGGAAGGAAGCATCGCGCCGGCGCGGGTAGCGCCCACGTCCGGGTAGGAGAAGGGAGCACTCGCCTGCCGTTCTACGATTGTCCGGATGGCTTCCACGGAAGGCAGGGAGAGCGTGAACACCGCTACAAACTATCACGCAAACGCCCCCAAATGAAAAAGGCCGGACCCGAAGGCCCGGCCTATGTGCAAGCCAAAAGGTCAGCGCTATTAGCTGATCGTCAGTTTGAACTTGGCTGTATGGGTGGTGCTGCCGCTGGTGCCGGTGACGGTGATGATGCGCGTGCCGGTAGTGGCGCCCGCAGCCACCTTGATGGTGACCACCGAGGACCCGGCGCCCGGCGCGGCGATACTGGTCGGAGTGAAGGTCACGGTCACACCGCTACCTTGACCCGATGCCGTCAAGCCAACCGCGGCGTTGAAGCTGCCGGAAATGGTGGTCGTGACTTTGGTGTGTCCCGCAGCGCCGCGAGCAACGCTGACGGCCAGCGGCTTAACGCTGATCGCGAAATCGCCCGAGCCGGAGCCGCCGGTCAGAGTGTTGATCAGAGCGTCGCCGTTCGGGCTGCCCCAGCCGGTCACCAGATCATATCCGGTGGTGGCTGAGAAGCCGTTGCTGCCGCTGGTGATGTCGTGGAAGTTGGTGGTATAGCTGGAACCCAGGCCGATGGTGTAGAGGGTCGGGTTGATGAAGCCCAGCGGCGTGCCGTGGAGGGCCATATTCTGCTGGTTGGCCAAAGCCAGATAGCCCGCCCACATGGGCGCCGCGAAGCTGGTGCCGCCATAGTTATTGGCCGTGCAGGTGGTCTGGTTGGCGCAGACGTAGAACGTGTAGTTGGCGTTGGCCGCCACGTCCGGACCGTTGCGGTAGGTCTGCGAGCAACTGGCGCAACCCGCCGCCGTGGTTACCTGCCAGCTCGGGATCGCGATCTTGGCCGGCGAGATGCCGCCGCCGCTGCTGGACCAGGCCGTTTCCGAAGCCCACGGTCCGGCCGCGCTGGCAGTTGTCAGGTCCGTCCCGCCCACGCTGACGGTGTAATCGTCGTCCGCCGGGTAGACGTATTGCAGCCGGTTCCACTTGCCGCTGTCGCCCGCCGCCTGGAAGTAGGTCTGGCCCTGCGCCACAAACTCCTGGAAGTACGGATCGTCGGTGGCCGGGTCCGCCGGACGCCATGTCCAGGAAGAACTCAGGTTGTAGTCCAGCGGACTGGCCGTAGCCATCCCGTTGAGGAGCGCTACGTCGGTGCCGCCCACGTACATCACCAGCTTCGACAGCCCCGGCGCCATGCCCAGCGCCTGGGTCATATCCAGAGTCTGTTCGGTATCGTCGCAACCCGCCGATGCCAGGCAACTGGTGCTGCTGCCGTCGGTGGACACCAGCGAGATGGGCACCGTCAGGGTCTGGTGCGCGTTGGTGTAGTATGTGGCCAGGTCGGCCAGGTCCGTGCCCACGTATTCCAACAGTCCGACCGTCTGGCCGCTGCCGGTGAGCGATCCGCTGCCGTAGTATGCCGCGCGCATGTCGCTGCCGCAGAACGAAGCCGATGGGCAGGAACCGGTGGTGGCCTGGGACACCGCGTTCGGATTCTTGGACAGCAGCGGTTGCGGAATGTCGTAGTTGTCCAGGCCGGCGATATGCCACAGCGGAATCGAAAGATCCGGCGTGGGCTCGCGGTCGGGAGCGAAGAACGTGCGCTTCTCGTTGGGGTGCTGGTAAAGGCCCATGGTCACGTGCAAAGCCGATTCGATCTTGGCTACCGTGCCGATCACATCCAGGTTCATGCGGTTGCGGGAAGTGGCGGCTATCTGCAGTCCATGATTTTGGGCGAAGTTGGTCAAGGCATCGTAGTCCGCCTGGGTCGGGCCAAACTGCGCGGTGAACTCATCCACGCTGAGGAAGTGGCGATAGGATGGGCTCGCCGGATCGTAGAGATCGTTGATAAGGCTGTTGAGCGCATCCTGGTTGCGCAGCGGCAGCACCAGAACGATGCGCATGGTTTGCGTCGCGGGCAAGTGGCCAATCATTTGCGCTTGCCCATTCAGGGTCACGTCACGCACGTGACGTGTCAGGGTCGCTCCCTGCGCCATGGAGAGGACCAGCGCAAGGGCAACCGTCGCTATCAGAAACGCGTTTAGTCTTCGGATCATGTTTTCCCTTTTGGTCCGGTGTCAAGGATCTGCGCCCTACACGTTACCGGTCAACCAACCCGGAATTTCCCTGAGCAGTTATCTAGAGAGAGGCCCCGATTTGCTACCGGAGTTCCAACCTCCGTGGCCCGGACTCCGCTCAGTATACACCCACGCACGGAGTTTGGCGCTTGTTTCTCTCTTTGCAGATAACGGGTGGAATACCGGAAGGACTAGGAAGGTAGTCAGGTACTGCTAACTTCGCGTACCAGCGTTAATGGCCTGGCGGCGAATCGCGGAGGGGCATTCGCCGCATGCAACTGTCAACCCGTCGTCTTAAGCGCCGAGCGCCACTAGCGGCGCCAGGCGCGGTGTGGACCGCGCGCGCGAAGGCTGAAAGCGGTATCCCACGCTGAAGATGGTTTCGATGTACGCGCCGCTATACTGGCCCAGCTTCTTGCGCAGCCGGCGGATGTGCACGTCGAGCGTGCGCGTGCGGATCTGGTTGTTGTAGCCCCACACGCGCAGCAGCAGCATGTCGCGTGTCACCACATCGCCGGCGTTTTGGATCAGCAGGGCGAGCAGATCGAACTCCTTGCGCGTCAGCGCCATCGGCCGGGAATCCAGCCGCGCGGTTTTGTGTTCGAAATCCATCTCCAGGTGCTGGTCGTGATAGCCCTGTTCCGGTGCTGCGGTCATCTGAAGCGGTCCCATGAAGAATCTCCTTCCAAGTGTTTTTGCCTATACCTGATGCTACGGACTGCGCCCGCGGACGGTGGTTTTGGTCTTGTAAAAGTTTTGTAAAACGTGTAAACCACGAGGAAAGTCGGATCGGCGCATGGCCGCCACCGCCATAACGGAGTACATCCTCCCGATTGGGCTGTGGCATAATGGCTCGTTTGCAAATGTCGAAGAAAGAACAGCTCAGCCGCCGGGCGGTGGTGCTCGGTTCGGCCCTGCTGCCGGCCCTGGGGGCGGCGCGTGGGGAGGCTGCCGGCAACGTGGTCATCTCCAGTGCGAACGGGGAGCGCGCCTGCGCGCGCGCGATGGAGGTGCTGAAGTCCGGCGGCGACACCCTGGACGCGGTGGTCGCGGGCGTCAACATCAATGAAGAAGATCCGGAAGATTCCTCAGTCGGCTTTGGCGGGCTGCCGAACGAGGACGGCGTCGTGGAGCTGGATTCCTGCGTGATGCATGGGCCCACGCGGCGCGCCGGATCGGTGGGGGCCATCCGCGGCATCAAAACGCCCTCCAAGATCGCCAAACTGGTGATGGAGCAGACCGACCACATCATGCTGGTCAGCGGCGGCGCCACCAAGTTCGCCAAGGAAATGGGATTTCCGGAAGAAGATCTGCTGACCGAGAAGTCGCGCATCGCCTGGTTGACCTGGAAGACGTCGCTCCGCGATCCGGAGGGCCACAGCAACTGGGGACCCGGCCTGGACGCGCCCAAACCGAAAACCATGGGGCTGCTCCGGCAGATGTTCCCGCACGCCGACGACGCGACGCTGGCGTGGGCCTGGGAAGTCGCGGGGCATCCGCCCACCGGCACTATCAACTGCCTGGCGCGCAACGCCAAGGGCGAGATGTCGGGGGTGACCACCACCAGCGGGCTGGCCTGGAAGATCGCCGGACGGGTGGGTGATTCTCCGATCATCGGCGCCGGCCTGTACCTGGACCAGGACGTGGGCGGCGCCGGATCCACCGGCCGCGGCGAAGAAAATATTCGCATCGCGGGCGGCCATACCGTCATCGAAAATATGCGGCACGGGATGTCGCCGCGAGAAGCTTGTCTGGACGCGCTCAAGCGCGTGGCGCGAAACTTCGACAACGACATGCCGCGCCTGGAGAAAATCGACTTACATTTTTATGCACTACGCAAGGACGGCGAATACGCCAGCGCCTCGCTGTGGAACGGAGAGACGCGCGCGGGCAAGTTGAGGCCGGCGCGCTTCGCGGTTAACGATGGCGGCGCCAGCCGGCTGGAGACCGCCGCGTACTTATTCGAACGCAAATCATAGGAACCCTGGTGGCTGGTTTAGTCATCATGATCTCGTGATCTGACGATGGCCCAGATCTTTCATCACAGTACCAATACGTTTTCGCGCATCACGATCTACGGCGCGGTGTTTGTCCTGGCGTTTCTGACGTGGTGTTTCGCCACCCTGGACCGGTCCGGCTATGAAACCCGCGAGGGCGAAGTGCGCGACCAGCCCATTCCGTTCAGCCATGTGCACCACGTGGCCGATGACGGCATCGACTGCCGTTATTGCCACACCACGGTGGAGACGTCCAACACGGCCAACATTCCACCGACCAAGATCTGCATGAACTGCCATTCGGAGATCTGGAACACCAGCCCGACACTCGAACCGGTGCGCGAGAGCTTCCGCACCGGCAATTCGATCGACTGGACGCGGGTGCACGACCTGCCCGATTATGTCTATTTCAATCACAGCATCCATGTGAATAAGGGCGTCGGCTGTGAAACCTGTCACGGCCGCGTGGACCGTATGCCGCTCATGTACCAGGCGCACTCGCTGCAGATGCAGTGGTGCCTGGACTGCCATCGCAACCCCCAACAGTACGTGCGTCCGCGGGCGCAGGTTTTCACCATGGGCTACCAGCCGCCGGAGGATCAGGAGACGCTGGGCCGGCGCCTGGTGGCCGAATACAAGATTCAGGATGCGCGCACCTTAACCAGTTGTTCAACGTGCCACCGATGAGTGAGAATACACAACCGGGAGAACCGAAGAAACTCGATCTGAAAGCCGTGCGTGCGCTGCTCGGGAAGTCGCACGGGCGCGAGTATTGGCGCAGCCTGCAGGACCTGGCGCAGACGGACGAATTCCAGGACTTGATGCATCGGGAATTTCCGCGCTACGCCTCGGAATGGGAAGACGGCGACAGCCGCCGGAACTTCATCCGGCTGATGGGAGCGTCGCTGGCGCTGGCCGGGTTGACCGCTTGCACGCGGCAGCCGACTGAATTGATCACCCCGTATGTGCGGCAGCCGGAAGAATTGATTCCGGGACGGCCGCTGTTCTTCGCGACGGCCATGCCCCTGGGTTCCGGCGCCACCGGACTGCTGGTGGAAAGCCACGAAGGCCGCCCGACCAAGATCGAAGGCAATCCCGATCACCCGAGCCAGGGCGCCTGCGATGTGTACTCCCAGGCATCCGTGCTGGGGCTGTACGATCCGGATCGTTCGCAGGCCTTGACGCTCGATGGCGAGATCCGCTCCTGGGGGTCATTTCTGGGCGCCATGGAGGCGGCCATGGCGGAGCAGCGCGTCAAAAAAGGCGCGGGGCTGCGCATCCTGACCGAAACCGTCACCTCGCCCACGCTGGCGGACCAGATCAAGAGCCTGTTGGCCGCCTATCCCGCGGCCAAGTGGCACCAGTGGGAGCCCGCCGGAGCGCATTCGGTGGCAGCCGGCGCGCGGCTCGCGTTCGGGGAACCGGTCAATACGGTGTACGACTTCAGCGCCGCGGATGTGATCGTCTCGCTGGACGCCGACTTCCTCAACTCCGGCCCGGGGAGCCTGCGCTACGCCCGCGAATTTGCAGCGCGGCGGCGCGTGCGCGGCAGCCAGACCGGGATGAACCGGCTGTACGTGGTGGAGCCGATGCCTTCCCCCACCGGGACCAAGGCGGACCATCGCCTGCCTCTCGGTGCCGCGGATGTCGAACAGTTCGCCTGGAGCCTGGCGGCGGCCCTGGGGGCGTCCACCGGCGGGCGCAAAGGCACCGCCACGGCGGCGGACAAGTGGATCGGCCCGCTGGCGCGAGACCTGCGGCAGCACCGCGGCAAAAGCCTGGTGATCGCGGGCGAGCAGCAGAGCGCATCCGTCCATGCGCTGGCGCACGCCATGAACGCGGCGCTGGGCAACGTCGGCCAGACCGTGAAGTACACCGATCCGGTGGAAGCGAACCCGGTGGACCAGGTGGCGTCGCTTCAAGATCTGGTCAAAGACCTGGACAGCGGCACGGTGGACCTGGTTCTGATTCTGGGCGGCAACCCGGCGTACAATGCACCGGTCGAATTGGGCTTCAAGGATCGCCTGAAGAAAGCCGCGCTGCGCGTACACCTCAACCTGTTCGAGGACGAAACCAGCGAGCTTTGCCGCTGGCACTTGCCCATGACGCATTACCTGGAGACATGGAGCGACTGCCGGACGCACGATGGCACGGCGGCGATCATGCAGCCGCTGATCGCGCCGCTCTATGCGGGCAAATCGGCGCATGAGATCATCAGCATTCTGGCCGGCAAGTTGGAGCGTCCCGCATACGAGATCGTGAAGAGCTACTGGGCGGCCCGGCACAAAGGTCCGGATTTCGAATCCTGGTGGCGCAAAGCGGTGCACGACGGCGTGGTTCCGGATACCGCGGCGCCGGTGCGGAACGTGACCCTGCGCGCCGACTGGGCGTCGGCTGCGCCGGCGTCCCCCACGCGGCAGGGCCTCGAAGTAGTGTTTCGTCCCGATCCGGCGGTCTACGACGGCCGCTTCGCTAACAACGGCTGGCTGCAGGAGTTTCCGCGTCCCATCACGCAGTTGACCTGGGACAACGCCGCCATCTTCAGTCCCAGGACGGCGGCCGAGAAAGGCGTGGTCACCACCGACCTGGTGGAGATCGCCTATCGCGGTTACAAAATGCGGGCCCCGGTCTTCATCCAACCCGGGCACGCGGACGGTTCGGTGACCGTGCACCTGGGCTACGGCAGATGGCGCGCCGGCCACGTCGGGACGCGCATCGGTTTCGATGCCTACGGGATGCGAACCTCGTCCGCCTTGTGGCAGGACTACGGCCTGGAAACGCGCAAGGTGGGCAGCGACTACCTGCTGGTTTCCATTCAGGACTATCACACGCTGGACACCGAGCGGCACACCATCGAGGCGGCCGACATCGCCGAGTACCGCAAGAACCCGAACGTCATTCAGGAGTCGGCCGAGGCGCCTCCCAAGGAGTTGACCCTCTATCCCGGATTCACGTACGACAAGTACGCCTGGGGGATGGCCATCGATCTGACGGCCTGCATGGGTTGTGGCGCCTGCGTGGTGGCCTGCCAGGCGGAGAACAACATCGCGGTGGTCGGCAAAGAAGAGGTGCACCACGGGCGCCACATGCACTGGCTGCGCGTGGACAGTTATTTCAACGGCGACGTCGGGAATCCCCAGATCTACAATCAGCCGGTGCCTTGCATGCAGTGCGAGAACGCGCCGTGCGAGCTGGTCTGTCCGGTGCAGGCTACCAATCACAGCAGCGAGGGCCTGAACGACATGGTTTATAACCGCTGTGTAGGTACGCGCTACTGCTCGAATAACTGCCCCTACAAGGTGCGCCGCTTTAACTTCTTCCTGTATTCGGATTTCAAGACCAATAGCCTGAAGCTACAACGCAACCCGGACGTGAGCGTGCGCAGCCGCGGGGTGATGGAGAAGTGCACTTACTGCGTGCAGCGCATCAACGAGAGAAAGATCGATGCCGAGAAGCAGGACCGCCTGGTGCGCGATGGCGAGATCAAGACCGCCTGCCAGCAGACCTGTCCCACCGAAGCGATCATCTTCGGCAATATCAACGATCCCAACAGCCGGGTGGCGCAGATGAAAGCGGAAAAGACCAATTACGGGCTGCTGGCGGATTTGAATACCCGGCCGCGGACCACGTACCTGGCGGCCCTGCGCAACCCCAACCCGGAGCTGGAAGCCTAAGCCGATGCCTGACGAACAACAAATCGCGGACGAGGAATTGCGGCCCCGGCCGGTGATCGCACCGGGCTACACCTTCGGCACGGTCACCGATCAGATCGCTTCGGTGGTGCTGACGCGCCGGACGCCGGTGTTCTGGGTGGCCTGCTTCGCCGCCGGATTCGCGCTGCTGCTGCTGTTTCTGTGGTCGCTAGCCTTATTGCTGGCCAAGGGCGTCGGCATCTGGGGCATCAAGATCCCGGTGGGGTGGGGGTTCGCCATTACGAACTTCGTGTGGTGGATCGGAATCGGCCACGCCGGCACGCTGATATCCGCGATCCTGCTGCTGTTGAACCAGACCTGGCGCAACTCGATCAACCGCTTTGCCGAGGCCATGACCTTGTTCGCGGTAGCCTGCGCCGGCATGTTTCCGCTGCTGCACATGGGCCGCCCCTGGCTGTTTTACTGGATGTTCCCGTACCCCAATTCGATGGGCGTGCAGCCGCAGTTCCGCAGCCCGCTGGTGTGGGACGTGTTCGCAGTATCCACTTACGCCACGGTCTCTCTGTTGTTCTGGTTTGTAGGTCTCATCCCCGACTTAGCCACCTTGCGCGACCGCGCCCCGGGACGCTGGGCGCGCGGCATCTACGGCATCCTGGCGATGGGCTGGCGCGGATCGGCGAAGCATTGGCAGAACCACGAGATGGCTTCCCTGCTGTTGGCCGGCCTGGCCACGCCGCTGGTGCTCTCGGTCCACACCGTGGTGAGCTTCGACTTCACCATCGCCATCGTACCCGGTTGGCACAGCACGTTCTTCCCTCCTTACTTCGTGGCCGGCGCCATCTACTCCGGATTCGCCATGGTGCTGGTGCTGGCGATTCCGTTGCGCGCGGTCTACGGACTGCAGGGTCTGATCACCGACAAACACCTGGAAAACTCCGCCAAGGTCATGCTGGCTACCGGCCTGATCGTAGCCTACGCCTATATCCTCGAGACCTTCACGGCGTGGTACAGCGGGAACGTCTATGAGTCAGCCGCCATCTGGCATCGCATGACCGGTCCCTACGCCGGCGCTTACTGGCTCCTGATTTCCTGCAACATCCTGGCGCCCCAGGTCCTGTGGTTCAAACGGGTGCGCAGCAGCCCGCTTCTGTTGTTCATTTCTTCGATGGTGGTGTTGGTCGGCATGTGGCTGGAGCGTTTCGTCATCATTGTCTCCAGCCTGGCGCAGGATTTCCTGGTGTCCTCCTGGCGCATATTCACACCTACCCGGTGGGACTGGGCGACTTACGTGGGCACCATCGGATTGTTCACTTTCCTGTTCTTCGCGTTCATCCGGTTGCTGCCGATGATCTCGATCTTTGAAGTGCGGACGCTGTTGCCGCAGGCAAAAGTGGAGGAGGAGTAAGCGTGAGACCTCCAATCTACGGCGTGATGGCGGAGTTCGATAACCCCACGGACCTGGTGAATGCAGCGCGGGAGGCGCGCGCCAAGGGATACCGCAAGCTGGATGCCTACACGCCGTTCCCCATTGAAGAGCTGTCCGAGGCTCTGCATCTGCCGAAGAGCAAGCTGCCTTTGATCGTGCTGATCGGCGGGATCCTGGGCGGTCTCACCGGCTATCTGATGCAGTACTACGTGACCGTCATCTATTTCCCGATCAACATTGGCGGCCGCCCGCTGCATAGCTGGCCCATGTATATCGTGATCACTTTCGAGTTGACGGTGTTATTCGCGGCCATATCGGCGGTCTTCGGGTTACTGGCGCTGTGCGGCCTGCCCATGCCGTATCATCCGGCTTTCAACGTGCCGCGATTCGCCCTGGCTTCGCGCAACCGGTTCTTTCTGTGTATCGAGGCCGCCGATCCCTTGTTCGACCGCAAGGGCACGGAGGACTTCCTGGAGACTTTGCATGCGCGGGAGGTGTGCGAAGTTGCGCATTAACTCCCCGTCGCGCGCGGCACGGACAATGGGCTGGTGGGCCCTGCCGGTGCTGCTGCTCACCACGTTGACCGGCTGCCGGCAGGACATGCAGGACCAGCCCAAGTTCATCCCCTTGCGGCCCAGCTCGTTCTTTGCCGACGGCCGCTCCGAACGCCCCCTGGTGGAGGGCACCGTGGCGCGCGGGCACCTGGAAGCCGACACCGCCTTCTACGCCGGCAAGGTGGACGGCAAGCCCATCGCCACGTTCCCATTCCCGGTCACACGGGCGGTATTGGAGCGCGGCCAGGAGCGCTTCAACATCTATTGTTCGCCATGTCACGACCGCCTGGGAACCGGTAATGGCATGATTGTCCGGCGCGGCTACCGGCATCCGCCGTCGTATCACATCGACCGCCTGCGCCAGGTTCCCAACGGGTACATATTTGACGTGATCACCAATGGATTCGGCGCCATGCCGGACTATGCCGCCCAAGTGCCGCCCCAAGACCGGTGGGCCATTGTGGCTTATATCCGTGTGCTGCAATTCAGCCAGCACGCTCCGCTAGCCGAGGTCCCCGAAGCGCGCGAGGAGCTAGCCAAGGGAGGTGCAAAGTAATGTCGGCCGCGGCCCTGGATCGCTCCTTCACCATGCCGCCGGACCTGCTCGGCTATCTGCACGGCTGGCGCAACCGGTTGCTGATCGTCGGGGTGGCCGCCCTGGCTCTGTGCGTCGCGGGCGGGTTCTTCAATGCCGATCAGTTCTACCGCTCGTATCTCTGGTCTTACATGTTCTTTATCGGCGTGCCGCTGGGCGCCACCGCGCTGCTCATGCTGCAGTATCTCACCGGCGGCGCCTGGGGCATGGTGATCCGGAGGCCTTGTGAAGCGGCGTCGCGCACGCTCCCTCTGCTCCTCCTGTTGTTCATCCCGATCGTGATCGGCATTCCGCGGCTGTACGAGTGGTCGCACGCGGAGATCGTGGCGCACGATGCCATCCTGCGGCACAAGAGCGTCTATCTGAATGTTCCTTTCTTCCTCATCCGGACTGCGGCATACTTCGCCGGATGGATCCTGATCGGGCACTTACTCTACAAATGGTCGGGTGACCAGGACCGCGGCGATACGCGGGCGGCGGGACGCTTGGCTGCCATCAGCGGACCGGGGCTGATCTTTTACGGCTTCACGGTGACCTTCATGGCCATCGACTGGGTGCTTTCAATCAATCCGCACTGGTTTTCCACGATCTTCGGCCTGCTGTTTGTTGCCGGCGAAGGACTGAGCGCCCTGGCATGCCTGATCTGTCTGCTGGTGCTGCTCAGCAGCCGCCCGCCCATGTCGCAGGTTCTTACCGCCCGCCACTTACACGACGTCGGTAAGCTGCTGCTGGCGTTCGTCATGGTCTGGGCTTATTTCTCGTTCTCCCAGTTGCTGATCATATGGTCCGGCAATCTGCCGGAAGAAATCACCTGGTACCGCAATCGGTTTGCGGGCGGCTGGCAGTTCATGGGCCTGTCGCTGGTGTTTCTGCACTTCGCCTTTCCGTTCGCCCTGTTGCTGTCCCGCGATCTGAAGCGGGATTTCCGCTTATTGCGCGCAGTGGCCGTGCTGATCATCGTGATGCGATTCGTGGATCTCTACTGGATGGTGGCGCCGGATTTTCATAAGATGCACTTCACCTTGAACTGGATGGACATTCTGATGCCGGTTGGGTTGGGGGGGATCTGGCTGGCGGCGTTCCTGTGGCAATTGGCGGCGCGGCCCCTGATGCCGCTCCAGGATCCGCACTTAGAGGAGGCTTTGGCACATGGCCGGGAATAACGCGGGCGAGGAACTCCAGAATCCGCACGTCCGGCATGAACCGGGCGACGTCAACGCCATCTTCCTGACGAAGTTCGGCATCGGGATGGCGTTACTGATTATCGTGTTTCTGTTTGGGCTATGGGGACTGTTCGAGTATTTCGTGAAGCGCGAAGCCGTGCTCTCCTTGCCTCCCCCCGGCGCCATGGTCTCGGCCCAAAAACTGCCGCCGGAGCCGCGCCTGCAGCCCCACCCGGTGGCGGACATGCAGAAGATGCTTGCGGAAGAGAACCGCGCCATGCAGGAGTACGGTTGGGTCGATCAGTCCCGGGGCATCGTGCGCATCCCGGTGGAGCGCGCGATGGATATCATCGCCCGCAACGGACTTCCCGCCACGGCTCCGCCCGCGGCTCCTTCTCACGGAAAGAAACCATGAAGTCACTCAGGTACGTCGTGTCATCCTTGGCGGCCGCCGCGGCCCTTTGGGCGCAACCCGGCCAACTGGCGCCCGCGCAGCCGTCGTCCTTGCGGGACCCCGGCTCCCGGCCCGCGCCGCTGCCGTCCGCCCTGCAGGGAATCACCCTGGAACAGAAGCTGAATCACCAGGTCCCGCTGAACCTGGTGTTCAAGGACGAGTTCGGCCGTTCCCTGCCTCTCTCGACTTACTTCAGCGGAAATAAGCCCGTGATCCTGGCATTGGTCTATTACACCTGCCCGATGCTCTGTAACATGGTGCTGAGCGGCATGGAGAGCAGCCTGCGGCCGATCTCACTCGATCCCGGCAAGGACTTCGAGGTGGTGGCGGTAAGCTTCGATCCGCGCGACACGCCGGAGATCGCAGCCGCCAAGAAAGCGACTTACCTGCGTCAATACCGGCGGCCCGGCACGGACAACGGCTGGCACTTCCTCACCGGCGACGAAGACTCCATCAAGGAGTTGACTTCGGCGGTAGGCTTCCGTTACAGCTTCGACAAGGCTACCGGCCAGTTCGCGCACGTCAGCGCCATCATGATCCTGACGCCGCAAGGGAAGTTGTCCCGCTACTTCTACGGCGTCGAGTATTCGCCCCGCGATGTACGGCTGGGCCTGGTGGAGGCGTCTCAGGACAAGATCGGCAATCCGGTCGACCAGATCCTCCTGTTCTGTTATCACTACGATCCTTCAACCGGCAAATACGGCGCCATCGCCATGAACATGGTCCGTTTCGCGGGCGGCACATTCGTACTCATCTGCGGCACATTCCTGTTCGTGGCATGGCGCCGCGACTGGCGCCTGGACCGCCGCTTCCTGGCAAAGAACAGATAAATTCATGGGTACAGAACTACCTCTTTTTCCGGTTCAGGCCTCCACCATCGCCCCCCGCGTCGATCACCTGCTCTATTTTCTGCTGACCGTGTCGGCCTTATTCACGGTGGCTATCTTCGCCGCTGTCTTCTATTTCGCCATCAAATACCGGCGGCGGTCGGAGTCTGAGTTGCCGGTAGTAACTCACGGCGGGCTGACGCTCGAAATCGCCTGGACCGTGATTCCCTTTTGTCTGACGATGGTCATGTTCGTCTGGGGCGCCAGCGTCTTCTTCGCCACTTCCCGGCCGCCCGACGACGCCAAGGAAGTCTATGTCGTGGCCAAGCGCTGGATGTGGAAGTTGCAGCACATGGAAGGACAGCGCGAGATCAATGAGCTGCATATCCCCGTAGGCCAGGCGGTCAAGCTGACCATGACTTCCGAAGACGTCATCCATAGTTTCTTCGTTCCCGCGTTTCGGACCAAGGCCGACGTGCTGCCCGGAAGATACACGACTACCTGGTTCCAGCCTACCAAGCCCGGTAAGTACCACCTGTTCTGCACCCAGTATTGCGGCACCAAACACTCCGCCATGATCGGCTGGATATACGTGATGTCACCCCAGGATTATCAGGCCTGGCTGAGCGGCGGGACTACCGGGTCGCTGGCATCCAGCGGCGAGAAACTGTTCCAGGTCCTGGCGTGCGCCAACTGTCACCACCTGGACAGTCCGGGCCGCTGCCCCAACCTGCGCAACCTCTACGGCAGCCGCGTGGAACTCAGCGACGGGAGCGTGGTGACGGCCGATGAAGGATACATCCGCGAGTCGATTCTCACTCCGTCGGCTAAGATCGTGGCCGGCTATCAGAACGTCATGCCGACCTTTCAGGGGCTGGTGACCGAGGAAAACGTATTGCAGTTGATTGAGTACGTCAAGTCGCTCACTCCCAAGCCGGGCCCCGAGCCCACGAAGTCGGGGGAGAAAGCCGTATCGATCGTGCGGGAGACGTCCAAAGAGAAGCATTAAAGCCTATGATCACCGAAGCGGTACAAGAACGCGAAACTTATTTGAACGCAAGCTACGGCATCAAGTCCTGGCTGCTGACCAAGGACCACAAGCGGATAGCCTTGCTGTATCTTGGCACCATCACGTTCTTCTTTTTCCTGGGCGGTATTTTCGCCACGCTGATCCGGCTGGAACTGCTGACTCCCAAGGGCGACCTGGTCTCGCCCGACATCTACAACAAGCTGTTCACGCTGCACGGCGTGATCATGATCTTCTTCTTCCTGATCCCGTCGATTCCGGCGACGCTGGGCAACTTCTTCCTACCCATGATGATCGGCGCCAAGGACCTGGCTTTTCCCCGCATCAACCTGATCAGTTGGTACCTGCTGGTGATCGGCGGATGTTTCGGCATCTTCGCCATGCTGGCGGGCGGCGTCGATACCGGCTGGACCTTCTACGTGCCGTATAGCAGCACTTACTCGAATACCTATGTGATCGCCACCGGCCTAGGTATCTTCATCGCCGGTTTCTCTTCCATTCTCACCGGCCTGAACTTCATCGTGACCGTGCATCGCATGCGCGCGCCCGGCATGACCTGGTTCCGCATGCCGCTGTTCGTGTGGTCCAACTACGCTACCGCTCTGATCCAGGTTCTGGGCACGCCGGTCCTGGCCATCACGCTGGTCCTGCTGATCGGCGAGCGCGCGCTGCATATCGGGATCTTCGATCCCGCGCGCGGCGGCGATCCGATCCTGTTCCAGCACCTGTTCTGGTTCTATTCGCATCCCGCCGTCTACATCATGGTGCTGCCCGGCATGGGTGTGATGAGCGAACTGGTGTCCACCTTCGCCAAAAAGCCGGTCTTCGGTTATAAGTTCGTGGCCTTTTCGAGCGTGGCGATCGCGGTACTCGGCTTTCTGGTCTGGGGACATCACATGTTCGTGTCGGGCCAGTCCGTGTACGCGGGTTTGGCCTTTTCATTCCTGAGTTACTTCGTGGCCATTCCCTCCGCCATCAAGGTGTTCAACTGGACGGCCACCCTGCACAAGGGATCCATCAGCTACGCCACGCCCATGCTCTATGCGTTCGGCTTCATCGGCCTGTTCACCATGGGCGGGCTGACCGGCCTGTTCCTGGCTTGCCTGGGCCTGGACGTCCACGTGCACGACACTTACTTTGTGATCGCGCACTTTCACTACATCATGGTGGGCGGCACGTTGATGGCCTATCTGGGCGGGCTGCATTACTGGTGGCCCAAAATCACCGGCCGCATGTATCCGGAAGCCTGGGCCAAGTTGTCGGCGCTGGTGGTCTATCTGGGGTTCAATCTGACGTTCTTTCCCCAGTTCATTCTCGGATATCTCGGCATGCCGCGCCGTTACTGGACTTACCCGGACGAGTTCCAGGTTTATCACGTGATGTCCACCGCAGGCGCCTCCGTGCTGGCCGTGGGATATCTGATGCCGTTGATCTACTTCATCTGGTCTCTGCGGTACGGCGCCATCGCCGGACCGAATCCGTGGGGCGCCACCGGCCTGGAATGGCAGACCGCCTCGCCGCCCCCCGCCCACAACTTCGACGAAACCCCCGTGGTGACGGTTGACGCGTATGACTATGCCGCTCTGGAGGCGGCGAAAGTTGGATAGCTCCACCGAAACACTCGCTCTGCGAGAACAGTTCCAAAACCCCGCACAGCAAAGGGAGGCGTCCGCCCTGGGCATGTGGGTATTTCTGGTGACGGAGGTGATGTTCTTCGGCGGGATGTTTCTGGCTTACGCGGTGTACCGGAGTGCCTTCCCGGCAGCCTTCTCGACAGCCAGTAACACGCTTAACGTGGTCATCGGCGCCGTCAATACCGGTGTTCTGATCTGCTCCAGCTTCACCATGGTGATGGCCGTTCATGCGGCCCGGATCGGCAGCCGCAAGCTTCTTATCCTGTTCCTGATTCTAACCTTGCTGCTGGGCGGCGTCTTTCTGGGCGTCAAGGCTTACGAGTGGAACGAAAAGTTCGTGGAGCATCATGTGCCTGGACCTACCTTCCACCTGGAAGGTACCGATCAGCAGGGACAGGCGCAATTGTTCTTTTCGCTGTATTTTGCCATGACCGGTGTCCATGCGCTGCACATGGTCATCGGCGTAGGGATTCTCCTGGTTCTGATTTTTCAGGCTTACGCGGGTAGATACACAGCCGAGTACAATACGCCGGTGGACATGGCCGGACTCTACTGGCACTTTGTAGATATTATCTGGATCTACCTGTTTCCGTTACTCTATCTGATTGGCCGTCACCACCATCACTGACATGCAGGAACACACCGATTCGGTAAAAACCTATGGCGCCGTATTTGTGGCGCTCCTGATTCTCACCTTCGCCACCACCATGGTCTCCACCATCGACCTGGGAGCTTTCAACGTGGTCGCGGCGCTGGCCATCGCGGCGGTCAAGATGATGCTGGTGGCGCTGTTCTTCATGCACCTGCGTCACAGCACCATTCTGATGAAGGTGGTCATCGGCGGCGGGTTGCTGTGGCTGGGGATCCTCCTGGTGCTCAGCCTGGCCGACTTCACCACCCGCGGCTGGCTGCCGGTTCCGGGTAAATAGCGATCATTCCGGCCGCTCGTCCGTCTCATGCAGTATGAGACTATCCGCTGGCGCCGTCATTCTGGCCGCCATCCCGGTCCTATGCGGCGGCGACGCCGAACCCCGCTGGATCGCCCTGAACCATGCAGCCCGCGCGGCGACCCAAGCCAAAGACTACGCCAAATTGCGCGACACCCTGGCCGCCATGCAGCCGCTGCTGCCGGGAAATGCCCGCATTTTGTATAAACTCGCCGCCGCGGACGCCCGCCTGGGCCGCACCGATGAAGCCCTGGCTGAGTTGCGCGGTCTCGCCGCCGCGGGCCTGGTCTACGATTTCGGGGCCGACGAAGACTTCGCCGCTCTCCGCTCCACTGCCGGCTTTGCCGCGACTCTCGCACAAGTCGAGCGGAACCGTCAGCCCGTCTCCCATGCGGCCGCCGTTCAGCCCCTGGCCGAGCCCGATCTGCTGCCCGAAGATTTGGCCTACGACCCCCAAACGCGCCGCTTCCTCGTCGGCAGCGTGACACAGGCCAAGATCGTCACGGCGGACGGACGCCTGTTCGCCAGGACCGATTGGCCGGTGATGGCGCTGCGCATCGACTCCCACCGCCGCATCCTGTGGGCCGCCACCGGGTGGATCGCCAATTGCCGGCGTTGCGGCTCCGCCGCCAAAGACAAATCCGCGCTGCTCGCTTTCCAACTCGATTCCGGAACCGAGGTCCGCCGCATCGATTCGCCCATCGCCGGATTGCTCGGCGACATGACCATCAGCCGCGCCGGCGATCTGTACGTTTCCGAAGGAACCTACGGGGCGGTACTGCGGCTCAAAGCCGGCTCCCAAAAACTCGACCGCCTGGATTCGCCTGGCGAGTTCCGCTCGCCGCAAACTCCGGCCCTGTCGGCGGACGAGCGTACGCTCTACGTGCCCGACTACATTCGCGGCATCGCCGCCATGGATCTGAAGACGCACGCGGTCCGCTGGCTGCAGCCGGCGCCCGGCATCGTATTAAGCGGCATCGACGGTTTCTACCGGTACGGCGATTCGTTTCTCGCCGTGCAGAACGGCGTCACACCGGAACGCCTGGTGCTCTTCTCCGCGGATCTCACGCGGCAGAAGATCCTGGAGACCAACACGCCCGGCCTCGGCGAGCCCACCCATGGCACTTTCATAGGCGAGACGTTCTACTTCATCGCCAACACCGGCTGGGACGCATACGACGACGATGGCCGGAAGAAGCCTGAGAGCCCGGCGGTCAAATCCGAACTCCGCGGCATCGGCTTGGGCCCCTTTGCTTTTAAGTAATCCGGCGAAAACCGGCCAGTCCCGTTTGCTATACTGGGACCGGATGGTCTTGACCACCCCGCGCCAGCGGACATCTAGTTCACCAACCGGCCGCGTAAATCCCGGCCATATCCCCGATTTGCTTTTTGCAGTCTCTGGAGGCAGCCAAACACTATTTAAATGAAAGCCAACGTGCAAATCAGCCGAGGCGTCGAAAGCCTGTTCGGCACCCGCGATGAGAACATCCGGTTGATCGAAACGGGCCTCAAAGTCCACACCCAACTCATCGACAGCAACCTGGAGATCGAAGGCGATCCGGAAGCCGTCACCCGCGCCGAGAACATCCTGGAAGAATATGTGGCGCTGGTCAGCGAAGGCCATATCTTCAACAACGGCGATCTGAACAGCTATCTGCGGGTGGTCTGCGATGACCCCGAAGTCAGCTTCCGCGCGCTGGTCCAGAGCGGACGCCAGCGCAATTTCGGCAAGAAAGTGTTGGCGCCGAAGACCGTGAATCAGCGCCGGTACCTGGAAGCCATCGAGCGTAACGACCTGGTGCTGGGCGTCGGCCCGGCGGGCACGGGCAAAACCTACCTGGCCGTTGCCATGGCCGTCTCCGCGCTGCTCTCCAAGCGCGTCTCGCGGATCATCCTGACGCGCCCGGCGGTCGAGGCCGGCGAGCGCTTGGGATTCCTCCCCGGCACGCTCCAGGAAAAAGTCGATCCCTACCTGCGCCCGCTGTACGATGCTCTGTACGACATGATGGACGCGGAGAAGATCGACAAGCTGCTGGAGCGCAACACCATCGAAGTGGCGCCCATCGCCTTCATGCGCGGCCGCACGCTCAACGACAGCTTCATTATTCTCGACGAAGCCCAGAACAGCACGCCCGAGCAGATGAAGATGGTGCTCACGCGCACGGGCTTCAACTCCAAAATGGTGGTCAACGGCGATATCACCCAGATCGATCTGCCGCCGGGCAAGCGCAGCGGACTCATTGACGCCCTCGAGGTTTTGCGCGGCGTCCAGGGCATCAGCTTCGTGCAGTTCGACGAACGGGATGTGGTGCGCCACACCCTGGTGCAGCGCATCGTCAAGGCGTACGAACGCTACAACGAAGCCATCGGCGCCGGCCGCCAGCTCAGCCTGAAACTCACCGAACCGGCGGCCGAAACGCCTGCGGATCCATGTCCTCCAGCGACCACATAGTTCTGTTCCGCCGGACTCCGGCGGAACTGAACCGGCGTAACCTGGAACGCTTTGCCGAAACTCTGCGCCAACAGGTTTCCAAAGGCGTCCCCTTCACCTGCCTGGTGACCGGCGACGCCGAACTGCGTCGCCTCAATCGCGATTTCCGCGGCAAAGACTACGCCACCGACGTGCTCTCCTTCCCGGATTCGTCGCCCGCCCCGTTCCTGGGCGATATCGCCATCTCATTGCCGCGAGCCCGGGCCCAGGCGAAAGACCAGAGGCATCCCGTGGAAATTGAAATCCGGATTCTGATGCTCCACGGTCTGCTCCATCTGCTCGGCATGGACCACGAAACCGACCACGGCCGTATGGCGCGCGCCGAGGCCCGCTGGCGGCAACGCCTGGCCCTGCCCATCGGCCTGATCGAACGAGCGCGCGTATGACCTACCTCGCGCTCTTCATCGCCATTCTTCTGTTCAGTTGCCTGCTGGGTCTGGTGACGTTCTTGCAGGTGCTCTATCTCGAGAGCCTGCGCCTGCGCTCCCGCGAATTCCCCGCCATCAAGTTCTTCCGCGAGACCCTCATCGACAGAATCGGATTCGAAGCCGAAGACGGCGCCGGCGTCTTCACGCTGGTGAAGCACACCACCCTGCTGGTGCTTGCCGTTCTCTACTTCCTGATATTCGCCGATGGACAGGCATGGACCTGGCGCGAGGTCCTGGAAACCGCGGTGGCCTCCTGGATGACCATGATCGTCATGGCCAACATGGTCCCGCAGGCGATCTACCGCCGCAGCTCGGCTCACTGGCTGGCGCCGCTCACCGGCATTGTCCGCGTGGTCGGTCTGACCGCCAAGCCGTTCGTCGCCTTTCTGGACTTCTTCCAGTCCCTCGTGGAACTGACCGACGAGACCAACGCCGGTGAGGAAGCTCCTACCCAGGCCGAAAACATCGAAGCCCTGATCTCCGCCGGGACCGAAGAGGGCCTGATCCAGGAAGAAGACCGCAAGCTCATCCAGTCCGTGGTCGAATTCGGCGACAAGGTCGTGCGGGAGGTCATGACGCCGCGTCCCAACATCGTGGCCATATCCGCGGATGCATCGCTCGAGGAGCTGCGCGAGCTGGTGATCAACGAGCAATACTCCCGCATCCCGGCTTTCGAAGGCACCATCGACCAGATCGTGGGCTTCGTGCATGTGCGCGACATGTTCGAGCTCGACGAAGAAGATCGCGCCCACCGCAAAGTGCGGGAATTGATGCGGCCCATCCGTTTCGTCCCCGAGACCAAGGCGGTCAACGACCTGATGCGCGAGATGCAGCAGGACAATACCCACATGGTCATCGTGGTGGACGAATATGGCAATACCGCCGGCTTGGCCAGCATGGAGGACCTGGTCGAAGTCATCCTCGGCGAGATCCGCGATGAACACGAGCCGGCGTCCGACATACAGGAAGACGGCCAGGGCGGCTACATCGTCTCCGGCAGCTTCGACGTTACCCGACTCGCCGATCTGCTCGAATTTCATCCGGAGGAGGACATCGAATCCACCACCGTCGGCGGCCTGGTCACCGAATGGCTCGGCCGGGTGCCGCAACCCGGCGAATCCGTCGAACGCGACGGCATCCACATCGATATTCTGGCCAGCGACGAATTGCGCGTGGCCCAGGTCCGCCTGCGGCGCGCGGTGGAGGGCGGGCTGCAACCCGCGCGGGATGCCAGTCCCGCGGCCCGCTAAGCGATGAGATCCGGTTTCGTCTCCATTCTGGGCCGCCCGAACGCCGGCAAATCGACCCTGCTGAATGCTCTCATCGGCGAGAAGATTGCCATCGTCGCGGATAAACCGCAAACCACGCGCACCTCCATTCAGGGCGTCCTCACCCTGCCCGACGCCCAGATCGTGTTCCTCGACACCCCCGGCATCCACAAGGCCGACTCGCTCATGAACAAGCGCATGATGGATGAAGTGCGCGCGGCCTTGGACCAGCGCGATCTGCTGCTGTTCGTCGCCGATGCCCGGCGCCGCTTCCACGACGAAGACGCGCATGCCATCGCCCTCGTGAAGAAGAGCGGCACGCCCGCCCTGCTGGTGCTGAACAAGACCGATCTGCTGGGCAAGGACAAAACCGCCCTGCTGCCCCTGATCGAGCAGTACCGCGCGCTGCACGAGTTCACCGCCTACATCCCCATCTCCGCCAAATCCGGCGACGGTCTCGATACGCTGCGCCAGGCCGTAATCGAACGGCTCCCCGAAGGCCCGGCCTACTTTCCTCCCGGACACATCACCGATCAGCCGGAGCGTTTCCTGGCCGGCGAGTTGATCCGCGAGAAGATCCTGGAAGCCACGCGCGAGGAGGTCCCCCACTCGGTGGCCGTGTGGATCGACAAGTGGGAAGAGGGTGACAGGCTCACGCGCATCTACGCCACCATCCACGTGGAGCGCAATGGCCAGAAGGCCATTATTATCGGCGCGGCAGGCGCCATGCTGAAACATATCGGCACCCTCGCACGCCACGAAATAGAGCGCCTGTTTGGCCGCCACATCTATCTCGACCTGCACGTGAAGGTGCAGCCCGGATGGCGGGAGAAGCCGAATTTCCTGGCGGCGCTGGATTGGCGTACAATGACCGGAAACGATGAAAATTAGAACGTTAGTCTCTCTTCTGGTAATTCTGGTGCTGGCCGCGGGCGCGTGGGCAGCCGAAAAACATCACAGCGACGATGAACTCTACGACCTCGTGCGGCGCAAACTGGCCGACGACCAGGTGGTGAAGGGCGGCGCCCTCGAAGTCGACGTGAAAGACGGCGTGGTGACTCTGCGCGGTAAAGTAGAAACCAACGAGCAGAAGAACAAGGCGGAAAAGCTGGCCCACAAAGTCAGCGGCGTAAAACAGGTCAAAAACGAACTCACGGTGGTGGGCAAAGGCGGGCGATGACCGCGCGCGTCCTGGTGCTCCTCGCGTTGCCGCTGGCCGCCCAGGACTTCTCGCACGTAACGGTCGAAACCGTATCCAACGGCTTCCGCTTTACCGAGGGACCCGCCTGGTCGCGCGAGGGGTACCTGCTCTTCAGCGACACTCCCGCCGGCAGGATTATCAGGAAGGCGCCGGACAAGGAACGCGAAATCTTCCGCGAGTCCGTTGCCGGGCCGGCCGGCAACGCCTTCGATGCCCAGGGGCGGCTCTACACCTGTGAGACTCACGCCCGCCGGGTGATCCGCACCGATAAGAAAGGCCGCGTCGAAGTCTTGGCCGATAAGTGGGACGGTAAGCGTCTCAACGCGCCGAACGACGTCGTGGTCTCCAAGTCCGGCCATGTATACTTTACCGATCCGGCGTTCGGCAATCAGCAGGATGCCCGGGAGCTCGATTTCTACGGCGTGTATCACATCACGCCCAAAGGGCAGTTGTCGCTGATCGCCAAACCGGCGGGACGGCCCAACGGCATCACCCTGTCGCCCAACGGCCGCATCCTCTACGTGTCCAACTCCGACGAGCGCAACATCCGCGCCTACGAGGTGGACCACAATGGCGATGTCTCCGGCGAGCGGATTCTGGTCTCCAATATCGATGGCATACCGGACGGCATCCGCACCGACGAGTTGGGCAACTTGTATGTTGCCGCCAAAGGCCTGGCGGTTTATAGTCCGGAGGGCAAGTTGCTGGTGACCCTGCCCGTACCGGAGACTCCCTCCAATTGCGCCTTCGGCGGACCCGACTTACATACGCTCTATATCACCGCGCGCACATCCGTCTACCGCGTGCGCCTGGACGTCAAAGGGGCCCTGCCATATTAGGCGACATATTCGATGGACAACCGCCGCTATCCGAACCGCCCCATCCTCGGTGTGGGCGCGCTGATCTTTGACGATGACAGCATCCTGTTAGTCCAGCGCGCCAAGGAACCCCTGAAAGGCTACTGGTCGCTCCCCGGCGGCGCCCTCGAAACCGGTGAGACCCTGGCGGAAGGCATCGTCCGTGAAGTCCGCGAGGAGACCGGTTTGGAGGTCGAGCCTCTCACCGTCCTCGAGATCTTCGAGCGCATCATGCGCGACGCGCAAGGTGCGGCCGAGTATCACTACGTGCTGATCGATTATATCTGCCGCGTGACCGGCGGCGAGTTACAGGCTGGCGACGACGCCGGCCGTGTGGCATGGGTGCGCCGCCAGTTACTGCCCACCTACCAGATCACCGCCGGCACGTTGCCGGTAATTGAGAAGGGTTTCCGGGAACGGAAAGCATTATAATTCGAAGTGAAGATGCGAGCTCAAACCTGCCTGGTTCTGGCTGCGTTTTCGTTCGGCGCGTTCGCGCAACACGTTCCCGGAAGGCTACCCCAGGCCCTTCCGCGACAGACCCGGGACCTGTCGCCGAAACCGCTGCCGCCCGGTTACAACGCTTCACGACGGGACGTCCACATCCTCGATTTAGGCCCGCTCACCGGCGCGGAGCGCGCGCCGCGTCCGCGCTACGGCGCGCGACAGATCGGTGTGCGGCGGGCACTGCCGGCCCACTCGGCGCTATCTCCCGTAATCGCGATTCTGCCCGGTGGCGGGCGTATCGCCCGCCTGGCGATTCACTCCGAAGACGCTGTGGCGCTGCGCGTCCACTTCGTCAATTTCGCCGCGGCCGGCCAGGCCTGGATCTACGGCACGGACGCCGCGGCCGTAGCCGGACCTTATACCGGCCGCGGCCCCAATAAGAACGGCGACTTCTGGTCTGCCGGCGTCGCCTCCAGCACCATCGTGATCGAATACGATTTTCCCGCCGGAACGCAGGGTTCAGACCTGCCCTTCTCGATAGACGGCATCAGCCATCAATGGAGCGTGGCCCTGTCCCGTCCGGCTGAAGGGACACCCAATACAGCGGCGCCGTGTGAGCTGGACGTAAGTTGCTATCCATCCGACTTGACCTATGCGACTGGCGTTCCCATGTATATCTTCCTGGCTGACTCCGGGGGCGCCTATGCCTGTTCCGGCGCGATGGTGAACAACACCGGCCAGTACTTCGAGCCGTACATGCTGACCGCGCATCATTGCATCAGCAGCGATACCGAGGCGCAAAGTATCGAGGCTTTCTTCGGATACCAGACCGCCTCCTGCAACGGTCCTAATCCCGATCTCTCCCTGCTCGGGCCGATGTTAGGCGGCAGTTACCTCGCGGGCGCCGATATTTCGCAAGGAGATTATGCCCTCGTCAAACTGCCCGAGGTGACGCCGGGCGGAGTCTACCTGTTCGGCTGGTCGTCCACCGACCCGGCCTTCGGCGACCCGCTGACGATGATCCACCATCCGGAGGCCTCCTGGACCCGCATCGCCTTCGGTTACCGGGCCGGCGATCTGCCGGTGTCGATCTCCGGCGCGATCGCGCCCGCGAATCTCTATTACCAGGTCGATCTGGCACAGGGAATCGTCGAGCCCGGCTCATCCGGCTCTCCGCTGCTGAACGCGAATGGGGAGATCGTTGGCACCGCGACCGGAGTTCCGATCCTGCAAGGCGGAGAAACATACTGTGACGTAGATCCTTTCCACGCCACTTACAGCCGTTTCTCCACGGCATGGGCCGCGGTGGCGCCGTATCTCAACGTCAACTCCGCGCCGGACTTCTCCGTCACGCCGCAATCCATCAGCCTCACCATGTCCAATGGCGTGCTGACCGGATCTCCGCAATCGATCGTCATCACCACAAAAAGCCAATCGCTGGTTTCTTACAACGTGCAGCCGGCCGATTACTGGCTCACGCCGACTTTCGGCGTGACCGGAACAGTGGCCGCCGGTTCCCCGGTCACCGTGGGTGTCGGCGCTTATGACATCTGGCTCACGCTGAACGGAACTTATCGTTCCTCCTTCACCATTACGGTCGGCAACAGCACGCCGGTAGTCGTCCCGGTCACTCTGACGATATCGAATACGCAATCGAACGTCGTCTTCAATATGAATGACGCCGATCCGTTTCGCATCGTCACATCTATTCCCACGGCGGATGGCGAGGTCTGGCCGTTCGCTATCAATCTGACGGAGGTGAATGGAGTCGGCACTACGGTCACGGCATTCCGCGTGGGCGGGATCGACTACTCAAACATGATTCCCAAGCTGCTGGGCGGCTCCACCATCATGCCGTCCCAGTCGATCGACGCCATGGTGGAGTTGAGCGCCACGAGTGCCTTGCCCTCCTCCGGCCAACTGACCGTCGAATTCGACGGCGTCGATCAGCCGTCCGGCACGCCCTGGACGCGCTCGCTGCCGGCCATTTTCAACGGCTCCATCGATAGTGAGTTTCTGGTGATCGGCATGCCCCAGGTCGTGCGCCCGGATAGCTCCTCGCCCGATTGTCCGTACCCGCAGCATATCGTAGTCCAGGCGCTGGGACCGTCGCCGGTCACTCTCACCTCTTTGTTCCGTTTCATCGACGCTTATCCGCCGGTCGCGCCCACCTTGGGATCCAGTTACATTCCGCCGGGAGGCGCTCTGCAGACGGACATTTGTCACGCGGATGAAGTGAACGGAAATCTAACCGGAACCGACCCCAGCGGCGTAAATCTCAACGCTTACTTCTCGCCCGTGATCTACCCGGCCGCCCCGGTTTATTCCAAGCTGAGCGTCAGCCCCGGGATAGTGGCCTTGAAATCGCAGGACGCCACCTCCGCCACTCTATCGATCGACCCCGGGGCATCCTCGATGGCCTGGACAGCTTCGATCGTGTTCAATCAGCTTCCCAACTCCTGGCTGCGTGTGGCGCCGACGGCCGGTTCCGGCGCCGCCCCGCTGACCGTGACGGCCAATACCACGGGCCTGACGTCCGGACTTTACACCGCGAGCATCATCGTCCAGTCGGAAGTTTCGACGCCGCAATACCGGGCCATTCCCGTCACGCTGCAAGTCTCGGCTTCCGGGCTCGTCGCCGTGAACGGCGCGTCATTCAGTTGGGGAGCCGCGCCCGGCAGCCTGGTCAGCCTGTTCGATCCGAACATGCAACTGGCAACCGGCACGGAAGCCGCGTCGGCGCTCCCACTGCCACCGACCCTCCAAGGCACGTCCGTAACAGTGAATAACATCGCCGCGCCGTTGTATTATGTCTCCCCGGCGCAGTTGAATGTCCAGATACCCTACGAAGTGCCGCCCGGCAATGCCACGCTAACGGTCCGCAACTCCGCGGGACAGATCGACACGCAACAGATCTACGTGAACGCGGTTGCTCCCGGCATCTTCCTGGCCGACGGCAGGCACATTGCTCCGGACATTCCGACTAAGGCAGGTGACTACGCCATACTCTTCATCTCGGGACAAGGCTACGTCTCGCCGCAAGTGTCCACGGGCGCCGCGCCCCCGGATCCATCGCAGATTCCGGTGTCGCAACTGCCCATGCCGCTCGCCAATGTCGCCGTGTTCGTCAACGGCGCGCCGGCCCAGGTCACCTTTGCGGGCATCCCCTATTTCCTGGCCGGCGTGACGCAGGTTAACTTCATCGTGCCGGCCGGCACACCCAGCGGCGACCAGGAGGTGGTGGTTACCGTGGCGAATCTGCCCAGCAACACCGCCTACATCACGATCGCGCCGTGATCGCCCGGTTAACGCAAGCCGCCGGATGCCAGCATGGTTTCGCCGGTCAGCCAGCCGGAGTCCGTGGAAGCCAGAAACACGGCGATGGGGGCGATGTCATCCGGCTGCGCGATGCGTCCCAGCGGAGTGCGCTCCTCAGACTGCTTTTGGAAGTCGCTGCCCTTGAGCCCGGCGGCCACAAATCCTTCCGTCTCCACCATGCCGGGATTGATCGAGTTGACGCGGATCTTCCGGGGTCCCAGCTCTTTCGCCAGCACTTGCGTGACGGCGTCCACCGCGCCTTTGGTGGCCGTGTAGACCGCCGAAGTGGGCGGCGTTAAACGGGTGGCCGTCGAGCCGATATTGATGATGCTGCCGCCGTCCGGGCCGAACAGTTTGGCGGCTTCCTGGGTGGCCAGCAGCAGGCCCAGCACGTTGGTGTTGAACTGCCGGTGGAACTGTTCCTCGGTGATTTCGCCCAGCGCCGCAAACTGGTAGACGCCGGCGTTGTTCACCAGCACGTCCAGTTTGCCGAACGCGCGCCTGGTCTCGGCGAAAAGGCGCCGCACGTCGGATGCCTTGGACACATCCGCCTGGACTGCGATCGCCTTTCCGCCAGCCGCGGCGATCTCCGTCACCACACGGTCGGCGCCGTCCTTGCTGGACGCGTAGTTCACCACCACGTCCGCTCCCTCAGCCGCCAGGCCCTTGGCGATACCCGCGCCGATACCTTTCGAGGCGCCCGTGACCACCGCCACTTTGTTCGTCAGTTTGTTCATAATCCCCCTCCTCCTCGTTGCCGATCCATCTTGTTTTGACGATTCGACAACTGTCTAATTGATGTGGGCGGGGCGAGGATGGATTCGCGGTCTGACGATTCAAATCTTCCGCAGATGGTCGACGTAGGCGCGCAGCACGTCACGCTGGAGGATCAGGTCGGCGAACTTTCCCTTGCGCACGATCGCAATCAGGCCCGCGGTTTCCAGTTCCTTGACGTGATGCGAAAGCGTGGCGGCGCTTACCGGCTGGCGGCCGCGCACGTCGGCGCAGGATACGGCGCAGTCGCGCGCGCCGATCTGCTTCAGGATCTGGTAGCGCCGCGGATCGGCGAGGGCTTTGGCGATCAGGCGGATCTGCTGGGGCGAGAGCGATTTGGGCTTCGGCACGGCGGCTATGTCCAATATGACACACCGGCTGCTAGGATCCGGCCGTGGATGCCTGCCGGGAAAAGCAGGCGCGCACCTCGGGACTTACGTTCACCGGCCGGCGGGTCTGCGCGTCGATCGGGCACCAGATGGAGCGGGCTTTCGCCAACAGGCTGCGATCGCGCGCGCGCAGCAACTCGGTGTGGCGCTCGAAGCGGATCCGGGTGGCCGTCCCCACCCAAGTCCGGGCGACGATGCCGTCCTCCAGATAGGCGGCCTGTTTGTAGTCGATCTCGTGGTGCAGCACGATCCACACCAGCCGGCCCTGGTCGGCTGGCGGCGCCACGGCCCGCCAGTGGGCGGCGGCCGCTTCCTGCACCCATCGCAGATAGGTGACGTTGTTGACGTGGCCGATCTCGTCGATGTCCGCGGGCTGCACCGCGAGCGTCACCTCAAAAACCTCCGCGAATTCGTTCATCTCTCTTATTATCCGACTGTGCCCCTGTTTTGACCGCTCCGGCGCATGCGTGCTATACGTCAGCCATATGCGTTTCCGTAAGACTTCGCGGCGAGGCTTTCTGGGCGGGGCCGCCGGAGCCGCCGCCATGGCCGGTACGCCCTCGCATGCCCAGGAGCGTAAGGCCCGCTCATCGACGCCCAGCCTGGCGCTGGAGGATTTCCAGCCCAAGAGCATGCTGGTGGTGCCGGAGCATCCCGTGGCGCGCGCGAAATACCCCGTCATCGACGTTCACACGCACGTCGGTTCGATCCTGCCCCGCAAGCGCGCCGCTGGATCGCCCGAGTTGGCCGCCGCCCTGCGCGGCCTGGACGAGATTGTGGCGTGGATGGACCGGATCAATCTGCGAACCATGATCAACCTGACGGGCGGATACGGCGAGCGCCTGCGGCAGAACGTCCGCGACTTGCAGGAGCGCCATCGGGACCGCTTCTTCAATTGCGTGGAACCCGCGTACGACAGAGCGCGGGAGCAAGGCTATGCGCAATGGCAGGCAGCCGAGATCGAGCGCGGCAAACGGGACGGCGCCGTGGGCGTGAAGGTGCTCAAGACGCTGGGCCTCTATCTGCGCGAGAACGGGAAGGACGGGCCGCTGGTGCGCATTGACGATCCGCGCTTCGACCCCATGTGGGAGGCCGCCGGGCAATTGAAGCTGCCGGTGTTTATTCATACATCCGATCCGGACGCCTTCTTTACGCCGATCGACCGCTTCAACGAGCGCTGGGAAGAGCTGGGGCATCATCCGGACTGGTCCTTCTACGGGAAGGATTATCCGCCCAAGGCGGAACTGCTGGCGGCCCGCAACCGCGTGATCGCGCGCCATCCCAAGACCACCTTCGTGGGTTTGCATGTGGCTAACCATCCGGAGAATCTGGACGAGGTTTCGATCTGGCTGGACCGGTATCCGAACCTGTACGTGGAACTGGCAGCGCGCCTGGGCGAGTTGGGGCGCGAACCGCGCCGCGCCCGCGCGTTTTTCGACCGCTACCAGGACCGCATCATGTTCGGCACCGATGCGACGCCCAGCGAAAGCGGCACGCCGCAACAGGACCTGAAGCCGGAGCTGTATCAGATCTATTTCCGCTGGCTGGAGACGCTGGACGAATACTTCGATTACGCGCCCAGCCGCACGCCGCCGCAAGGCCGCTGGAGAATCTACGGCATCGGGCTGCCCGACGCCATTCTGAAGAACGTCTATCACAACAACGCGGCGCGCCTGCTGGGCTGGGCGGAAATATAACCCCGCGCGGATGCGCGCCGGCTACGTCAAATACCAGCCTTTGCGGAACGTGGGCCTCAGATACTGATTGGCCTCGTCGTTGTTGGAGAAACGCATCCGGTCGGCGTCCCATTCCAGTTTGCCGTCGACGCGCAGGGCGATCACTCCGAGCAGCATCCACTCCACAAAAGGCACCGCCACGCTGAAGTTCGAGCAGGCCGGATCGCCGCCCTTGCAGGCTCGAATCCAGTCGCGGTAGTGGCCCGGAGAGCGGGTCAGCAGAGGCTGCGGGAAATGGTAGTCCTTCATCTTGTCGACCGGAATCAGCCGGGTCTCTTCGCCGTAGGTGCCCGTGGTGAGCATGCCTTTGTCGCCGATGAACAGGCTTCCGTCGGGCCGCGGCTTCATGGCATGAGGGTCTTTGCTGGTGGCCTCGAACTTCTGATAGTCGAACACGTCACCGATGAATCCGGTAAACGGACGCGGCTCTCTCCAATGGGCGGCTTGGTCGCGCGGCGATTCCGGCAGATCTCCCAGCAGTTCGCCATCCGGCACGCCCTGGATCTTCGGCGTCTCCGTCATGCCGTCGTACCAATACAGCGTGACCGGAGGCATGGATTTGCGGGCCGGGAATTCGTAGCGCAGCACCGACTTGCGCGGGAACATGAAGCTGCTCGGGCCTTCCTTGTGAACACACTCCACGCTCAGCGGCGCGCCCAACTGCAGCGCCAGATTCGGCGCACCCAGAATATGACAGGCCATGTCGCCCAGCGCGCCGCAGCCGAAATCGTAGAACCCCCGCCAGTTGGCGGGCTGATAAAAATGGCCGTTCAACGGAGACTTGTAGTCCGGACCGCCGGAGGTATAGGGCCGCTTTTCGGCGATGCCTAGCCACAGGTCCCAGTCCAGCGTGGACGGCACCGGCTCGGTGGGAGGAATTTCGGTGAGCCCCTGCGGCCAGATGGGGCGATCGGTCCAGGCGTGTACTTCGGTCACATTGCCGATCTCGCCCGCCCAGATCATCTCCGCCGCCTGCCGGGTTCCCTCGTTGGAATAGCCCTGGTTGCCCATCTGCGTGGCGACCTTATATTTATTCGCCGCCTCCAGCAATTTGCGGGCTTCCCACACCGTGCGGGTCAGCGGCTTTTGCACGTACACGTGCTTGCCCCGTTCCATGCACCAGGTGGCAGCCGTGGCGTGCATGAAGTCGGGAATGGTGACGATGACGGCGTCGATGCTGTTGCCCTGCTCGTCCAGCATTTTGCGGAAGTCTTTATACTTGGGAACCTTCTCGTACTCGTTGAACTTGCGCGCGGCGCGCTCGTCGTCCACGTCGCACAGCGCCACGATGTTCTCCGTGGCGCACCCTTTGATGTCGCTCGCCGCCTTCCCTCCCGCGCCGATGGAAGCGACATTCAACTTCTCGTTCGGCGATCGATAGCCGAGCCGGGTCAGAGAAGGCACGCTGCCGAATCCCGGAACGGGAATCGCCCCCGCCAGCAGCGAGCCGAAAAAGAAATGGCGTCGAGTGAAATGGTAAGCCACGGAAAAATCCCTCCTCGTGTTTATTCTATTTTGTTTGCGGCTAACGGTGGCGGCGATTTCGCGTTCAGATACGCAAACAGGCGCGGTATCGATGCCCGCCGGCCCGCCAGCGGCACGAATCCGCCGGCAGGGTCCTTGCGGCGCCGCGACTCGATCATCGGATAAAGATAGTGCGCGTTGAGCAGATGGCCCCAGGCCCCGTCGCGCTGGTAGCGTTCGCCGCCGATTTCGACGCTGCCCGGTCCGGTGGCGTTCGCCAGCACACCCAGCCGCGCCACGATGTCCTTCTCGTTCCCGTAGCTCTCGATCCACGGGACCGGGATCCGTTTCCGGCCAATGGTTTCGACCGGCAGCATCACGCTGGCGCAGTTGGCGAAGCAGTAGATTTCGAGCTTGCGCCATTCTGCGAGCGTCACCGGCTCCGGGTGCCGTAATCCGTAGCCCGGCCACTCGAAAGCCGCCGGAGCCGCCGGCGGGTGTTTCCGCCCTGTTTGGGCGGCACGCATGGTGCCTGCAAAGTTCCATCGTTGGGCCAACCGCCGCGCCACCGCATGTTCCGGCGCGACAGTTACCGCCGCGGCCCGCTCCGCGTAAGCCGCGGGGTACAGTTCCTTCAGGGTTTCGAGGATCACAGCGGACAGGATGGTGCCCTGCGAGTGGGCCAACAGAATGAGGCGCTGGCATCTTCTGTCCTTCAGAGCGGCATAGATCGGGGGGAAGGCTACTGTCGCGGACTCGGTTACCCGGCTCCACTCCTTTCCCACCGCGCAGGCCGCCAGGTCGGGCAGCCAGCCGCGGGTATAGTTATGCAGCACGGTCAGGGGACGTTCGAACAGATGATGCAGATACTCCGCGTTGAGCCGGACCACGCCGCGGTCGGTACAGATTCCATTGATGAAGAACCACCGTTCGCGCGGCGTGGGATCCGGCACATCGCGTCCGGCCGGATACCGGAATACGCTCGACGGCCGGAACAACAGGTCCGCGCACGGGAGATTCAATCCGGGCGGCCTCCATGGCAAGGCGGGGACAAGAATGTGAGCCAGCGCGGGCAAACCCTTGGACCATTCCTGGCAGGCCGCCAACTGCAGCTCGGTCGGCGGACACGTTTGGATGCACCAGGAATCCGGATTGCCCAGGACCGAACGGATGTAATCCGGCGGGTACATCTGGAGAGCATGAGTCACATTGCATGCCAGATCGATCGCAGTTCTGATCATATAGGCCCTAAACTCCGATTCCAGTTTACTCGTTTTGACGCTTAGTGGCGAAAATAACCATCCATTTGGATGGTGACACCCGGCAAGTCTTAGCCTATGATCCAGATAGCCTCGAGTTACGCCGGCGAATTTCCGGTCCACTAAGCCGGCGCGGCTGGAGGATGCTGTCTTGCACCACAATCCGTGAAAGCTCAACATCGATCAGGAGAGATGAAATGAACTGCCGTAAATTGCAACAGAAGCGAGTCTTCGGACTCTGGAAAATCAACGGAGCCCGGGTAGCGGTCCTGGCGCTCACGATCTTAACCGTAATGACTGCGATGCCCACATTCGGAGCCAGCCTGGTGATGCCGCCACCCACCCCTCCGGCGATTACACCGCCGCCGGGTAACACGGCCTACCTCTTGGGACACGCGACCGGTACGCAAGGCTATGTGTGTTTGCCTTCGGGTACGGGCGCCTCCTGGACGGTGAATGCCTCCAGGCCGCAAGCCACCTTATTCATCAACATCATTGGTGGTTTCAGCCAGCAGATTCTCACCCACTTTCTCAGTCCGGATACCAATCCCAACCAGTACGCTCCGTCGCCGCTTCCCTTTGGCAGCCCCACCTGGCAGAGTTCGTTCGATAGCAGCGCTATCTGGGGTAACAAACTGGGCAGCATCAACGCCGGGACTGATCCGAGTTGTCCCTCATCGGGCGCCATCTCCTGCCTGCTACTACAGGTGATCGGCACCCAGTTGGGGCCCTCGTATAAGACCGGCGTCCTGACGCCGGCAACTTATGTCCAGAGGTTGAACACAACCGGTGGCAGCGCGCCGGATACCGGCTGCGCCGTCTCCACCGACGTCGGCGGACAGGTGCTGGTTCCGTACACGGCGGACTATTACTTCTACAAAGCGAACTAAGTCAGTATCTAATAGCACGTTAGCTGGGTTAGTCTGGAACGCAAGATGCACTGACAGCTATCGTGCCATGGAGGATACAGGCGATTTGGCTCCTCGCTGTCATGGGGCCAGGTACAATGTGGGGTGTCGTCTCCGCGCCCGGCGCGGCCACAATCATACAGCGGTCCGTGGCGGCCAACCAGCGGGATTGGTTGGCCGCCCCGCAGTATGAGTATCAGGAGCGCGACCAAACCGGTCACGGAACCAGGACTTATCGGGTAAGAATGATCTCGGGCTCGCCGTACCAGCAGCTCACGGCCATCAATGGAGCCCGGATATCCCCCTCCGAGCAGTTGCAGGAAAAGCGCAAGCTGGCCGCGGCCATCGCGCGCCGGCGCCACGAGACACCCGGTGAGAGACAGCGCCGGATCGCCGCTTATCGCGCGGACCGGCGGCGCGACCACCAGTTAATGAATCAATTGACCGCCGCGTTCGACTTCAAGCTGGTCGGCACGGAAAACCTGGAGGGGCGCCGAGTGTACGACCTTCAAGCTACGCCGCGCCCGGGCTACAGGCCGCCCAATCGCGACACCCGGGTATTGACCGGAATGCGCGGCGAACTTTGGATCGATACCCAGACTTTCCAGTGGGTAAAGGTAGAGGCGCATGTCATTCACCCGGTCTGGATTGAGGGTTTCATCGCGCGCGTGGAGCCGGGCACGCGCTTCGAGCTGGAGTACCGGCCGGTGAGCGACGGCGTCTGGCTGCCGTCACACTACCAGATGCAGGCCACTGCCAAGGTGCTGTTCGTGTTCTCGCATCACGATCAGGCCGACCAGGCTTACTACGATTATCGGAAGGCCGGGCCGCCGGCAGAGTAGTCACCTGCCGGGCCGGGCTTGCAGCGCGGCGAGGATGACGTCCACCTCGCCGGCGGAAGCCAGCTTTTCCAACCGGTGTTCTTCGATGCCCGCGCAGCGGCCGAGTATCATTCTGGCGCCGCCGGCGTGGCCGAAGTTGTGCCAGCGGGCCATCTCCAGCAGCGGTGGGAGCGCCTGCGCGCGCAGCGCCGAGAGCAGCTTCGGATCGCGGCCGCGCGTCAGCACTTCCAGCAGGATGAGGGACTTGTTGCGATCGGTCCAGGAACGCGAATACAGCATCTCAATGAAGCCCGCGGCGGGGATCCATGAGGCAGGCTTGGAACCGGACGCCGCCAGCACCCACAGTGCGCGCGTCGCGTTGTTGCGGACCTCTTCGTCGGGGTCGTGGCTGGCCTGTACCAGAGCACCGATCTGTTCGCGGGACTGGCGTGCGTAGCCCATCAACCGCGCGGCGATGGCGCGGTGGTCCGCGTCGCCGGACGACTGCAACACGCGCTGGATGAGGCGTTCGTGGCCCACGGCGTAGCGGCGCATGGCCATTTGCTTGGACCGCGCAGCCGGATCGGCGGAGAGCGCGTAACCTTTGGATTGGTCCTCCGCGCTGCGGCCGGCGCTGACGGCCGCGGTCACGGCGGCCACGAACTGGCGATCGAGCTCCGTCACGGTGGCGGGCAGCCGGGCATCGCCATGCGGCACCGGGTTGTACGGCACGTCGCGCGCCGAACGCCCCCGCAGGCCGATGTAGAACATCAGCCGGCGTTGGTCGTCACAACACACGGCATTCACGCCGGTGGCATCGGCGGTGTGCTTGATCCGATCGATCAGCTTCTCCATCTGATCTTCGGTCACCTGGTCGCCTTCGTGGATCGGCAGGCGGGCGCGGATGGCATCGAGATCGATGCCGGCGTAGCCGTAGAAGTCGATGAAACCGATGTGCAGGCTCTGCGGCTGCGCGCAGGCCGCGACGGCCATGAGGGCGATTGCCAGCAGCGGGCGGTTCACGCGGTGGCTTTCTCGCGCGCGTGAATCTGCTGCAGGCTCCAGACCCGGATGGGATCGCGTTGCCGGGCAGCCATGGCTTCGGCCGCCGCGCGCGCGCCGCTCATGGTGGTGATGCACGGCACGCGATGCATCACCGCGCTGCGCCGTATGGCCTTCTCGTCGAAGAACGCCGGGGCGCCGGCGGTGGTGTAAACCGCCAGTTGGATGGTTCCGGCCTTCAACAGATCGACCGCGTTCGGACGGCCTTCGTTCACTTTGAAGACGGTCTTGCACGACAGGCCCGCCGCGCGCAGGGCCGCGGCGGTGCCGCGGGTGGCCACAAGCTGGAAGCCAAGGGCGGCGAACTTGCGCGCGACATCGACCGCTTCGGGCTTGTGGTGCTCGTTCACGCTGATGAACACCGTGCCCTTCTCGGGCAGCGGCGTGCCGGCGCTGATCTGCGCCTTGGCGAAAGCCTCGCCGAAATTGGCACCCACACCCATGACCTCACCGGTGGACCGCATCTCCGGGCCGAGCGCGGGATCCACGCCCGGAAATTTGTTGAACGGGAACACCGGCGATTTGACGAAATCCTGCGGCACCGGCAAAACGCCCGTGGCGCCGGTGAAATCGCGTATGCGTTTGCCGAGCATCAGGCCGACGGCGATTTTCGGCAGGGGCACGCCGGTAGATTTGCTGACGTAGGGCACGGTGCGGGAAGCGCGCGGATTCACTTCCAGCACGTATACGGTGCCATCCTTGATGGCATACTGCACGTTCATCAGGCCGATCACGTGCAGCGCCTTAGCCAGGCGCACGGTGTAGTCTGCGATGACTTCCAATTGCCGCCGCGGGATGGATTGCGCGGGCAGCACGCAGGAACTGTCGCCGGAATGCACGCCGGCTTCTTCTATGTGCTCCATGATGCCGGCGATCAGCACGTCGTCGCCATCGGACAGCGCGTCCACGTCCACTTCGGTGGCATCTTCCAGGAACCGGTCGATCAGCACCGGACGATCCTGCGAAAACGTGACGGCTTCGCGCATGTACTGGCGCACCATCTCTTCGTCGTAAGCGATGACCATGGCGCGCCCACCGAGGACATAGCTGGGCCGCACCAGCACCGGATAGCCGATGCGGCGGGCAATGCCACAGGCTTCTTCCACGCTGGTGGCCGATCCGTTCTCCGGCGCGGGAATGCCCAGATCGTCGAGCAGCTTGCCGAACAGCTTGCGATCCTCCGCCAGGTCGATATTCTCCGGATCGGTGCCGATGATGGGCACGCCCTGGCGTTTGAGCGGCAGCGCCAGGGTCAGCGGCGTCTGCCCGCCGAACTGGACGATCACGCCGTCGGGGCGCTCGGTATCGAAGATGTTCAGCACGTGCTCCAGGGTCAGCGGCTCGAAATACAGGCGATCGCTGGTGTCGTAGTCCGTGGAGACCGTCTCCGGGTTGCAGTTCACCATGATGGATTCGTAGCCCATCGACTGCAGCGCGAAGGAGGCGTGGCAGCAGCAATAGTCGAACTCAATTCCCTGCCCGATGCGGTTGGGGCCGCTGCCCAGGATCATGATCTTTTTGCGATCGGACGGCTCGGCTTCGCTGGCCGTTTCGTAGCTCGAATAAAGATATGGCGTGAAGCTTTCGAACTCCGCCGCGCAGGTATCCACGCGATTGAACACGGCCTCCACGCCCAATGCCTTGCGTTTTTCCCGCACGGCGATTTCGGTCACGTTCCAGGCTTTGGCGATCTGCGCATCGGAGATCCCGTAGCGTTTGGCGCGCGCGAGCGTTTCCCGGTTCACCGCTTCCATGCTGGCGCCCAACTGCGGGCTGAAGCGGATCACCTCCTCCACCTGCTCCAGGAACCAGGGATCGATGGCGGTCATCTCGTGGATCTCTTCCGCCGTGTAGCCGCTTTCGAAGGCGAAGCGGATGTAATGGAAGCGATCGGGCGTCGGGGTGATCAGCTTTTGCGGGATCAGGTGGGTGTCCAGCTTCTCCGAGCCGAAGGCCTTACCGGTTTCCAGGCTGCGCACGCCCTTCCACAACGCCTGTTTGAAGGTGCGGCCAATGGCCATCACCTCGCCGACCGATTTCATCTGCGTGCCGAGCGTGGGATCGGCGCCGGGGAATTTTTCGAACTGCCACTTCGGAATCTTGACCACCACGTAATCGATGGTCGGCTCGAAACAGGCGGGCGTCTTGCGCGTGATGTCGTTGCGGATCTCGTCCAGCCGGTAGCCCACTGCCAGCTTGGCGGCGATCTTGGCGATGGGGAATCCGGTGGCCTTGGAAGCCAGCGCGGAGCTGCGCGAAACGCGCGGATTCATCTCGATGATCACCATGCGGCCGGTCTTGGGATCGATGGCGAACTGCACGTTGGACCCGCCGGTGTCCACGCCGATTTCGCGCAGACAGCGTATGGCGCCGTCGCGCATCATCTGGTATTCGCGATCGGTCAAGGTCTGGGCGGGCGCCACGGTAATGGAATCGCCGGTATGCACGCCCATGGGATCGAAGTTCTCGATCGAGCAGACAATGATCACGTTGTCGGCCAAATCGCGCATCACTTCCAGCTCGAATTCCTTCCAGCCGAGCACGCTCTCTTCGATCAGGACTTCATGCACGGGCGAGAGCGCCAGGCCGCGATCGATGATTTCGACCAGGTCCTCGCGATTGTAGGCGATGCCGCCGCCGGTTCCGCCCAGCGTGAAACTGGGCCGCAGGATGCACGGGTAACCGATGCGCTCGCCGAATTCCAGCGCTTCGGCTTCGGTCTTCACCAGCTTGGAGCGGGGCGTTTCCAGCCCGATCTGCCGCATGGCGTCTTTGAACAGCAGCCGGTCCTCGGCCTTTTTGATGGCGTCGATCTTGGCGCCGATCAGCTCCACGCCATAGTGATCGAGCACGCCGGCTTCGGCCAGCTCCACCGACAGATTCAAGCCGGTCTGGCCGCCCACCGTGGACAGCAGCGCGTCGGGCCGTTCCCTGGCGATGATCTCTTCGAGGTATGGGCGCGTGAGCGGCTCGATGTAAGTGCGATCCGCCAGGTCCGGGTCCGTCATGATGGTGGCGGGATTGGAGTTCACCAGCACGACCTCGTAGCCGTCGGCGCGCAGAGCCTTGGCGGCCTGGGTTCCGGAGTAGTCGAACTCACAGGCTTGCCCGATGACGATAGGTCCGGAGCCGATGATCAGGATGCGGTGCAGATCGTTTCGCCGCGGCATCGGTCAGCGTCCTTCCGCCATGAGCTTCACGAAATCGTCGAACAGGTAGTGCGAATCGTGCGGCCCGGGCGCCGCCTCCGGATGATACTGCACGCAGAACGCGGGATAGTTGCGATGGCGGAAACCTTCGAGCGTCTGATCGTTGAGGTTCATGTGGGTGATGTCTACTGCGTTCAGGTCGAGCGAATCGGGATCGACGGCGAAGCCGTGGTTGTGCGAGGTGATCTCGACCCTGTTGGTCACCTTGTTGATCACCGGGTGATTCGCGCCGCGATGGCCGAACTTCAACTTGTAGGTGCGGCCGCCGGACGCCAGGCCGAGAATCTGGTGGCCCAGGCAGATGCCGAAGATCGGCACGCGGCCCATCAACTGGCGCACGTTAGAAACCTGTGCCTGCAACGGCTCGGGATCGCCAGGACCGTTGGAGAGAAATACGCCGTCGGGTTGGAGCGCCAGCACGTCCGCGGCGGAAGTCAGCGCCGGGACCACGGTGACGCGGCAGCCCACCTGCACCAGGCGGCGCAGGATGTTCTGCTTGATGCCGAAATCGTAAGCGACCACGTGAAATCGCGGCTCCGCGGGCGGCGGCACCAGTTCGGAGGGGGAGCAAGGCTCCACGGGCCGGTCCCAGCCATATGGCTCCGCGGTAGAAACGCGGCTGGCCAGGTCCAGGCCGGCCATGGCCGGGATCTGCCTGGCCTTCGCCACCAGTTTCGCGGCATCCGTGTCCATCGCCGACAACACGCCGCGCATGACGCCGCGCGTGCGCAGGTGCCGGACCAGCGCGCGCGTATCCAGATCCGAGGCCACCGGGATGCCGTGCCGGCTCAGAAACTCGCGGGCTTCTTCGTGCGAGCGCCAATTGCTGGTGATGGGCGAAAACTCGCGCACGGCCAGGCCCTCGATATAAGGATGGGCCGATTCGTTGTCCGCGTCGTTGGTGCCGTAGTTTCCAATCTGGGGATTGGTGAGAATCACGATCTGGCCGGCGTAGGAAGGATCGGTGAAGATTTCCTGGTAGCCGGTGATGGCGGTATTGAAGACGACCTCGCCGGATCGCTCGGCAGGCGCACCAAAACTCCGGCCCTCGAAGACGGTACCGTCTTCCAGGGCGAGGATGGCAGATGGCAACTCGATGGTCCTCCCGGGGATTGGTTCACGACCATTTTAGCAGGGGCTCGCAGGTGGCGCTGGAGATCGTTACCGTCCGCCGAGTTTCATTTGCGCCCGTAGATGGTGGTCGCCGGATTGTAATTCCGCCAGTCGAACCAATAGTCCTTCAGCACTTCGACCGGCTCCAGGCAGGTTCCTTTGGCTTTGCCGGAAACAGCGCAGCCCGGAAAGTTCCACTCGCTGCCGGTGCTGGCATCGATCAGCAGGCCGTCCGGCCGGCGGTAGAAGTCCGGCACGCCGGGAACACCCGGGATGCGATCGCGAAACGCGCGCACAGATTGCCCGTCAGGCCCCACGACTAACAGCACCGCTTCTGAGCCGACGCGGTCCTTGACCAGCTTTTCGCGCACCACCTGATCGTAGAGGTACGCCCGGCTGGCGCCGGACGCGCGGATGCCGAGCATCAGGTCGCGGGCCTTCAAAGCATGCTCATGGAAGTCGATCACGGTGGGAGCGCGCTGCATACGCACGTCCCAGTTCTTGGGAGCGTACTCGAAGGCGTACCGCGGCACGTCGGCGAGCACGGTGCCTTCCGGCTGTTCAGATTTCCACGTGCCGAAATTCAACTCGTCGGAGTGCACCAGCGTCAACTGGCTCCCTTGGAGCGGTCCCGCGATGGCCTTGCCGCTGATCTGCTGCCAATACGTGCCGGTCTCCTCGTCGCGCATCAGGAAGTTCTGGTTATTGATGCCGGCCAGATGAAAAGTAAGCCGCAGCCCGGCGATCTCTCTGCTCCACACCAGACCGGTGTGACAGAGCGTTCAATACGTCGCGACGAGGGCCACCTTATCCAGAACGTCGTTGATGACGTGATGATACGAGACGATGCGTATCGGATACGCGCGGGCGGCTTCGCCCAATCTGACGGCGATCACCTTCTCGTCGCTATCGAGCTTCACCTGCGAGGCCGCGCGAAACACCGGATGCGCGTCGGGATGAAACATCAGCTCGTAGACGTTCACGCGAGACAGCGCGGCCAGGGCGCACACCAACAAGGCGCCAGCGGTGGCGACTGCCCGCCGCCACCAGCGGTTTTGCGCGCGCCAATAGAATACCAGGGCCGCCAGCGCGGCGAACGCCGACAGCGTGGCCGCCGCCAGCTTGTATCGCAGCACCAGCAGGGCGGCGGCGAGCTCATGCGCACCCTGGGCCCGGAACGGTTGGATCACGTAGAGCGGATAGATGATGCAGGTCAGGGAGAAGGCCAGGCAGGCAATGAGAATCAGGACCGCGGCGCGGCGGTTCATGGGCGGCCCTCCAGCGGCAGGCGCAGGTAAATCGCGCCTGGAGCGGTTTCGGCGGCATAAGGCGCGATGCGTTCGAAGCCCAGCCGGTCGTAGATCGCGAGCGCGGTACGCATGACCGGCATGGTATCGCCCAACAATTCGCGATAGCCGGCCGCGCGGGCTTCGCCGATCACCCATTCCAGAAGCGCACGGCCGATTCCCTGGCCCCGGAACCGTTCCCGAACATACAGGCGCTTGGCTTCCGCGCGAACGGCGTCCAGGCGCCGCAAGGCGATGCATCCGGCTGGATCGCCATTGGATAGAGCCAGCGCCAGGCGTCCGCCCGGAGGGACGTAGCTACCCGGCAGTCCGGCCAGTTCGGCGGCGAAATTCTGAAAGCAGGGTGTGAAATCGAACGACTGCCAGTATTCCTCAAAAAGCGCTCGTACCTGGGCCACGCGCCCCTCCGCCGCGGCCGGGACAATCTCCATGAGGCTACTCTATCAGGCCGGGATGGCGCCAGGCATCCCGGCGACGCTTCCAGCCCGCCTCACGGTACCGGTCAAAAGCCACATCCTGTTCCAAATCGGAACGGGACCCGGCTCTTCAGTCCGCCGCCGCGCGGCGCGGCGCCCGGGAAGAAGCCCTGGCCGCCTGCTGCTCGATGTCTTGGATGCGGCTGTCGATAGCGATTAAAAACACTGCTTTGCGAGGCGATTCCGGCCAGGCGTTGACCACGTCGCGCCGGTATTTGAGGAACCTCATCTCTTCTTTCACGCTCCTCAGAGGGTGCACGTCATATGCCAGCATCACGGACGGACTGGTGTAACATGGGAGATCAGCCACAATTGGCCTAAAGGAGGGCGCATGAGTCCTGTAGATGAGGCGCAAGTCAATGGCAGCGTCGGAGAACAGGTCAAACCGGCCGTCGAGCCGCAATCTGCCGGCAACGTCGAAAAAATCCGGGACATCCTCTTCGGACCGCAGATGCGCGACTACGAGAGGCGCTTCGCACGGCTGGAAGAGACTCTGCTGAAGGAGGCGGCCGACCTGCGCGACAGCACCCGGAAACGTTTTGAGGCGCTGGAGGTGTACATCCACCGGGAATTTGAAGCGCTGGAAGGGCGGCTGCGGGCCGAGCGGGACGAACGCGGCGCTTCCCACGACAATCTGGCGCGGCGGATCGGCGAACTCAACGACCAGACCGCCGGCGCGCAACGCGAACTGCGCGGCGCCATCCTCCAGCAGTCCAAGGATCTCGGCGACGAGATCGAGCGGCGCCACCAGGAGATGGCCGCTACGCTCGAAAGGCGTTTCCACGAACTGCGGAAAGACAAGACGGACCGCGCCGCGCTGGCGGCTCTGTTCAGTGAAGCCGCGCTCCGCCTGAACGACGAATTCCAGGTTCCCGGCGTCGACGCCTGAGCGGCACGCGGCGGGCCGCGAACGCCATGCCTGATGAACCTCAAGGGAACGGCCATGGCTCGGCGAACGCCTTTGCCGAGCTGCGGAGCCTGCTGGTCGGGCCGGAACGCGAACAGCTTGCCGATATCCGGCGCCGGCTGGACGATCCCGCGCGCATCCTGCAGGATCTCGGCCGAGTGCTGCCGGAAGCCATCCGGCTGCGCAGCAAAGATCGCAAGCTGCGCCTGGCGCTGCACCCCATCGTAGAAGAGAGCATCCGTGTTTCGGTCCAGCGCGATCCGCGCATGCTGGCCGACGCGCTGCATCCGGTCATCGGCTCGGCGGTGCGCAAGGCGGTGGCGTCCGCGCTGCAAAACATGATGCTCACGCTCAACCAACTGGTGGAGCAGAGCGTCTCTCTGCGCGGCCTGCGCTGGCGGCTGGAGGCCTGGCGCACGGGCAAATCCTTCGGCGAAATCCTGCTGTTGCGCAGCCTGCTGTACCGTGTCGAGCAGGTGTTCCTGATCCATCGCAAGACCGGGTTGCTGCTGCTGCACCGCGAAGCGTCCGCGGTGGTGGTGAAGGATGCCGACCTGGTTTCCGCCATGCTCACCGCCATCCAGGACTTCGTGCGCGATTCGTTCGGCGCGCCGGAAAATGCGCAACTCGAAACGGCGCAGGTAGGCGAATTCAGCGTCTGGATCCAGCACGGCTCGCAGGCCATCCTGGCGGCGGTGGTACGCGGCGCCGCTCCCCGGGAACTGCAACAGGTCCTGCAGGATACGCTGTGGCGCATCTCGCTCGACCGCGCCGCGGATCTGGAGCGTTTCGAGGGCGACGCCTCGCCATTCAAAACCTGCGCGCCGGATCTGGATGCCTGCCTGCTTGGCAAGGCGCCAGCGGCGGCGAAAAGGAATTCGCCGCTGCTCTGGCTGGCGCCGGCGGTGATCCTGATCGCGCTCGGTGTATGGCTGTTTTTCTCCATCCGGGCGCATCGCCGATGGGAGGCCTACGTCGGCAGCTTGCGGCAGCAGCCCGGGATCGTGGTGATCGCGGCGGAGAAGCATGGCGGACGCTACCAGATCACGGGCCTGCGCGATCCGCTGGCCCCGGACGGCCGCGCGCTGCTGGCGGCCAGCGGGATCGCCCCGGATCAGGTCAGTCTGCACTGGGAGCCTTATTTCTCCGGCCAGCCGCAATTCGCCGCCGTGCGCGAATTCGAGACCCGCCGCGCGGCGCTCGAGCGGCTGGCGCTCTATTTTGCCTTCGACCAGTCGCGCATCACGCCGGAACAGTTGACGGTCGTGGGCGGCGTGGCGGCGGACATACGCGATCTGTTCCGCCGGGCCGCCGCGGTCCAGCAGAGCATACGGATCGAGGTGCTGGGCCATACCGACGATTCCGGCACGGAACAGCACAATGCCGTGTTGGCCCAGACGCGTGCGGATCGCGTGGCCGCGGCTCTGGCCGCCGCGGGTGTACCTGCCGCGCGGCTTTCCGCGCGGGGCGGGGGGACCGGGGAAGCGCCGGGCCCTGGAACCACGGAGGATCCGGGCGCCGTGCGCCGGTCCGTGACCTTTCGCGTGGTGGGTGGATCCTGATGCCTCCCTTGCAGAAGAAAATCTGTATGGCCGGATCCTTTGCCGTCGGGAAGACCAGCCTGGTGCGCCGGTTTGTCGAGAGTATTTTCGACGAGCGCTATCAGACCACCGTAGGCGTCAAGATCGACAAGAAAGTGGTGCAGGCTGACGGTCAGGAACTCACCCTGCTGCTTTGGGATTTGGCCGGCGAGGACGACCTGGCGCAGGTGCGCCCGGCGCACCTGCGCGGCGCGGCGGGTTTCATCCTGGTGGTGGATGGCTGCCGCTCCCACACGCTCGAAACCGCTCTCTCGCTGGAACGCCGCATCACGCATGAGACGGGACCAGTCCCGTTTGTCCTGGCTCTGAACAAGGCGGATCTGGCATCCGGATGGGAGATTTCCGAGGCGGCCATCGATCCATTGCTGCGGCGCGGCTGGACTTGCGTGCGCACCAGCGCCAGGGACGGCCGCGGCGTGGAGGACCTGTTCCTGAGTCTGGCCAGAAAGATGCTTGAGGCGAAGGAATGATAGAGCCATCCGTTGCCCAAGCCGCCCTCTCCGTGCTCGACATCGTGGTGCTGGAGGAGAATGCTGATGGCTTTGCGGCCATCGGGCAGATACCCGACTGGTTTCCACGGCTGTTCCCCGATGGCGACGTGCGCAATGCACCGTATCTGGCCGAGTTTCTGACGACCGTCCCCGGACCGGGCGAGCAGCGTTACTCCGGTGTGTGGACCGAGCGGGACGGCAACGGCCCGGATTGTGGCCTGGAGGCGTGGGCCAGTCAGATCGACGGCCATACGGTGTTGTTGATCCACCGGCTGGGCGAGGAGTTCGAAGTCCGGCGCGCCGCCCTGCAGCAAGCGCGCGAGACCAGCCTCTCTTACGAGCGGCTGGGCAAAGTGACCCGCGACCTGGCCGACGCCAAGCTGCAGGTGGAGATGCGCAATCGCGAGGTGGAACGGATCAACCAGCTCAAGAACGAGTTTCTGGCCAGCATGAGCCACGAGCTGCGCACCCCGCTCAACGCCATCATCGGGTTCTCCAGCCTGCTGGCCGAGGAGAGCGCCGGGCCGCTCAACGCGGAACAGCAGACCTACGTGGCCCACGTGGCGCGCGCCTCCCGCCACCTGTTGGATCTCATCAACGATATTCTCGATCTCTCGAAGATCGAAGCCGGCCGCCTGGAACTGGCGCGCGAGCTGTTTCCCCTGGACGACGCGCTGAACGAAGTGCTGTATACCGTCCGCCCGCTGGCGCGCGACAAGGGCGTACGGCTGATCACCGGCCGCTCCGCCGGCAGCCAGATCTTCGCGGATCGCATACGCTTCAAGCAGATTCTGTATAACCTGCTGAGCAACGCCATCAAGTTCACGCCCACTACCGGCGAAGTCCGTCTGGATGCCACCGCCACGCCCGAACTGTGGACCATCGCCGTCACCGACACCGGTATCGGTATCCCGCGGGAAGAGCTGGATGCGATTTTCCAGAAGTTCCACCAGGTGGGCAGCGGGACCAAGGGCATACGCGAAGGCGCCGGGCTGGGGCTGGCCATCACCAAGCGGCTGGTGGAACAGCACGGAGGCGAGATCCGCGCGTACAGCGAACCGGGACTGGGCAGCCGCTTTGTCGTCACCCTGCCGCAGACCGTCAGCCGGCTGGAGCCGGCAGCGGACCTGCACGCCGATCCGATGCCCGCCGCCCCGGCCGTCGCGCGCCCGGACGTACGCGTCGCGGTGGTGGAGGACAACGGCGCCAATCGCGCCTTGTTCGAGGCCATGCTGAAATCTGTCTATCCCATATCGGTCTACGAGAATGGCGCGGAAGCGCTGGAAGCGTTCCGCCGCCAGCCACCCGACGTGGTGCTGCTGGACATCGCCTTGCCGGGTATGGACGGCATCGAAGTGCTGCGGCGCATGCGGGCCGAGTTGCCGTTGCGCAACATTCCGGTGATCGCCGTTTCGGCGCACGCGATGACCGGCGATCGGGAGAGATTCCTGGCTGCCGGATTCGATCAATACCTCGCCAAACCGGTAGCGGACCGCGCGGTGCTGCTGGCCGCCATCGAGCCGTTGTGCCGGCGGGCGAGGGCCCCGTTAGCGTCATGAACCTTCCGCGCCTGTCCTTGATCGCCATCGACGACGATCCGCAATCGCTGGCCTTGATCAAAGCCGCGCTGAAGCGGTTCGACATCGATGTGCACACCGCGGAAGATCCCGCCGTAGGGCTGGAAATGGTGCGCCGCAACCGTCCGCGCATCGTGCTGGTGGACCTGATGATGCCGGGCCTGTCCGGCATGGAAGTTCTGGAGCGGATCGTGGCGGACGATCCGTCGATCGACGTGATTCTGATGACGGCCTACTATTCGACCGAGTCGGCCGTGGAAGCCATCCAGAAAGGCGCTTGCGACTATCTCAATAAACCGCTGGATATCGAGCGCCTGCGCGCGCGGGTGGAGCGCCTGTTGGCCGAGGCCGAACGCCGCCAGAAGGCCAGCCGTCTGGACGCGGAGCTGATGGAAGCCTGCCGGTTTGAAGGCATCATTGGGCGCAGCCCGCTGATGCTGGAGGCGTTCGCGCGCATCAGCCGGGTGGCGCCGCACTTCCGCACCGCGCTGGTGACGGGCGCCACCGGCACCGGCAAAGAGATGGTAGCCCGCGCGCTGTACCGTTTGAGCCCGGCCGTCTCCGGACCGTTCGTGGTGTGCAACTGCGCGGCGATCCCGGAGAACCTGGTGGAGAGCGAGCTGTTCGGGCATACCCGCGGTTCGTTCACCGGCGCGACCCACGATCAGGCCGGCGTGTTCGAGCATGCCAGCGGCGGCGTCCTGTTTTTGGACGAGATCGGCGAACTGCCGCTGGCCGCACAGGCCAAGTTGCTGCGCGCGGTGCAGAACCAGGAGATCCAGCGGCTCGGCTCCCCCGGTTTGCGTAAAGTGAACGTGCGCATCGTAGCTGCCACCAACTGCGATCTGCGCGCGCTGGTGGAAGAGAAGCGTTTTCGCGAAGACCTGTTCTTCCGGCTGGCCATGGTGGAAATCAAACTGCCGCCGCTGGCCGCCCGCAAGGAGGATCTGCCGCTTTTGCTGCGTCATTTTGTGGATCACTTCAGCGGCGTCTATGGCAAGCCGGTGGATGGACTCACGCGCCGGGCCGAAGCCGTGCTGGTCCGCTACCACTGGCCTGGCAATGTGCGGGAGCTCGAAAACGCCATCGGCTACGCCTGCATGATGGCGGAAACCGGCGAGATAGACGTGGCGGATCTGCCGGACAACTTTCAGAAGGAGACATCCGCGGATAGCGCCGGGATCGACCTGGTGTCCGTCGAGGAGATCCAGCGCATCCACGCCCGCAAGGTGCTAGAGTATTTTGGAGGCAACAAGTTGCGCACGGCGGAAGTGCTCGGCGTGAGCCGTGCCACCTTATACCGCCTGCTAGGTCCACGAACTGAGACGACTGCGGCGGGCGAATCTCAATCGTGAGATCCCGCCCCTCGAAAACCGACGCAAAACCGCTTGCGCGGCCGGATTTGCCTGGCATCGTAAGTGCATTTTCGTCACAACCGAATACCCGGAGATTTCGATTGATTAGTAAGTTTTCAGAATTCATGCTCTATGCGACGTTTGGGAGCACGCTGCTGTTCTCCCAGACCGGTGGGGCGAACAAACCGCAGCCGGATGTGTTGATATTCACGGATGGCGAGAAACTGATCGGCCACCTGGTGAGTGCCAAGGGCGGCGCGGTCACTTTCAAGAGTGACATGGCCGGAGAAGTGACCGTGGACTGGAGTAAGGTCCAGGAACTGCGCACTGCGTCGCCGTACGCGGTGGTCGGCAAGAACGCCAAACTGCACAAGCATATGGACCTCGGCCAGGTGCCGGCGGGCAATCTCACCATGACCGACCAGAAGATCGCGGTGACGCCGGCGGCGGGCGCTCCGCGGACCGTCCCCGTGCCGGATACGGGCTTCGTAATGGACCAGCCGGCGTTTGAAAAAGCGATCAACAACAACGAGAGCTTCTGGAGCGACTGGGGCGGCACGGTGACGGCGGGACTCAGCCTGGTGGAAGCCACCCAGAACGCGCGCACCTTCACCGGCGGCATCAGCCTGGCGCGTACCGCGCCCGGCGTGAGCTGGCTGGATCCGAGCACCCGCACGCTATTCGACTTCAGCGCGGCTTACGGCAAAGTGAGCCAGCCCGGCCTGCAGGATATCAAGACCGCCATCTACCACGGGGATGCCGAGGAAGACAAGTACTTCTCCGCGCGCCTGTTTGGATTCGGCAATGCCGCCTTCGATCATAACTTTTCGCAAGGTCTGGATCTGCAGCAGACCTATGGCGGCGGCTTGGGCTGGACCGTATACAAGACCGCCGCCGCCGAACTGGATCTCAAGGCCGCGGCGTCTTATATCCACCAGAGCTTCCAGGAGAATGCCTCGAATCAGAGCCTGGTGGGTTCGACCTTCTCGGAGATTTACACGCGCAAGTTCCAGAAAGGCATTCTGTTGAGCCAGCAGTTCTCGGCGACACCCGCTTGGAACAATACCAGCGCGTATTTCGGAACCGCCAGCGTCACCCTGACGGTTCCGGTGCGCAAGCGGCTGAGCCTCGCGCTGGCGTCGCTCGATACGTTCCTGAACGATCCGCCGCCTGGTTTCAAGAAGAATTCATTCCAGTTTACGGCCGGGTTCACTTATGCACTCAAATAATTCCACAAACAAGAGGAGACTAACCATGAAGACCACTTCGATTTTGGCCGCGGCCGGCGTTCTGCTGATCGCGGGCAGCTTAGCATTCGGCGAAACCGGCACCGTGAAGGTGAAGGCCCCGACGGGCCGCGCCGGCGTATTCGTGGACGACAAATACGTAGGTCCGGCCGCGAACTTCGGCATTACCCGGGGCTACCCGGTGGAGGCCGGCGAACACACCATCACCGTACGCGAGCCGCGCTACGAGAGCGCCACCAGCAAGGTCACGGTGGTGGCCAAGAAGGCAGTTACGGTGAGAGTGGATATGAAGCGGCTGCCGGAGCCTAAGGGTCCGTTTGGCCGGCTGCGGGTCGAGGGCGCCGAGAAGTACGCGGCGGTCTACGTCAATGGCGGCTATATGGGCCATGTGGACGAGTTCGACAACTTCGCGCAGGGCCTGCTGCTGCCTGCCGGCGAATACACCGTCAAGGTCGTCTCCGTGAGCGGTGCGCCGGTCGCGGAGCAGAAAGTCGACTTGAAAGCCGACGGCACGGTGGTGGTGCACGCCGGCAAGTCCTAGTTCCACGCGGTATCGCAAAAGACGCGGGCCACCGGTAGAACCGATGGCCCGCCCCCAAGGCAACCGTCCCGATGATCCGGCGCGATCGGTCCGCTAAAATAGAACTTACGGAACCGATATATGGAATTTCTCGCCGCTAGCCTGCTCGAGCTCATCACCCAGACGTCCACGAATCTCCCGCCGGATGTGCGCACTGCCATGTCGCTCACGGCCGCCGCGGAGACGCCCGGCACCCAATCCGCCCAAGCGCTGAATATCATTCTGTCCAACATCGATATGGCGCACGACGACGAAGGTCCCATCTGCCAGGACACGGGCATGCCCACCTTCGTTGTCCACACGCCGGTCGGCGTGAATCAACTGGAGATCAAGCACGCTATCCGGCAGGCCATCGCCGAGGCCACGCGCCAGGGCAAGCTGCGTCCGAATTCGGTCGATTCGCTCACCGGCAAGAACAGCGGCAACAACCTGGGCACGGAAACTCCGGTGATGCACTTCGAGCAGTGGGAACGGAACGATATCGAGATCAGGCTGATCCTGAAGGGCGGCGGCTGCGAGAACAAGAATATCCAGTACTCCCTGCCCTGTAATCTCGATCATCTCGGGCGCGCCGACCGCAACCTGGAGGGCGTCCGCAAGTGTCTGCTGCACGCGGTGTGGCAGGCGCAGGGCCAGGGATGCGCGCCGGGGGCCCTGGGCGTGTGCATCGGAAGCGACCGCGCGCACGGCTACGAACTGGCCAAGGCCCAGCTATTTCGCACGCTCGACGATGTGAACCCCAATCCCGTGCTGGCCAGGCTGGAATCCGAAATCATGGAAGAGGCCAACAAGCTGGGCGTGGGGGCCATGGGCTTCGGCGGCAAGGCTTCCCTGATCGGATGCAAGATCGCCGCCGCCAACCGGCTGCCGGCCAGCTTTTTCGTCTCGGTGGCGTACGATTGCTGGGCCTTCCGCCGCCTGGGCGTGCGTCTCGAGGCGTCGGACGGCGCCATCCTCGAATGGCTCTACCGCGATCCCAGCCGTCCCGTGGAGCGCATGGCCCAAGCCGAGGGTTTCCCGCTCACCGGCCGCGAAGTGGTGCTGACCGCGCCGCTCACCGAAGCCGCGGTGCGCGCCCTGCAAGTCGGCGACGTGGTCCTCATCAATGGCGAGATGTTCACCGGACGCGACAACGTCCACGCCTACCTGATGAAGAATCCGCCGCCGGTGGATCTGCACGGCGCGGTGCTGTATCATTGCGGTCCGGTGATGCTGAAACAGGGCGAACGCTGGATGGTGAAGGCGGCCGGTCCCACGACCAGCAGCCGGGAGGAGCCGTACCAGGCCGACGTCATCCGCCGCTACGGCGTGCGGGCCGTAATCGGCAAAGGCGGCATGGGCGCCAAGACGCTGGCCGCGCTCCAGGAATGCGGGGCCGTGTATCTGAACGCCATCGGCGGCGCCGCGCAATACTACGCGCGCACGGTGGAAGAGGTGCCCGGCGTGGAGTTGATGGAATTCGGCGTACCGGAAGCCATGTGGCGTCTGCGGGTCAGGGGCTTCGCCGCCATCGTGACCATGGATGCGCACGGCCACAGTCTGCACGCCGACGTGGAAAAAGCCACCGCCGCGGAACTGGCCGCGCTACAGGCGGTTTGAGCGCCACGTACCTCTTGACATTCTAAAGGAACGGCGGTAGACTCCTCTTGGATGTCTACAAGAAGCTCCAAGACCGATCTCCTGCAGGGCACCCTCGACCTGATGGTTCTGCGCACCCTGGAAGCCATGGGCCCGCAACACGGCTTCGGGCTGGCCCAGCGCATCGGGCAGATCTCCGCCGGCATGCTGGACCTGAATCAGGGCACCCTCTATCCCGCCCTGCTGCGGCTGGAGCAGCGCGGCTGGATCGCGTCCCGCTGGGGCGCCTCGGACGCCAACCGGCGCGCCAGGTTCTACGAACTGACCAAGGCCGGCCGCAAGCAGATCGCGCGCGAACAGGACGATTGGGCGCGCACCGTGGCGCTCATGCAGCGCTTCCTGCGGCCGGTGGAGTAAACCGCCATGCGTACACTGTGGAGCCGTTTCCGTGCGCTGTTCTCCGCCGCCCGGTCGGAGCGCGAGTTGAACGAAGAGGTGGAGACGCACCTCGCCATGCGCGCCGCCGAACTGCGCGCGCAGGGCCTCGACGCCGCTGCCGCGCGCGCGGCCGCCCGCCGCGAATTCGGCGGCATCGACCAGATGAAAGAGGAGTATCGCGACCGGCGCGCGATTCCGTGGATCGAGAGCCTGACGCGGGACCTGCGCCACGGGCTGCGCGGACTCCGCCACAATCCGGCCTTTACCGCCGCCGCCGTTCTGTCGCTGGCGCTGGGGATCGGCGCCAACACCGCGATCTTCTCGTTCGTCAACGCGCTCATGCTCCACATGCTCCCGGTGGAAGAACCGGAGCAGTTGGTGAATCTCTACCGCACCGGCGGCTGGGGCAAAGGCTACGCCTCTTATCCGCTGTACCTGGAGTTCCGCAAGCGCAGCGATCTGTTCAGCGGCGTGTTGGCCCGCAGCGGCTCGCACGAAGTACGATTCGACGCCGGCCACGCCACCCGCGTCGACTACGCGCGGCAGGAGATGGTCTCCGGCAACTACTTCGAGGTGCTGGGCGTGAAGCCGGCCATGGGCCGCCTCTTCACCGAAGACGACAACCGTACGCCTCACGCCCACCCGCTGGCGATCCTGAGCTACGATTTCTGGCGCACCCGGCTGGGCATGGACCCGGGCATCCTCGGCCGCGTGCTGCACGTGGATGAGCAGCCCCTGACGGTGATCGGCGTGGCCGCGCCGGGTTTTCACGGCGTCGAAGTGGAGAACCGCGCCGACGTGTGGGTGCCCGCCATGATGGCCCGCGGCGACATCATGCAGCCGGGCATGCACTGGATCTGGATCATGGCGCGCCGCCGGCCTGAGATACCGCGCTCCCGCATGCAGGCCGCGGCCAACACCATCATGCAGCAATACCTGACGAGCGTCTACGGCCGGCAGCGCAACACGGCATTCGGCAAATGGGCCCTGGATCAGAAGATCGAGGTACACGATGCGGGGGTAGGCCTTTCCACGCTGCGCGACGCGTTCGGCAAGCCGCTCACCATCCTGATGGCCGCCGTGGGCCTGGTGCTGTTGATCGCCTGCGCCAATGTCGCGAACCTGTTGATCGCACGGGGCGCCGCGCGCAGCCGGGAGATCGCCATGCGATTCTCGCTGGGCGCCACCCGGGCGCGTCTGATGCGCCAGTTGCTGATGGAGAGCCTGCTGCTCGCGCTGCTGGGAAGCGCCTTGGGCCTGGCGTTCGCGGCCTGGGGCGCGCGCTACCTGCTGCTGTTCCTGCCGGCGGCCGCCGGCGACGCGTTCACCATTACGCCGGACGCCACCGTGCTCGCTTTCACTTTGGGAATCTCGGTCCTCTCGGCGATTCTGTTCGGACTCGCGCCGGCCGTGCGCGCAACCGCGCTGGATCCCGCGGCCGCGTTGAAAGACGGCGGATCGCAGCAGACCGGCGGCGCGGCGCGGGCCGGCATCCGCCGAACGCTGGTCGTGGTACAGGTGGCGCTGTCCGTGGTGCTGGTGGTGACCGCCGCGCTGTTCGCGCGCTCGCTCGCCGGCCTGCGCGCCATCCATCCCGGGTTCACCGCGCGCAACGTGGCTACGTTCGACCTCGACTTTCCGCGCGCCTGGAAGCGCGCCGACAAGGCTAGGCACCGCGAACTGCTGGGCGCCCGCATCGCCGCGCTGCCCGGCGTGACATCGTTCAGCTACGGCGCCCCCGGCCCGTACCGCGGCGGCTCCTGGAGCGCCGGTATCCGCGTGCCGGGCTCGGCGCGCACCGCCAGGGAGGGGGTCGAGGTGGATATTCAAGGTGTCGGCCCCGCGTACTTCCGAACCATCGGAACCCGCCTGGTGACGGGCCGGGAATTCGACCAGGGCGACATGCGGGCCACGCGCAAGATCGCGGTGGTCAACGCAGCCTTCCTGCGCGAGTTCTTTCCCGGGCTCCGCGATCCGACAGGCCGCATCCTCAGTTTCGACGATGCCAAACCCGAAGGCGGCGACCCGACCTACATTGTCGGGCTGGCTCCCGACATTTTGCACGAGGGTCTGAAGACCGCCGCCAAAGCCACCGTGTACCTGCCGCTGGGCCACGACGTCACCGAGACGGAATTCGATCCCACGCTGCTCGTACAGTCGCAGCTTCCTTCCCGGACGCTGTTTCCGGAGATTCGCCGCGTGCTGAGCCAGATCGATCCGGAAGTGGCCCTGACCGATCCGCGCACGCTGAGCGAACGCGTGGACGATTCCATTTTCGCGGAGCGCGCGGTCGCCGCATTGAGCGAATTCTTTGGCGGCCTGGCTTTGATGCTGGCGGCCATCGGCATCTATGGCGTGATGGCCTACGGAGTGGCGCGGCGCACCGCCGAGATCGGGCTGCGCATCGCGCTGGGAGCGGCTCCGGCGAGGATCGCCTGGCTGGTGCTGGGTGACGGGTTGCTGCTCATTGCGATCGGCCTGTCCATCGGCCTGCCGTTATCGCTGGCAGCCGGACGCGTCAGCGCCTCGCTGCTATACGGCATCCAGCCGGACGATCCGCTCACACTCGTTCTGACAGCGATCGTCCTGATGGCGATCGGGGTGTCGGCCGCGTTCCTGCCCGCGCGCCGGGCGGCGACCATCGCCCCCATAGAAGCTTTGCGGCACGAGTAGCGAAAAGGGCTCTACTTAGCGGGCCGAGCCGGCCACGGCCAGCATGCGGTCCTCGATGAGAACCCATCTGGGCGTGTGATCCTGACCGGGGCATGAAGGGAATGATTCCCCAGCTTGCACATGAACCTCGGCGCCGCATGTGGCGCATCGATACAGGCCGGGTTCGGGACTGGTTTGAGCAATTTCACGCATAAGAAACCTTAGCTAACTCCAATCTGGGATTCGGCTCGTTGGCGTATACCAAGAAGCATTTTGCGTTCCATGAGGAAGTGGATCGGTTCCAGGAGATGCTTGCTGAAAATGACATCATACAACGTGCGGGGCGTCCGGGAACGCCAGCGCACCAAAAAAACGCGTCTTTTCCCCGCTCGGTTCCAACACGAAAGCCCAGGTCGTGGGAGGGATACGGCGCTCGGGAATACCATCGCCGCCCAGCACCAATGCGTGGTTCTTCTCCAGCCAGGCGAGGCGCCCCAATGGAGCAGCCACCCGACGAGGAGATCCAGCGACACTCCGCATATAGCAGATAATAAGATCCACTTAACGATTGAATTTCCATTATAGCCCGGCGCGGAGCCTCGCTGAAGTGATGTATCATACGCTGCTATGCGGACCTTGTCAGCTTGTTTGCTCTCAGCGGGAATCCTGTGCGCGCAGGTGGATTTCAGCGCGCTCAAGGAACTGAAGTATCGGGATATCGGACCGTTTCGCGGCGGCCGGGCCGTGGCCGTGGCAGGCGTTACGACGCAACCTTCCACGTACTTCTTCGGCGCGACGGGCGGGGGCATCTGGAAGACCACCGACAGCGGCGCCACGTGGCTCCCGGTTTCCGACGGGCAGGTGAAGAGCGGATCGGTGGGTGCGCTGGCGGTCTCCGAGTCGGACCCCAACGTCATCTACGCCGGGATGGGCGAGGCCTGCGTACGCGGCAACGCGGCCAACGGCGACGGCGTGTACAAATCCATCGACAGCGGCAAGACCTGGAAACATATGGGCCTCGCCGACACCTATCACATCGGACGCATCGCCATTAACCCGCGCAATCCCGATATCGTCTTCGTCGCGGCACTGGGGCATCTGTTCGGGCCCAATGAAGAGCGCGGTGTGTTCCGCTCCACCGATGGCGGCAAGACCTGGAAAAAGGTGCTGTACCGCGATGCGGATACCGGCGCCGTGGATCTGGCGATGGACCCGGGCAATCCGAGCCTGATCTATGCCTCGCTGTGGCAGATCCGCCGCAATCCCTGGACGTTCGAAAGCGGCGGCAAGGGCAGCGGACTGTTCCAATCCACCGATGGCGGCGATACCTGGACCGAGATCACCCGCAACGAAGGGCTGCCCAAAGGCATCATCGGGCGCATAGGCGTGGCCCTGTCCCCGGCCAATCCGGAGCGGGTGTGGGCCATCGTGGAAGCGTCCGAAGGCGGCGTCTACCGCAGCGATGACGGCGGCAAGAAATGGCAGCGCACCAATTCGGAAAACGACCTGCGCCAGCGCGCCTGGTATTACTCGCACATCTTCGCCGATCCCAAGAGCGCGGACACCGTCTACGTGTTGAACACCTCCATGTGGAAGTCGGTGGATGGCGGCCACAAGTTCTCGCTGATCCGCGCGCCGCACGGCGACCGGCATGCTCTGTGGATCGCTCCCAACGATCCCGACCGGATGATCGAGAGCGACGACGGCGGCGCGACCATTTCGAGCAACGGCGGCAGGACCTGGTCCACGGAGGACAATCAGCCCACCGCGCAGTTCTATCGCGTGGCGCTCGACGAAGACTATCCCTACCACGTCTACGGCGCGCAGCAGGACAACAGCACCGTGCGCATCGCCAGCCGCGCCGACAGCGGCGGCATCGGCGAGCGTGACTGGTATCCGGTGGGCGGCGGCGAAAGCGGCTGGATCGCGCCCGACCCGCGCAACTCACAGATCGTCTATGCCGGTTCGTACGACGGCTACCTGACGCGATACGATCACTCGACCGCGCAATACCGCAGCATCAATGTCTGGCCGGACAATCCCATGGGTTATGGTGCCGAGGGCATGAAGTACCGGTTCCAGTGGAATTTCCCTCTGCTGTTCTCGCTGCACGATCCCGCGGCCCTGTGGGCCGGCGGCAATATCCTGTTCCAGACGACCAACGAAGGCCACAGTTGGACGGCTATCAGCCCGGACCTGACCCGCAACGATCGCAGCAAGCAGGGCCCGGCCGGCGGCGAAATCACCAAGGACAACAGCGGCGTGGAATATTACGACACCATCTTTACCGTGGCGGAATCGCCGCTGCGCCAGGGGCTGATCTGGGCCGGATCGGACGACGGCCTGGTGCACGTCACGCGCGACGGCGGAAAACACTGGGACAACGTCACGCCGCAGGGGATGCCGGAATGGATCCAGATCAATTCCATCGAAGCGTCGCCGTTCGATGCCGCGACGGCGTACGTGGCGGCGACCATGTACAAGTCGGACGATTTCCGGCCGTACCTGTATGTGACGCACGATACCGGAAAGACCTGGACGTCCATCAACCAGGGCATCCCGGACCACTCGTTTACGCGCGTAATCCGCGAAGATCCCAATCACAAAGGGTTGCTGGTGGCGGGCACCGAGACCGGTATGTACATCTCGCTGGATGCCGGCGCGAACTGGCACCCGTTCCAACTCAATCTGCCGGTGGTGCCGATCACGGACCTGGCGTTTCACAAGCGGGAACAGGAACTGGTGGTGGCTACTCAGGGCCGCTCGTTCTGGATTTTGGATGACGTCCCGCTGCTTTACCAGTTGTCGCCCGCGGTTCTGCAGGAGCCGGCACATCTGTTCCAGCCCAAGGATGTGATCCGCGGCGTACGGGGCGGCTTCCAGATTCCGTCGGGCCGGCCGCTGGGACAGAATCCGGCCAGTGGAGCGGTCATTTACTATTCACTCGCCGAAAAGCCCAAGGAGAAGGAAGAGATCAAGCTCGAAATTCTGGACGGCGCGGGCAAACTCGTCAAGAAGTATTCCAATATCGAGAAGAGCGAAGAACGTCCGGGCAATCCGGAAGAAGAAGACTTCGGACCGCCGCGCGGGCCGTCGAGGCTGCCGGCGCAGAAGGGCTTGAACCGGTTTGTGTGGAACCTGCATTATGAGGACGCGACCAAGTTTCCCGGGCTGATCATGTGGGCGGGCAATGTGAACGGTCCTGCCGCCGCGCCCGGCAAGTACACCGTGAAACTGACGGTGAACGGCCAGAGCCAGACGCAGACGTTCAACCTGCTTCCCGATCCGCGGGTGAAGACGCGTCCGGAAGACTATGCGGCGCAGCTCGCGCTGGCCCTGCAGATTCGCGACAAGCTGAGCGCCGTGAACCAGGGCGTGATCGACATCCGCGAAGCCAAGAAGCAACTGGCGCGGTATGAAAAGGAAGACAAGGTCAAGGACGCCGCCAAGGCGCTCGACAAGAAACTGACGGAGATCGAGGAAACGCTCTACCAGACCAAGCTGAAAGCCGGCGAAGACGCCCTGAACTTTCCCATCAAGCTGAATAACAAGCTGGCCGCGCTCAAGGGCGACGTCGAAGAAAGCGATGCCGCCCCTACGCAGCAGGAAGAGATGGTTTACGAAGACCTGGCCACGCAATCCAATAACGAGCTGGACAAGCTGAAGAAGCTGTTCGACGGCGATCTGCCGGCGTTCAACAAGCGGGTACGGGACGCGAACATTCCGGCGGTGGAAGTGAAAGAGGCGGGCGCGTCCAGGTAGGCGCGGCGCCCTCTCCGGCCAGCGCTATCAGGACGTCGCCTCGTGTTTGCGCAGGACCGCGTCCACCAGTTCCTTTCCACGGTCGTAAGCCACCTGGTACACCGCGCGCCGCTGGCTGCGCGTGTAGCCGTAGCCGACCCCATGATAGTGCTCCAGGCCTTTCCCGAGCACGTAGGTCGCCGCGTAGGCGATGGCGCCCTTGGGAATCAGACCGCCGCCGAGGGGGATGAATCCCACCAGCTCGCGCGCCAGGGCGCGCCAGCCGAAGGCCCCGGCGGCGATCGAAACCAGCTCGGCGAGCTGTTCGCTGTAGCCCACCTTCTTATCGCTGGCCGCCGCCACCAGAAAGGCCATGCGCACCTGGTTCATGGTGATGAACGCCGTGTCCGAAGCGAACTCTCCCAAGGCCCACGGCAACTCCAGCAGATTCGGAATCACGTTCGGCAGCGCGCTGGCGACGGCGAAGACGGCGTTTTCGCGGGCGACCGTATTGACCACGCGATCCACCACCGGTTTGCGGAACGGGTGAAAACTGCGCGCCAGCACCAGCCATAGATCTTCGCGAGCCGTCAAGATCTCATTCACCGTGCGCTCCGGGTCGTCCTGGAAAAAGGTGAAGGCCGTCGAAGGGCACGGCAGTCCCTGCTGGTAAAGCACCAGGTCGTACTTCGAAGGGATGCCGGCGTCCGATGCGCGATAGACGGACTGCATCACCTGCATGCGCTTGTCGTGAGTGACCGCGGAAGGCATGAGGAAGTCTTCGATGTCGGCATAGGCAGGACTGCCCTCGGCCACCAGTCCCACGATCAGCGGGCGTTCCGCGCGTGCGCGCACCTCCTCCGGGCTCAGCATCGCGATGGCGGATTTGGCTTGTTTCAGATATCGGAGCATGGATCACCGGGCCGCTCGGCGCCGCGCAAGCGGAACATCACGCGCAGCCCCCTACGCCATTCTACCCCGACACCCACACGCTCCACCTCGATGGCCGGTGAAAAGAAGCTCAAAATCGTTTCCGTCGCCGGGTGGAACTCGAGCGCCGGCGAGACCAGGAAGAGGCGCGGCGGTTCCGGCCGTAGCTGGACCCCCGGGAAGTAGCCGTTGGGCGTAAACTCATCGCGGTCCAGATGCCACTTCACGCGCAGCCAGTAATCGAGCGCCTGCAGCGGCAGTTGCAGATCGGCGGTCGCTTTCAGTTCCAGCACGGCCAGGCGGCCGGACCTCTCCACCGCCAGCAGATCCAGCACGCCGCGGGCGCCGCCGGCAAACGCCGGGACCTGATCGTAGACCGGTGACGGCTCGAGCGGCGCATGGACTACTTGAATCTGGGCGCGCACCTGCGATTCGAGCCAGGCTTCCGGATTCTGCCGGTAGAGCGGATGATCGCGATCGCCGGCATCCGGCGCCCGGCGCTCGGCCAAATCCCGGGCCAGCCGCTCGATCTCCGGCAAATGGTGCGCACCGGCCGTGGTGCGCTGCGCCAGCCCGAAACGCGCGCCGTCGCCGGAAACCTGGGCGAACTCCACGCCGCGCACGCGCAGGCTGACTGCGCCATCGTGACGCGCTACGCGCTCCACTTCGGGCGCCGCCGCGAGACGCTCGAAGGCCCCCAAAGGCGCGGGTTTGCGGCAGACCTCCACGCGCGTATCCACATTGCCGAAATCCCGCGGATCGATGTGCACGGCGAAGTCGTGCTCGTCGTAGGCAAACAACGCGTAGCGCGCGGCCTCATCGTTCAGCCATGGCAGGCGCAGGCTGGTCTGCCGTTCGTGCCCGCGCGGCACGTAGAGAGCCAAGCCTTCGACGGCCACGCGTTTCTCGCGGCGGCGCAGGTAATCCAACCAGATCAGCCCGAAGGTGAGCAATCCGGACGGGTCGCTCTCCGGCGGCGCGCCGATGGCCGCCCAGGCGCTTTGCCCGCGCCGCAGCAAAGCGCGCGGGTAGCTGGGCGAGAGGCTGGCTTCCAGGTTCGGCTCGGCGCTGATCTCGGCCAGGGTCCAATCGGCGAACTGGCGGGTGAGGAACTGCCGGAAGCGCTCGCGGAAGACCAGGCGCTCGCTACGGCGTTCGAAATCCTGACTGGAAGGGCGCGCCATATCGATCAGGAAGACGCGGCCCTCTTTGCGCGCAAAGCGCTCGACAATCAGTTCCAGCCTTCCGTGCGCCTCGCGCGCCACGCCTGTGACGCGGCGTACCAGGTTGCGCGTATCGTCCCAGGCTTGCAACGTCAGGCGCGAACTGCGCAACTGCAGGGTGAAGTTGTCCGCCTGTAAGGGCAGGAGCGGCTCGCCGGGTTCCATGAGCGCCGGCCGCCGGGAAGATTGCAGGAATCGTTCGATGGCGGCCTGGGTATCGGCGGGGACGGTCGGTAACGCCACTGATAGGAGTGGCGCAGCGCGGCCGGAGTTCTCCGATCCCGGGGGACTAATAGGGGACGCTGGCGGACCCCAGCGCCGGTTGGCGGATCTCCAGGCAGCCCCTGCCGGTGGGCAGCATCTTTCCCGGATTCAGACGGCGACCCGGATCGAACAGTTGTTTCAGGCGGCGCATCGTGTCCAGCGTGTCGGCGGGAAACTGGCGATCCATCAACTCGTTCTTCTCCATCCCCACGCCGTGTTCGCCGGTAATGGATCCGCCGGCGCTGATGCAGAAGTCCAGGATCTCGGCTCCGGCGGCCCGGGCTTTGTCGAGATCGCCGGGCTTGCGCGCGTCGAACAGGATGATGGGATGCAGATTGCCGTCGCCGGCATGGAAGATGTTACTGATGGTGAGACCGTACTTGCGGCCGACTTCGGCTATGACGCGCAAAGCCGGCGCGATCTGCGTGCGCGGCACTACGCCATCCTGCACGTAGTAGGTCGGGCTGACCCGGCCCACCGCGCCGAACGCGTTCTTGCGGCCCTTCCAAAGCAACTCGCGTTCTTCCAGAGTCCGCGCCACGCGGACTTCGCGCGCGCGGCAAGTCCGGCAGACCTCCTGGATCTGCGCGACCTGCTCTTCCACCGTCTCCCGCACGCCTTCCAACTCGATCAACAGGACCGCTCCCGCGTCCAGGGGATACCCGGCGTGCGTGGCTTCCTCGACCATACGCAGCATGACGCCATCGAGCATCTCGACGGCCACCGGCACGATCGCCCGCGCGGTGATCTCCGCCACCGTGCGGCCGCAATCCTCCACACCGGCCGTGTCGTAAATGGCCAGGATGGTCTTCACCATCTCCGGCTTGCGCATCAGGCGCACGACCACCTTGGTGACCAGCGCCATGGTGCCTTCCGAACCGGTCAGCAATCCGGTGAGATCGTATCCTGGTGCGTCGACTTCTTTGCCGCCCGTGGCGATGACCGTACCGTCCGGCAGCACGCACTCCAGCCCCAGCACGTGGTTGGTCGTCACGCCGTAGGCCAGCGTGTGCGGACCGCCGGCGTTCTCGGCCACGTTGCCGCCGATGGTGCAGGCGCGCTGGCTGGATGGGTCCGGCGCATAGTAATACCCCTGCGCTTGCACCGCCAGGGTGATGTCCAGGTTGACGACGCCCGGCTGGACCACCGCGCGCTCGTTTTCCACGTCGATTTCCAGGATGCGGTTCATGCGCGCGAAGGCCACCATCACGCCGCCCTCGCGCGGGATCGCGCCGCCGCTCAGCCCGGTGCCCGCGCCGCGTCCCACGACGGGCACACCGTATTCCGCGGCGATTTTCACGATAGCCGCTACGTCTGCGGTGCCGCGGGGAAAAACCACGATCTCGGGAAGGCCGGTCTCGACGCTGCCATCGTAGCCGTAAAGCGCCAGATCTTCGGGACGGTCCAGATATCCGCGAGGTCCCAGCAGGGTGATGAGTTTCTGCTTAGCCGCGCTCGGAAGCATAATTGCCGGGCGGCCGCAGCCGCCCCTACAGAAACGACTTTACCGCATCCACCATGGTGCCGTCGGTCCAATTCGTGGCGCCGATGATCTTTTGCACCACCTTGCCCTTGGTGTCGATGATGTAGGACTCCGGATACTTGAATGTGCCGTAATCCGCGCTGATCTTGGCTTGCGGGTCGCGAGCGGTCATGAAGGAAACGTGCGTGCGGTCGAGAAACGCGCGGTACGCCTTGGGGTCGGTATCCATGCTGACGCCCAGGACCACCACACCCGAACCGGCCATCTCCTGCGCGAAGCGATCGAGCGAGGGCACCTCTTCCACGCAGGGTTGGCACCAGGTGGCCCAGAAATTGAGCACCAGCAGACGGCCGCCGAAGTTCGAGGCGGTGATGGTGTGGCCATTATCTGTGGTGATCGTGAATGGCGGCGCCGTGTCGCCCACGCTGATAATGCGCTCGTGAATCGACGTATACAGCACAAACACCAGCACCGCGGACAGCAGGACGATCCCGCCTTTGAGGATTTGATCGATTTTGACGCTGGACATCTCTGGAAACTATAATTTTAGTGTACTTCCAGTCTCTTTGCTGCATCCAATAGACTGTTCGCATGCTGATCACCCGCAAAGTGGAGTTTTCGGCTTCTCACGTCTGCCGCAATCCGCAGTTATCCGACCAGGAGAACCGCGCCCTGTTCGGCGCCGCCGCCAATCCCCACGGGCACGGGCATAACTATCTGCTGGAAGTGACTGTGGCCGGCACGCCCGACCCGGTCACCGGCATGGTGATGGATTTGAAGGTGCTCAAGGATCTGTTGAATCGCGAAGTCGTGGATGCCTACGACCACCGCTTTCTGAATCGGGAAGTCACCCCATTCGACCGCGTGATTCCGACACCGGAGAATATCGCCATCGACATCTGGAATCGCCTGGCGCCGCGCTTCCAGGCTAACGCCCGGTTGCACAGCGTACGGCTCTACGAAACGCCGGACCTGTACGTAGACTATTTCGGAGGGACGGCATGATCCGGGTCACCCGTACGTACCACTTCCCGGCTTCCCATCGCTTGCACGCGCCGCAACTGAGCGACGCGGAGAATCGCGAACTGTACGGCAAGTGCAACAATCCGTTTGGACACGGTCACAACTACGAGATAGCCGTGAGCGTGCGCGGTCCGCTGGATAGCCGCTCGGGCCGCGCCGTGGAACTCGACCGGCTGGACTCTCTGGTGCAGCGCGAAGTGCTGGAGCCGTTCGCGCATCGCAACCTCAACGAGGAGGTGGACGCCTTTCGCACGGTGGTGCCCACGTCGGAGAACCTGGGCCGCGAAGTGGTCCGCCGGCTGAAAAGGAACTGGTCCGCGGTATTTCCGGAAGGACCCCAGCTCGAAGGTGTGACCATCGCCGAGACCAGCCGTAACGCCTTCGCCGTATCAGCCCATGAAATCACATAAAGCCGCTGTAAAAGTGATGACCCCGAAAGCGGACGGATCGATCGCGCCGCTGATCAAGGAGATGCTCGGCCGCCTGGGCGAGGATGTCCGCCGGGAAGGCCTGGTACGCACCCCGGAGCGCGTGGAACGCGCCCTGCAATTCCTGACCAGCGGCTATCAAATGGACGTGAAGAAGGTGGTGAACGGCGCCCTGTTCACGGTGAAGTACGACGAGATGGTCATCATGAAGGACATCGAGTTCTTCAGCATGTGCGAGCATCACATGCTGCCGTTCTTCGGCAAAGTGCACGTCGCCTATATCCCGCGCGACCGCGTGATCGGATTGAGCAAGCTGCCGCGCCTGGTGGATGTCTTCGCCCGCCGCCTGCAGATCCAGGAGCGCATGACCCAGCAGATCGCCCAGACCATACAGGACCTGATCGATCCGCTGGGCGTGGGCGTGGTCTGCGAGGCCCGGCACTTTTGCATGATGATGCGCGGCGTGGAGAAGCAGCATTCCGGCGCGGTGACCAGCGCCATGCTGGGGTCGTTCCGCAATCGCAAGGAAACCCGCGACGAGTTCCTGGCACTGGTGAAATCCCCGAGCCACGCCTGATCGTTCGATCGGATACAATTGTCTGGTGTTCGATTTCAACCATCTGGTCACCGGCGTGTGCATGGGCGCCGTGCTGATCCTTTTGGGATTGGTCCCGGGCCTGTTCCAATTGTTGGTTGACGGCACGCATAAGTGGCTCAACGTCCTCTCCTCCGGCCTGATCTCTTCCTCTTCCGATGAGAAGGTCGCGCAACCGGTTTGGCTGGCTATTGCGGGCGCGGCCCTGATCGGGCTCAGCGTCATCTCCTATCTGTCCGCCTCTTAAGTAACAGCCCGCAAAACGCCGCGTGGGCAGTTATTTAAGGATTTGAGGCGCCCACGCGCCTTTGCGGGCTAGCCCCGCGCGATATACTGTCCCAAGAGTCGCGCATGAAACGGTTCGCTGTCTGCCTGCTCCTGGCGGTGTCCGCCTGGTCTCAAGTCCATCACCACACCCCGGACTCGCCGGCCCGGGTCGATCTTGCCAAGCTGCCCAAACCCGTGGTCCTGGAAGGCATCGGCCACGGTCACATCGCCATCACCACCAAGTCGCCCGAGGCGCAGCGCTGGTTCGACCAGGGGCTGGCGCTGCTGCACTGTTTCTGGGATTACGAAGCGTTGCGTGCGTTCGCGGAGGCGGTCCGGCTCGATCCGGATTGTGCCATGTGTCACTGGGGCCTGGCCCGCGCGCTCACCTTGCACGGAGGCGATCCGGACGCAGCCAAGGCGGAGATTTCGAAGGCCAAGGAACTGAGCGGCCATGCTTCCGATCACGAACAACGTTACATCCGCGCCGACGCCGCTTCGCTGGAGGACAAGGGTGACGGCGGTGACAGCGCCTATGCCAAAGAGATGGAGGCGCTTATCCAGCACTATCCGGACGACGTCCAGGCCAAGCTCTTCTACGTGCTCTCGCTCAACCATGGCTACGACGAGCAGGGCGATCCGCGGTCCGGGACCTTCTACGGCCAGGCGATGTTGCGCGAGTTGCTGCGTCAAGATCCGGATAACGCCGCCGCGAATCATTACTGGATCCATGCCGTGGAAGCCAGCGACCATCCGGAGTGGGCGCTCGACAGCGCCGCGAAGCTCGGCGCACTGGCGCCGGCCTCCGGCCACATGGTCCACATGCCCGGCCACATCTATTTCCGTACCGGCGATTACGAAAAAGCCCGCCAGATCTTCCTCGCCGCCAAGCGCGCCGACGCCGAGTATATGGCGCGCTACCACGTGGCCGTGCGCGACGATTGGAACTACGTGCACAACATCAGTTACCTGATCGCCGACTGCGCGGAAGAAGGCCGCTTTCAGGAAGCGCGCGACGAGGCCCGCGCGTTGAACGGAACGGCTGACGATCCGGACCGGTCCGGCAATCCGTTCTTTTACGTCCTGCAGATCGGCAGCACGGAGGCGCGGCTGGCCGTGCGGTATGCCCGGTGGGAGGATGTGATCGCGCACCCGCTGGAATTCGGCGTCCCTGACGGAGAGTTAAACGTCTGGGCGCGCGGCTACCGGGACGGGCTGATCGCCTACGCCCGCGGCATGCAGGCGGCCGAGGCCGGCCAGTTGGCCGACGCCGGCACCCAAGCCAACGCCCTCGAAGCGCTGCTCTGGCGCGTTTCGCAGGAGGATCTGGACGAAAAGAACCAGGGCGGCCAGAAGCGGGTGCTGCGTCTTTTAGGAACGGCGGCGCTGGAACTGCGCGGCTTGATCGCGGGGCAGAAGGGCGATCTGGAAACCGCGCGCCAACTCTTGGCCCGCGCCGACGAGGAGGAGAAGAAGGCGGGCTATTCGGAGCCTCCCCTGTACGCACGTCCCGCGCTCGAGGTCTTCGGCGCCGTGCTGATCCGCGCCGGCAAGTTCGACGATGCACGCGCGGAGTTCCGCAAGGAACTGGCGCGGCGGCCGCGTTCCGGTTTTGCCCTGTACGGGATCGCCTTTGCCTGGGATAAGGAAGGTAAACGCGAGGAAGCGGCCAAGGCGTATCTCGACTTCCTGGGGGCCTGGTCGCATGCCGACAGCGATCTGCCGCAGGTCAAGGCCGCCCGGCAATACCTGGCCGGTGACGGCTCGGCCGCGGCGTCCGGGCGCTAATATTCCACCCCCACCAAGACCAAACCCTTGGCCGGCGCGGTAGGGCCGGCCTTGCGGTCGCATCCCGGCTGCAATAATTCCCGCAGGCCGGCTTCGTCCAGGTTTCCCCGCCCGGCTTCCAGCAGCGACCCTGCGATATTCCGCACCATGTGCTTCAGGAACCCGCTGCCCCGCACGCGATAGATCAGCCGGTCCGGCGGCGATTCCAGCCGTGAGCTGAAGATCGTACGCACCTTGGATTTGCCTTCCTCGTCGCGGTCGTCGGTGGCCGCAAAAGCCGTGAAATCGTGCTCGCCTTCGAGCAGCGGTGCGCAAGCCTGCATACGGTCCACGTCCAGCGGATAGGGGTGATGTTGCACGTAGCGCCACTCAAAGGGCGAGCACACCTCCGCGCGCACGATGCGGTATTCGTAGGTCTTGGCCACGGCCTGAAATCGCGGGTGAAAATCTGTAGCCGCTTCGTCGGCGGCCAGCACGCGGATGGATGCCGGCAGCAGCCGGTTCATGGCCTTGCGCAGATTGGCCGGCGGGATGGGATTCTCGATCGTGAACGCGGCCACCTGCGCCAGCGCGTGCACGCCCGCATCCGTACGGCCGGATCCGGCCACGTGCACGGCGCGGCCTTCGATCTCCGCGACCACTGCCTCCAGCGTGCCCTGGATCGTGGTCAGGCCTGGCTGTACCTGCCAGCCATGGAAATCGGACCCATCGTAAGCCAAAGTGATGCGAATGCGGCGCATCAGACCGGGCGCGAGCCGGGCTTCACCGCCGGTATGCCTTGGGCGCACAGCGGGCACACGGCCGGATCGTAGGTTACGACTTCGAGCGTCATCAGCGCCACGCGCGGCACGCCCACATCGGCCTGCCCGCCGCTGCGATCCACGATGGAGCCGGCCGCCAGGGGACGGGCGCCCGCTGCGCGCAGCACGTCCACCACGTCGCGTGTGCTGCCGCCGGTTGTGACCACATCCTCCACCACCAACGCCGGCTCATCCGCCGCCACTGCAAAACCGCGGCGCAGCGTCATCTTCTTGTTTTCGTCGCGTTCGGTAAAGATGAACCGGGCGCCCAGGGCGCGCGCGACCTCATGGCCAATGATCAGGCCGCCCAGGGCGGGCGATACCACCAGACCGACGGGCCCGGCCAGGTTGAGCAGTTCCTCGGCCAGCATGCCGCCCAGTTCCGCCGCATACTTCGGGTGTTGCAGCACCAGCGCACACTGCAGATAACCCGGGCTGTGCAGACCGCTGGTGAGCCGGAAATGCCCGTTCAGATAGGCGCTGGTAGAGCGAAACAACTCCAGGATGGATTCGGCTTGCGGCGTCACAAAGGCCTACTATACCATCGGGATTCATGCATAAATTAGCGTACGGACTCGCACTGCTCTCGCCGCTGTTCGCCCAGCAGGCGCAGGAGATCCAGCAGCCTGGCGGGAGTTTCTCTTTTATTACCGGCAAATACCGCCTGTCGCGCGTGCCTCCGGTCAACATGGCCAATTCCGGACGGCTGGAGATGCTGCTGCGCGCCGGACGTCTCTATCTGTCGCTGCAGGATGCCATCGCGCTGGCGCTTGAAAACAACCTGGACATCGAGCTCCAGCGTTACGGCCCGGAGATCGCCGATGCGCAGATGCTGCGCGCGCGGGCCGGCGGATTCGCGCAGGGCGTCTCCACGTCGGTCACCGCCGGCCCCACCAGCGCCCAGGCAGGTGGAGTGGCGCAGAGCGGCGTGACGGGCAATCCTTCCACGCAGGCCAGCGCGGCCAGTTCTACGGCGGTGGGCAACACCGTCATCAGCCAATCCGGACCAGCCATTCCAGCGTTCGATCCGGCGCTGGTCGGCAGCGCAACTTGGGCGCACCAGTCCATTCCCGAAAGCACCCCCTTCATCGCCGGAGTCGACGAGCTGATCCAACGCCAGGACACCTCCGCCTTCACCTACCAGCAGGGTTTCCAGACGGGCACCTCAATCAGCTTCGGACTCAATAACTCCACCGCCATCGGCAACAGCACGACTGCCCTGTTCAATCCGGTCACGAGTTCGTCGCTCGGTATTACGGTCACGCAGCATCTTTTGCAGGGTTTCAGCCTGGCCGTGAACCAGCGGCAGATCCGGATCGCCAAAAACAACCGCGAGCTGGCCGATCTGACCTTCAAGCTCCAAGTCATCACCACCGTGGCGGCGGTGATGGATCTCTACTGGGACCTGGTCACCTTCAACGAAAACGTACGGGTGCAGGAGCAGGCCGTGGCCACCAGCACCAAGTTGTACGAAGACAATAAGAAACAGGTCGAGGCCGGGATGATGGCCCCGATCGAAGTGGTGCGCGCGCAGGCCCAACTCGCCACCGATGAGCAGAATTTGACGCTGGCCGAAACGCAGGTCCTGCAGCAGGAGACTATTCTGAAGAACGCTCTGAGCCGTACCGGCGTCGCCAGCCCCTCGGTAGCCGATGCCCGGATCGTGCCGACCGACCGCATAAGGGTGCCGGATACGGAGCCGGTCACACCCATTCAGGATCTGATGGCCACTGCCTTGGCCGCGCGCCCGGAGCTGGCACAGAATCGCATCCAAGTGGCGAATCAGGAGATCACCCTACGCGGCTCCCGGAACGGGCTGCTGCCCACGCTCGACCTGGTAGCGGGCACCACCAACAATGCGTTGGCCGGCCAGGTGAACACCCTGCCTTCGACGCTGCCTTTCAGCTTTGGCGCGCCCAGTCCGGCTTTCATCGGCGGCTATGGCGCGGTTCTGAAACAGTTGTTCGCCCGTAACTATCCAAACTATTCGGCAGGCTTCAACCTCACGATTCCGTTGCGCAACCGTGCAGCCCAGGCGCAGGCCCTCAACGATGAATTGACCCTGCGCCAATTGCAGATCGGGGAGCAGCGGCTGGAAAACCAGGTGCGTGTGGACGTCCAGAACGCCGTCATCGGCGTTCGCAATGCGCGCGCCCAGTACCGGGCCGCGGTAAAGGCGCATGTGCTCCAGGCGCAGACCCTGGACGCGGAACAGAAGAAGTATGCCGCCGGCGCCTCGGTCATTTACAACGTGATCCTGACGCAGCGCGATTTGGCCGCCGCGCGCCTCAGCGAACTATCCGCCGAAGCCGCTTATGCCAAGTCCAAAGTCGAGTTGGAACGGGTGACGGGACAGATCCTGCAGGATAACAACATCTCGCTCGCGGAGGCGTTGCGGGGATCGGTATCGCGTCCGCCGGAATCGCTGCCGGCCAATGTTCAGGAATAAGACAAAACTGTCGCACGCGTGCCAATTTTGCACGGCTGGCACAGGGAGTCGTGGCTAATTCATTGAAAATAAATCTATTGCGGTTTGGTGTGGGGATTGCTAACGAGATAGCGTGACTAACATTGAGCAGGCCCAGCGAGATGCGATTGATTCCCCGTTTGGTTCCTTCCAAACAGTCACCTCTGCCAGAACCCTCTAAGACCCTCTAAAATCCTACACAATCGCTCTCGCTGGCTTGCAAGTTCAGGCGGGCCCCCGGTACCGAATACTGTGCGACGAATCACAACGGAAAGGTCGTAGCCATGGCAGAAAGCCGGCAGAAAGCCGGCGGGCCTGCACGGCCCTCGCCGTAATGTTATAATTGCAGCTTATGCTTGACACACACCGCTGATTTAGGCCTCGCGCCTTTCAACCTTCGAGTGATTCCTCGGCCCCCGTTAAATCGGGCCGGTTCTTTTAAAAGCCAAATTTCAGAAACGAGGTAATTCCAAATATGCGAAAGCTGTTTTCCCATGGGCTGGCCGTGGTTGCCGGGGTAGTATCCTGGCCCGCCGCCGGCTCCCATGCGAATTCCGCAAAGCCCCCCGCCGCCCAACATCGCAATCCTCCCGCCAACGATCCCCGTCTCGCCTGCCTGCGCAACTTTTTCGGACAGGGCAATTGCCCGGCCGCGAAGCTGTCTTCCACCTTCCTGGAAGCGGCCGACCTCTACGGCCTGGACTGGCGGCTGCTGCCCAGTCTTTCTTTTGTGGAAACTTCCGGCGGCAAAGCCGCCCCGCACAACAACCTGTTCGGGTGGGATAGCGGCCGCGCGGCCTTTTCTTCAGCGGCTGCCTGCGTCCGCTCCGTGGCCTACTCTCTGACCCACTCCACCCTATATAAGGGCAAGGACATCGACGGGATTCTGAAAACCTACAACCAGAAAGCCAACTACGGGCGTAAAGTTAAGGACGTGATGCGCCGCATCGCACCGGTGGCGGATTAATCCGCCACGGCAGGCAAACCCAACCGAAGTACAATAGCGAATTCATGTTGGGTCGCGCCTGCGCTTTTGTCCTGATTCCTGCCCTGCTTGCGGCCCAGCCACATTTTGCCGCCCATCGGCTGAAGACGTTGCGTGACGAATCCGTGACGGGGTACGCTTTACAGGAGCGCACGCTCGTTACCTGGGGCGGCCAACTTTTGTGGAGGGGATTGCCGCAAGGCGATTATCGCGTCGTCCGGGGAGCCGGGCGTGCGTTCGCCGAAGGCGGCTGTCTGCTGGACGTGGACGGCGACGGGCGGCTGGACATCGCCGTCAACGAGAGCGGTCCCGAAGCGGCGCTGGTGTGGTTTCGGAATCCCGGTGGGCGCGGCCCCTGGCAGAGGCACGTGATCGATACGGGCGTGGACGCCCCCGACATGATGCCCGCCACCCTGCTTGGGCATCGCGGCATTCTGCTGATCCACAAGCGCGCGCAGTTGCGCTTCTACGAAATCCCTCCCAATCCGGCCGCGCGCTGGCCCTCGCAGGATGTTTATTCGTTCTACTCGCCTTCGCACCAGGGCGGACTGCGCATGGCGGATATCGATGGCGACGGGCATCCGGACATCCTGGCAGGGATGTATTGGATCCGGTCGCCGGAGAGCTTTGAGCTGCCCTGGCACATCTTTGCCATCACTCTGTGGAATGAAACACCGGAATCGGCCATGCTGCAATCGAGTTACGCCCCGTTGACCGGCCCCACACCGGACCTGGTGCTGGCGCAGCGCAACGTGACGCCGGCCCGTCTGGCGCACTTCACAAAACCCGCCGACCCGCGCCAGTTGTGGATCGAACAACGGATCGACAGCGTACCCGATCTGGGCGCCGTGAGCAGCCTGGAGATCGCCGATTTCGATGGGGACGGCAGGCCGGACATCCTGATCGCGGAAGGCGAAGGGGCCGGCCGTCTGATGGTTTTGCGTAACCAGGGAGGCGGCCGGTTCGAGCCGTCGGTCCTCGCTCGTGGGCAGCCGGTGCATTTCGCGCGGGTGGCGGATCTGAACGGTGACGGCCGTCCAGACATAATAGCCATCGGCGACGCGGGCATCGTGTGGTGGGAGAATCAGCGCTGACGTTGTTTCCCCCCCGGCTTGTCATCCTGTGATAATCTTGGCAATCGTCGTCACATGCGTTTTGCCGCGATTCTTGCAGCCTGCCTCTGTACGCTCCAGGCCGAGCCATGGCCGCTGGAGCGGCTGTTCCATCGGCCGTACGCCTGGGGCACGACCCCGCAGCGGGCGGCGTGGTCGAAACACGGACACGTCCTGGTGTTTCTGTGGAATGCCGGCGGCGGGCGGTTCCTGGACCTATATGCCTACCATCCGGACGGCCAGAGCCTGGTCCGCCTGACGAACCTCGAGCCCCTGGACGACCCGATCAACCGCCCGCCGGCGGCCAGGGACGATCGGCAGAAGCACTATCTGGAGCCGCCCGCGGGCATCGGCGATTTCGACATATCGGAAAACGGCACGCGAGCCGCTTTCTCGTACCACGGCGATCTTTATCTGGTGAACACCTCCGGCCGGGAATCGCCCTTCCGGCTGACGCGCACCAAGACGCCCGAGAGCAATCCGGCGTTCTCGCCCGACGGGCAGAAACTGGCCTTTACGCGCGAGGGCCAGTTGTTCGTGCAGGATCTGGGAAACGGACAACTCTGGCAGGTGACCGAGATCGCGGGCGAAGGCGCCGCGCTGGGCGGCTGGCACTGGTCGCCCGACGGCAAACGATTCGTCTACACGGTGCGTTCGGGCGCCGGGCGCAAGCTGCTGCTGGCGAACTACTCCGGCCGCGTGGTGACCGCGGAGCCCTTCGCCCGTACGCTGCCCGGTGATCCGGCGCCGGAAGTGAAAGCCTACGTGGTCTCCGCCGATGGCGGCACCCCCACCGAGATGAACGCGGGACCCTGGGGCCACAAGGTGTTCTCGTTCGGTACGCCCAAGTGGTCGTACGATTCACGCCTGCTGTTGAGTACGGCGGTGCATCCCAACCTGAAGCAGGCCGCCCTCCTGGTGAACGATGCCGGGACTGGTACGGCGCGCGTGCTTGCCGAGGATAAGGACGCCGCGTGGGTCGAGCCGTTCTGGGCCACCTGGTCTCCGGATTCCAGCCGCGTTCTGTTCCTGAGCGAGCGGGACGGCTGGTCGCACCTGTACGTGGTGCCGAAAGACGGCGGCGACGCCCGCCAGTTGACGCACGGCGCCTGGGAAGTGATTTTCGACCGCCCGTTCGGACATGAGCCGCAGTGGGCAGGTGACTATATCTATTACGCTTCCACGGAGGCCGGAACGGCGGAGCGGCAGTTCTACCGCATCCGGGCGGACGGCTCCGGCAAACAGCGCCTGTCGGAGCGGGAAGGCCTGAACATCGGGATCGTCTCCGAAGACGGACAGGATGTCGCCATGATGCAGGCGGACGTGAAGAACCCGTTCGACCTGTACGTGGGCGGCCGCCGCGCGACCGTTTCGCCGCAGCCGGACTTCGCCGGCTACGCCTGGCCGGACTCGCGCTTCATCACGTTTCCTTCGCGCGGGGATCATGAACCGGTGGCGGCGCGCCTTTTCCTGCCGCACGGCTATAACCCGGACGACCGCAGCCAGAAGCCGCGGCCGGCGGTCTTCTTCATCCATGGCGCGGGCTACGCTACCAGCGTGCTGAAGCAGTGGGGGGCGTACGCGGAGGTGCGCTACGTCTTCAACTGCTCCCTGGTGCACAGGGGATACGTGGTGCTGGACCTGGATTATCGCGGGAGTTCCGGTTATGGCCGGGATTGGCGCACGGGCGTCTACCTGCACATGGGCGGGCCGGACCTGGACGACGTGCTGGGCGGCATCGATTACCTGCGGTCGTTGGGCAACATCGACATGCGGCGCATCGGCATCTGGGGCTCCAGCTACGGCGGGTTCATGACCGCCATGGCGATGTTCGCCTCGCCGGATACGTTCCGCGCGGGCGCTTCGTTCTCGTCGGTGAACGACTGGGAAAATTACAACGCCTACTACACCGAGCAGCGGCTGAACACGCCGCAGCAGAATCCGGAAGCCTACCGGCGCAGCTCGCCGATTCACTTTTCGGGCCTGCTGGAGAATCCGTTCCTGATGGTGCATGGAATCGTGGACAATAACGTAATGTTCCAGGACACGGTGCAGTTGAGCGAGAAACTGGTCCACGAAGGCAAGCATTTTTCGGAGATCTACTATCCGGAGGAGAGTCACATCTTCCAGCGGGACGAGACCTGGATCGACGCGTTTGGCCGGGCGACGGAGTTCTTTGAGCGGAACCTGGGGCAGCCATGAAGCTGCCGAAGCTCTACCCGATTCTGGACACGGGAATTGTGGCGGAGCGCGGCTTTGACACGGTGCGCGCCGCGGCGGCATTTCTGGAGGGCGGCGCGGGGATCCTGCAGCTTCGCCACAAAGAGCACTGGAGCCGCGCGGCGCTCGGCGCGGCACGTCACGTCGCGGACCTATGCCGGGAGGCGGGTGTACTGTTGATCATAGATGACCGGGCGGATATAGCGATGCTGCTGGAGGCGGGGCTGCATGTGGGCCAGGATGACCAATCGCCGCGCGACGCCCGCCGCTTGATGGGTACCGGGGCGGTCATCGGGTTCTCCAGCCACAACGCGCGGCAGGTTTGCGCCGCCGGCGGCGAACCGGTAGACTATCTGGCATTCGGTCCCATCTTCGCCACGCAATCCAAACGAAACCCGGATCCGGTGACGGGGATCGAAGGTTTAAAGGAGTGCCGCGCCCTGCTGGGAGAAACCGGAGAGAAGCCCCTGGTGGCGATCGGCGGCATCGCGAGGGGAACGGCGCGCCAGGTCCTGGCGGCGGGCGCGGATTCGGTGGCCGTGATCGGCGACCTGCTGCCGGCGGAGCTGACCAGCCTGTCGCTGCGCCGGCGGATGGATGAATGGCAACAACTGTTGAAGTAAAGACCGGCCTGATCAAAGGCCTGGGGCTGATGGATTCGACCACCCTGGTGGTCGGCTCCATGATCGGCTCGGGCATCTTTATTGTCTCCGCGGACATTGCACGGCAGGTGAATGCGCCCGGCCTGCTGCTGATGACCTGGATCGCTACCGCGGCACTCACCCTGATCGCCGCGCTCAGCTATGGCGAGTTGGCGGCGGCCATGCCTCAGGCGGGCGGCCAGTACGTGTACCTGCGAGAATCGTTCGGCCCGTTGAGCGGTTTTCTGTACGGCTGGACCCTGTTTCTGGTGATCCAGACCGGCACCATCGCCGCCGTAGCCGTGGGCTTCGCCAAATTCGCCGGGGTGTTCGTGCCGTGGATCTCCGCGCAGAACCATCTGATCGGCTCCGCCAAAGTGGGGTTGACCAGCCAGCAACTGGTGGGAGTCACGATCGTGGGCCTGCTCACCGTGGTCAATATGCGCGGCATACGCACGGGAGCGGTGGTGCAGAATATCTTCACTTTCGCCAAGACGGCCGCCCTGCTGGGTTTGATTGGAATCGGCTTTCTGGCGGGACGCAATGCGCAAACGCTTACCCGTAATTTCCATCACTTCTGGGGCGAGGGCGGCTGGACACTGCACGCGGTGCGCCTGGTCGGCGTAGCCATGGTGGGTTCGCTGTTCTCCTCGGACGCCTGGAATAATGTGACCTTCACGGCGGGCGAGGTGCGCAATCCGCGGCGCAACCTGCCCCTGTCCCTGGCGATGGGCGTGGGGATCGTCAGTCTGCTCTACATCCTGGCCAATTGTGTCTATCTGAATGTGCTGCCGCTCGAAGGCATTCAACACGCGGCGGAAGACCGGGTGGCGACGGCCGCCGTGCGGCAGATCCTGGGACCGGCGGGCGTGCAGATCATGGCCGTAGCCATCATGGTGTCCTGCTTCGGCTGCGTCAACGGGCTGATCCTGGCGGGGGCCAGGGTCTACTATGCCATGGCGCTCGACGGGGTGTTCTTCCGGCGCGCGGCGGCGCTCGGGGCGCGGCATCATGCGCCCGTCTTCGCGCTGGCCATTCAGGGCGTGTGGGCCATGGTGCTGACCCTGAGCGGCAGTTACAGCGACCTGCTGGACTACGTGATCTTCGCCGTGCTAGTCTTCTACATCCTGACTATTGCCGGCATTTTCGTGCTGCGCCGCACTCGCCCCGCGATGGAGCGTCCGTACAAGGCTTTCGGCTATCCGGTATTGCCGGCGATCTATATCGTGGCCGCCAGCGCCATCGAGATCCTGCTGCTGGCGTACAAGCCGAATTACACCTGGCCCGGCCTGATTATTGTGTTGCTGGGCGTCCCCGTGTATTTTATTTGGAGAAGGAAAGCCATATGAACCTGTTCGCGACCAAGCCCATGAGCATGCTGTTGGACGAGGCGCACGAGTCCGGCTCGCACAGCCTGAAGCGCACGCTGGGACCCTTTCAGCTCACGGCGCTGGGCGTGGGCGCGGTGATCGGCGCCGGAATCTTCGTGCTCGCCGGCCTGGGCGCACACTATGCCGGACCGGGCCTGATGCTGTCGTTTGTGCTGTCTGGCCTGGGTTGCGCCTTCGCCGGGCTCTGCTACGCCGAGTTCGCCGCCATGATCCCGCTGGCCGGCAGCGCCTATACCTATGCCTACGCCACGCTGGGCGAGCTGTTTGCCTGGATCATCGGCTGGGACCTGACGCTCGAATACGCCATGGGCGCCAGCACGGTTTCCTCCGGTTGGTCGAACCACTTCATCGAGCTGCTGGACATGCTGCACATCAAGATGCCGCTGTGGCTGGCATACGATCACTGGACCGCGCTGCGCACGGCGGAAAACGTGGTGGCGCGGCAGATGGCGCAAGCCGCCGATCCGAGCCTCCCGACGGGTTCGCAGGCCTTCCTCAACAAGGTGATGGATATTGCCGGGGCGCACTCACCGGAACTGGTGCGCCGCGCCACGGAGATGCTCCACGCGCCTACCATCTTCGGCGTACCGGTCGGGTTCAACCTGCCGGCGTTTTGTATCGCCCTGATCATCACCGGGATTCTGGTGATCGGCATCAAAGAAAGCGCGCGTTTCAATGCCACGATCGTGGTGATCAAGGTCGCGGTGGTGCTGTTCGTGGTCGCCCTGGGAGTCAAGTACGTGAATACGGCCAATTGGGGAACGGGCTGGAGTTCTTTCGCGCCGTATGGGTTTTCCGGCATCGGCGCGGGCGCCGCATACATATTCTTTGCCTATATCGGATTCGACGCCGTATCCACCACCGCGCAGGAAGCCAAGAATCCGCAGCGGGACCTGCCTGTCGGGATCATCGCCTCGCTGCTGGTTTGCACGGTCTTATATATTGCGGTAGCCGCGGTTTTGACCGGCATGGTGCCGTGGCGCGAGGTCAACATCGAAGCGCCGATCGCGCGCGCTTTCCTGGATCGCGGGCTGATCGGCGCTTCCCACGTGATCACCTTTGGCGCGCTGGCCGGCCTGACCAGCGTGATGCTGGTGATGCTCCTGGGCCAGACGCGCGTGCTCTATTCCATGGCTAACGACGGCCTGCTGCCGAAGACGTTCTTCGCCGAGATCCATCCCAAATTCCGGACACCCTGGAAGAATACGATCCTGGTGGGACTGCTGGCGGCAGTGGTGGGGAGCATCACGCCCATCGACGACATCGGCAAAATGGTCAACATCGGCACGCTGCTGGCGTTCGTGATCGTGTGCACCGCGGTGATGGTCCTGCGCCGCACCAATCCCGGGCAGGCGCGCCCGTTCCGCACGCCCTGGGTGCCGGTGATTCCGATGCTGGGAATCCTGTTCAACGGATACATGATGTACAAGCTCGGCTGGATCAACTGGGCGCGCCTGATCGGGTGGCTGATCATCGGCTTGTTCGTCTATTTCGGCTATGGACGGCATCACAGCCGCCTGCAACAGCGGACGCTGGAGCCGGTAGGCAGAGGATGAACCTCACCGCGACCAAGTCGCTCGAACGGATCAAGGCCGAGGCCGAGGAGAGCGAACATTCGCTAAAGCGCACGCTCGGCCCGGTGAACCTGGTGGCGCTGGGCATCGGCGCGATTATCGGAGCAGGATTGTTTTCGCTGACGGGCATTGCCGCCGCCGAGAACGCCGGCCCGGCGGTGGTGCTGTCGTTCGTGGTGGCGGCGGTCGGCTGCGCCTTCGCCGGGATGTGTTACAGCGAGTTCTCGACGCTGATCCCGATCGCCGGCAGCGCCTACACCTACGCCTACGCCACCATGGGTGAACTGCTCGCCTGGATCATTGGCTGGGACCTGGTGCTGGAGTATGCGGTGGGCGCGGCCACGGTTTCGGTGAGCTGGTCGAGCTACGTGGTGAAGCTGCTGCACACGCTGGGTATCGAACTGCCGGCCAAGCTGATCAACTGCCCGTTCGATCCCACGCCGGGCTATATCAATCTGCCGGCGGTCTTCATCATCCTGATGATGTCCACGCTGTTGATCGTGGGGATCCAGGAGTCGGCGCGGGTCAACGGCGTGATCGTGGCGGTCAAGGTGGTGATCGTGATCGTCGTGATCGCGGTGGGCTTCGGCTATATCAACCGGGCCAACTATCACCCGTTCGTCCCGCCCAATACGGGCGTGTTCGGAGAGTTCGGCTGGAGCGGCGTGATGCGCGCGGCGGGCGTGGTGTTCTTCGCCTTCATCGGCTTCGACGCGGTATCGACGGCGGCCCAGGAAGCGCGCAAACCGCAGCGCGACATGCCCATCGGCATCATCGGCTCGCTCGCCGTGTGCACGATCCTCTACGTGCTTTTCGCGCGCGTGCTCACGGGCATGGTGAATTACAGGATCTTCAAAGGCGATGCCTCGCCGGTAGCCACCGTGATCAAGCAGTTTCCCAGCGAGGCGCTGCAGATCGTGATCGTGATCGGGATCATCGCCGGCTACAGTTCCGTGATCCTGGTAATGCTGCTGGGGCAGTCGCGCGTGTTCTTCTCCATGTCGCGCGACGGCCTGCTGCCGCTGGTCTTCTCCGATGTGCACCGCAAGTACCGCACGCCCTGGCGCTGCAACCTGATCTTCATGGCGTTCGTTTCGCTGTTCTCCGGTTTCCTGCCGATCTCGAATCTGGGCCACATGACCAGCATCGGGACGCTGCTGGCCTTTGTGATCGTGTGTGCCGGCATCATCGTGATGCGGCGCACGCGCCCGGACCTGCCGCGTCCGTACCGCACGCCGCTGGTGCCGCTGGTGCCGGTGCTGGGCATCCTGGTGTGCCTCGCGATGATGGCCTCGCTCGATTCCGCCACCTGGTACCGGCTGGTGATCTGGCTGGTGATCGGGCTGTGCATCTACTTCAGCTACAGCCGGACGCACAGCCACCTGGCCCGCCCGCAGGATTAGCGGCAATATCACCGTGTTGACTGACACGCCTCCCGAGAAAACGTACGACACCGAGGTGGTGATTGTGGGCGGCGGCCTGGCGGGCATCGTCACCGCCTACGAGCTGCTGGATCACGGCCGGCGCGTGCTGCTGATCGACAAAGACCTGAGCGAGAACTTCGGCGGCCTGGCGCGGGAATCGTTCGGCGGCGTGCACATGATCGGCACGCCGCATCAGCGCCGCCTGCGCATCCACGACTCGCCGGAGCTCGCCTGGCGCGACTGGCAGAGCGTCGCGGATTACGGTCCCGGCGATCATTGGCCGCGGACCTGGGGACAGTTCTATTGCGAAAACTCGCGCGAATACATTTTCGAGTTTCTGGACCACAAGAAGATCGAGTTTCTGCCGGTGGTGAACTGGCCGGAGCGCGGTATGTACGCGCCGGGCAACTCGGTGCCGCGCTGGCATATCGTCTGGGGCACCGGGTACGAGATTATTCAACGGCTGCTGGCCGCGCTGGAGGCCCACCCGAAACGGGCGCATCTGCAACTGCTGTTCAACGCGGAGGTGAACGGCATCGAGATGACGGCTGCGCGGGCCGCCGGCGTGCGGGGCCGCCACATGGATGACGGGCGCGAATTCCGGGTGAAGGCCGAACACGTGGTGATTGCTTCCGGAGGCGTGTGCGGTGGCGATCTCAGCTTCGTGCGCGCGCACTGGTACCAGCCGTGGGGTGATCCGCCTGCGAAGTTGCTCAACGGCGCGCATCGCTTCGGCGACGGCATGCTGCACGACCGGGTGTCGCACCTGGGCGGTGCCGTCACGCACCTGGATCTGCATTGGCACTATGCGGCGGGCGTGCATCACCCGGCAAAGCGCCGGCCGGATGACGGCCTGAGCCTGGTGCCGCCGCGGTCCGCGCTGTGGCTGAATGCCCGCGGCGAGCGCATCATGCATCCCGGACCGATGCCGGTCTATGCCGATACCCGGCGGCTGGTTTCGAACATCCTGGCGCAACCGGGCCAATACTCCTGGCAGGTGATGAACTGGAAGATCGCCATCAAGGAGCTGGGCGTCTCCGGGTGCGACTACATGACCGCGTTTCGCTACAAGCAGCGGCTGCGGCTGGCGAAAGACCTGGTGTTCGGCAATAAGGAACTGGTCAACCGGCTGCTGCGGGAATGTCCGGACGATTTCGTGACCGCCGGCAACCTCGACGATCTGATGGCGCGCATGGATGCCAAGAGCCTGTACGGCTTGCATATCGATCGGCCGCGGATGGAAGCCGCCGTGCGCGCGTGGGACGCGATGATCGATCGCGGGCCGGCGTATTTCAACGACGATCAATTGCGGCGCATCGCCAATGCCCGGCTGTACCGCGGCGACCGTGTCCGCACCTGCAAATTCCAGAAGATCGATGACCCCCAGGCGCGTCCGCTGATCGCGGTCCGCGAGTTCATCTTGAGCCGCAAAAGCCTGGGCGGAATTCAGACGGATTTACAGTGCCGGGTGTTGCGGGCAGCCGACGGTCAGCCTATTGCGGGCCTGTATGCGGTGGGCGAGGCAGCGGGATTCGGCGGCGGCGGCATCCACGGCAAAGCGTCGCTCGAAGGGACATTCCTCGGCGGATGCGTGCTCTCGGGCCGGCTGGCGGGGAAGAAACTGGGTTGAGGGGCTACTACCGGCGGCGGACGAAACTGGTTTCGGGACCGCGGAATGTCGGAAAGGTCTTGGAAATATGGTCGTGCCAGGCGAGGCTTTCTTCATCGAGCAGCGCCCACAGCAGACCCAGGCCGCCCGCGCAGTAGCTCAGGCAGGCTCCCACATACCGCCACCAACGGGACGCGCTGTTCGGCGGATAGCCGTCGAAATTGATGACCGTCAAACTCAGGGCGCGCATGCCGGGCGTGTTGCGGCCGGCGCACACCCAGATGAATCCGTAGAACATGGCGATCAGCACCGCGGCCATTGCCATGATGATGGTATCCGTCTTGCTGGATGCCAGCGAACCGCCCAACAGGTGAAAAGTAGTCAGAAAGACGCCGTAGGCTATCACCACCATGGCACCGTCGATGGCGGCGGCACAGGCGCGGTGCATGGGCTGCGCCACAGGCGCATCGCAATCGATCACGGCTTCGACGGTGGTACTGAGCTTGCGCGGCGTGGGCGGCGCGGTCTGCAGGAACTCGAGCGAATGCTGCGCCCCATTCTGGGTGGCGGGACGGCGCGGCTGCGCCGGCGGACGGGTGGCGGGCTTGGGTTTAGGGGCGGGAGGTTCGATCACGCCATCGAATGCAATCACGTTGCCCGTACTGCGTTCCTGGAATAACGAGGGTTGGCGGGGCGTCGCGGCTATCGGCCGTGCAATCGCAGCCATGGCGGCCGCGGGCACCGGTTCGCGTACGGGCTGCGGTACGGCCGCCAGCGCGCCGGTAGTAGGTATGGCATAAACGTCCCGCAGCGGACGGCCGCAACGCCGGCACCGGTTCTGTTCGTCTGAATTAGGGTAACGACAATAACTGCAAGTCATGAGCGTGCATCCATGGTGCTAACGTCGGACTATATGTGGTACCTTTGCCGGTTGAATCCTCTCCGGTCGATAGCTCCTCAAGTTCGTGTTACCACACTGAGCGATAAATGTCACGCATTTTCTTCGAGTACTACGTACAATTCTGCTCTCAGGGTATTGCTGGTGATGGCTTTGGCCTGCGCGGCGCGGGCCCAGATCCCACCTACTTCGGTCATGGTGCCACCGCCGCGCAGCACTCCCGCGGCGCAACCGAATCAACGCATCTATAGGCCGCGGCCGAATGCGCCGCCGGCGGGCGAATGGAATGTCAACGCGCAGTCGCAAACCACCGAGGGCCAGGTGTGGCATCTGCGGGGACATGCCGAGATGGAGAACGCGGCGATGCTGTTTCGCGCCGATGAGATCGATTACAACAATGACACGGGGGACGTGCAGGCCCGCGGCAGCGTCTATTTTGAACAATTTGAACGCAATGAGAGGATCTGGGCGGACCACCTGGAATACAACACCAAATCGGAAGAAGGCAAATTCTACGACGTGCGCGGCACCACCGCGCCCCGCATCGACACCCGTCCCGGCATGCTGACCAGTCTGAATCCGTACTATTTCCAGGGCAAGTGGGCGGAGCGCGTGGACGGCCGGTACATCCTGTATCACGGCTTCCTGACGAATTGCCGCATTCCGAATCCGTGGTGGAAATTGACCGGACCGCGCTTCGTGGTGACGCCGCGCGAATCCGCAAAGGCGTACCGGTCGGTATTTCTGTTACGTAAGTTTCCGCTGTTCTTTACGCCGTTCTTCTACAAGTCTCTAGAGCGGGTTCCCCGGCGCAGCGGCATTCTCATGCCGAACATCGGTCACAGTTCCACGCGCGGATTCATGTTCGGGGCGGGGGGATACTGGGCCATTAATCGAAGTTACGATGCCACCTATCATGTACAGGATTATACGGCGAGGGGGTTTGCGCATCACCTGGAACTGCGTGGCAAACCCACCGATAAGGCGGATTTCGATGCCATCCTGTTCGGTGTACAGGACCGCGGCCTGCAGTTATCCAACGGCATGCGCCTCAAGCAGGGTGGTTACACTTTTTCGATCGCCGGCAAAGCCGACTTAGGCGATGGTTGGATCGCGAGAGGTTCCATTAACTACCTAAGTTCCTTTACATTCCGGAATGCATTCTCGGATTCGTTTAATGAGGCGGTATTCAGCGAAGTGAATTCAACGGCTTTCGTGCAGAAAGACTGGTCCACTTATAGCTTCGACACCGCCATCGAGCGCAAGCAGGACTTCACCAGCGCGGAGATATCGATCAATAACACGACTTATACGAATTCCGTGGTGATCAAGAAGCTGCCGGAAGTCGATTTCAACAGCCGCGACCACCAGGTCGCACCGAATCTTCCGGTGTGGTATTCCTTCGACTCCAACGCCGGGCTGATGTCGCGCAGCCAGCCGGATTTCCTGCAGGACCCCACCACCCTCGCCTATTCCCTGCTGGGCCGCTATGAAACCAGCCTATTGGACAACCGGGTCCATTTCGCGCCCCAGATCACCAGTGCGCTCCACCTGGGCGACTTTCACCTGGTCCCCAGCTTCACGGTGGACGAGACCTTTTACGGGGAGTCGCAGGCTCCTTATGTGGACGGATTCGAGCGTGTGACTACGGCTTCCATGCTGCGCAGCGCGCGCGAATTCAAGATGGACCTGATCATGCCCAGCTTCGAGCGGATCTTCAACCGCAAGACATGGATGGGTGACAAGCTGAAGCATGTAATAGAGCCGCGCGCCACTTACGAATATGTTACCGGGATCGGACCGGACTTCGGTAAAATCGTACGCTTCGACGAGACCGACCTGCTTTCCAATACCAACCAGTTGACCGTATCGCTGGCGAACCGGCTATACGCCAAGCGCGGCAACGATGTCTCGGAGGTGCTGAGTTGGCAGGTCTCCGCGGCCCGCTACTTCGACCCGACTTTCGGCGGCGCGGTCATACCCGGGCAGACCAACGTGTTGATGAGCCAATTGGCGCTCACGCCGTTCGCGTTTATCGACGGAGCGCGTAGTTATTCGCCGATAGTCTCGGAGTTTCGCGTCAATCCATTCTGGGGTCCGTGCCAGCCGTGCTTTGAATGGCGTACGGACTACGATCCGCTGCTGCATGCGCTGGTGGCCAGCTCGGCCAGCGCGGACTGGCGCAAGAACGATTTTTTCGTCTCCATCGGGCATAACGCGTCGCACACGGAATCGTACCTGTATCCCCAGCCGATCACGCTGCCCAGCGAGAACCAGATGCGCGCCAGCATCGGCGTGGGCCGCACCAACCGCCCGGGTTGGAACGCCGCTTTTGTAGCGATCTACGACTACCGCCAGGCGCGCCTCCAGTACGCCATCGTGCAGACCACTTACAACACCAACTGCTGCGGCTTCAGCGTACAATTTGCACGGCTGTCCTTTGGCCTGCGCAATGAGAACCTCTACCGCTTCGCTTTTGCGGTGGCGAACCTGGGATCGTTCGGCAGTATGAAGAAGCAGGACCGGCTGTTCTAGTCTGTCGGCCCTGCCCGTCAGAAGCCCTCGTCGCGCAGGCGTTCGACGGTCAGGCGCGGTTTCAGATCCAGGCTGCGCACCAGCTTCTCGACGTGCTTGGCCAGGACATCGCATTCTATGTTCAGCCGGGCGCCGGGCTGGCAGGTGGCCAGCGTCGTGTTGCGGTAGGTGTGGGGGATGACCGTCACGGACAACACATCGCCTTCGAGCGCCGCAATCGTCAGACTGATACCGTCGAGGGCCACCGACCCTTTGAACACCAGGTAAGGATCGATTTCCGCCGGCACGCGTACCTTCAACCACCAGTTTTCATCGCCCAGCGCTTCGAGCGAGAGCAACTCTCCGGTGGCGTCCACGTGACCTTGCACGATGTGGCCGCTGAGCCGTCCCGAGGGGCTGAGGGGACGCTCCAGGTTCACCCGCGAGAGCGTCCGCAGGGCGCCCAGATTGCTGCGCCGCAGAGTCTCCGGCGCCAGGTCGGCGGAGAACGAATCCGGGCGTATCTCGATGGCTGTCAGGCACACGCCGTTGACCGCGATACTGGCGCCTTCCGTCATGTCCTCGACCACTTTCCGGCAACGGATCTTCAGGCGCGCGCCTGCGTCGCGGTTCTGGATCGATTCAACTGCGCCCAACTCTTCGATGATCCCGGTAAACATTCAGGCCTCTTTCACGATGTAGCCTTCCACGGCGAACTCGTCGGCGGTGATGTGGTGCAGTTCGGTACGGCGCACCCGGATCGCGTCCGCCCGGCGCCGCCGCCCGACACCCCCGGCCATGGAGAGCGACTCCGAGCCGCCCAGGATCTTGGGCGCGTAATAGAAGAAGATTTTGTCCGCCACACCGGTTTCGAGCGCCGCCCAATTCACCTTGGCGCCCGCCTCGATCAGCACGGAAAGATACTTCTGCTGGGCCACTGCTTCGATGGCGGCGCGGAAGTCCGACCGCCCGTCGCGGCCGTCCAGAATCAGCACGCGTACGCCAAGCTGCTCGAGGGCCTGGCGCCGCTCGGCAGGCGCCGCGGACGTTCCCACCACCAGCAGATCATCCGACGCGCTGCGCACCATCTGCGAATCGAGCGGCAGCCGCAGCCGGGAATCCAGCACGATGCGCAGTAACGGGCGGCTGCGCGGCAGGCCGGTGCGATCCGTCAGCAGACAATCGTCCGCCAGCACCGTGCCGATGCCGGTGAGGATGGCGTCCGACTCGTGCCGTAACTGTTGCACGTGCGCGCGGGCTTTGTCGCTGGTGATCCAGCCACGGTTGTCGTCCGGCGCCGCGATCTTGCCGTCCAGGGTGAGCGCCGTCTTCAAGGTGACCAGCGGCAGGCGGGTCCGCATGAAGTGGACAAAGGCTTCATTCAGTTTTTCGGCTTCGTTGGTGAATTCGCCGGCGATTTCGGCTGCAATACCGGCGGCGCGCAGTTGCCGCAGCCCATCGCCCGCCACCAGAGGATTGGGATCTTCGAGCGCAACCACCGCCCGCGCGATACCCGCCTGAATCAGGGCGGCGGCGCATGGTCCGGTGCGTCCCTGGTGGCTGCACGGCTCCAGGTTGATATAGAGCGTCGCGCCGCGCGCACGCTCCCCCGCCTCCTCCAGCGCCAGGATCTCGGCGTGCTTGACGCCGGCCCAGGTGTGAAAACCGCGGCCCACGATCTGCCCGCCGCGCACCAGGACCGCGCCCACCATCGGATTGGGACTGGTCTGGGCGTTGCCCTTTCGTGCCAGGTCCAGCGCCTCGCGCAGGTACGCGGCGCCGGTGGCGTGCTGGTGATCGCTCATTTCTCGAATAGCGAGGCGATGAACCTCTCGGGGTCGAAAGGCAACAGGTCATCCGCCTTCTCGCCGATGCCTACATAGCGAATGGGCAGGTTCAATTCGCGCGCGATGGCGATCACGATGCCGCCCTTGGCCGTGCCGTCGAGCTTCGTCAGGACGATGCCGGTAACGCCCGAGGTCTCGGTGAATTTGCGAGCCTGCTCCAGGCCATTCTGCCCGGTGGTGGCGTCCAGCACCAACAGCACTTCGTGGGGCGCATCCGGGACCACCCGCGCGGCGGTGCGGCGCATCTTTTCGAGTTCCGCCATCAGGTTGGCCTTGGTCTGCAGACGTCCGGCGGTATCCACGATCACGTAATCGACTTTGCGCGCGCGGGCCGCCTGCACCGCGTCGAACAGCACCGCGCTGGGATCGGCGCCCTGCTTCTGGCGGATGACTTCGGTACCCGTGCGGTCGCCCCACACCTCCAACTGCTCGATGGCGGCGGCGCGGAAAGTGTCGGCCGCGCACAGCAGCACGCTGCGCTGCTCGGCGCGAAAGCGGTGCGCCAGCTTGCCGATGGTAGTGGTCTTGCCGGAGCCGTTTACACCCACCACCAGAACCACCGCCGGCGGTTCGGCCACCCGCGGCATGGGACGCTCGGAGGCCTGTAAAATCTCGAGCAGATGCTCGCGAATGAGGCCTTCGATTTCGGCCGCGTCGCCCACCAGTTTGCGGTCCACACGCTGGCGGATCCGTTCCAGAATCTCTTCGGTGGTGCGCACGCCGATGTCGGAACTGATCAGCGTGAACTCCAGCTCGTCCAGCAAATCGGCATCGATCTGCTTGGCGCCCTGCAGCATGTCCTCGAGGCGCGTAACCAATCCCGCGCGCGTTTTTTCGACGCCGCTTTTCAAGCGCTCCAGCAGGGAAGGCTCTTGTTCGACCGAGCCGAATAGCGTTTGGATCATTTTGAACCATTGTACCTCGCGATGCGCGACGTTCTCAGTGTGCTTGCGCCGGAGTCGGGCGCGGGATATCATTCACAAATTGCCTGACCAGCGCACCCCACGGAGCTAATTCATGCGGTTGAAACGACACTTCACACCGAACCTGGTCAGCGCGGTCACGCTCTGGGTACTAACTGCGCTAAGTGCCCTTCCCGGACGAGCACAAACGTTCACGACACTGGTGAACTTCAGCTACACAGTCGGGGGCGGGCCGCTTGGGGCGCCCGTCCAAGGTGTTGACGGCGCGCTGTATGGCACTACGGTTCGCGGGGGCTCGGGCAACGGCACAATCTATCGGATGTCACCGCACCGCGCGCTGAGCGTCATCCACAGCTTTACCGATCTTGATGGCGCCTTGGCCGGGGGACTGATTTTGGTTCCACAAGGGGCGTTGTACGGTGTCGCGTCTTTGAACGGAGTTTGTTGCGCCGACGGCGGCACCGTATTCCGCATCACCCCCGCCGGAACGTTCACCAGGCTGCACAGTTTTACCGGGGCCGACGGCGCCTACCCAAACGGCACCCTGGTCCTGGGCTTCAACGGCAGCTTGTACGGAGTGACTTCGCTGGGAGGCGACTTTAACTACGGCACGACTTTTGCGATCACTCCCGATGGCGCCTTCACCTCGCTGGACAGCTTTTCGAATGCCAACGGCTCGCTTCCGGATGCCGGGTTGATTCAGGCCAGTAACGGATTGCTATACGGCCCGACAAATTCAGGGGGTTCTTCGGCGACGGCGTCATTTATTCCATCACTTCCACCGGCGGATTGACGGATATCGCAAGCTTCCAGATCAGCGATGGCTCCCGCATTTATGGGGAGCTGTTGCAGGCGAGCGACGGAAACTTTTATGGCGCCGCCTGTGCCGGCGGCGGCGGTTCTTCTAATGGCACGGTGTTCCGTGTCAATCGCGAAGGAGTATTCAAGGTGCTGCATAACTTCGACGGCAATGACGGCTCGTGCCCCGAAGCGGCATTGGTCGAGGGTACCGACGGTAATTTCTACGGGACCACTAGCGGAGACGGCACCGACATCCATGGCACGGTTTTTCAGATCACCCCGGCGGGCGCCCTGACCACATTGCACGCATTCAATCTAACCGATGGCGGCAATATCGGAGGATTGATGCAAGCCACGGACGGGAACTTCTACGGCGTAGCGTTCGAAGGTGGTTACTACGGATACGGCACGCTATTTCAGATCTCGATGGGCTTGGGGCCATTCATCAGAACCGTCCCTTACTTCGGCCGGACCGGGACTTCAATTACGATCTTGGGTAACAACTTGGCCGGAACCAGCAGCGTCACATTCAACGGAGTAGCGGCGGCTTTTACGGTGATCTCCGCGACTGCCATCCGCGCGACCGTCCCGGCAGGCGCGACGAACGGCAAGGTCCAGGTTGTGACGCCGCACGGCACGCTGGTCAGCAACACGTTATTCGAGGTCCTGCCCCGAAGCGCAGCTCCCTGAAGATCGCTATCGGGCAGGGGTCCATTCTGACGCCTGTGTCATTCTGAGACCATAGCAATTATGGACAAGGTTGCGATTTTTGGCGCGGGCGGCGCCATCGGCCGCGTGGTGGGCCTGGAGTTGGACCGGCGCGGCATCCCGTTTCGCGTGGTGGGACGATCCCGCGCGAAGCTCGTCGAAGCATTCGGAAATCTGGGGCACGCCGAAGTGGTGCCCGCGGATCTCGGTGACGCAGGCGGCGCCGGGCAGGCCGCGCGGGGCGTAGACACGATCATTTATGCGGTCGGCGTGCCGTACAACGCTTTCGAACTACATCCGAAACTGATGCGAATCACGGTAGCCGCAGCGCAGGCGGCGGGCGTGAAGCGGCTGGTGGTGATCAGCGGCGTCTACAGCTACGGCGTTCCGCAGACCAAGTACGTGGCGGAGACACACCCGCGGGCGCCGGTTTCGTTCAAAGGCAGAATGCGTAAAGAGCAGGAGGACCTGGCGATGGAGGCGGGCGCTCAAGGACGCCTGCGCAGCCTGGTGGTGCGGCTGCCGGACTTCTACGGTCCGCACAGTGAGGGCAGCCTGGCGGGCCGCATTTTTCGCGGGGCGCTGGACGGCAAGACCGCTACCTGGATCGGGCCCGCCAGCACGCCGCACGAGTTCGTGTTCGTCCCGGATGCGGGGCCGGTGATCACCGAACTCGCCTCTCGGGAGGACTGCTATGGCGAAGCCTGGCACTTTGCCGGACCGGGCGAGATCACCGGATCGGGATTCATCCAGAAGGTCTACCAGGCCGCCGGCCGCCAACCCAAGTTCCGCGGCGCGGGTCGCACGTTGTTGCGCATGCTGGGCTGGTTCGATCCCATCGTTCGCGAGCTACCGGAGATGTTGTACCTGCAGGAGACGCCGGTCCTGCTGGACGATGAGAAGCTGCGCCGCAAACTCGGCACAGTGCACAAGACGAGCTACGACGAAGGGATTCAGCGCACCCTGGAGTCGATGCGTTCTACTTAGCTCCCAACCAATATCCCGGCCGCGTCTTGGCCGTCAGATTCCGCCGGCCCGCGATCTCCACGCGGATCTGATGGAAGCCGCCTTCGCTTTTATTGTTGGGATTGTAGGACACCATGTACTGGCTGTGCAGTTCCGAGCCAATGCGTTCGAGGGCGTCTTCCAGCCCGCGCTGGCGCATGAAGCCGTACTGCTCGCCGCCGGTACCCCGCGTGAAGACATCGGATGGGTTTTTCACGAAGATGGACTTGGCGTCCTTGAAAATCTCGATCATCAGGGGGATGAACTGGGCGCTGCCGCCGTCGCTGCCGGTCATCTGCATCACGGTATTTGGGGTGGCTACCGAATTGGAGGGAACCGGCGTCATGGCCGGCGGGCGATTATCGGGGCGGCCCGGGTCGGCGGGCGACATAATGCTGGTCACCACGCGCGAAATATCCACGGTGTAGATGCTCACGTTCGAAATCTGAGCGGTGATCAGGGTCTCCCGCACGCGGGCTTCACTCGACCGATCGCGCGTTTCGCTGATCAGGAGCAGCACACGCCGGCGGTTCGGCGGGCGGCTGCGCAGCATGCGGACGCCCTCCTCCACCGCGTCGATCATGCGATTCTGGCTGCTGCCCGGCTGAATCTTCTTGAGCGCCGCTTCGATCTTGTCGCCGTCCGGCGTAAAATCCTGCAGCAGGCGGATGCGCGAATCGAAGGCCAGCAGGGCAGACTCGCCGCCGTCGCCGGTAATCAGCGGCCGGATCATAGGGCCGATCTTTCGAATTTGCGGCAGGATCGACTCGACCTTGTCGTTGGCTTGCACGGCGATCACCATGGAGATCGGCGGAAACGCAACGTCCACCTTGATGTCCTGTTCCTTATCGTTGTCGAACAGGTGGAACTGCGCCGGCAGCAGCCCATCCACGTAGTCGCCGTTGTGATCCAGGACGGTTACCGGAGCCACCACCACGTCCACGGACACGCGGATGGGAGCCGGAACCGGTACGGGCTCCTCCTGCGCCTTGTTGGCATTCGGCGGATTCTGCGCGAACAGGCCCGCCGCCACGAAAATGGCGAGCAGCGATCGAGTGGTGGTCATGAGATTCCTGACGTTATGAATTGCCAAAACGTTGCGGGTCCGGGTGCCCGGTGCGGCCTTGCAGGAGGTCGACCACGTGGGGCACTAATTCCACGATAGCATCCAGAGATTCGACCGCGCCCTTGGGGGAGCCGGGCAGGTTTACGATCACCACATCGCCGCGAGTGCCCGCGGTAGCGCGGGAAAGCGCCGCCCGCGGAGTGAAGCGCAGCCCGACCGCGCGCATCAGCTCGCCGAAACCGGGGATCTCTTTGTGCAGGATCGCACGGGTGGCTTCCGGCGTAACGTCCCGCGCGGCCACCCCGGTTCCGCCGGTGGTTAAGATGACGTTTACCCGATGGCTGTCCGCCAGCGCCGCCAGCCGGGATTCGATCAGGGGCCGGTCATCGGGGAGGACTTCAGTAACAGGTACGCGCCACCCCAATTGTTCGAGCCTCTGGCAGACGGCCGGGCCGGAGGCGTCCGCGCGCGTGCCGGCGTGCGCCGAATCGCTGATGGTCACCACGGCGGCGTCGATCATTCAAGTGAGTGTAGCGCACAACAGGTGGTAGGCCCGGCGGGCAACGATCAGCTCCTCGTCAGTGGCGAGGGCGATCACAGCGGCCGGCCCCTGGGAGACGATACGGTCGCCGGTGCCTTGTTCGTTCGCCCGCGGGTCTAGCGAGATCCCCAGGAATTCCAGGCCGCTGCAGCAGGCCGCGCGCAGGCTGGCGGAGTTTTCGCCGATACCGCCGGTAAAGGCCACCGCATCCAGACCTCCCATGGCCGCGGCGAACGCGCCGATGGTCTTCTTCACCTGGTATACAAACGCCCGCAGCGCTCCGGCGGCGCGAGCGTCGCCGCGTCCGGCGGCCGCTTCCAGGTCGCGAACGTCGCCGCCGGCGATGCCGGAAAGCCCGGCCAGGCCGCCCTCCCCGGCCAGTTGTGCGCGCACGTCGGCGCACGACCAGCCGTGCCGCTCCATCATGAACAGGACGGCGAAGGCGTCCAGGTCGCCGTGACGCGTGGCGTTCTCCAGCCCCGATTGCGGCGAAAAGCCCATGGTCGTGTCGATGGAGCGTCCGCGATCGATGGCGCACATTGAAGAGCTTCCGCCCAGGTGGCAGCTCACCAGGCGTAGCTGGCGCCCGAGCATCGCCGCGCAGCGTTCCGCCACGTACTGGTGCGAAGCGCCGTGAAAGCCGTACTTACGAACGCCCTCGTCCCGCCACGCCGCCGGCACCCCGTACAACCGGGCATACTCCGGCATGGTGACGTGGAACTCCGGCTCAAAGGCGGCCACCAGCGGCACGCCGGGCATGCTTTCCTGAAAGGCACGAATGGCGGTCAGATAGATGGCATTATGGGCCGGTGCGGCGGGCAGGAATTCGCGCAGAGCCGCCAGCACACCGTCGTCGACCCGGAAGGTACCGCAGTAGCGCGGACCGCCGTGCACCGCTTTGAAGGCTACCGCGTCCACCGGCACGCCGCCGGTACGGATCTTCTCGATGGCTTCACTATAGTCCCGGACGCGTTCGAAGCGGCCCCGCGCCAGCACTTTCTCCGCGGGCATCTCCAGAATCTGGTACTTCAACGACGTGGAGCCCAGATTCGGAACCAGCAGGTTCATTTGACGCCGTGGTACTGTCCGCGAATCGCCGTCAGGTTCTTGGTGGCCAACGTCTGGTACGGACTCTTGACGGCGGCGCAGGCCCTGTAATAGTTAGCGGCCTCCTGGATCTTGTCCAGCTTGTAACTGGCATAGCCCAACAAATATAGGACCTCGGTGTGAATGTTCGCATTGCCTTCGACCAGGGGCAGCGCTTCCTGCAGCTCTTTGTCTGCTTCGGCGAAGCTCTTGTCCTCGTAATACTGCTTGCCGCTCATGTAATGCGCCAATCCCAGGATCGTGTTCTTGCGCCTGGTCCAGTCGGCATCCGCCACACCTTCGGGTTTGGGCTTGGCCGCCATCATTTCCACAAGCTTGGCACTGTAGGCATGAACTTTCTCGCGGTCTTTCTTCTTAACCGCATCGTCGGCCAGCACCAGCAGCATATCCTCGCTAGCCTGCCCTGAGTCCACCAGTTTCTCGGCGAAGGCCGCGGCTTTGTCCAGTTGGTTGGATTTCTGGTACGCGACGAACAGCGTGTCGACTGCCTTGGCGAAATATTCGCTCTTCGGGTTGCGCTGTTGGAGGGCCTCGAGCAGCGCGATCTGCTTCACCGGATCCGGCGTCCGCAAAGCCGAGGCGTACAGCGAGTACTCCGTATAGGTGTTGACCTGCCGGGCATAATCGACACGCGCCTTCCAGTTTTCGACGTCATCCGCATCCTGGGGCTTGGGGGATGCGACCACCTTCTGCGCCAGTTCCGCGGTCTTGGCCGACCACTTGAGGATCAGATCGGGGTCCTTGGTCAACTCGGCGGCTTTGAGAGACTGTTGGGAGACCTCCACGCACTCCGGCGGAATCCCGGCCAACCGGTCGGCTATCGCCATGGCCTTGGCGCCGTCGCCGGCCTTCACGTAGCCGGCGAGCATCTGCTCGTAGACCCAGCCCACCGCTTCGTGTTTGGGGTATTGGGTGACGAACTGTTCAAGCAGAACCAGCTTTTTTGCGCCGTCCGTCTCCTGACCGGCCTGCTGCAACAACTGTCCCTCGGGGCTGGCGGTGTTGACCTCCGCGAGCTTGTGACACTGCGACCAGACGGGCGAGACGGCCAGCGCCAGTCCTAACATGGCGAGAATGGGTTTCATGTATCCCTCCCAGACTGCGGCATGTTATCACATTCGGGATGGGTGCGGGTAGCCGCGTGGTTTCAGCCGCGTGGTTTCAGCTCTGTACCGCGATCTCCAGGCGCTGCGCGACCTGGTGTTCGCCCACGGGCAGATTCGCCGGCATAGCGGCGGGCTGCAAGGTGAAGCGGGCCAGGTAGATGCGATAGAAGAGGAAGATCAGGCCCATCACCGGCAGGATCAGCAGAGAAGGCCGCCAGCCAAACTCGCGGGCCGAATTGATCGTCAGACCGGCGATAAAGGCGCCCAGCAGGTAGTAAGGAAAGGCGAACAGGTAACACTGCTGCCATATGACAGGCAACGGCTGCTGCTTCACCAGCGACAGGACTCCGGAAACCAGCAGTGAGTTGGCGGCGAAATAGAGACACACGGCCACGGCCATAACGATCGAAACAGCCTCGCCGCGCCAGGCCATGCGCACGAATTGCGCGCCTTGGGCGGCGATGGACAGGCTGACGGCCACGGCCGCGATGCTGAATCCGACCTGTACCAGCGGCGTCCGGCGCTGGGCCCGCCATAGACACTGCACCACCACCCCGGCGCAAGCCATCAGCATGGTTTCGAACAGGGTCAACTGGGCTATGCCGAGCAGCACAAAAACGAATCCGATGGACATGGTTCCCGTCAATCCGGGCAGGCGGATTTTGAGCGTAGCAGCCAGCAGGGACAGCAGGAAATAGACCAGAAACCGGTTCGAGCTCTCCGGCCAGGGCGAACTAAAGAAGGCGTAGGCGATCGCCACGGCTCCCGCCGTGCTCACTATCGAGATGTAGACTTTCGCAGATACCGGCATAAGTCACCTCAAGTGTGCATATACTGCGGGCTTAGCCTATTGGTCGCCGTCGTCGGCATCGAACGGCTGGACCAACGATGGCGGGAGCGTGCTGGTGCCCCAGACGATGTTGGTGGGGTCCACCCAATTGGCGCCGGCGCCGGCCCACAACACCGCATAATTGTTCAGCCACAACCCACTGAACACCGTCGTGCCCCACACGATGTTGGTGCCCCAGACAATGTTGGTGCCCCAGACAATGTTGGTGCCCCAGACAATATTGGTACCCCAGACGATATTCTGGGCGAACATCAGGGTGACCGCGCCGTTCGAATTCATGACGGCCAGCGGAGAGATGGCCGGCACGGAAACGAGATCCGAGTTGCCGAGAGCCGCATTGATATTCACCTGTCCGGCGCCGATGGTGAAGATATCCGCCATGTTACTGAACCAGAAGTGATGCACCACGTCCTGCGCGGTGGTATAAAGATTCGACATCCGGCTGGCGGTCTTCATCAGGCGGGCTTTGACCTGGTCCGGAGTGAGAGAGGGGTTCTTCTGAATCAGGAGAGCGGCGGCGCCGCTGACTACGGGCGTGGCCATGCTCGTGCCACTAAGGCAGAAGTACTTGGATGAGGTGCCGAATCCCAGCAGTTGATAGTACGAGGTCGGGACCAGGGAGGAAGGATATGTAGCCGCCAGAGTACTGTTAGGCGCCATCAGCGAGACGATGTTGTTGCCGGGAGCCACCAGGTCGGGCTTGACGATGTGATCGATGAGTGTGGGACCATCCGAACTGTAGCTGGCGATCGTGTCGCCCGAGACATTGGTGGATCCATGGGTATTCGTGGCGCCGACAGTGATGACGTACGGATCGTTTCCGGGCGAAGCAATGGTGCCGTAGAGGGGCAGGCCGCCGGCCATGTTCCGGCCCGCGTTCCCCGCCGCGACCACGACCACAATACCACTGCTCCAGGCGGCCTCGGCTGCCTGGCACAGAGGATCGAGCGTATAGCTTTCGTAGACCGGCTGGCCCAGAGACAGGTTCAAGACCCGGATGTTATAAGTTGCCTTCAACGTGATGGCCTGATCGATGGCCGCCACGACGTTGCTGACCGTGCCGGCGCCGTTTTGGTCCAGCACCTGTAGATTGATCAGGTTGACGTTAGGCGCCACACCGGTAAACGTACGCGTGAAAATCGCGCCGGTGGAGTCCTTGCCGTTGGATCCGATAATGCCCGCCACATGCGTCCCGTGCCCATAGAGGTCGTTTCCGGTCATGCCGGGGACGAAGCTCTGGCTATAGACGATGCGCGATGCTTTGCTGCCGGAAACCGTCAGATCGTCGTGCGGATAGATGCCGCTGTCCACCACTGCGACGCCCACCCCGGCGCCGGTCAAGCCCGCGGTCCAGGCCGCATTGGCGCCGACGGTCTGGGTGGTGATGTCCAGGCTGCCGGTGACCGCGCGATTCGGAGACATATAAGTGACCGCGGGATTCTGCACCAGCGCGCGGATCTCCGCCGGAGTGAGCCGCAGGTGCAGAGCCCGTACGTGGCGGAAACGGCGGAGGAGTTGGCCGGACGCGAATTGGGCCGCGTCCGTGTTGGTAGGAATACGGTTGAATTGAACCAGCACTTCGATCTTGTTCTGATTCATCATCTGCTGCAGATCAGCCGATACTTTGGAACCAGCCATGGCCACGCTGCAGGCCAGGAGCATCGCCAGCACAATGAGGCGCAGGCATGCGGCCGGGATGCGGTGCAGACCGCCCCAGACCGCGTGCTCCGGTACAGACTCGTGCTGGCAAGCCGGGACTTTGTAGTTAACGTAAGACAGCATTTCTTGTTCTCTCCTGATGGCGCGACTTGCATTGGGCAAGGAAGTCATTTGCGCGTGCATGTCGTTTCGGAAGCACCGGGACTGCCATCGGAGATCTGAGGGGGTAAGTTTTTGAAATCCGGTAATCGCCGGCGGGAGAGCGGCCCCAGGAAGGCCGGGCCGGTGACAGACCTGTCACTCGCGGGGTGACAGGCGTGGCGCAGGATTCGCCGGAGCCGGAAATCCGCCCACGAATCCGTTCCAGTCCTCCGCCAATACGATCGAATTGGCGGGGTTGCGCGGGTCGTACTTCACCAGCACGTGGCCCCAGGAAGCCACGTCGGCGGGCAGAAATGCCCGTAAAGCGGATATATCCTGCGAAGCCGTGTACTCGGCGCCGCGCACGTCGTAGGAATACATCAGCAGATCCGACTGGATATCCAGCAGGCGCGCGTCGCCCATTTTGCCGGTGGCGACCAGCAGGCGGCGCCGGCGATGCTCCTTTTGCTCCGGGGTGACGCGCGAACGCCGCCAGGCACGGACTCCAATAATCGCAAGGAGGACAAGAAGGACGCCTAACAGCGCCGCGACGGTAACATTCGCTGCCGTGTACACCTGTTCGAGGGCCGTCAGCCGGCGACGGGCACTTCCTGGAAGACTTTGGCCCAATCCTTGAGGAATTGGTCCAGGCCCTTATCGGTCAGCGGATGATTGAAGAGCATATCGAGCACCTTGAACGGCATGGTGGCGATGTGGGCGCCGGCCGAGGCGGCGTCTACCACGTGCGTCGGCGAGCGGAGAGAGGCGGCCAGCACCTGCGTCTTGAAGCCGTGGATCTTGTAGATCTGGGTGATGCTCTTGATCAGATCCATGCCGGTCCAGCCAATATCGTCCAAACGGCCGACAAACGGACTTACGATATACGCCCCCGCCTTGGCGGCGAGAATAGCCTGCGCCGGCGAAAAGCACAGTGTGACGTTGACCCGGATGCCATCCTTACTCAAGGCGGAGGTGGCTTTGATGCCATCGCGCGTGAGCGGACATTTCACGACCACGTTCTTGTGCAGGCGCGCCAACTCGCGTCCTTCGCGGATCATCTGGCTCGATTCGGTGGACACCACCTCGGCGCTGATGTCGCCATCCACGATATCGCAGATCATGCGAATCTGATCCTCGAGCGGCCGGCCCTCCTTGGCGATCAGCGTGGGATTGGTGGTCACCCCATCCACGATGCCCCAGCTTGCGCCTTTTCTCAGTTCGTCAAGGTTGGCGGTATCCAGAAAGAACTTCACGTTCGTTGACCCTCCACTTCCTAGGAATTATAGCATTGGCATCGCCCGCGGGGACGGTGTCAAGCTCCCAGCAGATCCAGGTAGCGGGCCACGGCTTCGATACCCCGGTAGAAGTTGGGCAGATGGAGCTTCTCGTTGGGCGCGTGCAGGTTATCGTCAGGGAGTCCGAAGCCCATCATGACGCTGGGCACGCCCAGGCTCTGCTCGAAGGCGGCTACTATGGGAATCGATCCGCCGGAGCGGATGTAGACCGTGGGCTTACCGAACACCTGCGACATGGCGGCGGCCGCCGCGTGGATGAAGCGGTTGTCGGGATTCACCAGTGAGGGCGGCGCGGTGTGCAGCACCTTCAGTTCGGCCGTCACGCCGCGCGGGGTCGCCTGGGTGACGGCTTGGCTAAGCTGTGCGACGGCTTCCCGGGGGTCCTGATCGGCTACCAGGCGGGTGCTGATCTTGGCCACAGCGCGCGCCGGAATCACGGTCTTGGCGCCCTCGGCGATGAAGCCGCCGCGAATGCCGTGCACTTCGAAAGTGGGCCGCGCCCACAGGCGTTCGAAGAGCGGGATGCCCGGCTCGCCCACCAGTTCGCGCGCCCCCATCTCCTTCTCCGTGTAATCCCGCTCGTCGAACGGCAGCCGCGCCCAGGCCTCCCGCTCTTTCGCGCTGGGGGGAACCACCCGGTCGTAGAAGCCGGGGACCCGAATGTGCCCATCGCGATCTTTCAGCGCCGTGATGATCTCGGCCACCGCTTGCAGCGGATTGGGCGCCGCCCCGCCGTACACGCCGGAGTGCAGATCGTGATTGGCGCCCTCCACGCACAACTCCGCGTAGACCATGCCGCGCAATCCCACGCAGATGGTGGGCAGCTCCGGTGCGAACATTTCGGTGTCGCAGATGACGGCGGCGTCGCAAGCCAAACGGGCGGGCTTCCCGCCGACATAGGTTTCGATGTGCTCGCCGCCGGTCTCCTCTTCGCCCTCGATCAGGAATTTGACATTGACGGGCAGCTTGCCGCGGGTCTTCAGCAAGCCTTCGACGGCCTTCATGAGGATGTAGGTCTGGCCCTTGTCGTCGGAAGATCCGCGCGCGAAGATGTCGTCGCCGCGCACTTCCGGTTCGAACGGGGGCGACTTCCACTCGTCCAGCGGCTCGGGCGGCTGCACGTCGTAGTGACCGTAGAGCAGCAGGGTGGGCTTGCCGGGCGCGCCGGTCCATTCGGCAAAGACCAACGGGTTGCCTTCTCCCTCGATCAACTCGCCGGTGAGGCCGGCGGCGCGTAACTCGCCGAGGACGAACTCCGCGGCGCGGCGGATATCGGGCTTATGTTCGGAAAGAGTGCTGATGCTGGGGATGCGCAGGAAGGTCTTGAGGCCCTCGAGAAACGCGGCGTGGTTCTCCTGATAGTAGTTCATGGCGGCGGCACCTCAGTGACATTGTACATTGGCGCATCCTATCGACCCGGCGGGGACGATTGGCAAAGCTCCAGCTTGCGGCGCAGAAAGCGCCGTTCAGGCTCGGAGCAATGGCATTCCAGGGCCGCGCGGAAATATCCGGCGGCTTCCGCAGGGCGCCCCAGTTCCAGCAGCAGGTGACCGCGCACTGCCAGCAGCAGATAGTACGAATTGAGCTTCGAGTCGCTCACCAGCGGTTCGATGGCGTTCATAGCCTCCGCGGCGCCGCGGACTCGGGCCAGCGCCACGGCGCGATTCAGGGCCACCACGGGCGAGGGATTGATCCAGAAGCTGATCGTACATGCCCAGGATCGTGGCCCAATCGCGCTTCTGCGGATCAGTGGCGCGCGCGTGCGTAGCGGCGATGGCCGCTTGCACGTGGTATTCCGAGACGTGCTCGCCATTCATGGAACGATTGAAGTGATAGAAGCCGAGCGCGATGAGCTGCTGGTCCCAGCGGCTGGAGTCCTGGGCTTCCAGGAGGATCAGGTCGCCGGATTCATCCACGCGGGCAGGCAGCCGGGCGGCTTCGAGCGCCATGAGGGCCACCAGGGCATCCACCCGCGGCGCCAGGATCGACGAAGCCGCCACCAGCAGGCCCAGGCGCAGCGCCTCCAGGCACAGATCCTGGCGGATGAGATCTTCCCCGGAATGTGCGGCGTAACCTTCGTTGAACATCAGGTAGATCACTTCCAGGACGGAATCCAGGCGGCCGGCCAACTCCGCTCCGTGCGGCATATCGAGGCTCAGATGCCGGTCCCGGATCAGGCGCTTGGCGCGAACCAGCCTCTGGGCGACCGCCGCATCCTCCGCCAGAAACGCGCGGGCGATTTCGCTTACGCTGAAGCCGCCGACGGTCTTCAGGCTGATCGCCACGCGGGCATCGCGCGGAATCTCAGGATGGCAGCACATAAAAATGAGGCGCAGCTCGTCATCGCGAAGCTGCGCCTCCAGGTCGGGATCGACGGCCGGCGCCGCGGCGGATTGGTAGAGCTCGGCGACCACCGCATCGGTCTTGTCGCCCAGCAGGCGGCGGTGGCGTACCGCGTCGATGGCAATATTGTGCGCCACCCGGAACAGCCAGGCGGCCGCGTTCGGCGGCACGCCTTGATACGGCCATGTCTGCAGCGCCCGCAGCATGGCCTCCTGGACGGTCTCCTCCGCCAGGTCCAGGTGCGCCGGGCCGAGCAGCCGCGCCAGGTGCGCGACCATGCGGCCCGCCTGGTGCCGGAAGAGGTGTTCCAGCAGTTCGCCGGGATGCGGACTGGCGGCTAAGTCCCCCAGACCTGCCTCACCTCGATGGTGCCGAACTGCAGGTGCGGGTGCTCGCGCGCCAGCTTTACGGCCTCGTCGTAATCGGCGGCTTCGATGGTATAGTAGCCGCCCAGGATCTCCTTGGTTTCGCTGTACGGGCCGTCCGTGGTGCGGATCTGCCCGCCCTGCGAGCGGATCACCCGGCCGGGTTCTTCGGCCAGCCGTTTGGCGTCGCGCGTGAACGCCTTCCTGGTCCACTCCATGTACCTCTCAGTCGCCTTCTGCATCTCTTCCGGGCTGAGCCCGGCCCAGGCGGTGGGCTCATTGTGTAGCAAAAGCATGAATAGTGACATCGGGTTTCTCCTATTTTACGCGAGTGTATTGGAACGACTCCGTCATCTTGCGCCGGCCGTTTTCGTAGAACTCCCACTCGCTGGTGAAGTGATTGTTATCAGCGATGCGGATCTTGGCGTTATGCATGTGGCCGGCGTCCGGCGTGGCCAGATTGGTGGCGTCCAGGAACCGGAAATCCACTTCACCGGTCTCAGGGTTGAAGGAGCGGGCCTGCATGCGCGGCTGGTTGCCGGCCATGCAAAAGTGGGTCAGCAGCAGACGGCCGCCGTCCAGGTAGTAGACGGTGAGCATCTCGGGCATCTTTTCAGCGGATTCGCGCTCGACCAGGGACGTACCGCCGCCAATGAGTTGATACGTTATGTGGGCCTTGCCCATGGCGGTGTCGGCCTCCCATTCGCCTACCAGCGTTTTCAGGCGGGCATAGGCGGCCGGGCCGGTTGCGGGTTCGGATGTCGGGCCGGCGGCCAGAAGGGTTCCGGCGGCCAGCGTTGCGAGTGCAAGAAGTCTCAGTTTCATCGGGTTGTCCTCTGTGTTATGTCCTGCACGCTAATAACGGATGACGGCGCGGAGAATCGACAGCAGTTTGCTGAATTTTTAGAGCCGGGTTTCAGGCGGGCTGCCGAAGGCTGCGGCCGGGCTCGGCGATGCGCCTGCCCCTCTGCAGGAATTCCGACCCGGCGGGCGTCACCCGGACCCAGGACTGGCCGTCCCGATCCTCGACGGCAATCCAACCCAGGTCGCCGGCCTCCTCCCAGATGGGAAGATTGGGGCACGAAGTGCGCCAGGCGTCCATCGTCTCGGCATACGTGCGGTCCCGCGCGCGAAGCCACTCCAGCAGGTCCAGGACAAGCGCTTCCACGGTCTGCGTCACGGCAGCTATCATTCTATCCCTGACAACTCGTGTCTCACTTGCCAGGCCATTTGGCGTCCGCCGCGTTGCCCCATGCACCTGCGCTATTCTGATTACTGTTGATGCCGGTCCCCACCCCGGGGCGCGAGGACGACGCCCCATCTCTGGTACTCCAGGAACTTTCCACGCAAACCGATCTGGCGGCCTCGGCAGGCGTCCCGCCGCCGGAGGAGACCGGGTTACGGCTGGCATTTCGAGCCCTGCGGCACCGCAATTTCCGGCTGTTCGTGACCGGACAGATCGTATCGCTGGTCGGGACGTGGATGCAGAACGTGGCGCAAGCCTGGCTGGTCTACCGGCTGACACATTCCGAACTCCTGCTGGGCACCACCTGGTTCTGCACGCAGATTCCGGTCTTCGCCCTGGGACCGCTGGGCGGGCTGGCGGCGGACCGTTTCTCGCGTCACCGGCTGGTGGTGATCACGCAGACGCTCTCCATGTGCCAGGCATTCCTGCTGGCCACGCTCACCTTGACCGGCAAAATCCAGGTGCCACAGATTCTGGCGCTGGCCGTGACCCTGGGAGCCATCAACGCTTTCGACATGCCGGGGCGCCAATCTCTCATCATCGAGATGACCAGCAGGGACGATCTGCTGTATGCCATCTCGCTGAACTCGGCGATCTTCAACAGCGCGCGCGTGGTGGGACCGGCCATCGCGGGCCTGCTGGTGGCGGCATTCGGCGAAGGCCTGTGTTTCCTGCTCAACGGTGTGAGTTTTCTGGCCGTAATCGCTTGTCTGCTCGCCATGCGGCTGCCGAAGATATCGCGGCGCGTGCACGATTCGCCGTGGGCCCACCTGGTGGAAGGCTTTAAATATGTGCACGGCCATCGCGCGGTACGCACCCTTTTGGGCATGGTGGGGGCAGTCACGATCGCGGGCATGCCGGCCGTGGTGCTGATGCCGTTTTTCGCGGAGGACATCTTTCATCGCGGCTCGCGCGGGCTGGGAATTCTGTTGGGAGCCATGGGCCTGGGCGCGGTCGGCGGCACGCTGGTGCTGGCCTGGAAAGCACGCGTCGCCAGCCTGCCCAAGGTAATTGCCTGGAGCGCGCTGACGCTGGGCGCGAGCTTTTGCGTGTTTGCCTGGTCGAACGTGTTTTATCTCTCGCTGGCTATCATGCCGGTAATCGGGTTCAGCGTGATGCGGCAGTTGGCGTCGGCCAACACGCTCATCCAGACGCTGATTCCGGATAATTTCAGAGGACGCACCATGGCGTTCTATTCCATGACCGTGGTGGGGTTGGGACCGTTCGGCAGCCTGGCGGCGGGCGCCATGGCGCGGGCTTACGGGGCGCGGCTGACGGTATTTGCCGGCGGACTGCTGGCGATGGCGGCGGCGGGGATCTTCACGATGCGGCTGAAGTTCCTGGAGGAGGTAAAGTAGCGTGACGCATCGATTCCGATATCTGGCGCTGGCCCTTCTGTTGGCGGCCGGCGCCGCTGCTCAGTCCGGTGTGGACACCGGCCAGGCGCAGGAGATCTTCAACGAGATCGGCGATATCATGCACGACCTGCATGACATCACGGGCTTCAAGATCAAGCATCGCGTGCCCGCCGAGATGATCACGCGCGACAAGGTGAAGGACTTTCTGGAGAAGCGCATGAAAGAGGCCGCGTCGCCGGAAGAGATTCGCACCGAGGAACTGACGCTGAAGAAGTTCGGGCTGGTGCCGCAGGATTTCGACCTGGCCAAGAACACCGTGGACCTGCTCACTGAGCAGGCCGCGGCCTTCTACGATTTTCACAAGAAAGACCTGTGCATCACGGACTGGACGCCGTCGGCGACCCGCGAGCCGGCGCTGGTGCACGAACTGGCGCACGCGCTGGCGGATCAGAACGTAAATCTGGACAAGTTCATCAAGCAAGGGCGCAAAAGCGACGATGGCGCCATGGCGCGGCTGGCGGTGATGGAAGGACAGGCGTCGTGGCTGATGGCCGAGTATCTGGCGCGCAAGGCCGGGCAGAGCCTGGCCGATTCCCCGACGATGCTGGATGCGATGGCGCAGGGCGTGGAGGCCGCCGCGGGACAGTTCCCGGTTTTCGAAAGCGAGCCGCTCTATTTGCGGGAGACGCTGGTGTTTCCGTACAGCCAGGGCATGCTGTTCCAGAACGCGGTGTATCAGAAGATGAAACAGCAGTCGTTCGAAGAGGTCTTTCGGAATGCACCCGTATCCACGCAGCAGATTTTGCATCCGGAGAAGTATTTCTCGGGCGTGACGCCGACCAGTCCGGCGCTGCCGCAATTGCCCGACGCGCATGGCTACAAGCGGATCGCGGACGGCACCGTGGGCGAGTTGGACCATTCGATTCTGCTGGAGCAGTATTGCGGCAAGGAGGAGTCCAAAGCCGTAGCGCCGCACTGGCGCGGCGGCGCTTACGCTCTAATGGAGCATCATTCGCCCGAGCGCGTCGTACTTCTTTACGCGGTGGAGTGGGACGATGCAGCCGCCGCGGCGCGGTATTTCCACGCGTACCGGCAGGTGCTCGAAAAGAAGTGGAAGCACCTGCGGGTCGACACGGAAAGCGATACCGTGCTCGCCGGATCCGGCGACGATGGACAATTCCGCCTGGCGCTGGATGGAACCGTGGTCACAAGTGTGGAGGGCGCGGAGCATCCGATCCCGGTGCGGTAAACTGTAAGAACTTATGCTGAAACGTCGTGTGTTGCGCATGCTGGCGGCTGTGGGTCTGGCGGCCGCCATGGCCTGTGCCGCGGACCTGCCGCGCCCGGCTCCGGATTTTACGCTCACCTTCCCCAACGCCAAGCCGATTCAACTCAGCCAGTATCGGGGCAAAGTGATCGTGCTGGCATTTATCCTGACCACCTGCCCACATTGCCAGAAGACGGTGGGATTTCTTTCCACCTTGCAGAACGAGTACGGCCCGCGCGGCCTTCAGGTCCTGGCCTGCGCCATTGACGATATGGCGGCCATGCTGGTTCCGGATTTTGTGACCCGGTTCCATCCGCCTTTCCCGGTGGGCCTGGCGCCGCGCGATCCCGTGCTGTCCTTTCTGCAGCATCCCACGATGTACCGGATGTACATGCCGCAGGTCGCATTTATCGATCGCGATTTTGTGATTCGCGCGCAGCACGCCGGCGACGATCCGTTCTTCACCAACGAAGAGCAGCAGGAGAAGAACCTGCGGGATCAGATCGAGGCGCTGTTAAAAGAAGGCGCGCCCGCGGCGAAAAAGCACGGGTCGCCCAAAGCGAAGAAAGCGTCGTAGGTTTCAGTCGCCGGAGACGGTTTCGTATTCCGGCGCCGGCGTCGAAGGCTTGGAGGCAGCCAGCGCACCCAGGCTGACGTGGATCGTGGGCATGGCGCCGGTTTCAAACGATTCGCGTACCTTCTGATTCTCCTGCAGGCGCTCGCGCATCAACTGGCGGCGCAGGCGGGCTTCGAATTCGGCCATCTGCTGGTCGATGGTCTTCACCTTCTTCTTGTTCGCCACTATGTCTTCGCGATAGCGCTTCAGGAAGTAGCCGATGGTCTCGACGCGGATCTTGATGGAGCCGGTGGGCTTGTTTTCGTCGATGTCCTTGAAGCAGAAGTAGGGCGTGCCGGAGTGCTCCACCACCTCTTCCACCACGCTGTAAATCGGCGCGTCGTGGCCGCACTTGAAGCTGGATAACTCCAGAGCTACCAGGTTGGGGTGGCGCGCGACGTACTTCGCCGCCCACACTTTGCGCGACGTGTTTTCGCTGTAGGAGTTCTTCCAGACATCGGTGATCGCCATGGGATGCGGGATCTCGCCGGACTCCACTTCAGGGCCGAAGAGACGCCACACGATATCGTCATCGATGGGCAGCGAATCCTGGGTGAAGACGGGGTAGCCCAGTTTTTGGAACTCTTCCAGGATCTCGTGATTGACGCCGGGATCGTTGTGATAGGGACGGCCGAGGACGACCACGCCCAGCCGGTCTTCGCGCTCGAGCTGCTCCAGCACCTGGCGCGCTTCCCCCCGTATGGTGACGTTGTTGTAATAGTCCAGCGCGCGATAGCCTTCCGCGATGGCGCGGGCGTTTTCTTCCGCGGACAGCCCGAAGATGTCCTTGAACTGTTCGAACATCTGGCGCTCGAAGACATCCGGCTTGGAGATGTTGACGAAGGTGTCCAGGAACAGGACACCCTTCTCACGGAAAAGGTCGCCTTCCTTGGTGAACGCGGCTTTGACGGCCGCCGGCGTAGTGGCCACCGTGGGGCAGGAGCGGCTGGCCTGTATCGCGTGCAAGTCGCTGGTCAGGCAGTCGATCATGGGGAAGAAGATGATGTCGAGCGGCTTCTTGGCATGCACGGCGAACAGCAGGTTATGGACGTGCGGAATGCCCAGCTTCGACGGGAAGCAAGGATCGATGGCGCCGCGCTTGGCGCCTTCCTTGTAGAGCTGTTCGCTGGTGAAGTCGGAATAGACGATGTTCTCCGCCTGGATGCCGAGCGACGCGAAATAACCGGTGAAGACGGGCGTCATCGAGTACATGTTCAAGACGCGCGGCATGCCGATACGAATTTCCGAGCGCTTCTTCATCAGCTCGTTGCGCTTCTTGGCGGTGGCGGTAAAGGCGAACTTGGGAGGCGCGTCGGCGACGACCGGCGCGTCCGGCACGCGGAAGACGGCCTTGGCCGACACTTCCACGAAGTTCGGATTAGCCTTCTTGATCTTGTCCAGGCTGCCCTTGATCTGGCGCATGTCGTCGACGTTCTCGACGGTGCCTTTCTCGCATGTGGCGATGATGAGACGCTGCGCGCCGGATTCCAGCGGCACCTTGGTCTTCACCGGCGGTTTGTAGTCGATATTGATGACGCTGGTCTTGACGTCAATAAAGGTGCGCAGGCACTTGTTCTTGCAGAAGTAGCAGCGGGTGGACTCGTTGCGGGTGGTCTTGTAACTGATCTGCGAGATGGCGTCCATCCCGATGAAGGTGGTGACACGACCGTTGTCCCACAGGCGTCCGGCTTCGAGCGCCGACCCGATGGCGCCGGCCTCGCCGCAATGCTCGTGGACGATCACTTCGGGCTGCATTTCCTTGCCCTTGAAGCGCGACTCGATGAAATCCACCTGCGACTTCACGGCGGCGAGGTTATACTGCGTGCCGCCTTGCAGAAGGAACCGGCGTCCGATGGCGGAGAGGTTGGGGATCTGCGAGACGTACAGCCAGATGTTCTTGGGCAGCACGTTGCACAGGCCAGCCATGATCTCTTCCGGTTTCCAACCCTGGCGCTGGAAGTCCACGATGTCCGACTGCATGAACACGGCGCAGCCGTAGCCGAACTGCGGGAATCCGTTGGCGGCGAAGGCCGTATCGGCGTACTGTTCCACGGAGACGTTGAAGCCTTGGGCCGTGGACTGCAGGAAGTAGCCGTTGCCGGCCGAGCACTGCGTGTTCAGCTTGAAATCTTTGACGCGGCCGTCTTTCAGGATGATGATCTTGATGTCCTGCCCGCCGACGTCGCAGATCACGTCGATGTCATCGTAAAAGTGCAGGCCGGCCTGGGTGTGGGCGACGGTTTCCACCAGCGCGGCATCGGCGCCGATCACGTCTTTCAGAATGTCCTTGGCATAACCGGTGGTGCCGACGCCCAGGATCTTGAGCGTCGCGCCCTGATCGGTGACCTGCTTCTCCAGCTTACCCATCACCTCGATGGTGTCTTCGATGGGATTGCCTTTCGAAAGTTGATAAGTCTTGGCCAGAATGCGGCGTTCTTTGTCCTTCGAGATGAGAACCGCCTTGGTGGAGGTGGATCCGCCATCGATGCCGACGAAACCTTCCACTAAGTCGCCCGGCTGAAACGTTGTCGGGATGAACTTCTTGTGGCGGTACTTGTCTTTGAAGCGGGCCAGATCGCCGGCATCCTTGGCCAGCCCGCCGTTGCCGCCGCGCTTGGCCTTCTCTTCTTCGCGGCCAACCGTCACATACCATTCGAGCTTTTCCCATCCCAGATACTGGCCGACTGACGGCTCCTCCGTCTTGCCAAATTCCACCGAGCCGATGGCCGCGAAATACTGTGCGTTGTCCGGGGTACGGATCAGATCTTCCGGCGGCACGCCCGCGGGCAGTTCGGTGTTCCGCTCCTCCCAGATTTTGGGGATGTTGTGCTTCCAGCAATCGCGCATGCCCTTGATGTAGCAGTTTGGTCCGCCCAACAGCAGGACCACGGGCTGCAGCGTGTTGCCGCGCGTCAGAACCGACAGGTTCTGCATGACGATGGCTTCGAACAGTGAAGCCATCAGTTCGTCCGGCGGAACCCCCATCTTCTGCAGGCCATTGATGTCCGTTTCCGCAAACACACCACATTTACCGGCCACCGGATGCAGCTTTAATCCCTTGTAACCCATCTGGCAAAGCTGGTCGGAGGGAATGCGGAGCTTGGCGTTGATCTTATCGATTACCGCCCCCGTACCGCCCGCGCACTTGTCATTCATGGAGGGCAGTTTCTTCTTGCGGCCGGTCTCCGGGTCTTTCTTGAAGATGATGATCTTGGCGTCCTGGCCGCCGAGTTCGATCACCGATCCGCATTCGGGGTAGAGCTTTTCAACCGCCAGCGAAACGGCGTTGACTTCCTGCACGAATTTCGCGCCCAGAAACTTGGCCATGCCGTTGCCGCCCGACCCGGTGATGAATATGCGGGAGTTGGCGGCGGCGAAACCATCGATCTCGACTTCGAAGCGCTTCAGAAACTCCAGCACCTTCTCGGGCTGCTTGGTATCGTGGCGCTGATAGTCCGACCAAACGATCTGGTCGGTGGCTTCGTCCACCACCACGGCTTTCACGGTGGTCGAACCCACGTCCATGCCGATGTAGAAACGTTTGTCCATGGATGCCCCTTGGATTACTGGACTGCCAGCGCTTCTTCACGCCGCGGTGCGGCGCCGTCCTGCTTCATCTGCGCTGCAATATGCATCACGAAGTTGGCTGCCTGGCCGACCACGCCCTTGGTGTGCGGCACATGATAGAGCGGGCGCTTCGACTCGGGATGCGCTTCCACCCAGGCGCGGCAGTCGTCTAGAGTCAGGCCAGTGCGTTCCAGGACTTCGGCCATCTCTTTCTTGGCCTTGTTCTTGGCTTCGCCGAGGGCCATCTGCACGCGCGAATGGGCGTTGATCTCGCCTTCGCCGGAGGTTTCGATGGGCAGGTAGATCATGTCCTTGTAGTTGGAGACGACGGCTGATTGCGCGCCGTCGGATTGCGTCGAAGGCATGCAGCCGAATGGTTTCACCGACAGCACCATGTGCGCCAGGTCTTTGTTCGAGTAGTAGATGTTCTTGGCGACTTCCAGGTGACCCTCGCCGCCGCCCGCGCGAGAGTTATAGAACGGATGACCCAGGCGTTGTAATTCGTATTGATCGGCCAGGTGATGAGCAATGCCGCCCAGCGCGCCGACGATCTTGTGATATTCGTTCTTGAAGATGGCTTCGGCCAGCTTCAGTTTTGCCACTTTGTTGCGGAAGGTCCACTCGATCTTGGCGCGTTTATCTAGCCGCCACAGCGGCGGCAATACGGCGCCCTCTTCGAGACCCTTGAAGTCTTTGTATTTCTGCACCACCTGGTGGATCATGTACATGATCCAGGTGCCGATCGGCTCGACCAGCACCTGCGCGCCCTCGCGCTGCAGGAAGTTGAACATGTTGAAATTACCGTCGCCCTCGGTCGTCTGCGCCCAGAATTCGCCGGTAATCTTGACGATGGGCTTCACCCGCAGGCGGTCGATTTCGATTTCGTTAAACATGTCCCGGCAGCGATGCAGCGCCGGCAAGTAGTCCTCGCCCTTTAACTGGCTGACGAACTTACCGATATATTCGGCGCTGTCTTTGAATCCGCCGAGATACTTGACTAAGTTATCGCCTAACTTCCAGGGTTGCTTCTTGCGGAAGACCTCGTGCATATAGTCCATCATCTGGTCGAGCTGGCGATCGGTCTCGCCGGGCACAACCTCGTACGGACGCAGAGCGTAGGCGACTTCATTGAGAACGTCGCCACAATTGAGCGCGTTCAGAATACCCAGGAAGAAGTCCAGGTTCATTTCCAGGCCGGCTTCGGCGTCGGACTGGCTCAAGCCGCCGGATTGCTGGAACAGAAGCACGCGGAAACCGTCGAACCCGGAATTGCGCAGCGCCAGCCGGTACTCGGCTTCATACATGCCGAAGCGGCAGGGTCCGCAGGCGCCGGCGGTGAAGAAGACGTAACGATCGATGATCTCCTGCTTGGTCAGCCCCTGCTCTTCCAGGCTCTGCAGGTACTGCACCAGGTTGCCGACGGTGAAGTAAGTCGGGTTGCACTGGCCATTATTGCCGTACTCCTTGCCGGTCTGAAACGCACGTACGTTGGGTGTCGGCACGGCTTCGGCGATATAACCCAGACCTTCGAGCGCGCCGTGGACCAGCTTCTCGTGTTTCCAGGTAAGTCCCCCGAACAGCAGAGTGGTCTTGGCACGTTCTTCTTTTGTGAAGGGACGCTCCACCGGCCGCTTGAAGTGATGGAGTTCACGTTTGGCCACGCCGGCCTCGCGTTCCAGGCGCGCGCGCTCTTCCGCCAGGCGTTTCTGGATGACGTCTTCGATGCCGGCATTGATCTGGACCAGGCCGCCAGATGCGGGTTTGGGTTCAAACGGCTGAGTGCTCATAGTTCTCCTCTGAGTTTGGGAGGCCCAACCTACACTTCTCCCGATGGAATGCATGATCGCGCTTAAAATATTGGAAATAAAGCCATGTGCATCGAATGGCGGGTTTTTCTACAGGAACGGCGCATATGCGGGGTGAGTGGGGGGTGCGGCTCCGTACGGTCAGCGGCGCTGGACCCGAAGTTGGAGGACGGGACTTTTCTGCAATTGCGGCGCGTCACCAAAGTACGGTAGCCTCTCATTTCGTGGCCAGCAAGTATGCCGACGTGGCGATCGTAGGGGCGGGTATTCTGGGCATCGCCCATGCCTTTGTGCTAGCGCGCCGCGGACGGTCGGTGGTCGTGTTCGAACGCAGTCCCCAGGCGGCGGGCGCATCGGTGCGCAACTTCGGCATGATCTGGCCGATCGGGCAGCCTGCCGGGAAGATGCTCGAGATGGCGCTGCGCAGCCGCGAGATATGGATCGAAGCACTGGCGGCGGCGCGCCTGCCGCACTTTGCGACGGGCTCGCTCCACGTCGTCTATCGCGAGGACGAAGCCACGGTAGCGCGCGAGTTCTGCGAGGTCGCGCCGAAACTCGGCTATCGATGTCAGTGGCTGGGCGCGGCTGATGTCCTGGAACGAAGCGCGGCTGTGCGGCCGGAAAGACTGCTGGGCGCGATATGGAGCCCCACGGAGATCAGCGTCGATCCGCGGGTCGCGCTGCCGCATCTGCCCTGGTACCTGAGCGAGCAATACGGCGTCGACTTCCGCTGGCGCACGGCCGTGACGGCCATCGACCGCGCGGAGTATGGCGCAACCATCGTTTGCACCGGACATGATTTCGAGACCCTTTATCCCGACGCCTTTCGGGCCAGCGGCCTGACCCGCTGCAAATTGCAGATGATGCGCACCGGCCCGCAGCCCGACGGATGGCAACTGGGACCCGCCCTGGCCGCCGGGTTGACGTTACGATTCTATGAGTCGTTTCGCGTTTGCCGGACGCTGCGCGCCCTGGAGGAGCGCATTGCAGCCGAGACGCCGGAGTATGACCGGTTCGGTATCCACGTGCTGGTCTCGCAAACGGCGGGACGTGAGCTGACGATCGGCGATTCGCACGAATACGCCGACGCGGTGAACCCCTTCGACCGGGCCGAGATCGACGAATTGATCCTGCGCTATGCGCGCGGGTTCTTGCACGCGCCCGAAACAGCCATCGCGCAGCACTGGCATGGCGTGTACGCCAAACATCCGGACCAGCCGTACGTCTCGTTTTCGCCCGAGCCGAACGTGCGCGTGGTTACCGGGACCGGCGGGGCAGGCATGACGTTATCGTTCGGAATCGCGGAACAGACAGTCGCGCAAATGGGATTGTGATGGGACTGGTCACGGCAGTTATCTTCGATTGGGCCGGCACCACGGTGGATTACGGCAGCGTGGCGCCGGTGCGGACGCTCGAACGATTGTTCGCTGCGCGCGGGATTGAAGTCACTGAGGCGGAGGCGCGCCGGGATATGGGAATACACAAGAAAGACCACATCCGGGCGCTGCTGCGCGCCAAGTTAGGCGGACCGCCGGCGGAGGCCATGGTCGCGGAGTTTTTCGCGGCGTTCATCCCCATGCAGATGGCGTGCCTGGCCGCCTGTTCCGCGGTGATTCCAGGCGTGACGGAAACCGTCAGCGGACTGCGCGCGCGCGGCGTGAAGATCGGCAGCACCACCGGCTACACGCGCCCCATGCTCGACATACTGGTGGCGCACGCCGCCGCGCAGGGTTTCGCACCCGACTGCGCGCTCTGCCCGGACGACACCATCGCCGGACGTCCTTGGCCGTGGATGTGCTACCTGAACGCGATCCGCTTGGGGACTTATCCGATGCACACCATGGTGAAGGTCGGCGATACGGTCAGCGACATCGAAGAGGGACGCAACGCCGGCATGTGGACGGTAGGAGTCGTGAAGACCGGCAACATGATGGGGTCGAGCGAGCCGCTACGGCGGGCCGGGGCGCATTACGTGATCGACAGCGTTGGCGATCTCGATTTGGATCCCATCGAGCAGCGCCTGGCGCGGGGCGAACGTCCGTGAACCGTCGCAGACTGGCCTTGTGGCAGGCGCTAACGATCACGTTGCTGTTTGTGGGTTACGCCGGTTATTATCTCTGCCGGTCGGACTTCTCGGTCAGCCTTCCGTTGCTCATCGACGAACTGGCCCGGCGCGGCATGACGCCGGGCCAGGCAGAGATCAGGCTGGGCGCCATCGCGTCGATCGGCGTGCTGGCCTACGCGATCGGCAAATTCTTCCTCGGCAGCATGGCCGATTTTCTGGGCGGCAGGCGGAACTTCCTGATTGGAATGGGAGGCTCGGTCTTATTCACCCTGCTGTTCTCGCTGGGTGGCGGCATGCCGGTTTTCACCTTGGCCTGGATCGGCAACCGGGTGGTGCAATCGACCGGATGGGCCGGCATGGTCAAGATCACGTCACGGTGGTTCTCGTATTCGTCCTACGGCGCGGCGATGGGCGTCATCAGCTTGAGTTACCTGGTCGGCGACGCCGGGGCGCGCGAGTTCATGGGGGCCCTTATCCGGCACGGTTACGGTTGGCGCGTGGTCTTCCAGGTAGCGGCGGGAACGCTCCTGGTCATCTTTATCGCCAATCTGCTGCTGCTCAGGGAATCGCGTGCCCAGGTCGGGCTTGGCGAACCGGACGTGAATCCGCTGAACCTGTTCGGCAAGGAAGGCGGCGATCCGAAGCCCACGGGCTTGCGCGATCTGCTGGGACCGCTGTTCAGCAGCCCGGCGTTTTGGGTGGTCTGCGCCCTGTCGCTGGGGACCACGCTGGTGCGCGAAACGTTCAACACCTGGACGCCGACTTACTTCCACCAGGTGGTCGGTTACAGCAAGGCGGATGCGGCCAGCACCAGCGCCGTGTTTCCGTTATTCGGCGGCCTGTCGGTGTTTCTCGCGGGATTCGTGAGCGACCGGTTGGGACGCACGGGGCGGTCGGCGATCATGTTCTACAGCCTGCTGGCGAGCGCGGTGGCCCTGTTCGCGCTGGGTTCGCTGCGTGCCGGCGCCGCCCGGGAATTGCCCACGTTCCTGGTAGGCCTGGTCGGCTTCCTGGTGATCGGGCCGTATGCCTACCTGGCGGGCGCCATCGCCCTGGACTTCGGTGGCAAACACGGCAGCGCGACTTCTTCGGGAATCATCGACGGGGTCGGCTATCTGGGCGGCATTCTGGCGGGCGACAGCATGGCGCGCATTTCGGTGAGTTTCGGATGGACCGGCGCCTTCATGGTCCTGGCCGCGACCGCGTTGCTTTCCAGCGCGGCGGCGGCCGTGCTGTACTTCAACCAGCGGCACGAGCCCGCGGCACAGGAGGTATAAGAAAGGATGCGAGCGAGCGATCGGATTGTGGAACTATTCGCGGCCAGGGGCGGGTCGGCGTATTTCGGCGAACCGGTTTCGCAACTCGAGCACGCGTTGCAGGCCGCCTACCACGCGGAACGCGAGGGCGCCCCAAGGTGGCTGGTGGTGGCCGCCCTGGTGCACGATGCCGGACATCTGCTCCACAACATGCCGGAGCACGTCGCGGACCTGGGGATCGATACGCGGCACGAGGATTTGGGGCATGCCTGGCTGGCGCAGTACTTCGGACCGGAGGTCACCGCGCCAGTGCGAATGCACGTGGACGCCAAGCGATATCTGTGCGCTACGGATACCGACTATCTGGGACGGCTGTCTCCCGCATCCGTCGAAAGCCTGCAGTTACAGGGCGGGCCGTTCACCCCGGCTGAGGCGCGGGAGTTTGAGCAGCGTCCGTTCGCGCGGGAGGCCGTACGCCTGCGGCGCTGGGACGATCTGGCGAAAGTACCCGGAATGGCGGTTCCCGAATTGGAGCATTACCGCCCGCTGATCGACGCCGCGGAGTTGCGGGCGGGACCCGCCGCTTAGCGCATTCGGCTGGCTTCCTGCTTCATGATCTGGGCATTGTGCCAGGCCTGTTGCGCATACGGTCCGGGGATAGCGGCCGCCTGCTCGCTGAACTTGGCCGCTTCCAACACCTGCGCTTTGCGCATGGTCATCTTGCCGATCTGGTAATTGGCCAGTCCCAGATTGAAGAGCGCCGCCCCCGTCATGACGTCGTTGCCTTTGATCAGCGGCAGGGACGCGCGCAGTTCCTGATCGCCCGCCGCGTACTGACCTTTCTCGCAATGCATGAGCCCCGCGATCCAGTGCCCGCGTCCCAACGCGGCGCTGCGCTTCCTCTCCCAAGCGGCGGCCGGCATCTCCTCCGGTTTGGAGCGGCTGTTCAACGCGGCGACCAGCCGTTGAGCGTAAGTAAGCGCCCGGTCGCTCTGCTTGTGCTCCAGGGCATGATCCGCCAGAAACAGCAGCAGATCTTCGTTGTTGGGGAAGTTGCCCAGGGCTTTCTCGGCGATGGCGGGGATCTTGGACGCTTCGCCGGTCTGGCTCAGCGCCACGAAATACGAGCTGTAGGCGCGATCGAGATACTTACTCTTGGGATTCTGCTGCTCCAGGGAAGCGATCAGATCGACGGTAGTGGCCGCCGGCGCCTGCACCGCGGTGGCAAACAGAGCGTATTCCGTGTAGGTTTCCACTTCCCGGGCGTAGGCGATGTGCTTGTCCCACTCCACCTTTTCCACCTCTTCCGGAGCTTTGGCCTCGGCCGCTTCACGGGCCAGGGCGCAGGTCTCCGCCGCCAGTTTTTTCACCTGCGCGGCGTCCTTATTCGCTACCGCCTCTTTCAGGTTCTGGAAAGAGGTATCCAGATTGCCCGGCAGCACGGCGGGTGCGGGGGCAAAAAGAAGAGCGATACTAACCATCAGAAGATGCATGACCTTCTCTCCTCGCGAGTTTCCGCGTGAGTATTATACTTCTTTGCATCCCCGGGAGGAAGCCCTATTCGGGTATGGATATCTTGAATCCGCGCGCCGGAGCGGGCGTCACTCCACCGATCGCATTTCGCGAAACAGTGCGCGGAAGGTGTTTACAGCCTCAGCCGCCGAAAGATCCGCCGGGCCCTCGCCGAAGTAGGCTTTCACGAACGGGCCCAGGCCGCACCAGGTAGTCGCCAACACGCCTTGCATGCGTCCGGCGATGGTGTCGGTAGCGTGCGTCCGCGCCGCGCGGATGGCCGCGAGTTGCGCCAGCGCTACTTCCGGCTGCCGCCACGGGCAGGCCAGCACCGCAAATCCCTGGACCGCGAAGTACTCCGGCGTCGGGACGGCCTGTTCGTAGTGCCAATCGCAGATGACCATGTCTTTCGGCACGGATTGAATGGCCGGATAGGTGTGGTTCATGCTGGCCTCCCACTTGCCGAGGCCGGTGGTATCGCCATCCAGGAAGCGGTCGCCCCACATCCACATGGTGCGTTTGGTGGCGGCCAGGTGGTCACGCAGGGTGCGGACTTCCTGCGCGAAGAGTTCGGCTTTGTCTTTCCCTTTGCAGCGCGGGCAGGTGTCCTCGCCGAGCAGGAAAACCTCATCCATGCCGACGTGAAAGGCATCGGCTTCACTGGCATCCGCCAGTTCGTCGATCAGGTCGAATAGCACCTGGTGCAGGCCGGGACTGAGCGGACAGTAGCTCCGGCAATAGATTCCCTGGTTGCCGGGATAGAGGCCCGGCGTTTCGTCGAACTCCGGGTGGGCGCGCAGGAGCCCGTAAGTGGTCCCCGCCCAGGATTGATGTCCCAGACAATTGATCTGCGGGATGAGGCGGATACCAGCCTTGTGGCACGCCGCCGCCAGTTGCCGCACATCGTCGCGGGACAGCGAATCCGGGTCGGATACTTCCGGGTGGCTGGTGAACCGGTAGTGATAGTCGAACTCGAGGACCAGCACGTTGACCCCTTCTTTGGGCGCCCCCTCCTGAATGAAGCGCAGGGCCAGCGGCATCTCGTCCGGCTTGGGGGCCATCAGGTGCAGCCCCCGGACAGGTACGGATGGCGAAGCGGCATCCAGGGCGAGCGCCAGGCAGACAATGCCGGCGGCCGAAGCGGCCAGAGTTCTCATCGACACCTCAACGATAGCGAATTACCAGAAACCTCACGATAGCCGCGGCCAGGCCAAATAGCGCGCCGCCCCAGAAGGTAGCCAGCAGGCTCGGATAACTGCCTTGCTCGCGCCGCCAGAGGCCCAGAAAATGCATGGCAATTCCCGCCGCGAGGGGAGACAGAATCAGGCCGGCCCCTTCCATGCGCGGCACCAGGGCATGCGGAAAGGCCAGCGCGCTGGCGCATCCGGCGATGCCGCCGATGACCGCAAACAGCGAACCAGTGGCCACCTGGCCCGTCGCGCCGGCCTCCGGATCGAGGCCTCCGCGCCGTTCGCGCACCAGTTCCGTGACGATCGCGCAAACCACCGGAAGTAATGCGCCAAATAGAATTGCCCGTCCGCAGGCGGCCAAATCCATCCATCAGCCCCGGGCGGCGTGCGATTTCTTCGCTTCCGTCAGGATGCCACGCATGTACTCCGCCGCCAATTGCGCGTTCTTGTCGACAAACTCCAGGCCCACAGTGCGGCCGTTGACGACCGGCAGGGGATGGCAGAGCTCGAATCCGGCGTAGCCATGGTAGCCGACATCGAACAGTCCGAGCATTTCGGCCAGAGCCTTCTCGTCGCCCTTCACGGCAATCCCGTCCGGACCGCGGTCGAATTCGCCGCCGTAGTGCCAGAGAATCTGGAGCGGGCCCACCTCGTTGATGCCCCGCCGTACGCCGGCCTCATCCAGGTGATGTTCCAGGCGCGCGTCGAAGCAGATCTTCAGGTGCGGCGAGGCGATTTCATTCACCATGCGCAGGCAGTCCCGGTAGCCGTTTTCGATGACCGGCGGATGGTTCTGCAGCGCCAGGGTGACCCCGAAGTCGCCCGCCAGGCGGGCAGCTTCGCGCAGCGTGTCGCGGCACCACGCCCAAGTCTGGTCGGCGCTGAAATTCTGGTGCTCCGTCCGCCAGACAGCTTGCGCGATATCGTAGCGGCCGCCGCCCTCGGGGAGGATCGTGACGCCGGGCCAGGCCAGGAAGGCGCGCACGATTTTGGCGCCCAGGTCGGAGGTCATGCGCATCAGCTCCCGCATGTAGACCAGTTGGGTTTCGCGGTGCTCCGGAATCGGGCTGCTGAAATCGTTATTGCCGGCCACGGCGTAGATCTCGATGCCCTGGTCGGCGGCCAGGCGGCGCAGGTCGCGGCAGCGCGCCGCCGGCATGTCCAAGGGGTTGCCGTGCGGACGCTTGCCGTCGATCTCCACGCCCTGGTAACCGAACTGATGGGCGCGGCCGATCACCTGCTCCACGGTCAGGGCGTCGCCGCGGTACCAGACGCCTCCGTAAGTGATGCTATAAAGGCCGATTTTTACCTCCGCCGAGGCTGCGGCGCGAGTGAGATCCGGCGCCCCGAGGGTACCGGCTGCCAGCGCCGCGGTTTGGACAAACCCACGCCGGCTCATGAAGCTACCTTGTTCATCGGGCATTTTGGACTCCAGGCAAAACGTGTAAGATCAGAACTCCTCGCGGGCTGGGCCGCCCGCCCTCCAACTACGTAGCGTAGCCCGATTCGCGCGCGCGGACAAATGGGCACGCTATCTAAAGTTCCAGGACCAGCTACCCGATGGATAAGATGCGGATTCCGCCGGGCGATGAAACAATGTATCGAAGGGCCATGATGGCCAGGTTGTCGCAGGGGAGCATCTCCGTCACTCTAGTCGCTCTGGTGCTGGCTGCCGGCGCGGGGTGTAGACGTGCGCCCGTGCGGCTGGACCGCGTTTTGACCTCCGTCAGCCAGATCCGCAACCTGCCGCAGAGCCAGGTCTACGCCGGCGCGGAGGCGCACCTGCGCGGCGTCGTGACTTACGCCCAGGCGAGCGATGACACCTGCTTCCTGCAGGACGATACAGGCGGCATCCGCATCCGGCTGCGCCGGGGAAAGATGGTGGCCGAGTCCGGTAAGGTGATGGAAGTGTGGGGCACGGTGATCTCGTCCGGCCCCGCGCCGGTACTGGCCGAATCGCGCCTCGAGTTGTCGGGCGCGGCCCCCTGGCCGGCCGCGGAAGATCTGGAATCCGCCCTGGCACATGCCCGCCACGGCATCTACCAACGCGTTTCCGTCGCCGGCGTGGTGCAGACCTCCCAGGACGCTTACAACGACGTCACCACGCTGATCATGCGGACCGGCAGCGGGCCGCTGAAGGTCAAGGCCCTGGCTCCAGCCTTTTCCGACGGTGGCTCTCTCATCGACGCCGAACTGCGGATCGAAGGAGTCCTTGCCGGGACGCCCGGAACGGGTAGTGCAGACAGCATTCTGGTGGCGGCGCCGGCATTAACCGCGGCAGTCGTGACGCGGCCCGCGCCGCCGCCGGCTGCGGCGCCGAAGGTAACCGCCGCCGGGTTACTCAGGCTCGGTCCCGACCATCTGCCGGGCCACCGCGTCCGTTTGACCGGTCAGTTGCAAGCCGCCGCCGCCGGCGGATTTGAATTGACCGACGCCACCGGCCGGATTCTGGCCATACCGGCCGAGGCTGGTCTGCAACCGCGCAACGGCAAGGACGCGATCGCCGGATTTGCGTTTTGGCAGAATGGCCGCGTGATCCTGCGGGATGTCGTAGATGCCGCGGCGGTCCCGGAGACCGCGCGAGTTCTGCCGGTGGAGAGCAGTGCGCGGGCCGTACACCGGCTCTCGTCCAGTGCCGCGGCCCGGCGATATCCTGTCAAATTGCGAGGCGTGGTCACTTACTCGGATCCCTTCAACGGCATTTTGTTCATCGACGACGGCACGGATGGCATGTTCGTCTCGCTGGATGACCCGGCCGATGGGCTGCTGCGCCCCCGCGACCGGGTGGAAATAACCGGCGAAACGACGCCCGGGGACTTCGCCCCGAGCGTAACCCGGGCGCATTTTCGGATCCTGGGCCGCGCGTCCCTGCCGGCCCCCGCGGCGGGCGGCTTCGAGAGCGCGTTTCAGGGCCAGCGCGACTGCCGCTGGGTCGAATTATCGGGCGTGATGCAGAGCGCCGCACCGGGATCGCACGAAGCCGTTGCCCAGATGGTTTACGGCGTGCATCGGTTTCAGGCGCGAATCCTGGCGCCGGTCGACGTCCTGCAGCGCTTCGTGAACGCGGACGTGAAACTGCGCGGCGTCTGCGGCGCCATATTCAACGACCGCCGCCAGATGCTGGGCATTGTCCTTTATGTTCCCGGCACGGACTACATGGAAGTGGAACGGGCCGCGCCGGCGGACCTGTTCGCGCTGCCCCTGCAATCGGTGGTGAACCTTCTGCAATTCTCACCCGGCGCGGCACTGGGCCATCGCGTGCGGCTGCGTGGGATCGTCACCGCCACCGAACCGTCGGGCACGGTCTGGATTCAGGATTCGACCGGCGCCATCGGCATCCGGGATCATGGCGAGGAACCGGTGGCCGTGGGGGATCTGGATGATGTAGTCGGTTTCCCCGCGCCTGGCGCCTACAGTCCCATCCTGACGAATGCCAAAATCCGGCGGGTCGGCGCGGCCAAGGCCCCGGTGCCGGTCCGCGTGACGGTTACGCAATTGCTAGACGGCGGCCATGACGGCCAGCTCGTGGAAGCGGAAGGCGTGCTGGTGGACCGTATGTTCAGCGCCGATGGCCTGGTGCTGTTGCTGAAATCCGGGCACAACCAGTTTACGGCCAGCCTGCAGGCGCGTAACGTTCGCATGCCGGAGCCGGGGGCGCTCCTGCGTATCGCCGGCATCTGTTCCACCCTGGTCGACGATTCCCGCGAGGCGGTGGCGCCGCGGTCCTTTGAGATTCGCATGCGCTCGCCGCAGGACCTGGTGATTCTGAAACAGCCGTCCTGGCTGACGTTCGAACGCCTGCTTCCGCTGTTCCTGGTCACGCTGGCGGTGGCCGCCGTGGCGGTATTCTGGGCCAGCCGCTTGCGCCGCCGGTTGCAGTCGCAGGCCAACGTCCTGGTGCAAAAGACCGCGCAGTTGGAGAAGGAGCATCACCAAGCCACGCGGGCCTTGCGCCGGGCGCAGGAAGCCGAAGTGATGGAACAGGCGCACAAGAACGTTCTGGAGCTGGTGGCGCGCGACGAGGACCTGAATGGCGTGTTGCTGCAGCTCGCGCAAGCCGTCGAGGAGCATTGCCCGGGCGTAGCCTGCGCCATTCAGTTACGCCTGCCGGGAGGGCAGCGCATGGGAGCCGCGTCCTCGTTACCCCGCGACTGGCAACAGGCATTGGCGAGCATCGAGATTGAGGAATTCGCAGCCGCCGGGGCCCACCCGCTGGCCGAACTCTCGCGCGCGGATGCCTGGCGGCCGGTCGCGGAGGCGCCGCACAGCCGGATGCAACGCGTGAACGTGACCCCTATCGAGCGGGACTCGCGCATTATCGGCGCGGTGCTTGCCTTTCCCGCCGGCGAGATCGTCTTGCGCCGGGCGCAATTGGATTTTCTGACCTCGGCCAGCCGGTTGGCCGCACTGGCCGTGGGGCGCCGGGTCTTGTACGATCAGCTATCGCACCAGGCGCGTCACGACGATTTGACGGGTCTCGAGAACCGGGCCGCGTTAATGGCCCGCCTGGCGCGGGAGATCGGCATGGCGGCTGCCGCCGGCCGGCTGTTGGGCGTCATCTATATCGACCTCGACAACTTCAAGCACATCAACGACACCCTGGGACACGCCGCCGGCGACGTGGTGCTGCGCGAGGTGGCCCGGCGGATGCAAACCGGCGTCCGCTGCAGCGACACGCTGGCACGCCTGGGCGGCGATGAGTTCGTGGTGGTGCTGCCGAACCTGGGACATCGGGCGGACGGCCAACGAATCGCCGCGCAGTTAGTGGACAGCCTGTCGCAGCCCATACCATTCTCCGGCCAGATGCTGGTGGTCGGTGCCAGCGCCGGCGCGGCTATTTATCCGCTCGACGGCAATGACCCGGACGCCTTGCTGACCGCCGCGGACCACCGCATGTACCGCGAAAAAAGCTTCCGCCACTATACCGGTCCCGCAGACCCGGCTACCCCCTCTAGCGAGTCGCAGTTGGTATCGTAGTGCAGGCGTGGCGGATAGCCGCCGCCACGGCATGGGTAGTCTCTTCGTCCCCCAGCAAAACCCGGTGCGGCAGCCAGAATGCATCGCGAATGGACGCCTCGGCCACCGGGCAGGGCTCCACGCGGCAGTTCCCCTGGCGGTACAGCGGATTGCGGTACAAGGGGTGCGGGTAGAATGGCGTACAGGGCACGCCCTGCGCCGTCAGCGCGCGATGGAATTCGTCGCGCGCGGGCACGTGGCCCAAAAGCAAATACCACGAGTTGACGTTCTGTGGGGTGGGAACCGTCTGCCACGCGATCTCCGCCACGTCGGCCAGTTCGGCGCGCAAAATTGCCGCGTTCGATGCGCGGCGCGCGTTCTGTTCCGGCAGCCGCTCGAGCTGCGCCAACAGCACCGCGGCCTGCCAGCCGGTGATGCGGTAATTGCTGCCCAACAGGTAATGGTGAAACCAGCCGCCGCCCGGCTTGCGGCCTTGATCCATGAGCGACCAGGCGCGCTCGGCGAATCCGGCATCGTTGGAAGTGAGGATGCCGCCTTCTCCCGCGGTCATCACCTTGGAATTCTGGAAGCTGAACGACCCCGCCAGGCCCAGGCTGCCCGCGCGGCGGCCCCGCCACTCGCAGCCGTGCGCGTGGGCCGCGTCTTCGATCAACGCCAGGGAGCGCGCGGCGGCCAGCGCGGCAATACGATCCATGTCCGCCATCGGCCCGCCGAAATGCACCGGGATAATCGCCTTCGTGCGCGCCGTGACGGCCGCCGCCGCCCGTTCCGGGTCGATGTTGAAACTCAACCGTTCGATGTCCACGAAGACCGGCGTGGCGCCCACCCGCGAAACTGCCATCGCCGTCGAAACGAACGAAATGGCCGGCACGATCACTTCATCGCCGGGCTCCACGCCCGCGGCGGCCAGCGCCAGTTCCAGGGTGACCGTTCCGTTCATGGCCGAGACGCCGTGCGTGCATCCGGCGAAGGCGGCGAACTCGCGCTCGAAGCGCTTCACGAAATCGCTGTGGCCGCCCCAGCGTCCGCTTTCGAGCACCTGGCGCAGCAGTTCCAACTCGCGGCTGCCGCCGAACGGCCAATCGGGTATGTGCATCTACATTCCTTGCAGAAAGTAATTGAACTGCTTCTCGCGCCCCAGCGTGGTCAGCTCGCCATGGCCGGGAATCACCACGGTCTCATCCGGCAAGCCGAAATACTTATCGTGAATCGAACGCAGGATCAGCTCGCCATCGCCGAAGGGCAGGTCCGTGCGGCCAATACTGTCGCGGAATAACGTGTCTCCCGCCACCAGCTTGGTCTCCGACGGCAGCCACAGGCTGACGCTTCCGGGCGTATGGCCCGGCGTAAGCATTACCTGGAACTCCGCGCCCGCGGCGCGCAACACGTCGCCGTCGCGTAGCGGATTGTCGATGGCGGTGCGCGCGGGCGTCCGCATGCCGATCCAGGCAGCCTGCAGATCCATGATGTCCTGCAGCTTGTCGTCGTTCTCGTTCATATAGACCGGCGCGCCCGTGGACGCGTGCAGTTTCTGGGCCCCGCCGATGTGGTCGATGTGGGCGTGCGTGATGACAATGGCCTTTAAGCGCAGGCCGTGGCGCGCCAGGATGTTTTCGATCTTGGGCAATTCATCGCCTGGGTCGATCACCAGCGCTTCGCCGGATTGCTCGTCGCCGAAGATGGAACAATTGCACTGGAGCACACCCACCGGCAGAATCTCATGCACCATAACTAACGATTGTATAATCAACCCTATGTTCGAAGCCCTCGGGATCCTGATGCGCTGGTTGCATATCGCTTCGGTCGCCACGCTGATTGGCGGCATGCTGTACGGATGGCTGGTGCTGGTCCCCGCCACTTCGGTCCTGGCGGAGGACGCGCGTAAGGCGCTGACCGGCCGCGCGGCCCTGCTGTACCGGCCGCTGGTTTTCGGCGCCATCGCCGCGCTACTGGTATCCGGCGGCTACAATCTGGCCACGAATCCCGGACATCACACGATTTACTACCTGCTGCTGAGCGCCAAGCTGCTGCTGGTGGCACATGTCTTCTCCGTGGGGATCGTACTGGTGACCAGGAATCCGGAGCATCGCGGACGCCTGCTGGCGGGCAGTGCCATCTCCGGGCTGATTATTATTCTGATTTCGGCTTACCTGCGGCGGACTTTCTAGACCCAAGGCTGCTAGCCAACCTTCCAGCTCCTACCTGCCCGATTTGCCGATGCGCCGCGCCGGGGCGGCGCGCCATGCTGGAAGCATGGAAAACGCATTAGCGGTTTTATCGCAGGAGTTGGCCGGCGCCGTGGACGCGGCGGGCCGCGCCGTGGTCGCCGTGAACGCCCGGCATCGCTTCGCTTCGAGCGGCGTCCTCTGGCGGCCCGGCATCGTGGTCACCGCCGAGCACACCATCCGCCGGCGCGACGAGATCGGCATCACCCTGCCCGGCGGGCGCGCCACGTCCGCCACGCTGGCCGGACGGGACCCCGGCACGGACCTGGCGGTGTTGAAGATCGCGGAAAACGGCGCGCCTGAGACCGTGTTCGGCTCTACGGAGACTCTCCGGCCCGGCCAGATCGTGCTGGCGATCGGGCGGTCGCCCGATTCCGGGGTGAACGCCACCATGGGCATCATGAGCGCGGTCAGCGGACCGTGGCGTTCCTGGCGCGGCGGCCAGATCGACCAATATCTGCGCCTGGATCTCACGCTCTACCCCGCAAGCTCCGGCGGCGCGGTGGTGGATGCTGCCGGCCGTGTGCTGGGCATCGCTACCAGTGCGCTCTCCCGCATCGCCGGGCTGGCGGTGCCGGTCTCGACGGTGAACCGGGTGGTCGACGAGATTCTACGCACGGGTCATGTCGCGCGCGGCTATCTCGGCTTGGGATTGCACCCGGTGGCATTGCCGGACGGCAGCACCGGCCTGATCGTGCTCTCGGCCGAGCCGGATGGACCGGCGGCGCGTGCCGGCGTGCTGATCGGCGACGTGCTGGTGGCGTTGGCGGGCAAATCCGTAAACGATACCGACGATATCCAGTCCGCCTTGGGCGGCGAGTCCGTCGGCAAACCCATCGCGACGCGCATCGTCCGCGGCGGGCAAGTCATCGAACTAAACATAACCGTGGGAGAGCGTCCCGGGAGGGAAGACTGACATGACGGGCGCGTTCGGAGAGATTGCGGAGCGGTTGCGCCGCTCGACGGTCGAAGTAGGGATGCGCGGCGCGCGCACGGCCGGATCGGGCGTGATCGCGTCGGCGGACGGCCGCATTGTGACCAATGCCCACGTGGCGCGCGGCGACGCATCCGTACGGCTGTGGGACGGCCGCGAGTTTCCGGCGGTCCTGGTGGCGCGCGATCCGCGGCGCGACCTGGCTGCGTTGCAGGTCGAAGCCACGGGTTTGCCGGCGGCTGCCTTCGGCGATTCCAGCACGCTGCGCGTGGGCGAACTGGTGATGGCCATCGGCAATCCGATGGGCTTCATCGGCGCACTGACTACCGGCGTGGTGTACGCGACGGGCAGGCTGGACGGATTCGGGGCCCAGAATTGGGTGCTGGCGGACGTCCGCCTGGCGCCCGGCAACTCCGGCGGTCCGCTGGCCGATGCGTACGGGCGCGTGATCGGCATCAATACCATGATCGTGCACGGGCTGGGGGCGGCTGTACCGGGTAACGCCGTGGGCGCCTTCCTTCGCCGGGGGCCGTCGGGATTCTCACTGGGCGTAACCGTGCAGCCGGTGCGCCTGGAGGACGGCCGCTTCGGACTGTTGGTATTGGGCGTCGCGCCCGCCAGTCCGGCGGCTTTCGCGCCGCTATGGACGGGTGACGTGCTCATTGGCGCGAACGGGCGGGCGTTCCGCTCCACCGACGATCTGCATCAGGCTCTGGAGGATGCCGGCGGCCTGATCCACATCCAGTTCCTGCGCGGGGACCGCGCTCACCTGCGGGAGGTAGCGATTCGCTTGGGCCATCAGGTGGCGGAGGCGGCGTGACACGCCTGCTGATCGCGGCGCCTTCCGCGATCGTGCGGGCCGGCCTGGAATCGATGGCGGCGGCCGGGACCGGCATCGAGATCGTGGGCGCCAGCGATCTGGCCGGCCTCGCCGCGGGTATTGAAAAACATCAACCGGATGTCGTGCTGGCGGCCGTGGAATCGCACGCCGAGCAGGCGCCGGAAGAATTACTGGCGCTGTCAGGCCGCGCCGGGGGACCGGCCATCGTCGTATTGGCGCCCGATCTGCAACCGGCGTGGACCGGCGAAGCGCTCAGGTCCGGCATACGCGCGCTGTTGCCTGGCGACCTGGGTCCGCGTGAAATTCTGTCGGCGGTGGAGGCCGCCGCCGCCGGGTTGATCGTGCTGCATCCGCAGGATCTTACGCTGTTCGCAGCGGACCGGCCGGTGCCGGCCTCCCCCGCACAAGCGCTCAGCCCGCGCGAGGTCCAGGTGCTGTCCATGCTGGCCGAGGGTTACGGCAATAAGACCATCGCCTGGAAGCTGGGCATATCCGAACACACCGCGAAATTCCACGTGGCATCCATCTTGAGTAAACTCAACGCCGGCACGCGGACGGAAGCGGTGACCCAGGGCATCCGGCGCGGCTTGATCATGGTTTAGTTACTTCAGCTCGGCCATCATGCCGGGCAGGCTCCAACTCATCTGCATCCCGTTGGGCGACCAGCCGAACTCGGCGATCATCACCTTGCCCACTTCGTCCTGCGTCTTACCTTCCCGGATCAGCCCGGTGGCGCGGTTGCACAGCTTCTCTACATTGTCGCGATACTTCTGCAAGCCCGCTTTGTCGGTCACCGGACCGTGGCCGGGGATGACCGTGTCGAAATCAAGCTGCAGCACGCCGTCCAGAGTCTGGGCCCAGGACTTCAGGCTGCCACCGCCCGTGTAATCGATCAAAGGCGTGTTGCCGGCCATCAGGTCGCCGGTGTGCACCGTCCGCAGAGCCGGGAAATATATGACGGCGTCGCCATTGGTGTGGCCGCGGCCGAAGTAACGGGCGCGCACCTCTTTGCCGCCGAGATAGACGGAACATTCCTGGTCGAACACCACCCGCGCCGGCGCCATGTCCGCGGGCGCGTTGGGCTGCTTGTGGTTGACGATGTTGGCGCGCGCGTTGGCCGTCGAGATGATCTCGGCGGTGGGCAGGAATTTGACGTTGCCGCCGCTATGATCGGAGTGGTGGTGCGTGGTGAGCACGTACTTCACGGGCTGGTCGGTGACGCTTTTCACCTTCGCCATGATGCCTTCGAAGTCCTGCTCGAATTTGTCGTCCACCAGCACGACGCCTTCGCCCGTCACGTACACGGCCACATTGCCGCCGTCGCCTTCGATCTCGTAAAGATCGCCTTTGATCTTGTTGAGGGTCAGCCCCGGGGCTCTGCCCTGGTTCTGCGTATATGCGATCCAACAGCCGGCCAGCAGCAGCGCGCCCGCGGCAATCCGTGTGACACTTGTGCGGTTCATCCGGGCCACTATATCAGATCCTGCGCTATGGTGGGTTTCATGGACTGGCATGCAAAGGTACGATTTCCAGGCGAAACTGCGCGCTACCGGACGGCTCGCGACAAGTTACTGGCCGCCGAGCGCGGCCTGCGCCAACAGGTGGAACAGGTGGCCCGCATGCGCCGCAAACTGCCGTTAGGAGGCACGCTTCCCGAGGACTACGTGTTTGCGGAAGGCGCGGCCGACCTGGCGGATGCCGCCACCCCGCGGCCCGTACGGCTTTCCGAGCTTTTCCGGGAGGGTTGCGACACACTGGCGCTCTACAGTTTCATGTTCGGCCCGGCTATGAAACAGCCGTGTCCCATGTGCACGTCGTTTTTGGACAGCTTGAACGGCGCCGCGCCGCACGCCGCGCAGCGGATCAACCTGGCCGTGGTAGCCAAATCGCCCATCGCCCGCATTCGCGACTTTGCGCGCGGCCGCGGATGGAACCATCTCCGGCTGCTCTCCTCGGCCGCCAACACCTACAACCGCGACTATCACGCCGAGACCGAGGATGGCGGACAATTGCCCCTGCTCAATGTATTTGTGCGCCGCCAGGGAGAGATCCGCCATTTTTACGCGACGGAACTGTTGTTCGCACCGCCCGCGCGCGGACAGAACGAGCGCCACATCGATATGATGTGGCCGCTGTGGAACCTGCTCGATCTGACCCCGGAAGGCCGCGGCGCCGACTGGTTTCCGCGGCTTAGCTACTGACCTTGCTCTCGAGTTCCGCCCAACGCGCGTAGAGCTTTTCGACTTCGCGTTCCGCGGCTTCGACGCCTTCGTACCGCTGCTGCAAGGCGAAGGGATCCGTCACCACCTCGGGCGCCTGCAGCGCCGCACGGGCGGCTGCCAGCACGTGCTCGGCTTCCAGGATGCGCTGTTCCATCTGTTCGAACTCACGCGCTTCCAGGTACGACAGCTTCTTGCGGGTCGATGAGGCGGCCGGCTGCGGCGCAGGCGCGTCCTTCTGAACCCGCGCCGGCCTTGCCGAGCGGGCGAACTCCCACTGCGAGTAATCGGCGTACAGCCCCGCGCCGCCTTCGCCGTCGAGCCCCAGCACCGCCCTGGAGACCCGATCCAGCATATAGCGATCGTGGGTCACCAGCACCAGCGCGCCCGGAAAATCCGTCAGGCTCTCCTCCAGCACTTCCAGTGTGGGGATATCCAGATCGTTGGTGGGCTCGTCGAGCAGCAGAACATCGGCGGGCTGCAGCATCAGCCGCGCGATAATGATGCGTGCCCGTTCGCCGCCCGAAAAACGGCCCACCGGCGTATCCAACTGCTCCGGCCGGAACAGGAAGCGCTTCGCCCATCCGGCGACATGAATCGCGCGATCGCGGTAGATAACGCTGTCGCCGTGCGCGCCCAGGCCTTCGCGCAAGGGCGCGGCGGGATCGAGTTGCTCGCGGCCCTGGTCGAAGTACACCACGCGCAATCCTTCGGCGCGCTCGATGATTCCCGTGTCCGGTTCGATCTCGCCCTTCAAGATACGCAGCAGCGTGGTCTTGCCGCTGCCGTTGGGACCGGCGAGACCCAGCCGTGTCCCGGGCGTCAGCGAGAAGCTCAGATCGCAAAACAAGCGGCGGCCGCCCAGGCTCTTCGCGATCATTTCACCTGCGATCAGTTTCCTGGTCTTACGCCCCGAAGCCGTGAAATCGATGGTCGCGGTGGCCTTCTGGTTGCGCGCGGTCACCTCGGCCAACTCGTCCATCAGCGAGTGCGCCGCGTCGATTCGCGCCCGCGACTTGCCGGTGCGCGCCTTGGGTCCGCGGCGCAGCCATTCCACTTCACGCCGCACTTTGTTGGCGAGCGAAGCCTGCTGCTCCGATTGCGCTTCCAGAAATGCTTCCCGCTTCTCCAAAAAGTCGGCGTAGGCGCCCTCCGCCCGGAACAATCCATCCGGGTAGACGCGATTGATTTCCGCAACTTCCGTAGCCACGTTGTCGAGGAAGTACCGGTCGTGGCTGACCACCACCGACGCGAACGCCGCCGTTTCCAGCAGTTTCTCCAGCCAGAGGATGCCTTCCAGATCGAGGTGATTGGTAGGCTCATCGAGAAGCAGCAGATCGGGATTGCGGATCAACTCGCGCGCGATCGAAAGGCGCCGCTTCCAGCCGCCGGAGAGCGTATCCACCACCGCGCTGCCATCCGTGAAACCAGCTTTGCCCAGCGTGACGCTCACCGCGGCGGCGCGCTCGGCAGCGTCCGACCCGTGCGCCGGCAGCGCATCCTCGAGCACCCGGCCCACGCTCATGCCGGCAGCGAATTCCGGTTCCTGCGACACGTATGCGATGCGGGTCAGCTTGCGTACCGTGCGCGTGCCGCTGTCCGCCTCCAGCACCCCGGCCATGATCTTCAGCAGCGTGGACTTGCCGGAGCCATTCGGCCCGATCAAGCCCAGCCGCTCGCCTTCGGAGATGTGAATGGTAATGTTGGAAAACAGAGGCGCAGCGCCGAACGACTTGCCGGCGCCCGTCAACGAAAGCAACGGCGCGGGCATCAGTTTCAGGATAACCTAGTAAGGTGCTGTATCTCCTGTACGCGATCGAGTTCCTGATCGCCCTCATCGCCACCTACACGGTATGGAGTCAGGTCGGCGGGCAAGGTCATCTGGACATGATGGCGTGGTATTGGAAATTGTCACTCGGCGTGGGTATCTCTTTCGCGACCGTGAAAGCCACCGCCGCCGCGGTGTCTACGCGGCGCGCCTGGAACTCGCGCACCCTGCGATGGATCTCGCTCATCCTGGCGCTGGCGATAGCCTGCGGCGCGGTGACGTTTTACTATCACATGACGGAGCCGGCGGATGACGAAGAGGACAGCGCCCCGACCTCCCAGACGGCCTTATAAAGTCAGTCCGCTTCCACGGCGCGAAGATAGTCCTGGAGTGTCTTGCCGGCCTCCTCGCTGAAACGTGCGCCTGTCGGCTCGCACGCGCACACCCGGTCGAGGCGGAAACTGCGGAAAGCATGGCGCAGCTCGCACCAGGCCCCCAGCGTCCATACCGATCCCCAGAAAGTCAACGCCAGAGGCCGGACCAATCGCTGCGTCTCGTCGCCGGTCTCGCTTCGATAAGTCAGGCGCAGCACGCTGTTGTCGTTAATGGCCAGGCGGACCGTCTCGAGTAAGCCATCGATCGCGTGGTGCAGGTTGAAACGCGGAGCGTAGATCTGGGGACGCTCGACTTCGCCGCGGCGGCTTTTGGGCAGCGCCAGGGTGACCTTATCCAGCGCCGGGACCGCAGCCGCGCGCAGTTTCGGACCGCCGAAAGCCTGCACCATCCGCAGGCCCACTACCACCGCCTCCACTTCCTCACCGGTGAACATGAGCGCGGTCAGTTCGAATGACCGGTCGACGCCGTAGCCGACGCCCGCCTCACCCTTGATCGGAATGCCGGATAACGAAAGGTCGCGCACATCCCGATAGATGGTGCGTTCCGAGACGCCCAGGAAATCCGCCAACTGGGCCGCCGTAGTGAGCCGCCGCGCTTTCAGGTGCTGCACGATCTGAAAGAGCCGGTCGGCGCGCCGCATCAAGGCTGTCTTATGCGGACGCTTTGGCGGGCAGGTCCCGCAACACGGCATCCAGCACGCCGTTGACGAACTGGACCGACTCTTCGTTGGAGTAGCGCCGCGCGAGTTCCAGGGCCTCGTCGATCACCACCGCGGCGGGCGTATCCAGATACGACATCTCGTAGACCGCCAGCCGCAGAATGTTGCGGTCCACCGTGGGCATGCGTTCAATCCGCCAGTGTTCGGCGTGCTGCGTGATCCGCTGATCCAATTGCTCGACGTGTTCCACGGCGCCCGTCACCAGTTGATCGACGAATGCGTCGCGCTGCGGCCGGGTGCGGCTCTCTTCCGAGTAGAGCGTATCGAAGTAAGCGGCGGTGGCTTCTTCCACCGGCTGCCGGCGCACATCCCACAAGTAAAGGATTTGCAGAGCTCGCTGGCGCGACCGGCGACGGGAGGGCATCAGCGTGCCTGGCGCAACTGCCGCATCAGGTTCGCCATCTCGATGGCGGCCATGGCGGCATCGAATCCCTTGTTGCCGCTCTTGGCGCCCGCGCGATCGATGGCCTGCTCCAGCGTGTTGCACGTCAGGACGCCGAACGCCACCGGCACGCCGCTGGCCGCGGCTGCGTGCCCGATGCCCTTGACGGCCTCGCTGGCCACGTAGTCGAAATGCGGCGTGTCGCCCCGGATCACCGCCGCCAGGCAGATAATCGCGTCGTGCCGCTTCTGCCGGACTAACTCGCCCACTACCACTGGCAATTCCCACGATCCGGGAACCCGCACGACTTCCACAGCGTCCGGCTGGCCGCCGGTGCGCGTGAGCGCGTCCAGCGCGCCGCTCAAGAGACGTTCGCTGATGAAGCTGTTAAAGCGGCTGATGACAATCGCAAACTTGAGCCCCGCCGCTGTCAGTTGACCTTCGATCACTTTCGGCATGTGTCACTTTCCCGCAAACGCCGCCGCCCGCTTCTCCAGGAACGCGCGCGTGCCTTCGCGTTTGTCTTCCGTAGCGGTGGTCAGGCCGAACGCCGCCGCTTCAAATTGCAAGCCCTGCTCCAGACCCGCCTCCAGGCCCACATCCACGGCCTGGAGCGTCAGGCCCACCGCCAGCGGAGCGTTCGCCAGCACTTTGCGCAGCCATTGCCGGCTGAATTCCAGCAGTTCGGTCTGCGGCACCACGTGGTTCACTAGTCCCATGCGATGGGCTTCCGCAGCCGTCACGGGCTCGCCCGAGAGCAGCATTTCCAAGGCGCGGCCACGGCCCACCAGGCGCGGCAGGCGCTGCGTACCGCCATAGCCCGGCAGGATTCCCAGTTTGACTTCGGGCTGGCCCATGCGCGCATTCTCGCTCGCCACGCGCACGGCGCACGACATGGCCAGTTCCAGTCCACCGCCCAGCGCATAACCGTTAATGGCCGCCAGGGTCGGCTTGGCCAGCATCTCGATCGCACGAAAAACGCGCTGGCCGCGCTCGGCGTAGGCTTGCGCCTCGATGGGCGTGAGCAGTGCGAGCTGGTTGATATCCGCCCCCGCGACGAAGGCTTTTTCTCCGGCGCCGGTAATCATCAGCGCGCGTACGGCGGCGTCGCCCCCCACGCGCTCGACCGCATCGCGCAGTTCGAGCACCGTCTCACTGTTCAACGCGTTTAGTTTCTCCGGCCGGTTCACCGTGAGCTGCGCGATGCCCGCGCCGTCCACTTCAAACCGGATGTTGCTGTACGACATATATGGGATAATCTGTAAAGGCAAGACACACTTGCCCCACCGCAACATCATACCGCATGGACCGCGAATTCATCCGCAATTTCTCCATCATCGCGCACATCGATCATGGGAAATCGACGCTGGCCGACCGCCTGCTCGAAGCCACCGGCGCCCTCTCGCAGCGCGAGATGATGGAGCAGGTCCTCGATTCCATGGACCTGGAGCGCGAGCGCGGCATCACCATCAAGGCGCACGCGGTCCGCTTGAATTATCCGGCCAGTGACGGCCAGACCTATCAACTGAACCTGATCGACACGCCCGGCCACGTGGATTTCTCCTACGAAGTGTCGCGCAGCCTGCAGGCCTGCGAAGGCGCGCTGCTGGTGGTGGATGCGTCACAGGGCGTGGAGGCGCAGACCCTCGCCAATACCTACCTGGCGCTGCATCACAATCTGGAGATCATTCCGGTCATCAACAAGATCGATCTGCCGGCCGCCGAACCGGAGCGCATTCGCGAGCAGATCGAGTCGGTTATCGGGCTGGATGCTTCCGGCGCCATCCTGGTCAGCGCCAAGCAGGGGACCGGCATACATGACGTGCTGGAAGCTATTGTGCACCTGGTGCCGCCGCCCAAGGGTTCACCGGAGTCGCCGCTGCGCGCGCTGATCTTCGACTCCTGGTTCGATCCTTACCGCGGCGTGATTATTCTGACGCGCATCGTGGACGGCCGCCTGCGCAAAGGCCAGCGCATCCGTCTGTGGTCCAGTTCGTCCAGTTCGCAGGTTTACGAGGTGGAAGGCCTCGGTTACCAGGCGCCCAAAGCTACGCCGTGCGACGAGCTTTCCGCGGGCGAAGTGGGATTCGTGTTCGCCAACATCAAGACCGTCTCCGACGCCCGTATCGGCGACACGATTATCGATCATGACGATCCGGCCGCCGAACCGCTGCCCGGTTTCGAAGAGATCAAGCCCATGGTTTTCGCCGGCCTGTATCCGGTGGAATCGCACGAGCACGGCCTGCTGCGCGACGCGCTCGAAAAGCTGCGCCTGAACGACAGCGCTTTTAATTTCGAGCCGGAGAATTCCGTCGCGCTGGGCTTTGGCTTCCGCTGCGGATTTCTGGGTCTGCTGCACCTGGAGATCGTGCAGGAGCGTCTGGAACGCGAATTCGATATCGACCTGATTACCACCGCGCCCGGCGTACGTTACCGGGTAACTACGACGACCGGTGAGGTTATCGAAGTCGATAACCCGACTAAGTTCCCGGATCCCTCGGGCATCCGTCAGATCGAAGAGCCGATCATCCTGGCCACGGTAATTACCCGCGAGGAGTATCTGGGCGGCATCTTGAAGCTGCTCGAGGAGAAGCGCGGCGAACAGAAAAAGTTCGAACATATAGGCAGCGGCCGAGTGTTGCTCGAATACGAACTGCCGCTCAATGAGATCGTGCTGGATTTCTACGACCGGTTGAAATCTTCGTCGCGCGGCTATGCCTCGCTCGATTATCATCTGGCCGGCTACCGTGTTTCCCCCATGGTGAAGCTGGACGTGCTGGTGGCGGGCGATCCGGTGGACGCGCTCTCGATGATCGTGCACAAGGACGTCGCCTACGAGCGCGGCAAGATCCTGATCGAGCGCATGCGTAAGCTGATTCCCCGCCAGATGTTCGAAGTGGCGCTGCAGGCCGCCATCGGCAACAAGATCATCTCCCGCGAAACCATCCCCGCCATGCGCAAGAACGTGCTGGCCAAGTGCTACGGCGGCGATATCACGCGCAAGCGCAAGCTGCTGGAGAAGCAGAAGGAAGGCAAGAAGCGCATGAAGCGCGTCGGCCGCGTGGAGATCCCGCAGGAAGCGTTCCTGGCGGTGCTGAAAGTGGGTAGCGAGGAGGCGGAGTAGCCGGTGAATATCGAATGGGTGCGGCGCTACTGCATGTCTCTGCCCCAGGCGGCCGAGACCGTGCAGTGGAACAGCCTGGTCTTCAAAATTGCCGGCAAAATATTCGCCATCCTGGCGCTGGAGCCTGCTAACACGTGGCTGTCGTTGAAGTGTACGCCGGCCGAGTTCGCGGACTTGACCGAGCGGCCCGGAATCATACAAGCGCCCTACCTGGCCCGCAACCAATGGGTCGCCCTGGAGACGGAAGACGCCCTGACTCCGGCTGAGATCAAGCGCCTGCTGCGCGGATCTTATACCCTGGTCGTGGAGAAACTGCCCAAGAAGACGCGCGCCGCTCTGCTAAGATAAAAAGATCCGCGGAGGTTCCACCAGCATGGCCAGTCCTACGCCACAACTGTCTTTTCGCGACGTGTTGAAGATTCAATCCGTCCGCCGGCTTTGGCTCGCCCAATTAATCAGTATCTTCGGCGATTTTCTGGCGATCTTCGCCGTGTTCAGCTTTGTAACATTTAAACTGCACGGCACCGCCACGCAAGTCAGCATGATCCTGGTGGCATACCTGCTGCCTCTGGCCGTGGTCAGCCCGCTCGCCGGTGTCTACGTCGACAAATGGAACGTCAAGTGGACCATGATTTCGAGCGACCTGATCCGCGGCGTGCTGGTCCTTGGCTTGATCTTCGTGCACGATCTCAACGCCATTTACGGCATCTTCTTCGCGCTCAGCACGGTGTCGGCGTTCTTCGTACCGGCGCAGTCGGTAGCCGTCCGCGCCATAGCGCCTGCCGCCGGATTGCTGGCCGTCAACGGACTGATGTCGCAAGCGGTGCAAGGCTCGCAGATCATCAGCCCGGCCGTGGCCGGCCTGCTGGTCCAATGGTTCGGCGCCAAGGCCTGCTTTCTTTTCGATAGCTTCAGCTTCTTCTTTTCGGCCGCCATGGTGATGACCCTCGCCATACACCGCGCGCCGGCGCCGGGCACGGCTGCCAGGTCCGTGCTGGCCTCGATGCGGCAGGGCTTCGGCTTCATTTTCACGCATGCGGTGATCTCATTCGTGATTCTCTCCATGACCGCGGGCATGTTCGCCGTGCGCTGCTTCGGAGCGCTCCTCTCGGTCTACGTGCGCGACGTGTTGGTCTCCAACGCCGCCCTTTACGGAACGCTCGGTTCGCTGATCGGTGTCGGTATGATCGCCGGCACGCAGTTAATCCATCGCGCCGCTTCGCGCGTTCCGCAGCAATTCATGGTGATTTACGGCCTGGCCGGCATGGGCGCTGCCGTGCTGGTGACGGCGGTATTCGGCCGCATCTCCACCACCGCCCTCGGCATGCTGGGCCTGGGTTTCGGCGCCGCGTTCATCATGGTGCCGTCCCAGACCCTGCTGCAACAGGAGACGCCCCACGCGCTGTTGGGACGTGTCAGCAGCAGCCTCATGTCGCTGCTGGCGATGTCGCAGGTATTCGCCATGTTTGTAGCCGGACCGGTGGCGCAGCAGTTGGGCATCCGCAACCTCTATTTCGGCAGTGCCGCCATGTTGGGAGTTGTCGGCGCCGTGGGTTATGCTTGGCTGCGTAAGCCCAAGGAGAACGACCCATGTCTCGAAACGCCCGAGCTTTCCTGATCCCGCTGCTGCTGCTGCCGGCCGCCGCCCGCGGCCAATTGGTCGAGGAATACAATCCGCCCAAGGCCAACTGCTGCCTGTTATTCCAGGCACGCAACCTGACCGGGCAGCTTGAGGACTGGAACCAGCTCGGCCGCTATAGCCAGGATAACGAGCGTTTGAAGTCCCAAGCCGCCGAAGCGGGCCGGGTCGTTTTTCTGGGGGATTCCATTACGGATGGCTGGCGGCTGACGCAATCGTTTCCCGGCAAGCCTTACGTCAATCGCGGAATCAGCGGCCAGACCACGCCGCAGATGCTGGTGCGCATGTATCCGGACGTGATCGATCTGAAACCCGCCGCGCTCATCATTCTCGCCGGCACCAACGATATCGCCGGCAACACCGGTCCCGAGACGGCCACCATGATCGAGGAGAACTTACGCGCCATGACCGAACTGGCGCAGGCGCACGGCATCAAGGTGATCCTCTGCTCGCTGACCCCGGTAAGCGACTACACCCGGTTCAAACAGACGGTGAACCGTCCCCCGGCCGACATCCTGAAGATCAATGCCTGGCTGCGCGAATATGCCGGCCAGGTGCACGCCGGATTCGCTGACTATTATGCCGCCGTGGTGGACGACAAGGGCATGTTCCGTGACGGATGCTCCGGCGACGGGCTGCATCCCAACGGCAAAGGCTATGAGTTGATGGCGCCGATAGCCGAGACGGCCATCGAGAAGGCGCTGAAATAAGACGGGAAGCGCACCATGGCGGATTTGGTAAAACTGGGCCGCTCCGGGCCGATGGTCTCCCGCATGGGTCTGGGTTGCATGGGGATGTCGGGCATGTACGGTCCCAGCGACGAGACCGAATCCATCGCCACCATCCACGCCGCCATCGACGCCGGCATCAATCTGCTCGATACCGGCGATTTTTATGGCATGGGTCACAACGAGATGCTTCTGGGTACCGCCCTGAAAGGCCGGCGCGGCCGCGTCCTGCTATCGGTGAAATTTGGCGCGATGCGCGCACCCAACGGGGCGTGGCTCGGTGTGGACGGCCGCCCGCAGGCAGTCAAGAACTTCGCAGCGTACAGTCTGCAGCGGCTGAAGACGGATCATATCGACATCTATCGTCTGTCGCGAGTGGACCCCGCGGTGCCCATCGAAGAGACGGTCGGCGCGATTGCCGATCTGATCCGCGCCGGGCACGTGCGGTACGCCGGCCTGTCGGAAGCCGGGGTAAAAACCATACGGCGCGCGCATGCCGTCCAGCCTGTCTGCGATCTGCAGATCGAATATTCGCTGATCAGCCGCGGCATCGAGCCCGCCATTCTGCCAACCCTTCGCGAGTTGGGCATCGCGGCTACCGTTTACGGAGTCTTGTCCCGCGGCCTGCTGAGCGGCTCGCGGCCGGCCTCCAGCGGCGATCTGCGCGCCTATTTTCCGCGATTCGTGGGCGCCAACTACGAACGGAACGTGAAGCTGCTGGCCGCCCTGGACGCCTTCGCCAGCGAACGGAATCTGACGCCAACACAAGCGGCCATCGCCTGGGTGTTGAGCAAAGGCGAGGATATCGTTCCGTTGATCGGCGCGCGCACCCGGGCACAACTGGCGGAAGCGCTGACCGCGCCGAGCATCCGGCTGAGCGGCGACGACTGCGCCGAACTGGAGCGGATCGTGGATCCCGCCGCGGTCGCCGGCACGCGCTACGGCGACGAACAGATGGCCATGCTCGACAGCGAGCGCTGACGCCGCCCGCAATTTCGGATACACTGGTCCTTCAGCCACAGGAAAGGCACAAAGTATGTCCGACAATCAAGATGCTGTCAACCGTAGAGATTTCATGGTTAAGACCGCAGTCGCGGCCGGCGCCCTGGGAGCCGCCAAGGGACTGTTCGCCAAAGGCGCTCGTGCGGCGGCGACCGGGCGGGTGCTGGGCGCCAACGACATGATCAACGTAGGCGTCATCGGCGTCGGCGGGCGCGGCTCTTATCTCGCCGGCCAGTTCTCCAGGATCGGCGAGGACACCGGCAAGTGCAAAGTGGTCGCCGTGGCCGACGTTTACGAGAAGCGCAAGAAGGAAGCCGCCGACCGCCACAAGTGCGACGGCTACCTGGACTACCGCGAGATCATCAACCGGTCGGATATCGATGCGGTGGTCGTGGCCACCCCGGATCACTGGCACGCCCCCATCGCCCTCGAGGCGCTGGACCACGGCAAGGATGTGTACCTCGAGAAGCCCATGTGCCACACCGTCGAGGAAGCGCGCCATCTGTCGCAGACCGTCAGGGAAACCAAGCGCGTCCTGCAGGTGGGATCGCAGACCACCTCGGCCCTGCAGTGGCACGTCGCCAAGAAATACATCGCCGACGGCGCCATCGGCAAGATGATCATGAGCCAGGGTTCCTATCACCGCAACTCCAAGGAGGGCGAATGGAACTGGCCCATTGACAAGGACGCCGGTCCGGACGGCAAGGGCGAGAACTACATCGACTGGAAGATGTGGCTGGGCAAGGCGCCCAAGCGGCCGTACGATGCGGACCGCTTCTTCCGTTTCCGCAAGTATTGGGATTATTCCGGCGGCATCGCCACGGACCTGTTCTTTCATGTGGTCGCGCCCTTGAATATCTGCTGGTCCGAGCCGCAGTTCCCCAGCCGGGTCACCGCCAGCGGCGGCATTTACGTTTTCAAGGACGAGCGCGAAGTTCCCGATACGTTCCACCTGATGGCCGAATTCCCGGCCGGCCATTCGCTGGTGCTCAGTTCGACGATGGCCAACTCGCAGCATATCCCCGGCCTCATTCGCGGCCACGAAGGTACCATCATCATGGTGGATCACGGCATGTTCGAAGCGCCCACCGACCATATCACCCTGCGGCCCGAGCGCCGGGTGATCGACGACGCGTACAAGGCCAAGTTCGGCGACGATGTGGAAACCAAGATCCCGGTGGAAAAGAAGAGCGACATCGTGGCCCACATCACCAACTTCCTCGATTGCATGCACACCCGCGAGAAACCCACGCTGGATGTGGATACCGGCTTCCATGCGCAGGTGACCATTTCCATGGCCGTGCAATCCTACCGCGAAGGCCGCGTCCTCTACTGGGACGACAAGAACCAGAAGGTGGTCAACAAGGCGGTAAAAGCATAACTTCCGCTTGAATCGGGGCGGCCGGCAGAGCATCTATACAAGGCATGAAAAAGCTGCTCTGTATTGTTGCTCCCATTCTCGCCGCGGCCCCGATGTTCGCGGGCACGCTGACCCAGGGCGAGCGCGACCAGGCGATCGCCGAGTTGACTGCCAGCCGCCAGGCCTTTCTCGATTCGGTGGCCGGCCTTTCCGCCGCGCAATGGAACTTCAAACCCGACGAGAAGACCTGGTCGGTATTCGAGTGCGCCGAGCATATCGCCTTGAGCGAGGATCTCATTTTCGGCAACATCGCCAGGATCATGCAGGGTCCGCCGAATCCGGATAAAACCGACGCTGTGACGGACGAGTTCATTCTGAAAGCGGTCGTGAACCGGACGCAGAAGTTTCAGGCGCCTCCACCGCTACAGCCCAAGCATACATTCGCCACGCCGCAGGAGTTGCTGGATCACTTCAAGGCCAGCCGGGAAAAGACCATCGCCTACGTACGCGACACACAGGACGACCTGCGCAGCCACCATTTCGATCATCCGGTTCTGAAAACGATGGATGGCTACCAGTGGGTCCTGCTGCTCTCGGCGCATAGCCAGCGGCATACGGCCCAGTTGAACGAAGTGAAGGCGAATCCGAACTTCCCGAAGGAATAAGAGTTGCCGCTACCGGGTCGTCCGACGTTGCCGGCGCTGCGCCGGCCGTCTTTCGCCGCGGGGTTGGCGGGTCCTGCCGGGGAGATCCCAGGAGAGGTTGTCATAAATCTCCACCTCCTGGTCGTCGTAAAGGGGCCAAAATCGGTTCGGGGGAGTCATGGAAGTAATCCAAACGTGCCCCGCAGGAGGTCCTGAAGGGTACACTTCCATTATACCGGACCCTCCGATCTAAATTACGCAACGCCAAGTAATTGATTTTAAAGACTAATCTGAGTGCAAAGCACGCGCCGGTTCGACGGATGTAGCGCGCTGCGCCGGCACATAACAGGCCAGCGCCGCCACTGCCATAGCCAACGCCGCGACCGCCAGGTAGGTCAGCGGATCAGCCGCGCGGACCTGGTAGAGCAGGCTCCACAAGACGCGGCCCAGCACCAGCGCTCCGGCCAGCCCCAGGACCACGCCCAGCAGCGCGAGCCGCACGCCCTGCCGCAGCACCAGCGCCAAAACGTCGCCGGGTTTGGCGCCCAAGGCCATCCGCAGGCCGAATTCGTGAGTGCGCCGGCTGACCGAGTACGAGATCACTCCATAGATGCCGATGGCCGCGAGCGTCAGCGCCAGGCCGGCAAACAACATCACCAGAAAGAGCGCGAAGCGCGGCAGCGAGATGTTGGCGTCCGCGATGCTGTCCATCGGTCGGATCTCGGCCACCGCCAGCGTCGGATCGAGCTGATGCACCGCCTCGCGCAGATCGTTGGCCAGCAACCCGGCGTCGGAAATGCCGCGCAACACCACGGACATCTGGTTGACGTAGATGGGGGTCTGTTCGATGGGCCACCACATGGAGTTCTGCGCCTCGGGGCTGTCCGGGCGGTCCTTCACATCGCCCACGATGCCGACAACCGTCAGCCAATCCTGCGGCTTGGGGTGGTCCTCAAAGGTGATGCGCTTTCCGACGGCATCCTCGTCCGGCCAATACCGGCGCGCCATAGCCTGATTAATGATCATCACCGGCGGGGCTTTCGCCGTGTCGCTCCCGGCGAAGAAGCGCCCGCGCACCAGCGAAATACCCAGCGCGCGGAAATAATCCGGACTGGCGACGTGATACCGCGCGTGGAACTCCTGGTGCGGCGGCGGATTTTTGCCTTCGATGGTAAAGCCGCCGATGTTGTCGTCCCAGCCGGTCCAGGGCAGGTCCGTGCCGATGCCCGCGGCGCGGATGCCGGCGACCGAATCGAGGCTGGCGTTCAAACGGGTCCAGAAATGTACCATGTCGATCGGCTTGTAGGTTTTGTCGGGCAGGCCGATGGTCGCGGTGAGCAGGTGCTCCGGCCGGAAACCGGGATCGGTCCGCAGCAGGTTGACGAAGCTGCGCAGCATCAGTCCCGCGGCGGTCAGCAGCAGGCACGCCAGGGCGACCTCTCCCACCAGCAGCGTACTCCGTAGGCGCAGCGCGCCGCCGCCGCTGGTGGCGCCCCGCGCGCCCTCGCGCAGGCTCTCTTGCAGGTCCGTCCGCGCCGACTGCAGTGCGGGCGCCAGGCCAAATAGAAAACCGGTAGCCAGCGCGATCCCAGCCGTGAACGCCAACACCACTCCGTTGATCTGAATCGTGTCGGCGCGCGGGAATCCGGCTGGCAACAGCGCTACCAGCACGCGCACGCCTCCCGCCGCGATCAGAATTCCCAGGCCGCCGCCGATAGTGGCGATCAGGAGACTTTCGGCCAGCATCTGGCTGACCAGCCGCCATCGGTCCGCGCCCATGGCCGCCCGCACCGCCAGCTCGCGGCGGCGCACCGTAGCCCGCGCCAGCAACAGATTCGCGGCGTTGGCACAAGCGATCAGCAGCACCAGGCCGACCGCCCCCAGCAGGACCAGCAACAGGCGCCGGCTGGGCCCCACGATCTCGTCGTAGAGCGGCACGATTCGCGCCTGCCACCCGGATAATGCTTCGGGATGCACGCGGCGGAGCTCTGCGATCACTGTATTCATCTCCGCCTGCGCCTGTACGGCCGTGACGCCGGGCTTCAAGCGTCCCAGCACTTCCAGAAAGTGGGAGCCGCGCTCATTCGGATTGCCCTCGAAGGTAAAGGGCCACCACAGATCCACGGTCCGCCCCTGCGCCACGCCGTGATAGGAGTTCCCGGGGTGCTCGGTGTCCGGGGGCATGACGCCGGCCACGGTGAACGGCCGCGAATCCAGAACGATCTTCCGCCCGAGGATGTGCGGATCGGCGCCAAACCGCTCGCGCCACAAGCGGTCACTCAGGATCACCACCTGCCCGTTGCCGGGGATCTCGTCGTTGGCGTTGAATTCCCGGCCGCGCGCGGGCTGGATCCCCAGTGCATGGAAGTATCCGGCGGTGACCTTGAATCCGGTGAACCGTTCGGGCCGCCCCGCGCCGGAGAGCTGCAGGTCTCCGCGGGTGAAGCCGGCCAGCGATTCGAAAGAGCGGAGGCGGGCGCGGAAGTCGCGAAAATCCCAGGGGTTCAGCGGAAACTTGGGCCAGTTGGCATTATGGAAGAAAACCCGCGCGAGGCGACCCGCCTGCGGATACGGCAGGGGCCGCAACAGCACGCCGTCGATGACGCTGAAGATCGCGCTGTTGGCGCCGATCGCCAACGCCAGCGTCAGCACGATGACTACGGTAAAGCCGGGGTTGGCGCGCAGCATACGCAGGGCGTAGCGCAGGTCGCGGCGGAAGTTCTCGATGTGGTTGGTGCGTCGCATATCGCGGCACTCCTCCTGAATCTGGGTGTACCCGCCCAACCGCCGTATGGCGGCGCGGCGGGCTTCGGAGGGCGGCATGCCCGCGGCGATGTTCTCGGCGGTTTGCTGATCGAGATGGAAGCGCAGCTCGCGCTCCAAGTCACTTTCGACGCGCTCGCGCCGCACCAGGGTCCGCGACCGGAGCCTAAGGATATTCCAGAGCCTCACTCAGTCCTCCGCCATGCGGATCACCAGGCCGACGGCATTGGAGAGCCGCTCCCACTGCGCCAGTTCCTTGTTGAGCTGCGCGCGGCCGGCCTTGGTCAGTTCGTAGAACTTGGCTTCGCGCCCAGTTTCGGTCTTCTTCCAGAAAGATCGAATCCAGCCCTGCTGTTCCAGCCGGTGCAGCGCCGGGTAGAGGGCGCCCTGAGTAATCTGGAGGACGTCCTGACTGACCTGCTCGATGCGCTTGGCGATGGCCCAGCCGTGCTTCGGTTCGGCTGAGATGGTCCGCAGAATCAACAGATCGAGCGTGCCCTGGATGAGGTCGGATGGTTTGCCCATGAATACCTAAATGAATTACAATTCATGCCTAAACCATTTACAATACATCCGCCGTGGCGGCTCGTCAAGCCGCATCCAAAACCGAATCGAAATTCGCGCTTCTCGAATCCGTTTTCCGATAGGCTAAATAGGAGCATGCGGAGCTTGTGGGGCGATCTGCGGTTTGGCGCGCGGCTGCTGGCGCGAAGCCCGGTATTCACCATCACGGCGGCGCTCACTGCCGGTACTCGAAGTGCGGACCTTGCGCGAGGAGGTGGAAGCGTCCCTGTGGCAGGAGCGTCTGTTGGCGTGGCTTTCGATGATGTTCGGCGCCATCGCCGCGCTGGCGAGTGTCGGACTGTATGGCGCGCTGGACTACGCCGTCAAATCGCGCACGCGGGAAATCGGCGTGCGGATGGCTTTAGGAGCGTTGCCCGCGCGGGTGGTGGGTCTGTTCTCGCGGGAGGCCCTGCTCTTGACGGCCAGCGGGCTGGGTCTCGGCCTGTGCGCGTATGCGGCGGCGGCGATCTGGATCCGACGCGTACTATGATGTTCGGCAGTGGGAGCCGTGGGCGGTGGCTGCCGTGGTTTTGATTGTGATGCTGATGGCTGCAGTGGCGGTGTTGCCGGCGGCCTGGCGGGCAGCGCGGGTCGACCCGGCGTGGGCGTTGCGGGCGGAGTGACGGGGCGCCGGCTAAAGCCCGCCGCTATCCGACTTCTTCGGAATCTTGATGTCCAGCCGCTTGATCTTCTGATTCAGAGTGGATAGCGGCACATGCAGGCTGGCGGCAGCTTCGGTCTGGCTGCCGTTGTGCTTCTCCAGTTGCTCGATGATGACGCGGCGCTCGAAGTCGGCGACGATCTCAAACAACGAGGCGTCCACGGGGAGGGCGCCGCCTTCGCCGCGGCGCAGGCGCAGACCGCTCGACTGCAGCAGATGATCCGGCAGCACCTCCAGCGGCACAGCCGGTTCGGTGGCCAGCACCACGGCGCGTTCCACGACATTCTCCAGCTCGCGCACGTTGCCGGGCCAGTTGTGCTCCATCAGGATCTGGATCACCTCAGGCAGGAAGTACAGCACCGAACTGCCCTGTGGGTCGAGGAACTTCTCGTTCTCGCGGCAATACTTGGTAAAGAAGTGGCTGACCAGGGCCGGGATGTCTTCTTTGCGCTCGCGCAGCGGCGGCAGCACGATATTGATCACATTGAGGCGATAGTACAGATCCTCGCGGAATGTGCCTTCGTCCACGCGCTTCTTCAGGTCGTCGTTGGTGGCCGCCAGAATGCGCACGTCCACACGCACCGGCTCGGTGGCGCCCAGCGGGATGAATTCCCTCTCCTGCATGACGCGCAGGAGCTTGGCCTGCATGTCGGGAGCGACGGTGCCGATTTCATCGAAGAAGATGGTGCCGTGGTCGGCGACTTCGAAGTAGCCCTTTTTGCTCTGAATCGCGCTGGTGAACGCGCCTTTCACGTGGCCGAACAGGGTGGACTCCAGCAGATCGGCGGGCAGCGAGCCGCTGTTCACCGGCACGAACAAACGGTCGGCGCGCGGCGAATTGGCGTGGATGGCTTTGGCGATGAGTTCCTTGCCGGTCCCGGTTTCGCCGGTAATGAGGATCGTGGAGCGGCTGCTCGCGACCTGGCCCACCAGGTCCAGCAGGCGCAGCATGCGGTCGCTCTTGCCGATGATGTTGGGGAAGCTGTAGCGCTGCTTGAGGGCGCGTTTGAGTTGGGTGTTCTCGGATTCCAGGCGCCGCTTGGAGATCATGCGATCGATCTCGATGAGCAGCTTTTCGTTATCCCAGGGCTTGGAGAAGTAATCGTTGGCGCCCAGCTTCAGGGCCTCCACGGCGGCTTCCACCGAGCCGTAGGCGGTGATCATGAAGATGGGCGTTTCCCGGTCGCGCTCGCGGACTTCCCGCAGCACATCCATGCCGGAGCGGTCGGGCATCATCAGATCGAGCAGCACCAGATCGTACGCGCGTGTGCCCAGTTTGCGCAAGCCCTCGACACCGTTGGCGGCCATTTCGACGCTATAGCCTTCCAGGCTGAGCAGCGTGTCGAGACCCTCGCGGATATCCAGCTCGTCGTCCACTACCAGGATGCGGCCTTTTTCTTGGTTGGCTGCGATTTGTGGTGCGGTCATCTCAAGCGGCATTTACGGGTTGCCGGACGGCGTCGGCGGGGGGACGGCCGGCCATCCTCGACCAGGGTAACCGAATCTGGAAACGCGTGCCGCCGGGGCGGCTGGAAACTTCGATGGATCCCTTGTGCTCCTGAATGATCCCGTAGGTCACGGCCAGGCCCATCCCGGTGCCTTTGCGGGCGCCCTTGGTGGTGAAGAACGGATCGTAAATCTGGTGGATGTGCTCCGGCGGGATGCCGTGGCCGGTATCGGAAACCTCGATCCGCGCGCCGGAATCGTCCGCCCAGGCGCACACCGAAAGGACGCCACCGCCTTCCATGGCGTCGCGCGCATTCAGGAACAGGTTCAGGAACACCTGCTGCAATTTGCCGGCGTTGCCGTGTACCGGAGGCAAGCCGGCGGGGATATCCAGCTTCACCTGTATACCCACCTTCTGGATCTGGTGTTCCAAAAGCGACATCGTCTCGCGGATGACCTTGTTCAGGTCCACATCGCCGAACGAGGTGGTGGAAGTCCGCGAGAAGTTCAGCAGGGAATTGACGATTTCGCTGGCGCGGAAGGTCTGCTTGGCGATCTTGTCCAGCAGGATGGATTTCTGATCGTCGTTCCCCACCTGCTTGGCGAGCATCTGGGCATACGTCGAGATCACCGCCAGCGGCGTATTGACCTCGTGGGCCACCCCGGCGGCCAGGAGTCCGATGCTCGAGAGCTTGTCGGCCTGCACCAGGCGCTGTTCGAGTTCCGCGCGATCGGTGACGTCGTCGAAAATAATAAGCCGTCCGATCTGCTCGAAATCCTTGGAGACCAGCGGCGCGATGGCCACGTTGAGCGTGGCGCCGGCGAGGCAGTGCGAGCCGTTGTTGTTTCCGTTTCCGTTGATGGGCACCGGCTCGTGACTGGAGATGGCCGACAGTGCCGTGGGCGACATGACGAACTTATAGATGTGGTGAATGCCGGTTTCGCCGCGCACGCGTTCGAACTGCTCGGCCAGGCTGGCCGGGAACAACTCGGCCAGTTTGCGGCCCACCGCCGACTGGCGGGGAATGCCCGTGAGCTTCTCGATCTGCGTGTTCCAGCTCTCCACGCGGTCGTCCAGATCGGCCGCCAGGATCCCCACGTTGATGGACTCGACGATGTTCTCGCTGAATTCCTTCAGGCGTTCGTACTCCTCCATCTTGCGCTGCAGGGAGCGGTACAGGGTGGCGTTTTCGATGGCGATGCCGACATAACCCCCGATGGTGGCGAGCAGTTCCACGTCCACGGTGGAGAGGAAATCGCCGTCTTCGGTGCGGCTCACGCCCAGGTATGCGATGGTGCGGCCGCGCACCCGGCATGGCAGGTAGTAAGTGAGGTCCAGATCGGCGATGGCGGCGCGTACGCTGGGCGGCCAACTCCGCGACACCGCATCGAGCTGATGCCGCGTGCGCTCGAAGAAGATGAAGGGCTGCGGCAGATCCCAGTTCAGAAAGCTCAAATCCAGTTGATCGGGCGCGATCTCGGGCGGCCGCCGGCGGGAGCCCATGGACCTCTTCAGGTGGAAGGAGGGGGTCCCATCGGAGCGGTCTTCCGCCAAAAAGACCGCCATGTGCCGGATGGAGAGAGTCTGCAGCAGGCGGTCACAGACCGAGGACAGCATGGCGTCCATGTCGGTTTCCGAACTCAGCTCGCGGGCGAATTCGACCAGGGTGCGCCGGTAATCGTAGCGGTCGCGGTAGAAGTGCTTGTCAAGGCGTTCCTGAATCCAGTTGCGGATGGGCTGGAAGAGGAAGGCGGCCGCCAGCATCACGGTGATCAACCCGGTACTGCCGACATCCTTGAAGTTCTTTTGCACCAGGCTGCCCAGGGAGAAGACGATGCCGTAAAACGCCGCCAGCACGCAGAGGGTGGCGAGCGTGTAGGCGTAACCGCGGCGGAACAGGATATCGACGTCCATCAACCGGTAGCGCACGATAGCGTAGGCCAGCGTCAGCGGGATCAGCATCAGCGAAAGCACCGACAGCCGCATGTACTGGTTCGGCAGCATACCCAAGGCGTAGGGCGCGACGTACAGGATGGCAAAGGGCAGCACGCCGCAGAACGTTCCGTTCCGCAGCCACTTCAACTGCTGCCGCACGATGGGGTCTTCCGCCTTGCGGTATGCCAGGCTGAGAACCACGCCGCCCAACAGGTAGGGGACAATCAGCAGCGGCTGCCAGATGCGGTCGAGCATCCAGCGCAGTTCCACCAGGGATATGCCGACCCGCAGGGTGCCGGAGGTGATCCCCAGCCAAATGCCAAACAGGACCGCCGGAGGCAGATACAGCAGCGCTACACGGGCTTTGTTACGGAACCAGCGCGCTTCCGGAAAAGTCAGGCAGAAGTGCAGGAAGACGGTGGGCGCCAGCAGGCCGGCGGCCACATTCGAGAAGTAGACGACCTTGTCGAAACCGTTCAGCTTGCCGGTATAGTGGAAGCATCCCAGAATGAACGATACCAGGCACAAGATATAGAAATGCCGGGCCTTATGAGCGCTGCCCCGGCGGAAATAGACAAACAGGCCGATCAGCAGGTAGGCCGCTCCCACCAGATATTGGTAATTGACCGCCGGATCCGGCGGTACTTCCCGGATGTAGACGGCCGCCTTGAAATCGACGCCGTTCCGGCTGGCGGTATAGTCGGCCTTGTTCCAGGTCCCTACGGCCGCCAGGATCTGCGGCACGTCAATCGCTTTGCGGGTAGCGGCGCCGTTGATTTTGAGAAGCGTGTCGCCGGTCTTGAGACCCGCATGAGCGGCGGGACCATCCGGATCGACGTACAGCGCCTCCACGTGCTGGCCGCGATCCACCCACACGGCCCCGTCATCGGCCAGCCGGAAGCGGTGCTGTTGTTGGAAATTGATGCCGGCGGAGACGGCCGCGGCGATGGTGAGGATGGTCAGGATCGCCGTGGAGAGCTGAAATTTGAGTTCCTGGAACATTCACCCGCTCGCCCTGGGGCTACCGGCACACCTCACCCCAAGAGTGGCCTGTCCAGCACGTTTGGTGCCACCCTTCTTTCCCATAGTAGTAAATTTTTCTGTAACTTACAACGAAATCCAGGAATGGAAATTCAGAAATTGGGAGAAGCACTATGCGGAAGTGTAGGCACGCGGCTGTCAGCGTGTCCCGGATGCAACAGTTCCTGCTCGGTAATGCCGAGCACATCCTGCAGATATTCGCGCAATGCCATCCACACGAAAGCCGCCTCGGCGCAGATGAAGATGCTGAGCTAGAGCACCATCAGGGGGATGGCGCGGGGGATGTCCGTCACGGCGGTTCCGGCCAGGATATCGTCGGCCTTGGTGATGCCAATAAGTTGCGTGGTCTGGCGCCGGAGGCTGATGGAAGCGTCCAATTCGGCCTGGTAGCAGAAGACCATGGCCAGGGAGCCGAGAATTAATACCAAAGGAAGCCAAGCGGCGGCGGGCCTGGCGGCGTAGCAGCCACCCGCGCCGGGACAGAACATACTTCCGGCGATCCGGTGCCGGGAATAGAAGAGGAAGGCCAGGACCAGGAAGGCGAATAACGATGTACACACGGCGAGCAAGCCACGCTGCGCGGTGTAGGCCGGCACCAGCCGGAACGCTTCCGCGGGAATCGGGAGCGCGGCCACCACGATTGCCGAAACTCCCATGTAGCCCCTGAAATAGCGGGCGAATCCGCGCCCGTGATGAGGAATGATATTGAATTATCGCATCAATCGAGCGCCGGAAGTCCAGCCGCCATCCAGATACCCTCTAGATTTTGGCTTTGGGATATCTCTTTCGCATCCACTCGGCGAACGCCGGCGGGGCCGTCATGGTCGAAAGCCGGCCCTGGCGGACCAGGGACCAGTCGTCGAAAAGATGCCCCTCTTTGATCTCACGCAAGGTGGTGGGCGGCTCCAGACGAGTCACAAACTCAAAATCGGCCACCGTGAGCTTGTCGTCCTTTGGGTCGGTCCGCGGCGCGGATGCCACCTTGGCCAGGCCCACGACGGCGGCCTCGCCCTGGCTGTGGTAAATGAATACCTTGTCGCCGGCGCGCATTTCGCGAATGGCGCGCAGCGCTTGCGGGTTGCGGACGCCGTCCCAGACGGTTTTGCCGTCGCGCGCCAGATCGTCAACAGAGTAGGTCCCGGGATCGGTTTTGGCCAGGAAGTAGTTCATGGTTTTCTGGCATGGTAGCATTCCCTGGCTGCTTCTTGCGTTTTGCCCCGCCAACGGTTACCCTGGGATCGTTCGAAAGCTTGCCTGGCGTTGTATGGGAAGCTGGTGAAAATCCAGCACGGCCCCGCCACTGTAAGCGCGGAGGACCGGTCGCAGCTTGAGCCACTGTCCGCAGGGATGGGAAGGCTGACCGGCCCGTGGAAGCGCAAGTCAGGAGACCGGCCTGGCAAGAGTCCGGATTGCGGCTCTCGAGGGAGGAGCCTACAATGCGATTTCTTGTCTTATGGCTGGGGCTGCTGCCCGCGGCCGCCGCCACATCGATCACCGTTCACGGAAGCGTGCTCGACCCATCGGGTGCGGCCATCTCTGGAGCCCAGGTTTCCGCCGTCAACCGGCTGGGCGTCATCGCCCAGACCACTACCGATCCCGGCGGCGGTTTCACCTTGAAGATCGCCGCGGACAGCCGGGCACATCTTACCGTGACTGCGCCGGGCTTCGAGACCAGGAGCATTCCGCCCGCGGCGGAGCTCACAGTCCAACTCAATATCGCGCCGCAAGTGGATTCGATGCGGGTCGTCGGATCGGCGATCGACGCGCCCTTGAACGAGCAGGGCGGCAGCGTCACCATCGTGCCGCGCCAGGAGATCGCGGAGCGCAACGAAGGTCTGGCGGTGGATCTGTTGCGCTATCTGCCCGGCATCACCATTGGTCAGAACGGCAGCCCAGGCGCGGTCGCGGACATGTTCATCCGCGGCGGCGATTACAACTTCACGCAGGTGCAGATCGACGGCGTGCCGGTCAACATGTTCGGCGGCAGCTTCGATTTCGCGCACGTGCCCACCGATTGGCTGGAACGGGTGGAGGTGATTGAAGGGCCGCAATCCGCGGTCTACGGCGCGTACGCCAACAGCGGCACGGTCAATTTCGTGACCCGTTCGGCGGGGGATGAGCCGTACCTGGACGTCCTGGCCGAAGGCGGCACCTACCAGCAGCACCGTTTCGCTTTGGGCGGGGCAGGTGCTTTCCAGGGCTTCGGCATCTCGGCGTTTGTGTCACAAATGGGTGACAACGGTCCGGTGGCCAACAGCGACTATCGCAACGACAGCGTGGCGCTGCGCGTGACGCGTTCATTCGGCCGCCAGAACCTGTCGTTCGGCGGCGGTTACAACGCGAACGACGTGGGCGATCCGGGGCCGTATGGCTCCGATCCCGGGCATGACTTTCCGGGCCTGGATCCGATCAGCCGCGACAAGAACAACTTCTCGGATTACTATCTGCATCACCAGGCGGATCTCTCGCCGCACTGGCGGCAGGACACTTTCGGCAGCTTCTTTCTGGAGAACAGCGGTTATACCAGCCCTTACGGGTTCAGCTTCGAGCAGGATCTGCGCGGCCAGTTCGAAACCCGCGGCATCCTCAGTGTGACGCCGTGGTATACGGCAGCCGTGGGCGTGAGTCTGACCCGCGAGGAAGTGAAGAATACTTATATCAGCAACGATAATTTCGATCCATTTCCCATCCGCCGCGACGATGCCGGCATTTACTGGGAGAATCGCTTTCAGTTCGGCGGCCTGTTCCTGAATGCCGGCGTGCGGGGCGAGATCATCGGCACGCCATACATACCGGAGAATACCGCCTACGGCCGGCCGGCCTTCCTGGCTAACACGGAGACCAAAGTCAATCCCAAGCTGGCGGTCAGTTACGTGTTGCGTGCCGGCACGCGGCTGCACGCTTCCTTCGGCACGGGCATACGGCCGCCCGCGGGCCTGGAACTGGCGTTTACAGACAATCCGGCCTTGAAGCCCGAACGCACCGCCAGCCTCGACGCCGGCGCCGAACAGCGGCTATGGCGCGGCCGGCTGTCGCTGGACGCCACTTATTTCTACAACCGCTTCTACGATCTGATCGTGTCACTGGGCGGCGACCTGGCGGTGTTGAGCGCCTATCAGACGGCGAACCTATCCAATGCGCGCACCGAAGGCGCGGAGCTATCGGGCCGGCTGCGGCCGGCGCCCTGGATCTCGCTGGCGGCGTCTTACACCTACCTCGATTCCGCGGTGCTGTCGCTGAGCGGCTCCGCCGGGCTGGCGCCAATACCGTTCACGGTGGGCCAGGAACTGATCCGGCGGCCGGCTAATTCGGGATCATTCGTATCGACGTTCACTCACGGGCGATTCGCCGCGAATGTGACCGGCTACATGCGCGGTTCGGATCTGGACGTCGACCCCTATTACGGCGCTACCGCGGGCCTCTACCCCGGCAAAGGCTTCGTGAATGTGGGGATCAACCTGAACGTTCGCCTGGTGGACGGCGTGACCGCCTACGGAAACCTGCGCAACGCGCTGAATCAGTCTTACGAGGAAGTCCTGGGTTACCCGGCGCCCAAACTGAACTTTGTGGCCGGGCTGAAGTGGACTCTGGCCAAGGCGAAGTAAGTGGCGTCAGGCGTCGGGAGAAAGATCGAGGCGTTGTTCGTGCGCGGCCACGATGTTGGTCAGCCGATTGATGGCTTCCATCATCTGCGCCATGCGCTCATCGTTTTCGCGCTGCACGGCGGCCATGAGTTCGACGGTCTGAGTCAAGGCCTCATGCCTTTCCGCGAGTTTATCGAGACGTTCTTCGAGTGTCATAACATACCCAGATCTTTTTCCATGATAGCAGCGAACCGGCCGGGTGGTGTATTTTTATTGAGGATCAAGAACCATGGACAACAAATTCGACGAGCCGCGCCTGGCGATCAACCGCGTCTACACGCGGATGGGCGACGCCGGCGAGACCAGCCTGGCTGGCGGCCAGCGCGTGCCCAAGGACTGCCATCGGATCGAAGCCTACGGCACCGTCGACGAACTCAATGCGCATACGGGAGTCGCGCGGGCGGCAGCCGCCGACAATCAGACGCTAGGCCGGCTGGCCGCGATCCTGCGGCGCGTGCAGCACGAACTGTTCAACCTGGGATCGATTCTGGCCACATTGCCGCAAGACGTGCATCCGCGGCAGGCGCGCATTACCGAAGCCGAGATCTCGGAGCTTGAAAAAGAGATGGACCAAATGAATGCGGAGCTGCCGGGGCTGCGGTCGTTCGTTCTGCCGGGTGGGTCCCGGCTCAACGCCGAGTTGCACGTTTGCCGGACGATTTGCCGGCGTGCGGAGCGCCGCGTCGTAGCCTTGGCCCGGGAAGAATCCGTCCCGCCGGAGGCCGTACAATATCTGAACCGTCTGGGCGACGCATTTTTCGTATGGAGCCGCTGGGCCAGCCACCAGACCGGGGTCCCGGAAACGCTGTGGGAACCCAATCGCGCGGCCAGCGGGGTTACACTATCGGAATAGGAGAGAACATGGAACGAAGCAAGAATGTGCGGCCGCTGGCTCTCACCCTGACTGTCGCGGGCGCGCTCGCTCGGTTGTTGCCGCATCCGCCGAACTTCGCGCCCGTGGGCGGGATGAGCCTTTATGCCGGCGCGCGGCTGCGCGGCTGGCAGGCTTTTGCTCTGCCGCTGTTGCTGATGGCGGTCACCGATCCGCTGTTGGGGGGATACTCGGTGGCGACGCCGTTCGTCTATCTGAGTTTCCTGATCAGCGTGGCCATTGGCCGCCGCTTGCAGGCCACTGAGAATCCCGTGCGCATCGGCGCGGCCTGCTTTGCCTGCAGCGCCCAGTTCTTTGTCATCTCCAATTTCGGCACCTGGCTGAGCTGGTATCCGCACACCATGGCGGGACTCTCGCAGTGCTACGTCGCGGCCATCCCGTTCTTCGGGCGCACTCTGGCCGGCGATCTGCTGTACACCGCCGTCTTGTTCGGCCTGCATGCCTGGCTGAGCCGCAGCCTGCACAGCGCGGAACGGATCCCCGCGGCGGCGTGAAGCGCGCGCTTCTTTCCTGGAGCAGCGGTAAAGACAGCGCCTGGGCCCTGCATGTCGCGCGCGGGCACGGGATCGAGATCGCCGCGCTGCTGACCACCTTCAATCAGGCAGCCGGCCGCGTGGCCATGCACGCCGTGCGCCGCGAGTTGGCTTTCGCCCAGGCTACGGCCGCCGGCCTGCCGCTGCGGGCCGTCGAGCTGCCGTGGCCGTGTTCCAACCAGCAGTACGAAGCCTTGATGGGCGAGGCCTGCCGTGCCGCCGTGGCCGACGGCTTCGATGCCATCGTCTTCGGAGATCTGTACCTCGCGGACGTCCGGGCCTACCGGGAACGCGCGCTCGCAGGCAGCGGCCTGGAGCCCTGTTTCCCGCTATGGGGAAGTCCCACGCGCGAATTGGCGCAGGAGATGATTCGTGCCGGATTGCGCGCCCGCATCACCTGCATCGACAAGAAAGCGCTGGACCCGCGCTTCGCCGGCCGCGAATTCGACGCGGCGCTGCTGGCGGATCTGCCCGCTCAAACCGATCCGTGCGGCGAAAACGGCGAGTTCCACACGTTTGCCTACGCGGGGCCGATGTTCCGGCAGCCGATTCCGGTATTGCCGGGTGAGTTCCATGACGCGGATGGATTCCTGTTCGCGGATCTGCTGCCGGCAAGGAGCGGCGTGTGACGCCGCGCATCGTTTCCATGATCTCGAGCGCCACGGAGATTGTGGACGCCCTGGGCGCGTTTCCGTGGCTGGTGGGGCGCTCGCACGAGTGCGACTATCCGGAAGCCGTGCGCGGGCTGCCGGCGTGTACCGCGCCGCGTTTCGCCGTGGATGGCGACAGCCGGGAGATCGATAGCCTGGTTCGCCAGACGCGGCGCGAATCGTTGTCCGTCTATCAGGTTTTCGACGATGTGCTGGAACGCCTGCAACCGACCCATATCCTGACCCAGATTCATTGCGAGGTCTGTGCTGTAAGCCTGCACGATGTGGAGCGCTCCGTAGCGCCGCGCCTGGCCAGCCGGCCCGTGGTGGTGTCGCTGAATCCCGCATCGCTCGGGGATGTCTGGGAAGACATGCGGCGCGTCGCCCGATCGCTGGATATCGGGCCGCGCGGCGAGCAGCTTGTGGCGCGCTTGCAGGAACGCATGCGGCTGATTTCCGACGCCGTGCGGCGCGATGCACACCGGCCGCGGCTGGCCTGCATCGAGTGGATCGAGCCCCTGATGCCGGCGGCCAACTGGATGCCGGAATTGGTGGCCCTGGCGGGCGCCGAGCTTGTAGCGTGGCGCACGTGGGAGGAACTGGCCGCCGCGGCCCCCGACGCCATCCTGATTATGCCCTGCGGCTTTGACCGGCGGCGCGCCGCCGGCGAAATGCATTGGCTGACGAGCCGGCCCGGCTGGAGCGATTTGCCGGCGGTGCGGCTCGGGCAGGTCTGGGTGGCGGACGGCAATCAATATTTCAATCGTCCGGGGCCGCGATTGGTTGAGTCGCTGGAGATCCTGGCGGGGCTTCTGCATCCGCAGGTCTTTCAGTCGGATCAGGCGAGAAGCGCGGCGATGGCCTTCCCTTTGCCGTCCTTGGTGACATAGAACGGCCGCTTTCTCCACTTCGTAGGCCGTGTCGGGCGCGATGCCCATCGCGGTGTAAATGGTGGCGTGCAGGTCGTCGATCGTAACCGGGTCTTCCACGATTCGGCACGGCCGTTCGTCCGCCGTGCGGCCATGCAATTTGCCTCTGGGCGATCCGCCGCCGAACATCAATACGGATCCGGCTTCGGTGAAGTGCCGGTGCATGCCGTAGTGCTTGGGTTCCGTCATGATGTCCGGCTGTTTCACCTGCTGCTTCACCTCCGCGCCCGGCTTGCCCTCGGTGATCATGTCGCGCCCGAATTCGCTGGCCAGCACGACCAGCGTGCGATCCAGCAGGCCGCGCGCTTCCAGGTCGACGATCAACTGCGACACCGGACCGTCGATGGATTCTTTCATCCCGACCGTGCGCTTGTGCCCGTTCTCGTGGGTGTCCCAGTAACGGAAGGGAATATACTCGGTGGTGACTTCGACAAAACGCGCGCCGGATTCCACCAGCCGCCGGGCGAGCAGGCAACCCAGGCCGAAGCGGCCGGTGTTGTAGATGTCGTAACTGGCTCTGGGCTCCAGGCTGAGATCGAAGGCCCTGGCGGCGGGCGAATTCAGCAGGCGGTGCGCGTTGTCGATGGATCGCAGCAGGCTCTCACGCTGGAAATCGCTGCCATACTGGCCTACGGGGCCGGCCGCCACCAGGCTCTTATATTCTTCGTAGCGGCGGCGAAAGCGCGCGCTTCCGATGTGCTCCGAGGGCCGCACGCGCGCGACCGCATCGCGCGGATCGGCGATCAGAAACGGGGCGTGCTCGCTGCCCAGGAATCCGGCCGTATGAAACGCTTTCACCGCGTCCGACTCGCCGCCGATTTCGAGATTCTGGCCGATGTCGATGAACGCCGGCATCTCCGGATTGCGCGGACCGAGCGTGCGCGAGATGACGGCTCCCATGTGCGGCGCTGCCACCGACTGCGGCGGCGGATAGCCGGTGTGCCAGTGATATTGATGGCGCGAGTGCAGGATGAAGCCCAGGTCGCCGACGCGATGCGAGCGGATCAGCGTGCCGCGGTCCATGATTTTGGCGATGCGTTCCAGGCCGGCGGAGATCTTGATGTTGTCAACCGCGGTATTGATCGCTGGAAAGGTGCTGAGAACACGCTTCGATTCGAGGCCGGGTGCGAACGGCGTGTACCGCTTGGGATCGAAGGTTTCGGTTTGCGCCATGCCGCCCGCCATCCACAGCAGGATCAGGCTGTCGGCGCGGGCTGCGATCCTGGTGCTGCCCGCCAGCAGACGCGGTTCGGAAGCACTTAGGGCGGCCAGCGCCGCGGCGCTCGATGCGCGGAGGAAGTGCCGGCGGGAAAGCCCGGCCGTAATGGCGCGTGCGATTTTCCCCTCGTCGCGATGCATGGCATCCATGATACTACCCGTCACCGAACTCGTCGGAGATCCACGCCGCGGCTACTTTCCGTCCACCGAAAACGCCAGCAGCACATTGCCCGGCGTTTCGCCGAACTGGCCGTATCCGGAGTCGGCGTAGAGCATCCCGCTCACCACCACGGGTCCGGGACCGTCAAGCGATCCGCCCTTTCCTTTCCCGCCGTTGATCGGCTGATACGCGGCGGCCGTATCCACATCCCAGATGACTCGCCCATCGGCGGTCGAGTACGCGCGCAGATGCCCGTCCAGCGAACCGGAGAAGACCACGCCGGGGATGACCGTGACGGCGGCCGATTGCGCGGAGCTGCAATTCGGCTTGTCGCCACATCCCGGCGGCGGCGTGTACCAGACGCGCTCGCCGGTAGCCAGCTTTAAGGCGTAGATGCCGCCCCCTCCCTTGGGATTGTCCTTGTCGGCGAAGTGATCCGAGACCGCCGCGTAGACGTTCTGGTCGTCAGACGCATTGCCCCACTGCACGCCTCCCAGCGGACCGCCTTTGCCTACCCGCGTCGACCACAGCACTTCGCCCTGCTGATCGGGATCGAGCGCGTGCACCATCCCGGACTTCTGCCCGGCGATCAGCGCGCGCCTGCCATTGGGCAGATCCACCAGGTTCGGCGAGCAGCCGAAATCGAAGTCCGGACCTTTGGCTTCCGGGCAATTGTCGCCGGTGGGGCAGGCCAGATTAAATGCGTCGCCTGCGGTCAATTGGCGCGACCAGAGCAGCTTGCCGGTGTCCATATCAAAGGCCAGGAAAGCGTCGCTGGTGCGCGGCACCGGATCGGAGTAGGCATCGCCGGTGGTGACGTATACGGCGTGCCGTTGGGGATCTATGGTGGGCGACGACCAGACACCCGCGCCGGAGGGTCCGTAGAGCTGCGTCCCCTGCTTGTTCTTGCGTGTCGGCTGCGGCGCTTCGGCAATCGTGTGGCTTTTCCAGATCAGCTTGCCGGTGGCGGCGTCCAGAGCCGAGACGGCGCCGCGAAACTTGCAGCATTCATACTTGGGCGACGCGCCGGTGACCTCTTCGTAAGACGAGTCCGGCACGTAAACACGGCCGTCGTAAAGGGCCGGCGCGCCGGTGATCATGGCCGCCGGATGCTGTTCCACGCGCACCTTCCAGAGAAGTGCGCCGCTGGCCGCGTCCACCGCGTACGCCTGGGCTCTCTGATCGCCGAAATAGGCAGCCCATTTGTCGCCGACCGGCCCTATGCTGATGGCGCTGCGTACCGCCGCATCCGCTTTGAAGGTCCAGATGATGCAACCCGAGACGGCATCCAGCGCGTAAACTTTGCCGGTATCGCTGCCCGTGAAGATGCGTCCCCCCACCACGGTTGGCTGCGCGTTGGCTTTGCCGGCGCCGGGAAAGGCGAAGGCCCACTTGAGTTTCAATTGCGGCACTTGGGCCGCGCTCAAACCGGCCATGGCCGCGGGCTGCATGCGCCGGTTGGACGAATCCACGCCCCAGCCGTTCCAATAGTGCCCGGAGAAGGGTTTGTCGAACGCCGGGACGGGACCCGCGCATTGCCCTTGCGTCGCGGCCGGGTCCGCGCCGAATGTCTTTCCGGTAACGAACATGGCCACCGCGCGCGCTTCGGCGGGAGTCAACGCTTTGCCCTGTTCGGCCATTTTGCCGGTGGTCAGCGCGGCCAGCGCGTGCTCCGGCGTCAGCAGCCTCAAAGCCAACAGTTGCGGCGCCCGCCCCAGACCCTTGTCGTGGCACTGCGCGCAGTGTTTCTGATAGACGGCGCTGCCGTCCTGCGCGACAGCGGCCGCACAGGCGGTCAGTACAAGTATTGAAATTCGGGATCCAGCAGTAAGCTCCAAAGCAAATCCTCCAGTGGCGCGGGCGCCAATTTACCGCCCGCAAAATACTCCTTTACGAGATGGACCTCGCGCGAGTTCGGTTGGCGCGCCAGAAGTTGCCAATAGAATCGCCGGACGGCGTCGTCGACGTTCGCCAGCGGCGCCGGATCCGGAACGGGCGGCGCGCCGCCGATCCGTACCATCCGCTCCGGATCCGGCTCCGCGGCGAAAATGAAAAAACGCACGGCGCCTTCGATATCGTCGGCCCGGGACCGGTCGTCGAGTGCCACCCGTCCGCGCAGCCTGGAGTATGCGGCCCCGCCGAGTGGCACCACCAGCCGCCCGCCGGGCGGCATCACCATCGCCTCCCCGGCCGGTATTTTGTCGGCCGTCAGCGTCACGCGCGCCAGGGTCGCGGGCGCCAACTCCGCGAGGGACTTGTTCCCGGCGGGACCGCTCAGCTCTACCTGAATCCATCCGGCCAGCGTGCGTGCGGGGTCGTAGCTGCCCGCGTCCTTTTCGAAGAGCCATAATTGTCCGGCTCCGGAGATATCGATATCGAAATCCACTGTGCCCGCGCGCAGGTCGCCGCTGTCGAACAGGTTCTCCGGCTCGGCCGGCAGCCGCCCGAGCAGCCGCAGCGCGCCGCGCCGGAGCGTGTGTTCGAGCGTTGCGCCGTTTGCCAGTTCGAGCGCCTGGAACGTGGTCGGACGATTGTCGCGGGTGGTGAACACCTGGTCGCGGATCGGCCGGCCGAGCGCGAGGTCGAGCGGCGAAGCCTTGAACTGCCAGTCGCGCTCAGGGATCGCGGCTTTGCCGTCCGCCGTCATCTGCCACTCGCCCGTGATCATGGACACCGTATCGGCGAACTGTTCGGCCGTGAGCCGCCGCGCCTGCGGTCCGCGGAAAACATACGGCTTCTCCGGCTGCCCGGTGCTCAGGGCGGCGGGCAACTGGTAGGTCCGCGACGTCATCAACAGACGGAGCAGATATTTCAGATCACTGCCGTGTGCGGTGAAATCGCTCGCCAGCCAGTCGAGCAGTTCCGCGTCCCAAGGCTCGTTATCCATCTCATCGACGGGCTCCACCAGCCCACGGCCGAACAGCCTCTGCCAGTATCGGTTGACTATGGTGCGCGCCACCCGCCCGTTGCGCCGGTCGGTGAAAAAACGCGCGGCAGCCGCATGGCGCTCGGCCAGGGTAGCGTCTTCGGGAACGGCGCCCATCTCCGGGTACAGAAACCGCGGCCCGGTGAACGTCCCGGTCTTCACGTCGCAACGCACCAGCTCCAGCTGGCTGACGGTCGAGAACAACGCGGCCATCCCATACGATTCCCGCAGCTTATACCGGTTGATGAAGCTGTCGTGACAGGATGCGCATTTCAGATTGATGCCCAGAAAGATCTGCGCGGTATTCTGGGCCGCCTGCATGTACGGCGTCTGGCTGGCGTTGACGTCCCCGCGCCAGTTGACGCCGATCAGAAAACCGTCGGGATCGGTCTTCTCCACCGGATTCACCAGTGCGGCAATCATGCGGTCGTAGGGCAGATTCTCTGCGAGCGCGCCGCGGAGCCAGGCCGTGATGGACTTCCGCTCGCCGGCGTAGTCTCCGCCCAGATCGTTGCGCAGCAGATCGTTCCACCAACTGATCCAATTCCCGGCATAGAATTGCGAATCCGCCAGCAGGGTGTCGATCAGGCGGGCGCGTTTGTCCGGAGTCTTATCGCGCAGAAAGGCGGCGAGTTGCGCCGGGGTGGGCGGCAGACCCCACAAATCGAAGTAGACTCTGCGCGCGAATCGTGCGTCGCCGACCGGTGTGGGGAACGCTATTGCCTGACGCGCAAAATAGGCGGCTAGGAAGCGATCCACGGGGTGCGGCTCGCGGCCGTCCGGCAGGTCGGGTTGCCGCGGGGCGATCGGCGCGACCCAGCCTTGCGGCGGCGGGGACGCTTCCGGCCAAATGGCGCCCTCGTCGATCCATGCCCGCAGCGTGGCAATCTGCGCGGCGGTCAGCGGCCCGCCGGCAGCCGGCATGATAGCACCGCGCTGTCCCATAACCTTGCGGATCAGCAGGCTCGCGCCGCTTTGGCCGGGAACCAGGGCCGGACCGCTCACGCCGCCGGCCATGGCCTGCGCGCGGCTCCTAAGCGACAGGCCGGCCGCGGGTTTTTCGCCGCTATGGCAAGGAGCGCAACGCGCGGCCAGGATCGGGTGAACCTGCGTGGCAAAGTCCACCGCCAGCGTCGAGGCAGGCAAAACCAGAATAGCCGCGGTGCGGAGGACAGCGGAAAATCCCATGCGAGGAGTGCCGGTCAACAATTATATCCGCAATCCAAGCTAACATCGGTAATAACATGATCGCTTTCGCCGCCGCCCTGTTTCTGCAGGCGGCATCCCCACCGGCGCGCCCATCCTTCGAGGCGCTGTCGAAACAGGCGATCGCCGCCCGCGAAGCCGGACATATGGACGAGGCGCTGGCGCTTTACAAGAAGGCGCTCCGGCTCAAACCGGACTGGGACGAAGGGTTGTGGGAAGCCGGTTCCATCGAATACGATCGGGACAAGTACGACGACTGCTCTACCGACTTCGAGCATTTGGCGTCCGTGAAACTCGGCCAGCCACCGCCGTTGACCATGGCCGGGCTGTGCGAATATCACGCGCGCAAATATGAGGCGGCGCTGAAGAGTCTGCAGGAGGCCCGGCGGCTGGGATCGAAGGAACCGGGTGAACTGGACCGCGCCACGCGGCTGCACCTGGCGCTGGTTCTCATCAAACTGAACGCGTTTGAGAAGGCCATCACCACGCTGGTGGAGCTGACCCGCAGCTACAAGAAGACCCCGGACATTATCGTGGCTTCCGGCATCGCGGGGCTGCGCGAGGCGTGGACGCCACCCGAAGTGCCCGAGGCCGAGCGCGACAAGGTGTTCAAGCTGGGGGATGCCATGGCCGCGGTGATGGAGCAGGATTCCAAAGAAGCTTTCGAAAAGTTCGCCATTGTGCTGCATGACTATCCCAAAGACGCCAACGTGCACTTTCGCTATGGTTCCTATATGCTGCAACAGGACCCCGACCGGGGCGTGGAGGAGCTGCGCAAGGTCCTCGATCTGGATCCGAACCATATCCCTACGCTGGTCGGGCTGGCGGCCATTTACCGCAAGCGCGGGGATATGACCGCCGCGCGGGGCTATGCGGATAGAGCCGTGAAGCTGGCGCCGGAGGATTTCGCCACGCACGTAACGCTGGGCCGGGTTTTGCTGGACATGGACGACCCTGCCGATGCCATGCGCGAGCTCGAACTTGCCACCAAACTGGCGCCGGGCAGTCCGGAAGCGCACTTCAACCTGGCGGTCGCCTACGCCAAGATGGGACGACGGGAAGATGCCGCCCACGAACGGGAGGAATTCCAGCGCCTGCGCAAGATGACCGAAGATTCAGGCCAACTCTAGGATGCGGAGCGTGTCTCTACCGCGCGCTCTCAAGCTGCTTCAACACGGCTTCTTTCCACTGCGCATCCGGGACGGAAGGCGCCCCGGTCCATTTCCACGCTCCCTTGGTATCCAGAATCCAGTTCTGCGGGATATACACGGCATCCAGCAGCCCGGTGACGAAGCTCTGCGCCGGCAGCACCGGGAACGTGTAGGCGTGTTCTTTCATGAACGGCGCCACCGCGCCCGGATCTTCATCGATGCTGAGCGTCAATATCTGCAAATCGTTCCGGCTCTTCACCTGATCGTAGAGCTGCTGCAGGTGGGGCAACTCCGCTTTGCAGGGGCCGCACCAGGTGGCCCAGACATTGATCAGGACCGCCCGTCCCGCCAGCTCCTTGAGCCGCCAGACCCTGCCCGAGAGATCGGTGAGCTCGAAAGCGGGCATGGTTTTGGCCGGCGCCTTCCACCCCGTCTCCTGCGTCTGCTGAATCCTCGCCGGCGGCTTGATCCATAGGTTCCACGCGCTTTCGGTGCCGCCCAACTGGTTCCACAGCGCCCGCGCTTCGTCCGTCAGGTCGTCGCGCACGCGCCCCTCGAACGGCTGTACCGGCTTCTTGCGGGCTGCCAGGGCCTTCTGATAGTAGGCCAGCGCATCCGCCTTTCTGCCCTCCAGCGCCGCCAGCCGGCCCCGGTTCTGCCAGTAGCGAGTCTCGACGATCTCCCAGGTGTTGGCCGGCAGCTCGCGCTCGACATAGGGAACTACCCGCTCCGCCGCCTCCGGCCGCTCGGCAAGCCTGGCAGCCACCAGAATATTTCCGGCCACGGACTGGCGCATGATCACTTCGTTGGCCGACCACAAATCCTCCGACTCAGCCGAGAGATTGTCGCCCAACATCCGCACGTGCCATTGGTCCCGTAGTCTGTCCGCATCGCGGAGCAGATCGAAGACACGCGCCGGCTGCCACTTGTGGTCCACCAGGAACTCCGCCGCGTTCTCCGCGCCGATCGCCGGCGGCTGGTACGGCGCCGCATTCGCCAGATAATCGTCGAGGATGGACAACCCCACTTCGGGCGATACGTCGGGGTCCTCACGAATCTCGTAGAACCAGGCCTCGTGCTGCAGTTCGCGCGATTCCGTGAATCGCGGAATCCAGTCTTTCAGCGCCGCACGATACGCTGCGTGATATTTGGCCCAGGCGGCTCGATCGCTCTGGTCATCGGGCTCCGGGTGGGCCTTCTGCCAGCGCGCTTCCACGACTCGCCAGGCTTCTTCGGAACGCGGAAACTCCCGGATCAGCCGGTCTTCCATGGCCAACACCGTCTCCGGCGCCGCGCCGCTCTGCTTGTATCCGTCCTTCAGGAATACCAGCCATGCGGCATCCGGCTTCGGATTGAGCGTCTCCAGGCGGCGCAGATCGGCAGCCACCTGCCGGCGTAGGGCGTCATGCTCGCGCGGCGGGCGGACCCGAAACTCGATGCTCCAAAGAACGGCGTAGTCCTTTAGCCGTTCTGGAGCGGTCTCGTTCGCTAGCCGCGCGCGCAAGGCGGCTGCTACGCGCGCCTGCAATTCCGGCGATCCGATTCTTCCCAGGCGGGTCTGCGCCCAAAACTCGGTGCTCGCCGGGCACGCCGCGAAGAACGCAGTGATCTCCGCTTCGGCCTTCGGCTTGTCCGCGCGCTTCCGCCCCGGACTGTAGATGCCCGCCAGTTCCAATGCCGGCCACGCGAAGCCCGGAGCCAGCGTGCGCGCCTGCTCCAGATACTTCACGGCCATGGTAGTGTCGCGATTCACCAGGGCCGCGCCCGCCCGGTAGAGCGCCAAAGGATCCTCCGGATTGCGCTCCGCTTGCTTGCGGTAACGGTCCACCAGCTCCGGCATGTGCTCGGTATCGTCCTGGAAGGTGGCCTCCAGCAGACGGCGGTACGGTTCCACTTCGCGCGGGTATTTCGCGATCAGGTCCTCCAGCACGTTCCGGCGATATGCAATGCGATCCGCGAACCGCATATCCTGGAGCGTCTTGGGAGCCAGCTTATCCTCCAGGACCTGGCGCACTTCGGGCGCTGGCTCGCATCCGGGCAGCGCCGGGGGCGCCTGCGCGGCAAGAAACCCAGGCCCGGTGATGAAGAACACCGCCGCCCAACTACGCATAAATCGGTAACAGCGCATCAGGTATAAACTGTACTACGACCCATGGCTTGCGTGGGGAGATTCGCGAGTACGCGTTTTCCAGCCTCTATGCGTCTTAAACTCTTGAACACGAGTCTTAAGGGTGGGGTCCGCCTGCTGGCCGCGCTGCTGCCGTGCTGCGCGGTTAGTGCCGCCATGCGGCCGCTGGTGCTGCAACAAGCGCATTACGAGATTTCCGCCGGCAACCCGGCCGCGATCGCCGCCGCTGGTGAATCGCTCGATTTCATTTTGAACGCTGCCAGCCGCCGCATCGAGGTGGCCGGCAAAGAATCGGTGCGCCTGGTGGCGGGGCCGAACCGGGACCACAGCCTGATCCTGGTGGCCGCGCCGGCGCGTACGCCTCCCGGAGAATATGCGGCCACGCTCACCGCGGTCAGCGCCTCCGGCGAAGAGCGGTCCGTACCCCTGGCGGTCGTGGTCAAGCCGCGGCAGGCCGTGCCCGCGGGTGCCACCCGTCCGCCCGTCGTGCTGCTGAACGGATGGGAGATCGGCTTCACGGGTTCCTGCGCGGTATCCACAAGTTCGTCGCAAACGTTCGGCAACCTGGCGCGATACCTGGTTTCCGACGGCGTCCCCGACGTGTATCTGTTCGACAACTGCGTGGAAGACCCCGGCGCCACTCTGGAAACCCTCGCCAACGATCTGGGTACCTTCCTGTCCACCATCAACTACGACTCCGGCGCCCAGGTTCCGCAGATCGACCTGGTTGGATTCAGTATCGGCGGGCTGATTGCGCGCGCCTACCTGGCCGGACTGCAACCCGACGAAAGCCTCGCGCCTCCCATCCCCACCCTGGTGCGGAAGCTGATACTCATCGCCACGCCGAACTTCGGCTCGTTCGTGGCAGGCAACTACAGCACCACCATCATGGCGGACCCGCAGTCGTCCGAATTGGTGCCGGCCAGCGCGTTTCTGTGGAACCTGGCCACCTGGAACCAGCGGGGCGACGATCTGCGGGGCGTGGATGCGCTGGCCATTGCGGGCAACGCCGGGGCGTATCTCTCCAGCGTGTCCGCCGTGGCGCAACTGAATAACGCCAGCGACGGCCTGGTGACACTGACCAGCGCGGCTCTGGGTTTCGCCCTTCCGGATGCCACTCCGACACGGATCCTTCCGTATTGCCATGTGGATCCCTCCGCTTTCACCAACACCATCTACGGCGCCTTCGCGTGCAACGCGGCCGGAATTGCCAATGTCACCAGCACGAGTCACGAGACCGGACAGATCGTGCGGTCGTTTTTGGCCAACACCTCCGACTGGGAATCCATCGGACAATCGGTGACCGATAACTCGTACCTCTCCGCCGACGGGGGCATCTATTTCGCCCTGCAAAATACCGGCGGCAGCTACCTCACGGACCTGACCGGGGTCTCCTGGGGAACGGTACCGCTCACCTCCGGCGGCGATCTCAATACGATCTATTACGCCGACTTTGTGCAAGGAAGCGGCAGGTTCATGGCCACGAGTACTTCCACGGGCACGGTCAATTGCGGCACGATTCCCATCGATTCCGCCGATAAGGACGTCGGTTTCTTCTCGGCGGCGCGATGTAAGATCGGCGCCGCGATTTTCTCCGTCGGGCCGCTGGCCGGCATTCCCGGACGCATGATCAACATCGGCGCCACCGTGACCCTCGACGGCAATGATTTCGGAGCGACCAGGTGCAGCGGCTGCCAGGTGCTGGCGACACCCGCCGGTTCCAGCACCGCCACCGCCCTGGCGCTTTCGGGCAGTTGGAGCAATACCTCGATCTCCGCCATCCTGCCGGGTGCCATGACCGGTCTGGTCAACGTCGCCGTGCAGGACGCCAGCGGCCTCGGGGTCGATTCACTCAACATCATGGTAGGGCCTCAGGTCACCAATGCGGCCAGCTTTCAACCCGGCTTTGCATCGGCCACCTGGGTCTCCATCTTTGGCTCGAACTTCACCAGCACCCCGCAGATCTGGCAGTCGACCGATTTCGTCGATGGCGCGCTGCCCACCTCGCTCGGCGGCGTGTCGGTGACCATCAATGGGATCGCGGCCTATGTCTATTACGTGAGTCCGACGCAGATCAACGTGCTGGCGCCGGATGATACGACCATGGGCAACGTAACGGTGAAAGTGACTGCGTCCGGCGGCAGCACCACCAGTTTCACGGCTTTCAAACAAACGCTCGCGCCGGCGTTTTTCACTATCGACAATGGCGCCTACGTAGCCGCGGTCCACACCAGCGGCACGCTGGTCGGCAAGAGCGGCCTCATTTCGGGTGTGACGACGCAGCCGGCGGCGCCCGGTGAAACGGTGGAATTATACGGCACGGGATTCGGGCCCACCAATCCGGCCACGCCAACCGATCAGCTCGTCACCACTGCGGAACCGACGGCGAGTGACGTGACCGTACTCATCGGCGGCGTGGCGGCCGACGTACCATTCGCGGGCCTGGTGGAAGCCGGACTATATCAAATCAATGTGACGGTGCCATCCAGCTTGTCGAGCGGCGATTATCCGGTGGTGGCGCTGATCGGCGGCGTACAGACGCAGACAGGTATTTCCATCACGGTCGGAACCAAATAACTTGGGGAGCGATTCTCAGCGGCTTGCGCCCTCCGCGATTACGTCCTTCAGGCGTTCCAGGGCCGCGGACCAGAACTCCTGCAGGCGGGCGACATCCTCCGCATTCCGCAATCTTTCATGAGAGACGATCACCTTGGTCTTGCCGGCTTTCTCGGAAAACATGACCACCACGTGCGTATCTCCAGGCCAGTCCAGATGCAACGTGCGGTCCGGCGTAGCTTTCGCGAACTGAAACGTTATGCCCGGCATCCAACGAGCCAGGACGGTTTCATCGTGCCAGGCCTGCCAGACCACGGCCAGCGGCGCCGCCAGGGTCTTGCTGCGGTCTACCTCGAAGCGCGAGCCCCGCTGGTGTTTCTGCCTGACCCCGCGATCCTGCTCGTACCCCAGCGTGAGCAGCCGGCTCCACCAGATTGTCAGGCCGAGCTGCTCCTGCGCGAATTGCCTGATCTCCTGGTGGTCCATCATGCGGGCTCCGGCGCGATCCAGAACCTTGAACCACTCTTCCCACTTCTTGCCGGTCTTGGCCTTCACCGCATCATCGGTGACGCCATTGACTCGCTTGATCTGGAACAGCTTCGCCATGCACGTGGTTCGATTTTAGCTCACTCGCCGCACCACCTGGCCCTGCAGTTCCGCCAGCAGCTCGCGCATGGTCTTGCGGGTGACCGGATCCCGCATCTCGGGCGACAGGTCCACCAGCGGCGCCAGCACGAAACGCCGCTGCCGGAAGCGCGCATGCGGAATCGTCAGAGCCTCCGTGTCCATCACCGAGCTTCCGAACAGCAGGATATCGATGTCGATGCTGCGGGGACCCTTGGGCGCCAGGCGCCGGCGTCCGAGCTGCGTCTCGACCCTGGCCGTGCGATGCAGCAATTGCCGCGGAAACATTTCGGTCTCCGCCTCCACCACCTGGTTCAGAAACCAGTGCTGTCCCGGCACGTCCATGGGCTCGGTTTCGTAGATCGGCGACAAGCGCAGCACGCGCAGTCGCGGCGCTTCCAGCCTTTCTACCGCCGCACGCAACATCGCCTCCCGATCGCCCAGGTTCGATCCCAGCCCGAGGTATACCTTCTTCATGACGCGAACCCCACCAACGCGGATCAAAATAGCGCCGGATGATCGCCGCGGAACCGCCTCTCGATCTGGAAGTACTCGTAAGCGCCTTCCGTAGCGACCCGCCCGCGCGGCGTGCGATTCAGGAAACCGAGCTGGATCAGGTACGGCTCGTAAACCTCCTCGATGGTATCCGCTTCTTCGGCGATGGATGCCGCGATGGTATTCAGCCCCACCGGCCCGCCGCGATATTTTTCGAGGATCGTCAGCATGATCTTCTGATCGATTTCGTCCAGGCCGAACCGATCCACCTCCAGCAGGTTCAGGGCGGTTTGGGCCACGGCCTGTGTGATGTGGCCGTCGGCGCGCACCTGGGCATAGTCGCGCACGCGGCGCAACAAGCGGTTGGCAATGCGCGGCGTCCCCCGGCAGCGGCGCGCGATCTCTTCGGCCGCATCGCCGTCGATGGCCACGCCCAGCAGACGCGCCGAACGCTCCACGATGGTCCTCAGCTCTTCGACCGCATACGGATCGAGCCGCAGCACCAGGCCGAAACGGCCGCGCAAGGGCGCGCTGATCAGTCCCTGGCGCGTGGTGGCGCCAATGGCCGTAAAGCGCGGCATCGGCAGCGAATGCGTGCGCGCCCCCGGCCCGGCGCCCACCAGGATATCCACCCGGAAGTCCTCCAGCGCCGAATACAGCATCTCCTCCACGTCCGGCATCAGCCGGTGGATCTCGTCGATAAAGAAGACCTGGCGGGCGCGAATGTTGCTCAGAATGCCGGTCAGATCCAGCTTCTTCTGCAACACCGGGCCGGATGTGGTGGTGATCTGGACCTCGAGCTCTTCCGCGATGATGCAGGCCAGCGTGGTTTTGCCGAGGCCGGGCGGACCGTAGAGCAGCACGTGGTCCATGGCTTCGCCACGCAGCTTGGCGGCCTCGATCGCGATCGCCAGGTTCTCCTTCAGTTTTTTTTGCCCGGCGAAATCGTCCAGCCGGCAGGGACGCAGCCCCGCTTCGAACTGCGCATCTTCGGGTTGGCGGGCGCCGGAAACAAGCTGCCGATCGGGCATTCGATTTCAGCTTAACGTACCAGTTCCAAGGCTCGCCGGAAGAGCGGCTCGAATTCGGCCGACGGATCCGGAGGCGCCCCGCCCCCGCGCGTTTTCCGGACCGCGGCTTCCGCCGCCGGACGCGCGCAGCCCAGATTCAGAAGCGCCGAGAGCACATCCTGCTCGACGGCGGTCAGCGCGCTGCTGGGCGCCCCCGGTGTCGCCGCCCCTTCTTCGGCGGCGGGCGCGGGCATCTTGTCTCGCAGTTCCAGGACCATGCGTTCGGCGGTCTTCTTGCCGACCCCGGGAATTCGCACCAGCTTCTCCACTTCGCCCCGCCGGATGCTGGCGATCAGTTCCACCGCGGGGATGCCCGACAACACCGCCATCGCCATCTTCGGGCCGATGCCGCTCACCGAGATCAGTTTCTCGAACAGCGCCTTCTCATCCTGCGTGAGAAATCCATAAAGCGCCAGGGCGTCCTCGCGGACGTGGGTATGGATACGCAGCCTCAATTCGGAGCCGGCTTCGGGCAGGTGCGCGTAGGTGGACACTGGGATCGTGACATCGTAGCCGACGCCGCCCACGTCCACCACCGCCTGGTTGGGATGCTTCTCGATCAGGACCCCGCGCAGCAAAGCGATCATAACCCTGTATTGTACGCTGCCGGCCCGCTGCCAGAGCCGTAGCCACCGCGGCGCCTCAAGCGCGCTATCATGGAACTTACTCCGATTCTCCGAGGTAACTCCCATTGGCTTTAGTCGAAGGTTGTAAGCATTCGCTGGAGATCACTGTGCCCGTCGAGGAGGTGGAAGCCGAGACCGGGCGCGCCGTCGCCAAGGTGCAGCAGCGCGCCAAACTGAAAGGCTTCCGCCCCGGCAAGGCGCCTACCGGCATCATCCGCCAGCAGTTTGCCGGCGAGATTCGGGAACAGGTGTTGGAAGCACTGATTCCGAAACATCTGCAGAACCGGATGGAAGCCGAGAACCTCAAGTGGGTCGGCAAGCCCGACATTACCGAAGTCCATCTGGAGCCGGGCGAGCCCTTGCGTTTCAAGGCCGAATTCGAAGTGGTGCCGCAGATCGAATTGCAGGACTACAAAGACCTGAGCGTTCCCTATCACGATCCGCAAGTCACCGATGAAGACGTCAACCAGCGGATCGAGGAACTGCGCCAGCAGAAGGCTGAATTTGTTAACGAGGATCCGCGCCCGCTGCAGGACGGCGATCATGCCGCCTTTTCGCTCGAGAGCCTGAGCGGGGTGGAGGGCGCAGCCATCAAGCAGGACGAGATGACCCTCGAAATCGGCGGGGCCGACACCATGGAGGATTTCACCCAGCAACTACGCGGCATGAGTCCGGGCGAGGAGAAGGAGTTCGACGTCCATTACGCTGAAGACTATGGGCAGGAGAAGTTGGCCGGCAAGACGGTGCGTTTCCGCGCCCAGATAAAAGCCGTCCGGCGCAAAGAGCTGCCCGAAGTCAACGACGAGTTCGCCCAGGATCTGGGCGACTACCGCACCGTCGATGAACTGCGCGACGCCGTGCGCAAGTCGCTATTCGCGCAGCGCCAGTTCGCCGCCCAGGAAGAAGCCAAGAACAAGCTGGTGGACAAGCTGGTCGACATGCATGATTTCCCCGTGCCGGAAGCCTTCGTCGATCAGCAGATCCGGAACCGCACCGAGCGCGCTTTGGCCGCCCAGGGCGTGGATACCAAAGGGCTGCGCCTGGACTGGAAAAAGGTGAAGGAAACCCAGCAGGAGAAGGCTGTGCGGGAAGTGAAGGCCTCCATGCTGCTCGGCCGCATTGCAGAGCGCGAAGCCATCGCCCCCACGCGCGAGGAGGTGGACCGCGAAGTGGAACGAATCGCACGCCAGCAGCGGGAACCATTTGCCGCGGTGCGCCTGCGCTTTGAAAAAGATGGTACGCTGGGCCGCATCGCCTCGCATATTCAGACGGAGAAGACACTCAATTTTCTGTTCGAGCACGCGGGCAAGACGGAGGAGTAGGGCTATATGAAATGGCTGTGGCTATTGATGGCGGCGTTCGCCCTGACGGCATCCGCCGCGGATATCACCGGAAACTGGAAGGGTTCTGCCGACACGCCCAACGGGACCGTCGAGCGGACATTTGCCTTTAAGGTTGACGGCCACAAACTGACCGGCGAGACTACCAGCAATATGTTCGGCAAGTCCACGCTGGAAGACGGCAAGGTGGATGGCGACGACGTTTCCTTCAGCATCACGGTGAATGTGGGCGGCCAGGAGGGTAAGGTTAACTACAAGGGCAAGATAGTTGACGCCGACATCATCAACTTCAAAATCGAGGTCCCGGCTTACGGCGCGAACCTCGAACTGACCGCCAAGCGGGTAAAGTAAGATATTTCTCGAAAGCCCGCCTGGCGTACCACGACATTCAGTAACATATTTATTTTCAACATCTTGACAGCAGTGTTCCCATTTCGACGAGAGCCTCCCGCGGAGCTTGGCCAAGGCAGGTGCTCCGGCCTGCCGGCCGTGTCTCCATCGGGCAGTACTTTTTCCATCGGTCGGGTACATTGCCTAATGCCACGAATTCAGGTGATAATGGGATTGAACCCGTTCTTCGTCCCCGGAGGCGTCGGGGAGAAGCGTTTTCCCCGGCTCGTCCACCGCCCGGGGATTCAGGAGGCAACTGCGTGAAGCGTGCCGGATCCGATGAGGCTCTGCGATGCTCGTTCTGCCACAAAAGCCAAGACGTAGTCGGAAAGCTCATCTCATCCCCCAGTGATTACCCTCGGGCGTATATCTGCGATGAATGCATCGCGGTCTGCAACTCGATCTTAGACGACGACAAGGTTGAAACTTCCCCGGGGATACCTCACAAGATCCCCAAACCTTTGGAAGTCAAGGAGCATCTGGATCAGTACGTCATCGGCCAGGAGGCCACCAAGAAGAAACTGGCCGTCGCCGTCTACAATCACTGTAAACGCATCCACATGAACCGGATGCGGAATTCCGACGTCGAGCTTTCCAAGTCCAACATTCTGCTGATCGGACCCACCGGAACCGGCAAAACGTTGATGGCCCAGACCTTGGCCCGCATCCTGGACGTGCCGTTCGCCATCGTGGACGCCACCACCCTGACCGAAGCGGGTTACGTCGGGGAGGACGTCGAGAACATTATCCTGAAGCTTTTGCAGTCCGCCGATGGAGACGTCCAAAGATGCCAGCAAGGCATCATATATATTGACGAGATCGACAAGATCTGCCGCAAGGACGAGAATCCGTCGATTACCCGGGACGTCTCGGGCGAGGGCGTGCAGCAGGCGCTTCTGAAGATCCTGGAAGGCACCATCGCCAATGTGCCGCCACAGGGCGGCCGCAAGCATCCCCATCAGGAGTTCACGCCGGTCGATACCACGAATATCCTGTTTATTTGCGGCGGGGCGTTCGTGGGCCTGGAAAAGGTAATTGGGCGGCGCATTGGCAAGAAGTCGATGGGCTTCCTGCCGGAGGAGAGTCCCAAGACCGTGGGCATTTCCAGCCACCGGGACATCAGCCTGTTGAGCCAGGCGCAGCCGCAGGATCTGATCAAGTTCGGCTTCATCCCCGAGTTCATCGGCCGCTTGCCGGTCAGCGCCGTGCTGGAAGATCTGGACAAGGACGCATTGGTGCAGATTCTCACACGGCCCAAGAACGCGATCGTCCGGCAGTATCAGAAGTTGTTTGAGTTCGAGAATGTGCGGCTGAAATTCAGTGACGAAGCCCTGGAAGCCATCGCCGATCTGGCCCTGGAACGCAAGGTGGGAGCGCGCGGACTGCGCATGATCCTGGAAGACCTGATGCTGGATCTGATGTATTACCTGCCGTCCTACAAAAAGGTGCGGGAGTTCCTCGTCACCAAAGAGATGGTGCTTTCCCAGAAAATCAGTCTTACAATATTGGAAAAGGCCGGTTAGATCCCTTTCGCGCACTTTTTTGAACTTTGACGCCTACCAAACCGGCCACGGGGCGCCGGTGAGAATCCCTTTAGCGGAGAAACATGCTTACTTCAAAGGAAAAATCGGACACAAAACGTTTGCCGATGATGCCTATTCGGGACGTGGTCATTTTCCCGTATATGATGACGCCCTTCGTGGTGGGCCGCGAATCCAGCGTGCGGGCCCTCGAAGAGGCCATGGCCGGAGACAAGAAGATCTTCCTGGCTACCCAGCACGATGCGTCGATTGACGAGCCCAAGCCCAACGAAATCTACAGCGTCGGCACGGTAGTGAACATTGTCCAGAGCCTGAAATTGCCTGACGGAAACATCAAGGTCCTGGTGGAAGGCGTGGAGCGCGCCAAGGTGTTTTCCATCACAGACGACGAAGGGTTTTTCCGGGCCGTGGTCCGCACCTTCAATTTCAAGGTGGAATCGGGACCGCAGCTCGACGCCCTCACCGGCCGCGTCACCTCGCTGTTCGAGCAGTACGTAAAGCTGAGCCAGAACCTGAACTACGAGACCATGATCGCCGCCATCCGCGTGGATGACGCGGGCAAGCTGGCCGATACGGTGGGCGCCAACCTGCAGCTCACCATCGAGGAAAAGCAGGAACTGCTCGAAATCTTCGATCCCGTCGATCGCCTCACGCGGGTGGCCGAGATGCTGGATATCGAGATCGAAAAGCTGAACGTGGACCGCACCATTCAGGGCCGCGTGAAGCGCCAGATGGAGAAGGCCCAGAAAGAGTATTACCTCAACGAGAAAATCAAAGCCATCCAGAAGGAGCTGGGGCGCGGCGAAAAGAGCGAAATCGACGAGCTCAAGAAGCGCATCGAGACGGCCGGCATGACCAAGGACGCCCAGGAGAAGGCCCTGGCCGAGCTCAAGCGCCTGGAGAACATGCCGCCTATGTCGGCGGAATCCACGGTCTCGCGCAACTATCTCGACTGGCTGCTGGCGGTGCCGTGGAAAAAGAAATCCAAGGAAATCCGCGATCTCAACTTCGCCGAACAGGTGCTCGAGTCCGACCACTACGGCCTGGAGAAGATCAAGGAGCGCATCCTGGAATTCCTGGCGGTGCGCCGCCTGGTGAAGAATCCCAAAGGATCCATCCTTTGCTTTGTCGGGCCTCCCGGCGTCGGCAAGACCTCGCTCGGCATGTCCATCGCCAAGGCCACCGGACGCAAATTCGTGCGTATGTCGTTGGGCGGCGTGCGCGACGAAGCCGAAATCCGCGGCCATCGCCGCACCTACATCGGCGCCCTGCCCGGCCAGGTCATCCAGATGATGAAGAAGGCCGGGACGCGCAATCCGGTGTTCATGCTCGACGAAGTGGAAAAGATGTCCATGGATTTCCGGGGCGACCCCTCGGCCGCCCTCCTGGAAGTTCTGGATCCCGAGCAGAACTACATGTTTGTTGACCACTACCTCGATGTAGAGTATGATCTGAGTCAGGTCTTCTTCATCGCGACGGCCAACGTTCTGCACACCATTCCACCCGCCCTGCAGGATCGGATGGAAGTCATCCGGCTTTCCGGTTATACCGAATACGAGAAGCTGGAAATTGCCAAACGTTTTCTGGTCCGAAAGCAAATGGAGCAGACCGGATTGACGAAGGACGATATCGAGTTCACCGACGCGGGGCTGTCGGCATTGATTCAGGATTATACCCGCGAAGCTGGAGTACGGAATCTCGAACGGGAGATCGGCAACGTCTGCCGTAAGCTGGCGCGCAAGGTCGTGAACGCCCAAAGCGCCAAGGAGAAGGATAAGAAGCCGTCCGGCAAGACGGTGATTACAGCCGAGGTTTTACCCGATCTGCTGGGTCCGCAGCGCTTTCGGGATCTGCAGGCGGAGAAGAAAAACGAGATCGGAGCCGCGGTCGGCCTGGCCTGGACTGAGGTCGGCGGCCAGATTCTGACCACGGAAGCCACCCTGATGGAGGGAAAGGGTAAGCTGACGATCACCGGTAAATTGGGCGATGTGATGCAGGAGTCCGCCCAGGCGGCTATGAGTTATATTCGGTCGCGCGCCCTGCAGTTCGGGCTGCCGCGGGATTTCTATCGAAACCTGGATGTGCACGTCCACATCCCCGAAGGGGCCATTCCTAAGGATGGGCCCTCGGCGGGCATCACCATGGCGACCACCATCTGCAGCGCGCTGACTCGCATTCCGGTGCGCGGCGACGTGGCCATGACCGGTGAAATTACGTTGCGCGGCAAGGTGCTGGGCATCGGAGGGCTGAAGGAAAAGCTGTTGGCGGCTCACCGCCACGGGATCAACGAGGCCGTCGTTCCGGCCGACAACAAGAAGGATCTTCCGGACATTCCGGAAAATATTCGCAACGAAATGAAGATTCACTTCGTCGAGTCGATGGACGAGGTTCTCAAGATCGCATTGGAGCGGGAGATTGTGGCTTTGCCCATGCCGGCCACGCCGGGAGTGGAAGTAACTCCCCAACCGGAAGAGGTAGTAGCCCACTGAGGGTAGGGCGGGCTTTGACCCGCTACAAACCGCCAGCGCAAGCGAGCGGTCAGCAGTTGTGCCCAAGGACAGTACTTTTATAACATCGGCAGCCAGGCCGGACCGGTTCCCCTCCGACGGCCTGCCCGAGGTCGCATTTTTAGGGAGAAGTAACGTAGGAAAGTCCAGCTTGATTAACGCCCTGGTCGGGCGTAAAAAGATGGCTTTCACCAGTAACACTCCGGGTCGCACGCAAACGATCAACTTTTACCGCATCAACGGCTCACTGTACTTCGTCGATCTCCCAGGTTATGGTTATGCCCGGGTACCAAAAAGTGTAGCCGGCGAGTGGCGCGGCCTGATCGAGAGTTACTTGTTGACCAGGGAAACCCTGGATCTTTCTTTCTTGGTCCTGGACGCCCGGAGGGGCTGGATGGGTCCGGATTTGCAACTCAAGGAATGGCTCGATCTGCACCATAAGCGATATCAAGTGGTCGCTACAAAGACAGATAAGTTGAATCAATCGGAACAGGGGCACGGCCTGACGCTCATCCGCCAGGAGAACGTCGAACCGCTGCCATTCTCGGCCGCCACCGGCCGGGGAGTGAGGGAAATTTGGCAAGTGATAACGAACACACTCCAGACGCGGTAGAAACAGCTACGCCGCCAGAAGAACACGAAAAACCGGTCGAGCGCCCGCCCGCCCGGTCCGCGGAGACAAATCGCGAACGCGAGGCGACTGCCTCGACCGCGCCTCGCGATGGCACCCCGCACAGCGAGACGCCGGTTGGCCCGCCGCCTAGTCAGCACGGCGGCCACCGCCGCAATAAACCCCCCGCCCAGGCCAAGAACGGCTCGCCCACTCTGGACTTGGTCGAACTCAAAGACATGAGCATCCAGCGGCTCAACCAGGTCGCCAAGGATATGAACGTGGCCGGCGCCGCCGGTCTGCGCAAGCAGGAGCTCATTTTCAAAATCCTGCAAACCCAGGCCGAAAAAAGCGGGCTGATCTTTTCCGAAGGGGTGCTCGAGTGCCTGCCGGACGGCTTCGGCTTCCTGCGCGCGCCCGAGTACAACTACCTGCCCGGCCCCGACGATGTGTACGTCTCGCCCTCGCAGATCCGCCGTTTCGACCTGCGCACCGGCGACACCATCTCCGGCCAGATCCGCCCACCTAAAGAGGGCGAGCGCTACTTCGCGCTCATCAAGGTCGACGCCATCAATTTCGAGCCGCCCGAGGAAGCCCGCAACAAGATTTTCTTCGACAACCTGACGCCGCTCTATCCCAATGCGCGCATCAAGCTCGAAACCGTGAAAGAGAACTACTCCGGCCGCGTGATGGACCTGCTGACTCCCATCGGCAAGGGCCAGCGCGGACTGATCGTTTCGCCGCCCCGCACCGGCAAGACGATGCTGCTGCAATCGATCGCCAACTCGGTCACCACCAATCATCCGGAAGTCACGCTGATCGTGCTCCTGATCGACGAGCGGCCCGAAGAAGTCACCGACATGCAGCGCTCCGTGCGCGGCGAAGTCATCAGTTCCACGTTCGATGAACCCGCCACGCGTCACGTACAGGTGGCCGAAATGGTCATCGAAAAGGCCAAGCGCCTGGTGGAGCACAAGAAGGATGTCGTGATTCTGCTGGACTCCATCACCCGCCTGGCGCGCGCCTACAACACCATCGTGCCTCCATCCGGCAAGGTCCTCTCCGGCGGCGTCGATTCCAACGCCCTGCAGCGACCCAAGCGCTTCTTCGGCGCGGCCCGGAACATCGAGGAAGGCGGTTCGCTCACCATCATCGCCACCTCGCTGATCGACACCGGCAGCCGCATGGACGACGTGATTTTCGAAGAGTTCAAGGGCACCGGCAACCTGGAAATCCACCTGGAGCGCAAACTGGTGGACAAGCGTGTCTTCCCGGCCATCGACATCAACAAGAGCGGCACGCGCAAAGAAGAACTGCTGCTGCCCAAGGAGGAGTTGAACCGGGTGTGGATCCTGCGCAAAGTGCTGAATCCGCTGTCTCCGGTGGAGACCATGGAACTGCTGCTCGACAAGCTGGGCAAGACCCGCAGCAACGCGGAGTTTTTGAACTCCATGAGCGGTTAACCGGCGCTATACTGGCACGAGCCAACCATGCGCATCGTGCCCGTCTCCCTGATTCTGTGCGCCGCTCTGATCGCCGCGAACTCCCCTGACGGCCGTGCGGTCACCGATCCCCATTCGGTCACCTCCGTGGCAAATCCGAACGCGGCGCCGGCCCCCATCCCGGAACTGGTCTACACCCGATCCGTCGGCAACCCCGCCTGGTCCCCCGACGGCCGCGAAATCGTCTTCACAACGAACCTGACCGGCCGCAACAACCTCTGGAAGGTCGCGGCTGCCGGGGGCTGGCCCATCCAGTTGACCCAGTCCGACGACCGCCAGTCCGGCGCCGTATGGTCGCCCGACGGCATGTGGATCGTCTACATGCAAGACTACGCCGGAGGCGAGATCTTCGATCTGTTCGCGGTCCCCGCGGCGGGCGGTCCGGTTGTCAACCTGACGCGCACCAGCGACATCTCCGAGGAAGATCCGCACTGGTCTCCCGACGGGAAGGCGCTGGCCATCACCATCAAGGCGAAGACCGCCCCCAGCTTCGACGTGGCCCTGCTCGACTGGCGCACGCACGAGGTGCGCAACATCACGAAGGAACAGACCGGAAGTCGAACCTGGTCGATCGTGGCCTGGAGTCCTGACAAACGCAGCCTTTTTGCCAACCGTGCGAATGCCGGCTTCACGGATTGCGACATCTACCGCATCGATCTCCAGTCCGGAAAGCTGGAGAACCTGACGCCCCATACCGGCGATACCACCTTTGCCGCATCTTCAGTCTCCGCCGACGGGCGCACGCTCGCCATCACTTCCAATCAGAAAGGCGGCTACTCCAACGTCGCCTTGCTGGATGTCGCTTCGCACAAGATCGCTTGGGTGACGGATCTCAAATGGGACGCGCACGCCGGCGACTTCGCTCCGCGCGGCAGCGCCTTCACCTACCTGGTCAACCAGGATGGCCGCGCCAGGACCTACCTCGCCGAGCGGGGCTCCGCCAGGGCCGCGCCCCTCAGTTTCCCGGAAGGTCTCACTATGCCCGCCGGCCAGCCGACAGCATTTTCTCCCACCGGCGACCGTCTGCTCATTGCGCATCAAAGCTCCAATCGCCCTGCCGACCTCTGGGTCTACCATCTGGCGACGCACCGCGCGACGCAACTGACTTACTCCGCGCTCGCCGGACTCCACCCCGCCAACTCACCGGCCGCCCACCTCGTTCACTACCGCAGCTTCGACGGCCAGATCATCAGCGCCTTCCTGTGGGTCCCGTTCAATCTGAATCGCGACGGCAGCTATCCGGCAGTGGTGCTGCCGCACGGCGGACCGACCGGGCAGACGCTGGATAGCTTCAACCGCAACGCCCAGGCTCTAGCCTCGCGCGGCTACCTGTGCATCGCGCCCAACGTGCGCGGTTCCACCGGCTATGGGATGGCCTTTCAGAAGGCGAATTACCAGGATCTGGGCGGCGGCGACCTGCAGGACGAAGTCTTCGCCGCGAAGTTCCTGGTCGCCACCGGGTACGTCAACGAAAAGAAGATCGGCATCATGGGCGGGTCTTACGGCGGCTACATGGCGATGATCGCTATCGGCAAGACGCCGGACGTGTGGGCGGCCGCCGTGGAACTCTACGGCATTACCGACTGGCTCACCGAACAGGAGCACGAAAGTCCCGAACTGCAGCAGTACGACCAGTCCATTCTGGGCGATCCGGTAAAAGACCGCAAGGTCTACGAGGATGCCTCGCCAATCAAGTATTTTCAGAATGCCAAGGCCCCCTTGCTGGTGTTGCAGGGCGAGAATGACATCCGCGATCCCAAGGAAGAGGCCGACCAGGTCGTAACCGTGCTCCGCAAGTACGGCAAGACGGTGGACGCGCACTACTATCCCGGCGAAGGCCACGGCTTCGCCAAGCGCGAGAACCAGGTGGATTCGCTCGAGCGTTCCATCGCCTGGTTCGACAAATATCTGAAGGAGTCGCGATAGCCAGTGCCTTCCTTTTCCGGCGATGCCGTTCTGCTGCTTTCCTTCGGCGGCCCGGACCGTCCCGAAGAGGTGATGCCATTTCTCGAGAACGTGCTGCGCGGCCGCAATATACCGCGCGAACGAATGCTGGAGGTGGCCGAACACTACCATCACTTCGGCGGGCGCAGTCCGATCAACGATCAGAACCGCGCGCTGCTCGCCGCGCTGCGCGAACTGCTCGCCGCTAAAGGGCCGGATATCCCGGTCTACTGGGGCAATCGCAACTGGCACCCGCTGCTCCACGATACCCTCCGCCAGATGGCTGCCGACGGCGTGCACCGCGCGTTCGCCTTCGTCACTTCGGCCTACAGTTCCTATTCCGGCTGCCGCCAGTATCTGGAGGATATCGCGCGTGCCCGCGCCGCCGTCGGACCCGCGGCGCCCGAAGTGCTGAAGCTGCGCGTCTTCTATAATCACCCCGGCTTCATCGAGCCGATGGCGGATCGCGTGCGCGCGGCCCTGGAACAACTCCCCGCCGGAGCGGCCCTGGTCTTTACCGCCCACAGCGTTCCGCGGTGGATGGCCGACACCAGCCGCTACGTCGAACAGATTGAAGAAGCCTGCCGGCTGGTCGCGGACTCCATCCGCCACCCGGCTTACCGCTTGGTCTACCAGAGCCGCAGCGGCGCGCCGGGCCAGCCCTGGCTGGGGCCGGACGTTCTCGAATACCTGCGCGACCTGGCCACGGCGGGCACTCGCGATCTAGTTCTCGCCCCCATCGGCTTCATCTCCGACCACATGGAGGTGGTCTACGATTTGGACACCGAAGCGCGGCAGTTATGCCGGCAGCTTGGGCTCAACATGGTCCGCGCCCGGACCGTCGGCGCCGATCCGCGCTTCGTCTCCATGATCCGCGAGTTAGTTTTGGAATGCATCGCTCACGGCCACCAACCGTGCCCCGACGACTGTTGCCCGCCGCCCCCGCGTCACCGGTAGAGCCGGATCACCCACTCAGCGTACAGAGCGGGCTTGCGCCCGCCCTCCAGTTCGATCGTCACCACCCACACCGCCTGGTAACCTTGGTCGACCTCCTCGACCGACTGCAGCGTGAATCGCGGACGCAGCCGCGCGCCGGACGGCACCGGCGATGGAAATCGCACCCGGTTCAACCCGTAGTTGATCCGCATCTTGAATTCGCCGCGGACGTCGAAGCACTCGTGCGACAGGCGGCTCAATAACGACAGTGTCAGGAAGCCGTGCGCGATGGTGCGGCCGAACGGCGATTCGGTCCGGGCCCGCTCCACGTCCTGATGGATCCACTGGTGGTCTCCGGTAGCGTCCGCGAACGCGTCGATCTGCGCCTGCTCCATCCTGAACCATTCGCCCACCGCCACTTCCTGGCCGGTTAATGCACGCAGTTCGTCGATTGTTTCGATGATTCGCATGATTTCAACGGAAGGTGCGCAGCCGCGCCTCGTTCAAGTGCGGCACGCCGTTAAAGGTGAACAGCATGGGGCCGTCCTCCCGCAGCCGCATCGTGGTGACAGCCGAATTGTACATCACACCCGCCAACCGCATGATGTGTCCGTCCGCGATCCCCAGCGATGCGGCCACCCAGATGGCGATGGGGGAAGCCGAGGTGAAGACGGCAACGGCATCGCCGGCCGGATATCCGGCCAGCGCCGCGCGCCGCCCCAAAACGCGCTTGCAGAACGCTGTCCAGGTTTCCGTTCGGCACGGGAACCGGCCCTCCATCCAGGCGCGCATGGCTTGCGTGTCGCAATCCGTCCAGGCGTGGTGGACGGGTGAGTTGGCATCTTCCAGCGTTCGCATCAGGTCCTGGTAGTCCTGCTTGAACTTCGGATCGGCCGCGCACAACTGCGGCGCAAATTCGCTAAAGACCGAGGTCATGTCGAATTCGTTCCATCCTGCATCCGTGACGATCTCGGGTACCGCCACGCCAGCCTCGCAATAAGCCTTCCGCACGGCGGCCGCAGTCTGCTGCTGGCGATGCAGCGCGCCGGCGATGAACGCCTGGAACTCGATCTTCTGGGCGGCCAGGTGTTGCCCGAGCCGGTACGCCTGCTGGTGGCCCAGGTCCGAGAGCGCATCGTAGTGCGCGCGCGTGCCGGCCTGGCCGTGGCGGATGAGATACAGCGAGCTCAAGGGGCTCTCTCCGCGACCTCCGCCGCCACTTCCACCAGTCCGCGCACGCGGTCGCCGAAATGGCGGAAGCGCTCGTCGTGCGTCTGCCCGCGCACGTACCGGAAGTAGATCTGCTGGAGCACCACGGCGATCTTAAAAATCCCGAACACTTCATAGTAGCCGAGGCCGGAAACGTCCCGCCCGGTGACCCGCGCGTAGCGTTCCACAAGCTGCGCGCGCGTGAACCAGCCGGGCAGCGTGGTGATGCTGCTGAGCGCATCGCGGCGCACCGCCGGATCGCCGGCTTCCGGCCAGTAGCACATCACGCAACCCAGATCCACGAGCGGATCGCCGGCGGTGGCCATCTCCCAATCGAGCACGGCTTCCACACGACTCGGATCGCGCGCGTCCAGCATGATGTTGTCGAGCTTGTAATCGTTGTGCACCAGCGTGGGCGGCGGCGATTCCGGCAGCCGGCGTGTCAGCCACGCGATCAACTGGTCCATTTGCGGCAGCGTCTCGGTCTGGGCGCGCTGCCAGCGTTCCGCCCAGCCGCTCACCTGGCGGGCCAGGAATCCGGCCGGCTTACCCAGCATCGCCTGGCCTATATCCACGGCATGCAGCGACGCCAGGCAATCCACGAACGCTTCGCTCACCCGGCGGGCGAAATGCGGGTCGTTCGCATGCGGCGCGGGGACTTCGCGGCGCAACACCAGCCCGCGCCGGCGTTCCATGACGAAGAAGACCGCGCCGATCACCGCCGGATCGTCGCACAGCAGGAACACGCGCGGCGCCGGTGGAAACAGCGGATGCACCGCGCCCAGCACGTTGTATTCGCGTGCCATGTCGTGCGCTTTGGGAGCCACCGGCCCCAACGGTGGGCGGCGCAGCACGTACTCCTTTCCCCCGGCGTCAAGCAGGTAGGTCAGGTTCGAATGTCCGCCGGGAAACTGGCGTACGGTCAGTCCGGACTCCACGCCCGGCAGGCGGCCCCGCAGATATCCGGCCAGCGCTTCGGTGTCGATCTGTTCTCCTTCGCGGACGGGCGCGAAGTCAGGCTGCGGAATCATGCGATTGCCAGCGGGCGTATAGGCGATCCCGTGCCGCCGCGGATCTTCAGCGGCGCGGCCACAAACAGAAAAGTATAGCGATGTTCCGCGGCCAATTGTTCCAGGTTCAGACACTCGATAATGTGGATGCCGCTTTCCACCAGCAGGTGCACGTGCACCGGCATGTTCGGGTCGGGCACTCTCTCGAAGGCGACTGTATCGGAGCCGGCGGCGAAAATGCCGTGACGGCTCAGCCAGCGCGCCGCCGGCTCGCCGGGTCCGGGGCCGTGCACCTGCGCGATGAAGCGCGCCGCGTCATCCCAGTACCGGGCCCATCCGGTGCGCAGCAGCACCACGTCGCCCGCGCGCAATTCGACCTGCTGCGCGCCGGCGGCGGCCGCCAGATGTTCGGGCGTGATCTCGAAATCGGCGGCTAAAGCCTCCGCGCCCGCCTGTCCGGCGATATCCAGCAGCACGCCGCGCCGCAGGATCGGTGCGATCGTATCCACCGTGTGACGTTCCAGGCCGCTCGCGTAGCTCTGCAAGCCCGCGGCCGGCTCGCCGCCGTGCAATTTGCCGCCGCAGGAAAAGTGACACAACGCGTCGATGTGCGTGCCCACGTGGCCGCCGAGCGTCAGGCCCTCGGAGGCCGAACTGGCTCCGTTACGTGCCACATAGTCGCCATGCTTCTTATTGAGTCCGAAGAGAAACGGCGGGTGATTGGGATGATGCGGCATGCCGGGATAGTAAGGCTGCGCCAGGTCGTAGACGCGGGATCCGGCCAGTGCCGCCAGGAGTTGCTCCATGTTCCTATTGATATACCATGAACCTTCAGCGGCATGAAGAATATCATCGTCGGCACGGCCGGGCATATCGACCACGGCAAGACCGCGCTGGTAAAAGCGCTTACCGGCATCGATGCCGATCGCCTGGAGGAGGAGAAGCGGCGCGGCATCACCATCGACATCGGCTTCGCGCACCTGCAATTGACACCCGCGCTGCGCCTGGGCTTCGTGGATGTTCCGGGTCACGAGCGCTTCGTCAAGAACATGCTGGCCGGTGTGGGCGGCATCGACATGGTGTTGTTCGTGATCGCGGCGGACGAATCCGTCAAGCCGCAAACCCGCGAGCATTTCGATATCTGCCGCCTGCTGGGCATCCCGCAGGGAATTGTGGCGCTCACCAAGTCCGACCTGGTCGATCCGGACATTCTGGGATTGGTCCGGCTGGAAGTCGAAGAGTTGGTTGCCGGGTCGTTTCTGGAAGGCGCCCCGATCGTGGCTGTCAGTTCCACCACGGGCGCCGGCCTCGACGAGCTGCGCCTTGCACTGGCGCGGGTCGCATCGAGCGTGCTGGAGAAGAGCGCCGCCGGACACTTCCGGCTGCCGCTCGATCGCGCCTTCACCGTGAAAGGATTCGGCACTGTCGTCACGGGCACGCTGATCGCAGGCGCCATTCGCAAGGGGCAGGAAGTTGAGCTCTATCCCTCCGGCCGGCTCCTGCGGGTCCGCGGCGTGCAGGTGTATGGGGCGCCCGCCGAGTTGGCTTCAGCCGGGCAGCGGACCGCACTCAACCTGGCGGATATCGAACCCGGCGACTTGGCCCGCGGCATGGTGCTGGCCGAGCCCGGCGTGTTCCACGGCACGGCGCAGCTCGACTGCTCGCTGGAACTGCTGCCTTCCGCCAAGCCGCTGAAGCATCGCGCGCCCGTCCATTTCCACGCCGGCACGGCCGAGATCGAAGCCCAGGTGCGCCTGCTCGAAGGCAAGGCCGTGCTGCAGCCAGGCCAGCGTGCCTGGGCGCGCATCCTGCTGCGCGAGCCGGTTTTGCTGTTGCCGGGCGATCGCTTCATTATCCGCATGTTCTCACCGGTGGTGACCATCGGCGGCGGAACGGTGGTGGATACTGCTGGAGTGCGTTCCCGCCGTCCCGCCGGTATCGCGGAGCGGCTGCGCATTCTGGCCGAGGCCCCGCTGATGGAACGCATCGGCCTGCTGGTGCGCGAATCGAAATATGGCGTGGACATCGCCGGCCTGGTGGCGCGTACCGGTCGCACCGAGCAGGACATACGGACGGCCGCGGCGGCTGCGCCCCTGGTCCGTTTCGAACAGCCGCAAACGTGGTTCGCCGACCGCGCCTGGTTCCAATCGGCCCGCGAGCGCCTGCTACGCGCGGTGCGCGATTTCCATCAGAAGAATCCGCTCTTGCCGGGCATCAACAAACAGGATCTGCGCGGCCGCGAACTGCCGGGTTCGCCGCTATTCCTGATCGACGCCCTGCTCGCCCAGAGCCGCGAGATTTCCGTGGAAGGCGAGAACGTGCGCCTGGCCAGCCACAAACTGGTCTTGAAGCAGGACGAAGAACAGGCCCGCGCGGCCATAGAGCGCGCCTTCGAACAGGCCGGCCTGGCGGTGCCGGCGCTACCGGATGTACTGGCGAAGTCCGGCGTAGAGACGGCGCGCGCCCGCTCTCTGCTGCAGATTCTGCTGCGTGAGAAGCGCCTGGTCAAAGTCGGCGACGATCTCGTCTTTCATCGGAGCGCCATGGAGAAGCTGCGCGCGATGGTCACCGCGCACAAAGGTTCGCGCTTCAACGTCGGCACATTCAAAGAATGGACGGGCATCTCGCGCAAGTACGCGATTCCGCTGCTGGAGTATCTGGATCGGGAGCATGTGACCCGCCGCGAAGGCGATGAGCGGCTGGTTCTGTAAGGCTTACTCCTGCCGCAGCGCCGTAACCGGATTGATGCGGATCGCGCGCCGCGCCGGAATCCAGCAGGCCACCGAGGCGATCGCCAGCATCATTAGAAACACGATTCCCAACGTTACCGGATCGCTGGGTTCGACACCGTAGAGGATCTGTTCCATGAACCGGCCGGCGGCCAGCGCCAGGGCAAAGCCCGCCACCGTGCCGGACCCGATCAGCAGCAGCGCGCGGCGTCCGACGAGCGCCAGAACCTGGCCCTGGCTGGCGCCGATCGCCATGCGAATACCGATCTCGCGTGTGCGCCGCGAGATGGCATATGCCATCACGCCATAAATGCCCGTGGCTGCCAAAACCAGCGCCAGAACGCCGAAGGCGCCCAACGCCGTCGCCGCCATGCGCGCCGGAAACAACGGCAGGTCCAGGCGCTGGACGAGTGTCCCCGCGGAATAGAGCGGCAGGGCCGGATCCAGTTCGTGCGCGGCGTCTTCGATCAGCCGCACGGCTTGCGGTCCGCTCATCCGCGTGCGCGCCACCAGCGCGGCGTTGGCTGTGTAGGTGATTTCCAGCGGTGTCCAGTAGGCCGGCGACGCCTTCTCGGCCAGCGAGAAATACTTGCCGTCCTGCGCCACTCCCACGATCTGCCAGAACTTGCTGTCCGGTCCGGTGCGGAACCGCTTGCCGATGGGATCCTTGCCGTGCAGCAACTGCGTGGCGAACGCCTGGTTGACAATCGCCACTCGCGGGCCGTCCTTCGTGTCGCGCGCATCGAACTCTCTCCCCGCCAGCAGCCGCGTCTGCATAGTTCGGAAATAGCCGGGAGTGACCGTGAACGTGTACGCGATGGGCGCTTCGGTCGCCTTGGGAATGGGCCGGCCTTCGACGTAGATGGTGTCCGACGAGCTGTTCAGGGTGAGCGGCAGCCAGTCGATCAGGGCCGCCGACTCCATGCCGGGAAGCGCGCGCACCTTTTCCAGGAAGCGGCGCTCGAATTCGCGCCCGCGCGCCTCGGTGTAGCCTTGGATGTTGAGGTCGAACGAGGCCGTGACCGCGCCCCGGGGATTGTAGCCGATGGGCGCATCCAGCGCGCGCTCGAGGCTGCGCACCACCAGCACCGAGCAGACCAGCAGGACCACCGACAGTCCCACCTGCACGGCCACCATGTAATCCCGCAATTGCCAGTGGCGCAGCCGTTCGGAGATGGCCTCATTCTTCAACGCGCTCACCAGGTTCGTGCGCGTAGCCTGCAACGCCGGCAGCAGTCCGAACAGCAGCGTGGTCAGCACCGAGACCGCCAGGGCGAACAGCAGGACGCGGGCGTCCGGCGCGGCGTGGATCACCAGCGGAATATCGGTGGGTGGACGCCAGGCCGCCAGCGCATCGCCGACCCAAAGGGCCAGCAGCATGCCGCCCGCGCCGCCCAGAACGGCGATCACCAGGTTCTCGGTCAACAGTTGGCGCACCAGCGAACGGCGCGCCGCCCCTACCGCCAGGCGCAGCGCGATCTCCTTCCGCCGGTCGGCAGCCCGCGCCATCAGCATGCTGGCCAGGTTGGTACACGCCACCAGCAGCACCAGGCAGGAGACTCCGAAGAGCGCGGCGGCGAATCCGATCACCGCGCCGCGCAGATAACTGCCCGCCAGCCCCACTTTCGTGAGCACCAGTTTCATGCCGTCGTCGTCCTTCGGATACTCCTCCGCCAGGCGATGCGCCACGCTGTTCAGGTTGGCTTCGGCCCCGGCCATGGTCACGCCGGGCTTGAGCCTCCCCACGATGAACGTATTGCCCGTGCCGCGCTTGTCCAGGTATCCGTCGCCGCCCTCCAATTCCCTTTGCATCATCATGGGGAAAAAGACTTCCGGCGCGAAATACAGTTCGGTGCCGAAGAAGCCTGGCGGCGTCACACCCAGGATGGTGAAATCCATACCGTTGAATTTGACTACCCGGCCGATCGCCGATGGATCGCCGCCGAATCGTCTCTGCCAGCAGGAGTAGGCCAGCACGGCTACCGGATGGCCGCCCGGCCGCAGATCGTCGTCATGCCCGATCAACCGCCCGCGGACCGGGCGGATGCCGAGTAAGTCGAAATAGTTCCCGGTGACCAGGTAACCCCACAGGCGCTGGCTGCTTCCGGGCAAGCCGAGGCTGGCGGGCAAAAAACGGTAGGCGGCCAGTCCGGAGAGCGTCGTGTTGCGGTCGCGCACATCCCGGTAATTGGGGATGGAGAGCGCCGGAAAAGCATTCCCGCCCATGGTCTCGTTGACCGACACCAGCTCGGCGGCGTTCGCCACCGGCAGCGGACGCAATAGCGCCGCGTTGATGATGCTGAAAATTGCGGTGTTCGCGCCGATACCCAGGGCCAACGTCAGAACGGCCACCAGGGAGAAGGTCGGATTCTGCCGCAGACGGCGGAGGGCCAGACGCAGATCGAGTGCCAGACGTCCCATGCGTCGAGGATAAGCAAACCGGGCGCCAACAGGCAAGTCCTGTAGATGGCGGCTGCGCGACGGAAAGCGTGTCCGCTTCCGAACGCTCCGTCCCGCGGGCGAACGGGGCCCGATCGTCTGGTCCCGCCAATTGCGATAATCGGCTGGAACATGATCTCTTGCCGCAATGTCACTAAACGCTTCGGCGAGGCCCGCGCGCTGGACGACGTTTCCTTCGAACTGCCGGCCGGCATCGGGGCGGTGCTGGGTCCCAACGGAGCCGGCAAATCGACGCTGCTCAAGATCCTGGCGGGACTGCTGGCGGCGGATTCCGGCGACGTGCGGATCAGCGGCTGCGACCTCTTCGCCGACCCGGTAACGGTACGGCGGAGCATCGGCGTACTGCCGGAAGACATGGGACTGTTCGACGGGCTCACGGTCGAAGAGCACCTGGAACTTTGTGGGCCGATCTACGGCTTGGGCAAGCGGGAGACCCGGGAGCGGGGAGACGCCCTGCTACGCGTGCTGGGCCTCGAGGACGGACGCTACACCTACCTCGACCAATGCTCCCACGGCATGCGCAAGAAGACCGCGCTGGCCATGGCGTTGCTGCACGGCCCGCGCGTGCTGCTGCTGGATGAGCCTTTCGAAGGAATCGACCCGGCTTCCGCGGTGGCCCAGCTCCAGGTGCAGCCCGGGGGGTAAGGGAGTGGTTTCGGCCGCGGGGGCCCGGTCCGGACCGGCTGCTGGAGCTTCGTCAAAACGGATGGTGGATTCGCCCAGGTATTCACGGCAGCCGGAATAGACCGCGGTCGTCTGATCCTCCCGCCCGTTGCGCATCAATATGCGCATGTCGCTTTGGCTCGGCAACAAAAACTTGCCAGCGCCGACCTGCGTCCACTCGTACCGCACGCTGGTATTGACGTAGCAGGTATTGGTTTCCGGCGGCAGGCTGTCGGCTTCCACCAGCAGGCGCTTTAAATCGGCGGAATTCGGATCCAGCCAAAACGCTCCGGAGAAGGGCGCGGTCACCCATTGCGAGCCGGCCTTGATGAGATAGTGGCTGGCGGCCAGGGGCACCTGATAGCGATAGGCATCCGCGCCCAGGTATTGATAAGTGGCGCCCCCGTTCAAGAAAATATCCGTGATCCACGAGCCCAACATACCGGTGCTGTAAGGACCGCCGGCGGTGAGCTTGAAAACATCGCTATCGGTGAAGCGGCTACCCTTCCAGGACCCGATCTCTTTACCCTCCGATGCCTTGATCTCCAGGCGCAGACGGTCACTGAGTTCCAGCTTCCATTCCGATCCGGGCAGGGCGTGGAGCTGGCCGCAGGAGGGCGGCGGTTCCTCCGGGTGACGCCGCTTCAGGTACCGGCGCTCGACGGTCTGGAGGCAGGTATAATCCGGCAGGTGCCGGTCTCTCCCGGCCAGCATATCGCGCGCCCGCACCAGGCGTTCGCTTGGATCGGGGGGCGCCTGCGCCAGCAGCCCGGCGGCCATCCACAGCAGTACACAGACTCGCACGTCGACCCGCACGCCTCTAAGTCACACTGTCCGGAGCCGGGAGTGTGAAATAGAAAGTGGATCCCTTTCCGAGCTCCGACTCAACCCAGATTCGTCCGCCGTGGCGTTCCACGACACGTTTACAGATGGCCAGCCCGACGCCGGTACCGGGAGTGTCGTTGCCGTGCAGACGCTTGAAGACGCCGAAGATCTGCTCGTGATATTGCGCGTCGATGCCGATGCCGTTGTCCTGGACGGCAACCCGCCATTCGTCCCCGGTCTTCCCGGCGGAGACGTGCACCTTGGGCTGGCGCCCTCCGGCATACTTGGCGGCGTTTTCAATGAGATTTTGAAACAGCAGGATCAAGTTCACCTCCTGGCCGCGGACCTCGGGCAGAGGATCGTGCGTGACGAGCGCACCGGTCTGCTGGATTGTCGACCGCAGATTGGCGAGGGTCTTCTGGAGGATCTGGTTCAGATCGATGCGTCCCGGAGAATCGTCCCCGTCAACACTCAATTGGGTGTAGATCAACAGATCGTGGAGCAGTCGATCCATGCGGTCGATGCCCGTCAGAATGAAATGGACCGCCTGTTCCACCTCCGCGTCGTGTCCGTCACGGCGGGCTTTGACCAGAAGTTGCACGAAGGAGGTTACGGTGCGCAAAGGCTCCCGCAGGTCGTGGCTGGCGGCGAACGCGAAGTGCTTGAGATCCGCATTGGCGCGCGATAAAGCTTCGTTGGCGGAGCGCAGATCGCGGTCGTGCGTGCGGGTGGCTTCGTCCACCGCTTTTCGCTCGCTGTTGTCGCGCAGGACCTCGACGAAGCCGCGCGGGCTTCCGTCGGGCGAGTACAGTGTTTCCATGGTCCCCGTGGCAAAGAAGCGGGAACCATCTTTGCGAAGCTGCCAGCGATCGTTGGAACTGCGCCCGGTTTGCACGGCGGTCCGCATCTCCCGGGCAAAGGCATCGGCCGCCAGATCCTCCGGAGTGAAGAGCACGGATGCGGATTGCCCCACGATCTCCGACTCGGAGCAGCCGAAGATGCGCTCGGCGCCCGCATTCCAGGTGGCGATCCGCCCATCCGGATCAATCATGAAGATGGCATACTCGTGCGCGCTCTCGATCAGCAGCCGGTAGCGTTCCTCGCTCTGGCGGAGCCTCTGCTCGGCCTCCTTGCGATCCATGATGTCGATGCAATACTCGATCATGGTGCCGTCGCCGAGGCTGGCGCCCGCAGACAACATCCAGCAGCGAGAGCCGTCTTTGCGAAAAACCTCCTTTTCGTACGGCCCGATGCGTCCGGTGACGGCCAGCTTTTGCAGTTGCTCTTCGCCGCGGGCGACGTACTCCTGGGGAGTCATCGTCCGCCAGGTCAATCTTCGGGCTGCCACATCCTCCCGGCTGTAGCCGCTGAGCTTCAGGAAGGCGTCGTTGCAGTCGATCAGGACGCCCGATTCCTCGAACACCATGACGCCCACCACTTCAACGTTGACCATGCGCCGCAGCCGCTCTTCGCTGGCACGCAGGGCCTCCTCGGTGCGCCGGCGCGAAGTGATGTCGAAGAAGGTGATGACCACGCCCTCGATGCGATCGTCGGTGCTGCGGTACGGCAGTACCCGGGTGAAGTACCATCGCCCGGACTCGTCCTGGATTTCGCGTTCAATGGGGACCAGTCGGCTGATCACGCTGCGGGCATCTTTGGCCAAATCGGTGTAACCCAGCCGGTGCGTCAGATCCAAAATCGGGCGGCCGGCGTCGGTGGCCCGCACGTTGAACAGCTCTGCGAGCTTGGGGCTGAAGCGCAATATGCGCAGGCCGCGATCGAGGAAAAGCGTGGCGATGTCGGTAGCCACCAACAGATTCTGCAGATCGGATGAGAGCTGCGCCAATTCCTCCACACGATGCCGATTTTCCTGATTTACCGTCTGCAGCTCTTCGTTGATACTCTGTAATTCTTCTTTGGAGGTTTCGAGCTCCTCCATGGTGGAGCGCAGTTCCTCGTTGGTGGACTGCAGCTCTTCGTTGGAAGCCTTCATTTCCTCCTGGCTGGTCTCATACTCCTCGATAATGGATTGCAGACGCTGCCGGGAGGCCTCGATTTCCAGTTCGAGTTCCTGCACCCGGCGCGCCTGCTCGTCTGAATCCACCGGCAGACTCGAGGCGGCCGCGGCGGGCTCCGGCTGGGGATCCCGTTCGTCGAAGATGACCAGAGCGAAGCCGTCCCGCTCCGGCTCCAGCGCCGGGCGCACCTGCATCACCACCGGGCGCGGATGCCCGTCGAAGCGCACCGGAATCGGCATAGAATCGCGGGCCGTCTTTCTTTCCCGCGCGGACTGCAGCAAGCTTCGCAAGTCGACCCGCAGTTCCTCCCGCACCAGCTTGAACACACTGCTGGTCAGCGCACCCCCGGGGTGCACCAGGTAGCGTCCGGCATGCTCGGACAGGTGGACCAGCTTGTTATCGGGGCTCACCAGAATGCTGGGGGGAGCATATTGCTCCACCATGCGCTGGTGGAGCGTTCCGTAGGCCACCGGCTCGGCGAGAGACTCAAATCTCGCGCCGTGCTCGGCCACCGGGCGGCCACGCGTCAGGGGGAAGACCGGCAGGCGAGGCTCCACCACCGGAACATTGCGCTTGCGAAAGATGCACAGCTTCTTGTCATCGGGGTGGAACAGGTCCATGCCTTCCAGCTTCTCCGACGAGCCTAGCAGAAGTGTGCCGCCCGGATTGAGTGAATAGTGGAACAGTTCGGCGACGTCGCGCTGCACATCCCGCTGCAGGTAGATCAGAAGATTGCGGCAACTGATGAGATCGATGCGGGAGAACGGAGGATCGCCGAGAAGATTGTGGGGCGCGAAAACCACCACCTCCCGTACCTCTTTCTTGATGCGGTAGCCACCATCCTCTTTGCGAAAGAACCGCTGCAGCCGGGCTCCGCTCACATCCGTTTCGATATCGCCGGGATAAAAGCCTTCCCGCGCCTTCTCCAGCGATCGTTTGTGCAGGTCCGAGGCAAAAACCTGGACCTGAGGTGGCGTCTCATGCCGGATGGTCTCCTCCATCAGGAGCATGGCCAGCGAGTAGGCCTCCTCTCCGGTGGCACAGCCGACCGACCATACCCGCACGAAGTCCTTGGGACCCTTGTGCTCGAACAGCCGCGGGACCACCTCCCTTTCCAGTTTTTCGAACACTGCCGGATCACGGAAGAAGCTGGTAACGGTAATGAGCAGATCGTCCGCCAGGGCGCGGATCTCGTCGGGCTGTTCGCGCAGCTTTTCCAGGTAGCCCTGCAGGTCTTCCAGATAGTTGAGCTGCATGCGGCGGGCAATGCGCCGCAGGATGGTGGAACGCTTGTAGCGGCTGAAGTCGCGATCGGTGCGCGCGCGCAATTGCGCGAAGACTTTCTGCAGCAGCACACGTTCCGGCTTCGCCGCCTCTTCGCCATCCTCCGGAACGGAGACGCGCGGCGCCGTGCGCTCGTATCGCAGGATGGCTTCCGGGATCTCGTTGACGGCCAGAACCCGGTCGGCCAATCCGGTGGCGATGGCGCTTTGCGGCATGCCGTCGTATTCGGCATCATTGGGATCCTGGACTACGATGAGTCCGCCCTTCGCCTTGATATCTTTGATGCCCAGAGTTCCGTCCGAGCCCGTGCCGGTGAGCACGACTCCGATGGCGTGCCCGTCGTGCGCGTTAGCCAGAGTACGGAAGAAGTGGTCGATGGGCGCGCGTTCCCGCCGGTGTTCCTCGAGCTTGGTAAGCCGGAGATGCGTGTCGATGGCGCTAAGATTGGCGTTCGGCGGGATTACGTAGACGTGATTGGCTTCGAGCAGCGTGGCTTCGTTTACCTGCTGCACCGGGAAGCGGACATGGGGCCGCAAGAGATCCGGGAGATGGCTCTTATGCTCGGGCGAAAGATGCACGACGACGACAAAGGCCATGCCGCTGTCGGCCGGGACATGGTCGAAGAAGCGCTTCAGAGCGTTCAGTCCACCGGCGGAGGCGCCAATACCCACAACTGTGGGTTTGGGTTTCGGATGGGATTCCTTGTCCATCTCGGGGCACCGTTGAGTAGGACGCGGTCGCGGCAGCCCGCGCAGGCGACTCCTGCCGGAGCCTGTCCGGTGAGATTACTCCCTCGGCTAGTAAGTATACACCTGGCTGAGACGCTCTGCGCCTTCTACGCCCAATAATTGCGGTCCAGGCTGCGGTATTGGACGGCTTCGGCCAGGTGTTTGGCCTGCAGCTGTTCGGATTCGCCCAGATCGGCGATGGTGCGGGCGACTTTCAGAATGCGGTCGTGCGCCCGCGCCGAAAGTCCCAGGCGCCGCACGGCCATCTCCAGGGTGCGCTCGCCGGCGTCGTCCAGCGCGCACAACTTGCGCAGCGATGGCGGCGGAATATGGGCGTTGTAGAAGCCCCGCTGCTGCTGGACGGCGCGCGCCCGCTCGACGCGCTGGCGCATCTCCGCCGAACCGGCGCCGTCCACCTTGTCCCGCAGTTCCTTGTACGGCACGGCGGGCACTTCGATGTGCAGGTCGATGCGATCCAGCAGGGGTCCGCTGAGTTTGCTCATGTAGCGTTGAATGATGCCCGGCGTGCAGCGGCACTCGCGCGTAGCATCGCCGTAGAAGCCGCACGGGCATCCGTATCGCGCAGCGCTGAATCACTCTGCGTCCACCGATCAAAGTGCGAGTCGAATCGGAACCTCACCTTGACATTCGGTTGCTTCTGTCCCGCAATCCTATCAACGGTGATCCGGTCAACGAGAATCTCAACGATTCGCCTCCGTTTTTCCCACGGTTGGTCACCGTCCATTTTGGACCGCAGATCTGTAAGCAGAGATTTGGCGGTTTGCAGGCCGAGAGCCTCCGCATCCTTTCGTGCCGCGATTTTGCGGAGGTCGTTCAACGCTCTCGCAATTTCGGATGCCTCTCGCTCGATTCGCTGAAGCTGTTGGTGGGCCTCATCGTACGATGCCATGCCATCGGTGTACAACGTAAGCGCGCGTTTCCGGTTCTCTTCCTTCCGAGCGAGCGCAGCTTCAAGTTCCCGTATTTCGTCTTCGGTTCCTTTGCGGTGTTGCCCCTCTTCGCGCATTTGGCGTTCCAGGTCGCGTATCACTTGTCCGGGCCTGGCGAGATAGTTCAGGATCTGGCCCCATACCCATGTTTCCAACGCTTGGCCATTGACAGATGGCGAGGGGCAGCGCTGGCCCTTCTCTCCGTATAGCCCCCTCGCGCCGTGCTTTCCATTGCAGCGATAATAGAACTCCTTTTTCCCGTTAGGCCGCGTGGCCGCCAGGCCAATGTAGGTCAGTCCACACATCCCGCAATGTATCAGCCCTCGAAGCAGATACTTGTTCTTCGCATGGGCCATCGCCACGATCTGATTCTGTCGAAGCGTAGCGTTGGCGCGCGCCCAGAGATCCTTGTCTACAATAGAAGGGCACTGCCTAACGATCCACTGATCGGGCGAACTAAGTTTCAGGTGTTTGCCATCCTGGTCCCGGTCGATTTTGCGTTTGCCCCACTCGTGCACCCCCATGTAGGTCTTGCTGACGATTGTATTTCGGATGCGGGATGGTCGCCAAATTCCCAAGGTGTGTTGCTTCCGCTTGCCGCGCAGAACAGCCCGCGCATCGCGGGCGTATGAGGGTGGCACACCGAGCCGGTTCAAATAGTTGGCGATCACCACGCACGATTCACCGTCGGCGGCCTTGCGAAAGATCCGTTGGATTACCTCGGCCTCTGAAAACTGGAAGCCAGGGATATTATCTCCGGACAATACCAAGCGGGCGTCTTTGTCACTTCCATTCACGCGATACCCATACGGAACGATGCCGCCGAGCCACACACCGTCACGTGCTAACCTCCGCGTACCCGCAACGGATCGCTCGATGGTCTGCGATCTCTCGTGCTCGGCAAAAGCACCCAAAATGTTTCGTAACAACCGTCCAGAGGAGTCCTCTGAAGTGGGCTGCGTAATCGCTGTTACCTTCACCCCGGCGTGTCCTAGATCTTCAAGAACACCTAGGAAGTCGTGGAGATTTCTTCCCAAGCGATCCCACTTCCAAACTACCAGTTCGTCAAAATGACCCGCACGCGCATCGTTCAGAAGCAGGCGGCCTTGCTCCCGTCTGTCCAGAGAGATGGTACCCGACACCCCATTATCCTCATAGACCCTCCAGACGGACGGGGGAGGCACTTTGCCCGCACAAAATCTCTGAAACTCACTGCGTTGTGTTTCGATGGTTTGGTTGCGGCGTTGTTCGTCGGTGGATACCCGTAGGTAGGCAGCGATCATAGCCCGCCGGCCTCGCTCTCGTTAGACGTAAGGGCCACGTGCAGGGCCTTTAGCTGTGCGTTGTGATCGGGTTGAAATTCAGGCACTATCGTGAAACTCATGGGGTTGTAATCGACGAAATCGATAAACATGCCCTGATCGCGAAACTCGGTTCGCGCCCGCTGAATCACTTCCTCTCTATCCTGCGATGCGAAAAGCACTAACGGCAAATTGCGCTCGTCCAAACCAAATAGACACCAATAACGCGGCGGCTGAGGAACGGCATTAGGCTTCACCTTACGCCATCGAGTCTGAACAGCTCGTCGCGCCAGAGCGGAGCGTTGCTCCGGGGTTCGTGCCTGGTTGCTGAGTCGCGCCATGGCCACGGCAGCCGGGTTTTTCTTTTTGCGTGGGGCCATACGCCTATTATACCGTAATACCCACGCGCGTACGGCTATCGAATCATTCGTGAGATCTTCGTAAGGGGCGGTTGAAGCGGGCCGGTAAATATCTACCCCGGACCCGGCGACGCGCCTAGCAAGCCCCTAGCGCCAGCGTTCGGTGTTTCTCTCGTCGTGCGCGTCGCACTGGCCTGCACCGGGGGTCCCGTTGGCTCTGGCCTGTATTGCGGCCAAGTTCCTCCCCGGAGCGTTGTGCGGGTACGTTTACTGTTGAAATGAGCCAAGCCCGCCGGTTGTCCTGTCGCGCCAGATTGTCATGGAAGCCAAGAAGATGGTCGAAGCTCATTCGGAGCGTGAAGATCTGGGCGGCGGCGGATACTCCAGGTCATAGTCGCCCAAGATGATCCCGCCCCGCATCGCATCGACGAAATCAGCGGCTTCTTCGGCTCGTTCGGCGCATTCGGAACACGCCAACAGGTGCTCTTCAAACTGCGCAAGCTCGGCTACGTCTCGGATCATTCTAAGGTGATAACGCTCCAGGTCGTGGTCAGAAAGGTGGTCCATGCTCGTATAGGTGGCGGTGGGCGAAAAAGTTCTCAATCTGTTCACTTCATGTTCGACTCCGGGCGGGTGCAGTTTGGGCTTGGCTCAGGGCGGGCCGGACCCTTTACCCGCCCTGGGCTCCGGTGACGCGGCTAGGCAAGCCCGTTAGCGCCAGCATTCGGTGTTTTGGCGGCGCTGGGGACGGCCCGGTCCTTTCCCGGTCAGAATCCTATTCACGACGATTCCATGCCAAGGTGCCCCGGTTCGGGTCTTGAGCCCCTCCATGTTCAGTCGCGCAGCGAGCCGGTCAAAGCCGATGCCCTGCGCCCGCAGTTCCCTCATCCGGTTGATTACGGCCTCTTCGCCACGATAGAAGCCGTAGGGCTTGCGTCCTTCGCATCGGCCCGTCTTCGCCCGCTTGCGCATCCGCGCGCCTCGGAGCTTCAGAACGATCTGAGACTTGTCATACTGCGCAACCGCGCCCATCAGTTGCCGCATCAAGATGCGCGTGGGATCGTTCGCCATCAGGTCCGGTTCGGCAACGGATACCAGCGTGAAGCCGTGCTTCTGGAGGTCCGCAATCGTGGCCTCCTGTACCATCAGGTCACGCGCGAGTCGGTCCAGCTTCTCGATAACGATGGTGCGCACGCCGTTCGCGTGCAGCGCCGTCACCATCTCGGCCCAGGCGGGCCGGTCCATGGATTCCTTCGTGCCGGTGACGCCCTTCTCGCGGTACACCTTCACGATCTTGAGATCGTGAGCCGCCGCGTAGGTGCTGATCGCCTGCAACTGGCGCGGGAAGCCGTCGCCTTCCACCTGCCCTTTGCCGCTGACTCTGAGGTATCCAAATGCCTTATCCATGGTTCGATCATAGCGGTTTTGGAGGGGAAAGTAAATACCAATTCCGTAGATAAAGTATTAAAACAGATTCTAAAGGACTTATACGGGCTGAAGTGGGTTTCCGCTGTTGGTCCCAGTCCCCGGCGATTGCCGCCTGAAGGCTCGGGAGCGCCAGCGTTGGGGGCTTTAGGCGTGGGGAGGCCCCTTTAAAGCCCCCGGTTGACACCGATAGTGCCAATACTGAGCGTTTTAAGCATCCGGCACGCCGCGCGGCTCATAAGCACGGGCGGGCACGGGCGGCACCCCTTGCAGCGCGAGAATTAAAGTTCTAGAATTCTTGGATCAGAAAGGAACAGGCGGTGACGCGAGGAAGGATCGTATTCGTTGCTCTGGCGCTGTACACGGCGGCGGTTGCCCTGGATGCGCAGACTTATACGGTGTATTCGCTCTGCACGCAGACAGGATGCCCGGATGGCAGTTTACTGCACGGACCACTTGTCCAGGCCACGAATGGAGGCCTTTACGGGACTGGCCAGGGTGGCGGGACCTATGGATCGGGAACTGTCTTCAGGATCACCACGGGCGGGAAAGTGACGATCGTGTATGACTTTTGCGCAGAGGGCAACTGCGCGGACGGTGAATGGCCCATTTCGGGGGTCATTCAAGGCAGCGATCGGAACTTTTATGGGACGACGTACTATGGCGGTACCCCTAACTATGGAACAGTGTTCAAGATGAGTGCGACCGGGACGCTGACGACATTGCATACGTTCTGCACGGCAAGCGGGTGCCCGGACGGCGAGTACCCAGCAAGTGCGTTGGTTCAGGGGAGCGATGGAAACCTCTATGGGGCGACGTCCGCGGGCGGCGGCGCATTCGCGCAAGGAACGGTGTTCAAGGTTACTCGGAGTGGCAAGTTCAAGACATTGTATGCGTTTTGCCCCGGCGGCTGGACTACATCATGCACAGATGGAGCAGAACCGTCAGCGCTGGTTCAGGCCTCCGACGGAAACTTCTACGGCACGACTTATGGCGGCGGCAACTACAACGGTGGAACGGTGTTCAAAATCACTCCGAATGGCGCCCTAACGACGCTGTATAGTTTTCCCGCTGACTCAGACCCGTACGCCGGACTGGTTCAAGGCAACGACGGAAACCTATACGGAACGACGATCTTTGGCGGCCCCTACACCGGCGGCACGGTCTTCGAAATCACGTTGGATGGCGCCCTGACGACGTTGTATAGTTTTTGCGCGCAACCGGAGTGCGCCGATGGGCTAGATCCCTACGCCACGCTGATACAGGGCACGGACGGGAACCTGTACGGAACGACTACCGGGGGCGGGGCAGGCGGCGGCGGGACCGTCTTCATGATAACACCAAGTGGCGGTACGCTGACCACACTGCATAGCTTTTGCGATCAGAACCCGTGCTGGGACGGCGAGGACCCTGCCACTGGGCTGGTGCAGGATACGAACGGTGCCTTTTACGGGACGACTTTCCTCGGCGGGCCGTACGGCGGGGGCATAGTGTATGAGCTGTCCTTAGGGCTTGGCCAGTTTGTGAAGACGGTGCCGGTGGCGGCCAAAGTGGGCGCGGCGGTGAACATTCTGGGGACGAATCTGACGGGGGCGACTAGCGTGAACTTCAACGGCACGGCGGCGGTGATGAAGTCAGTTTCGCGCACGGTGATCACGACCACTGTGCCGGAGGGGGCGACCAGCGGGACCGTGCGAGTGGTGACGCCGCGCGGGACACTCGCGAGCAACGTTGCGTTTGCGGTGCTGCCGTGAAGCTGCCGTGAACTATTGCGAATCGGACGCACTTGCATTATGGATGAAATCTCCTACGACTTTCGGTGCCCTCACTGCCACGACGTATTCTCAAGAGCATACGTCAGAACTGGGAATTGGGAGCGTCCAAAGGATACGGGTGCCGATGGAGACGACATAGGCCATTGCCCGTTATGCGGAGGGGTCATCAATTTCGATGAACTGATCCCCGACGAAACTGATTACTATTACCTGGTGCCCGTCATGCATTGTCAGTGTGCTGCTCTAATCGAGCTTCCCTATTCCCCGCTTCCGCAAGCAGACTCGGATGGCAGAGTTCTATTACGAGGTGAAGATCCACCAACGTTGCCCCCGGCAGAATGGTCCGCAACTTTTGGATGCATTGCTTGCGGGCACATATCAGTCTACGTTGGCAATCAAGTGACAATTGAGACTGTTCTAAAACTGAAAGAAGGTCGATACCAGTCTGGCAAATGTGTCTACTACGCAAGATTTCCATGCGGCGATAGACGTTGCACATTTCGTGAATCAATGTACTTAGATACACGCAACAAAAATGCCACCGAAGCACTTGGGTTGTTAAGGTCGGGCCTGTTCGATGGGCAGGTTCTATCCTGCGGGCATCCCATGAAAACAATTCCCGCAACGTTTTACAGAATCGAGCCAGTAATGAATCGTCTTTGGTAGTCTGCACTTAGGCATCCTGAAACGACAAGCGTCAGAATAGGTCTCACGGCTTTATTAGTTCGATTACGGCATTCGTCGCCGCATAAGTGGTCGTCGTGGCTGCCGACACATAGCTAAGTTGCAGGACCAGGTTATTCGTTGTAGTAAGTCCTGCGGTATTAAGAGCACTCTGAAAGTTGATGCTTGAAGTGAAGCATCCCGTAGAACCGCTATTGATGGCCAGCAGCGATACCTCTGACACGCTGACGGAGCGGAACACTACCAGATATTCCAGCTTGTTGTTTACGCCCGTTCCACTCGTCGCGGCTGTGATGGCTGTGGTCCCGCCAATGGCCGTGTCGGAACTCGTGCCAGTCGTCCCGAGACGCACGTAGAAGTTCTCGGTGTTGGCTGCGGAGGATGTGCAGAGACCGTAAGCGGTGACCCTGTAAGTAGTCCCAGCCTGGATCGTGTTCGCCGGAATCGTGTAGCTAACGACCGTGGTCTCCGTGGTGTTGATGGGGCCGGCGGTGGAAGTGATCGCGGCCACGCCGCCAGGGATCCCGCCACCGCCGGGGGGACAGCTAACGACGTTGCTGCCGTTGGTCGTGCAGGCCCCGCTCAGTTCGGAGGCTGACGGCGTTGTGCCATCCCTCAGAATGCCGGTTCCGGGTACGCTGCTATTCAGGCCACCGTACCCACGCGCGATTGGCGTTCCGTTCCAGACGCCGCCCGCGATCACACCCATGTCAGCCAACGGTAATTCCGCGCTGCTCAGCCTGCAGGGTGCGAACGATGTTGCTGATCCGCACGTGCCTATAACTTGATGCGAGGTTTGGCCGGTCGCAGAGTTGAGAACAAGCGACGGCGTTGTCGCTGGGCTTCCACCGAATGAGCACGTTAGCCACGTTGCGCCGAAGGTGCCACACGCAACGCTTGTTACCGTGCCCGCCGCCGATATACCGTTTGTCCATGTTCCGGGCGAACCAGCCGCGGTACAAAACCAGATGTTCTGACCGGGCGAGGCGTCGGTTTGAAAGTAACTCTCGCCGGGCCGCAGGCAGACGTCGCGGTTGACCGGCGAACCGGCACCGGTGCGCGAGTTGTTCGTGCGCGCGGCTTGGCTCGCGTCCCACTGGCCGAGCACGTGGTTGTATCCCGTGATGGTGTTCTGCTGTGCGTGCGCGCCGTCATGCCGAAGCACGGCAACCGCTGCGAACAACAGGATCAGTTCTGCACTTCTTCGTATCGTCGTCATTGGCTCACCTCCACACAATTCATATTCGGCGTGTTCGCCGGTCTGTCGAGATATGCTTTGCGCGATCTCGTGCAAGCGGTTGGTTCCGCCCGCCGCGCACGTGCGCTGAATATCGGAGGAAGGAGGGGCGCGTAGCATACCGATTCCCGGCGATTACAAGCCCGCCACGGGGTTTACAAGCGCAGGGAGGTACTAAGTACCGGGCGAGCAGGAAGTCGGCCTTCAAGGCTGTAACCCCACAGCACCAGCACGGGCGATTTCGATCAATTCGCTTAGGCGATCTGAACTGCCCACTTCGCTCTTCTCCTTCCACTGCCCTAGCTCCTGCGCGATCTGCTTCCTCAATTCATTCCGCGTGCCTATCAGTGCCGCGTCGAAGCGGTATAGCTCGACTGTCTGGGCACCAATCCGCTTCACGGCTCTCACTAACAAGCCACTGCGAGCACCGGGCACGCCCGCCATCGTGGGATCAGCAGAGCGTTCGCGGATGATAACTTCGGTGCCTTCGTAGTCACTTTGGTAGCTGGCGATCCGCCGGAACTTGTCAGCAATTCCGCGGCGAGTAGCTTCACGCTTGAAATCCTCCCGATGCTGTTCTACACGCTGATTGAACTCAGGACGCTTCAACCATTCCGCGATGGTTTGGCGGGCGTAACCAATCCGAACCGCAATTTGTTCGTAGGATAGATCACCGTCAGCGACTAAGATGGCAGCCTCTTCCCGCATACGGTTCCAGAACCAGTCACCTCGGTGCCAGTGTCGTTTCCATCGTTCCGTTCCGTGTCGGAAACAGTTAGGTTTGGTACGACTAACTTTAAATCGTAAAGCTGGCGTTCCTTTCCCGTTTACCAGTGTACGGTTCTTCGATGTCATATCACTTGAATCCGTTTAGTATCTACAAGTTCTCTGATACACCAATCAAGGCACACTACAGGACAGCGGCTTCCAGGAGCCCACCCTTTTTTGATCCTGCCTTCGTTCACGCTATAATCACGTAGTGAGCTACGGATCAGCGCTTCGGTCTTGGCAGGACTAAGGGCGCTGTTGTGTTGCGTGCGCTGCGGGGCCGCTTAGCGTTACCCCGCAGTGGCGCACTGAGCGGGCCGCTTTGCGTAACCCGCCCAGAGGGAGCGCTGGTGGGCCGCTTGGCGTTACCCCCAGGGCTTCCGTTCTTGGGGTGGAACTCGGTAGAAAGCACGCAGCGATCTTGAGCCGAGTTCCCTCCTTGCGACAAATTCTTAACACAGTAATCAACGGTAGCAAGCTCGGATTCAATCTCAATTTGGCGAATATCAATGTCTCCGCGCGGACAGATTCCCTTGCGGCGCGCCTTATCTGTTACGATGTACGGCAGTCTCCAATGCAATCTCGGATGATCGACTTTCGCGCCGCGCGGCCTGCGTAACAAGAGATGCGCGTGCACGCCATAGTTGGCCCGATCCCTTTCAATGAACGCAACGAAGAAGAGGCGATCCGGGCTGGGGAACCGGCGAAAATTCTGCCAGTCGCGGCCCAGCCAATGGTGGTTGAGCATGGCATCGATTCGCTTCAAGCGTTGCCAAATCTCGGGGAATCGAAGTTCCTCATTGAACTTGATCGTGACGAGGTACTCAAGATCCAGCGATTGGAGCCAGGCAGGCATCGCTCTCTGGCGTTCAAGCCGCGCCTGATACGAGTTCAGCGAGACAAAGGGCTGCGGTACGAAGTTCGGCATCGGGTGGAGAATCTCCGCGAGACGGGCGCGGCCTTCACGCTTCCAAGCCGGTTCTGGGCCTCGCTCACCGGTCGCCTGACGCGCTCGCATAGTACACCTCCTCACCTGCCCGGTTCCCTTTCGGGCCGGGCTTTCTGGACGGGAAAACGATCACTCTCTCAATTGTTAAGCGCTTGGCTATACGGGCATGGATTCAGCGCGCACAGCAGAATGAAGCTGGCCGGAAACGCCAGGGTCATGTTGCTGCGTGCCACCGTCACGGATCGATCTTCCAGCGGCTGACGCAACATCTCCAGCACGTTGCGCGCGAACTCCGGCAGTTCGTCCAGGAACAGCACGCCGTTGTGCGCCAGGCTGACCTCGCCTGGCCGCGGCATCCCCGATCCGCCGCCGATCAGCCCGGCGTCGGAAACCGTGTGGTGCGGGGCGCGAAAGGGGCGTTCGGAAAGCAAGCCGGCACCGCCGGGGAGCAGGCCTGCCACGCTGTGGATCTGGGTGGTCTCGAGCGCTTCCTGAAAGGTCAGGGGCGGCAGGACGCCGGCGAAGCGCTTGGCGAGCATCGACTTGCCCGAGCCGGGCGGCCCGATCATGAGCACGTTATGGTTTCCCGCCGCGGCTACTTCGAGGGCGCGCTTGGCGCTCGCCTGCCCGCGCACATCCCGGAAATCGGGCGCCGCGTAGCCTGCCACCGCCGGCCGCGCGGCACACGCCGAGACCGGCTGAAATCGCTCGGGTTCGGTCAGACACATGACGACGTCGGCCAGATGCCGCAAGCCAAATACCTGGATGCCCTGCGTAACCGCGGCCTCGGCGGCATTGTCCGCCGGAACGATGAGCTTGGCGATACCACAGCGCCGGGCGCATACCGCGATCGAAAGCGCGCCGCGCACCGGCCGCAGGGTCCCGTCGAGCGACAGCTCACCCACGAAGAGGTACTGATCGGCGGGCTTAGCCACGCCCATGGCGCCCAGAATGCCGACGGCCATGGGCAAATCGAAACCGGCGCCTTCCTTGCGCACATTGGCCGGCGCCAGGTTAATCGTCACGGCCTTGTTGGGATAGCCGAAGCCCGAATTGAGCAGCGCCGACTTGATGCGTTCCCGGCTCTCGCGCACCGCGGTATCGGGCATGCCGACGGTGATAAACTCGCGCGGATTGCCGGCATACATATCGACTTCCACGTCGATGGCGTGGGCCTCGATGCCAAACACCGCGGCCGAGCGCGTCCTGAAGAGTGCCAAGCAATGATGTGGGCCGCGCCGCGTTTATTCTCCGCGATTGTTGCCTGGCGGGTGGGCGTCGCCGCCGCTATTCGGAATGGACTGGCAGGATCTCAGGCGGACCGGACTGGATACCAACTTCCGCGACGATGGGCAGCAGAAGCCGGGCAAAAGCCTGGTAGTTTTCCATCGTGTCGAAAACATCCAGCACGCGCAGGCGATCCGGTTCCCCGAAGCAGACGTGAAAGATGCCGCCGGCGGGCGGAATGCCGGTCACCTGGCTCAGCCGCTGCAACACTTCGGCGTAGCGCCGGCCGTTCAGGTTCGCGGGCGAAAAGGAGACCACGACTCCGCTGGTGGTGGCGCCCGGAGCGGCCAGGAACGCCGCTGTATTCAACATGTTCGTGTAATGCACCACCTTGCCGTCGCGGACGCCGGTGAAGACCATCCCGGCAGGACCCTCCGCGACCCACTCCACATCGTCGGCGATGTGCGACATCACTTCGGCAATATCGCCGCGGCTGAACGCGGCATACATCTGCTTCACGATTTCAACGGGACTCGACATTCAGTGATCTACGCGCCTCCATCCTCATTGCGGAGAGGAGGCGCCGGTCAGATTCGTGGGATTGCGCTTTTTTTCCGGGACGGCCGCTCCCAGCAGTCCGGCGGCACGCAGAACGCGCCGCACTTTTTTGGGTGAAATCGACAACCGCGCCGCCACGCGGGAGACTTTGCGATCCTCGCGCTCCCACACTTTGGGAATGATGATGTGCGCGAAATCTTCGGTGATCTGCTGGAAGGTCTTATCGCCGATCAGGCCCTGCGACCATTCCCGCAGCACGGTTTCGATCGGACCGCGCCGCAGGATGCGGGCCTTGAGATCCTGCAGATCGTCCCAGATGTAATCGGGGCCCTGCGGCTTCAGCAGCGCCGCCGCCGCGTCGCAACACTGCCGGGCGGCTTCCAGGTTATCGAAGAAATCGTTCGCCAGCGTCATACCCTGCCAAACGTAGGCGCGCGCCAGCAGCCGGCGATTCTGGGTATGCTTGGCGAAATCCACAGACTCGCGGGCGTAGTCGTGCGCCAGTTGTGCGTGCCGGTGGGGGCCGGAGTCTTCGTCGATCTGTTCGTCGAACTTGGCGTTTTCCACGATGCATTCCAGGATGCGCGCGCGGGCCATCAGGATATAGTCGGTCTTCGACTCACCCAACCGGAATGCCAGCGCGGCTTCGGATCCGGCCTTGTCCAGTTCGCCGCTATCCAGACAGAGGAATCCGCGGAGCACGTGCACTGCGCCCATGCCGCGATGATTGTCCTGGCTTTCGTAGATCTGCTGTGCCGCGCGCAGCCGTTCGAGCGCTCGCCCGCGCAGTTGCGCGAACCGGGTGCGGGCGTCCGCCATGGGCGCGGCGGCAGCCTGGTCGCGGGCGGTGACGGCTTTCCGGCTGGCGGTGCTGGCATCCATGGTTCTGCGCAGTTGCAGGCACATCAGACGCTCGGCCGAGGCCATGTTCACCAGCGACCGCGCCATGTTGGGGTGGCGCGGATTGCGGCGGGCGTACTCTTCCATGGCTTTTTCGAAGTACTCCAGGGCCCGCTGATAGCGTGACTCGCGCCGCGCGATCCGGCCGTAGGCGGACTGAATGTTGCCGCGGTTCACGTAATCGTCCGTGTGCACCAGCGCGGCTTCGGCCTCCAGCAGAATGCGCGCGGCTTCCGGCAGTTTCGCCTTCTGAAACGCCAGCCAGCTTTCCAGCACCTGCATCACGGCGGCCATCTGGCGGTAGCCGAGATCCTGCGCCAGGCCGCGGGCCCGTTCCGTGTAGCTGATAGCGTCGTCGTAGCGGCCCTGGCTGCGCAGACAGCGCGCGATCCAGAAATTGGAGACGGCCAGCATCTCCCGGTCGCGCACTTCTTCCTCCACCGACTCGACGAAGGTGAAATGCCGGATGGCCTGGTCGAACTCCTCGTGCGCCATAGCCAGCAGCCCTTCGGCCATGCGCACGTGCAGGTAATCGCGCAGCGGCAGGCTGGCGCGGGTGTCCTTCGGAAATCGCGCCAGCAGATCCTCAACCAGTTGTGGGCCCGCAAAACCGATATCGACCCACTGCGCCAGGTATCCTAACAGGACCCCGGCGTCCTTCTGTGTGGCGTCGAGCGACTCCAGCAGGCTCCGGTGGCTTTCCAGACACCGCATACCGCTATCGAGTCTGCGATAGGCGATGTCTTCTCGAAGCTGCCGCAGTAGCTCGCCGTACCCGGCGGCGTCGGTCATCAATTCAGAGTATGCGCGTCCAAATGCCTGTTGTCCAGCCTCAGGCCGGGCAGATCAGGCGCAGCGCTCCGGGAATCACCTCGGCCTCGAGCGGCAGGGATCCCAGCGGCTCGCCGTCGAGTTCGGCGGGCGCCTCGCCTTCCACGCGCACCCGTTGCGCCGGCCAGAGCCGGACCTTGGGGTATGTGTAGATCCTGCCGTTGTACAGAATCGGCAGGTGCCGCAACACCTCTCCCAGGCTGACGTGCTCCACCAAAGTGACGTGGATCAGGCCATCGTGGATGTTCGCGGCGGGCGCGATCAGGATGCCGCCGCCCTGGTATCGTCCGTTGCCCAGAGACACGATGGTGGCATGGAAGCGGCCGGCGTCCACGCCATCCAGGTAAAGGCGGAGATCGAACACGCGGTTCCCCGCCAGGCGCGGGATGGTAGCGGCCAGGTAGCGCATGCTGCCCGGCAGAAAGCGCCACTTGGTCTGCACGTCGGCGGTGACCAGTCCGCCGAGCCCGATGCTGGCCACGTTGACGAAATAGCGCGCGGCCGGCCCGGCGCGGGTCTGCAAACTTGCGCGTACGATATCCACTGCGCGGCAGTGCTGCGCGGCCAGCACGTCCAGGGCGGTCGTGAGATTCCGCAAACCGAGCAGGCGCGCAAAATCGCCGCCGCTGGCGATTGGCAGTATGCCCAGGCGGGCATCGCATTGGGATTCGAGCAAGCCGTTGGCGACTTCGTTCAAAGTGCCGTCGCCGCCGGCCGCAATCAGCGGATCGCAGCCGGCCCGGGCCAACTCGCGCGCCAGGCCGATGGCGTCGCCCGGCTGCCTGGTGAAACGAACTTCCACGTCGCCCAGGCGCTGCGCCAGCATGCGGGCCGTCCGCGGCCACCGGTACCGGGCCAAACCCGCGGCCGCGTGCGCATTGACGATGGCCGCCGCTTTCGCGCTCATGCCCACATGCTAACGTGAGGCGTGGCCGGCGGATACCCGCACTTCCTGGTGGACACCTTTTCGATCATTGTGATCGATCTGCTGCTGGCCGGGGACAACGCGCTGGTGATCGCCATGGCCGTGCGCGCGCTGCCCAGGTCGCAGCGCCGCGTGGCGCTGCTCAGTGGAGCATGGCTGGCCGTGATCCTGCGCGTGGCCGTCACGTTTCTCGCCGCCCGGCTGCTGGAGATGGAATTCATTCAATTCGCCGGCGGCGTGCTGGTCGTGTGGATTGCGGTAAAAGTCCTGATCGACGCGCGCCGGGACGAGCGCACATCGCCGTCGCCGCGGGATCTGTGGCGGGCCATCGGCTCAATCCTGATGGCGGATCTGACCATGTCTACGGACAACATCCTGGCTATCGCCGGCGCGTCCCGCGGTAACTTCTGGCTGATTCTCTTCGGACTCGCGCTGAGCATCCCGCTGGTGGTTTCGTCAAGCACATTCCTCTCCATGATCATGGACAAATACCCGCTAACCATGTACATCGGCGTGGCCATATTGGGCCGGGTCGCGGGCGAGATGATGATGGACGACACCTTCGTGCGCAGCCGGCTGCATCCGTCGGATGCTGTGCGTTACGGTTGGGAAGCCTTGCTGATTGCGGGCATCGTGCTGGCCGGCTGGGTGCTCAGCCGGCGGCGGGCAACCACCCCAAACCGCTCCTAGAGCCGCCCCATTGGCCTTGACAATCATTTACAGGCGTCCTTTCCGTGGTTGCGTCGAATGGATTGGAGGATGAAAAAGATGCTGAAAAAGATCGGACTTCCCGTAATCGCGCTTTTGGGTTTGCTGTCGTTCGCTCCCCACCAGGCCAAGGCCGCGGTGAGGGTCGGCGTTTACGCCGGCGCGCCGGCGGTGGTCTACACGGCTCCGGTGTGCGCGCGGCCCGTGGTGATTCCGGCCCGGCCGGTAGTGGTCTACGGACACCCCTGGATCCGCCACGAAATCCGCCGCGACCTTCGCTTCCGCCGGTAGAAACGCGGGGCAGGCGCACCGCTGCGGCAGGCGCCTGCCCTCATTTCTTTTGCGCGGTTTGCCGCGCGGTATCTTCCCAGAGTTGCTGGAAGTGCCTGGTAAGCTGGCGCGGTTTCTGCCCGTAGATATGTTTCCCCGTGGACAGCGCTTTGCCCCGCAGATCCTTGTGGTCTTTGGCGATCAACTGGAAAAACAGCTCGACATCCGCGGAGTTGGTGTGCAAGATGGGTTCATCCAACAGGGTTTGTTCCAGCACCACCAGGTTATGGTCCTCTCCTAGCCAGGTTTCCAGGTCCTTCAGACTCTTCTCATAGGACTCCATGGCGCCGGTCCAATACTTCTCAAACAGCCGGACGTGGTACCAGTGGTCTTTCACGCGCTTGCGCCACTCGTGGTAGTTTTCCGGCGTGGGCGCCCGGCGCGCGCGGTTCATGGCCTTGCGGCCCTTGCGAAAGGTGCTTTCCAGGCCCGGCGCCAGCGCGGCAAAACCATCCGCGGTCAACGGCCAGGTTCGAATGCGCTGGGCCGAACTGCGCAAAGCGGCGGCCAGCGGCAGCACCACCTCGTCGATCTTGCCGTGCTGTTCTCTGCGGGCGATCAAACCGCGATGAATGCTGGAGAGCCGGCGGCGGCCTAAAGCCGCGCGATACTTCCGGCGCAAGGTTTCGAACGTTTCGATCATGGCGCCGGCGTCCCGGAACTGCGCGAGACGCAGCCCCACATCGCGAAACCAGGCGTTCTCGGCGGGATAAACGGAATCCAATTCGGGACGCATCAGCCGCATGGCGCCGCGAATCTTCTTCAAGCTCTTGCGGGCTTCGTGAATGGCGACGTCGCGGTCGGCATCTCCGTGGCCGCTCAACTGGCGGGCAGCCGATGCAATTTCCTCACGGGCAATGCGGCGGATCCCCGCAGGCACGCGCTCGCCCGGTCTCAAATGGTAGGCCACACTCGTTTACAGCTTACCGTTTTTTCCCGGCAGCGGACTATCGGGACGATCGCCAATCCCGGTGTTATGATCGGAATCTCCAATGCGGTTGGCCTTTTACGGTTGTGCTGTACTGTGGTTAGTCATGCCCTCTTCCGGCCAGGAACGAACCCAGGCGCGATCCATGGTGATCTCGAAGCACGGGATCGCCGCTACCAGCCAGACGCTGGCGTCGCAAGCCGCGGCCGAAGTGCTGGCGCGCGGCGGGACGGCGGCCGATGCGGCGATCGCCGCCAACGCCGTCCTGGGCCTGGTCGAGCCGATGAGCTGCGGAATCGGCGGCGACCTGTTCGTCATCTATTGGGACGCCGCGACGGGAAAGCTTAGCGGGCTGAACGCCAGCGGCTGGGCGCCGCGCGGGCTCACCATCGACTACCTCAAATCCCAGGGCTACGATTCGATGCCGGAGAAAGGCATCCACTCGGTGACGGTCCCCGGATGTGTCAGGGGTTGGGAAAAGTTCCATAAACGCTTTGGCAAGCTGGCGTGGCGCGAACTGTTCCAGCCCGCCATTTACTATGCCGAGAACGGCTTTCCGGTAACGGAGATCATCGCCGAGGTCTGGCGCGAGGGATCCGGCAAGCTCTGGGGCGACGATGCGGCCCGCCAGGTCTTTCTGCCCGAGGATAAGGTCCCGGCGACCGGCCAGATCTTCCGCAACCCCCGGCTGGCCGCGGCTTACAAGCTCATCGCGGCACAGGGCGCCGCGGCATTCTACGAAGGCGAGATATCCCGCGCCATTTTGAAAAAATCCGCGCGCCTGGGCGGCAAGTTGTCCGCCGAAGATCTGGCCGATTATCAGGCCGAGTGGGTCGAGCCGGTTTCGACCGATTACCGCGGATGGAAGATCTACGAGCTGCCGCCCAACAGCCAGGGGGTCGCGGCGCTCGAGATGCTGAACATCCTGGAGACCTTTCCACTGTTCAATTACGCGCCGTCCAGCCTGGAGGATCTGCACCTGAAGATCGAAGCGCAGAAACTGGCTTACGAGGACCTGCGCCGCTACGTGGCCGATCCGCGCTTCGCGCAGGTTCCTACCGGCGGCATGATTTCGAAGAACTACGCCCGCCAGCGCGCGGCGCTCATCCAGCCCGGCGAGGCCAATTGCGCGGCGGCGCCGGGAAAGCCGCCTTCCACCGCGGGCGACACGATTTACCTGTCGGTGGTGGATCGCAACGGCAATATCGCGTCGCTGATACAAAGCGTCTATTTGAGCTTCGGCTCGGGCGTGGCGGTGGACGACTACGGCTTTCATCTGCAGAATCGCGGGGCGCTGTTCGACCTGGATCCGGCACACCCGAACGCCCTGGCGCCGCACAAACGGCCGCTCCACACCATAATCCCGGCGTTCATGGAGAAGGGAAGCATCCACATCGGCTTCGGCATCATGGGCGGATTCAACCAGGCGCAGGCGCATGCGCAGTTCGTCTCCAACCTGGTGGATCACAACATGAACATACAAGCGGCGCTGGAAGCCCCGCGCTTCACCAAGCTGACCTTCGGCGGATGCGACGTGCAGATCGAGAACCGGGTCCCCCCGGCGGTGCGCGACGGGCTGACCGCACGGGGCCACAAACTGGAAGTGCTGGGCGATTTTTCGGGCTGGATGGGCGGCGGCCAGGCCGTCCTGCACGATTCCGAGACCGGCGTGAACTACGGAGCGTCGTCGCCGCGCAAGGACGGCGCGGCCGTACCGGAGGCGCCCGCCTACTTCGCAGCGCCACCCAAGCGGTAGGGCCGGTAAGCCAGTTTCGTGTATTGCGGTGCGAACTCCTTGATCTCGATGAACTGGTTCTTCCCCACGCTGGCGAACGTCTGGGACGTGCCGCTGACCGGCCAATACACCTCGATCTTCAAAATCTCGGCCGACCTACCCAGCCCGATATGCTGCCGAAGCGGCGAACCGCCAAAAGAACTCTGGCTTCCCACCCAGCGATAGATCGAGCGCACCGGCTGGCCTGCATCCTTCACCGTCACTTTGATCCGGGCGCCGATGGCGGCCCGGTTGGTCTTCACGCCCACCAGGCGCACGACGATCCAATCGTTGCCGTTTCCGGGATTTTCAAACAGGCGGAACCGGTGACTGTCACCGGGAGTTGCGCCGCCGATGGAGGTCAGGATATCTTCGTCGCCGTCGTTGTCGAGGTCCGCGAACGCGACGCCGTGGCCTTTGTGCAACTCGCCGGTGCCGGAGGCGGCCGTCACGTCGGCAAATGACTTGCCTTCGTTGTTGCGCAGCATGACGTTGGGCAGGACGGCAGCGTACGATGGGCTGCCCGTACCCAGATAGATATCCAGGTAGCCATCGTTGTCGATATCGCCGAAGTTGGCCCCCATGGGCATATAGACCCGGTCCAACCCGGTCTCTTGGGTGACGTCGCGGAAAGCACCGTTGCCCATATTCCGGTACAGCTTGAGCGTGCCGGCGTTGTGGGGCAAACCCAGGTAGGTTTTCATGGTCTCTTCAATCGACATGAAATAACTGGTCACGAACAGGTCCGGCCGGCCATCGTTGTCGTAGTCGAAGAACCACGTGGCAAAACTCCGGCCAGTGCCGGGCACCCCAGCCTGTTCGGCCACCTCTGTAAAGGTGCCGTTGTGGTTGTTGTGGTACAGAAAGTTCGTGGCGTTGTTGATGTTCGAGACATAGAAGTCGACGTAACCGTCGCCGTCATAATCGATGGCGGCTACGCCCTTGGAGAAATCCGTCTGATCGATACCGGCCGCGCGGGAGATGTTCTGAAATGTCCCGTCGCCCTTGTTCAGAAAAAGCTGCGCCGGGCCGCGCTCGTTGGCCACGAAGAGATCCAGCAGGCCATCGTTATCGATATCCGCCCAGACGGCCGCCTGGCTGTTGCCGGCCGGTTTGCCGATTCCGCTTTGGGCCGTGACGTCGGTGAACGTGCCGTCGCAGTTGTTTCGCAGCAGTGAGTTCCGCTGCGGCACCTTTTCCCACGCGCCGCGGAGCACCAGCAGGTCCGGACAGCCGTCGTTGTTGTAATCGGTTTCCACCAGGTTCAGGCCGCCTAACTGCTGGGACAGCCCGGCGGCAGCCGTGCGATCGCTGAAAGTTCCGTCGCCATTGTTATGGAAGAAATGCATGGGGGCGCAGGCCTGGATGCTGGAAGTGGCCACGTCCAGCAGCCCGTCGTTATCGAAATCATCCACCACGACTCCGGATGACATGGCGAACAGGTCCAGGCCGGCTTGGGGCGCTACATCCGTGAACCGTCCCACCTGCTCGGTGGACGCCAGGCCCGCCGGAGGTATCAGATACCGGGCGGGCACGCCACCGGGGTAGTTTCCCAGGGTCATTTCGGCTACGTTGAGCAGCCATTCCCCTTCCAGATCGCCCGGGGTCTCGTCGAGGAATTTGAGAAAGTGCTGGACGGCTTTTTCGGAGCTGGCGGTGTGCTGGTAGCGGAAGCCGGGAGACAGGGGAAGGATGCAGCGCTCGCCGGGGTTTCGATAGATATCGTTCTCCATTTCCGCCTGGTGAAGATAGCCGATACCCAGCGCTTCCTCCATGATGGGAACCATGCGTGGGAAGTTGGTTTTCGAATAGTCGTAAGCGGCCTGCCATTGTGCGATAGCTTTGGGCATGTTGCCCACAAATGCGTAAAGCTGCCCCTTGACGAACCATGCCTGGACCCATTCGTAAGGGGTGGCATTACGGCGTGCCAGGCTCTCGGGATCGGCCGGATCCAGCAGGCGATTTACCCGCTCCATCCCGGCATCGTAGGCGCGGGTGTGGATCTCGCAAAGAGCTTGCAAGTCCTGGTCCCAACCGGGCGGCTTGGGAATATCCGTCATGGCGGCCAAGGCTTCCTGCTGGCCGTCCAGATCGGGTGCATAGTGGATGCTGCTGCTGGCGGCGACGGCGGCCTGACGGGCGTGGTCGACGGTTTCGATGCGGGATACTTCCCGCGGCGACACTACCTTCAGGAGCGCATAGCCGGACGGCAGTTTGACGATGGAGGAGAGATCGCCGGGATGCAGACCCCGAATGGCATCCCGCAGTTCGGGACGCAGCGTGGACGGATCGACTTCGCCCAGAAAGCCCCCGTCGATGGCCGTGGCGTCGGTAGATTTTTCTTTGGCCACCACGGCGAAGTCCGCGCCGGTCTTCAATTGCTTGAGGATGCGCGCGGCCTCATCGGCCGAATCGACGACCACCAGGCGCAACGCCACCGTGGCCGCAAAAGCCGGCGCCAGGGATGCCAGAACAGCGATCCAGACAGCCCTCTTACCAAGTGTCACGCAGGAACCCCTCGCCCGAAGTGCGATTGGATTCAGTATAGCAGGGGGGGCCGGGGCGAATGCCGATCTCACCAGTCGGCAAGCAGAAGCTGGCTGCGGTGATCGAAAAACGCCGCATCGGCGGCGCGAAAATAGCGCCGGACCTCCGCGCTCCCGATATTCACCGTGGTCTGGTCCCATTCGCAATGCGTGCAATGCGGCGGATCGTCCGCCGCGGGCGCATGCCCCGCAAACCAGGCGCGCGCCTGGCGATACCGCTCGGAGTTGAAGACGTCGCCGGCGCCCGCGTCGAACCGCCCGAACACGAGGCTCGCGTCCGGCCGCGGTCCGCCACAGCAGGGAAGCACGCGCCCGGTGGCGTCCATCGCCATATTTTTGTACAGCCAGTGGCACGAATGGCCGGACTCCGGCGGGTCGTCTTCGGCCGCCGGCGGATGCCACGGACGGTCGAACGCCAGTTGGATCGCCCCGGCATCCACGCTCTCCGGGAAGGGGTTCCAGTTTTCCGCCTCGCTGCCGATCGATGACAGGTCCATCCGGCGTACGCCGCCTTGCACCGGGACCGCGCGAATTTCCGGATCGTCCCAGCTTACGTCGAAAGGATTCACGATTCGGAACTGGTTCACTCCAAGCTCGCGGGCCCGCTGGACGGCCAGCGGAATCTCGTCCACATTGTGTTCAAACGCCAGGAAGTTCCAGGAAAGCACGGGGGTGGGCTTGTGGAGCCGGCGCTTGGCCTCCACCAGTTTCCGAACGTTGCTGAAGACGAGTTCCAGATCGCCATGGCGGCGATACCGCTCGTACACCCGCTGGGTGGCGCCGTCGATCGAGATCACCATGAAATCGAGACCCGACTCAACGTAGGCACCCGCGTCGAACCGCCGCACGGACAGGCTCGTCGAAAGCGCGGTCCCCATCAGGTATGTTTTGGCCAGCCGGATGAGCCTGGGCGTCTGCAGGTTGAGCAGCGGCTCGCCGTAATTGCAGAAATAAACACCGATGGCGTAGGGACCGTAGATCTTCAGCAGCGCCGCCAGGCGGCTTTCCGGCAACGTGCCCGACGGCCAGTCAAACACCTGCAACGCTTCGTTGCGCTCCGAGTGTACGCACCCGGGACAGGCGAGCTGGCACGCATTCGACGGATCGATGACCAGACCTACGGGCCGCGACAGCAGGGCGGCGCTGCGCCGGCGCAGGTGATACCGCGCCAGAAAGATGTTCAGGATTTTGATGGTCAACGCCTGGGCCACCAGCGGCGGGAAGCGCTGGTGCAGGCGGGCATACAGGACGGCTTTCAAACTCTCCAGAATTCCGGCCGCCCTCGCCGAAGACGGGCAGTCTTCCAGTTTCCGGCTGATCCCGGACAATACCGGAAACGCGTTCCGGCCGCCGTAGAGCGAAGTGGGGACGAAGCGATGGAAGATCGCGCCCAGCATGGCCCGGTTCAGACGGGCGCTGGCGAACCTGGTTTCCATACTTACCCTGATTGTAGACCGGGAATCCCCCGATTTCAGGCTTTTTTGAACGCCAGCACGGCATTCAGCCCGCCGAAAGCAAAGGAGTTCGACAGGGCGTATTCGACCTGGGCGGCCCGCGCGCGGTTGGGGACCACGTCCAGGTCGCACTCCGGGTCCGCCATGCGGTAATTGGCGGTGGGCGGCAGCATGCCGTCGCGCAAGGCCAGGATGGCCGCCACGGCTTCGAGCGCGGCCGCGGCGCCGAGGGCGTGCCCGTGCATGGATTTCGTCGAGCTGACCGCCAGCTTGTTGGCATGCGCGCCGAAGACCGAGCGGATGGCGGTTGTCTCGGTCGGGTCGTTGGCGGCGGTGGCCGTGCCGTGCGCGTTGATATACCCGATCTGTTCCAGTTCGATCCCGGCATCGCGCAGGGCGCCGCGCATGGCCCGCGCCGCGCCTTCCGCCGACGGCTGCGTAATGTGGCAGGCATCCGCCGACATGCCGAACCCAACCAGTTCGGCGTGAATCCGCGCGCCCCGCGCCACGGCGGTTTCCCACGGTTCCAACACCAGCATGCCCGCGCCCTCGCCCAGGATCATGCCGTGGCGATCGCGCGAGAACGGCCGGCAGGTATCCGGCGACACCACCCGCATGGCCTCCCAGGCTTTCAGGATTCCGAAGCTGAACGGCGCTTCGCTGCCGCCGGTGATAGCCAGATCCACCATCCCGGAGCGCAGCATCCAAAAGGCCTGGCCGATGGCATGCGCGGCCGAGGAGCAGGCCGTGGAGATGGTGAAGCTCGGTCCGGTGATGCCGAACTCCATGGAGATATGGCTGGCGCCGGCGTTGCCCATGGTTTTGGGGATCGTCAGCGGATGCACACGGTTGTGGCCCAGCTTATAGACTTCCACGAAGCCGAGGTCTTCGGTGGATTGGCCGCCCACGCAGGAGCCGGTGATGATGGCGGTATTCTCGCGCAGTTCGGGGGTCCATTCGATGCCGGCGTCGGCCACTGCTTCCCGCGCGGCGATCACGGCAAACTGCGCGAAACGGTCCATGAAATCGGCGCGGCGGTCCTCGAAATAAGGCTCGTGGGTATACCCGCGCACCTCCGAGCCGTTCTGAAAGCGAAGCGCGGAACAGTCCACGGATTCGAGCGGTCCAATCGCCGAGCGGCCTTCGAGGAGGGTCTTCCAGAACTCGCAAGCCGTGCGGCCGGGCCCGGCGATGGCGCCCATACCGGTGATGGCGATGCGGCGCATGTTAGGGAGTGGCAGGCGTACTCGCTGTTTTGGCTGCCAACAGCTTCTCTACGCCCTCCACCATCTGCCGCACGTTGCGTACGTTCTTCACTTCTTCGTCTGGAATGTTGATATCGAATTCGTTTTCGAGAGCAAACAGTATTTCCACCGCATCCATGGAATCGATGCCCAGTTCTTCGAAGGCGCTATCGATAGTCACGCGTTCCTCCGGGATGCGCTTGGAAGTGGCGATCACTTTGCGGACTCTCGCGATCAGTTCATCGGACATAATAAGCGGCTAACCGTTTCGAATTTGTAACCCCGATCCTGCAATTGCGGTATCAGGCGGCTCACAGCGTCGACCGTCTCCCGGACGTCGGGATGGATCTGCAATTCACGCCCGTCGTGCAGGCAGAGAATGACGCCATCGCCTACCCGGGACAGCATCCGGCTAACTATGTTATCAGCCTTCAGCCTCCAATCATAACCGATTGCGGTCCACATGACGCCGCGCAGTCCCAACCGGCGCTGGGCCGCGCGGAGGCCGAACCAGCGGGCGCCAAAGGGCGCGCGCACCAGGGTAGGCGTGACGCCGGTGGCGGCCTGGATCGAGCTTTGGGCGCGATCCAGTTCCTGGAAGATAAACGCCGCCGAATGAAAGCAAAACAGGGGATGCGTCTGGCTGTGGTTGCCGATTTCGTGTCCCGCCGCCGCTACCTCCCGGGCGACCTCGGGCAGGCGCATGACGTTGACCCCGACCTGGAAAAAAGTGGCAGGCACGCCATAACGGGAAAGCAGTTCCAGTACTTGGGGAGTGGACTCGCTGGGACCGTCGTCGAACGTCAGCGCGATGGCCTTCCGTCCGGCCGGACCGCGATGCACCGAGGGACCAAAAACCGACGAGGCGCGTCCGCGCACGGCCCAGGCCATGAATGCGGCGCCGCCGGCGGTGGCTGCGGCTGGAAGGAGGCTGGCGGAAACCATCGCTAAGGTCGTCCACGTACCTTATTGATATTAGCGAACCAGATAGCCGGATTCTCTTCCGCCGGCCGATAAGAACGACGGAAGGGCACTATGGCGAGTTCAGTCAGTTCTTTGAGTTATCTGGATCCGGCGGCCTATCAGACGGTTACGGCGCCGTCCGCAGTGCCGGGTGTGCCAACGCGCAGCGACGTCAGTGCAACCGCGGAGTTACGGGCAATTCAGAAACAGGGCGATTTGCAGAGTTTGTTTAACGATTCGTTGGCCGCGGCCCTGCTGCAGCCAGCCACCGGAATCGACACCGGCACGGCCATGAGCACGCTGGTGAATAACATGCTAAAGCAGGTGCTGGGCGCCTACCAGGCACAAAGCCCGGCTACCGGCAATACCGGCTAAGGTTTGGCGGATGCCAGCACTTCCCGGGCGGCTGCCACGATAGTCTCGGGCAGAAAACCGAACTTCTTCTGTACTTCTTTGAGAGGCGCCGATGCGCCGAAGGTGTGCATACCGATCATACGTCCGCGCGGTCCCAGGTAGCGATCCCACCCCAAATTGGACGCCTGCTCGACGGCTACCCGCGCCGTGACCTGCGGTGGCAACACCGATGCGCGATACTCCGCCGGCTGCTGTTCGAACAACTCCCAGCTTGGCATGCTGATGACCCGCGCCTTCACGCCTTCGCCTTTGAGCTGCTCGTAAGCCTGTACGCAAAGCGATACCTCGCTGCCGGTAGCCATCAGCAAAAGGTCGGGGGGGCCATCCGCGGCGCCGGCCAGGATATAGGCGCCCTTCTCCACACCCGATGCCGCGGCATATCTGGTCCGGTCCAGCGTCGGCACGGCCTGCCGCGTCAAAATCAGGGCCGCCGGCTGGTGGCGAAGCTTGGTAATGAATCTCCAGCACTCCACCACTTCGTTGGCATCCGCCGGCCGCAGGGTGATCAGGCCCGGGACGGCGCGCAGCGAGGCAAGCTGTTCGATGGGCTGGTGGGTGGGGCCGTCCTCGCCGACGCCGATCGAATCGTGGGTGAAAACGTGCACGACCGGTAGTTCCATGATGGCGGCCAGGCGAATGGCCGGCTTCATGTAATCGCTGAAGATCAGGAACGTGGAGCCGAAAGCCCGCACCTTGGAGAGCGAAAGCCCGTTCACGATGGCGCCCATCGAGTGCTCGCGGATACCGAAGTGCATGTTGCGGCCTCCGCGGTCGTCGCATTCGAAATCGCCGGCGCCTTCGAAGGTCAGCCGGGTTTTGGTGGATGGAAACAGATCCGCCGCGCCGCCCATCAGCCAGGGAATGTTCCACGCGAGTTTATTGAGCACGCGGCCGGACGAATCGCGCGTGGCCATGCCTTTGGCGTCCGCCGGGAAGACCGGCAGGTCCTTGTCCCAGCCGTCGGGAAGCTGGCGGTGCAGCATGCGGTAAAGCTGGTCGGCCAGATCCGGATACTCGGCTTTGTACTCCTCGAAGCGCTTCATCCAGGCGGCCCGCAACTGTTCGCCCCGCTCCCCCATACCCGCGCGCAGGTGCTCGCGTACACCCTCGGGGACCAGAAACTTGGCGTCTTCCGGCCAGCCGTAGGCTTTCTTGGCCAGTTTCACCTCCTCCTCTCCCAGGGGCTCGCCGTGCGCGCCGCTGGTATCCTGCTTGTGCGGCGCCCCGTAGGCGATGTGGCTGTCGACGATGATCAGAGTGGGCCGGTCGGTAGTGCTCTTAAATACGTGCAGCGCGCGGTCGAGCATATCCAGGTTGTTGGCATCGCTGACCCGCGTGACATTCCAGCCGTAGCCGATGAAACGTGTCGCCACATCCTCGCTGAACGCCAGCGCCGTATGGCCCTCGATGGTGATCTGGTTGTTGTCGTAAATCCAGCACAGATTCGAAAGACGATGGTGGCCGGCCAGCGACGCGGCCTCGCCGGAGATGCCTTCCATCATGTCGCCGTCGCCGCAGATCACGTAAACGTCGTAGTCGAACATCTCGCAGCCGGGGCGGTTGAAATGCGCCGCCAGCCACCAGCGCGCCATGGCCATGCCGACGCTGTTGCCCACGCCCTGTCCCAGCGGGCCGGTGGTGGTCTCGACGCCGGACGTCCAGCGGTATTCCGGGTGGCCGGGGCAACGGCTGTCGAGCTGCCGGAACCGCTTGATATCGTCCAGTTTGACGGCCAGATCGCCCAGCGTCTCATACTGCGGATTCACGGCCTTGACGCCGCACAGGTGCAGCATCGAGTAGAGCAGCATGGAGGCGTGCCCGTTAGAGAGCACGAAACGATCGCGGTTGGGCCAGATGGGGTCGCCGGGATCGAAGCGCAGGAAATGCTGCCAGACGGTGTAGGCTACTGGCGCCAGCGCCATGGGTGCGCCCGGATGTCCGGAATTGGCTTGTTGCACCGCATCCATGGACAGCGTGCGGATGGTATTGATGGCGAGCAGGTCGAGTTGTTCGTTGGTCATGAAGGGTTCCTTGCCGGGTGTGCGGGCCAAATTTTAATGATAGCGTGCCGGGCGCGGCGCAATCACCAGCCGGCTTTATGCGCGATCAGGGTTTTCAGTGTCAGTCCGCCCAGAAAAAGACAGACGGCTGCCCGCAACTCGACGAACCTTCCGTTGACGTAAACGCCTGTCGGGCCCAACGTGAACCAGGCCAGCAGGGCCAGCGCGGCGTAGCAGCCCAGGGCGAAGGGCAGACGTTTGTGCATGTATCTCTATGATAGGACAGCGGCGTTACCGGGCAGGATCAGCCCCCCGGAGTTTGCCCCGCCCGGTGCGATCAGCGACCAGGCGCTCTCCCGGTCCATGGGCTTGGCAAAATAGAACCCTTGCGCATATTCGCAATTCAGGGCCTGCAGATGAGCGATCTGCGCCACCGTCTCCACGCCTTCGGCAATCACGTCCATGTTCAGATTGTGGGCCAGCACCAGGATCGCGCGTATGATTTCTTTGCTCTCCTCCTTGGCCCCGATGCGGCTGACGAAAGCGCGGTCGATCTTCAGCGTCTGCACCGGCAAATGGTGCAGTTGACTGAGCGAGGAGTAACCCGTGCCGAAGTCGTCTATGTCGAGCCCCACGTGCAAATCCTGCAAGCGCGCCAGCAGCGCGGAGATCCCATCCGGGTTGTGCACCATGGTCCCTTCGGTGATTTCGAAGCTCAGGCGCAGCCCGCGCTGATCCGGCCAGCAGCGCCGCACGATACGCTCGATCTCGTCGATCGCGCCGGGCTCGGCCAATTGCACCGGCGAGAAATTGAGGTGCAAGGTCAAGTCACGCGGCGCCGATGAAACCGCCGGCGCGGTATCCAGCAGACGTCTTACGTCCCGGCAGGCCTGTTCCAGGATCCAATAGCCCGCGGGGACGATCAGTCCCGTCTCCTCTGCCAGCGGGATGAACTCGCCGGGAGCGATCAAACCCCGCGACGGATGCTGCCAGCGCACCAGCGCTTCGAATCCGGCAATGGCGCCCGTACGCAGATCCACGATGGGCTGATATTGAAGCCGCAACTCGTTTCGTTCCAATGCGCGCCGCAGATCTGTCTCCAACTGCAGCCGGGTCACAGCCTGCTGCCGCAGACGCGGCTCGAAGACTCTGTAGCGCGCCCGGCCCGCCATCTTGGCGGCGTGGACGGCGATATCGGCGTCCCGCATCAAGTCTTCCGCGCGGTCGTACACCACGTCGCTTCCGGCAATGCCGATACTCAGCGTGACGAAGACCTCGTGGCCGTTCAAAAGGAACGGCGGGTCGATTTCCGAGCCGATTCGCTCGGCGACGGTCAGGGCATCTTCCGCTTGATAAATTTCGTGCAGGAGAACGGCGAACTGATCGCCTGCCATCCGGGCCACCGCGCAGTCATCCTGCAGCCGGGCCAGGGTATCCGTCGACCGGAGCCGTTCCCGCAGACGGCGCGCGATAGCCTTCAACAGCTCGTCTCCGCCCGTGCGCCCGAGGCTGTCGTTGATGTTCTGGAAGCGGTCTACATCCAGCAGCAGAACCGCGAAGCGGGGGCCCGCCTGGCGGCGGGCCTGCTCGATGCGTTGCTCCAGCCGTTCCATGAACAACACCCGGTTGGGGAGGCCGGTCAGCGGATCGGCGATTCTGGAGGCGGTGATATCAGTTGCCGATCCGGCCATGCGCACGGGCTGGCCGGAGGGGTTGCGAAGCACCCGTCCCCGCGTGAGTACCCAGCGGTAGCTCCCGTCTTTTGCCCGGACGCGGTGTGCGCACTCCAATTGGGGGCTCTCGCCGCTCAAGTGCGCCGCCGTGGCGCTCTCCAGAGGCGCGCGGTCCTCCGGATGCACCCGGGCCAGCCATTCCGCCGGCTGGTTGCCGATTTCCCCATCGTGGTAACCAAGTATCTCTTTCCAGCGCGGCGAGAAAAAGACTTCGTCCTTCTCCAGGTCCCAGTCCCAAAGGCCGTCGTTAGCGCCCAGGGCGGCGCGGGCATAACGCTCCTCGCTTTCCCGCAATGCGGTGGCCCTGTCCCTCTGTGCAAGCTGCGCGTGAATGCGCGCCAGGGCCACCGGCATGTCGATCGGCTTGGTGATATAGTCGTTTGCCCCGCATTGTAATGCCTCCACCACGCTGGCGCTCTGGCTCTCGGCGGTCACCATGATCACGGGAAGCTCCGCCGGGGAATACTTCTGGCGGATAGCCTGCAGGACCTCCATACCGCTCATGCCGGGCATACGTATATCCAACAACACGGTATCCGGAACCTGTTGGTCGATGGATGCCAATGCCTGCGGCCCGCTGTCGGCCAGGGCGACCTCGAATCCCTGGCGCCGCAAGCGCCGGGACAACATGTCCCGGTTGCTCTCTTCATCGTCCACAATCAGCAGCGCCATCTTCGTGCGTCTCCTTCAGCAAACCGGGGTGGCCGCATCATGCCGGCACCCGCTAATCAGATCGGCGATTTCGCGCGCCAACCCTACACTCCCGCCATCGCCTTTATGCAGGATCTGCCGCACTCCCGGTAGCCGGCCGCGATCTTCCGGGGTGATGTCCTTGGCCGTCAGCACCACGACGGGAATCCGCCGCCACGCATCCACTTCGCGTACCGCCCGCAAGAAATCGAATCCGTCCATACCGGGCATCATCAGGTCCAGCAGGATCAATCCCACGCGGTGGCGCGAAAGGCCTTCCAGAGCCGTGGGGCCGTCCGCGGCTTCGATCACGCTGGCGAAATGCCTCCGCAACGCGCGCCCGGTCATGTCGCGAGACGCCGGGTCGTCATCCACCACCAGGACGGTTCCGGACAGCATGCCCATGCGGCGTTTCAGCGCGGCCACCAAAACGTCGGGTTCAATCGGCTTCTGGAGAAAGTCGGCGGCGCCCAGCAGGCATGCCCGCTGCCGGTCGTCGGAAACGGTGACCAGGATGACCGGAATGTCCATCAGATCCGAGTCTGTCCGCAGCGTGCTGAGCACCGCCCATCCGTTCATCTCCGGCATGAAGATGTCCAACGTGATCGCCGCCGGCCGCGCCGCGCGCGCCAGCCGCAGCCCTTCCAGGCCAGTGGACGCCAGCAGCACCTGGAAACCCTCCTTGCGCAACAGGCGCGCCATGAGGTCATGCACCGTGGGATCGTCATCGATGACCAGTATGGTGTTGGACCGCGGGCAGCCATCCCCGGCGCCCGCCGTGGTCTCCACTACCGGCGCAACCGGCAGTTCCCGCCTTTCCGGCCGGCCATACGGCAGGCGGATGGTGAACGTGGAGCCCTTCCCGGGCTGGCTGGCCACCACAATGGCGCCGCCCATCAACCGGCAAAAGCGCTGGCTGATGGCCAGGCCCAGACCGGTGCCGCCGAACTTACGGCTGGTGGATGCGTCCACCTGCGTGAACGGCTGGAACAATCGGCCCAGTTCACCCGCGGCGATCCCGATGCCCGTATCGCGCACGCGCCATTCGATCCATTCCGCGCCCGCCGCCGTGGCAGGGGCCACCTCGATGGAGACCGTCCCGTTCTTGGTGAACTTGCAGGCATTGCCGACCAGGTTATAGAGGCTCTGCCGGAACTTGATCAAGTCCACATGCATGGGCGGCAGGCCCGGCTCGCAGTTGACGATCAACTGGTTGTGGTTCTTGCGCGCCAGCGGCGCCATGGCGCCCACCGCCTCTTCCAGGATCTGTGCGACCGGTACGTCCTCCCAGGAGAGCTCCGTCTTGCCCGCCTCCACCTTGGAAAGATCCAAGACGCTGTTGATCAAACTGAGCAGGTGCCTGCCGGCGCTGGTGATCCGTCCCAGGTCCGCGGCGCAATCCAGATTGCCGCACAGCTCGGCATCTTCGCGCAGCATCTCGCTGTAGCCGATGATGGCGTTCAGCGGCGTGCGCAGTTCATGGCTCATGTTGGCCAGGAAGACGCTCTTGGCCAGGCTGGACGCTTCCGCCGCCTTTTGGGCCGCCAGCATCTCCTCCTCGATCCGCTGGCGTCCGGCGATTTCGTCGCATAGCTCCACGACGTGGCGCTCCAGGGCGTTCTGGGCTTCCGCCAGATCCAGATTGCGCGCCTGGATCTGGTCCATCATGCCGTTGAAGCTCTTCACCAGAAGGCCAATTTCGTCATGACCCCGGTTGGACGCGCGCAGGGTGTAGTCCCGCTTGAGGGAAACCCGGCTGGCGATGGCCGCCAGAGCCAGGATCGGTTGCGAGATCACCGCCTGCAAACGGGCGGAGAGCAGCAATGCCACCAGGGAAGAAAACAGCAACACGCCCAGGGTGATCACAGCATACCGTGTGAGTCGCGCATACATTTCCCGCAGGTCGCGTTCCAGGTAGACGGTCCCGATCCGGCCGCCATTCAGCATCACCGGCTCGAACAGCTCCAGATGACCGTCGGTGATCCGCGCGCCGACCCGGCCCGGACGGTGCGGCAGGTTCCGCCGCGATTCGTCCCGCAGGTATGCCGCGAGCGGCCGGCCGTCTTCGGTAAAGATGCACGCGGCCGTCACATCCGGCTCGGCCCGCAGAGCCGCCAGGGACCCGGCGGCGGCCTGCCGGTCTGCAAGAGAGAGCGCGGCGGTATTGGTCCGGGCGATCAGTTGCGCCAGGGCCGTCAGTTGCCTGGTGACTGCCGGCCGGTAGGTGAGCAGTTCGCAGGTCAGAAACGTGGCGCAGGCCAGCATCAGCGCCGCCGTGCTGGTCAGCATGATGATGGCGACCAGCTTACGGCGGATGGAGGTGTCCCGAAAAACCCGCATGCCTACTTCACCTGCGCGTGTAGCCCGATGGAGATACCACCAGCATGGTTATCCGGGTCGCAGTGTACCCGGGCCGGTCTCTGCCATCCAGCATCATCTAGCCTATCGGCAGAAATGCGGGCAAACGTTACCCGAGGGACGCTGCGGACTCGTGGGGGGTAGCCGGATTAATGCGCGGCGCGTTCCGACGCCATGAACCGCTTGATGAAGTTGGTGTCGAACCGGCCGGCCTGGAAGTCCGGGTCGGCCAGGATGCGCCGGTCCAGGGGAATCGACGTATGGATGCCTTCCACTACGAACATCTCCAGCGCGCGCTGCATGCGGTGGATGGCCTCCGCCCGATCGACGCCATAGGTGACCAGCTTGGCCACCAGGGAATCGTAATACGGCGTGATCACGCAGTCGGTGTGCGCCATGGTATCCACCCGCACGCCGATGCCGCCGGGCGGGTGGAAGCCGGTGATGCGTCCGGGTGACGGGGTGAATGTCACCGGGTTTTCGGCGTTGATGCGGCACTCGATGGCATGCCCTCGCAATTCCACCGGCAGGCTGATCACTTCTTCGATCGGCTGGCCCATGGCGATGCGGATCTGGCTCTTCACCAGGTCGATGCCGGTCACGAACTCGGTCACCGGATGTTCCACCTGAATGCGGGCGTTGACCTCCATGAAGTACAACTGCCCGCCTTCATCCATCAGGAACTCCACCGTCCCCGCATTGGTGTACCCGGCCGCCGCCAGCGCTTTTTTCAGTGTGTCGGCCATGGTCCGGCGCAGATCGGCGGTCATCACCGGGGAAGGCGACTCTTCGAGCAGTTTCTGATGGCGCCGCTGGATGGAGCATTCGCGCTCGCCCAGGATCTCCACATGTCCGCGCTCATCGGCCAGCACCTGAAATTCGATATGCCGCGGCGCGCGGACATATTTCTCCAGATACACGTCCGGGCAGCCGAAGGCGGCGCCGGCTTCCTGCTGGGCGGAGTTGAACAGCGGCTCCAGTTCCGCGGCCTCGTTCACGATGCGCATGCCGCGTCCGCCGCCCCCGGCAGACGCCTTCAGGATCACCGGGTAGCCGATCCCCCCCGCGACTTCCACGGCTTCCTCGGCACTCTTCAGAATGCCGGGCGATCCGGGCAGAATCGGTACACCCGCCTCGCGCATGAACGCGCGCGCCCGTTCCTTGACGCCCATCAGGCGGATCACGTCCGGCCGCGGTCCGATGAACTTCAGCCCGGAGACCTCGCACACTTCCGCGAAGCCGGCATTCTCGCTCAGGAAACCGTAGCCGGGGTGGATAGCGTCCGCGTTGGTGATTTCGGCGGCGCTGATGATGGACGGAATGTCCAGGTAACTGCGCGCACTTTTGGCGGGTCCGATGCACACCGCCTCGTCGGCGAATCGCACGTGCAGACTGTGGCGGTCCGGCTCCGAGTAGACCGCCACCGTGTGGATGCCCAGTTCCTTGCAGGCGCACACCACCCGCAAGGCAATTTCCCCGCGGTTGGCAATCAGAAGTTTCTTAATTGGCGCGGATGGCAAACAGCGCCTCCCCGTATTCCACGGGCTGCCCGTTCATCACCAGCTTGCTCTCGACGATCCCGGAAACCTCGGCCTCGATCTCGTTCATCAGCTTCATGGACTCAATGATGCACAGGACTTTGCCCGGCTGTACCCGTTCTCCCACGCGCACGAAGGGAGGAGAGCCCGGTGCGGAGGCTTCGTAGAAGGTACCCACGATCGGCGAACGCACCAGGATCAGCCCCGGATCGGCGCCAGCTTCCTTGGAAGCCTCCTTGGCGGGGGCGGCGGCGCTGGGCGCCGCTTCCGCCCTGGGAGCGGCTGGCGCGGGGGGCGGCGCATACACGAACTCGCGCGGCTCGGCGACCGAGCGCCGGATGCGCACGCGGTTCTCGCCGCGCTGCACTTCGAGTTCGGCGATGCCGGTATCGGTGGCGAGGTTGATCAACTCGCGGATCTCGTCTACGGTCATGGCAACTGACTAGCTTACCAGAGAGAGGCGTGGCGCGTGCTCTGGCCTTCAGCGATCGCGGGGCATTCGAATCGGGCTGAGCTGGAGGCGCAGCGTGAGGATTTCAAAGGGCTGGATCCTGGCCTCGATCCCGCCCGCCGCGTTCGCGATCTCCGCGCCCGTCTCTTCCGCGGCGTTCGACAGCCAGGCACGCTCGCAGCGCACCAGCGGCGAAGTGATGCGGACCTTTTGCGCGTGGCCGCCGGTTTCGAGCAGGCGCAACACGTAACCGTTGCCGTCCGCGGCGGGCTTGAGCGCCTCGAGTTCCACACCTTCTCCCTGGATTTCGAGAAAGCTGGACGGGGTTGCCGGCAGCGAGCCGTGCGATGGCTCCACCTTGTCGTTGTCATCCAGTTGCCCGATCTCGAGCGGCGTCAAGGCATCCCGGCCCATCCGGCTCAAGTGAGCCGTGGTCAACTGCGTGCCGCTGGTGACGACGTAGCGAAAAGTGAAGTCGCCGTCCTGCACGCGCGGGAAGTTGGTGTGCCAGTAGTTGTTGATGACGTAGGAGAACAGCGTGGCCGACCGGGGGGCAAAGGTTTTAGGCCACAGACCGCAATTAATATCGCCGAACGAAGCCAAAACCGCGTCCAGCGGAATCACGGCGGCGCCGATGCCGCTGCCGCTGACGCGCATCCAGTGGCCCACGGTGTACCATTCGCGATTGCCCCCGGGCAATTCGTCGCGGGCCGGATTGACCACGCCCGTTTGTCCCTCGTACTCGAACACCGGATCCGGCACGGCAAAAGGAAACGCGAAATAGACGGCTTCCTTGACGTTCACTGGTTCTTTATGCAAACGGTTCACGAATTCGAGCTTCTTTTCCCGATCGAACAGCCGGATCTCGGTTTCGATGCCGGGGGCATGCGGTCCACTGGTCTGGTAGGTCAGCACCTGCCCCCAGGCGGTCTGGCGGAGGCTCACGATCGCGCCGCCGGCGGCCGTCCGCACCGTCAACCTCGCGTCGGGCAGGCTGTCGCGCATGTGCACGATGCGGGTACCGTCGCCGCCCGCCACGTACACGTATTGATCGGCGAGGTACGGGCTCTTGGCATCGATCAACTCCCGGCCGGCCTGTTTATCGAAGATGCTCTCCACGCCGCCGCGTGCGGTATTCACTTTCACCCGATAGAAGGCGTTCTCGACGGTGCCGGCAGCCGCCAGGGGAGCCTCGCCGGGGGAGTCCGTGCCCGCGCTCATCTTATAGACGCGATAGCCCATCGACGGCACCGCTGCGGCCATGAACCGCACGTGCCGATAACCGTTGCCGCGGCGTAATACCTCGAGCGCCACTCGTTGGCGGGTCCCGGTGTCCACCAGTTGCAGTCCGTTTGGCAGGTCGAACTCCACCAGGCCGTCGCGCGGGTGTCCCATGGCGTTAAAGACGACCAATGCGGGCGCCGGAACGGCGATTCGGTCCAGCAGGCGGCTGAAACTCTCCTGTGCGATCCAATGGGCCTGTTCCCGCGCATCGCTCACATAGAAGTGCTTGGTCTCGATCTGGCGGATGCTCTGCTCGTGGTCCGGCTGATCGTACCCGCCGTGATAGGTATAGGTGTGCTCCGCATACATCACCAGATCTTCCCAAAGGCGGCGCAGGCGGTCGGCGGGAGGCGCCCACGCCGGCGATTGCAGGGCGGCGAGCGATGACAGCTTTTCCACCGCGGCCGCACGGCTCTCCACCGCGCGGTAAGCCGCCGCAAAGCGGGCATCCGTACCGATGCCATCCTCCCAATAGGGCCCAAAGTCGCCGCGGACGGTCTCCAGCTTGTCGCCGTATTTCTCTTCAATCACGTGAAAGTAATCCGGGAAAGTGGCCAGTTTCAGCCGCGGCCACGCGTAATGCGCATTCCAGGATCGAACGAACTCACCCTCGCCAGGAATCAGATCGGTATTTTCAAGCTGGCTGCCGTACATCAGGACCACATCGGGCCGGTAAGACGGCGCGGCGAATGTCTCCAGAAAGGTGGGCAGGCTGGCGCGGCATCCGGCTTCCCGCGCCGGCAGGCCGCAAATGAACCAGAGATTGGAGTACTGCCGGTTGTAACTCATCAGGACCTTGGCGCCGTCCGGGCCTTCCCACCAGAAAGGCGAGCGCGTCTGCCATCGGCCATAAAGCGGTTGCGGCCCGCGGTCGTCGTTGGCTCCGGCGGCAAAATACTTCACTCCGGCGGCGTGCAGGACCGAGGCATAGGCCCACGGATAGGAAGGCACGTCGGTGATATTGGCGTACTCGGCCGGCCGGCCGGCCTCCCGATTCAACTCGCGGCCGTAGGCCAGCGAGCGGAGCAGCGTTTCCAAATCCGCGCCGCCGGCCATCAGGTTCATGGACTGCGCCGGGACACTGATCTTCCCGTCCCGGACCAGATCCATAAACTGCCGGCGCGAATCCGCCGTGCGCGTGCGCAGGAACTGCTCGGCCAGCCACGCGCCATCAAGCGAGAAACGCATGTCGGCGTCGTTGTGCATCTCGGCCAGCAGCTTATCCAGGTTGCGGTTCTGCAATTCCTCGATCTTCGGCTGGTAGTCGGTAAAGCCGATATCCAGGTGCGTGTTCGGCACCACGTAAATCGTGAACTGGCGTTGGGGCGTGAGCCGCACGTCCTTTTCATATACCCGGCCGTTCAGTTCCGCCGACAGATGAGCCGTGGCGCCGGCGGCGAACTCCGGGACCGCGTATTCAAAGCGCTGCTGGCCGAAACGCCCGGGTGTCAGCGGGCTGTGGTACTCCACGCCTCCGAGTTTCAAGGTAGCGGAGCCCTGGCGCACGATGGCGGGCAGGGTGACCGTGACATCGAGCAGTTCGTTGGTAGGGCCATCCCCGGCGGTGTAGAAAACGGTCGGTTCGGCGGTCATCTCCGGTTCGGCTGCGCCCTTTGCCGCGCGCACCAGTTGCAGTGCATCCCACTCGATGAGCGAGTCGCCGTTCTCATCCGGCGCATCGTCGATTGCCGTGATGCGCAATTCGTTCGGGCCGGTCTTCAGGATGCCCGCGGGGATCGGGAGGCGCGTGCGCGCCTCGCCGCACACGGGCGAATCCATGCGCCCTTCGGCGTGATAGCTCAGCTCGCGGCGGAGATACGCCACGCCGGTTTCGCCGTTCAGCTCCACTTGCAGGTACGGCACGCGCGGATAGCCCAGCATGACGGCGAAATCCAAGACGTATGAACCCTGCGGCGCGGCGGGCAGAACGAACCGGATCGTCCGTGGCGACGCCTGCGCCATATATCTGGCGTTGCGGGAACCCGCCTGGAGCGCCGGCCACCGCGCGGCGGCATCGGCCGTGCCGGCGTCGATCGCGACGGGCTGCCGCCCGGCTCCATGAAATTCCCGCGCGGAGTGATCGAAGGCGCCGAGTCTCCAGATGACCGACTCTTCGGCCTTGGATACCGGTGTCAGGCCGGACACCAGAAGGATCTCAACCACAAAAAGAGTCGCGGATCTGTAATTCATAGCCACGATTCTAACGTGCGTCAAAAGCGCAAAGGGGCGGGCCGCCGCCCCGTTCTGCGCGTTTTTCAATCATGATGCTGTTATCATGGAGCTGATTCTGGAAGAGGAGGCCGATGGTGGACAGAAGGCGTTTCTTCATCAACTCGGCGGCCGCGCTGGGCACCTTCGCGTCCCTGGAGGGTGCGGCGGCGGAATCGGGAGCCAGCCGCAGCGGCGAGACGGCCGCCCGGACTGGACGGCCCGTGCGCATGGTCAGCATCGGTTTCAAACCGGGCCTGCCGTTGCCGCAGATAAGCGACCTGGTGGACCAGGAAGGCGCGCGGGGCGCGGACCTGATCGCATTGCCCGAGACATGCCGGGGCCAGAACGATCAAAGCCAGGAGACCTTGGACGGTCCAACTGTCTCGACAATGGCCCGGCTGGCCGCCAAACACCGGACCTATGTTGTTTGCCCCATCGATCGTCAGGATGGGCGCCGCCGCTTCAACTCCGCGGTCCTCATCGACCGGCGGGGCCAGATAGCCGCCGTCTACGACAAGCTGTACCCTTACGGCGAAGAGTTTACCAAGCACCCTGGCGTGACTCCCGGCCAGGCCGTGACGGTGTTTCCAGCCGATTTCGGCCGGGTCGGACTGGCGATTTGTTTCGACGTGAATTGGGCGCCGCTGTGGCAGCGGTTATCCGATCTGGGGGCCGAGCTGGTGATCTGGCCGAGCGCGTACTCCGCGGGCCGATCTTTGCAGGCGCGGGCCATCGACTTCAACTACTACGTCATGAGCGCCACCTGGACTCCTGACTGCCTGGTGTTCGATCTCGACGGCGAGCAGCTTCTGCACGACCATGCCAACCGTGCCGACGGTGCCAATGTCAGCCGGTTCACCTGCGACTTGGACCGCTGCCTTTTCCACCAGGATTACAATCTGCCGCACAAGCTGGAAAAGCTGCTCCAGGATCACGGCGAGGACGTGGAACGCGAGAAATGGCTGCCCCTGGAAGGATGGTTCGTGCTGCGGGCCCGGCGTCCCGGAGTCAGCGCGCGGGAGTTGGCTCGCCAATACGGACTGGAGGAACGCAGGCCCTATATCAACCGCTGCCGCTGCGATATCGATAAGGCGCGCGGGTGGCAGTTTTCCTAGCGGCATCGCCGGAAGCCATGAAACTGGACGGGAAGGTTTGCCTGATCACGGGTGGGAGCCACGGGATAGGTGCAGCCGCCGCCCGCGAGTTCGCCTCCCGCGGCGCGCACGTGGCGATCTGTAGCCGCCATGCGGACGACCCGGCCGGGCAGAAGGTGAAGCGAGACATCGAAGCTCTGGATCGCCGGGTGCTGGCCATCAGCGCCGACGTGGCTTACCCCGCGCAGGCAACTTCCTGCGTAGAGCGGACCATGGACACATTTGGCCGGCTGGACATACTGATCCACAGCGCCGGTGGCGCGGCGCCGGGCAGCCTGCTCGAAGTGGAGCCCCGGATCTGGCACGCGGCTTTCGACATACACGTTCACGCCGTGTACTACCTGGTCCGGGCGGCGGCGCCGCACATGTCCGCGCACGGCGGCGGCGCAGTCCTGTTGATCGGTTCGGCGGCCGGCGCCCGCGGTTGCGCCGGGGCGATCGCTTACGGTGTGGCGAAGGGCGCCATTCCCCAATTCACGCGCGCTTTGGCGCGCGAACTTGCCGGCCATAACATTCGCGTGAATTGCGTGTCGCCCGGCATCATCCGCACGCGATTTCAGGACTACCTCACGCCGGAGCAGGTCGAGCGGAACATCCGGGACCGCATACCGCTGCATCGCGAGGGCCGGCCGGAGGACGTCGCCGCGGCGCTGGCGGCCCTGGCCGAAAACGAGTTCATTACAGGTGTCGAGTTGCCGATCGACGGCGGCATGACCATGCGCATGGTGTGAGATACAGTATGAATCGCCGGCGTTTCCTGATCAGCGGTGTTTCCGCGAGCGCGGCCTTCAGCCGGTTGGCCGCCGGCCGTACCAATCATTTTCTTCCCGCCAGCGATACGCACTATCGCCGGGTCCAATCGTACGTCGAGAACATACCCGTCCCGGAGTACCGGTGGGCCTCCGCCGCGGCGTACGAGCGCTTCCGCGACATCAAATACGGGGTGCGTCTGCACTGGGGTCCCTATTCCATCCTGGGCCAGCCGGGAGAGTCGTGGCCCTTCCTGAAGATGTCGTTCGCGGAGCGGCAACGTTATCAGGAGATGTACCGGACGTGGAATCCGCAAGGCTTTGACGCCGATGAATGGATGGATCTGTTCGCGTCGTGCGGCATGCGCATGTTCGCCTTCACCACCAAACATCACGACGGTTTCTCCATGTTCGACACGCGCACGCGCGTACGGCAGCGCAGCAACTGGGCGGCTCCCGGCGGTCCGCGCATGGAGCCGTGCGATCTTTCCTACAGCATGATGGAGACGCCTTTCCGCCGGGATGTGGTGAAAGAACTGTGCGATGCCGCGCGCAAACGCGATATCCGTATCGACCTCTACTTCTCGCATCCCGACTGGTATGACACCGACTTCCGGCCCTACGCCTATCATCCTTTGCAGGTGCCTTCTTCGAATGTGCTGACCACCGAATACCCGGACGTCAAAAGACGGCTGGGGGATGAAGAAGTGATTGTCCCGGATCCCACGCCGGCCGAAGTCAACCGGATGATGGCGCGCCACCGCGCTCAACTGACCGAGCTGCTGACGCGCTACGGAAAGATCGACATGATGTGCCTGGATCAATGGCTGGGGCCGCGGGTCTGGCCGCAACTGCGCGAGACCATCCTCCACCTGCGCAAGCTACAGCCGGATGTGATGCTGCGCGCGCGGGGCATCGGCAATTACGGCGATTACTATACACCTGAGGGCTTCGTGCCCGGCGACAAAAGCAACACGGATACGCCATGGTTCGTCATCTATCCGCTGGGATCCTCGTTCTCTTACGAACGGGATGGCGGAAATTATAAGGGCGCCGCGTGGGTCGTGCGCAATCTCGTGGATTCGGCGGCGAAGGGCGGGAACTTCATGGTCGGAATCGGCCCGGATGGCGATGGCCGATTCCACCCGGCGGCCGTGAGCCAATTAAAAGAGGTTGGGCAATGGCTGAAAATCAACGGCGCCGGTATCTACGCGACCCGCGCCCGCGAAGGTGCGCTCTGGGCGGAGGGGCCTGACATCCGCTTCACCCGCAGCAAGGATAACCGGACCATATTCGCGTTCCTGTTGAAATGGCCCGGCGAGAAGTTACTCCTACAGTCGGTCCGGCTGGCCGGGAACGCGAAGATACGCATGCTGGGGACTAACACGCCGCTCGAGTGGACGCCGGCGGACGGCGGCATCGACGTGCGGATCCCGCCGGGCCTGCAGGAGGACTCCCGGCGCCCCTGCCGTTTCGCCTGGACCCTTGAGATCCGCACGGCTTAAGCGAACGCGGGTTTGAAGGACTACCCGTGGGCGCTGCCCGATTCTCGCCACCGCGAACATTAGCGGAAGTGAAGTGTGTATTCGACATAAACAACGTGTGACAGGCCATGAAATTCGCCGTTGCGTGACGAGGCGAACAACTGGCCACCGACGCTCAGGTCCGTGTTCGCGGTGAAGTTGTAACTCACGCGCGGCAAGATAACGGCGGACGGTCCCGTCGCGTCGCTGACTTCGTATAGCTGCAGCTTCCAGAGGGGCGTCATCGGATAACTGGCGCCCGCCGAGAGGAAGTGGCGGTGCAGCGTGAAGATCTCGCTCTGAAAACTGGAGCAACACATCAGGATTGAGCGGCTTGCCGTACGTAGCCCTGTTCGGCAAAGACCTGGGCCGCGGCCCGGAGAATGGCGCCGGTTCTGGCAGTGCGGTCTACGATTCGTGCAGCCATAATGACCGACCGGTCAGTCATTTGTTATTGACGCAACTCTCCGGATCTGTCAACGGCTTTTCGCCCCGGCGCACAGGGGCATCTGTGCAGGACTGGCGGGATCACTGGCTGGAGAATATCTGCTGGTACGTTCTCTGGAAGAAGGTATTAGTCATGCCGGCGATATAGTCGCAAACCACGCGGTGCACGGGTTCGGCCTGGATCAGGTGCAAGTATGCCGGCGGCAGGGCGCCGGGATGCGCGACGAAGTAGTCGAACAGCTCGGCGATCATGGCCGCGCTGCGATCGCGTTCGGCGGTTAAGGCGGGGGATGTGTACACGCGCCCGTGGAGGCATCGCTTCAGATCGCGATTGGCGGTCTGGGTTTCGGGGGTGAAGGCGGCCAGGCGTTCAGGGTAGCGGCGGACGTCCTCGACAGTCTGCACGCCGGCTTCGGTAGCGCAACGAACGGTGCCCTCGATCAAGCCCGAGACCAGCGCGTCGATCAGGCAGCGCAAGGTCTCGTGGAAGCGCTCTTCGGCGGGCGCGCCGGGAAACTGGGTTTCGGCCGCCTCGTGCAGCGCGGCGTAGAACGGGGTTTCGCCGGCGGCGTCCTCGGGTCGCAGCAGGCCCGCGGAGACGGCGTCGTCCAGGTCGGCGCAATTGTAGGCGATCTCGTCCGCCAAGTCGATCAACTGCGCCTCCAGCGGCGGGCGCAGGCCGGGCAGGTATTCGTCCAGGCTGGGGATCTCCCCCGGACCGAAATCCCGCGAGTGCTTGGCGATGCCCTCGCGAACCTCGAATGTCAGGTTGAGGCCGGGGAAGCGGGCGTAGCGCTGCTCGAAGATTTCCACGATGCGGACGGCGTGCAGATTATGTTCGAAGCGCGCGCCGAAGCGCTGCATCTGGCGGTCGAGGGCCTCTTCACCGGCGTGCGAAAAAGGCGGATGGCCGATGTCGTGAGCCAGGGCCAGGGCCTCGGTCAGATCTTCGTCGAGCGACAAGGCGGCGGCCACGGTGCGCGCGATCTGGGCTACCTCGATGGTGTGGGTGAGGCGGTTGCGGAAGTGATCGCAGAGGCCCGGGGTGAAGACCTGCGTTTTGGCTTCCAGGCGGCGGAAGGCGCGCGCGTGAATGATGCGGTCGCGGTCGCGCTGGAAGGCGTTGCGATAAGGATGCGCGGCTTCCGGGCAGCGCCGCCCCCGGCTGAACTCAACCGGAAAGCGGAGGTGGCGGAGCATGGCGTCAGGTTATTTTGCCGGCAGCTCGCCGTAAGCCTGCATGGCAGCCTGTCCCACCGCGCCCGGCTTGGCACGCAGGGGATCGAGCAAGGTGCGCGCCTCGGCCGGCTTGGTAGGCTCCAGAAGCTTGGCGAGGGTCAGGGTGGCCTGGTCTTTGGAAACGAAGATGGTGGGGTGGTCGATCAGCTCGCGGAGAGTTTTGGCCCCGAGATCGGTCTTGCCCTCGGCGAAGTAGACCTGGCCCAAGGCGAACCGGGCGAGCGATGCATATTTGGCGTTGGCATTCTCAGCCACGGAGCTGAATCGCTTCTCGGCTTCGCTGAGCTTGCCCTGGTCGGCCTCGATGGAGCCGAGATAGAACTCGGCGATGTAGCCCTCGTCGGTGCCGGAGTACTTGGCGGCCACTTCGCTGAAAACCTTGACGCCCTCGGCATCCTTGGCGGCCTGGGTCGGGAAGGAGAGGCTGGCGCCGGGCGGAGGAGTAACCGTGACGGGCGCTTCCTCCACAGAGAAGGCGTGCGCCAGGGCGTCCTCGCGGATCGTATGCTGGTGCCCGCGGTACCAGTAGATCAGGATCGCCAGGGCAACCACGACGACGGCCGCGCCGCCGTAGCGGATGATGTCTGCCCGGTGTTCCTCGAAGAAATCGACTGTATGCTCGACTTCAAGCGCAAACTTATCAGTCTTCAGCTCTTTACGGGTAATTCTAGCCACGAAAACCTCAGGATGGTGGAAACTTCATCTTAACACAGGCGGGCAGGGCGCCCGCTGTCCGGACCGCCGGCGTTGGTATATAAAGGTGTACAGGAAAAAGACTGCCGTGAACACATTTTTAGCAGTTCCATTCGGCGTGCTGGTTACGGCGCTGGCCTTGCAGGCGGCGCCTCCGATCCGGGTAATGATCCTCGACGGAGAAAGCGGAGGTCCCTACCACAACTGGCGGGCTGTCACGCCCGCGTTGAAGAAGCAGTTGGACGAGACCCATCTGTTCCAGGTGGAGGTAGTCACCGCACCCGCCGCAGGCGGCGATTTTGGCGCCTTCAAACCGGAGTTCGGCAAATACCGGGTGGTGGTCCTGAATTACGATGCGCCGGACGAGCGGTGGCCGGCGGAACTGAAAGCCTCCTTTGAAAGTTACGTGCGGGACGGAGGCGGGCTGGTAGTCGTGCACGCCGCCGATAACGCGTTTCCGGGATGGCCGGCGTTCAACGAGATGATCGGCATGGGAGGCTGGCGCGGGCGCAACGAGAAGGCGGGACCATTCTGGTACTTCAGAGACGGCAAGCTGGTTTCGGATGACACACCCGGCAGCGCGGGTAGTCACGGCCGGCGCATCCCCTACCGGATCACGGTGCAGAACGTGAATCACCCCATCACCAGAGGCTTGCCCGGGGTGATGATGCACCAGGGCGACGAACTGTACGCCAGGCTGCGCGGCCCGGGCAGGAACATGACGGTGCTGGCGACTGCCTATTCGGATTCGGCCAACAGCGGTACGGGCCGCGAGGAGCCGGCCCTGATGGTCGTCCGCTATGGGAAGGGACGCATCTTCCATTCCATCTTCGGGCACGACGTCTACGGGTTGAGTTCAGTGGACGCGGTGGTCACCTTTCAACGCGGCACGGAATGGGCCGCCACCGGGAACGTGACGCAGAAGTTGCCCGCCGTGCTTCCCAATGCCGACACGGTCTGCTACCGCTCGGATATCGCGGCGCTCGATCCGAACTATGCGAAAGGCTTGAACGGTCTGGATGCAGGGAAGTAGTGCTGCCGGCGGGTCCGAAAAGATCTCAAAAATAGGGTATTGACACGGGCGTTCACTACAGTACAATCCAGAATGGCGGCATTTTCCAAACCGAAAGAAGCGCGAAATGTTCAAAACAAAGAAAACCCGGCCTGCTGCAGTGCCCGGCGGCGACCAGTATACGAGCACCGAGGTGGCGCGCATCTGCGGCGTCAGCCTGCGCCAGTTGCAGTGGTGGGATGAACGGAGCGTCGTCTCCCCGCGCCAGGACGGCCACAAGCGCGTGTACCTTCCGCAGGAAGTGCTGGAAGTTTCGGTAATCGCCGAGCTGCGGCGCAAGGGATTTTCGCTGCAGAAAATCCGGCGTGTGCTGCGTTTTCTGCAGAAGGACATGGGCAAGCGCCTCAGCGATGCGCTGAAGAGCGACTCGGAATCGCACCTGCTCACCGACGGCAAGTCGATATACCTGGAGGAGACCCCGGACCGCATCATCGATTTGCTGAAGAATGCCCGCCAGCCGATGTTTTTGGTGTCGGTCAGCGACCAGGTGCGGCGGCTGTCGCACGGCATCAAGAAGCCGGCGCGGTCGGAGACCGGGCAGGGCATACGCAAGGCGCGCGCAATTTGAAGCGCGGCGGCACGGAGCGGCGGTGACACGGCGACTCGGCGATCCTGTCTGGATCGTGCTGAGTCTTCTGCTGGCGGGCAGCCTGCGGGCGGCATCCCCCGTACAATTCACGGAACATACAGTTGCGACCGGCCTGACCGGCGGCTATCAGGTTGTGGCAGCCGACGTCAATCACGACGGACGAATCGACCTGATCGCCCTGGCCAGCGGCATGACGGAGCTGGTGTGGTTCGAGAACCCGGGCTGGCAGCGCCACGTGATCGCCGGCAACCTGTCGGGGATGATCAACCTGGCGGCATGGGACCTGGACGGCGACGGCATTCTCGAGATCGTGCTGGCGTCGGGATTCGAGATGGAAGCGCGCAAGAGCGCCGGCATTATTTCCGTGCTGCGCCACCACGGCGATCCGCGGCAGCCGTGGACAGTGCACGAGATCGACCGGCTGCCCACCTCGCACCGGCTGCGCTGGGCGGATATCGACGGCAGCGGCAAAAAAGTAGTCATCGACCAGCCACTGACCAACGCCGAAGTGGATCATCCGCAGGACCATGCCCACACGCCGCTGGTGTTCTACCGTCCGGGCGAGTGGCAACGGCAGACGATCTCCGAGCAGGACGAAGGCGTGGTGCACGGCATTTATATCGTCGACTGGGATGGCGACGGCCGCGACGAGATCCTGACGGCGAGTTTCTCCGGGATCCATCTTTATAAGCTGGGCCGGGACGGACACTGGAGCCGGACCGAGATCGCCAAGGGCGATCCGGCGCCGTGGCCTAAGTGCGGGTCGAGCGACGTGGCGGTGGGCCACATCGGCAAGCGCCGATTCCTGGCGGCCATCGAGCCGTGGCACGGAAACCAGGTTACGATTTACCGCGAGCACGGGGGCCGGTGGCAGCGGCACGTGATCGACGACACCATCGCCGACGGCCACACCATCTGGACGGCGGATCTCAACGGCGACGGGCGCGACGAGGTGGTTGCGGGCTATCGCGCCAAGGGCGTGAATGTTTACTACGCGCAGGATGCCGGCGGGGAGCGGTGGTCGAAGGTGGTGCTGGACCGCGCCATGCCAGCGGCGGCCTGCGCTATTGCGGATCTGAACGGCGACCGGCGGCCCGATATCGCGTGCATCGGGTCGGCGACGGGCAGTCTGAAATGGTACGAGAACCTGGGCGCGGGGAAGTGAGACTCACGGGCACGCGGCGCGGGTGAGGCGATCGCGAACGCCGGCCCATTCGGGTGTTTCGGGTGGACGCTCGACCGCGATCCAGTCGAGCCCCTTTTCGTCGAGGCGGTGCAAAGCGGCATAAAGCGCCGCGGCATAGGCGGCGGCATCGGCGGGCATCTCGTGGCCGAGCCGCAGCCAGGCGCCGCGGCCGGCAGGAACGGCATCCGTCGCAGACAGCAACATCAACGGAGTCCGCGGCCGGTAATGCTGAGGATGCATGCCGGGCGAGACGTGACCGCCCGGTCCGGCCGCTTCCGCCAGGCGCACACTGCCGATGATCGATTCGATCTCCGGCAAAGGAATCACGCCAGGCCGCAGGAGCACGGGTTGCGGACCCGCCAGCGACAGCACGGTGGATTCGATGCCCACGCGGGCCGGCCCGCCATCGAGCACCAGGTCCACCGCGGCGCCCAGGGATTTGCGAACGTGCGCGGCGGTGGTTGGGGAAAGTTCGGTGAAAAGATTGGCGCTGGGCGCAGCAATGGGCACGCCGGCCGCGCGGATCAGGGCCAGCGCCAGCGGGTGCGAAGGCATGCGCAATCCGACGGTAAGCAAGCCCGCGGTGACGATGTCCGGGATCGATGGCTGTTTGGGCAGCACCAGCGTCAGGGGACCCGGCCAGTAGCGGTGGGCGAGGCGTTCGGCGGCATCGGGCCACGCCGACACCAGGCCGCGCGCCATGGTGAGCGAATCCACATGCACGATCAGCGGCGACTCGCGCGGCCGTCCCTTGGCGGCGAAGATGCGCGCCACCGCCGCCGCATCCAGCGCATTGGCGCCCAAGCCGTAGACGGTCTCGGTGGGGAAAGCGACCAGCCCGCCCGAGCGGATCAGTTGCGCCGCCCGCTCGAGTTGCGCCGCGTCGCGCATTATTCGGGCAGATCGTCCTTGCCGTCGCCGGCCGTCTTACCGGTTTTGCGGTAAACCAGGTAGGCGTGAATCAACGGCTCGATGTCGCCTTCCAGCACGCGGTCCACGTCGCCGATGGCCAGCTTGGTGCGATGGTCCTTGATCATGCGGTAGGGCGCCAGCACGTAGCTGCGGATCTGGCTGCCGAAGTTGATGTCCAGTTTGGAAGCTTCGGTCTTGGCGGCTGCGACGCGCTTCTTCTCCAGCTCGAATTCGTAAAGCCGCGCGCGCAACTGTTTCATAGCGCTGTCGCGGTTTTTGTGCTGCGAGCGTTCGTTCTGGCATTGCACCACGATGCCCGTGGGGAAATGGGTGATGCGCACGGCGGAGTCGGTCATGTTGACATGCTGGCCGCCGGCGCCGCTGGAGCGGAAGGTGTCGATGCGCAGATCGTCGGGCTTGATCTCGATCTTGATCTCGTCGTCCACCTGCGGGTAGACGAACACGGAGGCGAAGGAAGTGTGGCGGCGGGCGTTGGCGTCGAAGGGTGAGATGCGCACCAGGCGGTGGACGCCGATCTCGGACTGCAGCAGCCCGTAGGCGTTGTCGCCGTTGACTTCGAAGGTGACGGATTTGATGCCGGCGCCCTCACCCTCCAGCCGGTCGGTGATCACGGTGCCGAAGCCTTCCCGCTCGGCCCAGCGCAGATACATGCGCAGCAGCATCTCGGCCCAGTCCTGGCTTTCCGTACCGCCGGCGCCGGGATGGATGGTGACGATGGCGCTGCGGGCGTCGTTTTCGCCGGAGAGCAGCATGGCGGTTTCGACGCGCTCCAGCAACTGGGAGAAAGACTGGATATCGCGCTCGATATCGCCGTCGACGTTCTCGCCCTCGCGAGCCAGTTCGAACAGGGTGTCGAGATCGGAGGTGAGGGCCGCGATGCGTTCCTCGTTGGTGAGGGTCTCCTCCAGGCGCTTGCGCTGTTGCATCACCTTCTGGCTCTTTTCAGGCTGACTCCAGAAGTCCGGCGCGGCGATTTGCTCTTCTACTCGTTGCAGTTTGATTTTTTGGGCGGGCGCGTCAAAGATACCTCCGCACGGCCAAGGCCTGTTCGCGGAGGGGCGTATACTGCCGTTCCAACTCGTCTAGCGGGGTCATTGCACTCTTATCCTACCATCGAACCGCGGGCATACGCGAGCGAGGCGGGACCTACCGCTTGGCGGCCGGTTGGACGGCTTCGGCGCAAGGGCTCCATTGCCCGACATGGCCGAAGTTCAATACCGCCACCACGCCGCAGCGCGTGTCGCCCTTGCGGCGGCGATGCACGATGGTCCGCTCGCAGCCGCCCAGCTCCGCCGCGCAACGGTATACGTCGCCGCTCAGCCCCGGGCGTTTGTAGACCAGATTGAACTGGCCGCAGAACGGGCACTTCATGTCGGGGCCGATGGGATGATATTTCATCGAACTGCTCCTTCTTGCCTGTTTACGGCATAAAAACATTATCCACCATTCCTGTTTCGGCGTAAAGAGGAGCGCGCTCAATAAGTGGCGCGGCCGCCGCTGGCGTCGTAGCACTGCCCGGTCACGAAGGAGGCGTCCGGGCTGGCCAGGAAGTGGACCACGGCGGCGATCTCTTCCGGCGTGCCGGTGCGGCGCATGGGAATGCGCGCCGTCATGTAGTCCACCTGGGACTGCGTCAGTTGCTCCAGGATCTTGGTGCGCACCACCGCGGGGGCCACGGCGTTGATGCAGATGCCCTCGGTGGCGACCTCCTTGGCGGCCGACTTGGTGAATCCGATCAGGGCCGCCTTGGTGGCCGAGTAGCCGCACATGTTGGGATTGCCTTCCTTGCCGGCGATGGATGCGATATTCACGATGCGGCCGTAGCGGCGGGTGCGCATGTGGGGCAGGACGGCGCGGCAACAATTAAACGCGCCGGTCATGTTCACCGCGATGATCTGCTGCCACTCTTCGTCGGTGACTTCCCACACGGGCGCGGTGCGGCCGGCGATCCCCGCATTGTTCACCAGCACGTCGATGCGGCCGGTGCGGGATAATACCTCACCCACGGCGGCATCCACGGAATCGGACTGGGTGACGTCTATGGGCACGGCGAAGGCGCCGCCGGCGATGGACTGCGCCACTTGCGCCGCGCCGTCGAAATTCAAATCGGCCACGGCTACGGTGGCGCCGGCCTGGGTCAGGCGGCGGGAGATCGCCTCGCCGATACCGGTGGCCGCGCCGGTTACGATGGCTGTCTGGCCGGTCAACTCGAAGAGCATTTACTCTCTTTTATCACCTGTGCGGCCGGCCGGAAAATTCACGAACTCTGCGGGCGTCCTATTTCGTATACCAACTTAGGGACTTGTCATGAGCTTCGCATCCGACTTCCGTCTGGCCGTCCGCAGCCTCAAAAAGGCCCCGCTGTTTAGCGGCGTAGCCGTGCTCTCGCTGGCTCTGGGTATTGGCGCGAATACCGCCATCTTCTCGCTCATCGATCAACTGATGCTGCGTCTGCTTCCGGTCCGGAACCCCCAGGAGCTGGTGCTGCTGGACAGCCAGGGAAATCACCTGGGGAGCACCCGCGGCGCGAACAGTTTTTCGTACCCGATGTACCGGGACTTCGCCGCGCACAACCAGGTGTTCAGCGGGGTTCTGTGCCGCGCCAGCGTGCCGGTCGGCGTTGGTTTTAACGGCCGGAGCGAGCGGGTTCCGGGAGAGATGGTGTCGGGGACGTACTTCCAGGTTCTGGGGGTGGGGGTGGCGGTGGGCCGCACCATCGCGCCGGAAGACGATACCACCGCCCTGGGCCATCCGGTGGCGGTGCTGAGCTATCGTTACTGGCAATCGAGGTTCGCCGGAAGTCCCGCGATTCTGAATCAGACGCTGGTGTTGAACGGACATAACTTCACCGTCATCGGCGTGACGCCGCGCGGGTTTGACGGCATCGAGCCCGGGTCGGTGAGCGAAGTGTTCGTGCCAGTGACGATGAAGGCCTGGATGACGCCCAACAGTGCCGGCCTGGAGGATCTGGAAGACCGGCGCAGCGCCTGGCTCCAGGTTCTGGCGCGGCGGAAACCCGGCATCACGTTGCCACAGGCCAAAGCCTCGATGCAGGTGCTGTTCCACCAGATCATCGAGCAGGAGGCCCGGGATCCGCAGGTGGCGCGGGCATCGGCGTACGACCGCCAGGAGTTCCTGAAATCCAGGATCGACCTGCTGCCGGCGGCGATAGGCCGGTCGGACCTGCGCTACGAGATGGGCACGCCACTCAAGGTGCTGATGGCCATCGTGGCGCTGGTGCTGTTGATCGCGTGCGCCAACGTGGCGAACCTGCTGCTGGTGCGGGCCGCCGGGCGGCAGCGCGAGATCGCCGTGCGGCTGGCATTGGGCGCCGGCCGCTGGCAGATCATGCGTCAATTGCTGGTGGAGAGCCTGCTGCTCTCGCTGGCGGGCGGCGCGCTGGGCATTGCCGTGGCCCAAGCCGGGGTGAAGGCGTTGCTCGGGTTCCTGCCGCAGGCATCCACGCCGCTGGGACTTTCCGCGGCGCCGGACGCACGGGTTCTGTTGTTCAACTTCGGCGTCGCGCTGGTTACCGGCTTGCTGTTCGGCCTGGTTCCCGCGCTGCAGACCGCGAATCCCGACGTGGCGCCCACGCTCAAAAACGAGGCGCGCGCGGTGACCGGCGCGGGCCACGCGCGTCTGCGCAAATCGCTGGTGGTGGCGCAGGTGACCCTTTCACTGCTGCTGTTGATTGGCGCCGGGCTGTTCATCCGCAGCCTGCGCAACTTGCGCGGCGGGGGACCGGGATTCCCGGTAAGCCACCTGATCGCCTTCACCGTGGATCCTTCGTTGAACGGATACGACGCGCCGCACAGCCTGGCGTTCTTCCGCGACCTCGATCGCAACCTGGCGGCGGCGCCCGGGGTGCAGTCCGCTTCCATGGCGATGCAACCGATCCTGGAACACAACGATTGGGAAATGACCCTGAACGTGGAAGGTTATGCGCCCAAGCCGGGCGAGGACATGAGCCCGCAGATGAACGCCATCACCCCCGGGTACTTCGCCACGTTGGGAGTACCGCTGCTGGCGGGCCGCGATTTCACCGACCGGGATATGGGCACGGTCCAGCATCGCGGGATTCCGTTTCCGATTCCGAACGTGGTGATCGTGAACGATGTGTTTGCCAAGAAATACTTCGCCGGCCGCAGCGCGGTGGGCAGGCATGTCGGACCCGGCGACGAGCCGGGAGCCGTGGCGGACATGGAGATCATCGGCGTGGTGAAGGCCTTCAAGCATCGGGGCCTGCGCGACGAGCGGCTCCGGCAGGTCTTCATGCCGCAGCTCGCTTTACCCGTGGTCAGGGACCTGACTGCGTATGTGCGCACCGCGATGCCGCCCGAACAGGCGTTTAACCTCATCCGGCGCACGGTGGCCGGCCTGGACCGCAACCTGCCGGTTTACAACATGCGCACGCTCGAAAGTACGATCGACGCGTCGCTGTTGAACGAACGGCTGGTGGCCCTGCTGTCGGCGCTATTCGGGGCGTTGGCCACACTGCTGGCGGTGATCGGGCTTTACGGAGTGATGGCCTACACGGTGGAGCAGCGCAAGCGCGAGATCGGCATCCGGATGGCGCTGGGCGCGCAGAGCCACAACGTGCTGTGGCTGGTGATGCGCGAAGTGCTGACGATGATGGGGATCGGGTTTGCCATCGGTCTGCCGGCGGCCTGGCTCTGTTCCAGGCTGGTGGCGAGCCTGTTGTATGGCATGCGCCCGAACGATCCGGTGATCATCGGGGCGGCGATGGCCGCGCTCGGGTGCGTCGCCCTGCTGGCCGGCTATATCCCGGCCTTCCGGGCATCGCGGGTGGATCCGCTGCGCGCCCTGCATTACGAATGAGCCGTGGCGTCCCGAGCGCCGCAACAACGCATGAAATGAGGGCGATCTGGCCGCCATCCTCCTGCATCCGGTCAGGGAATCCCCGATCGAGCAAACGGGGTATCAACGATTGAGCACTCTTGCGCGCTGGGTATAGCGCGGCCGAAGCGGTCTCTCTCTAGGCCGCGAATACTTTTCCCTTTTCGCGGTAGAGTTGCTCGTCGGCCAGGCGCAACAACTGCTCAGCCGACTTTCCCAGTTGCCACTCCACCACCCCCTGCGCGGTCCGGAGCAGCAGGGAGATCGGCTTCTCGAGCACAATCAGCCGATATTCGCCTTCGCAGGCGCGGCGAAATTCGACGGCCCTCGCCGACGCCTGGGACAGGCTGCAGTCGTACAGCAGAACCAGGAATTCGTCGCCGCCCCACCGGCACACCATGTCTCCCGACCGCACGGAGCCAGCCAGGCGGTCGGCGAACTCCTTGAGCACCACATCGCCGGCCTGATGTCCCCATCGATCGTTGATGCCCTTAAACCCGTTGAGATCGATCATCACAATACAAAAGGGCCGGCAGCGCGCGATTGCTATCCGCAGGGCCTGTTCGCCGGAGCGGCGGTTGTGCAAGCCGGTGAGAGAGTCGGTGCGCGCGCTCTCTTCGGCGACGGCCAATTTTTCGCGGAAGCGGCACAGTTCGGCCCGCAGTTGCTTGACTGAGGTCTGGCTGGCGTCATGCATCTCGGCCACGGCCCGCCGCAGTTCGGCAACTTCCGCGGCCAGGCGGGTCCGCAATTCCGACAGGTCCTTTAGCCCGATCAAGGTTTCCAGATTCCTGGTAAAGCCCGTCAGCCGCCCATCATTCACCTGGCTCTGCTTGGCCAGCGTCGCGGCGGCTTCGGCGAATGACTTCAGGATGTCCTTGAATTGTTTCTCCTGGGTTTCCAGGATAGAGTCGGATCGGGCCGCAAAATCCTGCAGTTCCTTTTTAAGTTCCAGCCTGTTGTGGCCTAAAACCTCGGCGGTCGGGCGAGTTTCGAACTGCTCCCACAGCGCCAGGATCTGGCGCCGGGTCTTCCCCACCAAGGCAGGCGACACGGCCGGAAGATATTGGGCGATGTCTTGCAGCGCAGACCCGTACGAGGTTTCCAGCTCGGTCATCAGTTGATCCCGACGGCTGAGGTCATCGAGATGTTTTCGCAGAGAGATCATAGAATCGTTTGCCTGGTATCCGAACAGAGTCGGTCAAAACCCGGGACTCTGTCTGCTGGTACTCGTTTCGCAACCCGTCACTCAGGTGGATCCACGAGTAACAGCTATGTAAATAAGATAGGCGCAAGGCCGGCCGGCAGTCAATGCCGTAAACCAAAGATAACGCGAGCACTTACCAGATTTCAGCGAGGCTCGGCCAGACTTCCGGTAAGAGTCGCCGCGCGGCCGGCCGGTGCCGCATTTCTCCACAGGGGGGACCGGCTTCACGGTGCGCCAGTTTTGTCACCCGGTACGTGACAGACCTGTCACGATTCCCCGTCCGATGGCCCGGCAGGCCGCGGCAAATCCCTCACCAGGCCCGCTGCCGGCTTGTGGCACGCCTGGTGCATTAAGAAATGCGGGAGACGAGAAACGGAGCGCCGGGCCATTAAAAAACCCGCCATGCATAGAGAACACGGAATGTTGCCTTTGGTTAATCGGCTCGGCGGATGCGGTTATCCAGGCAGTTCCCGGAAGTTGACCGGACTAGTAACTAAAGTGGCATAGACATGAGAAACGGAGACTCACGAAGCTGGCCATATGAGGTACGAGCTGGTGAGTCCTCAAAATATCACAACAAGTCGAGGATGGAAATGTTAGCTTCAGCAAAACACAATCTCACTGGCTGCAGAATCCGGCCGGGAACGAAACCGGCCCGCGCAGGTAATCGCGGCGGGTCGCTCATCGAATTCACCCTGGTGATGCCGGTCCTGCTGCTCGTCATGACCGGTCTGGTCTCTTTCGGGTTTGCGCTGCACAACGAACTGGTGCTCACGAACGCGGTAAGCACGGGAGCACAGCTTTTGTCGTTCAGCAGGGGCCAGACCTCGGACCCGTGCGCGACCGCCTCCACTGCGATCAAGAATGCAGCCCCCAGTCTGGGCTCGGGCATTACGTTCAGCTTTGTCATTAACGGGACGACGTACACCGGCACGAGCTGCACGGCGGGCGCCGCGAAGATGGTGCAAGGCGCAAATGCGCAGGTAACCGGAAGCTATCCCTGCACGCTGGCTGTCTTCGGGGAGAGCTTTCCGAATTGTGCGCTGAAATCACAGATCACGGAGTTTATCCAATGAACCAGGGCAATCGGCATTCACACAATCGGGGACGGCGCGGACAGGTCCTGATCTTCTTCACCCTTTGGCTGCCCCTGCTTTTCGGCATGTCGGCATTGGTGGTCGACTTCGGCTTCCTGTATTCCTATCAGAGCGAACTCGACGCCTCCACGCAGGCGGCGGCATTGGCGGGAGCCTGGGCGATGTCTCAAACCGGCGCCACGGTAAGCTCCGTCAACACTGCGGTCCAGACCTACAGCAGCGCGTCCGGCAAATCGAACGTGTACTCTAATCTCCCGAACGCCGGGCTCATTTCGGGTTATCCCCGTCTCAAGTGCCTTTCCACGCTCACCAGCGTATACGGCATCCAGTGTTACGGCCCCTCGAGCTCCAATGCCATCGTGGTGGCGCAAAAGGCGAAGGTGCCGATGCTTTTCTTCCAGTTGTTCGGCGGGTATTCGGCCACTCTGACGTCCACCGCGACCGCGGCGATGAAAGGGGCCGCGCCGCTGCCGTACAACGTAGCGCTCATCGTGGACTCCACGGCTTCCATGACGAGCACGGACTCCGACAGCAACTGCAAGAACACCAGGATGTCTTGCGCATTATCCGGAGTGCAGCAATTGTTGAGCGGCCTCGCCCCGTGCCAGCCGACTTCGTCCAGTTGCGGCACCGTCACCAACGGCAACGTAGCGAACTCGGTGGACCGGGCCGCCCTGCTGACATTTCCCCCGGTCGCCACGTCCGGGGTGTCGTCCGATTACGATTGCAGCAGTTCCACCAATCCTACGATCGAGAAGTACGCTACGCCGTTCCCCTCCACCTCGACTTACGAGATCGTGAACTTCTCGAGCGATTTCCGCACTTCCGACACGGCCACATCCCTGAGCGCCACTTCCAACCTGGTGAAGGCCGTGAACGGCAAGAGCGGATGCAGCGGCATGGCGGCGGTAGGCGGCGTGGGCACGTACTATCCGCAGGCGATCTATGCGGCACAGGCGTATCTGGTCGCCGAGCAGGCCTCCTTTCCGACCGCGCAGAACGTGATGATCATCCTCGGCGACGGCGACATGAATGCGACGTCGACCAACATGCCGGGGGCGTCCACCACGTCCGGCAAGTACCCATCGACCAAGCAGGAGTGCCACCAGGCAATCACGGCGGCACAAGCAGCAGCCACGGCGGGCACCAAAGTATACACGGTGGCCTACGGCGCGCTGACCTCGGGATGCTCGACCGATACGAGTCCTACCATCTCCCCGTGCGACACCATGCGGCAGATGGCTTCCTCGCCGGCGTATTTCTTTTCCGACTATACAGCGACCGGCGGCAGCAGTTCCTGCGTCTCGGCCTCGCAGCCGATTACCGGCTTGAACCAGATCTTCCAGACGATCCTCACGGATCTCCGTGACGTCAAGCTGATCCCCAACGGCACGACTTAGGCAGGTCCCACAAAGCGACGAGGCGACGCGGCGCGCCAATTCAGGAGCGCGCCGCGTCGTTTAGTTTTGCAGCGCCGTTTCCCCCCCGGCGTTCGACGAGCTTAGAAATACCAGCGCAACGAAAGCTGCAGATTCCTTACATCGTTGGTCTTGCCGGTCACTTTGCCGAACGTGGAGAGGCTGTTCGGATTGGTGCCGGCGTTACCCAGGTTGGGATGGTTGAAAGCGTCGAAGGCTTCGGCGCGAAACTCGAAGCCGGTGCGTTCGTTGACCGCGAACTGCTTAAACAGGCCGATATTCCAGTTCACCAGCCCGGGATTATGGAAGAAATCGCGGCTGATCGGCCCGGTCACGAAGGTGCCCTTCGGCGGCGCGGTGAAGATGGCCGTGCCATCCGGGTTGGTGGTCTGGAACCACAGCCGGGAGTCCTTGCTTCCGCCGGAAGCGAAGTTTCCCAGAACGGCGGGATTCCCGTTCATCGCCCAGAATTCTCCCGTGCCGCCGCAGTCGTTCATGTTGCCGTCCACGCCCACGCCCGCGTAATCGTTGTTCACCAGCGCGCTGCAGGGTGTGCCCGTCTGGAACTGCGTGATGCCGCTGATCTGCCAGCCGCCCAGGAGTTTGCCGGTGAGATCGTGGCGCTCGCGGAAGAAGGGCAGATCGTAGAGATAGTTGATGATCAGCATGTGGGTCACGTCGAACGACGATAGAGCCCAGAGATTGGTGGCGTAGTAGGTATCGGGAACGATGTCGCGGTAGGCCGAGCCGTTGTCGTAGCTGCGCGAATAGGTGTACGACGCGCCGAACATAAAGCCGTTGGCCAGACGGCGGTTCCAGGTCAACTCCAGAGCGTTATAGCGGGATGTGGCGACGTCCTGGCTTTCGCGGATGGAGTTGTAGCCCTTGTAGGGCCGTAGCGCGTCCAGGTTGACGCCCGGGTTGGCGGCCACCTCGGCCGTGGTCGGCTGGTTAATGTCGGCTTCGCGCGGCAGGTGCAGGCCGCGGCGCCCCACGTAGGCCGCGCTAGCCACCGATTTCCAGGGGAGTTGGCGCTCCACGGTGACGTTCCAGTTCCAGGCCTCCGGGTTCTTCTGGTCTCTCGGATAGGTGGTGACAGTCAGAGGCAGCGAGTTGGCGGAACTGCCGCCGGGGTTGTCCACGCTGCCGAAGCTGACATTGGCGGTCGGCTGGAAGGGAGGATTGCCTCCCAGGAAGATCGAGTCACTGACGCCGTTAAAGGTGAAGAAACGGCCGGCCCCGGTGCGGAGGACTGTCTTCTGGTCCAACTGGTACGCGATACCCACGCGCGGCTGGGGCGTGTCGTACTGCACGTTGGAATAGTATGGAGGCACGGCTCCGTTGCGGAACAGGTAGGTGTAGCTGCTGTCGTTGGCCACCGGGAAACGCCCGTTGGCGGAGGACGGAAAACTGGTGCCCGGTATGACCAGGCCGTCGTAGATATCGCCCGATCCGGGAACGATATGGCCGGTCTTGGGATCCACGGTGACGGCCGTGCTCGGGTCGTACAAGGCGGGGTCGAACACCGACATGTTCCGCCACAGCGCCTGAATGGGGAACATGATGGAATAGCGCAGGCCGTAGTTGACGGTCAGTTTCTGGTTGACCTTCCAACTGTCCTGGGCGAACCATTCATACATGTCGTGGCGGAAGATGGTGTAAGCGCGCGAGCCGAGTTCCGAGTAGGTGTCGAACAGGCCCAGCGCCGCGTTGGCGGCCGCCACGCCGGAGGTGGGCTGGCCGGACCGGCTGTCGGTGAAGGAGAACTGGCCGTTCTGGTTGTTGGTGCAGGTCGGGCAGGCGCTCACGTTGATCTCGTCATTGTCATTCTCGCCGGAGCGCTCGAAAGCGAAACCGAACTTGAAGGTGTGGCTTTGGTGCACCCAGGTCAAGCTGTCCGATAACGTGTAGATCGGACCGGAGGAGTGCGACGGGTAAGGATTGCCCGTGAGCGTGCTGAAGTTCGTGATGGCAGCCGTGGGAATGCGGGTGGGAATCAGCTTGCCCGTGGGGAAAATGTAAGGGTAGTTGATGCCCGCCGAGGTGCGGTCGAAGAAGTGAGCCTGGTCGACGGGGATATACACGTCGTCGAGGCTGACGGTGGCCAGAGCTTCGTTCACCATGTTGGGGCTGATGGTCCAGACATAGTCGAGCGAGTTGGTCTGGTTGGGGCGAATGAAGTACTTGGGCGTCTCCGTCGGCGTGCCGTCCAAGGGCTGATATTCCCAGAACGAGTAATTGTTGCGCCGGAACTGCAGCCGCTGTTTGTCGGTGAGATTCATGTCCACTGCCAGCGTGTCCTTGCGCTGATTCTGGGGGTGATTGGCGGCGGCATAGAAGTTATTGTTTCCGTTCAGCGGGCTGTTCTCGAAGTTCGGCTCCGGATAGGCCTTCAGAATGCCGAGTCCGCTGGGGCTCAGCATGCCGGTCGGAATGATGTTATTCGTAAAAGGCACACCCGTGTTGGGGTCTTTGACGATCACGGACTTACCGTAGAAGTAGTTGGTGGGACTCAGCAACTCGCTGAAGTTACCCTGCCGCATCAGATCGCTGGGCACGGTCCAGGTGGCCGTGTCGGTAAATTCATAGCGCACCCACTCCTGGCCCCAATACCAGAAGAACTTGTTCCGCGCGGTATTGAATTTCCCCGGTATGTAGAACGGGCCCCCGGCGTTGTAGCCGAATTGGTTGTAGTGGAACGGCGGCACGGTGTTGGTGGCGGCGTTCAGGTTGCGCTGCCAGGTGTTGGCGTTCAGATCGTTGTTTCGGAAGTATTCGTAAGCCGCGCCGTGAAAGTCGCGTGTACCGCTCTTGGTGATGATGCGGATCTGGCCGCCGGAGGTGCGCCCGTATTCGGCCGCGTAATCCGCGGTGAGTACTTCGATCTCCTGCACGGAATCGACGTCGGCCGCGCCCAGGCTGGTGCCATTGGCGCGGGTGCGGGTGGCGGGCGCGCCGTCATAAGTGATCAGGTTTTCCCAGTTGCGCGAGCCGTTGAAGTTGGAGGGCCCCTGGGTGAAGTTGAAGTTCAGGCTGGCCAGGTTGCTGCCGCGCGCGCCGGGCACCAGGCTGGCCATGTAAATGGGATTGCGGCCGTTCAGTTCCAGCGCGTCGATCTGCTCGCGAGTGACGTCCTTCTGCACCGAAGCGGTCTCGGTCTGCAACTGCGTGGCTGCCGCCGAAACCTCTACGGTCTCCGATACCGCGCCCACCGTCAACGTGGCGTCCAACGTCAGGTTGGCGCTGGGGTCCAGTTTATTGCCTGTGGATTGAAACTTCTTGAATCCCGCCGCCGATACGGACAGAGAGTACATTCCGGGCGGCAGGTTGGTGATGGTGTAGAATCCGGACTCATTGCTGGTGGCGGAGCGTTCCAGTCCGGTCTGGTTGGTGGCGCTGACGTGCGCCTGCGGAACCACGGCGCCGGAAGAATCCTTGACGTATCCGGAAATCACCCCTAAGTCGGATTGACCAAACGCGACAATAGTACTGAATATTACTAATATTCCTAACCTAATTACAGATAAATTCATACGGAATCTCACAGTTTTGTTCCTCCCGAAAGACAAGTTATCCCCCTCTGCTTACAAAGATCAGCAGAGCCACTGTTACAGGCCCGGTAAGGCCTCCGTATCCTGGTTATGGTTTGTAGCCGGGAACAATTATATCCCGAATTAGCGGATTTTCAACCTTTAAATTTTCGTTTCGGTTTCGTTTAAATTGTGTGGCGACGGTAAATCATCTGCCGGCTGCGAGCCATGCGATAGCCCTCGACACGGAAGATGATGCCAACACGTCTATGGGACAGCCGGTGCGCGATCGGGCTCGGAATTTTGGCGAGGCCGCGGAGGACGATGCGGCCGAGGACGTCGTCGTGTTCGCCGGCAAACAGAACAGCGCGGTCCCCGCCTCGCAGCCACTTAAGCCGCACCATGGTATCTTTCCGCGGACGTCGCTGTTCGGTACCGGCCGGGGCAAGCAGAAGCGTCTGCTGTCTCGACCTTACCGAGCAATGGAGTAAGGGCGCGGTTTAGGCAGATCGCGATACCCGGCCGATTGCGGCGCATGCGGCGACGATCAGGAGTGCAAACCCGCTGATGAGCAGGCCGATTCTAAACGATTGCGGGTTGAACTCAAAACGAACGCGGTGCTGTCCCCGGGTGACGGGCACGGCCATGAATGCATAGTTCGTTCGGATCACAGGTACTCTGGTTCCATCCACCTCAGCCACCCAGCCCGGATAGTAAGTCTCATCAAAGTAGACGAGGCCATCCCGATCGGCGGAAACCGTGAGTTTCACGGCATCGTTCTCCTGCGCGACGTCCCCGATCGTGGCGGCGGCGGTTTCGCCTGGTGTGCCCCAAAAGCGATCGACCTGCCGCGGGACAACCACCGTTCGCCTGGCGTCAAACGCCGCGCTGGTAATGGCCGCGAGTTGATCGTCGTCGTTGCCGATCACCTGAATGGATGCTGCGGGCAGGAATGATAGCAGCGGAACGGCATCGGGATTCTCAAAGATGTGGACGTGCTTGTACGAGAAGACCTGCGAAAAACGTTTGGGCAGCGCCGCGAAGCGGGAGGCGCTCTGGTTCCAGTTTGTGGTCACGAAATACCGGGTTCCGGTGAGATCGAGTAGCCCTTTGGGTGCCGTAAGCGTGTTTTCGGATGTCAGTGCACGCGCTTCGTGGTCAGTCTTGAAAGCCGACAGAAACCGCGCCGTGCGCCGGTTCGGAAAATCGTATCCCGCTGGTGTGGAGAGACGGTAAGGCAACTCGAACTGGTAGCCGTAGACCATGTCAACCGCCGCCACACGCCACATGGGAATGGCTCGCGGCCGTAGAAAATCGAAGACCGGCGACGGCGGAAAAACTTCGCTTGGCCGGACGAATGGGATCACGGCATAGCCGGCGGTGAAAAGGTCCGTGATAACCAACAGAACCATCATGCCGGTGAATGCGCGAAGGTTAATGCGGCGCGCCGCCGCGAGCACGAAAACAACCATGCACAGCAAGAGCAGCAGCAGATTCAAGCGTACCGGGATCGCCGTGTGCCCGGCCCGGCGCAGCGCGATGAGACCAACAGCAGTTACTCCGGCGAGCGTCCACAGCGTGGAGCTGAGGCCGCGCGACGCGGCTTGTGAGCATGCACAACGCGACTCGATGGCGGTAATTCCGAACCCCGCGAGCACCGCGAGCGCAAAATCGGCAGCTACCAGAAGTCGCCAGTTCGGCAACCCCGAGAGCACCGGGATGTGATTCGTGAACCAAAAGGCCGGCTGCCACCCGTAAGCCGTTTCCATACACAAGACGGCCACGCCGGCGAAGAACAGTACGTCTCGCCGGTTTTTCCAAAGCGCCGCAAACGGGAGCAGCGCCGCGGCGCAGGCGCCAATGTAGCTGGCGCCCTCCGGTATCCAGACACCATCGATATTGGGATGGTGCAAAAGATCGCGTGAAAGAAACCCAAGGATCTGGGCGGACCGGAGCGATCCCCAATGAGTGGATAAGGAACGGCTGAGAAGGCCCAGCCACTCCAGGGTGGGCACTAGTTGCACCGCCGCCAGCCCAAAGCTGAGCGCCCCAGCCGCCGCGAAGGCCAGCGCGTACACTACGGCTGCTCTCTCTAACGGGAACAAACGGTAAACGGCATACAGAACGGCCACCGCGATCACCTGAAATGCGACTTCCGGGTGGCCGCCCAGCACTGGAAGCGCGAACGCTACCGCTCCCAGGGCCACCCTGGCGAGCGATGGACGGGAGCGCAGAACATCGACCGCCAGAAACATAAGCGGCAGCCACATCGCGGAATCCAGTTGCGGTCTGCCCTGGAATGCAAGAACCCAACCGCTGCAGGCAAAGACGAACCCTGAAACCAGGGAAGCCACGGGGGACGCGCGCAAGCGTCGCAAGAAGATGGCCGTGGCCCCAGCGATGATGACGCTACGTACGATGAAGAGCAACGACCAAGCGGCGGGGATCGAAAGCAGTGAGTAAAACCAGTGCAATGGGAAGAACAGCGCCGACATGGGCATCGCCTGAAATGGCGTACCCATAAAGGCCTGGAAGTTCCAGAGCGGAACATGCCCGGGGCGGAGAGCCGCGTTCATTGTCCGCCACGGATAAATCTGGGTGACCAGATCTCCTAGCTGCGAGTGCTGCATCCCGGGGCAGCAAGCCGCCGTGGCGGGCGTACCTTCCCATGGTGGAAAAGAGAGCACCACATCTGCCGGAAACGGCACATAGCCGGCGAGGACCGGGAGGTACAGCGAGCCGGCCAGAACCGCAAGGACGAGCAGACCGGCTCGAAAATGCAGGGCGGCAGGCGTCCCGCTGCGATTCTCTGGTTCCATCAGTGATGTACGCACGGTATCACGAATCCGCACTCCGGCTCGGAACTCGAAACCAGTGCGTTCATTGACCGCGAACTGCTTAAACCGGCCGATATTCCAATTCGCCCGAAGATCGGTCATTTGCGGCTGCCAGCCGTGTGATAGCCTGCGACACAGACTATGGTGCCAACACGATTGCGGAACAGCCGGCGCGTCATCGGGTTAGGGCTTTTGACGGTGGCGCTGGCGCGGGCCGCCGAGCCGGTGCGGCTTTCGCCGCGGCCGCAGAGGTTCCGCACGTTTTATGCGCCGGACGATCCCCGTGTGCCGGCGCAACTCCGATCGTCGCCGGATGTAGCTACGGCTTCCGACGGAATCGTCTGGCGCGGCACGGCGCAGGGCCTGTGGCGAGGCCACGACGAATACTTCGCCGGCAAACGCTATCTGCCCGACGACGACGTGCAGCATGTTTTGGCGGATACCTCTGCGGGCATGTGGGTCCGGACGAAGACCGGCGTATCGCACATCGAACTACGGCCCATGACGATGGCCGCCAAAGCGGCACTGTTCGAGGCCCGCATCCATCAGCGCCACGACCGGCACGGCCTGGTGTCGCGGTCCATTCTGCGCGTGCCGGGAGACGTCACGACGAATCAGATGCGCGATGACGATAATGACGGGCTCTGGACGTCAATGTACGCCGCGGCCGAAGTCTTTCGCTACGCCGTCACGAAATCTCCCGAGGCGCTGGCTTACGCCAAGAGGTCCACCGGAGCGGTGCTGTTTTTGGAGCAGGTAACCGGCAGCACCGGCTTTCCGGCGCGCTCGTACATTCGCAAGGGAGAGCCGATGCCGCACGACGGCCAATGGCACTGGACGCCGGACGGCGCGTATTACTGGAAGGGTGATACCAGCTCGGATGAGATCGTGGGGCATTTCTTCCTCTATGGTGTGGCTTGGGACTTGCTGCCCGATGCGGCGCTGAAGCAACGGATCGCGGAAACCGCGAGCCGGATCATGAATCACATTATCGACCACGGTTACTATCTGATCGATGTGACCGGCAAGCCGACGCGGTGGGGGCGCTGGTCGCCGGATTACTTCCGACAGGAGCCGGGCGACAGTGCTTTGAATGCCCTGGAGCTGCTGAGCTTCCTAAAAACGGCGGCGCATCTGACGGGCAATCCGCGGTACGAGCGCGCGTACCGCAGAGTAGCGTTCGATCTGGGCTACGCGCGCCTCACGACGCGTTACCTGGAACTGCGCCAGGAGATCAACTACTCCGATGAGGAACTGGCCCTGCTGGCGTTCTATGGCCTCTTGCGCTACGAAACGGACCGGGAATTGTTGCGCGATTACCGCGCCGCGTTGGATGCCTGGTGGGAGAACATCGCCCGCGAGAAGAATCCGCTGTGGAGCATTATCTACGCCAGCGGGCAACCGCATGCGGCGGTGGACCTGGCTGGCGCCGTCGAGCGGCTTTATCGCATGCCCGTCGATACCGTCGATTGGACGGTGAAGAATTCCAATCGCACGGACATAGCGTTCGCGCCGGCCAAGGACCGATTCGGGCATCCACAGGCGAAGCGATTGCTGCCCCCCGACGAACTGCCGGTGCGGAAGTGGAACTCCAATCCGTTCGATGTCGATGGCGGCGACGGCGGCCGCAGCGAAGACGATGGCACGGCTTTCCTGCTGCCGTACTGGATGGGCCGCTACCGGGGGCTGCTGGTGCGCGAGTGAGGATTTATTCGACCCGCAGCGCCACCATGGGGTCGATACGCGAAGCCCGGCGCGCGGGAAGATAGCCGGCCAAACCGGCCACGGCCAGCATCACCAGGGTGGCCGCCACGAACGTGGACGGGTCGGCAAAGGTCACGCCGAACAGCAGGCTGCTCAAGGCGTGTGCCGCGATGGCGGAGGCCAGGGCGCCGATGACGATCCCGATGGCGGCAAGTCCCAGGGTGCCGGTCACGATCTGGCGTTGTACACGCGTACCCTGGGCTCCCAGAGCCATGCGAATGCCGATCTCCGCCGTGCGGCGCGTGACGGAATACGACACGACGCCATAGATCCCGAGCGAGACCAACACCAGGGCGAACGCGGCAAAGCCCGTCAGCAACAATACCACGAAGCGGCGGGGCGAGAGCGCGCGGTCCACCAGCCGCGTGAGCGGACGCATGCTGGCCCGGGGCAGAGCCGGAATCAAGGGGCGCAGGGCCGCCTCCACACGTTGGGACATGACCGGCAGCGGCAGGGTGGAACGCACCACCAGATCGACCGAGCCCCAATCCTGGCACTGGCGGATGGGCATGTACATCTCGGAGCCGGAACTCTGTTCCAGGGCCACGTGACGCACGTCCCCGACGACGCCCACGACTTGGCGGTCGCCATTGACGCAATCGCCGACGATGGACTTGCCGATGGGGTCCTGGCCCGGCCAGAGGCGGCGCGCCAGAGTCTCGTTGATCATCATGACCGGGACGGCGCCCGTGATGGTGTCCCGTTCGGTGAAATCACGGCCCTTTTTCAGGGTCATGCCCATGGCTTGCAGATAGCCGTCGCTGACCACGCGCACGAAGGCGGTCGGATAGTCCGCATCTTTGTAAACCTGGCCCTTGGCTCCGGCGCCCCAACTGCGATTGTGGCCCAGAGGTAGAACATCGGTCAGGCCGGCGGATTGCACGCCCGGGATGGCCCTGACCGTGTGTAATATTTCGTCGAAGTAGGCGTTCTGCTGGGCCTGAGTCTTGTACTGCGGGTCGGGATCCACGCGCCATGCCGCCGCACTTTCGGGACGAAAACCGGGATCCACCTCCAGCACCCGCAGCAGGCTGCGCGTCAACAGCCCCGCGCCGACCAGGAGCACGCAGGCGAAGGCGATCTCGGAGACGACCAGCGCGGCGCGCGCCCAAGCATGGCCCTTGCCTTCATCCGATCCGCGCTGGCCCAGCGCGAAACCCGGCGCGACGAGGGTCGCGTACAGGGTGGGCGCGACGCTCAGCACGACACCCGTAACCAGGGCCGCGAGTATGGTGAATCCGAGCACCACGGGGTTTACATTCACAGTGGTCAGCAGCGGAATGTTGAAAGCATCCAAATGCGCGACCGCGCGGGCGGCCAGAATCGCCAGTGCGAAGCCGAACAGGGAGCCGGCGCCGGTCAGCACCAGGCTTTCGGTCAGCAGTTGACGGATGAGCCGTTTTCTGGGCGCGCCGAGCGCCATGCGAATGGCGACTTCCTTCCGCCGCGCGGCCGCGCGCGCCAGCAGGAGATTGGAGAGGTTGGCGCAGACGATCAGCATCATGACCGCGACGGCGCACACCAGGACCATGAGGGCCGGCCTGGTTCGCCCGCTCACATGTTCGCGGAGGAAGGTGAGCTTCGGGTCGAGGCTATTGCTGTGCGGATTCTCGCGCGTGATCTGGGCGCCGAGCACGTCGGCCTCGGCCTGAGCCGGTCCGATGGCCGCGCCGTGCTTGAGCCGTCCCACGACCGCCAGGGTGTTGCCCCAGCGATCAGTTTCCCGGGTCAACGGAAAGGGAGCGAACAGGTCGATGTGCGTGCCGGGAGCGAATATGGCGGCGAAATCGAAGGAAGCCGGCAAGACCCCCACGACCGTGGTATCCGCATTGTCCAGCCGGATGGTCCGGCCGACGATGGACGGATCCGATCCGAAGCGCCGCACCCACAGCCCATGGCTGAGCATCACCACGTGCGGACCGTTCCACTTGCATTCGTCCGCGGTGAACTGCCGGCCGAGCTGCGGCTGGACGCCCAGCAGGGGGAAGAAGTTCTGCGAGACCGGCACGCTGCTCAATCGCTCCGGCTCGCCGTCGCCGGTCAGTTTGCTGTCGCCGACGCCGTAGAACGCGAAGTATCCGGCGATGTCCGCGAACGTGCGGTTGCGTTGACGGAAGTCCAGGAACCGGCCCACCTGCAAAGTGGCGCCCGACAGATCGCCGTCGATCCGGGTGCGATTGGCGATCCAGACCAGGGTGCCGGGATCCTTGAATGGCAGGGGCTTCACCAATAGCGCGTCCAGCACGCTGAACACGGTGGAACTCGCCCCGATGCCGAGGGCGATGATCAGCATCGCGAAGATCGCGAAGCCGGCATCCCGCCGCAACGTGCGCAATGTGTAGCGCAGGTCGTGAAGCGTGCTTTCCATTGGCGGCAGCCCCCGTGCGTCGCGCTGTTCTTCTCCGGTTCTGAGTAACCCGCCCATTTCAATCACCTTGGCGTAAGCGCTCTTCTCCCATGCGTGGCATCGCCACACGAGTATTGGACGAACCGGCGGTCCTACGGTTAGGGCGCTGCCCGGCGGGAAGTGGTAAGATGCGTAGCTCAACCGAGAATCGAGGAGAGAAGTCATTGTCATTCCGAATCGCCGTGCTGCTGGGAGTGTTGGCCGCAACACCCGCGGCCTGGAGCGCGACCGCCGTGGCGCCGGCGGACCTGGCCGAAGGCCGCGCCATCTTCAAGCAGCTTATCGAGATCAACACCACGGATTCGGTGGGCAGTGTCACCGCCGCGTCCCAGGCCATGGCCGATCGCTTCCGCGCGGCCGGCTTTCCAGCCGCGGACGTGGAGGTGATCGGTCCCAACGACCGCAAGAAGAACCTGTTGCTGCGCTATCGCAGCAGCGCGTCGGGCAAGAAACCGATTCTCATCGTGGCGCACCTGGACGTGGTGGAGGCGCGACGCTCGGACTGGACCACCGATCCGTTTCAATTCGTGGAGAAGGACGGATACTATTACGGCCGCGGCACGCAGGACATGAAGGAGGACGACGCCATCCTGGTGGCGGACCTGATCCGGTTGCGGCGCGAGGGCTTTCGGCCCGGCCGCGACATCCTGCTGGCGCTTACCGCCGATGAAGAAGGCGGCGGATCGAACGGGGTCGCCTGGCTGCTCGAACACAAGCCGGAGATGAAGCAGGTGGCGTTTGCCATCAATCCGGACGGCGGCGGCATCGACATGGAGCATGGGCGGCCGGTATCCATCGACGTCGAGGCTACCGAGAAGCTCTATGCGGATTACGACCTTACTGCCACCAACCGCGGTGGGCACAGTTCCCTGCCGCGTCCGGACAATGCGATTTACGAGTTGGCCGCCGCCCTGGGAAAGCTGGCGCACTACCAGTTCCCGTTCGAATTGAATTCCGTAACGCGCGCGTACTTCGGCAAGCTGGCGGACGTGGAGAGAGGCTCCACGGCGGACGATCTGCGCGCGATCGTGAAGGATCCGCCGGACCCGGCGGCTGTCGCGCGGCTGAGCCAGACGCCGGCTTTCAATTCCAACTTCCGCACCACTTGCGTGGCCACCCGCCTCCAGGCAGGCCACGCGTACAACGCGCTGCCGCAGGCCGCGGTGGCCAGCGTGAACTGCCGGATCCTGCCGGGCCATTCGCCCGAGGAAGTACGCCGCCAACTGGCGGAAGTCTTCGGCGATCCCAAACTGGAAGTCAAGCTGCTGGGCGGCGTGGGGCACGGCAATCATGGCGAGCGCAAAGCGTTGCCGCCGCCACCGCCGATCCCGGAAGTCTTCACCCCGCTCACCCGAATCGCCCAGAGCATCTGGCCGGGAGTGCCGGTGCTGCCGGAGATGGAGAACGGGGCGTCGGACAACGTGTATCTCTTCGCCGCCGGTATCCCCGCGTACGGGTTTTCCGGCATCGCGCTCGACCGGGATGACGTGAGGGCGCACGGCCGCGACGAACGGCTGCCGGTGGATTCGTTCGCTAAGGGCCTGGCCTTCTTTTACGATTTTCTGCGCGCGCTGGGGAGCGAATAGCGGCGGCAGGCGGACTCTCAGCCCGCCAGTTGCATCAGATTCCGCCCGCAGATCGTGCTGGCCTCCAGCTTGTCTCCGCGCGGACCGGTCCAGTGAGTCTCCAGACTGATCCATCCCCGATAGCCGTCGGTATGCAGCCTGCCGACCTGGCCGCGCCAGTCGATACCGCCTTCGCCCACGGCGCACCACCGCGGACGATGGCCTTCGACGAAACAGTCCTTGGCATGCACGTGCGCGATGCGCGCGGGGGGCAGGCAGCTGTAACCTTCCGGGAAAGGATTCTCGCCCGACACCAAAGCGTTTGCCGGATCCCAGACCACTTGCAGATTAGGATGCGCCACGGCGGCCAGCAAACGCGCGGTCTCCGCGCCGGTGGCGATGTTGCAGGCGTGCTCGTTTTCGAGTCCAATGATGCGCCCTTGCGGCGCGGCGTCACGGGCCAACTGGTCCAGCGCGCGAGCGATGGGCTCAAAGCACGTCTCGGGCGCCGTCGTGCGCCAATACGAGAACACGCGTATGATACGCGCGCCGGTACGTTCGGCGATGGCGAAAGCACGCGTGGCCAGGCGCGGCTGATCGGCGAAGGTATGGGCGGAGGCGAAGACATCCTGCTGAAACCGGGCATCCACGGGTGGCGCGTCCGGCAGCACGCACTTGAGCAGGGGTGAGGCGATCGAAATCACGGCCAGTCCATAGCGCGCCAGGATGTCACAGGCGCCGTCGATCTCGGCGTCGGTCAGGTCCATGATGTTTTTGCCGAACAGCATACGTAGTTCGGCGCCGCGCATGCCGATTTCGCGCATGATGCGGGCGGCGGTTTCGATATCCGGCGAGAACTCGTCAGTGATGGCAGCGATGGGGAAAGGCATGGTTCAGCTCCGCATGCGCAAAAGCAAGTAGGCGCCAGTGAGCCAGAACAGGGCATCCGGCGACCAGGCGGCGACAGCCGGCGGCAGTTGGTTGACGTCGCCGATCTTCTCAAAGAGCAGCGAAGTGCCCCAATAGGCGATGGCGATGACGATACTCACGCCGATTCCCGCCATGGCGCCGCGGTTGCCCACCAGGAAGCCGAACGGGATCGAGATCATGGCCATGATCAGCGCAAATAACGGCACCGAGAACTTGCGGTAGAACTGCACCCGCAGCTTGACCGTGTTGAAACCGCTCTGTTGCAGGTCGCGGATGTAACTGTCGAGCTCCTGGAAATTCATCTGGGAGTCTTGCTTGACTTCCTTCAGGAAGTAGCTGGGCGGTTCGTTCAACTCGGAGAAAGTCTGCACCTGGAAAGGTGTCATGGGAATGCTCTGGTCGCCGCGAAACTCGCGCTGCCAGCCGTTCTCGAAGACCCAGGTATGCAAGGAGGGCTGCCAGTGGGCGCGTTCGGCGGAGATCTGCCGCACCAACTGAAACGTGTTGGGCTGTATCTCGTAGACGATAACTCCGCCCATGACGTTCTCGGTCTGATCGAAGAACTTATAGTAATAGATGCGCGAACCCCGGCCGAATATCCACTTACGCTCGGGACTGAGATAAGTCTGCACGGCGCGCCCTTTGATCTCGTTGCGCAGAGCGTCCTGCCGGCGATTGGCTTCCGGCACATAGTAGTGATCGAAGGCGAACAGGCCGCCGCTCAGGAAGAGGCTGATCACCAGCACCGGAATCGATAGCCGGTGCAGGCTGATGCCGCAAGCTTTGAAAGCGGTCACTTCATTGTGCTTGGTCAGCACGCCGAAGGTCACCAGCACGCCGACGAGCACGCTGATGGGCAGCGTGTCGTAGATCAGGCGAGGCGTCAGAAAGAAAAGGTAAGCGAAGACCTTCCCCAGGGAGATATTGTTACTGACGATGTCGCCCAATAACTCGAAGAAGTTATAAACCTGCGTCATCAAAACGAAGCTGGCCAGGACCAGCACGAAATAGAAGAGGAAATTGGACAGGACGTAGGTGTCCAGGATCTGGGGCAGGAGGGGTAAATTGAATCCGCGCCCGCCCGCGACGGCGGGACGCTCGGGCACGAAGCGGGCGCGCAAGCGGGTGATCATCCCCTGAAAGGCGTCCTTCACGGAGCCGACGAAGTCGCCGCTGCCCGGCTTTTCCATGCGCACCACGAGAATCAGCCCGGCCACCAGAAAGAGCAGGTTGGGCAACCACAGCGCGACCGGCACGGGCAGTGCCCGCTGGCGCGCCAGGCGCACAAGAGAAATAAAGGCCAGCCAGTAGCAGAAGAAGGCCAGGAAGACGGCGGTGACATAGCCCCCGGACTTGCCGCCCTTGCGGGAGGATACGCCCAACGGAATTCCCACCAGCGCCAGTACCAGGCAGGCGATGGGTAGCGCCAGGCGGCGGTGCAATTCGATAGAGGCCTCGACCGAATCCGGGCCACGCGCCGCGTACCGGCTCAACTCGCGCGTATTCATCTCGCTGAAAGGCTTGCGCACGACCTGCTCTGGAGGCGCCGCATACAGCGCTTGCGCCACGTTGGGAGAGAAACTGTCGTAGCCTTTCAGGTCCTTGCCCATTTCGTGATTGGCGGCGTTGTGCAGGTAGAGCTGGAGGCGGTTATGCGCCGGATCGGGAACGGCGATCGCGCTCTGCGCAACGGTGATCAGGGGGCCCTCGGCCTTATCGCGCATGCCGCTGGTCCGCTGTTCCGGGGGGGTCAGGTCGGCGAGGAAGACATTGCGCCAGAGCACGACCGCGCCCGGTTTCACATCGCCCACGTACAGGATGGTGTTGGGGAACTGTTCGTCGAAAACGCGCGGCTGGATGTCGGCGCTGACCTGAGAAGCCGAGATCTTGTCGAGCAGGTCCTTGCTGATGCGCACGGAGAGCGGCATCAGGCGCAGCGTCATGGCGCCGGAAACCACCATGGCGATCAGTGCGAAGACCATCACCGGCGGGACTACGCGGCGGCTGGAAACGCCGGCCGCGCGCATGGCGGTGATCTCGCCATCGGTGGCCATGCGTCCCAATCCCACCAGGATGCCGACCAGCGTGCCGAACGGGATGGTGAGCGGCAGTAAGGGCGGGAGCGAAAGCGCGAACAGGTAGAGGATCGTCTCTGGCCGCGGGGAACTGCGCACCAGGACTTCGAAGAGCTTGCCGACCGATTGGAGGAAGATGATGGCGGTGGCCAGTCCCATGCCCAGCAGCGCGCTGGAGAGGATCTCGCGGAAAGTGTAGCGGTCCAGGATGCGCATAGGGTCAGGGGTGGGCGGCGGCAGACGTGTCCATGGGAGGCGGCGGGACGATGGGCAGCTTGGGAAGTTCCTCCGCCGCGGGACGCAATTCGAGGTCGTCGATCAGCACCGAGGGCGCGATGATGGAAGTTTCCGCTACGTAACTGGCGGCGCCGATCACGGCGAAAGGCAAGCCGTTATTCAGGTAATCGAAAACGTTGCTGTCGTCGCCGGCGGCCAGGATATCCTTCATTGACCGGGCGTCCACCCCACGGAATTGCAGGCCGCGGACCAACTCTTCGCGGCCGTCCGGGTAGACCTTGTAGGCCAACACGGGCGCGCTCACGGCATGGCCGCGCTCCTCGGAATTGGCCAAGATGCGGCGTATTTCCTGGAAAGATGCCGACGAGGGGAAATCCATCTTGCGCACGATTACGCCGTAGGGCTTGCCGCGCTGCTTGCAGAGGTCCATCAGCTTGCGCTTCAAATCCGCGGCGGGCGTGGTATCCGTACTGCGCACGAACAGGTTGCTGATGGCGGCGGCGTTAGCGCCATAACTGCCGGGCAGCCTGGCGCGGCCATTGGAACCCGCATAACCGGTGACCGGCTGGCGGGTGAGCAGAAAGTTCTTGAGGACGCCTTTCTCCACCAACGTCAAAGGAGGCGGGACCACGCCTTCGCGATCCACGTCGTAACTGCCGAACAGCGGCCGTCCGCGCCATTCCTTTTGGGTGGGATCGTCCACCACGTCGAAACTGTCGGGCAGGATGCGTGCGCCCTGGCGTCCTTCCAGTTCGCTGGCCGGCACGAACCCGCTGCGTCCGGGCTCCATCACCGGGCGGCGCGGGAGCGCCAGATTGGGGGCCAGCACCTCGGCGAAGATCTGGGCGCCGGCCAGGCCCTCGAACAGCACGGGACCGTTGTAATCCTCGCCTTTGGGCGCGGCCGCCAGGGCCGCCAGGTTCGCGGCCAGGGCCGTGATCCCGCGCCGCAACTCCGGCTCGGCCGGCATGCGATCGAAGTCGAGCGACTGATAGACCTGCGCGTCGTGCAGCGTCATGCCGTCGGGCGCCTGGGACTCACCGCGCGCCAGCAGGAAGATCACATTATCCGGCAGGCGGACCTGGGTACCTTCGGAGTTGAGGTAGTAGTGGGTGGTCTGGGAAGCGCTCAGCTCCACGCCGGATGCCTTCACGGCCGGGTACGCCCGAAAGACGGCCGAGAGGGCCCGGACGCGGTTGGTCCAGGCGTCTTCATCGAGCTGGATATGGCGGATTTCCTCAATTCTGGTTAGCGGCCCGGCTTTGGAGAAATCGTCGGACGCATCGCCGGCCGTTACGTTCTTGAGCGCCGCACGCTTGCGCGCGATGGCCTCCACAGCGGACTTGTAGGCGCTGTCCGTGGCCAGCCACAGGTAGCGGCGCATCACCCGGTAGGAGTCATCCAACGGGAAGCGCTCGATGTCGTAGCGAGTGCCAAAGTGATGGCTGCTGGCCACGTAATCGGTGTTGTCGAATTTGTAGCTGCCCACGCGCACGTGTATTTCGGGTACGCGGAACCGATCGTGCCGCACGGAGAGCAAACCGCCCAGGCTGGCGGAAACTTCGAAGCTGCTGAGATCCTCGATGGCGTACTCGACGAAGTACGGCGGTTCTAGATCGAGCACGTGCAACTCCCGCGCGCGGGCCAGCTCGTCGTGCATGGCGCGCAGGATCGGATCGCCGGACGACTGTGCCGCCGCGGCTCCGGCTAACGCCAATGCCCAACCGGCGAGCTGCCAGGCCTTAGGATGCCCGTGTCTCATGGGGTCCCCGTGGGGAAGGGCAGGATCGGCGGCCGGTCCTGCGACTTGTTCTTCTTTTCGATCTCGATCTCGGAGACCAGTATGGCCGGCGATACGGCCGAGACGGGCACACTGCCGGATTCGGCTCCGCAGTAGCCGTTGAAGACTTCGGGCTTGTCGGAGGTCGCCAGGATCTTGCCGAAACTGGCCAGGGGCGTGCCAACGATATCGGCGCCCCGGATCATCTCGTCCGGCCGGCCATCCGCATACACGCGGTAGACCACGATGGGGACCACTTTGAATGCCTGCACGCCCAGCCGCGAGGTGTTGGTGACGCCGCTGGTGACGTCCTGGAAGTACAGTCCGTAAGGCTTGTTCTGGCGCTTGATCTCGTCGATCAGCATGGCGCGCAGACGCGCCTCGGGAACCGTGCGCGAGGATTCCACAATCAGGTTGGACTGGCGCGCGACTACTTCGAAACCGGGCTGGCGGCGGCCGTGTCCGTTGGAATGATCGAATCCGGCGATGGGCGAGCGGGACATCAGGAAGGCTTTCAGCACGCCGTTCTGGACCACCGTCACCGGGCGCGCGGGAATGCCTTCGTCGTCGAACGAGTACCAGCCGTTCAGTTCGATGTTACCGATCTTCTTGCGGGTGGGGTCGAAGACCACGGAAAGAAAGTCGGGGAGCACCGGCGAGCCGATACTCTTGGTGAAGGTCTGTCCCTCGCTTTCGTCCTTCTGGCGATGCCCCTCCACCCGATGTCCGAAGATTTCGTGAAAGAAGACCGCCGCCGCGCGGCCGGAAAAGATGGCCGGCCCGGCATAGGGCTCCGCCTCGGGCGCCAGCAACAGTGACTCCAGGTCCTTGGACACATGATCGATGGCCGCCACGATGACCTCGTCGCGCGGCAGGCCGCCGGGATCGGTGGCTTCGAAAGTCTGGCTGGTGGCCAGGTCGGCGCCGTCCATGGCCTTGGTTTGGGCGCTGACGATCACCCGCGCGAATCCGCGTCCATGGCGCAGGCGGGTCCCCTCGCTGCTGACGAAATACTTAGTCTCGTCCTGGAACAACACCGTCACGTTGGACGTCAGGATGGTGGGATAATCGGCAAACTTCAGAGACAGTTGGCGAACGCGCGCAGCCCATTGTTCGGTGGGGAAATGCGGATGCGAGACCGGCTCGATGCGCACGGCGGGCTCCTCGCTGGAGAAGTCGGCGGAGGCATCCTGCTCCGCGACTTTCACTTCGGCGTTGGTGCGGATCTTGATGAGACGCTCGGCGGCCAGCCGGTAGGCGCGATCCGTTTCGAGCCAGATGCGGTTTCGGACGGAGGCGGGCTGGTCTTCGAAGGTGAGCGCCGCGCCGGAGGTGAACTGCGCCCGCTCGCCGCGTACGCGATGGTAATTGTCGAGCTTCGGCGAGCCTACGCGGATGCAGACATCCAGCCGGCGGGTAGTGGCCTGGCCGTTATTGGTGAGGGCGCCCAGAGTCGCGGAGACGCCGTAATACCGCTCCTCGTCAACCTCGTAGGAGAGGAAGTAGGGCGCGGGATCGGCCTTGGCTTTGAGCGTGGAAAAATTGCGATTCAGCTCCTCGCTCATGGTGTCGAGGAGCACGGAAGATTGGGCCGAAGCGGCGGCCGCACAGCAGAGAAGTACGACCCCAGGTGCAAGGCTTCCCACGAGAAGCTCAGGATAGCATGCGGTGAGGGCTAGCTCCGGACGTAGCCGTGCAAGGCGGTGCGCTTTCCGCCGGCGCGGTGGGCCTCGTCGGAGAGCGCGTGGACGCCGCTGGCATCGATCCAGCGATTGTAGAAGTTGAACAGCGCGCAAACGGTGATCGCGAGGTAGATGGCATCGTCGTTCCAGCCCACGGCATAGAGCGGCTGCATGTCCGCGCGCGTGATCTGGGGGGAGTTGCGGTTCACCTTGCCGACAAAGCGGAACAGCGCCTTGTGCTTGTAATCCAACCGGGAACTTTCCAGGTCGCGCAGGACGCCCCCCACCAAATCCTCGTCGCCCAGCAACTCAGCCGCGACCGCGGCATGCGACTTCAGTCAAAACGGACAATGATTCTGGTAGGACGTGTAGGCCGCGATCAACTCGCGTATGCCCGGGCTGAAGGCTCCCGGTCCCCTGAGGATCTCCTGCGTGAAGCGTGCCAGGTGCTGGGTGGCCTGCGGCAGATAGGCGAACATGTGCCAGATCTGGGGATATTCCGCGCCGCCGGCCTGCATGGTGCGGATGGCGTCGGCGTACGGTCCCGGTTGCGGGTGGTGTTCCACGCCGGGCAGGAACATCGGATTCATTTGCGGCTGGCGGCTTTCCAAGGCTCTCGAATTATCACATGGTCCAATGCCCGGGTCAATAATCCTGACGCACTAGACGAAAGACTGCAACTCCTCACATTACTCAGAACCACGGATCGACTCACGGCCCAGAGCCTGGGCATAGGTTGCGCGGGTGGATTGCAACTCGTCCAGGATGGCAGTGGGCTGAGACTTGCGGTCGAAGTGGTGAATGTAGCCCCGGCCGTGATCGCAGCAGGCCATGGTCAGGTAGGCGGCGACCATGCCCCCGGTGACCAGGGGGTGCAAGGCCGCCACCGGGAATAGGTACTTCTTGGACTTCAAGAACGACTCAAACACGCCCCGCACGGCGCCGCTACGGGGGATCGATCCCGGCACCTGGGCGATCTCGAAGCAGCGGAAGGAAAGATCCGGATGCCACCGGCTGTAACGCACCAGCGATTCGGCGACCTGCTTGGGTGTGGTAATACCCTGATCGGCGAACCAACTGCGGTGCGTCGCGTGGGGATAGTAGGTATTGATCACACCGCGGGCGAAGTCCGCGCAGTTGTGGAAGAGCAGATTGAAGTGACTCCGATTGGCGCCGGAGTTCAGTTTTTGGATCAGAATTTCGTCCTGCGTTGCGGTTGTGCCGATCTCGAAGGTATATATGGTGCGGTCGTAAGCGGCGCCGACCAGTTGAGTCCATTCGCCGGCGGGTGCGCTGCCATCCGGGGCGTCGGGTGCCACCGCCTCCAGATGCGTCCGGCGATAGTGGTCGCGAAGGCTGGCCACCATTTCGGCGTTGGCAAAAAGGGGAGCCTGTTCGGGCTGGTCCACGGCATACAAGTAGGGTATTGACGGAATTGCAATCCAATCATATCCGCCGATGCGATGGTAGCGGCTGATTACCACGCCCGGCTCTCCGGATTCGCAATGCCGCAGATGGGTGGGAGAGTCCGCGCAGACCTGGGAAAGGTAGACGGCTGCATGGCCGGTTGGGTTCATGTGCCCGAAGGCGCCGAAAGGCTCCTCCAGAAATAGGGCGGCCGCGGCGCGCAGCGGGGCGGATGGGCTGAAGAGTAGAACCAGCAGTACCGCGAGGGCGTTTTGCTTAGCCATCACATAGATGGCGACGGGGCCGGCATGAAAATCGTTACGGCCCGATGGCTATCGGCAGCGCCCTTAATCGAGGCGGTGTATATTCTCATGTGCCAGGCAGAATCTTTTCTAATAAAATGGCGCACGGGTTTTATATATTTTCCTTGACCGCAACGTACCCGGCGTGCTATACCTAGCCCCAAGATGCACGAGGAGGATGCCGTATTTGTGTCTCTGAACGCCCCGTTGCGCCAAGGCGAAACATTGATTTCCAGGCGGGCCTTTCCCATGCTGGCGGCAATGACACTGTCGCTGCTCGTGTTTCCCGCGGCGCAAGCCGGCAACCCGGCGCTCATTAAGATCAATACGAATTCGGCCACGCCGCTGGCCCCCGGATTCAGCGGTTTCAATGCCGCGCAACCAAAGAACGGGGTAGAATACTACGACCCTAAATTCCTGGCAGCCGTAGCTCCTTTGAAACCCGGCTGGGTGAGATATCCCGGCGGCACGGTGTCGATGGCGTTCGACTGGAATCCCGCCAATCCATACGGCGGGCATATCAACATCGACTGGATGAATTCGCTGATCACCGGCAACCCGCCCGCCGTAACCGGACAGCCGGCGAGTATCCTGGCACTCTCGCAGCAACTGACGCAGACCAAGGGCGGCGTTTCTCTCTCGGATTTCGCTGATTTCGTGCACGCTCTGGGCGCATCGGCAATTATTTGTTTCAATGTCTTTACCGACAATAACCCGGATAGCGCCACGCAGATGGCGCTGGCGGCGCAAAGTCTGGGGCTGAATGTCCTCGCGTGGGAGTTGGGAAACGAACCGTATCTTTACCCGGTTGTTTACCCGACGCCAGGATCCCCGCAACCCAATCCGGCCCTGTACGCTTCCGACGTCTACAGTCCGTACTATCTGGACCTGACCGCGGGTGCACCGTCGGCTACGGTGGCGCTGGCGTACGCCGGTTTGTATACCGGTGCATCGGTTCCCACCTCTAATTGGGATCCCGGGCTGGCCGCTTATACGCCGCATTATTGGAACGCCGCGACCACCCACATTTATCCGGTGACACAGGTTCAATCCACGCAGAATCTCATGCTGGCTTTAAACGGCATACTGGCATATGGCAGCTCCGAATACATCACTTCTTATCTGGTGCCTTTCGTGGGCCCGGATACGCCGATTTATGTCACCGAGTTCAACGCCGGATTGCCGCCGAACACCAAGTTCTTAGGCTATTTGTACAATGGCATTTTCCTGGCGGAGTATGTCGCGCGCCTGTCAGCGGTTCCCAATGTAAAGGCGGTGGGCGTGCATGCGCTGTATACGGACAACGGCGACTATCACGGACTGGTGCAATCGGTTGACGATTACGAAGCGTATCTGTTGGGGCAATACGCGCTGAATAACGAGTTTTCGACGGACACGGCCACCGATCCCAACACGCCGTATCAGTTCTATATGTCGGCGCCGGGCGAGGCAATGGCAGTGGCCAACCAGGCGATCAACAGCAGCGCGGCCACCTGGCGGACCGTCGTGACCGGCGGCGCCACCGTGCCGATTTCCGGCTTTGATGGACAACCCATACCGGCCATCTTCGCGCAAGCCTACCAGGCGAATGACGGCAGCCACTATCTGCTGGTGTTCAACAAGTCCGGACAAGGGCAGAATGCCACCATCGTGCTGAACGGGGCGAAAGTCACCAGTCCTCTGAACTTGACATACGTTTGGGACTCGAGCCCAACCGCCATGAACACCGGAACCGTGCCCTATGCCGTGCGGATCCAGACGGGAACGTCCGCGAATCCGGTTTTCCTGCACGCCTACAGCGTCACCTGTATCCAGTGGTGATCGTGCGGACGCCCCTGTTACGATAGAAATCTGCGGATCGGGATTCACACTTCCATTGCGGGATCGCTTGAAAAAGCGGCTCTGAAAGCAGCAGAGCTGGGCGCCAATACCTTTCAGATTTTCTCGTCCAGCCCGCGCATGTGGCGCGCTTCCGTGCCTGACCGAGAGCAGATCCGGCGGCTCCGGCGGGCACGCGAACGGCTGGATCTATATCCCCTGGCGATTCACTGCAACTATCTGGTGAACCTGGCGTCGGCGGACGCCGTGATCCGATCGCGGTCAATCGCCGCATTCCGCAGCGAATTGGAGCGCGCGGCCGCCATCGGCGCCGAGTACCTGGTGGTGCATCCCGGCAGTTACCGGGGCCAGTCACCGGAAGAAGCCATCTCTGCCTTTGCCGAAGGTTTGCGGGATGCAGCTCGAGAAATCCGGCGCGACCGCGTAATCGTTCTCCTGGAGAATACTGTCGGCTGCGGCGCACAGATCGGCGGGCGGTTCGAACAACTGCGCGCGATCCGCGACCGCGCCTTGGAACTGACGGACCTGCCGGTGGGCTATTGTCTGGATACCTGCCATCTGTTGGCTGCGGGCTACGACGTAGCCAGCGAAGCCGGACTGCGCGCCATGGTGCGGGAGGCGGACCGCGCTTTGGGCCTTGCCAATGTGAGGCTCATGCACGCCAACGACTCCAAGGCGCCCCTGGGATCACGGCTTGACCGGCATGAGAACATTGGAAAAGGACACATCGGAAAGGCCGGATTTGCGCGCATTCTGGCTCACCCGAAGCTGCGGCCAAAGCCGTTCATCTTGGAAACGCCGGCGAAGCGCGCTGGCGATGACCGCCGCAATCTGGAAAACTTAAAAAAGCTATGCCCGAAAAGCCGTACGACCATAACCAAATCGAGCTGAAGTGGCACGCACGGTGGGAGCACGCCACCTTTTACCAGGCTGAAGAGAATTCCACGCGTCCCAAATACTACGTGCTGGAGATGCTGCCGTATCCGAGCGGGACGCTGCACATCGGCCACATCCGCAACTACGCGATCGGTGACGCGCTGGCGCGGTACAAATGGATGCGCGGCTTCAATGTGCTGCATCCCATGGGATGGGACGCCTTCGGACTGCCCGCGGAGAACGCCGCGATTGCCAACCAGCGCCACCCGCACGATTGGACCCGCCAGAATATCGCGGCCATGAAGAAGACGCACCGGCGCTTCGGCTTCAGCTACGACTGGGATCGGGAAGTCTCGACCTGCGAGCCGGAGTATTACCGCTGGAATCAATGGTTCTTCCTGAAAATGCTCGAGCGCGGCCTGGCGTATCGCAAAGAGGCGCTGGTGAACTGGTGCCCCAAGTGCTGCACCGTGCTGGCCAACGAGCAGGTGGTGAACGGCTGCTGCTGGCGGCACGAGGACACGCCAGTGGAACAGCGCGCGCTGGAACAATGGTTTTTGCGCATCACCAATTACGCCGACGAACTGTTGCGGGATATCGAGAGGCTGGAAGGCAACTGGCCGGAGCGCGTGCTGACGATGCAGCGCAACTGGATCGGACGGTCGGAAGGCACGGAAGCCGATTTCCGGCTGGAAGAAACCGGCGAAACGATTCGCGTCTTCACCACGCGCGTGGACACCATTTATGGCGCTACGTGTGTCATTCTGGCGCCCGAACATCCGCTGGTGGCGCAACTGGCCGACGCGGCGGGCCAGGCGCGCGCCAAGGCCATGGTGGACGCGCGCGCGGGGCAAGGTCCGGGGGATGTGGTGAAGGAGGGCTTTTTCACGGGACGCTATGCCACGAATCCTTACAGCGGCCAGCGCGTTCCGGTGTGGGTCGGCAACTTCGTGCTGATGACGTACGGCACCGGTGCCATCATGGCGGTGCCGGCGCACGACGAGCGCGACTTCGAGTTCTGCTCCAAGTACGGAATTCCGATCCGCCCCGTTATTCGTCCGGTGGATGGCGCATTGGCTGAAGCAGACAGCATGCAGATCGCGTTTACCGACGATGGCGTGGTGGAGAACTCCGGCGAGTGGTCCGGCCTGCCGAGCGCGGAGGCCCGCCGCCGGATGAACGCCAAAGCCGAGGCCGGAAGTTTCGGCAAGGGCGCGATCACGTTCCGCATCAAGGATTGGGGCATCTCGCGGCAGCGTTACTGGGGTACGCCGATTCCGGTGATCCATTGCCCGGGTTGCGGCGTGGTTGCGGTGCCGGAGAGCGATCTGCCGGTGATGCTGCCGCTCAACGTACGGTTCACCGGCCGTGGGCGCTCGCCGCTCGAAGAAGTGCCCGACTTCGTGAACGTCACCTGCCCGCAATGCGGCGGCCCGGCGCGCCGCGAAACCGACACGATGGACACATTCGTGGATTCGTCGTGGTATTTCTACCGTTACTGCGATCCGCAAAACGACCGCATGCCGTTCGACCCGGCGAAGATCGCTTACTGGTTCGAGATCGATCAATACATCGGCGGCGTGGAACACGCGATTCTGCACCTGATCTACTCGCGCTTCTTCACCAAGATGATGCGCGACATCGGACTGGTGAAGAACGATGAACCGGTGAAGCGGCTTTTCACGCAGGGGATGGTAATCGCCGAGGGCGCCAAGATGTCGAAGTCCAAGGGCAACGTGGTGGGCGCCGATTCGCTGGCCGACCGCTACGGCGCGGATACGTCGCGGCTGTTCATCCTGTTCGCGGGTCCGCCGGAGAAGGAAGTGGACTGGCGCGACGAACGGGCCGAAGGCATCTATCGCTTCCTGGGGCGGGTGTATCGCTTCGCCACCCGTAATCTGGAACGCGCCCGGGCCGCCTCCGCCGGCGGCGCGCCGGACGCCGATCGCAAAATCGTGCGCAAGCTGCATCAGACGATTCGCAAGGTAACCGAAGACTTCGAATCGCGCTGGCATTTCAATACCTCGATCTCCGGGATCATGGAGCTGGTCAACGATCTGTATGCCGAAGAGCCGCGCCTTTCGGGCGGTACGGTGGCGGAAGTGCTGGAGAAGCTCACGCTGCTGCTCGGTCCGTTCGCGCCTTACCTGGCGCAGGAGATCTGGGAGGAGATGGGACGGGAGGGCGCCGTGTTCCGGCAGCCGTGGCCGGCATTCGATCCCGAACTGGCCCAGGAAGACCTGGCCGAAATCGTGGTGCAAGTCAACGGAAAACTCCGCAGCCACATTTACGCGCCTTTCGGCACGGCGGAGGACGAACTGAAAGCCAGCGCGCTGCGGGATCCCAGGATCCACAGCCTGGTGGACGGCAAGCAGATCGTCAAGACGATCGTGGTTCGGGACAAGCTGGTCAACATCGTGGTCAGGGGATAGCGCGGCGGGGGCGCAGCGATTTTCTCTGACCAAGCTCCGACACGAACGCCGGCACGTCGAGCGCTTCGACTCCGGGCGCGATCCCGCGGCTGGGTGGCGCGGTCCGGGAGGCGCGATGTACCACGCTCATGCGCACGGCTCCGCGGCCATCCATCGCGCGGCGCAGCCCCGTCATGGGACGCGCCATCTCCGGCTTGACGGTCTTGGTGGCTTTGCACTCCACCATCCACAAGCCATTCTGACGAGGGAAAAGGAAGTCCACTTCCAGTCCCTGCTGATCGCGGAAATGATACAGTTCTTTGCGCTGTCCGCGGTTGAGCTGGCTCTTCACGATCTCGGCGGCGATGAAGCCTTCAAACAGAGGGCCGAGGAAGGGAGAGCGCTCCAACTCGGCCTGGGTGATGATGCCCAACAGGTAACAGGCGAGTCCGGAATCCCCGATGTAGACTTTGGGCGACTTGATGAGGCGTTTGCCGAAGTTCTCGAAATAGGGTGGAACCAGAATGATCTGCCCGGTGATTTCCAATATGTGCAGCCAGTCGGTGATGGTCGGCACGGAGACGCCCAGCGGCGCCGCCAGGTCGGTTCGGTTGAGGATCTGTCCATGACGGCTGGCCAGCAATGCCAGGAAGCGGCGGAATGTGCCCAGGTCGCGAATGTTGGTGACGCCGCGGACGTCCCGTTCCAGGTACGTCTGGATGTAAGAGCTGAACCATAGCCCGCGCGCACCGGGACGCGCCAACACTTCCGGAAAGCCGCCGTACAGCAGGCTGACGCGATTCGTTTCGGACAGGCTGAAGGGAAGCAACTGCAGGATGGCGGCGCGGCCCGCCATCGATTCGCTGACGCCTTGCATCAAGGGGGCTTCCTGGGATCCGGTGAACAGCCACTGACCCGTGGCGCGGGGCTTCTGGTCCACGCGCGTGCGAATGTACGCGAACAGCTCCGGCACGTTCTGAATCTCGTCGAACAAGACGGGCGGGCGCATCTCTTCGACCAGGGCGCGGGGATCGGCCCGCGCGCGGGCCTGCACGTCCGGATCTTCCAGGATGACGTACGCGGCGCGCGGAAACAGCCGGCGCAGCAAGGTGGTTTTGCCGGTGCGGCGCGGACCGGTGATCACCACCGCGGGAAAGCTGCGGGCGGCTTGCAGGACACCGGCCTGGAGAATGCGGGGCGTAAATCGCATATTTGAGAAGTTTAAACTGAAACTTTAAAATTCTCAATAGGGAAATGGTTCTATTTGCGGACGATGACTTCGCGCAGATGGTCGCGGGTGAGGAAAAACTTCACGGAATCGAACTTCTGAAACAGGCGCTCCAGGCTGCGGTTGTTGAATAGCTGCTGGGTGGGCAGCCGCTCGGTGTGATGGCTGACCTGCAGCGTGCGCAGATCCTGAATGCGGAAATCGTATCCGGGGACGGTCTCCTTCCGGTCGGCCGACTGGAAGAAGGCCAGCAGGTAACCCTGCGGTTTGAGCATGCGCCACAGACGTTCGGCGGTGGCCAACAGGAGCGGCGGTTCCATGTATTCGAGCACATCCCAGGCCAGTACGCCGTCGAACTGCTCGTCGGGATAGTCCATGCTCTGGCGCAGGAAAAAATCGATCCGTCCGGGGTTGGACTGGTCCGCCTGGTCCTGACCGAAAGTCTCCTGGAAAATGCGCAGGCAGTCTTCGGAATAAAACCGGTGTCCCAGGCTGGTGACGAAGTTGATGTTCTCCTGGTGGGCGCCGCCCAGATCCAGGATGGACAATCCCGTCTGGTCGCGGAACGAGGTGAAGAACTGCTCCAGGCCGCGGCTCTGACGCGTATCCGGCATTTTTCTCCCGCGGGTTCCGGGAACGAAGCGTGGCGGATTGTTTAGCGGGACCGGCGGGGCATTCTCCGCGGCGTCGCGGGTGCCGCGCAGAATACCCATCAGCCGTTCGAGCAAATCCCCTTCCTCATCGCCGCCGGCCTGTATGGTCTAGCGTTTCGCGTCCGGGGCACCGACGGCCGCCGCTACAGGAGCGGCAGGAGCAGCGGCGGCAGGCTGTGGCTGCGGGCGCGGCTGGCTCGGAGTGATCTTGGGCTCGGCTTTGACAATGTCGATGCTGCCCTTGAAGTAAGCGCCATCTTCGATGACGATGCGGGCGGTCTTGATATCGCCGACCAGTTTGGCGTCTTTCCGGATCTCGATCCGCTCACTGGCTTCGACGTTTCCTTGAATGGCCCCCAGGGCGACGACTTCGCGGGCCTTCACGCCGGCATGAACCTTACCGTTGGGTCCGATGGTGAGTTTGTGATCCATCAGTTCGATGGTTCCCTCGACATCGCCATCCACGTACAAATCTTCGCGGCTGAAGATCTGGCCTGCGATTTTCACCGCCTTGCCGATGCTGGCCGGCCCGCCGCGCGAGTCCGTTTCCATTCTCCCTACCGGCATGCTGGACAAAGTTGTAGCCTCCTTCTTGGTTTCGACGGGCGGCGCCGGTGGCGTCGGCCGCGGGATGTTCGTGCTATTGGGCCTGGGAAGTTCGTCCTCCCGGCGCTGCTTGTTCCAAACGCTCACGCGGGTGGGCCCCCTTTCTGAGGTATAAGTGCGATCATGCTGGTGCGACCTGCTTTAAAAAGATGGGCATGGCCGCAAGCGCCGCCAAACCCTCACCCGATTATAAACTGGTTTGGCGGGTGATGAGAAGTGCTGTGTGTGGGGCGCGCGCCGCCAGGATCGCGGGTCAGCCTAAGATTGCTATCCTCAAAGCATCTCTCCAATGAAGAAGCTGCTAGCACTGAACCGGGGCGAGATTGCTATCCGCATCCTGCGCGCCGCGAACGAACTTGGTATTCGCACCGTCGCCATCTACTCGCAGGAAGACCGGCTCGCCTTGCATCGTTTTAAGGCCGATGAGGCATACCTGATCGGGGAAGGCAAGGGTCCGGTGGAAGCCTATCTGGACGTGGAAGGCATCGTGGCCCTGGCGCGGGAGAAGGAGGTGGACGCCATCCATCCCGGCTACGGGTTCCTGTCGGAGAATCCCGCCTTGCCGCGTGCCTGCCAGGCGGCCGGTATTACGTTCATCGGACCCAGCGCCGAACTGCTGGAACTGCTGGGCGACAAACGCGCCGCCCGGGAACTGGCGCGGCGCGCCGGCATCCCCACGGTGCCCGGCACCGAGGAGCCCATCAGCGATCAAAAGCAGGCGGAGCGCGCCGCCCGGCACGTCGGCTTCCCGCTCATCATCAAGGCGGCCTTCGGCGGCGGCGGGCGCGGCATGCGCGTAGTGCGCAGCGCCGGCGAATTCGGCGAGCGGCTGATGGAAGCGCGGCGCGAAGCGGGGGCGGCTTTCGGAAATGACGCGGTGTTTCTGGAGCGCTACGTGGAGCGCGCGCGGCACGTCGAGGTGCAGATCCTGGGCGATCGCGCCGGCAACCTGGTGCATCTCTACGAGCGGGATTGCTCGGTGCAGCGGCGGCATCAGAAGGTGGTGGAAGTGGCGCCGGCAGTGGGCCTGGACGATTCGATACGGCAGGCACTGGCCGGGGCCGCCGTAAAACTGGCGCAGGCGGCCGGCTATTACAACGCCGGCACGGTCGAATTCCTGGTGGATGCCGACTCTGGCGCGTGGTACTTCATTGAGGTGAATCCCCGGATCCAAGTAGAGCATACGGTGACGGAAATGGTCACCGGCATGGACCTGGTACGCTGCCAGATTCAGGTGGCGCAGGGGCTGGAACTGTCCGGTCCGGAGATGCGGGTGCCGGCTCAGGACCAGATCCCGCTTTACGGATTCGCGCTGCAATGCCGGATCACGACGGAAGATCCGGTGAACCATTTCACGCCGGATTACGGGAAGATTCACACGTATCGCTCGCCCGCGGGATTCGGCATCCGGCTGGACGGCGGATCGGCATACAGCGGCGCGGTGATCACACCGTACTACGATTCGCTGCTGGTGAAGACTACGGCATGGGGCCGCGAGTTCCGCCACGCCTGCGAGCGCATGGACCGCGCGCTGCGCGAATTTCGGGTGCGGGGCGTGAAGACGAATATCCCGTTTCTCGAAAATGTGGTGAATCACCCGGACTTTCAGGCCGGGCGGGTCACCACCGGATGGCTGGAGCAGACGCCTGAGTTGCTCCGCTTCGCGCCGCGCAAGGATCGCGCGACCAAGTTGCTGACGTACCTGGGCGAGGTGATCGTCAACCAGAATCCGACGGTGGCGGGCAAGACTCCGCCGGCGCGCATCGATACGGCGCCCGTACCGCCACACGTTGCCAGCGCGCCGCCGCCGGGCACGCGTCAACGGCTGCTCGAAATGGGTCCGGAGAAGTTCGCCGCCTGGACCCGGTCGCAGGAGCGGCTCCTGCTTACCGACACCACGTTTCGCGACGCGCACCAGTCGCTGCTGGCCACCCGCGTGCGCAGTTACGACATGCTGCGCATCGCCAACCTGGTGGCGCACCGGCTGCACAACCTGTACAGCCTGGAGATGTGGGGCGGCGCGACTTTCGACGTCGCCATGCGGTTCCTACACGAAGACCCGTGGCTGCGGCTGCGGCAATTGCGGGAAGCCATTCCTAATATCTGCTTCCAGATGCTGCTGCGCGCTTCCAACGCCGTGGGCTACACGGCCTATCCGGATAACGCGGTGGAGCAGTTTGTCTATGAGGCGGCACGGCAGGGAATCGACATCTTTCGCATCTTCGACTCCCTGAACTGGCTGCCCAATATGAAAGGGGCCATGGAGGCGGTGCGCAAGACCTCCAGCATCTGCGAGGCGGCCATCTGCTATACGGGCGATATCCTGGATCCGCGGCGTGACAAATATTCACTGGCTTATTACGTGAAGATGGCGCGCGAACTGGAGCGCATGGGGGCGCATATCCTGGCGATCAAGGACATGGCGGGGTTATGCAGGCCTTACGCGGCCGAGAAACTGGTGAACACGCTGCGACAGGAGGTCGGCATTCCCATCCACTTCCACACCCACGATACCAGCGGATTGAATGCGGCGTCGGTTCTGAAGGCGGCCGAAGCGGGCGTGCACGTGGCCGACGGTGCCATCGCTTCCATGAGCGGCACTACCAGCCAGCCGAACCTGAATTCGATTGTGGCGGCGTTGCGCCACACGCCGCGGGACACCGGCACGGATCTGGATGCGATGAATCAGTGCGCGGACTATTGGGAGACGGTGCGTATTTACTATGCGCCGTTCGACACGGGTCCGAAATCCGGCACTGCCGAAGTATACGTGCATGAGATGCCCGGCGGCCAGTACACCAATCTGCGCGAACAGGCCGAGGCCATGGGGTTGGGCGCGCGCTGGCATGAAATCGCGCGCACTTACGCGGAGGCGAACGCCGCCCTGGGTGACATCGTGAAGGTGACTCCGTCGAGCAAGGCCGTGGGCGACCTGGCTATTTTCCTGGTGAACCACAACATGACCGTGCAGCAGTTCGAACGGCTGGGTCCGGACCACAACCTCACGCTGCCGGCTTCGGTGATCGAGATGCTTAGCGGCGCCCTGGGAGAACCGGAGGGCGGCTGGCCGAAGCGTTTGCAGAAGGCCATTCTGAAGGGCGCCAAGGCGCAGAAGGGCCGTCCCGGCGCGCACCTGACTCCGGTGAATTTCGAAGAGACTGTTCTCACGCTCTCGCGCAAAATCGGCCGCACACCCTTGCCCGACGAAGTGTTGAGTTTCCTGATGTATCCCGACGTATTTCTGAAATTCGTCAAAGCGCGCCAGACCTATGGCAACGTGGAGGTCCTGCCTACGCCACAGTTTTATTACGGCATGCAGAAGGGCGAGGAAGTCGCCGTGGAACTGGAGCCGGGGAAAACCCTGGTGATCAAGTTTCTGACCGTGGGCGAGCCGCATCCGGAAGGCTTTCGCACGGTGTTCTTCGAACTGAACGGCCAGCCGCGCGAGGTGAACATTCGCGACAAGAGCCTGGAAGTCAAGGTCGCGGCGCAGCCCAAGGCCGATCCGGCAAAGCCGGGTGAAATCGGCGCGCCGATTCCGGGTGTGGTCTCGACGGTCGCGGTGGAACTCCATCAGCCGGTAAAAAAGGGCGATCGGCTGCTGGTGATGGAAGCCATGAAGATGCAGAGCACGGTATACGCACCGGTGGGCGGCAAGGTGACACAGGTATTGGTGCAGCCCGGCCGGCATGTAGAGGCCAAGGACCTGTTGTTGGTGATTGAGTAGACAGCGCAATTGTATCGAAGCTCACGCGCTCAGCAGAGCATGGTGCTTGTGACACCTTCTGGGAACACGGCGGCGGCCGCGTTTGTATCCCCAGCTAAAGCCACCGGCGTCAACCAACGTAGAGGATCAGTCTATGCGATGCACTCATTTGCTGATAGGTGTAGCGATGATGGCGGGCGGCAGTCTGATGGCGCAGGCTCCCATGCCTCAGCAAACGCCCGTAGGGCCAACCGCGCGGCCGGGCATGCCCGGGCAGAATCCAAACATGACCGACCGGATGCCGGATGTGACCGGCGAGGCGATGACCAAGGTTGACGATAACAAGTTCGCCCGGGAGGCAGCCATGGGCGGACTTACTGAAGTGGCGCTGGGCAAGTTGGCCGAGCAAAAGGGAGGGAACGAGGCCGTCCGGCAGTTCGGGCAAAGAATGGTGGAAGATCACACCAAGGCCAATGACCAGCTAAAGAGCGTGGCGAGCGCTCAGTCCATCAAGATCCCGGACGAGTTGGATGGCAAGCACCAGGCGATGGTGAACAAACTATCGAAGCTCTCCGGAGCCGCTTTCGACAAGGCTTACGCCAAGGATATGGTGAAGGATCACGAGCAGGATGTGCGGGATTTCAAGCAGGAGGCTCAGGGAGGCAACAATCCGGCGGTAAAAAGCTTCGCCGCCAAAACGCTGCCCGTTCTGGAACAGCACTTGGCGCTGGCCAAGGACCTGCATAACGGAAAGAGCCAGTCCGACAACGCGGACCGGGCGCAGCAGTGAGCGTTTATTCCGGCGCGCGGTAGGCTTCGTCCAGCAGTTCGATCACGTGCACAACGCGCTGGCGCCGGCCGTGTAAGCTGACTCCGGCACGCAACTGCAGCATACAGCCCGGATTGGCGGTGGCAATCACGTTGGCACCGGTCAGGTTGACATTCTCCATCTTGCGGGCCAGGATCTCCATGGACATCTCATTCTGCACGACGTTGTAGATCCCGGCGCTGCCGCAGCACTGATCGGCCAACGGCATCTCGCGGAAGATGAGGCCGGGCACCGCTTCCAGCAACTGGCGCGGCGCAGTTCGAATGTGCTGACCATGGGCCAGGTGACAAGAATCCTGGTAGGTGACCGTCAACGGTAAGGGATGCATGTCGCGGTTCAATTCAATGGACGCGAGAAATTCGGTGACATCCCGCATGCGGCTGGAAAACTCGCGTGCCCGAGCGGCATAGGCCGGGTCGTGCTGCAACAGTTCGCCGTATTCCTTCAAAGTGGAACCGCAGCCGGCGGCATTGGTGAGGATGGCGTCGTAGCCGCCACCCTCAAACGCATCGATATTGCGGCGGGCAAGCTGGCGGGCATCGGCAGGCAGGCCGGCGTGCACATGCAGCGCGCCGCAACAACTCTGTCCTTCAGGCACCACCACCTCGCAACCGTTCTTCTGGAGCACGCGCACGGTCGCCCCGTTCAGACGCGCGAAGCAGACGTTGGCAATGCAGCCGGCCAACAGCGCCACGCGGTAACGGCGCGGTCCCTCGGCCGGAAAAGTTTTGCCCACCTGGCTGAAGAAGAAGGGCGGCTCGGCGCGCGGCGCCAAACGTTCCAGTTCACCCATCCGGCCGAGCAGTTTGAGCAGCCGGAGCGCCCGCACCAGCCGCTCCAACCCGCAGCACTGATAGAGATAGAGGAGCGTGCCGGCGACGGTCATGAGGCGCGGCGAGCGCAGCAGGTGTCCGAATACCAGCGTTCGCGTCCACTGCTCCCACCGCGAGCGGGCGGCGGAGGACTCTATCTCCGCGCGCGCGGCCTCCACCAGACGGCCGTACTGCACCCCCGATGGACAGGCTGATTCACAGCCGCGGCAGGCCAGGCACAGGTCAATGTGCGCAATGTAGGAGGAACCCACCGGCGCGCCGCCGGCGACCTGGTTCATCTGGTAGATGCGGCCTCGCGGCGAGTCCATCTCCAACCCGAGCACGCGGTAGGTGGGGCAGGCGTTCAGACACAACCCGCAGTGGACACAACGGTCGAGGTCCGCCTGGCTGGGCTTATCGGGCGCGGGTTCAGATATGGTTGTAGAGCCGGCCACGGTTCAATAAGTTTCTCGGATCGAACATCTGCTTGATCCGCTTCATGATCTCCAGATCCTGTCCCGGCGCGGGCCAGAGGTTCAGTTCGGCCTTGCGCTCTTCCGGCGCATATTCGACGACCGTCTCCGGGTAAGTGCCGGACATTCCGGCGGCGAATGCGGCCGCCTCGCCGGCCTCCTCGAAGCAGGCATAGCAGACGCCGGAACCCGCCCGGGCGATCGCCGGTCCGGGAGCGCTCTCCATCACTGCCCTCAGATCCTTCAGAGTACATGAGACCCGCACTATGGCGCCATCCGCATGCATGTCGAGATATTGCGGAATAAAGTTCTGAATGCTATTCCAGAAGGCCGCCTCCTCGGATTGGGCGATGGGTCGAGCGCCCATCGCGTCGAGTTCCCGCGTGAAACGGCTGATCGTCGCGGGGTTGCCGCCGGCGCGCAGCGCCAGCACGAAGGCGGAACCCGATTTCAGCAGATCGATGGCCGCGAAATCGAGCGGGCTCTTGCGCAGCGCATCACGGGCGGCGAAGGCGTCGTCCAGGCGGGCCAGCGACAGACGGAACGAGCATTCGGTGGGCGGCCGCGGGATCACTTTGAAATTGACGACGGCGATGGCGGCCAGTGTACCGAACGAACCGATCATGAGCTTGCTCATGTCCAGGCCGGCCACGTTCTTGACCACCATGCCGCCGGAACGAACGGTTTTGCCTTCCAGCGTGGCGAACTCCATGCCGATCACCATGTCGCGCGCGGTGCCGTACAGAAGCCGGCGCGGCCCGCTACAGTTGGCCGCCACCACGCCGCCGATCGTGGCTGTGTCCGAGAAAGGCGGGTCGAGCGGGAGCATCTGACGATGCTCCGCCAGCAGACGGCTGAGTTCGCAATAGGAGATCCCGGCCTCCACGCTGATAGTCAGATCGCGAGGCTCGTATTGGCGCACGCGGTTCAGGGCGGCGGTGGAGATGGTCATGTTGGCGCCGGCGCATGTTCCGCCCGCCCGCCGTTTCGAGAAATGTCCGCCGAGCTCTACGGTTTGATCCCGCGACGAGGCCCACGCCAGCGCTTCGGCGAGCTCGCCGGGAGTTGCCGGCCGGATGGTGTCAGTAAAGTAGTCCGGCATGGGTGAAAACAAGGCGGCCCAGGATGAAATGCAGGACTGTGAGCATAATCGATCCGAGGAAGGCGGCCAGGAATCCTCTGACCTCGAATCCCGGAACCAGCATGGATGCCAGCTTCAGCAGGAATGCGTTCACCACCAGCCAGAACAGGCCTAACGTGAGGATCGTCAAAGGAAAGGTAATGAAGTGCAGGGGCCAGCCGAGCAGGGTATTGACGATAGCGATGACGACGGTGGCGATCAGGGCGGCGCCATAATCCCGCACGTAGATGCCCGGTATGATGCGGGCCACCAACCACAAGGCCAAAGCGCTGAGGAGCCAGTTTACGAGCAGGTGCACGAATAGGCCTCCGGAGATCATAATAAGCCAATGGCTCGTCTGTTTGCCGGAACATCCGGCTTTGCCTACGCCCAGTGGAAGCCGCAGTTCTATCCCGCCAAGCTGCCCTCCGCGAAGTTTCTGGAGCACTACGCGCAACGCTTGAACTCGGTGGAGATCAATTACACGTTCCGGCGCATGCCCAGCGCCAAGACGCTTGAAAGCTGGGTGGCCGCCACGCCGGCAGGATTCGTATTCGCACTGAAGGGGCACATGCGAATCACGCACATCCTGCGGCTGAAGAACGCGGCGGAAGCCACGGCGGTGTTTCTGAAGGCCGTCGATCCGTTGCGCTCGGCGCGGCGCCTGGGCCCGATCCTGTTCCAGCTTCCGCCGCAAATGAAATGCGACCTGGAACTGCTGGCGGCATTTCTGGAGAATCTGCCGGAGGATTTGCGGTACGCCTTCGAATTTCGCCACGCGTCCTGGCTGGTGGACGAAGTCTACCGGCTGCTGGAGCGACGCAACATTTCGCTATGCGTGGCGGAGTCGGAGAAACTGGAGGTGCCCGAAGTGATTACCGCCGATCTCGTCTATTACCGGCTTCGCAAACCCGAGTACACAACCGAAGATGTCGCGGCCATCGCCGGCCGGGCGCGCGAGCTGTTGGAGCTAGGCAAGGACTTATTCCTGATGTTCAAGCACGAAGAGACGCCGGATGGCGCGCTCCATGCGGAACAGGTGCTGCGGCTGACGCAATCGGCGTGACGCCGGGAACTACTGGCTCAGCATAGGCGAGCAACAGGGCTTTTCGACTGGCTTGGGCTCCATTAACTCCGCGCGCGTGAAGTTGGGATCGTACAGGTTGAGCTGCCACTTGCCGTCGCGGCCGATCTTGGGTTTTTCCGGATTCAGTCCGCGCGCGACCACCGCGCGATAGCCCGCCTGGATATCGGGTACGCCCAACGCGAGATGGTTCATCACACCCAGGGTGCGCGGCGATGGATTATGCACATTCAGCATGTACTCCAGCCAGTCGGTCCCTTCGGGTACGCGCATGTCCACCCAGTCGGTGCGATCGTCTCTCATGCCGCCGTGCCAGAATTCACGGAAGCCCAGAATGTCGCGATAGAACCGGTCGGCCGCGCCGCGATCCGCGACTGTGACCCCCACGTGAATAATGCGCTCGGAGACGCGGGTGGCCGGCAGGAACTTGCCGAAATTCCTGCTGTGCAGCGAACCGGGACGATACTCCACGAATTCCACGTTGTGCCCGTCGGGGTCTTTCAGCATCATGCTCAGATTGCCGTCGAGGCCGGGCTTCAATTTCTCGGGCACGGTAACCCCCTTGCTCGCCAGGTAATCGCGCAACTGCTCGATGTTGGTAGTTTCGAAAGCAATGTGCGACAGGCGGTCTTCGGTCTCGCTCTTGAGCTCGGGAAATACCTCGATATACTGATGGTCATTTACTTTGAAGTAAGTCAGCATCAGTCCGCCGGTTGGCTTGTTGAGCGTGAAGGGCTCCGCGAAGCCCAGCACGTGGCCGTAAAACTGGCGGGCGGCGGCCATATCGTTGGTTTTAAGCCCGATGTGCGCCACGCCCACGATCGGCGGGCGTTCCTGCGCGCAGAGAGGCAGGGCCATCAGGGCAGCGAAGACGATAAGGTAACGCATGTGACAAGCAGTATCACCTTTCGCGGGGGCAATCAAACAGCCTTCTTACGGGCGAACAGCATGCCGCTCCAGGACGGACCGACGGCGCAGATCTTGTAATCGACCAATCCCACGGCGGTGGCCGATTTGCGGAGGAACTGCTGCGAGACCTCGGAACCTTTGCGCCAGAGGATCCAGAGCTTGGTGCGCGCGGCAAGAGCTCGCATGGCGGGGAGGGATGCCGCGCATCCGGCGGCGCCCTGCACAAACCATAGGGTGACCTCGCCGGGCGACGCAGGCGTCTCTTCGAAGACAGCGCCGGCGGGCAATTCGCCGATCGCCGCGGCGTAGTTGCGCGGCGGATCGATCACGGCAATCCGGGCGCCTTCGCGGATCCCGAGTTTCTGCGCCGTCGTGCGTCCGGTGTAGCGCTGCATCATTTGCGGCGGAACCACCGGCGCGGCGGGCCGGCTGGCGCAGGCGTGCCGCACGGCGGATCGGACGGTCGCGGCGGAGGCATAGACGGCGTCCGGCAGGAGTTCGCGAATCCGACGCACCTTCTCCGGTTCGCCGCCGACAAACACCATGGGAACTCCCCGGGTGGTTTGGTGGCCGCGCAGGAAGACCGCCACTTCGCGCCCGTGCGAGGGCAACCGCGACAGGTCGATCACAAACACGTCGGGCGGCGACTGGCGTATCCGGCGGAATGCGTCCCCCTGCAGTTGTTCGTCGTAGTCCACTTCATAGCCCGCGCCGCGCAAAGCGGCGATCAACGGTGCAGCCTCGGCCGCCTTCCAATGGATCAGGCGGACGCGCGGCATCACGGAACCACGGGCAGGACCACGTGCGAGGCGTGCGCTCGCGAACCATAGACCTTCTGTGTGGCCGCGCGGTAGTCCGACGCGTGGGCCTTGAAAATATTCGGTACGAACGTCTGCGGGTTGCGATCGTACAGCGGGAACCAGGTGCTCTGCACCTGCACCATAATCGAATGGCCGGGCAGAAAGGCGTGATCGTTGGTGTGCAGATCGATCCGGTAATGCGTCACTTCGCCGGGAGTGAGCGGCGAGGGATGCGAGAACGACGCGCGGAACCGGCCGCGCAGAATCTCGTCGGCGATCATCAACTCGTAACCGTTCAGCGCCGGATCGTCCGGGTAGGACTGCGGATAGACATCGATCAGCTTCACCACCCAGTCGGAATCCGTTCCGGTGGTGGAAGCGTACAGGTCGGCGACGATATCGCCGGCGATCTTCAGGGGGTCCTTGAGCGGCTCCGTCTTCCAGGTCAGCACGTCGGGCCGGTCGTCCACGAAGCGCTGATCCTCCACCAGCCAGGTGGGCCAGCCGCCGGCGGGATAGGTCGGACTGACAGGCCGGTGGCGATACGGCACGGGGTGGGCCGGGTCGGAGACGTAGCTATCGAAAGCATCCCCTTCCGCCGGCGCGTCGAAGGAGAGGGTGCCGTTCTCGCGCATATACAGATTGCGGTCTCCGGCGTCCGCCGGCGGCCAGGAATCGTACCGTTCCCAGCGATTCGATCCGGTCTGAAAGACCTGGGCCTCCGGAAAATCACGGGCGCCTTTGTCTTTGAGCCAGTAGGCGAACCAGGGCGCCTCGATGTGCTGGCGGAAGTATTTGCAGGTATTGCTGTCGAAAGGGATCTCGCCCAGCTTGCTGCCGTCGCGCCGCGCCCAGCCGCCGTGATTCCAGGGTCCCGCCACCAGGTAGTTCAGATGATCGGGATCGTTTTTTTCGAACAGTTCGTAAATCTTCACCGGTCCGTAGAAATCTTCCTGGTCCCACCAGCCGGCGACATTCAGGTTGGGCACTTTCGGCGTTCCGATGTGCGGAGCGAAGGCCTGCTGCTGCCAGAAGGTGTCGTAGTCCGGATGATTCACGAAATCGTTCCAGGTGGGTATCCGGCCATGGAAGTACCTTTCGTCGGCATTGGGAAGCGCGCCCAGCTTCAGGTACCACTGATACGTGTCGGCGATGTCGAAGGCGAAGTGCGTGTTGCTCTCCTTGGAAGTCTCCAGCAAGGCGGCGTACTCGAATCCATAGCTCAAGCGAAAGGCGCCGTTGTGGTGGAAGTCATCGCCCAGAAACATGTCGGCGGGCGAGGCTTGTTCGGACGCGGCCTTCAGCGCCGGGTGCGGATCGAGCAGCGCCATGGTGGTGAGCCAGCCGCCGTAGGAGATGCCCAGCATGCCGACGCGGCCGTTGTGCCCTTTGACGTGATGGATCAGCCAGTCGATGGTGTCGTAGGTGTCGGTGCCTTCGTCGATGGCTTTGGGATCGTGCTTGTCGCGCACCTGGCGCTGCATGACGAACCGGCCTTCGGATTTGAAGCGGCCGCGGATATCCTGAAACGCGAAGATGTACCCGTCGGCGATCAGGTGCGCGTAGCGGTCGCGCAGGGCTTCCTCGTCATCCATGGCGCCGTAGGGGGTGCGCTCCAGCAGGATGGGCAACGGCTCACGAGCGTCGCGCGGGGAAAAGATGACGGTGTGGAGCTTCACGCCGTCGCGCGTGGGGATCATAGCCTCGGTGCGGGTGAATCGCGAGGTGTCTTGGGCGGGAATCGCAGCAACGCACAGCAGGGCCAGAATTGAGCTCGACAACGGACGCAAAGGCAGGTTCATGCGGTGGCCACCCTTTCGGAGTTGTGCATCAGTTCCACGATCCCCTGGAACAGCCGCGATTTTACCTCGTAGCGCCGCGGGGCGCGCGTGATGTAGCGGATGTTGACCACCAGTCCGGTCGGCCCCGGCCGCAGGTCCGCCGCCGGCTTCGCCGAAAAGGCGCGCATGCCGTATTGATGCGTGATGCGCTGCCATTCCTGCTCAGCCTCCTGAGCCTCCTGGTCCGTCTCGCGCTCCACCAACTGCCGGATCTGCTCGGCGGTCTGATAGGGATCGCCGCCCACCGGCAGGTTCACTTGCAGTTCGTCCCACAGCCACTGCCCGGCAGTCGAGAAGTTGAAGTAATGGCCTTCAATCGCAAAGCTGTTCACGAAGCTCACGCGGCGGCCGGTGGGATGGCCGGTCACGGTCCAGTTTCCCATTTCGAGCAGCACGGTTTTCAGCATGCCGATCTCGATCACCTCGCCGCCTACGCCGTTGATCTCCACCCAATCGCCCAGGCGGACGCCGTTGCGCCCCATCAGCACGAACCATCCGAAGAAGGAAACGATGAAGTCCTTCAGCACCACGGTGAGCCCCGCGCCGGCCAGACCGATGATGGTGGGCATCTGCGTGGGCGCGCCGAAGATCACCAGCAGGATCAGAATAACGGCGGCGGTTTGGATGGCGATCCGGGTGACGACGCGGATCTGGTGCAGCCGGCGGCGGTCCGCCTCGCGTCCCAGCAGCCTCCCCAGAATTTCCGTCATGACGAGGGCCGCCAGCACGATCGCCAGAATCAAACCCGACGATCCCAGCAGAGCATGCAGCGCGCCGCGCCGCCGGTCCGCCAGCAGAGCCTGCCATTGCTGATAGAGGCCGCTCACCTGCTGGCAGAGCTGGGTACGCTTGTCGAGGTCCGCCAGGGTCCGGCGCTGGTCGGAGAGGTGGCGCAACTGTGCTACCACGGCGGACGGGTCGTCAGTGTCGCTGTCATCATCGTCCGAATCGGCTTCGGGCACGCTGACGAGCGAACCCTCCATGGCCTTGTGCGTCTGGGCTAGCGTAACGGCCTTCTTGTCCGCTTCCTGACGCGCCGCCTGCACCTGGTCCTGCCGCGATCCCAGCGCGAACCAGAGCTGCAACTGGTCGCGCAGAGCTTCGGGCGCCGGACCGGCAAGCTTGCCGAGCGGCAAGGCTCCCTGCCGGGCGGCCTGAAACTCCTGCTGCGCGCGCTGGACACTGGTGTGCTGATCGCCGCCCTCGCGCGCCAGGTCCTGCTGGGCATCGTCCAGTTCATTCTGCTCGAGGGTGAGCTGGGCGTTGGCGAGTTCCAGCCGGGCGGCGGCGGCGCCGCTATTGGCAGCGGCATCTTTGGTGAGCTGCGCCACGCGCTTCTGGGTCGCGGCCAGGCGCGATTGCAGATCGGAGATGTGCACTGCCAGGTCGTGCAGCGGCCCGCTGGTGGGCGGGGCGATAGCCGCGGCCTCCCGGATCGCGGTGGCGAAATCCACGTCCACTTCCTGGTCGCACAGGCGCGCCACCTGGGTGGCCAGATCCTGCTCGGCGCGGGAGTCGGCGAGCGCGGCAAGCTGGCGCGCCGTCTGCACCAGATGTTGATCCACTTTGGAAACGCGGGCTGCCTGCGCCGGCGCCTTTTTCGGCGCCCGCAACGGGTTGGCGTCGCGGGTCAGCAGCCACGCGGCAATGCAGGCGATCAGAAGGACCGCAACGGCGGCTGCCAGAACATTGGACAGCTTCGCTTTCATGGCAAGATCAGCGAGGATGCCGGCGCTATGGGGCCTTCGTGCTCTTCGGCGAAAGAGCCGTGCAGAAAGTCGATAAACGCGCGGCCACGCGGCCGCCCGTTGTTGCGGTCCCACTCCAGGCGTTGCAGGAAGACCAGCACGCCGAGCACATCCGTATCCCGGGTGTGCGCCATGCCGAGCTTCTCCCGTTCGCGTTTGTGAAATTCTTCCAGAACCTCGCGCGTGAAATCGAAGATGGGACGCGCCAGTGCGCTTTCCGGACGGGTCTCGTAGTAGACGCCGCTTTGGAGAGAGCGCTGCGTGCGGATCAGCGCCTCCAGTGCATCCCGAACATCCCGATCGGCGGCGCCGGGCGTGTCCAAAGCCGACGTCGCCAGACCGCGTCCGGTCACGGTGAGGAGTTCGAGGTGCTCCTCCAGGAATTCCTCCGTCACGCGGATGTCCTTGTTGGGCACGTCGTCAGGGTTGATCGGCGCGGGGCGGTCGTGTTTGCGCGCCTCCTGGAGATAAACGCAATCGAGCGGGCAATCCACCGTCACCTCGCGTTCCTTGCCGCAGCACAGCGTGCAGATGTCGCCATTGACGCCGGGGCAGTAGCGGCGGGGTTTCCGGATACCGCAGATCGCACAAGCCATTTCCTTAGTATAGTGGGAGGGCCTTATGCATCGAACCAGTCTCTACTTCAAGGTGGAAATCGAGCACGACGAGGAGGACCAGCCGGAGCGGCTGGCGGGTGAGATCTGCCGGCAGTTGATGAAGGTGTACGGCGTGCGCGCGGCGGAACTGGCCAGCTTCACACGCATCGAGGAGTAGTGCCCTACCGCTGAATCCGCGCCGACCCGCCCTTTGCCAGCGCCCGTACCTGCTCCAGCGTGGCCATAGTCGTATCGCCGGGGAAAGTGGTCAGCAGCGCGCCGTGGGCCCAGCCCAGTTTCACGGCCTGCTCGGGCGACTCGCCGGTCATCAGCCCATAGAATAAGCCGGAGGCGAAACCATCGCCGCCGCCCACGCGATCCAACACGTCCAGCTCCGCGGTGGGCGCCACGTATGTCTGGCCGCCGACCCAGGCGACCGCGCTCCAACTGTGGCGGTTGGTGGAGTGCACTTCACGCAGCGTGGTGGCCACGATCCGGATCTGCGGATGCCGCTCGACCACCTGGTCGATCATGCTGAAGAACGCGCTGGGATCGAGCTTGGATTTGGCGGCCACCGCCGGACCGGGAATGCCCAGGCCCATCTGCAAATCCTCTTCGTTGCCCACCAGCACGTCCACGTTTTCGACGATGCGCCGGATTACCGCCACGGCCCGCGCGGGCCCGCCCGAGATGTTCCACAGTTTGGCGCGATAGTTGAGATCGAAGGAAACCACGGCCCCAGCCGACTTGGCCGCCTGCATGCCCTCGATGATGACTTCCGCCGTGGTGGGGGAGAGCGCGGCGAAGATCCCGCCGCTGTGGAACCAGCGCACGCCGCCCGCGAAGATCTCTTTCCAATTGAAATCGCCCGGCTGCAGCAGCGCCGCCGCCTCGTTGGCGCGATTGTAGAAGACCACCGGCGCGCGCACGCCGTAGCCGCGATCGCTGTACACCGCCGCCATGTTCGGCCCGGTGGCGCCATCGTGCTGGAAGTGCTTGTAAAACGGCTTGACGCCCATCGCCCGCACGCGTTCGGCGATCAGGTCGCCGACCGGATAATCCACCATGGCGGTGGCGATGCCGGTCCGCATGCCGAAACAATCGGCCAGGTTGGCGGCGCAATTGAATTCACCGCCGCTGACGTGGATGTGACACGTGGAGGCCTTGCGGAACGGGATAATGCCCGGATCGAAGCGGTGAATCAAGGCGCCCAGCGACAGAAAATCGAGCGTGCCGGAAGCCGGAATGTGAAGAACCTCAGGCATGGCGCGTTACACGTTGTAAGTGCCGGACGAGACGCGTCCGCCGCGCCCGGTCCAGTTGGTGTGGAAGAACTGGCCGCGCGGCTTGTCGATGCGCTCATAGGTGTGGGCGCCGAAGAAGTCGCGCTGGGCCTGCAGCAGGTTGGCGGGCAGGCGCGCGGTCCGGTAGCCGTCGTAGAACGACAGAGCGGTGGAGAAAGCCGGGGTGGGTACGCCGTACTCGATGGCCCGTATGATCGCACGGCGCCAGGAGTCCTGATAGCGGACCAGGGTCTGGCTGAAGAAATCGTCGAGCAGCAAGTTGGTCAGTTGCGGATTCTTGTCGTAAGCTTCTTTGATCTTGCCCAGAAAACGGCTGCGGATAATGCAGCCGCCGCGCCACATCAGGGCGATGCCGCCGAAGTTCAGATTCCAGCCTTCCTCTTTGGCGGCTTCGCGCAGCAGCATGTATCCCTGCGCGTAGGAGATCATTTTGGAGCAGTAGAGCGCGCGGCGCACGTCTTCGATGAAAGCGGCGCGATCGGCGGCGGGCGCTGGGTTAGGGCCGCTCAGGATATTGGCGGCGGCTACGCGCTCGTCCTTCATGGCCGAGAGGCAGCGGGCGAACACGGCTTCCCCGATCAAGGTCACCGGCGTGCCGGTATCCAGCGCGCTGATGCCGGTCCATTTCCCGGTTCCCTTCTGGCCGGCGGTATCCAGGATCTTGTCCACCAGCGGCTGGTTGTCGTCATCCAGCTTGGTGAAGATCTCCGCGGTGATTTCGATCAGGTAGCTGTCGAGCTCGCCCTTGTTCCAACCGGCGAACACTTCGTGCAGTTCGGCGGCGCTCAGCCCCAAGCCGTCCTTCAGCAACTGGTAGGCTTCGCAGATCAACTGCATGTCGCCGTACTCGATGCCGTTGTGCACCATCTTCACGTAATGGCCGGCGCCGTTTTCGCCCACCCAATCGCAGCAGGGCGACCCGTCGTCCACCTTGGCCGCGATGGCCTGGAAAATCTCTTTCACGTGCGGCCAGGCGGCGGGATTTCCGCCGGGCATGATCGACGGACCGTGGCGGGCGCCTTCCTCACCGCCCGAGACGCCGGTGCCGATAAAGAGGATACCCTGCTCGGCGAGCGCCTTGGTGCGGCGGTTGGTATCCGGATAATGGGAGTTGCCGCCGTCGATGATGATGTCTCCCTTTTCGAGATGCGGCGCAAGCTGCGCGATCATGGCATCCACGGTCTCACCGGCCTTGACCATCAGCATCACGCGGCGCGGCCTTTTCAGCGCCTGCGCCAGCTCCGCCAGCGAATGCGCGCCGGCGACCTGGGTGCCGGCGGCCTCGTGGCTGATGAAATCGTCGACTTTCGAGACGGTGCGGTTAAAGACGGCTACTTTGTAGCCATGGTCGTTCATGTTCAGGACCAGGTTCTGGCCCATCACAGCGAGGCCGATCAGCCCGATGTCGCAGCTTTCCGCTTGCATGATGGCTCCTTGGAGGCGAAAGCTTATTCTAACCTCACAACGGGCGGCGCTCAGGCTGACGGCTGAACGGAGACGCAGGTCAGGGATTGGTGTCGAGCGAGTCCCGGGCAGCCAGTAGGGACTGCGCGCGAGCCATCACGGCTTTGGCTTCGCTCTTACGTTTCATCCTGCGCAGTGCCGCGGCGTAATTGAACAGAACGGTACCCAGATCCGGGTCATTGCGCTTCTTCCCGCTTTCCAGAATGGACACCGACTTCCGGTAGGACGACAGGGCGTCGGACATGCGCCCCTGCCGTTCATACAGCACGGCCAGATTGTTCCATTCCGCGGCCACGGCGGGATCGCTTTGGCCGAGCTCCTGTCCCCAGATCGCCAGGCTCTGCCGATAGCACGGCTCGGCATCCGTCAGACGCCCGCCGTCCCGGTAGGCGTCTCCCAGCGCATTCCACGCGGATGCCAGGGCCTGCCCGCGCAACTCCGGCGTCTTTTGCTCGATGGCGATCATCCGGGCGAGCCATTCCGCGGCCTCGGTGTAATGTTGCCGGCTGCGCGCCGCTTCGGTCAAGCCTTTGAAGAGCGGCAAGAGGCGGCGGTCGCTATCGCCGTACGATTTTTGAGCGATGGCCAGGGCCCGGAGCAAGGTGAACGCGCCAGCCTCCGCGCGGTCCCGTGCTATAAGCGCTTCGGCGAGTTCGCCGAGCGCGGGAACGAGGCGGGGGTCGTCGCCGCCGCCTGCCTTTTCGTAGATCTCCGCCACGCGGCGGGCGGCGCTTTCCGCATCGCTATTCCGTCCGGTGCGCAGGTAAACCGTAGCCAGGCCATTCAGCGTGACCGCGGCTTCGAGGCTGTCCGGGCCGAAGATCTTCTGACGAGTCTGGAGCGCCTGGGTATAGAACGGCTCGGCGTCCCGGTAACGGTGTTCGAGGGAAAGCAGATCGGCCAGATTTTGGCGTCCGGTGGCGGCCGGCGCCGATTCCGGGTCGGCGCTCCAGATCTCCAGCGCATGCCGGTAACATGCCTCGGCATCAGCGTACTGGCGGCGCTTGACGTGCAGGTCGCCCAGGTTGTTCCAGGACACCGCGCTGGCAGCGCTGCCGGCGCCGAGCGCTTTCTCCCAAATGGCCAGGGCGCGGCGATAAGCGGAGTCGGCGTCGTCCAAGTTTCCCAAGCCTTCGAGCGCGGCGCCCAGGTTGTTCCAGCTCGTGGCGAGATCCGGATGCGCCGGGCCGAGCGCGGCTTCGTCCATGGCGATGGCGCGCTGCAAGAGCGGGACCGCATCTGCATCGCGGCCGCGGGCATGGTAGACCATCGCCAGACCGTTCAGGCACGTGGCTGTTTCGGGATGCCCCGGCCCCAGGAGTTTCTCGTGGAGCAACAGGGCCCGGCGGTAATAATCCTCCGCTTCCGCGTAGCGGTGTTGTGCTGCACTAACCGCGCCGAGATTGTGCAGCACATGCGCCAGGCTGACGGTTTCCGGCCGGGTCTTCAGATAGTCCAGCGACCGCAGCAGGAGCGGCTCGGCGGCGCCGGGACGGCCCTGCTTGAGATATAGCTCCGCCAGGTTATTCGTCAGACCGACGCGCAGGGCGGCCGCTTCATCACTGTCCCCGGCGTTGAGTGCAAGCGCCTTGCGATACAGGGACTCCGCTTCCGCGGATCTGCCGGTCGCCGAGTACAGCGCGGCCAGGTTGCTCCAGAGTTTCGCGCGATCGCGGTTAGTCTCGGGAGACTCAATCGGCTGCCAGATCTGCGCGGCCCGCCGGTAGTAAGCTTCCGCCTCGGAGTAGCGACCGCCTTTGAAACAAGCCGCGCCCAGATTATTGAGAGTCTGCGCCAGGCGGCTGCCGGCTATGCCGGATGAGTCCGCTACGCGCAACGCCCCCGCGAAAGTGCGGCGGGCCTCATCGTACTTGCCTTCGCCGAGGAGAAGAGACCCCCTGGTCTCCAACTCCTGCCAATCATCCGCCGGCGCGCATACCGCGAGGGATGCAGATGCCAGCGTCAACAGACACACTAAGTTCCGGCACGTTGCATAACTCATTGCCCACTCCCGCTACGGGGTTGACCACTGCGCCGCCCAAGGCGCTTTCCGCTTGCTTACTGCTTTCGACGCGGAAGGACCGCGGGAGTTAGGACGAGAGTTGTTACTTCGAGTTCCAGTATGCCTGCTGGCCGATGTAGTCGTCGTCCGGCAGATTGGCCAGGATCAGCCGCCGCACTTCCAGCGGGTCGATCTCGCCCTGCCTCTGATAGATGACATGGCCGTCGATGCCCAGCAGCACCGTGTAGGGCACGGCCGCGTTCCAGGCGGGATCGAACGCGGCCATCTCATCGTAGGTCTCATTGGTGCCAAAGATCAGGTTGTGCGTGCCGGCGTGCTGTTCGTTCAGAAATCTGAGAACGCCCTTCTGCTCATCAGGAAAGTTCACGCTCACCGTCACCAGGTCGAAGGCGCGCTTGCGGTACATGCGCCACATCTTCTGAAACTCGGGGAACTCGGCTGTGCAGGGGCCGCACCAGGTGGCCCAGAAGTCCACCAACAGGACTTTGCCGGTTCCATTTTTGTGCAGGGCCTTCAACTGGTCCATGCTGGCGGGATCGAGCTTCACCGGTTCTTTTTCGATGCGGGCCATTTCCGCCTCGCCGCCGGCCTCCTTGTACGCCCACTTGATGGAGCAGCCCACCGTCGGGGTGGTCGCCACCGCGACGGGCTTGCCGGCCAACACAGCGTCGATCGCCAGGCGCGCGTCCTGGCGCTTGGCGAGCGCTTCGCGCGGACTGGAATCGACGCGTCCCTGGTAGCGCAGCCGGCGCTGCTGATCGAAAACGAACACGTGCGGCGTGGCCGTCGGACCGTAGGCCCGCGCCACCGACTGCGTCTCGCCGTCGTAAAGAAACGGGAAATCGAAGTGGCGATAGGCCGCGCGGATCTTCATTTCCGGGAAAGAATCGGAGAGATCCGTGTAGCCCAGCTCGTCCAGGCGGATGGCCTTGGGATTGTTGGGCTGGATCGCCACCAGCGCCACGGAACGGTCGCGGTAGTCGGCCGCCAGTTGCTTGATGCGCCCTTCGTAGAGCTGCGCCGTGGGGCAGTGCACGCAGGTGAAGACCACGACCAGCACCTTGCTGGCGGCATAATCCTGCAAGCGATGAATCTGGCCATCCACACCCGGCAAGCTGAAATCCGGCGCGGACGCCCCGATGGACAGAGTCGGCGGATTCTCGTCAGCGAGTACCGCGCCACAGCATGCCAGCGCCAACAGGATCGTAAGCTTCATACCCTCAGTATCGCGCCGGGGGCGGCGGTGCGTCGGCGTGCAGCCGCGCATCCGGCACGGGTTCTCCGAATTGCAGGTGAACGGGCAGGACGCCGGCCCATACGGGCAAGGCATAGTCTTCTTCGTCGTCGATCGGCCCGCCGGTGCGCACCTTGGCGGAAACCTCGTCCAGCGGCAGAGCCAGCACCGTGGTGCTTTTCATCTCCTGTTCGGTGGGTTGCCGCACGGCTTCCCAGCGGCCCGGCATGATGTGGTTGGTGAAGTATCCGAGCGCCGCCATCTTCTCTTCCGGATCGGTCACCAGTCGCGCCTTCCCCAGCACGACCACCGACCGGTAGTTCATGGAATGATGAAACGCGGACCGCGCCATCACCAGGCCATCCACCAGGGTGACAGTGACGCAAAGCGGAAGGCCCTGGCCCAGCGTGCGCAGCATGCGGCTGGCAGCCGATCCGTGAATGTAAAGCTGCTCGCCGGCGCGCGCATAGCCGGTCGGAATGACATAAGGCTGGCCCTCCGCCACGAACCCTATATGGCAGATGAAGCCCTCGTCGAGAATGGCGTGCACCTGCGCCTGGTCGTAGACGGCGCGTTTGGGCAGGCGCTTCACCTGGGTGCGATCAGTAGGTGTGTAGGTCTCCATTAAGGCCAGTTTAGCGGGATTGAACCGGCAATCGCTACGACGCGCGTGCGGTGCGCTGGCGCTGATAGTTCCGCAGGTAGGCGCCGAGCATGCGGTCGGCGATGCCGATATGATCGTTCAGCCAGCCCTGCAAGAAGTCGAGCAGTTCGCGCACGGCGCTGGCGTTGCCGCGGCGGATGCGCCGCGCGAACCACACCAGTTTCGCGCGCGCGGCGTGATGCTGCCGCTGGTGCCACGCGTAGTGGGAGTAGCCGGCGGCCCGCATCTGGCGCTCCTCGTGCGAAAAATGCTCCGCGGCGTGCGCGATCAACTCGTCCAGGATCGGCTGCACCTGGGCGGTGGTGGCGCCGGCGGCGATGGCGACCTGCAGATCGCGGCACAGCCGGAACAGGAGTTGATGCTCGTCATCGACCTCGGGGACATGCACGGCGTGGCGTTCGGACCATTCAAACTTACACATGCGAATATCCTAAATTATAGCAACAGAGCGCCCGTCCGGACCGGCGGGGCTGACAACCGGCGGGCCGGCTCAGATCTGGCGCAGCGCCTGCTCCAGGTCTTCGAGGATGTCCTCCACGGCTTCGATCCCTACCGAGAGACGCACCAGGTTGTCGCGGATGCCCATGCGTTCACGGTGGCGCGGCGAGACATCGCGATGCGAGCTCATCACCGGATACAGCATCATGCTGTGGACATCGCCCAGCGAGGTTGCGCGCACGATCAGGCGCAGCGCGTTCATGAAGCGGAACACTTCCGCGCGGCCCGCACCCTTCAGCTCGAAGCTCACCATCGCGCCGTAGAGTCCCGGCGGCAGCAGGCGGCGGACTTCGGAGGCGTCCGGATGCGCCGGATCGGCCGGGAAATACACACGCTCGACGGCGCCGTGCGCGGCCAGCCAGGAAGCCACACGGCAGGCGTTGGCGCACTGCCGTTCCATGCGCAGAGCCAGGGTCTTGATGCCGCGCATGGTCAGATAACTCTCGAACGGCCCCAGCACCGGCCCCACGGCGCGCGAGAGCGTCCGCAGGCCCGCGTAGTGCGCCGCATCGGTCACCACGACGCCTCCCAGCACGTCGCCGTGGCCGGCCAGATACTTCGTGGCACTGTGCACGGCAAACTGGGCGCCCAGTTCGAGCGGGCGCATCAACACCGGCGTGGCGAAGGTATTGTCTACCACCACGGCGGCGCCGGCGTCGCGCGCCACCCGGGCCAGGCGGTCGAGCGGAGCCACCCGCAGCAGCGGATTCGAGATCGTCTCCAGCAGCACACATCCCGGCTGGGACTCTTCGAGAGCCTGGCGGAAGTTGTCGAGATCCCAGACGTCCGTGAAGCGGACAGCAATTCCCGAGGGCTCCAGCACATTCATCAGCAGGCTGACCGTCGCGCCATACAGGGCATTGGCGGCCAGGACCGATTTGCGGCGGTCGGCCAGCGCCGCGACCAGCGCTATGTGAATGGCCGCCATGCCGGAACCGCAGGCCAGCGCGCCGTGTCCGCCTTCGAGCGCGGCCACCAACTCTTCCAGCGCGGCATTGGTGGGGTTGTCGTAACGCGCGTAGCAGTAGCCCGGTTCTTCGTGGGCGAACACGCGGTCCAACTCCTCCATGGTGTCGTAGAAATAACTGGCGGCGGTATAAATCGGCGTGGTGGCGGGTACGTGCGCGCCGGCTTTCTTCCGGTCGCCGGCGTGAACGGCCCTGGTTTCGATCCTCACGATGTTTTCCTCTTCCAGCGGGTCCCCGCCTTGGTGTCCTCCAGGACGATCCCTAGCTCCAGAAGCTGCTGCCGGATCTGGTCCGCCAGCGCGAAGTGGCGGGCTTTCTTGGCGTCGTTGCGCATGCGGATGCGCGCCTCGACCTCGTCGTCCGGCATCTGGCCCCCGGCCGCCGTAGGCTGCAGCACGTCGAACACGGCGTCGAACTGCGTCAGAAATTCCAACGCCGCAGCCGCGTTATGCGCGCGCATCTCGCCGGCATCCATGGCAGTATTGACGTCGCGCACGTATTCGAACATGGCGGCCAGCGCTTCGGCGGTGTTCAGATCGTCATCCATGGCCGCGCTGAACTGCGTGTGCGCGGCGGTGGTGCGGGCGGCGAGCGCCTGGTTCAGCCCGCTGCCGAAGGCGCCGCTTTCCACACGCAGCTTGAAATTGCGCAGGCGCTCGATGGCGGTCTTGGCCGATTGCAGGCCGTCGAAGGTGAAGTTCAGGGTCTTCCGATAGGGCACCGAGGCGAGCAGGTAGCGCACGACTTCGGGCGCATATCCGCGGCCGAGGATGTCGCGTAGCGTGAAGTAATTCCCCAGCGATTTAGACATCTTCTGGCCTTCCACCATCAGAAACTCGGCGTGCAGCCAGAAGCGCGCGAAGGGCTTGCCGGTCAGCGACTCCGATTGCGCGATCTCGTTCTCATGGTGGGGGAAGACCAGGTCCACGCCGCCGGCATGGATGTCGAGCGTCTCGCCCAGGTACTGAATCGCCATCACCGAGCACTCGATGTGCCAGCCGGGCCGGCCTCGTCCGATCTTCTCGTCCCAGAAAAACTCGCCCTCCTTGGGGGCCTTCCACAGCGCGAAATCGCGCGCGTCGGCCTTTTCGTATTCGTCCACGTCCACGCGCGCCCCGGCGCGGATGCCGCTGAAATCGTTGTGCGACAGCTTTCCGTATTCCGGAAAAGTGGCGATGCGGAAATAGATCGAGCCATCGCTCTGGTAGGTGTGGCCGCCTTCGGAAAGCCGGGCGATGGCGTCCGCCATCTCGTGAATATGCTCGGTGGCCGGAACGACGTGTTCGGGCGTCTGCAGGCGCAGCAGGCCGCAATCCTCGCGGAAAGCCTCTTTGTAGTGCGCGGTGTAGTCGGCGAGCGACTGGTTTTGGGCCACCGCGTTGCGGATGATCTTGTCATCCACGTCCGTGATGTTCATCACGTGATCGAGCTGGAATCCGCTGGCGCGTAGCCATCGCCGCAATATGTCCACGAACGTGAAGGTACGGAAATTGCCGATGTGCGCGTAATGATAGACGGTCGGGCCGCAGGTGTACATGCGTACCGTGTTGTCGCGCTCGGGAGCGAACCCGGTGGTCTGTTGCGTGAGCGTGTTGTAGAAACGCAAGGCCATAACGGAGGGGAAAGTCCTATCGTAACAGAGCGCAGATGAAGCTTAGCGAAACCAGGCCTGCACACCTTGCTGCAAAGCAGCGGCTCCGGCGGCGCCGGTGAGCGCAGTCATAAATGCCGGCACCGGTCCGCGCCGCTTCCACTCTTCGTGTACCGCGTGCGCGCCCAGGTAGAACAGCCATCCGGCCGCCAAGCCCAGCGGATAAGCGATCCACGGCGCGCCGCGGGCCGGCGCGAGGGCCAGGCCGAGTATGCCGCCCAGCAGCGTGACGGCTTCGCAGGATACGCCCCAGACCAGCGCCGTAACCCGCGACCGGACCGACGCGCGCACCATGGCGCCCAGCGCGATGCCTTCCGGAATCTTGTGCAAGCCCACCGCCAGGGCGACGGCCAGCGGAATGCCTCGATGCGCCGCCAGTTCCGCCGTCACTACGCTCCAGCCGTCGAAGAAGCTGTGCAGCATACTGGCGCCGATCAGGGGCGCGGCGAATCCGTGCAACACGGTCTCGCAGGCCCGGTGATCGTGGTTGTGCGAGCAGGTGGGACACACCGGCGCCAGGTAGCGGTTGATCAGGAAGAGCAGGCCGTAACCGACGGCGAAGAAGAACGCCGTGACCGGCCATCCGCTTTCCTCCACCAGGTTCGGGAGCAGGCCGAAGAGCACGACGCCCAACAGCACGCCCGCGCTGAACGGGACGACCAGACGCGTACGCCGGCCCGCGGTGGTCAGCCACAGCCCCACAAACACGCCCGCCACGCCGATGACGGCGGCAAACAGTGCGGGCGCGATGTTATGAGCGGGCATTCTTCAAGCTATCACGGCGGGCGTTCTCCAGGGCTGCCGCCAGCGCCGCGATCCCGTGGCGGATCTGCGGCTCGTCGAACGCGCCGAAGCCCAGCAGCAGCCCGTGTATATCGCCGCGCCGCAGCGTGAACCGGTCCAGCGCCATGGATTCGATCTGGCGTCCCGCCGCCGCCGTCTCCGCCGCCCGCGAAGTCATCCCGTTGCGCAGGAATCCCGCCGTGTACAGCCCGGCTTTGACCGGCGAGATTTCGAGCAACCCGTCCAGGTGCCGCCGCGCGCCATCCTGCAACGCGGCCAGGCGTCCGGCGTAAAGATCGCGCATGCGCCGGATGTGACGGCCCATGTGCCCGTCCACAATGAAGTCGCACAGAACGGCCTGGTCCAGATCGGAAGTATGCTGCTCGGTGCCAAATCGAAAGGCCAGCAGCGGGTCGAGCAGGGCTGCCGGCACGACCATGTAACCCAGGCGGACGGCGGGGAACAGCAGCTTGTTGAAGCTCCCCACCAGAATGACACTCTCACTTTCGTCGAGGCCCTGCAGGGCTGGAACGGGCCGTCCTTCGAAGCGATACTCGCTGTCGTAGTCGTCTTCGATCACAAAAGCCCTGGCTTGCCGCGCCCAGGCCAGCAGCGCCAGGCGCCGCTCCACCGGCATAGTCATGCCCAGCGGAAACTGGTGCGCCGGCGTCACGTAAGCGCCCTTAGCCGCCGCGCACATGCGCATGCCCTTCGCCACCGAAAGGCCGTGCGTATCCACCGGGACCGGCACGATGCGCGCCCCGGCATTGCGCAGCGCCGTGGCGGCTCCGAAGTACCCGGGATCCTCCATCCACACCGCGTCGCCCGGTTTCAACAGCAGACGCGCCAGCAAATCCAGGGCCTGCTGCACACCCGATACGATCACGACCTGGTCGGCGGTGCAGTTGACGCCGCGGGCATAGCCCAGGTAGTTGGCGACGGCCTGGCGCAGGGGCGGATAGCCGCGTGTGTGGCGGCCGGCCAGCATCGCCGGCGACGCCCGCCGCAAACGCCGGCTGGCAATCCGCGCCCAGATTTCAATGGGAAATTCCGCGAGGGCCGGTTCATGGCAGCGGAACGGGCGCGCCGCGTGGACGAAGTTCAGGCCGGTCAAGGGGGCCGGCAGCTTGCGGGCGGGGACGGGCGGGCGCCCGGCGCCGCCACGATGCGCCGGGATTCGCTCGTTCACCCAGGTGCCGGCGCCGACCTGGCCCTTCAGATACCCCTCCGACTGCAACTGTTCGAAGGCCGTGACGGCCGTTCCCCGCGAGACACCGTACTGCTGAGCGAAATCGCGGGTAGCCGGCAGACGTGTGCCGGGCGCCAGGCGTCCGTCCAGGATGGCGCGGCGCAGTTCCTCGTGCAGCCAGCGGCTCAGCGACACATGGGCGGGCCGCTCGTTGAGAGTCAGATCCAGGGAGCCGGTTTCCTTCGCCATGGAAATGGTCCAATAATTCCGTGCAATATGGCTCTATCTACTGTACCAAATCAAAGGTATATTGCGATTAAAGGGAGTAGAACAGACCGATGCTCACCAGGGGAGCGGCGCAACGATGTCGTAATGGCGGGTCTCGCCGGGCGCCCTCCGGCGCTTGCCGCCACGAACGGTGACACGGTGCCGTTCCCCGGGGGTAAGCGGATCTGACTCGGCCCGCGCGCTGTGCGACCATCGTCACATGGCGCGGCGCCGTTTCCTGGTCCCCCAGATTCGCGACGATACGGCCGAGATCTCGGGCGATGATGCCCGGCACCTCGCGCGCGTGCTGCGCGCCGTTCCCGGCCAACACTACGAGATCTCCGACGGGGCACAGGTCTGCCTGGCCGAAGTAACGGTCATCGAAAAGGACCGGGTGGGTTTTCGCGTGCTCCACACTCTTGACGCACCGGAGATTCCGGTACGCCTGGTTCTGCTGGCCGCGCTCATCAAGTTCGACCGGTTCGAGTGGCTGGTGGAGAAAAGCACGGAGCTGGGTGTGGCCGCCATTATGCCGGTGGCTGCGGCGCGCAGCGAGAAAGGGTTGCTGGAGGCGGCGCGCCGGCGGGTCGAACGTTGGCGCCGCATCGCGCACGAGAGCAGCCAGCAATGCCGGCGCGCCGGTCCGCCCGAAGTCCTCGATCCGCGGCCGCTTGCCGAAGCCTTGGCGGCGCACGGGCCTTGGCGCTATTTCCTGGACGAGAGCCCTGGTCCCCCTCCGCTCCTCTCCGCAATTCCCCCGGCCGGCGCGCGTGCCGGCGGCACGGAAGTGGGACTCATGACGGGGCCGGAAGGCGGCTGGACGGAGTCCGAGCGCGCCCAGGCCTTGGCTTCCGGATGGTCGCCGGTATCGCTGGGCCCGCTGATCCTGCGCGCGGAAACGGCGGCTATCACGGCTGCCGGCCTGGTCATGCAAGCCTGGTGGGCGACTCGGGTAGAATAGAAGATTATAGGGAATCGCCGTTGCACAGTCCGTCGGATCTATTCCTTTTCCTCATCGTCATTCTCACCCAGTGGAGCCTGACCCGGCGTCTACTGGCGGCTGCCAGGGCCAGATGGTCGCCGGCCGCCGCCCGGGCTGCGATCTGGGTGGCCGCCGCATTTAACGGGCTGATGATCGCGGCCTTCGCGCTGAGCTTTTCCTTCCTCATGAGCCGGTTTGCGGTGCCCGCCCGCACGGCCCAGATCCTGGGCGCGGTGGCGCAGATCTGGTTCTTCGCCTCCACCGCCGGATACCTGGCCTACCGGGTTTTCTGGTTTTTTCCGGACAGAATGGCGAAGCGCCCGTTCAGCCCGGTTCGGCGCCAATTGCTGAATGCCACAGGCGGGGCGCTATTGGCCTCTCCCTTCGCCATGGTCGGCTACGGCACGCTGGTGGAGCGCCTGGATTTCGGCGTCCGCGAGATGGATCTTCCGGTCCCCAATCTGCCGCCGGGGCTGGACGGCCTGCGCCTGGTCCACGTGAGCGACATCCATCTCAGCGCTTTCTTGAGCGAGAAGGACTTGGCCCGGGTCATCGATGCCGCCAACGGATTGCGCGGGCACCTGGCGCTGGTCACCGGCGACCTGATCACCAGCCGCGGCGATCCGCTGGATACCTGCCTGCGGCAGGTCGCGCGCCTGCGCGCCGACGCCGGCATTCTGGGTTGCATGGGCAACCACGAGCATTACGCGGGAGCCGAACATCATGCCGAGAAGGAAGGTGCGCGCCTGGGAATACGGTTTCTGCGCAGCGCGGCTGTGCCCTTGCGCTTCGGCGATAGCCTGCTGAACATTGCCGGCGTGGACTATCAACGCTTCGGCCAGGAGTACTTGAACGGCGCCGAGCGACTGGTGCTGCCGGGCGCCTGCAATCTCCTGCTTTCGCACAATCCCGACGTATTCCCGGTGGCCGTGCGGAAAGGGTACGACCTCACGCTTGCCGGCCATACGCACGGCGGCCAGGTGACGGTCGAGATTTTCAACCAATCGCTCAATGCCGCGCGATTCGCCACGCCGTTCGTCTACGGGCTATTCCGCCAGCAAGGCGGTTCGGCCTACGTCACCCGCGGCATCGGCACCATCGGTATACCCACGCGCATCGGCGCCCCGCCGGAGATCGCTCTGCTGCGCTTGAGAAAGGCGTAAAGCGCGGCCGTGCGATACCTGATTCTGAGCGATATTCACGCGAACTGGGAAGGCCTGGAAGCCGTGACCGCGCACGCGGCGGGCAAGTACGATCAGGTGCTGTGCTGCGGTGACCTGATCGGATATGGCGCCGATCCCAATGCGGTGACCGAGTGGGTACGCGACCACGTGCCGGCCGTGGTGCGAGGCAATCACGACAAGGCATCCGTGGGCCTCGACGACCTGGAATGGTTCAATCCGGTGGCGCGTTATGCGGCTTTGTGGACCCAGCGCCAATTGACGCCCGAGAACGTGGAATACGTTCGCGGATTGCCCAGGGGGCCGCTGGTGATCGATGGCATTCAAATGGTGCATGGCTCGCCGCTGGACGAGGACGAGTACATGCTGGGGCCCTCGGATGCGGCACAGGTTTTTGAGTATCTGGATACGCCGCTCACCTTCTTCGGCCACACCCACCTGCAGGGCGGCTTTATCCTGAATCAGGACCGGATCGAAACCATCGACCGCACGCCGGACGGTGAGGAGCGCCGCACGTTCGACTTACACCCAGACTGCACCTATCTGATCAATCCCGGGTCGGTGGGCCAACCGCGCGACGGCGATCCGCGCACGGCGTATGTCCTCTACGACTCCGACGAGCGTTACGTGATCTTCTACCGGCTGCCGTACGATGTGGAGAAGGCCCGGGAGAAGATCCGCCGCGCGGGATTGCCGCCTTTGCTGGCGGACCGTTTGGCCGTGGGCAGATAAGTCATTCCCCATCTATCGACGAAACCCAACCTGCGGCTCGAACGCGCACGCGCTGAGCTAGAATGAGCCTCACGGAGGATACATGTTCAAGGGCTTCAAGCAGTTTCTGATGCGGGGCAACGTCGTCGACCTCGCTGTCGCCGTGGTGATCGGCGGTGTTTTCGGAACCGTGGTGAAGGCGCTGGTTGACGATCTGATCATGCCGATTGTGGCGGCGTTTGTCGGAAAGCCGGATTTTTCCGCCGTCAAATTCGCCGTTAACGGCAGCCTGTTCAAAGTCGGCGACTTCATCAATGCGGTGGTGGCGTTTGTGCTGGTGGCCGCCGCGGTTTATTTCTTCGTGGTTGCGCCGATGAACGCCATAATGTCGCGCATGAGGCGTGGGGAAGCGCCGCCCGATCCCACCACCAAGCAGTGTCCGGAGTGCCTGAGTACGATTCCCATCCAGGCGAAGCGCTGCGCATTCTGCACGTCTCCGGTAAGTCCCGCTTAGCGGCACATTAAACGCAGGAAAGAGCCTGCAGGCCTATCATTGTGAGCGAGGAGTGCATGCTTTGCTGGAGACATCGCCCACGGCTCGCTCCAGACGATCACGCACAACCGTTTTCTGGCGCCGCTGCGGAACGGAAATTATTTGGTTGGCGGTGCGGGACGGCCGGCGGAGACGTCGCAGGATGAGATTACGGACAACGGGATTTCGGAACCTCGCGAACTCCTCCAGGCATACCTGGATCTTCCGCGAAAGCTCAGGGGACAGGAACCCGCTCTCCGCTGCCAACGACGTAGCGTACGATCGGTGTGGGGCCGTCCAAGTCCACCAGATCCACCGGTTGGCCGAGTGCATCCGTTGCTTTGGAGGCAGCCGCGAAAAACCGGGCCGGCGGCACGGCCTTGTTGATGTGCCGCCCTTAAGTCAACAGCACGGCCCCTAACACGCCGCGCGCAGCTTGGTGCACGCGTAAATCGCCTGTGTGGCGGGCATCGGTACGCCCAGTTGCCCGCCCAATTCCAACACCGCTCCCACCACGGCTTCCAGTTCCAGGGGCCGCCCCGCTTCCAGATCCTGCAACATGGACGTCTTGTGCTCGCCCACTTTGGCCGCGCCCACCATCCGTTGATCGATGGAAACCGGCAGCTTCAGTCCCAGGCGCGCGGCCACGCATTCGGCTTCGGCCATGACCGTGCGCACCAGGGCTGAGACCTCCGGATCGGCGGTCATCCGCGCCAGGGTGGCGCCGGTCAGCGCACTGATGGGATTGAACGCCACGTTACCCAGGATCTTCACCCAGATCTCCTCGCGGATGTGGGTTGTGACCGGGCAACGCAGGCCGGAGGCGATGAGCGCTTCGGCAATGGTGCGGCAGCGCGCGGAGCGGCTGCCATCCGGCTCGCCGATGGACAGGCGATGTCCTTCGATGTGGCGCACGATGCCGGGCTCAGCGATCTCGGTGGCGAAGTAAACCAGCGACCCCACCACGCGCCGGGCCTCGATCGCCGCGGCGATGACGCCCCCGGGATCCACGCGCTCGAGCGGCGTGAACCACCAGGGTATGCCGTTCTGCAGGCTGACCACGCAGGTTGCCGGGCCCAGCAGGCAGGCAATGCGGGGCGTCAGTTCCGGCAAGCTGTGGGCCTTCACGGCCAGGAACACCACGTCCACCGTTCCGATGGATTCGAGGTCCCCCGTGGCCCGGGGGTGCGCTTCAAAATCGCCCTCGGGGCTCAGGACGCGCACGCCGCGCTCTTCCATGGCGCGCAGTTGGGGACCGCGGGCGAAGAGCGTGACGTCCAGGCCGGCGCGGGCCATGGACGCTCCGATATAAGCACCTACGGCGCCGGCGCCGGCGATGGCAAACTTCATCGCGGAGCTCCGGCGAATGCGGCGGCCACGTTCAGCCGCTGGATCTTGCCGGTGGCCGTGCGTGGAATGGCCGTCACGATGTGAATCTTCTTGGGACACTTGAAATCGGCCAGGCGGCCGCGGCAGAAGAGGATCAGCTCGGCCTCGCCGGCGGGTACCTCCGCGCGCAGAGTCACAGCCGCTTCGACCTCCTCGCCCCAAGTGGGGTGCGGCACGCCGAAGCAGACGGCCTCCGCCACGGCGGGGTGCGCCAGCAGCACTTCGTCGATCTCCCGCGGCGCGATGTTCTCGCCCCCGCGGATGATCAGCTCTTTGATCCGTCCGGTCAGGTAAAGATAGCCGTCGGGGTCCAGTATGCCCTGATCGCCGGTGCGGAACCAATCGCCGAAAAAGGATTTGGCGGTGGCTTCCGCATTGTTCTCGTATTCCCGGATGACGCTGGGTCCATCGATGCAGACTTCGCCGGCCGCTCCTGGCGCCAGTTCCGTTCCCTGCGCGTCGCGAATGGTGATCCGCAGTCCGGTGGCCGGCCCCACGGACCCCACCTTGCGCGCCGCCGGCGGCAGGGGGTTGGAGGCCATCTGGTGCGACGCCTCCGTCATGCCATAAGCCTCCAGGACCGGCGCGCTGAAGTATTCTTCCATGCGGCGCATCAGATCGGGCGGCAACGCGGCGCTGCACGATCGCACGAAACGCAGCTTGTGATCGCCGGGAGACCTGCGGGTGAGGATGAGCTGATGGATCGTGGGTACCGCCGAATACCAGGTGACGCCATAGTCGCGCACCGTACGCCAAAAGGCCATGGGGTTGAACCGCGGCGGAATCACCACCGCGCCGCCGGCGAGCAGGGTGGCCATGGTGGACGCCATCAGGCCGTGCACGTGGAACAGCGGCATCAGGCAGAGCGATACGTCGGCGGGAGTCAGCGCGTAGGTCCGGGCTATGGTGCGGATGGAAGCCGCCAGGTTACGATGGCGCAGGGGCACCCGCTTGGGCCGTCCGGTGCTGCCGCTGGTGTGCAGCACCAGGGCGACATCATCGGGCGCGGGTTGCGGAATTCCGCCTCCGGCGGCCATGGACGGCTCGATCACTGGAATGCCTGTCTGCCCCGCGGCGCGGCGGGCCTCCGCCCCCTCTCCGGGCGGCACCATCAGCAGGCGCGCGCGGGTGTCTTCCAGAAAGAAGCAGAACTCCTCGAATTTGTAGCCGGGGTTGAGCGGCGCGGCCGTACCCACGGCGGCGGCAGCCAGAAACGCGACGACCGCGTCCGGACCGTTGGGCAACGCCAGCGCCACGCGATCGCCGGGGCCGGTCCCCGCCGCGCGCAAGCCGGCGGCCATGGTTCTGACGCGCGAGCGCAGCTCTGCGTAGGTGATGACCTCGCCGGTCTCCGGCAGAATCATCGCCCTGCTTGTACCTGGGGCGGCATCGAGCACGTCGAGAAGCGTTTGAGGCTCGCTCATTTAGAATTAAGTTTAGCGTGCGGCAGTTCGGGCCTTCGGCCCGAGGAAGGCGGATACGGCTATGTGGCATGACGTGCGTTTCGCTGTACGGACCCTCCGGCGGTCGCCCGGGTTCACCGTACTGGCGGTGCTCTCTCTGGCGTTGGGCATCGGCGCCAACACCGCCATCTTTTCCCTGCTTTACCAGGTCGTGTTGCGCGCCATCCCGGTGAGCGATCCCGGATCTTTGGTCTGGCTCGAAACCGACGACAACAACTACGGCAATACCCGGCGCGACAACAATCTGAGCGTCTATTCTTACCCCATGTACCAGGCTCTGCGCGACCGCAATCCGGTGCTGAGCGGGCTGGTGGCGCGCGTCAGTTTTCCGGCGACGCTGGCTGTCCGCGGCGAGGCTGCGCGCACTACGGCGGAAGTGGTCACCGGCAATTTCTTCGAAGTGCTGGGAGTGCGGCCAGCCATCGGCCGCCTGCTGATCCCCGCCGACGACACGCCGGGCAGCGATCCCGCCATTGTGCTCAGTTACGCCTACTGGACCGGACACTACGGCGCCGATCCCAACATTCTCAATCAGCGCATCTTGATGAACCGCCAGCCGGTCACGGTGGTGGGAGTGGCGCCGCGCAGCTTCCGGAGCCTGTTGACCGGCCGCGACCCGGACTTCTTCGCACCCATCTCGATGATGCCCGCGATTCTGCCGGGCTGGACCGGGAATACGCATGCGGACCAGTACTGGCTCAGTCTGGTCGGCCGTCTCAAGCCCGGCGTCACCCGTGAGAGCGCCAGCGCGGTGCTGCAGCCGCTGTTCCAATCCATCCTGCGGGAAGAAGTAAAGCAGTTCAAGGATATCGGCCCGGAGGAAGTGAAAAAGACCCTGGCCAGGCCGATGCACGCGCGGTCCGCCGCGCAGGGCCTGAACGTTCTGCGTTCGCAATGGCAGACGCCCCTGATGGTTCTGGCGGTGATGGTGGGGCTGGTGCTGTTGATCGCGTGCGCCAACGTCGCCAGCCTGTTGATTGCGCGGGCCACCGCGCGCCAGCGCGAGATCGCCATCCGCCTGGCTATCGGCGCCACGCGTTGGCAGCTTTCCCGTCAACTGCTGGTGGAAAGCGCCGTCCTCGCGGTGATCGGCGGCGGGCTGGGCATTTTGCTCTCGCAGAGCCTGACGGCGGGTCTGCTGGGGCTGCTGCCCGCCGATGCCACGGGAGGCTGGCTGGCGCCGCGCCTGGATTTTCGGGTCTTGAGTTTTAGCCTGGCTCTCTCGGCGTTGACGGGTCTGCTGTTCGGGCTATCCCCCGCGCTACAGGCGGCGCGAGCCAGCGTCGCGCCCGCCCTGAAGGATCAGAGCGGCGGCATGAGCGCCAGTGGATCGCAGCTCTATACCAGGAAAGTCCTGATGACGGCGCAGATCTGCGTCTCTCTTCTGCTGCTTATCGGCGCCGGCCTGTTCACCCGCAGCCTGATCAACCTGCTGCACAACGATCCCGGATTCCGTGCCGATCACCTGGTCACCTTCAACATCGATCCCAGTTTGAACGGCTACGCGCGTGAGCAACGGTTGGCGCTGTTTCAGGATCTGCGCGAACGGCTGGGCGCGCTGCCCGGCGCGCGATCCGTCGCGAGTGCCTACCTGCTGCCGCTGGGAGGCTGGGGCTGGGGCAACGGCGTGCGGGACCCGCACTCCTCTCCGGCCAGCCCAAAGTACATTACGTGTAACGAGAATTCCGTGAGTCCGGGCTATTTCGCGACGCTGGGCATCCCGCTGCTCTCCGGCCGCGATTTCAGCGCGGAAGATAGTGCCAAGGCGCGGTCCGTCGTGATCCTCAGCGAAGGCTTCGCGCGATTCCTGTTTCCGCACGAGAGTCCCGTGGGCCGCTACGTGCACCAGGGGATGGGCGATGTGGATTCGCAGGTGATCGGCGTGGTGAAAGACTCCCGCATCAACGACGTGCGCGAGAAGCCGCCTTATATCCTCTACGCGCCATACGCACAGCTCCCCGACGACTTCACTCACCAGTCGGTGTTCCTGGTGCGCACCTCACGGGATGAACACGCCATGATGGCCGCCATCCGGCCGATCGTCAGACGGCTGGACCGGAACTTGCCCATCGAAGCCCTGACGACGATGAAAATCACGATCGATGACGACATCTACACGGATCGCCTGATGGCTACCTTCGCCGTCGGATTCGCGGTGCTGGCCGCTATCCTGGCCGCCGTCGGGCTGTATGGCACGGTATCGTATTCGGTGGCCCGGCGCACGCGGGAGTTCGGCATCCGGCTGGTACTGGGCGCCGAGCCGCAAGGCCTGCTGGTGCAGGTCCTGCGGGAAGTCGGATGGCTGGTTGCCGTGGGTATCGCGATCGGATTGCCGGCCAGTTACTTTCTTTCGCGGCTGGCGGAGTCGCAGTTGTACGGTATCCGCGCGCACGACCCCTTCACACTCATCGCGGCAACCATCCTGATCGTTCTGGTGGGGCTGTTCGCAGGGCTGGTGCCGGCGCTGCGGGCTATGCGCGTGGAGCCGATCCAGGCTTTGAGGTACGAGTAATGCGCTCTAGTCGGCGGGAACGCGGTCGGGCTTGGCGGACCACTGCCAGCGCCAGTTGGCGATAGCCGCCGCGATCTCCTTCCGGTAGGTCTTGCCGACAGCCAGCAGCAACATGAGGACCATCAGGACGATGGCCGCCGCCGCGGTCTGGCCCACATCCAGGTTATTCTTCGCCCACGGCAGCCAGCGCCCGTAGACCAGCTCGATGTGCACCCAGTAGACCAGCAGCGAGGTGGTCCCGAATTGGCGCACCCAGCTCCAGCCGGGGGCGGCCGCGTACTGCGTCCAGACGTAAGCCACGGCTAGAATGATCAGGGTAACGCCCAGCTTGATGAGCACCTGCGCCGGACTATCCAGCCAGAACTCGGATTTGGGATAGATGGAAAAAGGCAGGTTGGCGAAATAGCGCGACACCAGAATCAGGCCGATGCCGAGCAGGGCGCACCACTGCATGGCGCGGTCATACTGTTCGTGTTTCAACAGACGGATCAGGCTGCCCGCGCTCATCCCGAAAGCCATGTAAGCTGCCCACGGGAAGAAGCTGAAGTAGTTGTAGTCGGGCGCCAGGTACGCTTTGACCAGCGCCGGCACGCCGTTCCAGTCGATCTGCGTGATCAGCGGCGAGACGCCGGCGATCAGGAGTCCCAGGGCTGCACAAAGGCGCACTCGCTGGGCGGTGGTGAACAGGGCCATCACGGACATCAGGGCGATGCCGAAGCCCATGCAATTCAGAATGTCCACCTTCAGCATGTTGGTCCAGGGACTGGGCCAACTGAACAGCCACAACTGCACCCGCAGCAGCATGGCGATGCCGAACAGGTATCCGCCGCGCCGCAGGGTGCCCACAATCCGATCGCGCCGGGAAACGCTCTTGCGTTCGAAACTATACATCAGGAACGCCAAGGTCACACCGGTGAGAAACAGGAAGATGGCCGGCGGCATACCACCGCAGAACTGCGACAGCATGTAGGCCGCGCTGCCGCGCAACTCCGGCTTGAGAAATGAATGGAAGGCATGGCCCTGCAGCATGATGATGCCGCCGATGCCACGCAGCCAATCCAAATACGTGAGTCTGTTTCTGTTACCGCTCGCTTCCATGCGCCTGGTCTTCGCCTGGATTTTACTTCTGCGGGTATTCCCGTTTCACGTTTTTAGGGAGTTGCAATTTCAGTTCCGAGTCCGAAAGGTCCGGGTTAATCTTCACATCCGAATAGGTAGCCAATTGGTAATCTCCGCCCTTCAAGTCGAACTTCTGCTGCACCGGGTAGCCCGCATCGGAAATCCACAGCTCAAACTTACTTAGATACTGCAGAACCTCTTTAGATTTCGGAATTAATTCCAAATGTTCCGTCTTCTGGCCTGCCACGGTTTCGGGGCCGATCAGGCGCAGGACGTAGGCCGATTCCAGATCGGTGCGGGACGTCCCAAAACCGACCAGGAAAAACTGCTCCAGCAGCGCGCGGCTCTTGCCGACATCGATTTCCTGCACGGTCTGGGCCTTGGGGAAATAGATTTCAAGCTTATGGCCTTGAAAGGCGTAAGTCTTGGAGTCCGGCTCCGTCACATCGATGAGCATGCGCAAGTCGCGTGGATGCGGCCGTTTAAGCTTGATGGTGCCCTCGTCCACGGTGTCTTCGTTGATGACCGTAGTGTGCGCCACACGGCGCAGGTGGGCGGTCATGCCGCGGAAAGCGGCGCCGGCCTTATCGATACGGTTCAAGACGCTGTCCAGATCGGTTTGCGGCCGGGAAGAGGCGGGAATAGTCACGGCTATTCCTAATACGGCGATGAAAAACGGACGCATGCGGGGGAACTCAGGGCTTAGCGAAGATCATGTAACCCTTGGTCGCGCCATCCGAGTCGGTCACAGGTTCCACACGGGTGACCGTCAGGCGTTTCTGGTGGGTCTGCCTGCTCAGCAGTGCCAGGAGCTTCTGCTCCTGCTGGTCCTTGGAGAGGCCGGCCAACAGGTCCGGCTCCACCCAGTAGACGCTGCTGCCGCGCTCCGACGGAAGGACCGCGATGGAACTGACCAGCGGTGTACGCGGCTGGTCGCGAAACCACCCGCGCGGAGTCAGCAAGACGAACAGGACAATGATGCCGACCATCACGTCATACTGCCAGCTTGCGCGGGGGTAATCCCACAGGATGAAACGCTTCAGCACGGGAAGTCCCAGTTTATCAGGTTGCGCGAAGGCGCGTTGTCAGGCCCGCTTCAGACGCAGGCTGTTGGTGACCACCGTCACGCTGGAGAGCGCCATAGCGGCCGAGGCCAGCACCGGCGAAAGCAGCCATCCGGTGACGGGGTACAGCAGCCCGGCGGCGATGGGGATGCCGACGGTATTGTAGGCAAAGGCCCAAAACAGATTCTGTCGAATAACCCGCATGGTCCGGCGCGCGAGCAGCAGGGCGTCGGCCACCCCGTGGAGATTGCCGCGCATGAGGGTGATGCCGGCCGCCTCCATGGCGATATCCGCGCCGGTGCCGATGGCGATCCCGGTATCCGCCTGCGCCAGGGCGGGGGCATCGTTGATGCCATCGCCGACCATGGCCACTTTCTTCCCGGCGTCCTGCAAGCGGCGCACTTCGGCGACCTTGGCGTCCGGAAGGACCTCGGCCAGAACGTGCTGGATACCGATCTGCCGCGCCACCGCTTCCGCGGTCCGGCGATTGTCACCGGTGATCATCCAGATTTCCAGCCCCATGTGCCGCAGCCGGCCGATGGCCGCCTGCGCTTCGGGCTTGATCGTATCGGCCAGCGCCAGGACGCCCGCCACTTGACTGTCGACGGAGATGACGGCGATGGTCTTGCCTTCGGCGGACAGCTTTTGGGCCGGACTCGAGTCCTGTGGCTGCAGCCCGCCCTCCAGTTTCACCTCCCGGCCATCCACGGTGGCGTGCACGCCGTGGCCGGGATCCGCCCGGAAATTGACGGCGTCCGCCAGCGGGATAGAGAGGGCCTGGGCGTGTTCCACGATGGCTTTCCCCAAGGGATGCTCGGAGTAGCGCTCAGCGGAGGCGGCCAGACGCAGCAGGCTGGCCGCGGTGTATCCGTTCATGGGGATCACGTCCGTGACGCGGGGCCGGCCCTGGGTTATGGTGCCGGTCTTATCGAGCACCACGGCGTCGATGCGGTTTGCGGCTTCGAGGGCTTCGCCGCCCTTGATGAGAATGCCGTGCTCCGCGCCCCGGCCGGTTCCGACCATGATCGCGGTGGGTGTGGCCAGTCCCAGCGCACAGGGACAGGCGATAATCAGGACAGCCACGAAATTCACCAGCGCGGTCGAAAGCGGCGCAAAAGCCAGCCACACCAGGAAAGTGATCGTGGCGATGGCCAGCACGCCGACGGTGAAGTAGCCGCTCACCACGTCAGCCAGGCGGGCCACCGGGGCGCGCGAACCTTGCGCCTGTCGCACCAGTTCGATCATCTGCTGCAAAGTGGTCGCGCCACCCACTTTGCGCGCTTCGAAGCGCAGGCTCCCGGAGCGGTTGATCGTCCCGCCGTAGACCGCGTCGCCGGGCCGCTTGTCCGCGGGCATGCTCTCGCCGGTGAGCATGGATTCGTCGACCGCCGATTCGCCCGCCAGCACGGCGCCATCCACGGGAATCTTCTCGCCGGGACGCACCACCACGATATCGCCCACCCGCACCTGTTCGATGGGGACGTCGAGTTCGGCGCCGCCGCGCTCGATACGCGCGGTCTTGGGCTGCAACTCGCGCAGGCGGCCGATGGCGTCGGAAGCCCGGCCGCGGGCGCGGGCTTCCAGCACCCGCCCCAGGAGGATCAGGGTGATGATGACGGCCGCGGCTTCATAGTAGACTTCATGCCCGCCGCGGAGCGTGACGGCCAGCGAGTAGAGGAACGCCGCGCCGGTGCCCAGGGCGATCAGGGTGTTCATGTTCGCGGAGCGGTGGCGCAGCGCGGTCCAGGCGCCGAGGTAGAACGGCGCGCCCGCGTAAAAGACCACCGGCGCGGTGAGGGCGAGCTGGATCCAGGGCATAGCGGCCCAGCGCATGAACCCGGGGATCATGCCCAGGACCACGGCGGGCGCCGCGAACGCGGCCGCCATCCACAGCCGGCGCCGCAGAGCGGCATACTCCTGCGCCTGGGTGTCCTCTTCGGCGCGCGGCACACCGTATCCCAGTTCTTCGATGGCATCCACCAGGTTGCGGACCGCCGCGCGGCGGGGATCGAATTCCACCGTTGCCGTGGAGGTGGCGAAATTGACGTGCGCGGCGGCCACCCCGGGCGTCGCGGCGAGCTGGTTTTCGATGCTGCGCGCGCAGGCGGCGCAGGACATCCCGGAGACGGGCAGGTCCACACGCTCGGCCGAAGCGGCGCTCATTGCTGCACGGTGTATCCGAGCTGCTCGATGGCGCGCAGCAGGTCGGGAAGCTTGGTGCGGTCGGCGTCGAACTCCACCGTTGCGGTGCCGCCCGCCAGGTCCACGCGCGCGCTGGTGACCCCCGGGCTGGTGCTGAGCTTCCGTTCCACGGTGCGGGCGCAGTTGCCGCAGGTCATGCCCCCGACCGGGATCTTGACGGATTGAATGGCCATACTTTTATGATGCACTGGCGGGAGCCGGGTGGCACGGCCGCCGCGTGATTCCCGCCGTACATCCCGATATACTATGGTTTAATCGCCCCGCAAACGGCGCACTTCATGGCTGAAATGAGTGTCATCTGGCTGCGCGTGGCCGCGGCCCTTTACTCGGTCGGCCTGCTGCACGCCATCCTTACCCTGGTACGCAGACGCGAGCACCTGTTCCGCGTCTCGCTGACGGCGCTCTCCATCGGCGCCGTGCTGCACGGCGTTTCCATCGTCGAAGAAGGCCTGCTGATGAATCACTGCCCGATCGCCAACTTCTACGAAACGTCGTCCATGTGCGCCTTCCTCATCACCACCCTGTTCCTCTTCGTTTATTGGCGCTACAAGACCGAAAGCCTGGGCGTCTTCATCTTCCCGCTGGTATTCGTGATGACCCTGGTGGCCACCCTGGGCAACCCCGTGGATGCCTGGACCAGCCCGGCCATTCGGAACGCCTGGCTGGACGTGCACATCACTTTGGTCTTGCTCGGATTTGCGGCGTTGGCCTTCACCGCGGGCGCGTCGCTGCTGTACCTGTTTCAGGAGCGCGAGCTCAAGCGCAAGAAGCCGCGCAAGCTTTACTACCGCCTGCCGCCCCTGGCCACCATGGACGAGCTGATCTCGCGCTCCATGGCGCTGGGGTTCGTGCTGATGACCCTGGCGGTGATCGCGGCTACGACCTGGGCGTTCATCGAGCATAAGACCCAGTGGATCAGCCAACCCGCCATCGCCATCTCGTTCATCACCTGGGGCTGCTACCTGGCGATGGTCTTTTTGCGGGTCACCGCCGGATGGCGCGGCCGTAAGGCCGCCATCATGGTGATCGTGGTGGTGGGCCTTTCCATGATCACCTGGGCCGCGCACGCGCGATTGGGGCACCTGCTGAAGCCATGAAACTGCTGGTCACAGGCGTCAGCCACAAGACCGCGCCCGTCGAGATCCGGGAGTCGCTGGCGTTTCCGGAGGCGGCTTTGCCGGCCGCCCTGCGCGCGCTCAAGTGCCACGAAGGAGTCTCGGAAGCCTGCATCCTGTCCACCTGCAACCGCGTCGAAGTCACGGTCACCACCGAAGACTCGGTCGATCCGCAGCCGCTGGTGGACGAGTTTCTGCGCGAATCGCGCCTGGTGCGGGCGGAAAGCATCCGGCCGTACCTCTACCGGCACGAGGGGCAGGACGCGATCCATCACCTGTTCCGCGTGGCCGCCAGCCTGGATTCGATGGTGATCGGCGAGCCGCAGATCCTGGGTCAACTCAAGAACGCCTATGGAGTCGCCAAAGCCGAGGGTACCTGCTGCGGATGGCTGGAGGGGCTGCTGACGCGCGCCTTCAGCGTGGCCAAGCGCGTGCGCTCCGAAACCGGCATCGGGCAGATGGCGGTGTCGGTCAGCTATGCGGCCGTAGAGCTGGCGCGCAAAATCTTCGGGTCGCTGAACAACCGCACCATCATGATTGCCGGTGCGGGCAAGATGTCGGAACTGGCGGCGCGGCACCTGCGGCGCTCCGGGGCTACCCACGTCTTTGTCACCAATCGCACGCACGAGCGCGCGGTCGAAATGGCCAGGCTGTTTCAAGGCACGCCGGTCGAGTACACGCGATTCCAAAGCATGCTGCCGGAGATCGACATTCTGATCACTTCCTCCGGCGCACCGCACTACATCCTGCACAAGGACGAAGTGCAGCGGGTGATCAGCGCGCGGCGCAACAAACCCATGTTCCTGATCGATATCGCCGTGCCACGCAACATCGAGCCGGCGGTCAATGATCTGGACAACGTGTTCCTGTACGACATCGACGATCTGCAGGAAGTGGTGAACGCCAACCTGCGCGAGCGGATGAAGGAGGCCGAGCACGCCGAAGAGATCGTGAAGCAGGAGGTGGAGCGCATGATGGCCCGCCTCAAGGTCCAGGAGGTTACGCCCACCATCGTCAGCCTGCAGGAGGAGCTGGAGCGCATACGCCAGGCCGAGATCGAGAAGGTGCGGCGCAAGTACGGCCCGGCAACTCCGGAGCAGGAAGAGGCCTGGGAAGCACTGACGCGCGGCATCATGAACAAGATCGCGCACGGGCCGATCTCCGAGCTGCGGCTGCAGGCGGGCCGCCCGGATGGCGCGTACGTCATCGACGCCATCCGCAAAGTGTTTCACCTGCAAGACCAATAATCATGCTGGTCATTGCCTCCAGAGGATCCCAACTTGCCATGTGGCAGGCGCAGTGGGTGCAAAAACAGCTCGCCGCGCTGGGTGAGCCCAGCCGCATCGAGATCATCAAGACGACGGGCGACAAGATCCAGGACGTGCCGCTGGCGCAGGTCGGCGCCAAGGGACTGTTCACCAAAGAGATTGAAGAGGCGCTATTGGCCGGGCGGGCGGACCTGGCGGTGCACAGCCTCAAGGATCTGCCTACCGAGCTGCCCGCCGGCCTGGTGCTGGCCGCTACGCCCGAGCGCGAAGATCCGCGCGATGCCATGGTGGGCCGCCGGCTGGCCGATCTGCCGGCGGGCGCGAAACTCGGCACCAGTTCGCTGCGGCGTGCGGCGCAGTTGCGCAAGTTCCGGCCGGACCTCGAAATCGAGCCGGTGCGCGGCAACCTGGATACGCGCTTGCGCAAGCTCGACGCGGGCCAATATGACGCCATCGTGCTGGCTGCCGCCGGCCTGCGGCGGCTGGGTTGGGAAGATCGGATCGCGGAGATTCTCCCGCCGGACGTGGTGTGTCCCGCGGTGGGCCAGGGATCGCTGGCCATCGAGACTGCCGCCGGCCATGAGCAGATCTGCGCGCAGCTCGAGCATGCCCCCACGCGCGCCGCGGTCACAGCCGAGCGTGCCTTGCTGGCCGCTCTGGGAGGCGGCTGCCAGGTTCCCATCGGAGCGTACGCTACGGTCGTGGGGGAGCGGCTGTCGCTACAAGCCGTGGTGGTTTCACCGGACGGCGGTACGTTGATACGCCGGCAGTCCGAGGGTTTGGCCATGGATGCCGCCGCGATCGGCCGCAGTCTGGGAGAAACGCTGCTGGCGGCCGGTGCGGACGAGATCCTCGAAAGCGTCTACGGATGAGCAAGGTCTATCTGGTGGGCGCTGGCCCCGGCGATCCCGAACTCATCACCCTCAAAGGCCGCCGCCTGCTGGAAGGCGCCGGCGCCGTGTTGTACGATCACCTGGCCAATCCCGCACTGCTGGAATTGGCGCCGCCCGCGGCCGAGCGCATCTACGTGGGCAAGAAGAAATCCGCGCACGCATTCAGCCAGGAAGAGATCTGCGCCATGCTGATCGAGCGCGCCCGCCGTGGGCTGAACGTGGTCCGGCTGAAGGGCGGCGATCCGTTCATCTTCGGCCGCGGTGGCGAGGAGGCCGAAGCGCTGGCCGCGGCCGGCGTGCCGTTCGAGGTGGTGCCCGGCGTTACCTCGCCGTTGGGCATCGCAGCGTATACGGGCGTACCCCTCACGCATCGCGAACATACCAGGGTAGTGACGTTTATCACCGGCCACGACGTGGCGGCCATCGACTGGAGCCGCGTGGGCGCCAGCGAGACGCTGGTCATCTTCATGGGCATTTTCAGCTTCGACGAAATTGCCCGCGAGTTGATGGCGCATGGCCGCGCCGGCGATACGCCCGCCATGGCCGTGCGCTGGGGGACGCGGCCGGATCAGCACACGGTCGCGGGAACGCTGGCGACGCTGCCGGCGTTGATCCACCAGGCGGATTTGAAGCCGCCCGCCACCATTATCATCGGCGAGGTCGTCGCACTGCGCGACAAGCTGAACTGGTACGAACACCTGCCGCTGTTCGGACGGAAGATCGTGGTGACGCGCGCCCGCGGCCAGGCGGACACGCTTTCCGCCAGGCTGCGCGCGCTGGGCGCCGATGCTATTGAGCTGCCCACCATCGAGATTCTGCCGGCCCTCGATTACGAGCCCCTCGATCGGGCCATCGCCAACCTTGGCGCGTACGACTGGCTGATCTTTACCAGCGCCAACGGCGTGAAATATTTCCTGGAGCGGCTGGACCGCTCGGCTTCGGACCTGCGCTCGCTGCGCGCGCGCATCTGCGCCATCGGGCCGGCCACCCGCGCCGCCCTCCAATCGCTGCACCTGAAGGTGGATGTGATGGGCGATCAATACGTGGCGGAGGGACTGCTGGCGGCACTCGGCGCGCACGACCTCGAGGGCCAGCGCATCCTGCTGCCGCGGGCTGCCGTGGCGCGCGACCTGGTGCCCGTGGAACTGCGCCGCCGCGGCGCGCAGGTGGATGTGGTGGAGGCCTACCGCACAGCCGCGCCCGAGCATTCCATCGATCTGGCGGACAAGCCGGATTGGATCACTTTTACCAGTTCGTCCACCGTGCAGAATTTCGCAGCCGTGGCCGGCGCGGAAGCTCTGAAAGGTGTGCGCGTAGCCTCCATCGGACCGGTCACCAGCGGCACCGCGCGCAGGCTGGGAATAGAAGTGACCGCCGAAGCCGCCGTCTTCACCATAGATGGCCTGATCGACGCGATCCTGCGCAGCGGCGCGTAGCATGAACACCAGCATCTTCGAGCTGTTCAAGATCGGCATCGGGCCTTCCAGTTCCCACACCGTGGGACCGATGCGGGCGGCGCGTGCCTTTGCGCTGGCGTTGGCCGGAACGCCGGCCCGGATTCAGGTCGAACTCTACGGCTCGTTGGGGCTCACCGGACGGGGACACGGCACCGACCGCGCCGTCATCCTGGGCTTGCTGGGCGAGGAGCCGGACCGCGTCGATCCGGCGCGTATCCCGGAGCTCATCGACCATGCCGGCCGGCGTCTGCAATGCGAGTTGCTTTTTCGCGGCGACATCGTGCTGCCGGCCCATCCTAACGGCATGCGCTTCACCGCTTTCGACGCTGCGGGCGCCGCCGTGCATCAGGAAACCTACTACTCTGTCGGCGGCGGATTCATCGAGCGGGAAGGCGCGCCGCCGGCTTCCGCCACCGCCACTGCGCAGGTTCCCTATCCTTTCACCAGCGCTGCAGAAATGTTGGCCCAAGGGGATGCAGCCGGTCTGCCGGTCTGGGCCATGATGCTCGAGAACGAAAAGGCCTTGCAGCCGGAGTCCGAAATCCGCAGGCGCATCGCCCACATCTGGACCGTCATGCGGGAATGCACCGCGCGCGGTCTGGCCACCGAGGGCCTGTTGCCCGGCGGCCTCGGCGTCCGCCGCCGCGCGCCGGAACTGCACCGCAAGCTGCTGGCCGCTCCTACCGACGATCCGCTGCGCACCATCGATTGGATCAATCTCTACGCCATCGCGGTGAACGAAGAGAATGCCGCCGGCGGCCGGGTGGTGACCGCGCCCACCAACGGCGCCGCGGGGGTGATTCCGGCCGTGGCGCACTACTACCGGCACTTCGGCCCCTCGCCCGACGAGGCCGGCATCTTCCGCTATTTCCTCACGGCGGGCGCGATCGGGATTCTGTACAAGGAGAACGCTTCCATTTCAGGCGCCGAAGTCGGCTGCCAGGGCGAAGTGGGCGTGGCCTGCTCGATGGCCGCCGGCGGACTCGTGGCGGCGCTGAACGGCACCAACGAAGCCGTGGAGCATGCCGCCGAAATCGCCATGGAGCACAACCTGGGCATGACCTGCGATCCCATCGCCGGGCTGGTGCAGATCCCCTGCATCGAGCGCAACGCATTCGGCGCGGTAAAGGCGGTCAACGCCGCGCGCATGGCCATGACCGAGGAAGGCGGCCACAAGGTCACGCTCGACCAGGTGATCCGCACCATGTACCAGACCGGCCTGGACATGCGTTCACATTACAAGGAGACCTCACTGGGCGGGCTGGCGGTGAATGTAATTGAATGCTAAAAGCCCAACCACGATTGCCAGCGACAGCCAGGTGAGCGCCGCACCGACGCGGTACTCGAGCGGCGTTTCAAACACAAATTCGATATCCTGTTCACCCGGCGGCACGTCGATCAGGCTCAGCCCAGCGGCGTCCGGGTGAACCGCCAGGCGTCTTCCGGCAAGGTACGCGCGCCAGGCCGGGTCGTAGGTGATCTGCGCTACGAGCGACTGTCCCGGTCCGATGCGCGCGTGGATCCGCAAACGCCCGGTGTCTTCCCAACCGGTCGATGGAGTCGAATCCGGGCCCTGCTCGATGGCCGCGGTGTACGCGCGCAGGGCCTCCAGGTTGGTCTGCGGCGTGAGCGGACGCAGCCCGCGAAACGACGCCGCATCCACAACCCGCGCCAGTGCCGGGTAGCGTCGCGGTACCCCGTAGATCACGTTTCCCTGATGGTCGTCGTAGAGTACGGGCAATATTCCCGCGAACTTCTCCGGATGCACGTAATCGTGGAACGGCTCTTGGGACTGGCGGTCATTCACTACGATGGCGTCGGCGCCCAGCGCCTGCAGCCAATCGACCGATAATTCCGGACGGTCGCCCACCATCACCTCATACATAGCCGGCACCAGATATTGGTTCATTACGCACCGCTCCATGGCGCCGGTGACCTCGGGCAGATCGTGCCAGGCGGTCCACCAGAAGCGTACCGAGCCCGCCGCTACAAAGCGGCTCTGCGGCAGATTCCGCCAGGCCCAGTCCGCCAGCCGATATTCGACGCGCTGATCGAGATGCTGCTCGGCGGGAAAGAACTGCCAGGCGTGCCGGAGGTAACCGCGCGCGGACATGATCCCCGCAAGCGCCAACAATACGACCGATGCGCGGGCCAGGCGCCGGCGCATACGATTGTCCGCATGCCAGTTCCACATCCGCCGCATCGCTTCCGTACAACCCAGGATCAGCACCAGGTCGAGTTCCGGGGCCAGGCGGACCGGTTCGGCCAGCGCCTTCACCTGGAACCAGTAGTAACCGAGCACATTCAATCCGAACCACAAGACACTACCGGCCAGAAATGTGGCGTAGGTCCGTTCCCGGCGGCGCGCGGCCAGGCGCAGCGATAGCAGGATGAAACCGATCCAGAACACCACGTTTAATGCAGTGCCGATCCGGTCGCCGGGAGGCGAGAACCACTTGAGGTTCAGCATGGTGAGCCGCAGGTAGGAGGGCACCAGCCAGAAGGCACACAGACCACCCGCCAGCGCTCCTATCGCGGCGGCACGCAGCCAGACGCCGGCCTCGCGATGGGCGGCCCACACGCTCCACACCAGAATCGGGAAAAACGCCCCGAGCGCCGTGGCGCCGTAGAAGTTGGTGGCGGCCACGCCCGCGCACAAGACCGCCGCCAGCCCCGTCAGAGCCGGACTCGCACGGCGCAGCGCCAGGTACGCGAGCGCCAGCGCAAACGGCAACAACGCCAGCGCCGATATGTGCGGACCTTCTCCGTACCGCGTCAGGACCCACAGGCGCCACGGCGCGCGATATTCGGCATTGTCACGGACCTGCGAGACCAGCAGATAGACCGGCGAAACCAGGGCCGCCGCCGCGGCCGCCAGCCATCCGGCGCCGCGCGATCCACTCATCAGCCGCGCCAGGAAGTACACGCCGGAGATGCCCAGACAATAGAAGAATGCGGTGTAGATGTGATACGCCTTGGCGGGGATCCAGATGCGGGCAAGCAAGGCCGTCCCATATCGAACGGCCGGCGGGTAGATGTAGGCCTCCCGCGTACCGTCGTACCAAAGCGGCTGCCATTGCGCGTGCGCCCAGTGGTCCCGCAAGAACCGGCCGTCGGCGATAAAGGAGCTCTCGATGGAATCCCAGCGCGCGAGATATTTCAGCTTGAACAGCGGTTTGATCAGCACCGCCGCTAACAGGACGAGGAGAAGCAGGTCCAGCGGGAGTGTCAGGCGGCGCATCAACCCTTGGGCCGGGCGAGTTCCGACCCGGAGTGGTAGCGCCGCTGCAGGCTGTCGAACTGGCGATGGTAGCCCAATCCCCAGCGGTACAGCATGAACTTGCCGAGCAGCAGCAGGATGGAACATCCGTAGATGGTGCTGGCGAAGAACGACGCCGAAGAGGCTTGCGCGAAATAGCGGGTGGGCACGGGCACCTCGGTGATGCGCGTGCGCAACGCTACCATTTGCGCCATGATCTCCTGGTCGAAGATGAACGCGTCCGAGTTGGTCTCCAGGTTGACCGATTCCAGCACCTCGCGGCGGAAGGCGCGATAACCCGTGTGGTATTCGGAGAGCTTCAGGCCGAATGTCGCATTCTCCAGCCCGGTGAGAAACCGGTTGGAGATGTACTTCCACCAGGGCATGCCCTGCTTGATGGGATGGATACCCATGAGGCGGGAACCTAGAACGGCGTCGGCGCGGTCCTCCTGAATGGGCCGGATGATCTCCGGCAGCAGGGTGGGATCGTACTGATAATCCGGGTGCACCATCACCACGATATCCGCGCCCGCCTTGAGCGCCTCGCGGTAGCAGGTCTTCTGGTTGGCGCCATAACCGTAGTTGCGGTGGTGCACGAACAGTTCCAGCCCCATGTCGCGCGCGATCTGCGCGGTTTCGTCGGAGCTGCCATCGTCTACCAGGATGACCAGGTCCACCATCTCGCGCGGCAGATCCGCATAGGTCATATGCAGGGTTTTGGCGGCGTTATACGCCGGCATCACCACCACCACTTTTGGTTTGGAATTCACGGTTCGACCTCCGGTGTGGCAGTCACAATGAACTGATAAGCAAACATGCTCTTCCACACACGCGCCGATTCGAATGACCATCGCTCGAGCGCGCGCACCCAGCCGGCGTCTTTCCAGCGCGGCACGGCCAGGCCCACGGGTACGGCGGAGCAACGCAAGGTCTCGATCGAAAAGCCCTGGGCCCGGAGCAGTTCGGCCCAGCCGCGCCAGGTGAAGAAGTGCAGATGGGTGCGGTCGAACAGGCCGCGATCCTGGGCGGGAAACCGGCCACGCAGAACCGTCCAGCGGAACCACGCGTGGCCGCTATTGGGCAGCGACGCAGCCAATCGTCCGTCGCGGGCCAGCACTTCGCGTACCTCGCCCAGCATTAGATCGGGACGCCGCAGATGCTCCAGCACGTCGGCGCAGATGACGAAATCGAAGCGCCCGTTGAGCGGCGGCAACCCGCATTCGAGATCGGCTTCCACCAGCTTGACCGAATCCGGAAAATTCGGCCCGGCCGCCCCGGGTGAATCGATGCCGGTTACCCGGTAGCCTCGGGCGGCCAGCTTTGCACCCAGGTATCCGCCGGCGCAGCCGACATCGAGCACACGGCGGCCGCGGCCCTCGGGCGGCAGGCTTTCGAGCAGCAGACTGTGACTGCTGTACGGGCTCTCCTTGAGTTGATAAGGCGCAACCGCGACGACCGGCACCATCCAGTCCGATTATCTCCCAAGCGTAGAGGCGTTTGGTAGGACAAACAGCGCTGCGATAATTTAGATTACAGATGAAACGGCACGCCACCGGTGTAATGCTTGTCGCGGTCCTGTTCGGAGGATGCAGCGGCAACCTGACGCGTCACGGCCCGGTCGATCCCGCGCTGGCGGTCTATATTCCGCCGGATACGGTGGCGCTGGCGGGTGTGCGCGTGGACCGGCTGCGCGAGACGCCGCTCTATCGCAAGCTGGACGCCCGGAAAAAACTGCCGCCGTTGGACGACATTCACATCCAGGACGTGCAGAGTATTCTGCTCGCCAGCGATGCCAAGAACGTGCTGGCGGTTCTCCGCGGATCGTTTGGCGCGAATCCCAGCGGGGTGACCTTGGTGGATTCGCACACCGCCCTGGCAGGTCCCCCGGCGATGGTGCAGGCAGCTATCCTGCAGGCTAAGAGCGGCCGTCAACCGGCTCCGCATGAGCTTGTGGCGCGGGCGTCGGCGATACCCGCCGGCAGCCAGATCTGGGCGGTCGCCGAAGGTTGGCCGGGACTCGATCCCGAGACTCTGCGCTACATGGGGAACGCGGCGAACGTCGACCGTATTCTGCGATCGGTGAAAGGCGCCACCCTGGCGATCGACTTGAGCAACGGAATCCATGCCGTTTTTACCGGCGACTGCCAGACCGAAGCCGCCGCCGGATCTTTGGCTGATTCCCTCCGCGGATTGACGGCTTTGGCGCGCGTCGGCCTGACGCACAATCAGCCCGCGCTGGCGCGGGTCTTCGACGGCATTCAGATCCGCCAGGATGCGCGGGTGGTTAGATTGGATGTGGATGTTTCACAGGATCTGGCGGACAAGCTGGCGGATCGGATTCCGGCCGGCCGGTGAGCTGGTATGCCGGTGGGTAACTAAAACGTGCCCAGCGTGACCCGCAGCACCTGCGGCGCCGAGCTGAAGTTCAATCCCCAATCCGTCTGATCGCCGTTCCAGATACGGATCGGTTTAAACGCGCCGCCCTGGTAGCTGCCCTCTTCCACGCGGACGAACTCGCGCTGCTTTGCCGCGTCGCGCGCCTTGAAATCCACGCGGCAGAACAGCCCGGCCACCAGGAACTGATTTTCGTCCAGTTGGCCGATCAGCACGCGGCCCTCGGGCTGGGGATTCCCTTTCGGATTGCGCCCGAATCCAAACGGCGGCACGCCATAAGAAACCAGCGCCTGCCACGGTCCCAGATCCAGGGTCTGCGCGTGCTCCTCCTTCTCTTCCACGGCGGTGTGCAGCTTGCCGGCGAAGCTCAGCCGGGCCACTTCGCGCATCATCGGTCCCACCAGTTTGTAGTTTAGGGCGAACGGTGCGAGAGCCTCTTCGTTGAGACGCGGCGCGCCCAGCGGCGCGTTGGAGAAGCCTGTGTAATCCACACCGAACGGCGCGAACCCGATGGCGCCGTCGCCCAGGGCAGCGAAGAAAAATCGCGCATTGGGCGGGAAGCTGCCGGTCTCCGGAATGAAGAGCGGATTGTCCGGACGCCCATACAGCTCCAGCACCTTGAGGTAGCGTGCGGGATCGTTCTGATAGATGTCCGGCGCCAGCAGATCGAGCGCCGGCGCCGCCGCTTTCCAGATCGGAATCACGTTATCGGTCGGACCGCCGCTTTCATAACTTCCCGGCGGACCGGGCTGCAACGGATCTCGCAGCGCCGCATTCGTATAGAGCGGCAGCGGATACTCCTGCTTTCCTGCCGCCGCCACCTCCCCCACGAAGCGCGCTACCGACCACGCATGGAAGAATTCATCGGCATCCGCGCCGAAGGCCTGCTGCCAAGTCGCGCCCGGCTTCGCCTCCCAGTGCAGAGCAGCCGGCACTTCGGCGGGCACCGGCGCCTCAAACAGCTTTTGGGCGGCGGGCGAATGGTCGCGTATGCTGCCCCAGGTGCCAGGCTCGTTTTCCACCTGCACCATGATCACGGTATGCCGCGTATCCGTGGTCTTCAGATGCCGCATGAGCGCGATGAAAGCCTGCTTGTCGGCGGCCAGCGTGGCCGCCGAATACGGCGACGGCGAATCTACGGTCCGTCCCTCGGCGCTGACGATGCGCGGATAGCGCTGGGGATCGCGCTTCATCCACAGCGGCATGTAGTGCTGGCTGCCGTTCTTCCAGGTGCCGAACCAAAGCAGCACCAGGCGCACGCCGTGCTCGCGCGCCTGCGCGATCAGGGTGTCGGTGATCGAATAATCGAAGTGCCCCGGTTCCGGCTCGAGCTGCTCCCAGTAGACCGGCATCTCCACCGTGTTGACGTGCAGATACTCCATCGCCGGCCACACCTTCGGCAGCATGGCGGGCCAGGCGCTGGAGTTGTTGACCTGCGCGCCCAGAATCAAATAGGGCGCGCCATCCACGAACAACGCGTAGCGGCCGTCCTGGTGTACGATGCGCGGCAGCGGTGGCGCCGCTGTCTCGGCGAACAGCCCGCCCGCCGCCAGACCGGCGGCGGCCAGGCAAGCGATGCGTATGGCGGTTGGCGCGTTGCTCATCTCGAAGCCCGTCCCCGTGAAGCACTAATGTAGCAACGCGAAGACCCGCCGGATTACTGACGCGGGCCGGCGGACAGATCAGCCGTGATTTGAAGTCCCGCCGTTACTCCGACGCGGTGACGAACGATCCGATAAACGAGCTGCGCTTGTCCGGACTCGACCAGGTGGTGCCGAGGCCTTGGCCTTCGAACTGGTTGGCCAGCGCGTAAGCCGGCATGGCGTGATCCAGCTTGGTCAGCGGACGATACCACACTTCCTCGTTGTGGCAGATCTGGTCGCCTTCCTTGAGCGCCCGTGTGCTGATCCGGGCCAGATCGCCGGCTGTCAGGGTGGCGCGCATGCTGTGGACGTCGCCGTTAGCGAAGGTCAGATCGATCGGCTGATAATCCACCTGGACCACGTCCTGGAGCAGGTCGCCGGCCATGTGCTTGGCGAAGCTCTGCAAGGCCAGACGCTGCTCGGCGTCAGCGCGGCTATCCACGATGATGACGGACTTTACCGGGTAGGCAGATTCGTACACATCGCCCAGCGTGTGGTGCGCTCGCACCACGCCCACTACCCCCAGGCCATCCAGATTGGCGCCCTGCCAGGCGCCCTTGGTGATCTTCCAGCCGAACACTGCCAGGTTGCCGGTCAGTCCGACTTCGGAATTGGCGAAGCACGGGCCGGTGTAGACGTCCGCGGTACGGGCCTCCACATAATTGCCATAGATATTGTGGGTGGAAAGTTCAGCGGCGGAACCCAAAGCAGCCGCCGCCAACAGTACGGCGGCTAACACAAACGCTCGGTGCATCCAGATGCCCTCCTATGTGTACCATTATAGCCGCCGCATGTCTTCCTGCGACAATACCCTCATGTGCAAGTCCCTTTCGTTAGCCTTGTGCCTTAGCGCCGCCGTCCTGCATGGCGAGGTGCATACCATGACCCTGCGCCAGGCGGTCCGGCAGGCCATGGCGCAGAGTCCCGAGATCGCCCTCGCGCGCCTGGACGCATTGAAAGCCCAGGAGGCCGTACGCCTGCAGAAGGACCCCTTCACGCCGCACATTTACTTTGGCAGCGGCCTGGCCTACACGAACGGATTTCCGATGAGCATCGACGGTGCGGCACCGTCGGTCCTGCAGGGACGCGCCACGCAGTTCCTGTTCAACCGGCAACAAAGCTACGTGGTGGCGAAGACTAAGGAAGAGGCCCGCGGCGCCGAAATCTTCGCCTCCGCCAAGGGCGACGAAGTGGCCTTCCGGGTGGCTTCGCTCTTTGCGGACGCCGAACGCGCGGCGCGTGCGGGTGACACCATGCGCAAAGAGATCGAGAGCCTCGAAAAGGTTCTGGGCGTGGTCCAAAACCGCGTTACGGAAGGACGCGAATTGCCCATCGAGGCGAAGCGCGCCGAGTTCAACCTGGCGCGCGCCCGGCAGATGGCCGACGCGCTGGAAGCTGACGGCGAGACCGCCGAAACGTCCCTGGCGATCGTGCTGGGCTACACAGCCGATGACCGTGTCCGGCCGGCCGACGGGGAAACCGTGCTGCCCCCCATGCCGCCATCCGAGGAGAGCGCCGTTGAGAGCGCCCTGCGATCGAACAAGGAGTTGCGCCGCTTGCAGTCGGAAATCGCGGCCAAGGGCCTGGACGCCCGTGCGGCCAAAGCGGCGCGTCTGCCCCGGGTGGACCTGGTAGCCCAATACGGCCTGTTCGCCACCTTCAATCACTACCAGGACTATTTCCTCAAGTACCAGCGCAACAATGGCGAGGTCGGCGTCTCGTTCCAACTCCCGCTGCTGCTGGGACCGGGTGTCAGCGCCGCGGCCGCCGAAGCAGATGCGGACGCCTCGCGCTTGCGCATACAACTCACCGACACCCGCAACCGGATCACCGCCGATACCCGCCAGAGCTATCGCGACGTGCGCAAAACAGAAGAGGCCCGGGATGTCGCCCGCCTGGATCTGGACGTGGCCCGCGAACAGGTCTCCGTCAACCTGGCTTTGCTGGGAGAAGGCCGCATCCTGCTCAGCCGGGTGGAGGAGTCGCGCATCGCGGAAAGCGGCAAGTGGTTGGCCTTCTACGACGCCGAGTACGCCGTGGAACGCGCCCATTGGAACCTGGCGCGGCAGACCGGGGACCTTCTGGCGGCCCTGCAATAATCGGGTTTCAACGCCCGTCAGGCCTGCGCGGTCCGTTCGGCGGACCGCTGCCAGGCGCGCACGCCGATGAGGTCGGCGACCCTGGCGAGCAGTGCCGAAACATTCTCCGTGTTGATGGACACCTGCTGCTCGTCGCCCATCGGATATCGCGAGGCCTTCGCCTCGCGGTATGCCGTAACCAACGCGGTAGCCGGTTTATATTGCATGACGCGGGCATGCGACAACACCCGCAAGCCGGCCTGCGGCGATTCCATCTCGGCCTCGCTCAGCACCAACTCGTATTGCCCGTGGTCCAATTTCGAAATGGCCTCGTCGGCGGAACCGGCCACATCCACCGTATAACCGCCGGCTTCCAGGATGGTTTGCAGCGTTAACCGCGACGATAATTCATCGTCCACGATCAACACGCGCGCCAGATCGAGGCTTTTCGGCATCGCTGTACAGTTCTACTTTACCCGAAAAGCCAAAACATTACGAGTAAAAAATGACACTACCCGGCCGGGGCGTGGACTCCTCGTTAATTAATTGAAAACACGGCGGAAAATGACATTTACGTTACGTAATTGGCGGTCCAGCGAGAAGCTTTCAGCGAGTTGCTCCGGGCTCAGGATCGCCCGGATTTCGGGGTCCGACTCGATGGCTGCCCGAAAGTCCGATTCCTCTTCCCAGGCGCGCATGGCATGCGTCTGCACGGTGCGGTAGGCAGTCTCCCGCAACATGCCCGCCGCGGCCAGATCCAGTAGCAATTGTCCGGAAAACACCAGGCCGCGGGTCATCTCCAGGTTGCGCCGCATACGTTCCGGATACACCAGGAGTTGATCGACCAGGTTCGTGGTCTTTTCCAACAAATAGTCCGTGAGAATTGTGGAATCCGGCAGGATGATTCGCTCAACCGAGGAATGCGAGATATCCCGTTCGTGCCAGAGGGCTATGTCCTCAAACGCCGCCTGCGCGTTGGCGCGGACCACCCGCGCCAGGCCGCAGATCTGTTCGCTGGTCACCGGATTGCGCTTGTGAGGCATGGCCGAGCTGCCCTTCTGGCCGCGCGAGAAGTACTCCTCGGCCTCTCGCACTTCGGTGCGCTGCAGATGCCGTACCTCCAGCGCGATCTTCTCGCACAACGCTGTCACGAGGGCCAGGGCAGCGACCAGCGCCGCGTGCCGGTCGCGTTGGATCACCTGTGAAGCCGCCGGCGCCGGCTTCAGGTCCAGCCGGGCGCAGATGCGCTCCTCCGCCTCGGGCCCGATATGCGCAAACGTACCCACGGCGCCTGAGATCTTGCCCACCCGCAGGTCCTCGGCGGCCGCGCGCAGCCGGGCCAGGTTGCGGCCGGCTTCCCCATACCAGATGGCCAGTTTCAGGCCGAAGGTGATCGGTTCCGCGTGCACGCCGTGGGTGCGGCCGATCTGCACCGCGTCTTTGAATTCCAGGGCGCGCCGCTTCAACACGCCCTGCAGGCGTTCCAGCCCGGCCAATAAAATACGGCATGCCTGCCGGATCTGCAGCGCTTGCGCGGTGTCCACCACGTCATTGGACGTCAAGCCATAGTGCAGCCAGCGCGACTCCTCCGCGTGCCCGGCGGCCTTCATGCTCTCCGCCACCGCCGTGGTGAAGGCAATCACGTCGTGCTTGACTTCTTTTTCGATCTGCAGGATGCGGGCCACCTCGAACGATGCGTGCGCCCGCAAGGCCCGGGCCGCTTCCGCCGGGACGGTGCCCATTTCCGCCAGCGCCTCGGAGGCCGCCAGCTCCACTTCCAGCCACTGCCGGAACTTGTTTTCGTCGGTCCAGATGCGGCCCATTTCGGGCCGTGTGTATCGCGCGATCAAAACGTGTAAACCTCCGTGGGACGCGACTGGCTGGCAATTTCGAGCGGTGTGGTGAACCCGCGCTTCTCCAGCGCCTGGGTCGCCACCAGGCGCACGATCTCCGGGTGGTTGTTGTGCTCGCTCAGATGACCGAGCACCAGCTTCGCCGGTGCGCCGTCGAAATCGTGCAGCAGAAAATCGCTCATCATGTCGTTGGAGAGATGGCCGACCCGGCTCATCACCCGCTGCTTCACCGACCAGGGATACGGTCCAACCTTCAGCATCTCCAAATCGTGGTTGGATTCGAGCAACATCACCTGCGAGCGCCGTAAATGGAACTTCACCGACTCGGTGAGGTAGCCCAGATCCGTGGCCACGGCGATCTTGATGCCCTCGGCGTGCAGGCAGAAGCCTACCGGATCGGCGGCATCGTGGGGGATGGAGAAGCTGTCCACTTCTATATCGCCGACCGTGAAGCTGGCGCCGGCCTGAAAGCATTCGAGCGGCGGGGCCTCCGCGTCCCACACCATGCGGGGCGCCGTGAGCCGGCTGATGTAAACCGGCACGCGGTATCGCGCGGCCAGGCGTGCCAGTCCGGAAATGTGATCGGAGTGCTCGTGGGTGACCAGGATGGCCTTGAGATCGGCCGGTTCGCCGATAGATTCCAGCCGGCGGGCCAGGGCTTTGAGGCTCAGGCCGGCATCGATCAGAATGCGTGTGCGGCCGGTGGCGAGCAGCGCGCAATTTCCGGAGCTGCCGCTCGCCAGCACGCAGAATTTGACTATCGCGCGCCTCCCAAGAATTTCAGGATAGCAGCTTTTGGCCGTTTACCAGACCTGATGCTTGCGCGCCACCACCATGCCCTGGGTCAAGAGGATAGGCCACAGAATTTTGGAGTCCAAGAGGGTCCCACGCTTTTGGAGCGTGCCCAGCACTTCTGCGAATTCTAATGGCCTTTCATCGTGAAACAGCCAGCGGCCCATAAGTTCGATACAGCCCCGCGTCACACCGTATAAGGTCGTCGGCGTCGGAAACGTGACGATGGCGATACCGCCTGGCCGCAAGAGATCGAAATGCACCTGGATAGCGCGATCGGTTCCGTCCCGATCGAAATGCTCGATCAGCCCAAGGCTGAAAACCAGGTCTGCACGTGCGGGGGAGGGCGGATTCAGGAGGAGCACATCTTCGCAGCGCAGGCGCACGGGAACCGGCGACTTCCTGACCTTGTCGCGAAGCAGCGAGAGGCCGTACTCATCTTTGTCGACAACTTCATATTCCGCGCACGGAAACCGGCGAAAGATCGCCTCTATCACGCAGCTATTGGCGCCGCCAAGTTCAACTATCTTCAAGCCGCCCGGTCCGCCTCGGGCGTAGCGTTCGACGGCGCGCAGTAACACCCGTCTAATATACCGGCGGGTTAACCTAGCGGTAACTGGCACCGCAGCGTAGTAGCTATTCCAGTTAGTGGCGGCCCGTTTTAGTTGTGCGGCCGGTTTCAACTTACTCTATGGTATCGTAAGACGGCGCCGGTTTCCTCTGAATGGATCGTGCTGCCGGGGCCTAACGCCAAAAGGCAAGTGCGCATTGCGGATCCGGTAACGGAGCCGGCGCGAAGGTCGCCGCGTGGGACGATCTGCGGGACGATTTCCTGACTGCGCTGCTCACCCGATATGCCGGCGGGAGCAACTCGCTCTACTGGTCTTTACCCGGTCGCATTCGAGCTCCGCATTCAGGAGGATATGGGATTGGCGGACAGGTTCCGGCAGCGTTCGATGAAGGCCTATTTCGGGTTCGGCGGCGTGACGGTGGACTGCGGGGGCTTTTGTTGGGCGACACACGATGTATCGAGGCCTGCGATGATCTTGAACCCGCAGGAGCCAAAATTGCCATGACTCGATTCCGGGAAGACCAGGTGCGGGCTGTTTGGTAGCTGTCGCGCGGCTCGCTCGCCAAACGATGGCGGGGTTACAGCGTCGCGCGCTCCGGACAACAACAAGACCGCACCGTGGAGCGCACCAATTCGTGAACGTCTTTGGGTACCGGGCCACGCACCCATTCGCGGCAGGCGGCCCGCTGTTGCTTTACACTAACATCACCCAGAAAGGTGTTGGCGGTCTCCTGAGCCAGCGTCGCGTCATCAATGTAAGGGATAGTCTGGGGATTGAATTCGAGCAACATCACCTGCGAGCGCCGTAAATGGAACTTTACCGACTTGGTTAGGTACCCCCAGATCCGGGGCCACGGCGATCTTGATGCCCTCGGCGTGCAGGCAGAAGCCTACCGGATCGGCGGCATCGCGCGGCCAGGCGTGTGATCGGAGTGCTCGTGTTCGCCGATAGATTCCAGCCGGCGGGCCAGGGCTTTGAGGCTCAGGCCGGCATCGATCAGAATGCGTGTGCGGCCGGTGGCGAGCAGCGCGCAATTTCCGGAGCTGCCGCTCGCCAGCACGCAGAATTTGACTATCGCGCGCCTCCCAAGAATTTCACGATAGCAGCATGCCGCCTCACTTGATACCCTGGATTCGATGAAAGCTGCACGCATCCACCAACATGGCGGGCCTGAAGTGCTGGTCTACGAAGAAGTCCCCGAACCCCGCATCCAGGCGAACCAGATCCTGCTCCGCGTCCGCGCCTGCGCCCTCAACCACCTGGACCTCTTCGTCCGCGCGGGCATTCCCGGCATGAAGTTCGACCTGCCGCACATTTTGGGCAGCGACATCGCCGGCGAAGTCGTCCAGGTGGGCGCGTTGTGCGAACGCGTGGAGCCGGGCTGGCGCGTGCTGCTCTCGCCCGGATTGAGCTGCCGGCAGTGCCCGCAGTGCATCGCGGGCAACGACAATCTGTGCCGCAAATATACGATGTTCGGCTATCGCGCCGACGGCGGCAACGCCGAGTACCTGGCGGCGCCGGAATATAGCGCCATCCGCATTCCGGACGCCATGAGATTCGAAGACGCCGCTGCCGTGCCGCTGGTGTTCGTGACCGCCTGGCACATGCTGATGGCCCGCGCCAATCTGCAACCGGGCGAAGACGTGTTGGTGCTGGCCGCTTCGAGCGGCGTGGGATCGGCGGCCATCCAGATCGCCAAGCTGTTCCATTGCCGCGTGATCGCCACCGCCGGCGGCGATGCCAAGATGGCGAAGGCGCGCGAACTGGGCGCGGACTACGTCATCGATCATTACCAACAGGACATCTCGGCAGAGGTGCGCAAGATCACCGGCAAGCGCGGCGTGGACGTGGTGATCGAGCATGTGGGCACGGCCACCTGGCAGAAGAGCCTGGAATCGCTGGCCCCCGCCGGCCGCCTGGTGACGTGCGGCGCCACCACCGGCTACGACGCCAAGGTGGATCTCCGTTTCCTGTTCAGCCGCCAGCTTTCCCTGCTGGGATCGTTCATGGGCACCATGGGCGAACTGCACCGGGCGCTGCAGTTCGTGTTCCGGGGCCAGTTGAAGCCGGTCATCGACCGCGTTTATCCGCTGGCGGAGATCCGTGCGGCGCACGAGCGGCTGGAAGCCAAGGAGCAGTTTGGCAAGGTGGTGGTGGTGCCGTAGGTGCGCATGGTCGATCCTGAACAACTGATTCCAGAGCTTCGTGCCGCCTACGCAGCATTCAATCGCGGCGACATCGATGCGGCGGTTGCTTTGCTTGACCCGCAGATCGAATGGAGCGAACCCGCCGAGTTTCCGGGCGGCGGAACCTACCACGGAAGAGAAGGAGCGAAACGCTACCTCAGCCAGTCACGGGCCGGAGCGGACGAAGTGATCAGCGAGCCGGAGAGCTTCATCCCGTCCGGGGACCGGATTGTGGTGTTTGTCCACGCCCGGGTCCGGCGGAGGGGCAGCCCGCAGTGGGAGGACGTGAGGCTCGCCGATGTTTATACCTTTCGCGACGGCAAGGCCACCGCGATGCGGGCGTTCGCGGACCGTAGAGAGGCGCTGCGCTGGGTCGGCCTGGGCCATTTAGACCCGTGACCGGACCGGGCTACCCGCCGGCCGCGACGCTTCTCCGCCCGGCCTGCTCGACTTCCAACTTGCGCATCTTGTACAGCAGCGCTTTGTAATCGATCCTCAGGATCTTGGCCGCCTGCTTGCGGTTCCAGTGAGCGGCATCCAGCGCCCGCAGGATCGCCTCGGTTTCCGCTTTGCGCCGGGCTTCGTCCACCTTTTCGAGGGGCGCCGCCGCGCTGCCCGCCTGAAACCGTGCGATGCTCTCTGGCGCCGGACGGGCGCCACTCGGCGCCGGCCTCTCTTGCCGGCTGCGCAGTTCCCGGGCCAGGCCCTCAGGGTCCTGCATCACCAGCAGGCGCCGCATCATGTTCTCCAACTCCCGCAAATTGCCGGGCCAATGATATTCGAGCAGGGCCTGCCGCAGCGAGGGCGAGAGGGGCGCGGACCCGGACGCGTCCCCGGCGTGTTTGTAAAGGAAGAATTCGGCCGCGGCGGGGATGTCCGCGGGCCTCTCGCGCAGCGCCGGGACGCGGATGCTGACCACATTCAGCCGGTAGTACAGATCCGCGCGAAAACGACCGTCCGCGATCGCCTGCAAAAGATCGCAATGGGTGGCAGCCATCACCCGCACGTCCAGAGGCACCCGCTCCTTGCCGCCCAGGCGTTCGCACTCCCGGTCCTGCAAGACGTGCAACAGCTTGGCCTGCAGGCGCACGTCCATGTCGCCGATCTCGTCCAGCAGAATAGTGCCGCCTTGCGCCATCTCGAATTTGCCCGGCTTGCTGGAGAATGCACCCGTAAAAGCGCCGCGCTCGTAGCCGAACAACTCGCTCTCCACCAGTTCGGAGGGCAGCGCGGCACAATTTAGCTTCAGGAACGGCTTCTGTGCGCGCGGCGAGTGCGCGTGGATCTGGCGGGCCAGCACCTCCTTGCCCGCGCCGGTTTCACCTTCGATCAACAGAGGCACGTCCGAAACGGCCACCCGCCGCCAGGCCGCCTGCATCTCGCGTCCCATCCAGGTTTCGGACAGGCAGTCTTCCGACGGCGGCGCCCCAGTCGGTTCGGGGTTGGGAAGTTCGTCGCGCAACGCGCCGCGGATCGCCTTGCGGAGATCCTCATGGCTGACCGGTTTGGCCAGGAAATCGGTGGCTCCGGCTTTGATGGCCTGCACTACGTTGGTGGTCGTGGCCGCGCCGGAGAGCATGATCACCGGCTGCTGCCTGCCCGTGCTGCGCATCTCCCGCAGCGTTTCCATGCCGTCGCGGCGGGGCATGAGCAGATCCAGCAGCACCAGCGAAATGGGCCGCTTGCCGTCCAGGCATGCCAGGGCCTCATCGCCGTCCTGTGCGATCTCCACGGGATAGCCGAGACACCGCACTACCATCTCGAAGTAGTTACGCGCGTCGGCTTCGTCCTCCACGATCAGGATGGTTTTGTCTTGTCTCAATTCTTGCCGTCTCCCACGGTTTCGGCCACCAGATGAATCCCGCGATGCTCCGCCGGCGCGGGCAGCGTGAACGGCAGCAGCGAAACGAACGTGACGCCCTGGTTGCCCGACTCGGCGAAGATTTGCCCGCCATGTTCGGCCAGGATCCTCTTACAGATCGCCAGCCCCAGCCCGCTGCCCGAGCGGTCGCCGCCGCCGCCGTACGAGGTGTACTCCTGAAAGATCGTCTCCAGATGCTCCGGACGCACCCCCATGCCGTTGTCGGAGACTTCTATGCGGTAGGCATTCGCCGCCCGCGAAGCCGCGCGGCGGCGCTCCATCAGCGCACCCGCGCTGCGGACGGCGGCCGATCGCCTTTCCCAGAAGGACGGAAACGCGCGCACCTGAATGTAGCCGCCGCGCGGCGTGAACTTGCAGGAGTTCTCCAACAGGTTCACGAGCAACTGCTCGATTTGGGCGGCGTCGAATCGCAAGGGTGTTCCGGGAGGCTCCAGGTCCAACTGCACCGTGATGCTCTTCTCGGCGGCCAGGGGGCGAATCTCGTGCAGCGCCTGCTGGAAGCAAGTGTCGATGTCGCCTTCCTGGCGCTGCGACTGCATGCCCACGCGGACGCCGGAGCTCCACTGGAACAGGGCCGTGGCCAGCCGGCTGAGACGCCGTACGCTTTGCGACGTGCGCTCCAGCACCTCCTTCTGCGCGACCGTCAGCGGCCCGATCTGCCCGCTCAGCAGCAGTCCGCAGTAGCCGTGCACGGCCGTCAGCGGCGTGCGGAAATCATGCACCGCGCGCGCCAGGAAGTTCATGCGGTCCTGGTCGTATTCCTGCAGCCGCAGGGCCGTCGCCAGCAGGCATTCGAAAATGGCGTCCCGGTCCGCGCGCGCCGATCCGACCCGCTCCGCGGCCTGCTCCAGGCAAGTGCGCAACGTATCGCGATTGACTGGCTTGAGCAGCAAGGTCACCGCGGCCAGAGGCAGGTCGGCGAGGACAGCGCGCGCATCGTCGCGCGCGATGATCAGCAGGTGCGCGTGGCGTCCCTGCACCTGACTCAGGACCGGTGGCGCCTCCCGGTCCCAATCCCACACGTGGATATCCGCGGCAGGCGGCAGCCCGCCCGGGGACAGAATCGAGAGGGTCCAATCCTGGTCCGGCAGCGCCTCCAGCACTTCGCGGCACAGTCGATGCAGCGATTCGTCGCGGGAGATCAGGGCAACCTGCATGGGGCGTCACTCAATTAAACAAGGGCGCACTTTAGGAGTCAATTACAGGCGTGCCGTAGGTTTTCTAGGGATTTTCCTCTTCTCTAAGGAATTGCCGCCCGATTGTAAAATCAAGGTGAAGCTAAAAATACTGAAATAAAGCAAGTTACAATGTTTTGCCGGATCGGAAAACCCTGGTGCCGATCAGCACGCGACCAGAGTGTATCCGTTGATGCCGCAGCCAATGGCGTAAAGACCGTCTTCGCGCGCCTTCACCCAGACCACCTGCGCGGCACAGCGAATCATCGGCGCAGAACAGCGATCCATCCATGCCGGAAACTGCAGGAGGCAGTCCAACCGATCGCCGGCTTCCAGGGCCTCCTCCACCACGCAGGCGAAACCGCGGCTGCTGAGATTGTCTGTAACGGTGCGGCATACGCGATCCCCTGCCGGCCCTTTGCGCAGGGAGAGGTTCCAGCGGACCGACAAACGATGCCGCGCGCGGCGTTCCTCAGCGGGCCTTACATCACGCAACCAGGCAGCCTCCGGTGTCCCAAGGACTTTCGCAAAGTGCCAATCATTTTGAATGGGGCCGTGTCGGGGCGTGCTTTTCCGTTGAACTGGCGGACCACGCCTGCCGGCAGCGCGGATTCAAGCATGCGTGATTCCATCCTCAAATCCGACAGATGGGGATTCCAGTCTAATTTTTGGGACCCTGCCTGACGGCAGACGGCGCATCCTGGCAATCCGATCGCTTGGCAGGCGAAATGCTGTCCCGGGGGGTCCAATCCAATGCGCTTCGTTCCGGGTCTGGCCCTCATTCTGCTGTTCTGCGCCGGTTGTACGCGCACGCCACAGCAGCGCGCCCAGCATCTCATCGAACTGGGTAAACGCCACCTCCTCCAAAAGGACTTCCGGCGCGCTAGCCTGGAATTTCGGCTCGCGATCCAGGCCGTTCCCGGCGATTCCGAAGCTTACTATCAGCTTGGCCTGACCGAGTCGGCGGCGGGGGACGTGGCGCAGGCCGTGGTTTGTTTCCGCAAGGCGGTGGAGCTTAACCCCAGGCACGCCGCCGCGCAACGCCGGTTGGCCGACCTCCTCAGCACCGCGTCCAATCAGACTACCCTCGAAGACGCCGAACGCCACGCGCGGGTCGCAGTGACGGTTTCCCCGCAGGACGTGGATGCGTTGAACACGCTGGCGCTCACCGAATTGCGGCTGGGAAAACCCGAGGAAGCCGGCGTGCAACTCGATCGGGCGCTCAAGCTGTTGCCGGGCGGACTGGAATCCTCCGCGCTGCTCATGCGCGCCCGGCTGGCCAAAGGGGATACCCACGGCGCGGAGGAAGCGCTGGATGACTGTTACCGGAAATCGCCGCAGTCCGCCCAGGTCGCCCTGGTGATGGGACGGTTTTACCTGGTCACACGCCGGTATCACGATGCGGAGGCGCAGTTCCGCCGCGCCACGCAGCTTGCTCCGCAATACGCCCCCGCCTGGATGGATCTGGGCATGCTCTTGTTTCATGACCGCAGGGCGGCCGATGCGGAACCTGTCTTTCGCCGTCTGACGGTCCTCCCCGACAAGCACTACCGGCCGGTGTACGCACTCTACCTGCTCGAGACCGGACAGCGCGATCGCGCCATCGCCGAATTGGAGCGGCTGGCCAAACAAGACCCGGCGGACCGCACCGCGCGCACCCGGCTGGTAAAGATGTATCTCATCGCCGGCCGGCGCGCGGCCGCGGAGCGCCTGCTCACCGACGCCATCGCCAAAAACCCGAAAGATGCAGACGCCTTGTTACAGCGCAGCGAGATGTTGATTGACGAGGGTAAGTATCAGGACGCGCAGAACGAGCTGAATTCCGTGATACGCGATCGCCCGGAGTCCGCGGAAGTGCACCTGGTGTTGGCCCGGCTGGAGGCCGCGCAGGGCGCGGTGCTGGCGGAACGCCAGGAATTGTCGGAAGCGCTGCAACGGAATCCGGCGCTGACGCCGGTGCGGCTCGATCTGGCGCGCCTGCTGCTGGCGTCCAAGGCCCCCAAAGCCGCCCTGGAGATCCTGGAACAGGCGCCCGACGATCAGAAGGGCTCCCTCCCGATGATCGTCGAGTCCAATTGGGCGCTGCTCGCTCTGGGCCGTGCCGGGGACGCGCGAAAAGGCGTTGCCGAAGGGCTGCGGCTGGCGAGCACCCCGGACCTGCTGTTGCAGGACGCGCTGTTGAAAATCGATGCTCGGCAATACGCCGCTGCCCGGCCGATTCTGGATGGGCTGCTGGAGCGGAATCCCGAAGACCTGCGGGTGCTGGCCGCGCTGGTGCGGCTCTGCGGCGTCCAGAACCGGGGCGCCGATGCCCTGCGCCTGGTGCGGGAACATGCCGCGCGCTATCCGCGCTCCGCGCCGGTTCAGAACTACCTGGGCGGAATGCTGCTGGCCGCCGGCCAACCCGCGGAAGCGCGTACCGCTTTCCAGGCCGCCATCGCCGCCGATCCCCATTTCAGGGAGCCACGATTGGCTTTGGCCCGCCTGGATGTGACCGAAGGCAAACTGGATCCGGCCGCGCGCACGCTCTCCGCGCTGCTGGCCGCCAGTCCCCACGATCCGCAGCTTTGGCTGTACATGGGCTGGCTGGAGAACGCCCGCAAGAACTATCCACAAGCGCTGGACTTTTTCCGCAAGGTGGTGGATGCGGATCCCTCGAACGTGGTGGCCCTCAATAACCTGGCCTATCTGCTCGCTACCCAAACCGAGCAGTTCGACGAGGCGTTGAAGTACGCGCAGCAGGTCAAGGAGCTGGCTCCCAATGACAAGGGCGTCGACGACACGATCGGCTGGATCATGTACCGCAAAGGCTTGTACCGGGCGGCAGTCCAGTACCTGGAGAAGGCGGCGCAAGACCAGTCCGATCCGGTCGTTGCTTATCACCTGGGACTGGCGTATCTGAAGGTCGGCGACAAGCGCGGTGAGCCGACGCTGCGCGCCGCCCTGAAAAAAGCCCCGGACCTGCCCGAAGCCAGAATGGCGGAGCAGGTTCTGGCGGACGAACGGTAGGCCGGCGCATGCTAGACTCAAGGGCAAAACATGCGCACTCGAGCCATCGCCTCCATCGCCGTGCTGTCTGTGTCCGCCGGCTTTGTGGCCGCCCAAAGTACGCCCTCGCCGGCTTTGCTGGTCCTGTCTAAGAAAGACCTGACGCTCTCGATCGTGGATCCGGCCAGCTTCAAGGTGGTGGCGCACATGCCTTCGGGTCCTGACCCGCACGAGGTGGAAGCTTCCACCGACGGCAAGTTCGCGTACATTTCCAACTACGGCTTTGGCCGGTACAATACCATCACGGTGGCGGACCTCACGGCGCAGAAGACCGTGCGGGCGATCGATCTGGGCCCTCTGCGCGGGCCGCATGGCCTGCAGTTCGCGGGCGGGAAACTCTACTTCACCGCGGAAGCCGCCAAAGTGATCGGCAGCTACGATCCGGCCACGGACAAGATCGACTGGATCATGGGGACCGGGCAGGATCGCACCCACATGCTGTTCGTCTTTCCGGACCTGAACCGCATCGCCACCACCAATGTCAGTTCCGCCACGGTGACGATTCTGGAGAAGGGCGCGCGGGACTGGACCGAAACCGTCATCCCCGCCGGCAAAGGCGCAGAAGGATTCGACGTCTCGCCGGACCGGAGGGAACTCTGGGCCGCGAATGCCGGCGATGGCACCATTTCGGTCATCGACCTGGCGGCCAGGAAAGTCACCGCCACGCTGGATGTCCACGTCCGCAGTGCCAACCGGCTTAAATTCACACCGGACGGGAAACTGGTGCTGGTCTCCTGCCTCGCCAGTCCGGACCTGACAATCATCGATGCGGCCACGCGGCGCGAAATCAAGCGCGTAAAGATCGGTACCGGCGCCGCGGGCATTCTGGTGCAGCCGGACGGCGCGCGTGCGTTCGTATCCTGCACGCCCGATGATTATGTGGCGGTTGTGGATTTGAAGACGCTGACCGTAAGCAGGCGTATCCAGGCGGGCAAGGGTCCGGATGGACTGGCCTGGGCTGTTCGGCAATAGCGCGCGGATCAGGCCAGACCGGAATCGAAGACGTCGAAATGGAATCGCTCGGGCGGCAACAGCGCGGGTAGGCCCGCACCCATCCCCGCCCAGGCCTGATAGGCCGATCCGGCGATCGACGAATTCAGGCAGAACAGGAACTCGCTGGTGCAGCAGTCGATCGGCGGCGGCTGCCGAAACGTGAGGCGCAACCCGACCGCCTTCTCCAGAGTCACGCCGGGCGTCGGCAGGTGCTTATCCGCCAACAGGATGACGAAACTGCTGCGGCCGGCATGCGGCCACACATCGGGGTGCAACAGGCTGCGCAGCACCGACTCCGATTGAAAAGTGATTTCGCACTGGCGGATCCACTCGATGATGGATTCGCCCCACTGCCAGTGGGAGATCAAGCCGCGGTATTGTTCCGTGAGGGTCAGGGCTAAATCCAGCTTGCGGCGCTCCAGCAGGCTCGCCTCGACGTCCACCTCCGGCAACATTTCCTCGGCCTCCTGTATGGCCAATTCCATGTCTATCGGGGGCATATCGAACGCCCGGCGAACCAGCAGCGGCGGCAACTCATGCGTCTTGTCGCCCGGAATGTTGACGTATTCTCGGTCGCTCCTCATTGGACCGCCCTCAATACATATCGACGTAACGCCACTTGCGCTGTTCCATCTTTTAGCACATTTAATATCTGAGACGGCGAAGATATTTGCGATGGGACGCATTAACAACAGTTATGGCGGGCCGCCGGAGTTTGCTATCATGCGCCTTCATGCCGGAGTATGCCATCGGACTGGACCTGGGCGGCACTAACCTGCGCGCGGCCGCAATCGATCGCGAGGGGCATATCCTCGACCGCCGTGCCACGCCTTCCCATCCGGAGGCCGGCCGCGACGTCATGTTGTCCCAGATGGTGAGCGCCATCACCGAGTTGCGTGACGTGTGCGGCGCCCGCAACCTGGCCGGGATCGGCATCGGCGTCCCCGGTTTCATCCTGCTCAAGGAAGGCATCATCCGCAACTCGAATAATCTGGTCTGCCTCGAGGATTTTCCCATACGCGCGGAAATCGAACGCCGCTTGAACGCTCCCGTCATTCTGGAAAACGACGCCAATGCCGCGGCGCTGGGAGAGAAGTGGATGGGCGCCGGCCGCGGCGTGGATGATCTCGTCCTGCTGACGCTCGGCACGGGTGTCGGCGGCGGCATCATCTCCGGCGGACGCGTGCTGCAGGGCTATCTGGGAATGGCCGGCGAACTGGGCCACATGACCGTGGTGCCCGACGGTAATCCTTGCGGCTGCGGCAATCAGGGCTGCCTGGAGAAGCACGCTTCGGCCACTTCCATCACGGCCATGGCGGACATGATGCACCTGGGCGCGAATCTGACCGCGCGCGAGGTCTACGATCTGGCCCTGGCCGGGAACGAAAAGGCGCGCCATATCTTCGTGATCATGGGCCGCACGCTGGGGATCGCCCTGGCCAGCCTGGTGAACATTTTTAATTTTCCGTTGTATCTGCTGAGCGGCGGCGTGCTGGCGGCCTGGGACCTGTTCGCGCCGCCCATGCTCGACGAGGTCCGGCGGCGCTCGTTTGCGTTCCGCAATACGGCCACGCGCATCGAAAAGGCCACGCTGGGCAACGAAGCCGGCCTTTACGGCGCGGCTTATCTGCCGTGGGCCGGCCAGCCGCTTGCCGGTGCCGCGGGCAAGGAGTGACTTATGTGGATGGGAATCGATGTCGGCACCGGCGGCACACGCGCGCTACTGGTGGATGCGGCGGGACGCGTGGCGGCGGGTTGCACCGCGGCCCACGAGGACATGCGCATGGAACGCCCGCTGTGGGCCGAGCAGCGTCCCCAGAACTGGTGGGACGCCGCGCGCCAAGCCATCCGCGGCGCGCTGGCCCAGGCCGGCATCGGGGGCGCCCAGGTGCGCGGCATCGGCCTGTCGGGCCAGATGCACGGCCTCGTCATTCTGGACGAGGCCAGCGCGGTGATCCGCCCGGCGCTCATCTGGTGCGACCAGCGCAGCCAGCCGCAGGTGGATTGGATCAACCAAACCGTGGGCCGCGAAAACGTTCTGAAGTACACCGCCAATCCGGTGCTCACCGGCTTCACCCTGCCCAAGCTGCTGTGGGTGCGCGATCATGAACCGGATAACTTCGCGCGCGTCCGCCACCTGCTGCTGCCCAAGGATTATTTGCGGTTTCAGCTCACCGGCGAATACGCTACCGAGGTTTCGGACGCCTCCGGGACATCGCTCTTCGACGTGGTGGCGCGGCGCTGGTCCTGCGACATGATGGACGCGCTGGCGCTTGACCGCGACATCCTGCCGCAATGCTACGAATCGAGCGAAGTCACCGGCCGCGTCACGCGCGCCGCGGCGGAAGCCACCGGGCTCGCCGCAGGCACGCCGGTGGTGGGCGGTGGCGGCGACCAGGCTGCGAGCGCCGTGGGAAACGGCATCGTGGAGGCCGGCATCGTCTCCTGCACCCTGGGCACCTCCGGCGTGGTGTTCGCGCACATGGAGCACGTAGCCTACGATCCTGCCGGCCGGGTGCACACGTTCTGTCACGCGGTGCGCGACAAGTGGCACGTGATGGGCGTCACGCAGGGCGCCGGATTGAGCCTGCAATGGTTCCGCAATCAATGCGCGCCCGGCACGGAGTACGACGCGCTGACCGCCGAAGCGGCTACCGCCGAGGCCGGCGCGCACGGGCTGTTCTGGCTGCCTTACCTGATGGGCGAGCGCACGCCGCACCTGGACGCCACCGCTCGCGGCGGCTGGATCGGCCTGACGGCCAAGCACCGCCGCGCCGACCTCATCCGCGCTGTCATCGAAGGCGTTTCCTACAGCCAACGCGATTGCCTGGATATCATCGAGGAACTCGGCGTGGCGGTGGATTCCGTGCGCGTGTCCGGCGGCGGCGCCCGCAGCCCCTTCTGGCGCCAGTTGCTGGCGGACATCTTCAACAAGCCGGTGGTCACGCTGGAGTCGCAGGAAGGCTCGGCTTACGGCGCGGCGCTGCTGGCCATGGCCGGCACCGGCGAGTACGCCTCGGTGCAGGAGGTCTGCCGCGCGGCCATTCGCGCGGTCGATTCCGTCTCCCCGCGGGCACCCGAAGCCGCCCGCTATGCCCAGGGCCACAAGATCTATCAGTCGCTGTATCCGGCGCTGCGGCCGGCCTTCCGCCAGATCGCGCTGGCCGGAGAACCCTGAGGGCCAGCCACGCTCCGTGCTACTCGATGACGGCCAACACCTCGCCCGCCGCCACCGTGGCTCCCTGACGCGCGGCCAGGGTCACTACCCGCCCCGCCTTCGGCGCCTTCATTTCGTTCTGCATCTTCATCGCTTCGACCACCAGTAGGCCCTGGCCCGCCGTCACGGAATCCCCCTCCGCGACCAGCAGCCGTACGACCTTGCCCGGCATCGGCGCGGCTACGTTCAGCCGCCCTTCCCCACCCGGCGGTCCCCCGTGGCGGGAACGGCGCCGCGGATCGCGGATCTCCACTTCGAAGCGGTGCCCGTCGATGAATACGATCACGCTGCCGTTGGATTCTTCGACGCGGGCTTCGTAACTGCGGCCTTCCAGCAGGACCGAATAGACTCCCGGCTCGACCGCAACGATCTCGGCGCCGTTGTTCTCCTTCACCGCAGCACCTCGTCGCGCCCCATGGCGAGCCATCGGCTCCGGGCCGCGGGTGGGGAGGCGTCCGCGCGTGCCGCGCCGCGCTGGTGATGGAACGCCGCCACCATCTCCGCAATGGACTGTAGCTCCGGCGGCGGCGTGAATTGGGGACGCCGTTCCAGGAACTCGTCGACAAAACGTGTATGCAGCCGCCCCGCGCGGAACTCCGCGTCCTCCAGGATCTGGCGGAAGAAAGTGATGTTGGTGTGAATGCCGGCCACGTCGTACTCGCGCAAAGCGCGCAGCATGCGCGCGATGGCATCCTCCCGCGTGCCGCTCCAGACCGCCAGCTTGGCCAGCAGCGGATCGTAGTCGATGGGGACGGTCCATCCCTCGTAGACGCAGCCGTCCAGGCGGATGCCCGGCCCCAGCGGACGGGTCAGGCGCGTCAGCTTGCCCGGCGAAGGAAAAAAGTTGTTGTAAGGATCTTCGGCATAGACCCGGCACTCGACGGCGGAACCGCGCCAGCTAATATCTTCCTGCCGCAGGCGCAGCGGCTCGCCGCACGCCACTTCCAGTTGCAGGCGCACCAGGTCGTGGCCGGTGACCAGTTCGGTGATGGGATGCTCCACCTGCAGGCGGGTGTTCATCTCCAGGAAATAGAAGTCGCCGCGGGCGTCCACCAGAAACTCCACCGTGCCGGCATTGTGATAGCCCGCGCTGCGCGCGATGCGGATAGCGGCATCGCCCATGGCTTCGCGCATCCCCGGACGCGCCGCGACCAGCGGCGAGGGACACTCCTCCATCACCTTTTGATGCCGGCGCTGGATGGAGCATTCTCGCTCGCCGAAATGGATCATGTGTCCGTGCAGGTCGCCCAGCAGTTGAATTTCGATGTGACGCGGACGCTCGATCAGCTTCTCGACATACAACTCCGCGCTCTTGAAAGACCGCTCGGCTTCGCTGGCGGCGTCGCGAAAGGCGGCGTCCAGTTCCCCGTTCTCGTCGACCCGGCGCATGCCTTTGCCGCCGCCGCCCGCCACCGCCTTTAACAACAGCGGGTAACCGTATTGCTCGGCAAACCGGCGGACCTCCGCCGGGCCGCGTAGAGGCTCGTGCGCGCCGGGCACGACCGGCGCACCCGCCGCGAGGGCCATCTGCCGGGCCGCCGTCTTCGATCCCATGCGCCGGATGGAATCCGCCGACGGGCCGATGAAGACGATGCCGGCATCCGCGCAGGCCCCCGCGAAATCGGCATTCTCGCTCAGAAATCCGTATCCGGGATGGATAGCCTCGGCGCCATGCTTGCGGGCGGCGTCCAGGATACGGTCGATGCGCAGGTAACTCTCGCTGGAAGGCGAAGGTCCCACCCACTCCGCCTCGTCCGCCATGCGTACGTGCAACGACGCCCGGTCCGCATCGGAATAGACCGCCACCGTGGCGATGTCCATCTCGCGCAGCGTGCGCATGACGCGCACGGCGATTTCGCCGCGATTGGCAATCAGCACTTTACGGAACATCGAAGTGAATTGTAGCAGGCGGGTTACCCCGGGCGGCCCTGACCGCCGGCACGCGCAACAATGGCCGCACCTCGCCGATGAGAACCAGTGAGACTATGCAAATCGTTTCCGCAGCTCTCTCCGGCCTCCAGCGGGCCGAGACACTGGTGAATCAATCCGCCGCTCAGTTGGCGCAGGCATCCCTATCGGCCTCCGGTCAGGTTTCGCTGAGTGACAGCGCCGTCACCCTGCTGGCCGCCAAAAACGGTTACCAGGCGAACCTGGACAGCATCAAGGTGGCCGATGAGATGCAAAAGAGCACGCTCAGCCTGTTAGCTTAGGTGTTCGCGCGCGTACGCCAGGCTGGTGCGCACGTTGTCTTCTTCGACCTGCAACTGCACTTCGCGCGCCATGCCGGTCACCACCGGCAAAGGCGGCCGCCCTTCCGCGCGGTGTACCATGCGCAGGGTGCGCGCCAGGTAACTTCCGTTGCGCTCGGGGAAGGTTGCCCAATAGCTCTCCGTCAAACACGGAACCTTCAGCGGATCGCGCGTGATCATCTCCAGTGTCAGACGCGTCCGGGGACGAGCGCGGCGTATGGTATCCACAATGCCGCGCATGTCCAGCATGCCGGCGCCCAACGGCATCTCCGACAGCAGGAAGCCGTCCGCATAGGGGGCCACGGCCATGTCCTTCACATGCGTGCAGAACGCGTACGGCGCCAGCGCCTCCACCAACGCCATGGGATCGTCCAGCAGCGAGATATTGTTGCCGGTATCCAGACACACCCCCAGCCAGCGGCTCTGTTTCTCTTGCATGAGCTTCACCATTTCCTCGGCGGTGAAGTCCTTGTGATTTTCGATGGCCAGCGGCACCTGTCGCTTCTCGACGATGCGCAATGCGGCGTCGATCTTCAGGCGTGCGTGGGCCACCGCCTGGCGCCAGTCCGTCAGGTTGGTGAAGTTCTCGTAGCGCCGCCCGGGCAGGCAATTCACGCGGACGGCCAGCGCCCCTGCGTCCTTCGCCGCGGCCACCGTGTTCTCAAATGCCGACGTGTCATTGGGCGCCGGCAGCCCGGCGATCACCTCCAGATACATGCCCAGTTGCTCCGCGCGCCCGCGCAGCCTGCGTATGTAGTCCGGATCCCGCGACGTAAACGGCATCTGGATGCCGGCCGCGCCCAGGGCGTGGGCGCGCTCCAGAAATTCGAGATTGTCCTTGGGGCGCGCAAAGCTCATGTAGCAGGTGACCGCGATCCCCATCGGCGCGCGCGATTCTCCGGCCAGCGCGCCGGCGGCCGCGGCGGCGCCAACAAATGCCCGGCGCGTCATAATTGCCCGCGATGTCATAGTTGAAAGCTGCGCAGCACGTCGTCCCACGGTTTTCGATACGGCCGCACCAGCCAGGCCGAGGCCTCGCGGTCGCCGACGATGTCTTCCTTCTCCGGATCCCAACGGATCTTCCGGCCCAGCCGCAACGAGATGTTCGCCAGGTGACACGCGACGGCCGTGCGATGCCCGTCTTCGACGTCCGAGATGGGCCGCTGGCGGGTCTTGATGCAATCCAGGAAATTGCGCGCGTGCAGATCGAACTGCTCCGGCGACGATCCCGGTTCCTTGCGCGGTTCCACCCACGGCTCCGGTTTCATCGCGGAATGCTGGGGGCCGCCCGACGGCTGTCCTGCAAATACCGGAATGGCGTTGTCGGGATCGATTTTCATGTCGGGAAACACTTCGTACCCGCCGCGCGTGATGGTCATGCTGCCCTTGGTCCCGAAGAACTCCACCCCGTATCCCCGCCGCCGGCCCGCGCTGGCTTCGCGGAGCGAGTGCACGGCGGTGAAGCCGGGATACTCGAAGACCGAATCCTGGGTATCCGGTGTTTCGCCGTTGTCTTCCAGCGCGAACCGGCCGCCGCTGGACGATACGGCCGATGGTCCCTTCACCCCCATGTACCATTGCACGATGTCGATGTCGTGCGCGCCGAGGTTGGTCATCTGGCCGCCGGAATAGTCCCAGAACCAGCGGAAATGGTAAAGCGCGCGGTGGGGGTTGTACGGGCGCAGGGGCGCCGGCCCGAGCCACATATCGTAATCCAGATCCCGCGGCGGCGGACCATCGGGCGGATTGCCGAAGCCCGGCATCACGTTGCGGAACGCGCCCATGCGCGCGCTGACCACCTTGCCAAAATAGCGGTCGCGCACCAGGCCGAGGGCCTTCTGGTAATGCCGTCCGGAGCGCTGCTGCGTGCCTACCTGCACCACGCGCTGGTAGCGCCGCGCCGCTTCAGTCATCCAGCGTCCTTCTTTCACGAACAAGGTCAGCGGCTTTTCCACGTAGACGTCTTTGCCCGCGGCGCAAGCCATGATCGTCAGCAGGGCGTGCCAGTGATCGGGTGTGCAAACCACCACGGCCTGAATATCTTTGTTGTCGAGCAGCTTGCGGAAGTCCTTATAGCCCGTGGCGCCCGCGCCGCAGGCGGCTAGGCCTTCTTCCAGCCGCGGCTGGCAAACTTCGCACATGGCGGCCAGATCCGCGTCTTTTTGATTCTTGAAATCGTGGACATGTTCGCGGCCGATGAGACCGTAGCCGATGAAACCCACTTGTATGCGATCGTTTGCGCCCAACAGCCGCTTGTAGGACGCCGCCGTGACTGCCCCCAGGAACACGCGTCGTGAGGAGTGCATTTGGGGGGATTGTAGCACCCTCGTCGGCGGCGGGTAATCCCAGTCAATGCCGGATTAAGATTTCTTCACGCGGCAGCTATAATGAAATCGTGCCGAAAACCAGGGAACTTGAGATGCGCCTGCAGCGCACCGAGGAGCAGTTGCGGCTGTTTCAGAAGGTCAGCCGTTTCATGGTGCGCGAACTCAGTCTGCAAGAGGTGTTGCAGGGCATCGTGTCCCTGACCGTGGAATTCACGCAGTGCGATTCGTGCCTGGTGTATCTTCTGGATAATGAAGAGCTGGTCCTCTGCGCCTCCAACACGCCGCACCCTTCGACCATTGGCAAGGTACGCCTGAAGCTGAATGAAGGACTCACCGGTTGGGTCGCCCGCGAACGCCGTCTGCTGGCGATTTCGCGCGAAGCATACAAAGATTCACGGTTCAAGGCGTTCGGCGAACTGCCGGAAGACACGTACGAGGCCTTTCTTTCGGCGCCGGTCATCGCGCGCAACCGGGTGGTGGGTGTCATCAACGTGCAGCATCGCATGCCGCACCAGCATACCGGCAGCGAGATGGAAGTCCTCACCACGCTCGGCGAGCAGGTGGGTTGTGTTTTGGTGCTGGCGCGGATGGCGCCGATCGCGGTCGAATCGGCCAATCATGTGGAACTCGTGCTGGCCTCCGGGCCGATTTTCCCGCGCTGAGGAATCGAATATGAATATCAGGTGTTGGTGGCCGCGGCTCGCCGCCCGGTGCCTGGCGCTGGCGGCCGTCGCCAGCCCGGCCCTGTTCGCCGGAAAATGGCAGATCTCGTACTTCTACGATAAAGACAAGTCGTCGCTGGTGCTCAACGATCTGCAGTTCCTCAGCCCCAATCGCGGGGTGGCCGGCGGCTATCTGGACGAAGGCGATAAATCCAAAGCGGTGACCGTGGTCACCGACGATGGCGGCGCGCACTGGACCATTCAGCGCGTTAAAGACGTACCCGTCTGCCTGTTTTTCCTCAACGAGAAGCTGGGCTGGATGGTGACTCCGCGCGGCATTTTCGACACTGCCGACGGCGGCCGGAATTGGCGGGAAATCCCCAAATCGCCCAAACTGCTGATGAAGGTCTATTTCCGCGACGAACAGCACGGCTTTGCGGTGGGCGCTCATAAGCTCGCTTACCAGACCGAAGACGGCGGCAAGACCTGGCAGCCGATTGCGGCCGCCGCCGATCCCCATACCGATCCCGACCACACGGTCTACAACAACATCGCCTTCGTGAACGCCCGGCAGGGCTTAATCGACGGCTACAGCGTGCCGCCCCGCGCTGACGATGGCAAGCCGGAATGGCTGGATGCGCAGAACGCGGTGGGGCGCCGCGAATGGCCGCACCTGTCCATCATGCTCGATACCCACGACGGCGGCAAGACCTGGCAGCCGTCCACGGCGTCCATGTTCGGCCATATCATCCGCACCATGTTTCTGGCGGACGGGCGCGGCCTGGGCCTCATCGCCTTTACCGACACGTTCAAATGGCCCTCGGAAGTGCACCTGCTCGATGGCAGGACGGGGAAGAGCACCCGGGTGTATAACGCCCCGGATCGCGCCATCACCGACCTGCTGCTCGCACCGTCCGGCAAGGGATACCTGGCCGGCGTGGAGGTCCAGGGGCGCCTGCAGCATTCGCCGATCCCCGCTAAAGTCGTGGTCCTCGAGAGCCAGAACTTGACCGATTGGCAGGAGATGCCGGTGGATTATCGCGCCACCGCAGTCCATCCGATTCTGCGAGACGCCGCCGACGGATCGCTCTGGCTGGCCACGGACACGGGCATGATCCTGAAATGGACCGAGGCCGCTGAAAAGGGGCCGTAGTCGCCGTTAGCCGGCCTGCGAACCTTTAACCTGCACCCCCACCAGATCCTCGAGGACTTTGATGGTGGCGCAAATATCCTCTTCGCCGTGACCCTGCGCGATCGCCGCCTGAAACATCTGCCGGGTCAGCGCGGTCAGCGGCACGGGCACGCCCAGCTCATTGGCGGAATCGAGCATCAGCCCGATGTCCTTGTGCATCCACTTCACCGAGAAGGCGGCATCGAACGAGCGGCGCAGCACCAGCGGCGCCTTGGCGGAAACCAGCCCGGACCGGGCGGCGCTGTTGTCCAGAATGTCGAGCATCAGCTCGGGATCCACGCCGGCTTTGGCGGCCAGCACCATGCCCTCGTTGAAGCCCTGTAAAAGATTCGAGAGGATCAGGTTTTGCGACAGCTTGGCGTGCAGGCCCATGCCCGGGCCGCCGCAGTAATAGAACCGCTTGCCCATCGCTTCCAGGTACGGCCGGATGTTTTCGAACACCTCGCGCTTGCCGCCGATCATGAATGTCAGCGTGCCGCCCTCCGCGCCGGGCGTGGAGCCGGTGCAGGGCGCGTCCAGAAACTCGATGCCTTTGGCCGCCAGGGCCGCGCCGATCTTGCGGCTCTCGCTCGGGGAGACTGTGCTGGCGTCCGCGACCGCCGATCCGGCGCGCGCGCCTTCTATGATGCCGTCCTGGCCCAGGATCACCTCGCGCGACATGTTCGTATCGCCAACGCACAGGAACATGACGTCCGCGTTTTCGGCTACCTCTTTCGGCGTGGCGCAGGCGCGGCCCTTTCCGGCGCCGGCCAATTCGCGCGCCTTGGCGGCGTTGTGCGACCACAGCGCGACTTCATGGCCGGCGCGCAGAAGATTGCGGGCCATGCGGTAACCCATCAGTCCGAGTCCTAGAAAGCCCAATTTAGCCATTCCCGAATTGTAAGCCGGATGCGGTGTGTGCGACAATTTGCGTTCCATGAAGCCAGCAGTGCTAGTGACCAAACGCATATTTCCGCAAGCCATCGCTTATCTCAAAGAGCATGCGGAGGTCGATTACGAAGAGACCGACGACGGCATGAAAGCCGACGAACTGGCGCGCCGCATTCGCGGCAAACAGGCCGTGGTGAGCCAGTTGATGGATAAGTTCACGCCCGAAGTGCTGGCCACCCTGGACGGCATCAAGGTGATCGCCAACGTGGCGGTGGGCTATGACAATATCGACGTGCCCGCGGCCACCCGCTGCGGCATCCTGGTGACCCACACGCCGGACGTGCTCACCGACACCACCGCGGATTTCGCCTTCGCGCTCCTGCTGGCCGCGGCGCGGCGGGTAGTCGAGGGCCACCACTTCGTGCACTCCGGGCAGTGGAACAAGTGGCGCGTGGACCTGCTGGTGGGCCAGGACGTGCACCATCGCACGCTGGGCATCTTCGGCATGGGACGCATCGGGCAGGCGGTGGCGCGGCGGGCCACTGGCTTTTCCATGCGCATCATCTATCACGACGTGAGGCGCGCACCGGAAGCCGTGGAGAAGGAGTTGGGGCTGGCCTGGGTGCCTGCCGGCCAGTTGCTGCGCGAATCGGATTTCGTCAGCGTGCACGTGCCGCTCAGCCCGGAAACCCGCCACATGATCGGCGCGCGCGAGTTCGCCATGATGAAGCCCACCGCTATCTTTGTGAACAGTTCGCGGGGTCCGGTGGTGGACGAGCCTGCGCTGGCGGAAGCCTTGGCGCAGCGGGTGATCGCCGGGGCGGGCATCGATGTTTTCGAGAACGAGCCCAAGGTGCATCCCACGCTGCTGACGCTGGAAAACATCGTGGTGGCGCCCCACATCGCCAGCGCGTCGGTGGATACGCGCATCAAGATGTCCATGATGGCGGCCGAGAACGCGGTAGCGGCCATCGAAGGCCGGCGTCCGCCGAATCTGCTGAATACCGAGCTTTGGGAAAAGCGCTAGTTATCGCCCCACCGTCGGCGCCGACGGCGGCGTTTCATTGAAGAAGGACTCGTCCTCGATCTTCAGATTCAGATTGCGGGTGGTGTCGTCCATGTACTGCTTGAAGCGGACCTGCTTTAACTGGGTCACGATTTCCGCCTGCACTTCGCTGAACGGCTGCGGACTGATCTCTTCGGCGCGGAACAGGTAAAAGCCGTGCGGCTGGCGGACCGGCTGGCTGACCTCGCCGGTCTTCAGGCTGAAGATCGCATCGCGGATGGCTTCCGGCAGGTTGTCGGTCCGCCGGATGGTGCCGAAGTCGCCGTCCTTGGCGCTGGAGGTCTGGTCCTCGGAATACTCTTTCACCATTTTCACGAAGTCGGCGCCCGCCACGATGTCGGCGCGTATCTTGATGATCCGGGCATCCGCCTCGGCTTCCGTGTGATGCTTGGTCTCGTTGTCGCCGGCTTTATCGGAAAACGCAATGTAGATGGCCTTTACTTTGACCTGCTCAAACCGGTTCTTGTTCTGGTTGTAAAAAGCCTCGGTCTCGGCGGGCGACACCTGGATACCATCCAGGACCTCGTGCAACTGCGCGTTCATGAGCAGGTACATGCGATTGAAGGCCAGCGATTCGCGTGTAGGGCTGCGCCGGTCGAGCTTGGCCTGTTCGGCAAGCTGCGCCAGGCGATGCATCAGGGCAAACTGTTGCACGAACGCGCGCCGGTCGCGCTGGGCGGACTGCTGCATGCTGGGCGGCATGGCGGCAATAAAACTCTTCAATTCAGCGGCGGTCAGCTTCTCACCGTCACCGAAGGTCGCCACCACTGTATCGGCGTCCGATTTGACCGGCGGCCGGACCGGCGCCGGCGCGGCCGTCTGCGCCCACACCGCGCCTGTCATCAGAAAAAAGGCAATTGATTTCATTTTTGGATCGATTTCCCTTTAGTTTACCGCGAATCGCGCGGCTTCTCAGCCGCCTCCCGGATCTGGACCAGCTCCGTCGCGGACGCCACCGGCGCCGGCGGGCGCAGCAGCCGGCCCGGCCGCTTCGAAAAGTACGCCAGCCGTTCGATGGCCGGCAGCAGGCGGCGTACGGTCTTGCCGTGGAAAAGCAGGCTGCCGGCCACCAGCGCTGGATGCGGAATGACGGTGCAGCAACGCGCGCAGATATCGATTTCGCCCGCACGGCCCCTGGCATGTGCGCGCCGCATGCGGCGCATCTCCTCCGAGTTCCAAAGCTCCGCCAGCGCCGTCCGCGCCAGGTTGCCCAGCGGCGCGCCATCCAGCATGTAGCTCTGGCAGCAGGGGTAGACGTCGCCATCCTGCTTCACGTACAGCGGACCGCGCCACAGGTAATGGCAGGGATGCTTCCAGTCCGCCGCCGCGTGGCCCGCGTCCGGACGCATCAGGTTGGTCTCGTCCTCCTTGATGCGGATCTGGTCGACCCCCGGCACCGCCCGCCAGAAGCGGATAAAGTCCTGCACCTCGCCCGCATTGCGCTCCATGCGCACCATCTGCGCCACCACCTGCAGTTTCGAGCCGCGGGCCTGCTTCATCTTTGCGAAGCGGACGAAGTTGTCGCGCACCTTCTCGAATTTGGCGCCCTTGCGGTAAAACTCGAAGCTCTCTTTCGTCGCCCCGTCGAAACTCAGGGTGATCTGCTCGAGCGGCGAATCCAGCACGCGCGCCGAAACCCGTTCATCGAGGAAGGTGCCGTTGGTCGAGAGCAGTGTGGAGATGCTGTGGCGGTGGCAGAATTCGATGCGCTCGAAGATGTGCGGATCCATGAACGGCTCGCCCAGGCCGATCAGCATCATATGCTCGGCGGTGGCGCCGGCTTCACGCACCAGGCGATCGAAAATCCCGCCGTCCATGTCCGCCTTGGGCTGCTTGTGGGTTTCGCGCGGGCACATGGGGCAATACAGATTACACTTGGCCGTGGTTTCGACGATGTACTCCACCGGCAGCGCCGGCAGGCTCGCACGGCGCATCAGGTAGGCCCACAGGAGTTTCGCCCGGTTCCAGGCGCGCATCGGTCCTTTCATTGTAACCGTGGGGCCCGGCCGGGCGGGCTTTCTGCGAGCATGGTAGACGTGATCCAGGAACGCGCGCGGCAGTTGAATAGCGCCGGCATCCGCGCCGGCGCCGATTACGTGCTGTATTGGTCGCAAATGAACCGGCGCGCGGACTGCAACCAGGCCCTGGATTTCGCCGTGGAACTGGCCAACGATCTGTCGCTGCCGGTGCTCTTCTACGAGGGGCTCACGTGCAGCTATCCCTACGCCAGCGACCGGTTTCACACCTTCATTCTGCAGGGCGTCCCGGAGACGGAGAAGCGGCTGCGGACGCGCGGAATCGGATATACGTTCTACCTGCGGCGCCGCCCAGCGGATCGGAACGACGTGCTGTACCGGCTGGCGGCGCGCGCGGCGGCCGTCGTCACGGACGATTATCCGGCGTTCGTGGCCGCGCGCCACAATGCCAGCGTCGCGCCGAAACTGGACGTGGCCTTCTACGCGGTGGATGCGAGCTGCATCGTACCCATGGCGTGTTTCGAAAAACGTGAATACGCGGCTTACACCATCCGGCCCAAGATCCACAGACTTCTGCCACAGTACCTTTGGCCGCTGCCACCGGTCGAGGTGCGCAAGCCGATGCGCCGCGTCCCGCGGGAGTTCCACACGCGGGTCACGTCCGGAAACATCGCCGCGCTGGTGAAGTCCTGCGAAATCGACCATACCGTGAGCCCCTCGCCGATTGCCGGTGGGCGCGCCGCCGCCCAGCGGCGTTTGCAGGAATTCGTGAAGCACGGACTGGCGCGTTATGCCACGGAACACAACCAGCCCTGCGCCGGCGCGACCTCCGGGCTCAGCCCCTACCTGCACTTCGGCCAGATCGCAGCGCTCGAAGTGGCCCTGGCGGCACGCAAAAGCAGCGAGTTTCTGGAAGAGCTGATCGTGCGCCGCGAACTGGCCTTTAACTTCACGCGATTCGAAGCGCGCTTCGGGTCCTCAGAAGCGCAAAGGGGCGCGTCTGGCCGCGCCGCCATAAAGGACCGTAACCCACAATATCGAGCGGCGCGGGCCGCCGCGTTTTGCGCTTTTTCATTAAACGCTCTGCCGGATTGGGCGCGCGACACCATGCGCCGGCATCGCCGCGACCGGCGCGCTCCGGTCTACACGCCGGAGCAGTTCGAACGCTCGGAAACCCACGACGAACTGTGGAACGCCGCGCAGACCGAGTTGCTGGTCAACGGCGTGATCCACGGCTACTACCGTATGTATTGGGGCAAGAAAATCATCGAATGGTCGCCCACTTACGATGCCGCCCTGCGCACCATGATCTATCTGCACGACCGCTATGCGCTGGACGGGCGCGATCCGAACACCTACACGAACATCCTATGGTGTTTCGGCCTGCACGACCGCCCGTGGCCCGAGCGCCCGGTATTCGGCACCCTGCGCTGGATGTCCATCGAAGGCATGCGCCGCAAGACGGACGTGGACAGCTACCTGGCGCTTTGGCGTCCGGTGCGTTAAGGCAGCGCGCCGGGGCCGCTGGCGCCTTTCCTTACGGCCGAACCAGCCTGGTGGCGTTCACGATTTCCAACATGGAACCTTCAAAGTGTTGCGCGCGGCGGGTAACCTTCCGGCGTTTTTCAGGTAATCTAACCTTATGACCATCGCGATCACCGGCGCTTCCGGCTTGATCGGCCGGCGCTTGATGAAGGCGCTCGGCGCGAATCACACCATCAAGGCGCTCAGCCGTCATGCGGGCGCCAACATGCCGCCCGGCGTGCAACTCTATGTCTGGGACGCCGTGAAGGGAGTGCCGCCGGAGTTGAGCCTGGAGGGCATCGACGCCGTGGTGCATCTGGCGGGAGAGCCCATCGCGCAACGCTGGACCGAGGAGACGAAACAGAAGATCCGCGACAGCCGCGCCACCGGTACGCGCCACCTGGTGCAGGCGCTGTCCACCATGAGCCGGCGGCCGTCGGTGCTGGTCTGCTCGTCGGCCATCGGCTACTACGGCTCGCGCGGCGACGAGGTGCTGACCGAGATGTCTGCCCCGGGGAGCGGATTCATGGCCGAAGTCTGCGTGGCGTGGGAGCGCGAGGCGGATCTGGCAGAGTCGCTGGGCATCCGCCTGGTGAAGCTGCGCACCGGCGTGGTCCTGGCCGGGCATGGCGGCGCCCTGGCTAAAATGCTGCCGCCGTTCAAAGCCGGCATGGGCGGCAAACTGGGCCACGGCGATCAGTGGATGTCGTGGGTGCACATCGACGACCTGGTGGGAATCGTTCAAATGGCCATCGAGAATTCGCTCAGCGGGCCGGTGAACGGAACGGCGCCCAATCCCGTGACCAACGCCGATTTCACCAAGGCGTTGGGGCACGCCTTGAGCCGGCCCGCGGTCGTGCCCATGCCCGCGTTCACCTTGAAATTCATGTTTGGGGAGATGGCCGACGTCATGTTGGCCAGCCAGCGCGTGCTGCCCAAGGCCGCCGAGGCCGCCGGGTACAAGTTCCGCTATCCGGAGCTGGCATCCGCGTTGGCCAACGCCGTGGCGTAATCTTCACCTCCGGAGTCGCACCTGCCACTCCCTCGCGCCCGCAGTAGAATCGTATAAATGGATCGTAGGGATCCCTCCGTCGCCGAGACCGTGGCTGTGGAGCGCGCCGTCGCGGCGGCCTCCTCGAGTTCCGCTCTCTCGCACGTCTCTTCCTCGTCCGTGGCCGATGAAGGACGTTTCCTCCCCGGCACGCTGCTCGGCGGACGCTATCGCATCATCGGATTGCTGGGCCGCGGCGGCATGGGCGAGGTATACCGGGCCAGCGATCTGGCGCTGGGCCAATCCGTGGCGCTGAAGTTCCTGCCGGAGGAGGCCACCCACAATCCGCGCCTGCTGGAGCGCTTCCATGGCGAAGTCCGGATCGCGCGCCAGGTCTCGCATCCGAACGTCTGCCGCGTCTACGATATCGGCGAAGCCGACGGCATGCCGTTCATCTCCATGGAATACGTGGACGGCGAGGATCTCTCCTCGCTGCTGCTGCGCATCGGACGCCTGCCCGCCGACAAGGCTATCGAGACCGCGCGTAAACTGTGCGCCGGGCTGGCGGCGGCGCACGAGCGCGGCATCATCCATCGGGATCTGAAGCCGCAGAACATCATGATGAACAAGCGCGGCGACGTGGTCATCATGGATTTCGGGCTGGCGGCCATCGCCGATCAGCTTTCTGGAGCGGAAGTCCGCAACGGTACGCCCGCCTATATGGCGCCCGAGCAGCTGCGCGGCGCCGAAGTCACCGCCAAAAGCGACATCTATGCGCTCGGCCTGGTGCTGTACGAGCTATTCACCGGCAAGCGGCCGTACGACGCCAAGACTATCCAGGACATGCTGCGGCAGCAGGAGTCGGCGCAGTTGACCAGCATGACGTCCGTCGCCGCCGACATCGATCCGGGTGTGGAGAAGGCCATCCGCCGCTGCCTGGATCCGGATCCCGCGCGGCGTCCGGCGAATGTGTTGTCGATCGCGGCGGCGCTGCCGGGCGGCGATCCGCTGGCTGCCGCCTTGGCCGCCGGTGAGCTGCCATCGCCGGAACTGGTGGCCTCCGCCGGCAAGCAGGAAGGCCTGTCGCGCAAATATTCGGTGCCCTGCCTGCTGCTGGTGGCGGTGTGTCTGTGCGCGGCGGTGGCGCTGCGCGCGCGTTTCGCGGCGCCGATGCATACGCCTCTCGATAGCTCGCCGGAAGTGCTGGCGCACCAGGCGCGGGAATTCGCGGCGGCCTTCGGATATCCCAAGCGGCCGGCGGACTCCGCGTACTGGGTGGACAATCGCGGCGATCTGCTGGACCGCCTCAACGAGTTGCCGCAGCCGCATCCCTGGGACGACTGGATGGCGTCGGAAGCGCCCATTCGGGTGTTCTGCCGGGAGAGCCTGTCGCCGCTGCAGGCCGATCCGTATGGCGAAGTGAGCCGCCAGAATCCGCCGCCCACCGCGCCCGGCATGACGTACGTGGTGCTGGACGGCGCGGGCCGGCTGCGCGAGTTTCAGGGGCGGCCGTACGAAGACGCGGCGGAGCTGACACCCGCGGTGCAGCCAGAGGCCGTGTTCCGCGCGGCCGGGCTTGATCTGACCAGGTTCACCGAGATCCCGCCCACCCTGGTGCCGGCGGCGGCCTCCGACCAGGTGCGCGCGTGGAAAGGACCGCACCCGCGCATCCAGGGGCTGAATCTGCGCCTGGAGATGGCTACCTGGAAGGGGCGCCTGACCGAGATGCTGGTGCGCTTCGATTGGCCCAAGAGCGCGCCCGGCCTGCCGGCGGGCGACAGCGTGGCCTCGAAGGTGCGCGATATCGTCCTGCTGAGCCTGTCGGTATTAGGCCTGTTAGCGCTGGTGATGCTGGCGCGGCGCAACTGGCGGCTGGGCCGGGTGGATCGCAAGGGCGCGTTGCGCATCGGCATCGCGCGCGTCATTCTGGGTTTCGTCGTCTGGGTGGGGACGGTGCACGCCATACCGGACGCGTCTATGATCACGTTCTTCTTCTCCAACTGCGCGGCTTGGCTGATGTGGGGCGCGGTGCTGGCCGTTCTGTACATCGCCCTGGAGCCGCTGGTGCGCGCGCGTTGGCCCCACTCCATCGTGACCTGGAGCCGGCTGCTGGCGGGACGCTGGCTGGACGCGCAGGTGAGTGCGCACGTCCTGATCGGCGCGGCGGTGGGCGCGCTGGTGTGGGTAGGCGCCGAGACTTTCGGCGATATTCAGGAACCCGGGCTGGGCACGCTGGGCGGTATCGGTTCGGCGCTGGGCACGCGCCAGTGGCTGGCGGCGCACGCCAGTAATGTCCAGGGCGGACTGCTCTTCGGCTTGCTGGTCTTCTTCTCGATCTGCGGCCTGCGCCTGCTGGTCAGGAAAGATATCCCGGCGGCCATCCTGGCGGCGCTGCTGCTGATTTTCGCAAATGGCGGTATCTTTTCCTCGACGAATTGGAAGGTGGCGGCCATCATTTACCTGGTGATGTACACGGTGCTGGCGTTTGTGCTGCTCAGGCTGGGTCTGGTGGCTACCATCGCGGCCACGTTCTTTATCGACGGCACCAATATGATTACTCTGGGCGCGGACTGGAAGACCTGGTACGCGCCGGCGGGCATCGCCTCCTTCGTCCTGCTGCTGGGCATCGCCGTCTTTGCCTTCTGGCGTTCGCTGGGCACGCGCGATTTGTTCGGCGAGGCCGCGCCTTGAGCGATCCCATCCTGGACTCCGGCGATCCCTCGCTTTTCGATGTTCGCTCAAAAGCTCCCGGACCGCCGGGCGCCGTTCCGGTCACGGCGGAGATGTTGCTTACGCGCCCCTCAGGCGATCTGTTCGGCTGGAGCCAGAATGCCGGCATGGGATGGGATCCGCGCGCCTTGGGCGGCAAGGAAATCCTGATTCTGAGCACGCACGGCGGCATTCGGGATGCTTCCGGCGCGCCGGTGGCCTTGGGCTATCACACCGGCCATTGGGAAGTCGGGTTGCTCATGGAAGCCGCCGCCCGCGAACTCAAAGCGCGGGGGGCCATACCGTTTGCGGCCTACTGCACGGATCCCTGCGACGGCCGCACGCAGGGCACCACCGGTATGTTCGACAGCCTGCCCTATCGCAACGATGCGGCTGTCGTCCTGCGCCGCCTGATCCGTTCCCTGCCCACGCGGCGCGGCGCGATCGGCGTCGCGACCTGCGACAAAGGTCTGCCGGCCATGATGATGGCGCTGGCCTCCCAGCACGACCTGCCTTGCGTGCTGGTGCCCGGCGGTGTCACGCTGTTGGCCGAGGAAGGCGAGGATACCGCCCGCGTGCAGAGCGTCGGAGCCCGCTTTGCGCATCAACAGACCACCCTGGAAGCCGCCGCGGAGAATCTCTGCCGTGCCTGCGCCTCGCCCGGAGGCGGCTGCCAGTTCCTGGGCACCGCCGCGACTTCGCAGGTAGTCGCGGAAGCGCTGGGCATGACGCTGCCGCATGCGGCGCTGGCGCCGTCCGGCCATCCCATCTGGCTGGATATGGCGCGGCGCTCGGCGCACGCCGTGCTGGCGCTGGAGTCCCGCGGCGGCAAGATGCGCGAGATTCTGACCGATGCCGCCGTGCGTAACGCGATGGTCGTGCACGCCGCATTCGGCGGATCGACCAACCTGATCCTGCACTTGCCGGCGGTAGCGCACGCGGCTGGTCTGCCACGACCCACCGCCGCCGACTGGACGGCAGTCAACCGGCGCGTGCCGCGCCTGGTGGATGCCCTGCCCAACGGGCCGCGATCGTTCGCCACCGTACAGGTCTTTCAGGCCGGAGGCGTCCCCGAAGTCATGCTGCACTTGCGGCGGGCCGGGTTGCTGGACACCAGTGTCCTGACCGTCAGCGGCCGGACGTTGGAAGCGAATCTGGACTGGTGGGAGGCCTCGCCGCGCCGCGCCATGCTGCGCCGCATGCTGCAGGAGCATGACGGCATCGATCCGGACGACGTCATCATGGATCCGGCGCGCGCGCGCGCCGCCGGCCTGACTTCCACCGTCACCTTCCCGCGCGGCAACCTGGCGCCGGAAGGATCCGTCATCAAGAGCACGGCCATCGACCCGAAGGTGGTGGATGCGGATGGTGTCTACCGCATGGTCGGCCGCGCGCGGGTTTTCCGCACCGAACCGGACGCCGTCGCCGCGATCAAGAGCCAGGGCCCGGAGCGCGTGCGCGCCGGCGACGTGGTAGTGCTCATCTGCCGCGGACCGATGGGGTCGGGCATGGAAGAGACCTACCAGATCACCTCGGCGCTCAAGTACCTGGAATTCGGCAAGCACGTCGCCGTCTTGACCGATGCGCGCTTCAGCGGCGTTTCGACGGGCGCCTGTATCGGCCATGTCTCTCCGGAGGCGTTAGCCGGCGGGCCGATCGGCAAAGTGCTCGATGGCGACCTCATCGAGATCGTCGTGGATCGCGTCAACCTGGAAGGATCGGTGAACCTGGTGGGCCACGGTGGCGAACGGTTCGGCGCGGCGGAAGGTGCGCGCCTGCTGGCGGCGCGTCCGCCCCGCCCGGACCTCGCGCCCGACCCCGGCCTGCCGCCCGACACCCGCCTCTGGGCCGCTCTGCAGCAGGCTAGCGGCGGAACCTGGGGCGGCTGTGTGTATGATCCGGATGCCATTCTGGGCGTGATGACAGACACCAGGGTCCGCTCCCGGAATTAACCAAAGATAACGGTAAATTCCGGCCATTTAATATTTTATTAATCGTAATTCCGATAACATTTAGTTATGCGTGTGCTAGTCGCGCTTCTTCTTTGTGTTGTTGGCTGCTTCCCCATGTCACCCGTGGAGTACCATCTGGACCAAAAGCTGCGGTCCTGGCAAAAGCGGTTGGGTATGGACGACTGGAGGCTGTCGGTACGCCTGGTCCGCCAAAAGGACCTGGACAAGAACACCTGGGGCAACGCCGAATGGGATCCGGCTTACAAGACCGGCACGATCAGCGTGCTCGATCCGGTCGACTACAATCTGAAAGGCGGCGAATTGAAATTGGACATGGAGTGCACCATCGTGCATGAACTGGTGCACATCCAGGTATCGCCGTTCGCCGCGCCGGACGAAAACGTGCGCGAAGACGTCGTGAACCGGATCATGACGGCGCTGCTCAACCGGCCCTGTCCCAATTAGCGGCCCGGCCCCCAACGCCGCCGCAAACATCCCGCCCGTCGAACACTCGTGTACGATGGTAGTATCCCGCGAAAATGGAATCGCACAACGTAGATTTGAAGCAGACTATCAATCTGCCCCGCACTGGCTTTTCGATGAAAGCCAATCTGTCGCAGAGCGAGCCGAAGATGCTCGACCGCTGGGGTGAAGAAGATATCTACGGCAAGATTCGTCTCGCCTGCGCCGGCCGTCCCACTTACATCCTGCACGACGGTCCCCCCTACGCCAATGGGCGCATTCACCTGGGCACCGCGTTCAACAAGATACTCAAGGATTTCATCGTCAAGTCCAAGACCATGGCCGGCTTCGACGCCCCTTATGTGCCCGGCTGGGACTGTCACGGCTTGCCCATAGAAATCAAGGTGGATAGCGAGCTGGGCGCGCGCAAGGCGCACATGACCGTCGCCCAGATTCGCGCGGAGTGCCGGAAGTACGCCGAGAAATACGTGGACCTGCAGCGGACGGATTTCAAACGTCTGGGCGTCTTCGGCCGCTGGGACGATCCGTATCTCACCATGAGCGCGCAATACCAGTCGGTTATCGCCGGCGCGTTTGTGGATTTTCTGGAGCGGGGTTACATCTATAAGGGTTTGAAGCCGGTGCACTGGTGCACGCGCGACCGCACCGCGCTGGCCGAGGCCGAGGTCGAGTACGCCAACCACTCGAGCCCGTCGATCTGGGTGCGCTTCGCGCTGATGTCCGATCCGGCGAGGATCGATCCGGCGCTGGCGGGGCGCCACGTCTTCGCCCTGATCTGGACCACTACGCCCTGGACCATTCCGGCCAACATGGCCATCGCCTATCATCCGAAATACGAGTACGTAGCCGTGGCGGTGCAGGGCGGCCCGGTCTATATCGTCGCCGCCGATCTGCTCCACGTCACCGCGCAGAAGTGCGGCTGGCACGATTACGAAGTGCTGGCGCGATTCCCCGGCTCACGCGTGGAAGGCGCCATCTTCCGGCATCCCTTCCTGGAACGCAATTCGCTCGGCATTCTGGCCGGCCACGTGACTTTGGAGCAGGGCACCGGGGCCGTGCACACCGCGCCCGGCCACGGACAGGAAGACTACGTCGTGGGCCGGCAGTACAACATCGAAACCTATTGCCCGGTCGACGCCGCCGGCCGCTTCTTTCACGCGGAGGGCGCCGCCGGACGCCTGCCCGAGGAGTTGATCGGCAAGACCGTTTGGGAAGGCAACCCGGTGGTCCTCGAAATCCTGCGCGCACACCACGCGCTGCTGGCCGCCGAGAAGATCGAGCACAGCTATCCGCATTGCTGGCGCTGCCACAAGCCGACCATTTTCCGCGCCACGGAACAGTGGTTCATCGGCATGGAGCGCAACAATTTCCGCCAGGCGGCGCTCGAAGCCATCGGCCGCGTCCGCTGGATGCCGGATTGGGGCCAGGAGCGCATGTACAACATGATCGCCACCCGTCCGGACTGGTGCATCTCCCGCCAGCGCGTCTGGGGTGTGCCGATCATCGTGTTCTATTGCGAGGGCTGCCACGAGCCCCTGACGGACCGGAAGATCCTCGACGGGATCGTGCGGCTGTTCGCCGCCCACACCGCGGATGTCTGGTATGAACGGACTGCTGCGGAGCTGCTGCCGGCAGGCACCGTGTGCCCCAAGTGCGGCGGCGCGGAGTTCAGCAAGGAAAACGACATCCTGGACGTATGGTTCGATTCCGGATCGAGCCACCTCGCGGTGCTGACGGCAGCCAACGAACTGCCTTGGCCTGCGGACCTCTATATGGAGGGCGGCGACCAGTATCGCGGCTGGTTTCACAGCTCGCTGCTGGTCGGCGTGGGCATCCGGGGTGATTCTCCTTATCGCGGCTGTGCGCTGAACGGCTGGGTGCTCGATGGCGAAGGCCGGGCCATGCACAAGTCGCTCGGCAATTCCATCGAACCCGAGGAGATCATCAAGCATCACGGCGCGGAGCTGGTCCGTTTGTGGACCGCATCGGTCGACTTCCATGAAGACGTGCGCATATCGGAAACCATCCTGACCCGGCTGCAGGATGCCTATCGCAAGCTGCGCAACACCTTCCGGTTTTTGCTGGGCAATCTTTCCGGCTTCCACCCGGCCGCCGATGCCGTGCCCCCCGCCGACATGCTGGAGCTGGATCAATGGATCCTGCTGCGCGCCGAGGCGCTGATCGCCCGCTGCCGCGCCTGGTACGACGAGCTGGCGTTCCACAAGCTGTATCACGCGTTATACGATTTTGCGACGGTGGATCTCAGCTCGCTGTATTTCGATGTGCTGAAGGACCGGTTGTATACCGCCGCGCCCAAGTCGCACGCGCGGCGCAGCGCCCAGACCGCGCTCTACCGCATCGCGTATGCCCTGGTGCGGCTGGTCGCGCCCATTCTGACCTTCACGGCGGAAGAGGTCTGGACCCATATGGCCCGCGCGGACAGCGTGCATCTGCAACTGTTTCCGGAGCCCGCCGAGCTGACCGAAGGACTTCCGGATGATCATCGGAAACGGGCGGAGAACTGGGACCGTCTCATAAAAGTGAGGGAAGACGTACTCAAGAGCCTCGAGGAGGCGCGGCAGCAGAAGTTTATCGGCGCACCGCTCGAGGCTCGGGTACGACTGGGCGCGAATGGGGACCTGTATCCGCTGCTCGAACAATACGCCCGAGAATTGCCCGCGCTGTTTATCGTCTCGCAAGTAGCCCTCGATCAAAAGCCTGGCGCGGAAATTTCGGTGAGCGTCGAGCGGGCCGACGGTTTGAAGTGCGAACGCTGCTGGAAATACACGACGGACACCGGATCCGAGCCGCAGTACCCGACCATTTGCGCGGCCTGCACGGCCGCCGTCAAAGAGATCCTAAATGGCTGAAAGCCGTCTGAAAGCGTATGGCTTGGCGGCCGCCGTTTTTCTGATCGACCGCTGGACGAAATCGTTCATCGAGGCGCACGTGTCCGCCTTCGACGTCCACACCGTCATTCCGGGCTTCTTCGACATCGTGCATTCTCAAAATCGCGGCGTGGCCTTCGGCCTCATGAATGAATCCACCGCGTCCTGGCGCACTTCGGTGCTGATCGTGTTTTCCGCCGCGGCGCTGTTGCTGGTGGCCGGCCTGCTTTGGCGCGCCGCGCGTTTCGACCGCTGGACAGTCACTGGATTGGCGTTGGTATTGGGCGGTGCGGCGGGCAATCTGTTCGACCGCGTCATGTGGGGCCGGGTGACTGATTTTCTGGAATTCTACGTCGGCAACCTGCACTGGCCGACCTTCAACGTAGCCGACTCCTGTATCGTGATCGGCAGCGCATTGTTGCTGCTGGAGCTGTTAAAGACCCGGCGCCAGCCGGCGGGCGCCTGATGTTCCCACAACTCTTCCACATCGGCGGCTTCTCCCAATCGACTTACGGGGTCCTGGTGGCCCTGGCCTTCCTGGTCGCTCTGTGGCTGATCTCCAAGCTCGCCCGCGGCGCCGGGCTCAACCCGGATGTCTGCGTCAACCTGGGAATCCTCTGCGGACTGAGCGCCATCGTGGGCGCCAAGATCATGATGTTCCTGGTCGATATCCCTTACTACGCGCACCATCCCGGGGAGATCTTTTCGCTGGCAAGCCTCAAGGCCGGAGGCGTATTCTACGGTGGGCTGATCGCGGCGCTGATTGCGTCCGTGGTTTATATACGCCGCCATCGCCTGCCGCCGCTGGCCACCGCCGACGTGTTCGCACCGGGTATCGCGCTGGGCCATGGTATCGGCCGCATCGGCTGTTTCGCCGCCGGCTGCTGCTGGGGACGGCCCACCCATTTGCCCTGGGCGGTGACCTTCACTAATCCGCTCGCGGCGCAAAACGTAGGGGTGCCTTTGGGCATCCCGCTGCATCCCACCGAGCTCTACGAGTCCGCCGCGGAGTTCGCCATTTTCGGCATCCTCTACTGGCGTATCCGTAAGCCGCACGCCCCCGGCGCCATCATCAGCTCGTACCTGATCCTCTACTCGGCGGCGCGTTTCCTGGTGGAGTTCGTGCGCGATCATCCCGGTGAGCCCAATCCCTTCGGCGGCCTGCTCAACACGGAGCAATGGATCTCCCTGGGCCTGATCGCCTTGGGCGCGGCATATTTTGTCATGCGCCGCCGGGTTGCGCCCGCCGCGGCGCCGGTCCCCCTGTCCCGCAAGCGGACACGCGAATCCGAAAACTGAACGGCGGCCAGCCTGTCCGCCCTGCCAACACGCGACTTAGGTGTGGCCGTGAAGGTGCAGACTGAATACGGAATATTATGCGCAGCCTTTATGAGGATCTGCGCTATGCCATCCGCGTTCTTCGGAGCAGTCCGGGCTTCACGGTGGTTGCCGTGCTCACCCTGGCGCTCGGCATAGCGGCGAACGCGACGGTCTTCGGTTGGATTGATGCTCTGTTGATGCGCCCGTTTCCCGGCGTGACCGCCGGCGGGCAACTGGTGGCGCTCGAAACGGTAACGCCGGCCGGCGAATATCTCAATACCTCCTACCGCGATTACCGGGACTATCGCGATGGCACGAAGTCCTTTTCCGGTGTAGCCGCCTCTTTAATGAACGCCTTTAATGTCGGTCCGGTGGATAGCCCGCGCCGTATTTTCGGCGAGTACGTATCCGGCAATTACTTCGCGGTGCTGGGCGTGAAACCCGTACGCGGGCGCGCGTTCCTGCCCTCGGAAGCCGGCGACAAGCCGGGCGCGTTCCCGGTGGCAGTCATCAGCTATGGACTTTGGCAGAGCCTCTTCCACGGGGATCCCGGCATTGTGGGCCGCACCGTCCCCGTGAACCGCTACCACTTGACCGTAGCCGGCATTGCGCCGCGGGATTTTCGCGGCACCATGCCCGGCATGCAGATGGAAATCTGGATCTCCATGACCATGGCGCCGCTCCTGAACGGGCAGGGTAACTGGCTGCTGGACGATCGCGACGAGCGGCAGATGTGGGTGACCGCGCGGCTGGCGCCCGGCGTGCCGCTGGCGCAGGCCAATGCGGAAGTCGGGGCCTGCGCGCGGCATCTGGCGGAGCTTTCGCCCCGCACCAACACCGGATTCTCCGAGCGCGTCATGCCTGTGTGGCGGGCGCACCTCGGAGTGCAGTCGGTGCTGCTGGCGCCGCTGCGGATTCTGATGGCGGTCTGCTTCATGCTGCTCCTGATCGTGGGAGCGAACGTGGCCAACCTGCAACTGGCCCGCGCCACCGCGCGGCGCCGGGAACTGAGCGTGCGCATGGCCCTGGGCGCGGGCTACTGGCGGCTGGTCCGCCAGTTTCTGGCGGAGAGCCTGATGCTGGCGGGAATGGGAGCGCTGGCGGCCATCCCGATGGCGGGCTGGCTGGGACGGTCGCTGCTGTGGCTGCTGCCGCCGGTCGGATTTCCGGTGCAGCTCGACTTCGATCTGAACGCCCACACGCTTGCGTTTACCGCATTACTTTGCTGCGCCAGTGCCTTGCTGACCGGTATGGCGCCCGCCATACATACCGTGAAAGGCAACCTGATCGATGCCCTGAAGGAAGGCGGGAGAAGCGGAACGTCCACCGGCGCCCAGCATCGCACGCGGGGACTGCTGGTGGCTTCCGAGGTGGCCCTGGCGCTGGTGGCGCTGGTGGGGACGGTCCTGTTCGCGCGCAGCTTTCAAAATGCGCGGGCGATCGCGCCCGGCCTGGACGCGAACAACGTCCTGTTTGCGAAATACCACCTCGACACCTTCTGCACGGACCGGGAACAACGCGCCCGGTTTTGCCTGCGGCTCCGGGACCGCATCCGCGATCTTCCCGGTATCGTCGACGTGAGCTTCACCAATACCGTGCCGCTGGAGATCGGTACCGGCCAGTCGTCCGCTATCGACGTCGAAGGATATGTTCCCGGACGGGGCGAGCATATGACCCTGTCGAGCGCCACGGTCGCGCCGCGATATTTCGATACGCTGCGCATTCCGCTGCTCCAGGGGCGCGACTTCACCGAAATGGACGATCGGGGCACCGCTCCCGTAGTCGTGGTCAACCAGACATTCGCGCAGCGTTACTTCGGCGGCGGCAACCCGGTGGGGCGGCGCGTGCGCGTGGATGGCGCCTGGTCGCGGGTGATCGGCGAAGTCAAGGACAGTAAATACCACCGGCTGACGGAACCGCCCGCGCCTTACCTTTACCTGCCGTACCGCCAGAGGCATGGGGATGAATTCTGGACCGCCTTCTTCGTCCGTACCTCCGGACCCGCGCGCGCGGCCATTCCCGCAATTCGCCGGGAGGCTGCCGGCATCGAGCCGAATGCCGGCACTGCCGAGGTGGTGGCCTACACCGAGACCATCGCCGGTTCGCTCTATCCGCAGGAAGTGGCGGCGTCCCTGCTGGGCGTGCTGGGAGGAGTGTCGGTGCTTCTGGCGGCGTTGGGCCTGTACAGCGTGCTGGCATACGCGGTGGGACAGCGGGAGCATGAATTCGGTATCCGGCTGGCGCTGGGCGCCCAGGCATCCGACGTGGTGCGGCTGGTGCTCCGTCAAGGGATGGCGCTGACCCTGGCCGGGGTCGCCGTGGGGGCGGCGCTGGCGATCGCGGTGATGCGCCTGGCGGCCGGCCTGCTGGTGGGCGTGAGCCCGGGCGACCCCGCGGCGATCGCCGTCTCCGCGCTGTTCCTCGCCGCCATCGCGCTGCTCGCCAGCTATCTGCCGGCACGGCGCGCCACCACCGTCGATCCCATGGTGACCCTGCGCGAGCCGTAATCGGCCGGCTGAATCTGGTGTATTCTGAGGAAATATCGCAGCCAACGGTTTAGCGGGACTGTGTGAAAAAGTCCCATCGATTTCGGCACGAAAGGAGTGTCACTGGTGAGTTCGAATAACGATTCCAAGCGCGGCTTCTCCCGGCGCGGATTCATGCAGCGTGCTGGCCTGGGCGGCGGCGTGATCGGCGCCGGATTGCTCGACAAGAAGGCCGCCGCGGCGCCGGCGGCCATGGGAAAACTCGCCGGGCCCGGCGAGGTCTCCGTCACCCTCAAGATCAACGGCAAAACGCATACCTTGAACCTGGAGCCGCGCGTCACGTTGCTCGACGCGCTGCGCAACCACCTCGAGTTCACCGGCGCCAAGCGCGTCTGCGATCGGGGCACCTGCGGCGCCTGCACGGTCATCCTGAACGGCAAATCCGTCTATAGCTGCACCGTGCTGGCGATCGACGCGCAGGGTAAAGAGATACAAACCATCGAGGGCATCTCCAACGGCAAACCACACCCGCTCTCCGAAGCCTTCGTCAATAACGACGGCCAGCAGTGCGGCTATTGTACGCCCGGGTTCGTGATGGCGGCCAAAGCCTTCCTGGACCACAACCCCAATCCGACCTACGAAGAAGTCAAAGAAGGCCTGTGCGGCAATCTCTGCCGCTGCGGGACCTACGTGGGCGTACGGCACGCCGTGCTGGAAGCTGCTAAGGAGATGAAGGGAGGACGCAATGCCTGATTACCATTGGCCCCCAATGAATGAACGGCGGGTGATCGGGAAACCGACCAAGCGCCGCGACGGAATCGACAAGTCCACGGGCCGCGCGAAATACTCGTCCGACCTGAAGCCGGAAGGCACGCTGTTCGGCGCCATGCTCACCTCGCCTTACGCGCACGCCCGTATCACCAGCATCGACACCAGCGAAGCCGAGCGTATGCCCGGCGTCACCGCCGTGCGCGTGATCCTGGGCGCCGGCAAAGAGGTGCAATGGGAAGGCGCGGAGATCGCCGCGGTGGCGGCCGAGCGCGAAGAACTCGCCGATGACGCCGTCCGCAAGATCAAGGTGCAGTACGAAATCCTGCCACACCTGGTGCGCGAAGACGATCTTTCCAAGGCCGGCAACCGCGCCAAGCCCGCCGGCGAGCAGGTAACCGGCGATCCGGACAAAGCCTTCCAGGAAGCCGACGTCGTTTCGGAAGGCAGCTACGGCATCCCAGTGATCACGCACTGCTGTCTGGAGCCGCACGGCAACATAGTGCAATTCAGCGGCGACAAAGTGAACCTGTGGCCTTCCACGCAGAACGTCTCCGGTATCGGCGGCGATCTGGGCAAGTCGCTGGAAGTGCCCATCGCGAACGTGCACACGCAGATGCAGTTCATCGGCGGCGGATTCGGCAGCAAGTTCGCCGCGGACTTGTGGGGCGTAGAGGCCGCGCATCTCTCCAAGTCCAGCGGGGGCAAGCCGGTGAAGCTCTACCTGGACCGCGCCACGGAACTGAAGATCGCCGGCAACCGGCCGTCGGCCTACGCCCGCATCAAGATGGGCGCCAAGAAGGATGGCACCATCACCGCCTGGCAGTCCACCTCCTGGGCCACCGGCGGCATGGGCGGTGGGGGCATGCCTCCCATTCCGTACGTCTTCACCGAGATCCCCAACAAGCGGCTGAATCACACGGCGGTCGCCGTGAACGCCGGCGGCGCGCGTGCCTGGCGCGCTCCCAATCATCCGCAGGCATCTTTTTTGACTTGCGCGGCGTTTGAAGACCTGGCCGCCAAGCTGGGCATGGACCCGGTCGATCTGTTCGACAAGAATCTCGGCTATACCGCCCGCGAAGCGGTCTACCGCGCCCAGTTGCAGAAGGCCGCCGAGCTCATGGAATGGAAGAAGCGGTGGCATCCCCGCGGCCAGGATCACGGCCCTGTGAAACGGGGACTGGGCCTGGGAATCAATACCTGGGGCGGCGGCGGACATGCCAGCCAGTGCCGCACCACCATCAACCCCGATGGCTCGGTTTTGCTTGAGATCGGAACGCAGGATCTGGGCACCGGCACGCGCACCGTCATTACCATGGTGGCGGCCGAGACTCTGGGCCTGCCGCTGGGCGCGATCGGGTTGCGCATCGGCGACAGCAACTATCCCCCCGACGGCGCATCCGGCGGTTCGACGACCGTGGGCGGCGTCTCCTCCTCCACGCGCAAGTCCACCGTCAACGCACGCGACAAGCTGTTCGCGGCCGTGGCGCCGGCATTGGGCACCACCCCGGATCAACTGGTGGCGGTCGATGGCCGCATCCAGATGAAAAACGATCCCTCCAAGAGCCTGCCCTGGCAGGACGCCTGCCGAAAGCTGGGTACATCCAAGATCTCCGAGATGGGCGAGAACAATCCCCGCAATCCCGGCGGCTTGAACTCCAGCGGTGTGGGCGGCATTCAGATGGCCGACGTCTCGGTGGACACCGAGACCGGCATCGTCAAGATGAACAAGTTCGTGGCCGTGCAGGACTGCGGCTTGATCGTCAATCCCAAGCTCGCCGAAAGCCAGGTCCACGGCGCGACGATCATGGGCATCTGCGCCGCGCTCTTCGAAGAGCGCGTGATCGACCGGCAGAGCGGCAAGTACTTGAACCCCGACATGGAGTTCTACAAACTGGCGGGCATCGACGATATCGGCGAGATCGTCGTGCATATGGATATCGCGCCGGAACACGACAAGCGCGGCGTGATCGGGCTGGGCGAACCGCCGGCCATCGGCGTGATCGCATCCATCAGCAACGCGGTGGCCAACGCCATCGGAGTCAGGGTGCCGCACGTGCCGATGACCGCGGATCGCGTGCTGGCGGCCCTGGAAGGGAGGAACGCTTAAATGCAAGCCTTCGAATATGCCAATCCCGCCACCGTGCATGAAGCGGTGGGGTTGTTGGACACCAAATGGGGCGAAGTGAACGTCCTGGCCGGCGGGACCGATCTGTTGAGCTTGATGAAGGAGCACATCGAAACCCCGCGCCGGGTGGTCAACATCAAGAACATCCGGGAGCTCGGCGGCATCCGCAAACAGGGCGCCGGACTGCGCATCGGCGCTACCGTTACGTTTGACGATCTGGAGCGGAGCGCCGAGGTTCGTCACATGTATCCCGTGCTGGCGGAGGCTGCGCGCGGTGTATCGAGCCCGCAGATCCGCAACATGGGGACCGTGGCCGGCGATCTCTGCCAGCGGCCGCGCTGCTGGTATTATCGCAACGGCTTTGGCCTGCTGGGGCAGGACAAGGATGGCAAATCCCTGATCCCGGACGGCGAGAACAAATATCATGCCATCTTCGGCAACAGTGGGCCGGCCTACTTTGTAAGCGCGTCGAGTCTGGGCCCGGCGCTAGTGGCCTTGCGCGCCAGGATCCGTCTGGTATCGGCGTCCGGCAGCCGGGAGGTGGACGCGGAGAAGTTCTTCGTCACCCCGCGGAACGCCGAATCCCGCGAGAACGCGCTGCTGCCCAACGAGTTGGTGACCGAGGTCCTGCTGCCGGCTGTCGACCGGCATAGCTCCACGTATGAAGTGCGGCAGAAGGAAGCGCTGGATTGGCCGCTGGCCACCGCATCGGTGGCGTTGAACATGACCGGCGATACGGTATCCAGCGCGCGGATCGTGCTGGGGCATGTGGCGCCGACGCCCTGGGTCGCGATGGAGGCGGAGAAGACCGCGGCGGGCAAGACCATCTCGCAATCCGTCGCCGCGGAGATTGCCACGGCGGCCGTCGCAGGCGCCACGCCACTCAGCCAGAACCACTACAAGGTGCAACTGGCGCGCGTGGCGGTCAAGCGCGCGTTGCTCAAGGCCGCGACCGGAAGGATGGCCTAGACATGGAACGTCCTGGATTGACCAATATCGGTTTGGACCGCTGTAAGAACCTGAACTGGAAGGGCCAGTTCATCGAGGCCGAATGGGACCCTACGGTCCAGCACGGCAACGACCGGCTCTTCTGGTGCCAGCACACTTACAACTGCCTGGGCCCGGACGGCAAACTCGTGGACGATTACGAATGCAATCCGGCCCGGGAATGCTATAAGCCGCTGTAGAAGCGCCAAGGGGCGCGTTTGGAGCGGCGCGGGCCGCCCCGTTCTTGCGCGGTTTAGAAGAACATGATCCACAATCGCTCCGCCCCACCGGGCGACATCGTCCCGGTCCTGGCGTATAAGGACGTAGCTAAAGCCGTCGAATGGCTCTGCGGCGCCTTCGGATTCACGGAGAGGCTGCGCACGCCGCCCGAACCCGATGGCTCGATCCACCACGCGCAACTGGCGGTGGGCGCCGGATGCATCGTTCTGACTGCGCAAGTTGCGGCACAACAGGAGTGTATCCGCTCCCTGATCGTGCATGTGGAGGACGCGGACGCGCACTGCCAGCGGGCCCGGAAGTTCGGAGCTCGCATCCTGATGGAACCGGGTACCAAGGAATTCGGCGAGCGGCAATATGCCGCCGAGGATCCGGAAGGCCATCGCTGGGCGTTTACCGAGTCGGTGGCGGATGTGGCGCCGGAAGCCTGGGGCGCCCGCGCGGCGGCCATCCGGCGCCCTCCGCCGCGGCGGCCGTGCGTCTGCTATCTGCAGATACCGGCCGTCGACCCGCACCAGTCCGCCGCATTCTACGAGAAGGTATTCGGCTGGAACATTCGGCATCGTGACAGCGGCCACCCGAGTTTCGATGACGCGGCCGGACAGGTGAGCGGCGGTTTCTTTGCCGGCCGCCCGCCTTCCCGTGAGCCCGGCCTGATCGTTTCGATTTGGGTAGACGATATCGACGCCACCTTGCGCCAGGTGGTCGCCAATGGTGGAAAATTCATCGAATCGCCCCATCCGGATTCGCCTGGAAGCGTGTGCCTGATAGCCAACTTTTACGACCCGGCGGGGAACATCATCGGGCTTTACCAGGAACCGCCGGACGCATAAATCTTCTTACCCGGGGTGGCCCGCCGCGTTATAATCAATCCAACCGCGAGGTTTTATCCGCGTTCGAGTGATGGTTCCAAACCGTTATCACGGGAAGCTGATCGTTTTCGAGGGGATTCGGGGATCCGGCAGGCGCACCCAAGGCGCGCTGTTGAACCAATGGCTGCGCGCGCAGGGTTACGCCACCGCCTTCAGCGACTGGACTTCGTCGCCGATGGTGAAAGACGCCATGAAACGCGGCCAGGCGAACCGTTCCTTCACGCCGGCCAGTTTCAGTCTGCTCCAGGCGGCCGATTTCGCGGATCGCATGGAGAGTTATATCCTGCCCCTCATCAAAGCCGGTGCGGTGGTGTGCGCGGACGGCTACATATTTGCGGCGCTGGCCCGCGAGGCCGCCCGCGGCGTCAATCGCGCCTGGCTGCGGAGCCTCTATGGTTACGCCCTGCGGCCCAGCCTGACGTTTTATTTCCGTGTGCCAATGGAAGCGGCCATCACCCGCATCCACGGCGAAGTCATCGACTATTACGATGCGGCCATGGATCTGGGTCTCAGCACGGACATCCACCGCAGCTTCCGTATTTTCCAGGAGCGCATCCTCGCCGAGTACGAGAACATGGCGCGGGAAATGGAGTTCCACATCATCGATGCCACGCTGCCCGTAGAGGAACAGCAGAGATGCATGCGCCAGATCGTGACTCTGAACCTGGACGAGGTCTTGAGACGGGGGGTTCTGCGCACCCAGCCCCGAGGATCGAATGGTATCGCGAAAGCCGCTGCAGTTCTATAGCGAACCGCTGCCGGGCGTGGATGTCACCGGGCTCGGCGGCAAGCTGATCGTCATCGCCGGGCCGCATGCCGTGGGCCGGTCTACGCAAGTAGCGCGTTTGCGGCCCTGGCTCGAACGCGAGGGCCATGCGGTATTCGACACCGGCAAGTTTCGCTCGGCGCTGGCGGGCAAAGGTATCCAGGACGCCAAGGCCGGACACACCATGGGCCCTCTCGCCATGACGTTGTTCTATGCCACGGATTTCGCCGATCGCCTGGAGAAGGAGATCATCCCGGCGCTGCGCGCCGGCTTCGTGGTCCTCACCGATCACTACATTTATTCCCTCATGGCGTGCGGTATGGCGCGCGGCCAGGACCGGAGTTGGATCGAGCAGGCCGTGGGATTCGCGCTGGTCCCGCACGCCGTATTCTACCTGCGGGCGCGCGTCGGCGATCTCATCACCCGCGTGGTCACCGGCCGCGGCGCCTTCGATTATTGGGACAGCGGCATGGATTACCGCTTCGGCGCCGACAAGCACCAGAGTTTCGTGCGCTACCAGCGTCGTGTAATCCAAGCCCTGGACAGCCTGGCGGAGCCCTACGGCTTCACCGTGGTCGACGCCACCCAACCGCCGGAGATGGTCTTTCGCGAACTGCAGCGCCACATCGCCGCCCTTGCATTCGAGAGAATGGATGTGGAGGCGACGCCCGCGGGCAGGCACATCAACAGGCGGGCGCCGGGCGACTGATGGAGATCTACATCCTGCGTCACGGGATCGCCGAGGAAGCCAAGGCCGGCGAGCCCGACGCGGAGCGCGCGCTCACTGATACCGGACGTGAAAAGCTGCATGCCGTGCTCGAGCAGGCCCACGAAGCCGGCGCCAAACCTGCACTGATCCTCACCAGCCCGTACCGCCGGGCGCTGCAAACCGCGCGCATCGCCGGCCATGTGCTGGGCTGCAACAAGATCGTGGAGACCGATGCCCTGGCTCCGCACTCTACACCGAAGGCCGTCTGGGAAGCCATCTGTGCGCACCGGCGGCTGGACGCGGTGTTGCTTGCCGGACATGAGCCGCTGCTCGGTATGACGGTCGGCTATCTGTTGGGTGCCCCCGCGTTGCGCGTGGATCTGAAGAAGGCGGCATTGGTGCGCGTCGATCAAGAGCATCCGGGCGGAGCTCCCCACGCTGTCCTGAAGTGGATGCTGACGCCCCGGCTGGTATAATTTCCAAAGGCATCGCGCCTTCCCTATGAAAATTCAGAAGGCTACCAGCCGCTATGAAGCGTGGCTGGGTAAGCAACTCACGGTCGTACCCTCCGATCTGAAACTGAAGCACGACCAGATGTCCGCCGCCCTGTTTCCGTTCCTGCGTGCGACTTACTATCGTTGGGCGCAGATCTGGCCGGATACCTGCGCCGATCTGGCCGCTGCGCCAGAAGTGCTCGCCGTGGGCGATCTGCATGTCGAGAACTTCGGCACCTGGCGCGACGCGGAAGGCCGTCTCATCTGGGGCATCAACGATTTCGACGAGGCCTTCCGTATGCCTTATACCAACGACCTCGTGCGCCTGGCCGCGAGCACCCAGATGGCCATCGCCGACAGCCATCTGGCGCTGACCATGAAGGACGCCGCGCGCGCGATTCTGGACGGCTATCGGGAATCCCTGGCTTCCGGCGGACGGGCTTTTGTGCTTGCCGAGAATCACCCCGCCTTGCGGGATATGGCCATGCATCGCTTGAAAGACGTTTGCGCCTTTTGGGAGAAGTTGGAGAACTGCGCGCCCATTCAGGGCAAGGTGCCGCCCGGCGCCACCAAGGGCATAGCGCGATTGCTTCCGCAAACGGATCTCCCCTGCCGCCGCGTGCACCGCATCGCCGGGCTGGGAAGTTTGGGACGGCAGCGTTTTGTGTTCCTGGCCGAATGGCACAGCGGCAAGATTGCACGCGAAGCCAAGGCGATGGCGCCTTCGGCGTGTTGGTGGGCCGGCGGCGAGAAAGGCCCGCAACGCATCAACTATCAGCAGATCCTGGATACCTCGGTGCGCTGCCCGGATCCCTACGTCCGGCTGAAAGGCCGCTGGATTGTGCGCCGGCTGGCGCCGGATTGTTCGCGCATCGAACTGGCGGCGCTGCCCAAGGAGAGGGACGAGATCCGGCTGCTGCACGCCATGGGCTTCGAGACCGCCAACGTACACCTGGGCAGCGGTAAAGCCCGCGCCATCCAGGCGGATCTGAAGAAACGCGGCTTGGGCTGGCTGCCCAAAGCCGCGGACCAAATGGTGAAAGCGGTGACCCGCGACTGGGAGGAGTGGCGCGATGCAGATCCACCGTCGAAGAAGCATTGAAACTGCCGTCCTGGCTTTGATCTTCATCGCCGGCGCGCAGGCGCAGGACTCCTGGCTCCATCAGGAAGTCCATCGCCCGTACCAACGCGCCGCGACGCCCGACAACAAGCAGCCGACCGGTTACACGCCGGCCCAAATGCGCCACGCGTATGGCGTGGACCAGATCGCCAATCAGGGAGAAGGCCAGATCATCGGCATCGTGGACGCCTTCGACTATCCGGCGGTGGAATCCGACCTGGCCGTCTTCACCAGAACGTTCAATCTGCCGGCTTGTACCAAGGCCAACGGATGCCTTACGGTGATCTACGCCGCGGGGACCAAGCCGCCCACCAACCGAAGTTGGACGGGCGAAACTTCGCTCGATGTCCAGTGGGCGCATGCCATCGCGCCCCAGGCGAAGATCGTCCTGGTGGAAGCCGCTAACGGGCAGACTCAGACGCTGGTCGAGGCCGTGCCGGTGGCCGTCGCCAACGGCGCTACGGTGATCAACATGAGTTGGGGGACGCTGCGGGAAGTGGCGGGCGAGCAGAAGCTGGATGCCTATTTCCGGAATCCCGCGGTGACTTACTTCAATGCCTCGGGCGATTGGGGCTACAACCTGTTCGGATATCCGGCGGCATCCAACCTGGTGGTGAGCGCCGGGGGCACCGCTCTGACCCTGGATGCGGACGGAAACATCCTGAGCGAGAAAGCCTGGAACGGCAGCGGAGGCGGCGCGAGCGTCTATTACCTGGAGCCGTCCTTTCAGGCCGGCTTTCAGACTTCCGGCCAGCGCGGTGTTCCGGATGTAGCCTACAACGCCAGCGCGTCGACCGGGGTGGCGGTCTACGATAGCGAAGATGGGAACTGGGCCATGGTGGGAGGCACCAGCGCCGCTTCGCCCCAATGGTGCGCGATCACGGCGATTGCCAACAGCATCCGTGCCGGCATGGGCAAGGCCCCGATTGGCGCGGACTTTCTGCCGGTGGTGTACGGCAACGCGCCGGCGTTCCACGACATCGCTACCGGATCCAACGGCAGTTGCGGCGCCATGTGTAACGCCGCTCCAGGATGGGATTTCGTCACCGGGCTCGGCAGCCCCAACGCGCCCCTGGTGATCGATGCGCTGACCGCGGCGCCGTAACGCCTACTGCAGCCGGAAACGGACGAACAGATTGCCGCCCACCGGACGACTGCCATAGTAACGCCGAATTTCGCCGGGCACCCCATATGCCGTGAAGTTGACGCCAATGCCGGCGGCGATGTGGTCGCACTGCGCGACATCCCGCGTGTAGCCCAGGGTGTAGGCGGCGATGCGAAATGTGCCTATGTACGGATTGAACAGTTCGTCCTTGTCGACCAGTTCCCAGCGTCCGCTGATGTAGCTGCGGCCGCGCACGGGCAACACGGACTCCGCCAGGTAAGAGTTCGAGTCGCGATGCGTGGCGGTGTCGTGATTGCGGCCCCAGATCAGGCTGGACGACCAGCCGCCGCCCGGTAGGGGGCGGGTATAGTGCACGGACGCCGTGGTGCGTTCCTGGTCGCCGGGCTCCAGCGCTTCCGGATGAGCGATTCGGCCGGTCGAAACCTGCATCGCCCAATCCGCCGCCGGGAAGAACCACAGGCGCGCCGACCAGGAATCGATCGGACCAGCTTGGACTGTCCAGCGGTTCTCCCAGGGCTCGGAGCCATGGAAGCCGCTGGCTTCGACTTTGATTTTCTGGTGCGAGATGCCCATGGTAACCACGTCATCAGCGATGTGCGTGGAATCCTGCCAGTGATGCGAGATGGGCGCCTGCGGGAACTCCATGGCGGAAGCGCGATGCGGAAAGGCCACCGGGCCCAGCGCGGGATCGCCCACCGGCGCGGCGTAGGCATCCAGCGTGGTATGTTCGCCGAGCTGATAGGCGTAGTGGAATCCGAGCGCCATGATGAGATTGTGCGGGTGCTGCGCATCCACCAGCGGCCTCCCATATGCCGTTTCGCCGGTTTGAAACAGCAGCGGATAGCGGCGGTCCGTGATCGTGGCCGGTTCCAGGCTCAGCATCAGAATCGCCTGGAAGGCCCCGCGCGCGCCGGCCCGATGCTGGGCCGAGGCCATGAACCAGTTGGTGGAAAACAGCTTGTCGCCGCCGTGGGGTCCGGACTGCTGTATGTCGGAGACGAACGCGACGCCCATGAACATGAGGCTCCACTGACCCGGCTGCGTCGAACGCATGGGCATGGTCCAGGAGGCGGGGTTTTGGGAAGTGCCGGAGGCCAGGTTCATCAGGTACATGCCCGCGGCATTCATCTCCTGGGCTGGCGCGGCTGCGGGGCGCCAGGCCAGGATTGCTATGGAGCAGCAGAAACACAGCTTCTCCCAAGGCATGAGTCTTTCCCGCCGCAAAGTAGATCCCCTGCGCCCCTCACCGACAGAATACCATTGCGGATGTGACGCTAAGATGAGTGATGCACCGTCATGACGAATGAGACTGCAGGTCTGATGATTCACGCCGGCTCGGGGCCGGGAGTGCTGCACGAGCTGACTGGGGTGATCGCGCGGCACCGGGGCGACATCAAGTCGGTCGAGATCCTCGACCAGGCCGCGGCCGGAGCGCGCATCTATTTCGAGATCGCGCTGCCGGGCAGTGCGGCGGAGCTGGCGGCGGACCTGCGCGTCCTGGCCGTTGTCCGCCAGGTGGAGGTCGTGGAGACGCTGCAGAAGATCTACGGCAAGCGGATCATCATCATGGGTGGCGGCGCCCAGGTGGGACAAGTGGCCATCGGCGCGGTGTCGGAAGCGGACCGGCACAACATCCGCGGCGAGCACATCTCAGTGGATACCATCCCACTGGTGGGGGAACAGGCGCTGGCGGATGCGGTCCGAGCCGTGGCGCGTCTGCCGCGCGCGAAGGCTCTGGTCCTGGCGGGATCGCTGATGGGGGGTGAGATCGAACAGGCCGTGCGGGAAGTGCGCAGCGAGGGGCTGCTGGTGATCAGCCTGAATATGGCGGGGAGTGTGCCGGAGGCCGCGGACCTGGTGGTGAGCGATCCCGTCCAGGCCGGCGTGATGGCGGTCATGGCGGTCGCCGATACGGCGAAATTCACGGTCGAACGCCTGAAGCGGCGCGTATTTTAGGGCCGACACCGGTTCAGGGATGCACACTCAACGTGAACTCGCGCAGCAGTTCGCCGCCCGGTGAGTACAGGCGGGCGAAATAAGCGCCCCCAGGCAAGCCATCGGCCAGAGTGGTATGTAATTGATTGTTCCGCGCGGAGGCGTTGGCACGGAACGCCGAGCGGCCCGCACTATCCACGACTTCCAATCTGTACTCGGATAGCGGCGGCAGATCGGTGAGGTCCACCGTCAGCATGATGGACCGGTGGGCTGCGACAGAACTGGTCTCGGTTCCCCGCGTGGCCTGAAGCACAACGGCTACCGGCGCGCTGGCATGCCGCCAAACCGGCAACTTGCTGGCGGCCAATACCAGCACCGCCATTCCGGGCAGCGCCAGGGCCCATGCCAGGCGCGGGTTGAAGCGAAACAACGGCGGTTTATGGGTCTGAGATGGGAGGGCGGCCGCGCGTATGCCTTCCCGCAGAGCATCCTCCGCGGCCACGGAATCCTGGCACCTTTCGCAAACCAAAAGGTGCTCTTCGAACTTTTCTAAAGCTGGACCTTCCATACGACCCATGGAGTATTCTTCAATCGTCTCATCCGACGGGTGGCTGTCATTCGGGAGTGACAAGTATTCCCGATTGTCGTCAAGTGGCATTCGTGTCCCTTATCACCTAAGTGGTAATCACCCCCGTTTGTTCTCGTTAAAAGGTACTAGGCGTCTTGTAACTTTCCTTTGGCCGAGTTGGCCGAATCTTGCTTTGGCACGCGATTTCAGCAGTCGAAACTGGGTGTCGGTGAGTCCCATCTCCGCGCAGATCTGATCCGCCGACTCTTCCCGCAAGTAGAATCTTATTAGAATTTCGCGGTCCCGGGGGGCGATGCTCTTGAGGACCTTCATGGCGATTTGTTGGTTCTCCTGCCGGATTGCGGTCTGCTCCGGATTGCTGTTGGCATCGCGCACGGCAAGCCCCCGGTCCAGATCGAACTGGTGGCGGCGGTTCAAGATGTTATCCTCGATTTGGGCCGCGACCTGGCGCCGCACGATGGTTCGCACGTAACCCATAAGGCGGTCGGGTTCGCGCAACTCTCCGCGCTGAATGGCTTGCGCCACAATAATGAAGGTATCGTGGACGCGGTCGTCGAGATCTTGCGGCCCGAGATGCCGGCACAGGTAGAAACGTACGCCGCGGGAGAAGACGCGGTACAGTTCTTCCATTCCATCCGGATCGTTGCGCCGGATCTTGTCCACCAGGCCCGCCCACGGCTGCCCCGCAGACTCCTGGTGCTCGTGGACGGTGTCGCCGAATTCCTTTGCCATCATAGTTGATTACCTGCCGAAAAATAGGCGCTCCAGTAACGGGGGTTGGAGCGCCAGGTGTTGGAATGGATCATGTCGATCTGCGCCAGTTGCAGAGCCACCGCGGGTCCCGAATCGGGAGCCGCGCGCAAATGGCGGTAGAAAGACAAAAAGATGGAACCGGCATCGTCCAGAGTGGGCCAGCGGCTGGCCACCACGGCTCTGGCGCCAGCCGCCAGGCAAGCGCGCGTCAAACCCATCAAGCCGGTGGCGGGAAGGGTATCCGCGGAGCCGGAACTGCAGCCACTCAGAGTTACCAGGGCGCCGTCCAGGTTCCAGGTCGCCACCTCGACCGGGCTGAGCACCTCCGGTTGTCCGGTGCGGTTGAGGCTCAAAACGACCAGCCCGGATCCGCTGTTTTCGGTGGTATGCAAGACGTGCGTGGCCAGGTGCAGGACCGCGGGATGACGCCGCAGAGCAGCCTGCAAGTCGCGCCGGGACGCTGCCACGCCTTCGAGCAGCACGGGACTCCGGGGACCGCCCCAGGCCGCCGCGCAGGCGGCCGCTTCGCGTCCGCTGCCGACCAGCCGGGCGAAACGCAGATCGGAACCGCCGGAATCGTCCGCCCGTGCCTGAAACAGACTGCGAATGGCGGCCGGACGTTTGGCCGTCCAACGCGGGTCGGCCTCATTATAGATGGGATCGGCGACCGCCACGAAGGGTCCCCGCGGGGCGCCGCCGGCCGGCGGTGCCAGCATTCCCGCCCCCGACGTGATTTGGAGGGAGTGCTTTTCGACGAGGAAAGCGGCGCGCGTGCCGGGTTCCGTCGTCAGGGCGGCAAAGGGCAGGTCGAAAAGTTGCGCGTCCAGTGCCAACAGCCAGCGGCTTTTCTTTTGGAAATTCGGACTTAATTGTCCAAATAAGTCCTGGAATAGCCGGCGGCTATCGGACGCGACGGAATTGCCGAGCCGGATATTCTTTTCAAAGTCCTCAACCAGGGAGGCGATTTGGGGGCCGGGCGGCAGCCGATATAACGCGGTGTGCGCGCGCGAGACCGCCCATAGATAAGAATCCGGCGAGGCCAGGCGGAACGACAGAAATACGGCATCCGGGCCTACCGTCCGGCGTGTCCGCGACAGCAGGTCTCCGATCTCGCCGCCGGCATTGGAACCGGCTTGGGATTCCCATCGCACGAGCTCCGCTTTCATCGCCTGAATCCGAGCCTCCACGGCGGGAGGCGCCGGCGTTGTCCGCAGGGCCTCCGCTTCCGCCGACTCCAGCTTCCGGAGGGTCTCCCAATATTCGGGAGGCAGGTTGCGCCGCCAGTCGCGGGGCTCCGCCAGCAGCGCACGCAAACTGGCCGCCCGGTTAACCTCCTCCGATTCAAAAGTCTCTTTCAGCAACGCGGCATCGCGGGTTTCGAAATACAGGCGATTGCCGGTATCGACCAGCGCGGAGTACACCCTCTGAATCAGGTTCTCCGTGCCGATCCGGGTGGCGTCGCTGGTGGGGGCGGCGCGGCGCCACTCGTCGGCCAGACGAGCGGCCACCCGCAGGTCCTCCATGGCGTCGCGCAGGCGATTCTGCTCCAGCCGCACGCGGGCGCGAGCGTAATGGACCTCCCAGGTGGGCCGCAACCCGCCCGGCTTATGCGAGTAGTCCACCGCGAGGTCGAGCAGCACCGACGCCGCCCGGATGTCGCCCTGTTCCAAGCGCAGGCTGCCAAGATTCCGGTAGGAGCTCTCAATGCTGCGGAAGCGATTCAACTTTCGGATCCGATAGGCTTCCAGCAACACCGGCTCCGCCCTTTTGAGGTCGTGATGCTCGAGGAATTCGAAGCCCAGGTCGTTCCAGCCCATGGCGACCATTTCGAGGTCGCCGGCCTGATCGGCCGCCGCCACCCCCTCGCGATACAAAGCCACCGCCTGGTCGAGGTGCCCGGAATCCGCGCGGAGAGCCGCCTTTTCAATGAGCAGCCTGGGCAATTGCTGGCGGCGTGCCTTACCACGCAGGTAAGCGGCTGCGCGGTCCAAGGCCTGGATGGCCGCATCAGGCTGGTTGAGCTGGGAATAGAGGCTGGAAATATTGAATTCCAGTTTTCCGGCCATTACCTCGTCGCCGGTGATTTCCGTCAGTTTTCGCGCCTCCAGAAATGCCTGCAGCGCCGCCTGGTATTGATGAAGGGCAAAACGGCAACCGCCTAAATTATTTAGAAATCGGGTGGCGATTTGGGTTTCGTGGGCCGCCATGGCATCTTCATAGCCGCTCTTCGCGCGTGCCGCTGCTTCGCGGAAGTTTCCGCTGTTGAATTCCGCGGGACCGCGCCGCAGGCGCGCGAGCAGCGCCTTGCGCACGGGCGCATCCCCAGGTGCCAGGATCTTCGACCTGGCAGGTGGAACGGAACGAACCAGCGTTCCTGCGAGCCCGACTACCGTAAATAGGGATGCCAGAATTCTGGTCTTCGAAACACGTCCCCTATCCATCGGGATATACCCGGCCTGGTATTCTTTGGGAGTAGCCGCTGACAGCAACCCTCCCAAAGAATATACCAGCATTTATGGTGTTGTTTGTCTATTTTTCCGGGATTTTTAATACGAGTCGCGCTGGGTCGAGCGCCGCATTTGCCGTTTCTATTTCGGCATTAAAACCAGTACCCGTCGACTATGATAATAATCGGATCGTGCACTCGGTCTTCTCGGGCACCGCCACTTATGCAGCGGAACCCCTTTTCCGCCTTAAGGTTAGCGGCGCCGCGCCAGCCCGGCCGGGCAGGCAGCCGGTAAGTGATTCAAAGGGTGGAAGAAATTAATTGAGGATGCGGGTTATCCCGAGGATAGAATCCTACGAGCCTGGATCCGGAGAGTCTGGCATCTGCCGCAAGCGACTGGCCGCAGTCTCGGGCGTGATGTCTCGCTGTGGCATACAAAGCATTTCAAATCCGACCATGAACTTGCGCACGGTGGCCGACCGCAATAATGGCGGATAGTAGTGCGCGTGGAAATGCCACTCCGGCCAATCGGCGCCATCCGTCGGCCGCTGATGAAAGCCCATGGTGTACGGAAAAGGTACCGCGAAAAGACGGTCGTAACGTGCGCCGATGCGCTGCAGAATATCCGCCAGATCGCGGCGCCCGGCAGTGTCCAACTCGTCCATGGCGGAGAAATGCCGCTTCCCGATCACGATCGTCTCAAAAGGCCACACGGCCCAGAACGGGACCAATACGGCAAAGCTGTGGTTCGCACAGACGACGCGCTCGCCTGATGCCAGCTCGAGTGCCAGGTAATCGCACAGCAGGCAGGTTCCGTGGCGCGCGCGCCAGGCGGCCTGTTGACGCTGTTCCGCGGCCGCCTCGGGGGGCACGGTGGCGCCGGCCCAGATCTGGCAGTGCGGATGCGGATTGCTGGCGCCCATCATTTCCCCGCGGTTTTCGAAGATCTGCACGTGGCGGATCTGCGGTAACGCGCCCAGTTCGCGGTACTGTTCGGCCCACATGTCGACGACCACCGTCAGGTCGTCCAAGGACATGCGCGCGGTGGTGAGATCGTGCCGCGGCGAAAAACAGCCGACGCGGCAGATCCCCGGCTCACCGGCAGCGATCAGCAACCCGGCCCGTTCATAGGTTTCGGGCGGCGTGGTGGGCAGGAGCGCGGCGAAGTCGTTGTCGAAAACAAACGTGTGAGCGTACGCCGGATTGCGATGCCCTCCGGCGCGCGCGTTGCCCGGACAGAGATAGCACTGCGGGTCGTAGGCGGGCTGCGCCACCGCCGCTGACTTTTCCACCTGTCCCTGCCAGGGGCGTTGCGTGCGATGTGGTGAAACCAACACCCAGGATCCGTTCAGCAGATTGTAGCGGCGGTGCGGCTGCTGAGTGAGGTCGAGCATGGTTAGCAGAATAACAGTTGAAGCGGGACCCTGCGGAGCGCTCTACTGGCCGGCCTGCGCGGCGGCCAGCACGAACACCAGCGCGGCATTCCAGTTGATGGCCACTTCGTTGCTCGCGTAAGAAGCCTGCTCATCCAGGTACATCCGGGCCGGCGGCCCGTTGGGCAGCTTGTGCATTGCCGGATCCTGGCGGTCGCGGTTGGGACCTCCCGACAGGAGTCCGGGCCATGGCGCGGCCATCCCGTTGCTCGGCCGATGGTGCGGGTGCTGGTAGGCATTCTGGCCTAACTGGGTGACCCAGGACAACGAAAAGGTATTGCGCCCCAACAGGTAGTGCAGGTCGTCGAGAGCCGTATCCACGAACTGCGGGTCCGCGTGCAGCGCATTGGCGACCATAAGCTGCACGCCATAATTGCCCACCACCCCGTTCGAGCCCCAGATGTAGTCCGCCGCCATCAGGCTGATGTGGTAGGGATGATGCGCCGTGCGTTCCACGATCTGCCGCGCTGCCGCCAGAGAATCCTGCGTGATGGCGGCCACCGCATCGGCATTTTTGCCGTGTCCCAGCGCATAAGTCCACAACGCCAGGGGAGCGACCTCCGCCCATCCCGGAGGACCGTTGGGCCGGAGCGTGCCGCGGAAGGCGGCGTAGTGATCCGCGAAGTAGCGCTCATAGGCGGCATCCCGGGTGGTCCTGGCCAGCTCCGCCGCCGCCCACAACAACTCGTCGGAGCAATTGCCGTCGCCATACTCGCCGGTGGAAACGCCCGGCGGATTGTGGAACCTGACGTCCGGATGCTGCTCCACCCAGGTCCACGCCTGCCGCGCCGCGCGCAGGCATTTGTCCGCGTAGGCCCGATCGAACGGCCCATAGACGCGCGCGGCGATCGCCATCACCGCGGCAAAATCTCCCGTCGCGCAAGAGGTCTTGTACGGCTCCTTTCCGGTACCGATCACGTAACTGACGAGAGTATCCTTCTCCGGCGGAATAAAATCGCAGAACCGCTCGCTGGTTTGCTTGGCCCACACCCCGCCGTCTTCGTCCTGCATGGAGAGCATCCAGTCGAGGTTCCAGCGGATCTCGTTCAGCATGTCGGGCGTTCCGTTTCCGGACTCCGGGATGTCCAGCCGCACACCCCGCAGGCGGTCGCCGTAGAGTTCCCAGGCCCACAGCAGGGTGCCCGTGGTGATGCCGGAATTGACGATGTACCGGCCGTAGTCGCCCGCGTCGTGCCAGCCTTTCGCCGAAACGCGCGGGCCGGTCTTGCCGGACGACGCGTGATAGGCGCCCTGCAGATGGCAGGCGGCGTGTTTGAAGCCGGGATACTTAGGACCCATGTCCACCGCGATCCCGCAGCGCTGCCCGTAATACGACCGCATGGTCAGGTAAAAGGCGTTGGCATAGACGTCCGCGCCGATCGAAAAATCCCAGCTCCGGCCCACACCAGGAACTTCCAGGTAGTACCGGCCCGGTTTCACGAGTTTGCTGAAGTCGGCGATCTGCACCAGGTCGCCGGAATCCGCCTCGCGTACCGGCTCCGGCAGTTTGGCGTGGAAGGCCACCGCATCGCTGCCGCTCCGCCGGACGGAAAACTCCTTGGCCAGGGCCGACGACGCCACCATGGCGAGTTTGGGCGCATTCGGCGGATAGCCGACCTGATCCACTTTGATATCCGCGGTAGGCGCGGACGCCATGGCGCAAACGCAAATAAAGAATATACCGATCCGTTTCATTGAAACCCGAGTATAGCGCCGGGCGGCCGGTATGCGATAATCGCTCCAATGGGTGGATCTTCACCACCTGGCACTTGCGCGAGCGTGATCGGTCTGATATAAGATCTAACTGACTTAACTACCAGGCTTGGGCCGCGTCATGCCCGCGAAAAAGAAAACGTCGATGCCGAAGAGTACTGAAAAGCATAACGTTCCGGAAGTATCTCCGCAGGAGGAGGGCAAGAACGGCCTGCCCGCCCGACGTGCGGCGTCCGGAGCCGCGGCAGCAGACCCGAAGGCCCGCCAGATGGAATCTTTCGAGGAGGGCATGCGCCTGTTTCATGCCCGTCAATTCCAGCGGGCCAGAGAGTTCTTTGCTGCGGCCGAGCAGGGTCCGGACCGGACCGTGGCGCACCGTTCCGGCCTGCACGCACGCATGTGCGAGCGGCGCCTGGAATCTCCGGGCGTCGTACTTACAACGCCCGAAGAGCATTACAATTACGCTGTCACGCTGATCAATTCGCGCGATCTGGCGGGCGCGCAGAAGCACTTGCGCGCGGCTTTGGAGGCCGATCCCGGCGCCGACCACGTGCTCTATGCCCTGGCCGCCTGTCAGTGCCTGGCTGGAGAGGCGCAAGGCGCCTATGAGAACCTGAAACGTGCCATCGATTTACAGCCCCGTAACCGGCTGGCTGCCCGCCAGGACCCCGATTTCGCAGCCATGGCCGACCACCAGGCGTTCGCCCGGTTGTTGTACCCCGATAAGAAAAACTAAAGGGGACCTGCTCGCGCCTCCGCCGCATTTGAGTCCGGTTCTTCACCATGCCTGAAAGCGAACCGTTGCGGGTAGTCGCCATCGGCGGAGGTACGGGCCTGTCTGCCCTGTTGCAGGGATTGAAGCTCTACGCCCGCCCGGGACGCGGCCCCGCGGTGGACATCACGGCCGTGGTTACGGTGACCGACGACGGCGGCAGCTCCGGCCGCTTGCGCCGCGACTTCGACGTGCTACCCCCCGGCGACATCCGCAACTGCATGGTGGCGCTATCCGAAGATGCCGATCTGCTGTCCCGTCTCTTCCAGCACCGTTTCGAGGCGGGCCTGGGTCTCAAGGGCCATAGCTTCGGCAACCTATTTTTGACCGCGCTGACGCAGATCATGGGCGACTTCCCCGACGCGGTGAAAGCCTCTTCCGGCGTGCTGCAGATTAAGGGCCGCATCTTTCCCGCCACGGCCGCGAATGTGTCTCTCGAAGCCATCCTGGAGGATGGTACGCGGGTCGCCGGAGAAACCCGCATCAGCAAAAGCCGCAAACGCATCCGCAGCATCCGGTTGCATCCGCGCAAGGTCAAGCCCATGGCGGACACCCTGGCGGCCCTCGCGCGCGCCGACCTGATCACCCTCGGCCCCGGATCGCTGTTCACCAGCGTTATCCCCAACGTGCTGGTCGAGGGAATCTCTGCGGCCATCCGCCGCTCGCCGGCCCTCAAGGCCTATTTCGTGAACCTGATGTGGCAGCCGGGCGAAACCGTGAATTTCAGCGCGTCGGACCACATCCGCGCCATCCATAAACACGCCGGGGGCAAGCTGATCGATTGCGCCATCCTCAACGTCGCGCCGATACAGATGGCGGTCCGCAAGCGCTACGAAAGGCAGCGCGCGCTGCCGGTGGAAAACGACATCGATCGCATCACCAAAATGGGAATCCGGGTGGTGACCGGGAGGCTGCTCCAGGAATCCAAGAAAGTGCGCCACGATCCGGATCAAGCCGCGGCGGTGGTGGTAAAGCTGGCACAGGAGGCGCGCCGGCAGCGGAAGTGAAAGCGCACGGAATATGCGGACGGTTGATCGTTGGAGGAAATAGTGGAAAAGCCAATCACAGTGGTCATCCTGGCGGCCGGTCTGGGCACGCGGATGAAATCGCGGCAGGCCAAAGTGCTGCACCGCGCCGGCGGGCGCTGCCTGATCGAGCACGTGCTCGCGACCGCGCAGGCTCTGACCACGCCCGAGCGGATTTTCGTCGTGGTGGGCTATCAGGCCGACCGCGTCCGCGAGGCCATCCAGACGCCCGGCATCGGCTTCATCCAGCAGGCCGAACAGAAAGGCACGGGGCATGCAGTCATGGCCGGGGCCGGAGTTCTCTCCGGACTGGACGGCCTGCTGGTGATCCTGTACGGCGATTGCCCGCTGGTTCGGGTGGAGACGCTTCGCGGCCTGGTCGCGGCCCAACAATCCTCCGGCGCGGCGGGAGCCATTCTCACGGCCGTCATGGACGATCCCACCGGGTACGGCCGCGTCCTGCGGGATGCCAGCGGCCGCGTCACCGGCGTTGTGGAACAGAAAGCCGGCACGCCCGAGCAACTGGCCTTGCGCGAGGCCAACATGGGGCTCTACTGCTACCAGGCAGCGCCCTTCTGGCGGCACATCCACGAGCTGCGGCCCGACAATCCGGCGCACGAGTTCTATCTGACGGACATGGTGGAGATCCTCGATCGCGCCGGTCACGACATCACCGCTTACCGCATCGACGATCCACGCGAAGTGCTCGGTATCAACGATCGCGTGGAACTGGCCGCCGTAGACCGCCTGTTACGCGAACGCAAGGCCCGCCAACTCATGGTGGCGGGCGTGACCATCGAAAAGCCGGAAACCGTCACCATCGATCCCGGCGTATCCATCGGTATGGATACCGTGGTCGAGCCGTTCGCCCAGATTCTGGGCAGCACCACCATCGGTGACAACTGCCGCATTGGAGCTTGCTCCATCATCCGGGATTCCGAGTTGGCCGACGATGTGCAAATCGGTCCGTTTACCATCGTCAACACCTCCCGCCTGGAGCACGGTGTCGAAGCGGGTCCGTATGCCCGCCTGCGGATGGAGAATCACGTCGCCGCCGGCGCCCACATCGGCAATTTCGTGGAGCTGAAGAAGACGAGCTTCGGCGCCGGGTCGAAGGCTATGCATCTGGCCTACCTGGGCGATTCGCAGGTCGGCGCGGACGCGATTGTCGGCGCGGGCACCATCACCTGCAACTACGATGGACGGCGCAAACATCCGAGCAAGATCGGCGCGGGCGCCTTCATCGGCAGCAACTCCACCCTGGTGGCGCCGGTGGAAGTGGGGGAGGGTGCGTACCTGGCCGCCGGATCCGTCATCACCGAGAATGTCCCCGCGGACGCGCTCGGCGTGGGCCGGTCCCGCCAGGTCAACAAGCCGGACTGGGCCCGCAAGCGCCGGGAACTGGGCCAGCACCGGCCGGGTTGACCCGGCCATCGCGCGCTTAGCCCGCGGCCTTAACTATAATAAAGAAAACCATGCACCAGAAACTCAGCGAACGTGTTGTCGACCTGAACCCGCGCGAAACCTCCGAATGGATAGAAGCGCTGGATCAGGTATTGGATGAAGAGGGTCCCGATCGCGCCGCTTTCCTGCTGCAGCGCCTTTCCGACCGCGCCCGCAGTTCGGGCGCCGAAATACCCCTTGTTCTAAATACGCCGTACGTCAATACCATCCGTCCCGAGGAAGAAGTGCCCTATCCCGGCGACCGCGCCATGGAACGCCGCATCAAGAGCCTCACCCGGTGGAACGCCATGGCCATGGTGGTGCGCCAGAACAAGTACGATGCCGGCATCGGCGGCCACATCTCCACGTACGCCTCCCTCGCCACGCTGCTGGAAGTCGGCTTTCATCATTTCTTCCACGCCAGTTACGGCGATCAGCCCGGCGACTTGATCTATTTCCAGGGCCATGCCTCCCCCGGCATCTACGCCCGCGCCTTCCTGGAAGGCCGCCTCGGCGAGGAGCGTCTGCGCAACTTCCGCCACGAACTGCGTGAACATCCCGGACTGCCCTCCTACCCGCACCCCTGGCTGATGCCCGATTTCTGGCGCTTCCCCACCGTCTCCATGGGGCTGGGTCCCATCAACTCCATTTACCAGGCGCGCTTCATGCGCTATCTCGAGAATCGCGGCCTGATTCCCGCTACGCCGCGCAAGATCTGGGCCTTCCTGGGCGACGGCGAAATGGATGAGCCCGAATCCATGGGGTCGCTTACCCTCGCCTCCCGGGAGAAGCTCGACAACCTGATCTTCGTCATCAACTGCAACCTGCAGCGGCTGGATGGCCCGGTGCGCGGCAACGGTAAGATCATCCAGGAACTGGAGGCTGCGTTCCGCGGCGCCGGCTGGAACGTCATCAAGGTGATCTGGGGCGAAGACTGGGATCCGCTCCTGGCGCGCGACGCCAACGGGCTGCTCCAGAAACGCATGAGCGAAGTGGTGGACGGCGAATGGCAGACCTTCGTCACCAAGGACGGCGCCTACTTCCGTAAGAACTTCTTCGGCAAGTATCCGGAACTGCTCGACCTGGTCGGCCATCTGAGCGACGAACAACTCGTGCGCCTGCGCCGCGGCGGTCACGATCCCAAGAAGGTCTTCAATGCCTACAAGGCCGCCCTGGAGAGCAGCGGAAGGCCCACCTTGATCCTGGCCCAAACCATCAAAGGCTACGGCCTGGGAGAGGCCGGCGAAGGCCGCAACATCACGCACCAGCAAAAGAAACTGAACGAGCAGGAGATCGCGCGCTTCCGATCGCGGTTTGAAATCCCCATTCCGGATGAAGCCGCGCGCAACGCGTCGTTTTACCGCCCGCCGGACGACAGCCCGGAAATCGCGTACCTCCACGAACGCCGCCGGCTGATGGGCGGCTACATGCCCAGCCGCTCGGTTCCGGCCACCAAAGTGGAAGCGCCGCCGCTCGCTTACCTGGCCGAATCGCTGGCCGGATCGCAGGGGCGCGAGGTCTCCACCACCATGGCGTTCGTCCGCACCCTGACGCTGCTGCTCAAACACCCGGAGCTGGGCAAGCGCGTGGTGCCGATCATTCCCGACGAGGCGCGCACGTTCGGTATGGAGTCGCTGTTCCGGCAGTTCGGCATTTACGCCAGCCAGGGGCAGCTCTACAAACCGCACGACGCCGAGATGTTCCTCTATTACAAGGAATCCAAAGACGGGCAGATCCTGGAAGAAGGCATCACCGAAGCCGGTTCCATGGCGTCGTTCACCGCCGCCGGCCTGGCCTACGCGAATTACCGGATCGAGATGATTCCGTTCTTCGTGTATTACTCCATGTTCGGCTTCCAGCGCATCGGCGACCTGGTGTGGGCCTTCGCCGACGCCCGCGGCAAAGGCTTTCTGATGGGCGGCACCGCCGGGCGGACCACGTTATCCGGCGAAGGCTTGCAGCATCAGGACGGCCACAGCCTGGTGCTGGCCAGCACCGTGCCCACGTGCGCCGCCTACGATCCGGCGTACGCTTACGAGATCGCCGTCATCGTGCAGGATGGCATCCGCCGCATGTACCAGGAGCAGGAGGACCTTTTCTATTACCTCACGCTCTACAACGAGAACTATCCCATGCCGCAGATGCCGGAGGGCGTCGCGGAAGGCATTCTGAAGGGCATCTATCGTTACCGGGCCGCGGCCGAGGGCAAGGCCAGGGTGCAGCTCTTCGGCAGCGGTCCGATCCTGAACGAAGCACTGCGCGCGCAGGGTATGCTGGCCGAAAAGTACGGCGTCCCGGCCGACGTCTGGAGCGTCACCAGCTACAACGAACTGCGCCGCGATGCGTTGCGCGCCGAGCGCTGGAACCGCCTGCATCCCGGCCAGCCGCCGCGGCAGCCGTATATTTGCCAGGCGCTCAATGGCGCTGGAGGTCCCATCGTGGCCGCCACCGATTACATGAAGGTGGTGGCCGACCAGGTCGCCCCCTGGCTGCCGGGCCGCATGGAAACCCTGGGCACCGACGGATTCGGGCGCAGCGACAATCGCGAGCACCTGCGCCGCCACTTCGAAATCAACGCCGAGTCGATCGCCGCGGCGGCGCTTTCCCGCCTGGCCCGCGACGGCCAATTCCCGAGCGACCGCGCGGCGGCGGCGATCGCCGAGTTGGGCGTGGATCCGGAGAAGATCGACCCGGCGCTGGCTTAAGCGGGCCGGCGGCAGCGCAACGACGACGTCACAGTTCCAGTTTCTTCTCGGGCTGGTTGCGGCGGCGCGCTAACCGCGCCGGGTGCCGCCTTCGTGGCGGTCCGCAGAACCATGATTCACTCGTAGCGCAAGGCCTCCATCGGGTCCACGGACGACGCCCGGCGCGCCGGGAACAACGTCGCCAGCGCGCAGGCCAGAGTCAGCACCCCCGTGACGCCCAAGAACATCGCCGGACTCTGCTGGCTGCCCGCGGCCCAGCGCGATAGCACGCGGCTGAGCAGCAAGCTGAGCACGGTGCCGCCCGCCAAACCGCCGGCCACGCTGAGTATCATGGAGCGGAACACGATCCGCAAGACATGGCCGCGGCTCGCGCCCAGCGCCATGCGAATGCCGAACTCGTTGGTCCGCTGCGCCACGCCGTAAGAGACGACACTGAACAGGCCGGCCACCGCCAAAGCGAGGGCCACGATCGAGAAGGCCGTGAACAGCGCGGCCACCAGGCGGCCGTAGGCGTAATCATCCTCGTTCTGGATCCACTGTTCCAGATCCCGCGTCCTGCCGAATACCTGCTGTTCCGAATCGACGGCCTTCACTTCCGCGCGAACCCGGTTCAGTATCGACAATGGCGAGGTACGGGCGCGTACCAGGATCTGGGTCCACACATTCATGCATAGCGTGTACGGCACGTAGACCGCCGGTTTGACGGGCTTGCGTAAGCCAGCGTCTTTGGCGTCGGCTACCACCCCGATGATCTGCAGCCAGCCGTTCGACTCCGGTACGGCCTGCGAGAACGGCGGCTCGGCCTTCAGATCCGGCAACCGCAGTTGTTTGCCCAGCACATCGCCATTGGGCCAATAGCGGCGGGCCATGGTTTGATTGACGATCGCCAGCCGCGCGCCGCGCGCGACCTCCGGCTCGTTCCACAATCGCCCTCTGAGCAGCGGGATGTGCAGCACCCCAAAATACTCGGAACTGATGAAGTTCGCCAGCACCTGTTCCTTGGAGGGTGAGCTGCTGCCGAAGATCTCGAACGATTGCTCCCAACCGTTCGCAGGCGGCGTAGCATTGGTGGAGATTCCGGCGATGGCGACTTCAGGCATGGCCTGCACGCGGTGCAGAAGCTGCGAGAAATAGCTGGCACGCTCGGCCCAACTGACGTGCGCGTTCTGGTGCACGGGTATGCCGACCGACATCACGTTATGCGGATCATAGCCCAAGCGGGTGCGCACCAGCCGCAGGAATCCGTTGGTGGCCGCGGCGGCGGAGGTGAGCAGCAGCAGCGTAAGCGCGAGTTGTCCGGCCACTAGAAGCGCGTGCATGCGCTTGCCATGTGCGCTACCCGTGGAGCGGCGCGATCCCGTCTGCATCAGGCGCGCCACTTGCGGACGCGAGAACTGATAGGCGGGCGCCAGCCCGAACAGCACGCCGGTCAGGATGGCCAAGGCACAACTGAATGCCAGCACCGGCAAGTTGATCCGGATCACCACCTCGTGCGGGAAGGAATACTCGGGCAGCCAGCCGATCAACAACGGCAGGAGCCGGTACGCCAAAGCTATTCCGGCGGCGGCGCCCGCAAGTGACAGTCCCAGCGCTTCGGTTAGAAGCTGGCGGTAGATGCGGCGGCGGCTGGCGCCGATGGCGCTGCGCACCGCGAGTTCGTGCTGGCGGGCGGTGCCACGCGCCAGCAGCAGGATGGACACATTGGCGCAGCCGATGAGCAGCAGCAGGCCTACCGCGCCGAATAACAGGAACAGCGATTGGCCCAGGTGCGCCACGAACTGGTCGTTCAAGCCCTTTACGCGTACGCGGAACTTCTTGGGAAAATGGCCGGGCGTGTCTTTGGCAAACTGCTCCAATAATGGCTGCAATTCGGCGTTGGCCGCGGCGTGTGTCACGCCGGGCTTCAGCCGGATCAGCGGCGCCAGTTCGATGATCGGATCGTTGGTGATCTTGAGCGGCAGGTAAACGTCCGCGTCTTCCCACGTGAAACGCGGAGGCAACACTCCAACGATGGTATAGTTCTTGTGCACCAGTTGCAGGTTGCGGCCGATGACCGATGGGTCGGAATCGAAATGCCGCTGCCAGAACAGGTAGCTGAGCACCACCACCGGCTGCGGATCGCGTCCGTCCGGCGCGTCCGACGGGATGAGCGTCCGGCCGAGCAGTGCGCGCACGCCGAAGAAGATGCCGGCATCGCCCGATAGTTGGGTCGAAGGCACATCCTGCGGCAGTTCCTCGTCCGTGGTAGTCAGGTTCCAGGTGCCCCAGGTGGCCGCCGCGCTTTCGATGCACTTGGCCTGTTTCAGCAGCCTCAACTGCGGCCCCGTGACCCCCACCCAGCGCTCGTCTCCATTCTGGTTGACAACCACCAGGTGGATCATGCGATCGCTTGCCCGGTAGGGGTACGGATTGACCAGCAAACTGTAGATCACACTGAAAACGGCAGTGGTGGCGCCAATCCCCAGCGCGAGCGAAATAATGGCCGTCGCCGCCAATCCCGGCTTGCGGCGATACTCACGCAGGAAGAACCGCAAATCTTGCAGCACGTCTGGTTAGACGCCTTAAGGCAGCCACGGTTATGAAGCTTTTCTCCCCATGCGGAGGCAGGCAGTGCGCGGCCCGCGAAGCGGCTTCAAAAAAGGGCGGCGCCGGGGTTGAACGCAACCGTCGAGGGCGGCCGCTCTTGCGGTGCCGCTTCAGGAGGGAGCAAACGCACATTGACCGCCTCGGGCTTCATGTAAAGATCCAGTTTTGTCTCCACCGTCACCCGGTCGCCGGGCTTGATGTCTTCGCGTCTGATCTTCTTCGATCCGGAAAAGTAATGCGTCTTATGCGTGCAGGAGATCTCCATGTCCTCCTGGTCCGTCCGCGTCAGCGTGAGGCTGGTGGAAGTGATCTCCCGGACGGTTCCCGTAAAGCTGGCCAGCGGCGCCTGCTGCGCCAACGCCGCCACGCACGGAGTCACCATCAAGACGAAGACTGAGAGTCGCATCTGATTCCATATTACGTGCTACCCTGGCGCCTTGGATATCCCGGCGTACCTGGCGCGCATCGCGTATAGCGGACCACTCGCGGTATCCTCCGAAACATTGCGCGGACTGCACCTGGCGCATCTCTACGCCGTACCGTTCGAGAACCTCGACATTCACCTGGGCCGGCCGATCCAACTGAACACCGCGGCCTTGTTCGACAAAATCGTCACCCGGCGCCGCGGCGGTTTCTGCTATGAGCTGAACGGCCTGTTCGCCGCCTTCCTGTGCGAACTGGGCTTCCGCGTCACACTGCTCTCGTCGGAGGTCGCGCGCCAGGCAGGCGGCTATAGTCCCCCTTACGATCACCTGGCGCTGCGTGTAGATCTGGAACGGCCCTGGCTGGTGGATGTGGGCTTCGGTGAAGGATTCCGCCTGCCCTTGCGGCTGGACGATGTCAACGCCCAGCCCCAGGGCGACTCCGCGTACGTCATCCTCACCGAAGGCGAGTACCGCTTGTTGCTGCGCCGCGACGGCGGCGGCGACTGGGCGCCGCAATACCGCTTCACGCTCGCGCCGCGCACCTTGGACGAATTCGCCGCCCGCTGCCTGTTTCATCAGACCTCGCCCGAGTCGCACTTCACGCAAGCCCGTATCTGCACGCGGGCGACGCCCGAAGGGCGCCTGACTCTGAGTGAGATGCGGTTCATCACCAAGACCGCCGCCGGACGTGCGGAGCGCTCGCTGGCCGGCGCGGAAGAATACGCCGCGGTCCTGCGGGAGCGATTTGCGGTGATAGAATAACGGTTCAGAAACCTGGGAGGGTTCCGGTGCTGATTCAGAATCAGTTTGACCGCAACGTCATTACCACCTCGGTCGACTACGTTTTCAACTGGGCGCGCAAGTCCGCTTTGTGGCCGCTGACCTTCGGCTTGGCCTGTTGCGCGATCGAAATGATCGCCTCCAGCACGTCGCGCTTCGACATCGCGCGCTTCGGTGCGGAGGTCTTTCGCCCCAGCCCCCGGCAGTCGGACCTCATGATCGTGGCCGGCACCGTGACGCTCAAGATGGCCCCGGTGCTGAAGCGCATCTGGGACCAGATGCCGGATCCCAAGTGGTGCATCTCCATGGGCGCCTGCTCCAGCGTGGGCGGACCGTTCAACACTTACGCCGTGCTGCAGGGCGTGGATAAGATCGTGCCGGTGGACGTGTACGTGACCGGCTGCCCGCCGCGTCCGGAGAATCTGTTTTACGCGCTGCTCAAGCTGCAGGACAAGATCGACCAGATGACTACCCTGGTGAAGCGGCCCACCGAAGTCCGGCTGGACGAATCCATGCTGGAGCAGTTCAAACAGCAGGTGATGATCGCCCAGATTCAAAAGCCGGCTTAGTGTTCTACAAGGATTCGCTGAACATCTACCGCGTTCGGCCGCTGGCGGAATTTGCCTGGCTGGAGCACGGATTCGGCACGCGCCATGCCGATCTGGCAGGCGATCCAAGGCTTGCCACTCTGCATCAGATCCATTCGGACGTCTGTGTGGCGGCCCACGGCCGCACGGGCCGCTTGGGCGATGGCGACGCATTGCTTGAGAGCCAGCCCGGCAGCCTGGTGGCCGTCAAGACCGCGGACTGCCTTCCGATTCTCCTGGTAGACGAGGAGCGTCGCGCCGTAGCGGCCGTGCACGCCGGCTGGCGCGGCACGGTGCAGGGCATAGCGCGCCGCGCGGTGTGCGCCATGGCGGACGAATTCGGCACCGATCCCGCGCACATGCATGCCGCCATCGGACCTGGTATCGGCCGGTGCTGCTATGAAGTGGGGGCGGAAGTGGCGGCTCAATTTGGCGAGTCCGGACCGGCCCACATCGATCTCGCCGAAACCAACCAAAGGCAATTGCGCGAGGCCGGCGTTTCCGCGGAACGGATCTATGTCGCCAATCTGTGCACCAAGTGCGGCGTCCGGGATTTCCACTCCTACCGCCGCGACAAGGCTCACGCCGGCCGCATGCTCTCGTTCGCCGGCATCCAGGCGATCTAATCCACCAGCCCGTTACGAACGGCAAACCGCACCAGCTCGTTGACGCTGTGCAGATTCAGCTTCTCCATGATCCGCCCGCGATGCGCGTCCACGGTGTACACGCTCAGGTTCAGCACCGTGGCGATTTCCTTGTTGGTCTTGCCCTCCGCGATCATCTGCAGCACCTCGCGCTCGCGGCTGGTCAGCAGGTCGATGGGATCGGTCACGTGGCGCCGGTAGTCGTTGAGCACGGCATCCGAAACGCCGGGGCTCAGATAGCCTTCCCCGCGCGCCACCGCGCGCACCGCCGCCAGCAGGTCGCTGGCGATGGAGTCCTTCAGCAGATAACCGCGGGCGCCGGCGCGCAAAATCTCGCGCACGTAAACCGAATCCTTATGCATGCTCAGCGCCAGCACGCGTGTGCGCGGCGACAGATCCGCCAGGCGGCGCGTGGCTTCAATGCCGTTGAGCTCCGGCATGGCCACGTCCATCACGACGAGGTCGGGTTGCAGTTGGCCGGCCAGGTCGAGAGCTTCGCGCCCGTTGCCGGCTTCGCCCACGATCTCCATATCGGCTTGCGCGGCCAGGATCATCTTGAATCCCTGCCGCACCACCGCGTGATCGTCAGCCAGCAGAATGCGGATCTTTTCTCTCATTCGTCGCACCACGCGCGGGCACGCGGACCTCGATGGTGACGCCGGCGCCCGGCTGCGAGTGTACCACCAGGTCGCCGCCCGCGCTGCGCGCGCGCGCTCGCATTCCGATCATACCCATGCCGCCCGGCGGCGCGCCAGCGGGCGCCAGGCCCCGGCCGTCGTCGCGCACGGACAGATATAGGTCAGCGCTCCGCGCTTCCAGTGTGACTGTGGCGTTGCGCGCTCCGGAATGCCGCGCCACGTTCGTCAGCGCCTCCTGCGCCAGACGGAACAGGTGCGTCTCGACCTCGTCCGGCAGCCGCCCGGAAAACGTGGACCGGAAATCCGTGTGGATGCCGGTGCGGTGCGCGAAACCCTCGCACAGCCAGCGCAGTCCCGCGTCCAGCCCGAAATCGTCCAGAATCGTGGGACGCAGCAGTTGCGACATCTGCCGCACGTTGCCGATGGATTCGTCCACCAGGTGCAGACAGTCCGCGATGCGCGCGGAGTCCAGCGCACTGTCCGCGCCCAGCGCCGACAGGTTGGCTTTCAGGGCCGTGAGCGATTGCCCGAGTTCGTCGTGCAGTTCGTGGGAAAAACGGCGCGCCGTGCTCTCCTGGTCTTCCAGCATGTGCCAGGAGACGCGGCCCAGTTCGCTCTCCTGCCATTCCATGCGATGCAGCAATTGCGCCGTCAATCGTACGGTGAGCGCCGAGCAGGCTAGCGCCAGGACGAAGAATGCCACCAGAAACCCGATGGACACCTTCACCAGCCTCTCCGAGCGGTGATCGATCTCGTTCTGCGCCGCCACCGCCCGCCGGTAGTTGGCCTCGATGAGCTTGGCCACCACAGAGATGAACGCTTCGTGATCCCGGAACAGCGCCTGCGAGGAAAACGTCTCCGGCTCCGCCACGCTCAGCAGCCGCCGCGCTTCGCCCGAGAATGCCGCGGACGTCTGCCGTAGCTGCTCGAAGAGCCGCCGCTGCGGCGTCCGTGAGCCCTCCCCGACCAGGTGGTCGATGTTCTGATCCGCCGCATCCAACTGCGCCAGAATTTGTCCGGCATCCACCGAATCCGGATCGCGCGCCAGGATCGAGAATACTTCCGTCAGGCTGGCTTGCTGGCGGTGCACTTCTTCGAGCAGACGGTTGGTAGTCTGCTGCTCGGCCACCAGGTGTGCCGCGCTTTCCTTGATGCTCTGAATGTTGCCGACGCCGATGAAAGCGCCGGTCAGCATGAGCAACATCACCAGGGTGAACCCGGCGATCAGCAGCCGGAGCAGGTTGCGGCGCGCTGGTGAATGATCTTTCACGTTCCTCCAAATCCATGATGGCGCGCCGGCCTGCCGGCCGGGTATCCCTTATCCGGGCTAATACGATGCCCGGGCGTAGGCTATGCTTTGGCCGGCACGGCCTGTGGTTTCGTCGGGATCGTTAGCCCGCCGGGTCTATCGTATCTTTGCGGGCCTTGCCTGAAGATGGAATTGACGGGAGATGGATCCCGCAAGGAGAAAAGAAAATGAAAAAGAGTTTACTCGCGATCCTGTTGGCCGCTGCCACGCTGCCCCTGACGTTTGCGCAGTCGTCCACGCCGGCCAGCCAGCCGAACCAGAAGACCACGGCTGCCAAGAAGAAGACGGTGAAGAAGTCCACCAAGCATCACGTCAAAAAGCCGGCCACCAAGAGCACCACGCCCCAGAAGTAGTTACACCATTGCCAGCGTGGGCAGGCGTCTCTACCTGTCCACGCGAATTTCTCTCCCTGTAGCTCCCCAACCTCGCGCCAGGCCGCTGCCGCCACCTGTGGCATGCTAAGGAGATGCGCCGGACCGGCCTGTGGCGGAATCCGGACTTCCTCAAGCTTTGGGCCGGGCAGTCCGTTTCCCAAATCGGATCGTGGATCACCCTGGTCGGGCTGCCGTTGACGGCGGTCCTGCTGTTGAAGGCCTCGCCGATCCAGATGGGCATCCTGAGCGGCGCCGGTGCGGCCGCCATCCTGATCTTCGGACTGTTTGCCGGCGCCTGGGCCGATCGCTTGCGCCGCCGCCCGATTCTGATATGGGCGGATGTGGGCCGCGCCGCCGTCCTGGCCACCATCCCGCTGGCCGCCGCGCTCCACCGCCTCACCATGATTCACCTGTTTATCGTCGCGGCCGTAACGGCCGTCTTCACCGTCTTCTTCGATGTGAGTTATCAGGCTTATCTGCCGTCGCTGGTCAGCGCGGAGAATATCCTGGAAGGCAACAGCAAGATGGCGCTCTCGGCGTCCCTGGCCGGGATCGTGGGACCTGGACTCACCGGCGTGCTGGTCGAAGCCATCACAGCGCCATCGGCCATCCTCTTCGATGCCTTGTCATTCCTGGCCTCGGCGCTTTCCATATGGGCCATCCGCACGCCCGAACCGCGGCCGCGTCCCGCGGCTTCGCCGCACATCGTTCGTGAAATTCTGGAAGGGCTACAGGCCTCCTGGCGCGTGCCGGTTCTGCGCGCCATCCTGCTGCGGACGGTCACCGGCTCCGTGTTCTTGGGTTTCTCGAGCAGCCTGTACTTCCTCCTGGCGGTGCGTGAGCTCAAGCTCGGCGCCGTGCTGTTGAGCGCGGTGATCGCGCTGGGCGGCGCCAGCGACATGTTCGGCGCGCTGGTCACCGAACGGTTGACGCGCCGCCTCGGCGTGGGACCGGCCTTGATCGCCGCCGCCCTGGTAGTTGCCGTGGCGTACTGGCTGCCGCCCCTGGCGCACGGGCCGGTGTGGGCCTGTGCCGCGGTGCTGGCCTTGGCGCAACTGGGCGACATGGCCTGGTCCGTCTACAACATCAACGAATTGAGCCTGCGCCAGGCGATCACGCCCGACCATCTGCTGGGACGCGTGAACGCGGCCATGCATCTGACGTTTCGCGGCGTGGTGCCGGCCGGCGCGCTGGCCGGCGGCGTCCTGGCGCAATACATCGGCATCCGCAACGCCTTGTTCGTGGGCGCGGCCGGTTTCCTGCTCTCCACGCTGTGGCTGATCTTCTCCCCGGTCCGTCACCTGCGCGAGCTCCCGCTGCCCGTGGCGGTAGGTTAGCATCGGGTTTATGCTCCCCTGGCGCCGATATGCCTGGCGCGTGGTGCCCCTGCTCCTGTTGCTCGCCTTCTATTGGCCGGGACTGACCAACTGGTTTTATCAGGACGATTTCGGCTGGCTCAACCTGCGTCACGACGTGCATACCGCGCGCGATCTGGCCCCGGCGCTGTTCGCGCCCAAGGCTCACGGCAATATCCGGCCGCTAGGTGAGAACGCCTACTGGCTGGTGCTCTCGTCGATCTTCGGCGTGGATGCATGGCCGTTCCGGATCTGTGCCTTCGCCACCCAGATCGCCAGCCTCCTGCTGCTGGGCGGCATCGTGATGCGGCTCACCGCGTCGCGTACAGCGGCCTTTGTCGCCCAGATTCTGTGGATGGCAAACGCGGGCCTGGCCACGGCCCTTTGCTGGAGCTCGATCTATAACCAGCTCCTCAGCGCCTTCTTCTTCCTGCTGTCGTTCTGGTTCTTCCTGCGCCAGATCCGGAGCGGGGCGCGGCGGGACGCGCTGGGCCACTGGGCGGCCTTTGTGCTGGGCCTTGGCGCCCTGGAGATCAATGTCGTCTATCCGGCGATCGCCGCGGCCTACGCGGTGCTGTTTGCGCGCCAACATCTCAAGACCGTGCTGCCGATGTTCGGTGTCTCCGCAGCGGCCGTCCTGGTGCACTTCCATTTCGCGCCGGCCGACGCCACCGGTGTCTACGCGCTGCACTGGGACGGCCGCATCTTCAGCACGCTGGGTAGCTACTGGATTCTGGCGTTGAACCCGTCCCCTTGGGTGGCGGCGGCGCTAAGTGGCGCGGTCTTTGGAATGCTCGCCTGGACCGTCCGCAGAAGAGAATGGCTCGGCCTGTTCGCGATCGTATGGTTCGTCGCGACGATCGCTCCCTACCTGCCGCTCGCCGAACACAAGATGGATTACTACCTGGCCGTGCCTGCGATCGGTATCGCTATCCTCGGCGCCGCGGCCGTAGCCGGCGCCTGGCGCCCGGCGGCACTGGCGGCGGTGGCGATCTACCTGGTCACCTGTGTGCCGCATGCGTGGGCCATCGTCCAGTGGAATCATGCGCGCGGAATCCGGGTGGAAGATGTGGTCGAGGGCGTCGCGGAGACGCGCCAGGCCCAACCCGGCAAATACATACTGCTCGACGGGGTGGACTCCGGCCTGTTCTGGTCTGGAATCGTGGACCTTCCGTTCCGCGCCATGGAGATCCCCCACGTGTACTTGGTCCCCGGATCGGAGTCGCGCATCGCGGCGCCGGCAGACCTCGTCACGAAATACACGCTGCCCCAGGCTCCGGCTCTGCGCGCGCTCGAGCAGAACCGCGCGGTAGTCTATGAAGTCTCCGGCGCGTCGCTGCGCAACGTCACGTCGCGTTACCGCGCCTTGGCCGAGGCGCTCTGGAATCCCCAGACGCCGCGCTTTATCAATCTGGGCGACGACGCCTTTGCGGAGTACCTGGGCGCCGGCTGGGACCCATGTGCCGACGGCTACCGCCTGCTGCGCGGTACGGCAAGCGTGCGTGTAGGCGGCGCGCGCCGGGCGGACGAGCGGCTGTACATCGGCGTGTTTCGCACCACCCCTTTTGCGCTGGGCGTGCGCCTGGATGGGATGCAGGTGTCGCCAACACCGGTCAAGCGGACCGGCGAATTAACCGAGCTCTCGGCGCCGGTCCGCCCCGCGCCGCAAATAGAGGTCATCCTGGTGAACGGCGGCCGGCAGCCGCTTCGTTTCGGCTACCTGGAAGTGCGTTAGCGATCTCCGTGCGGGTCAATCTTCGAAGCTGCGCGCCCCGCCCTTGAATCCGCCGCGAGCCTGTTTCCAAAGCCATTTCAGGACCCGTGCGTCGTTGTAACAATAGCCCAGGTTGTGGTTCAGCGTCGAGTAGCAGTGGCGCTGGCAGGTCTCCTTCATTTCGCCCAGTTGTTGCCTGTCGAACTTGTGACCGTCCACCGTGCCCAAGTCGTAAGTTGCGGAGTACATCGGAAAGCAGGGACCAACTGTACCGTCCGTACGGATGATGACGTTGTTCTGTCCCCCCCGGCAGTTCCAGTCCGCGAAGCACAAGCCTCCGTCTTCACCGCGCACGATTCCGGGCATGCCCAGCCAGGTATCCTGGTCCACGTCCGCCTGGTGGTGATTTCCAGTGGACATCCGCATGAACGCCTTCATCTCCTGCAGGCGGGACACCGAATTGACCATCTGGTAGCCGGATCGGTTGCGGTCGATCAGCCAGTCGATCAGTACGTCCACCTCCGGCCACACCTCCGGGCTTATGTAAGTCGGATTCTGGCTGAGGTGCCGGAAGTGATCGTCCTGTTCGATCATCGGCGTCTCGTTGATGTGATAGTCGGTCGCCAGCCGGTGTTCGTGTGCGTAATCGGTTAGTAACCGGATGTCCTCCAGGTTATTCCGGCAGATGTTCATATTGAAAAAGACCATGTAACCGTATACATACTGCTTCTTTATGAGGTATTCGAGATTCTTGCGCGCGGGGACCAGGGCCTTGGGCAGACCGGGTTTCTCGTCCCAGGCATCCAGGGCGAAATTGAAGACCGCCACACCGGAGTCCGCCAGGCGGTCGGCGACTTCCGGGCGCAGCAGCCGGCCGTTAGTGCCTATATAGATCCAGAACCCTTTCTTGGCCGCGTAATCCACTACTTTGTGCGCAAACTGCGGACGCAGCAAAGGCTCGCCGCCCATCAGCGCCAGCACCCGGCAGCCGTGATCGTACAGCCAGTCAATCGCCCGCCGGGCGATATCTTCGGTCATGCCTTTGACCTTGTTGTTAAACGACCAGCAATACCAGCAGTCTATGTTGCACTTATACTCCACGAAGAGATACGCCGTAATGGGATGAAAATCACCCGGCATGACCCGGGAGCGCACATACGGAACGAGCCATCCCCGCACTTTGCGCATAATCTGACCCCGCGTCCATTCACGCCTTTCCGGCGGCGCTTCCGGACCTGGATCGGCAAGCAGTTCGGGGTGTTGTGGAAACACCGGTTCAGGTAACGTTAACCCCTTCGATGCCGGCGGAACCGGCGGCTGCGGGGCGGAATGAGTCAACAGATCATTAATCGCAACATCGATACGAAACGCAGGTTGCGTGGATGCAGCCATCAGTTACTCCTTGATTGATAGATCAGGTTGTAAGGTAAGATGTCGCGTGCCGCAACCGAACGGGTGTTAGATACTTCACATTCTCATGTTGCGCCGGTCCGCGCGATCACAATTCAACGCCCGTCGGCGTCAGGTAACCGCGTAATCCGGCCGGTCAACGAAGCGTTCCATGAAGCGCTCCGGCGCGCTCAACGGCGTGAATCCGTGCTGCGCGTAGAGGCCGTGCGCATCTCTGGTGGTCAACACCCAGCGGCGCAGCGCCGGCAGGCGCGGATGGTAGACCACTACGCCGATCAACCACTTGCCTATGCCCCTCCCTTGAAATTCCCGCAGTACGAATACATCCGCCAGCCAGGCAAACGTCGCATAATCGGTGACCACCCGCGCAAAACCGATTTGTCGCGCGCCCAGGTACACGCCGAAAGGCAGCGAGTTTTCGATCGAACGCCGCACCACCTCCAGCGGCTGTCCTTCGGCCCAATACGATGAGCCGTTGAGGTACTCGTAGATCATCGCCAGGTCCAACCGTGCGGGGTCCGTGCTGATCGTGTATTCGCCCCTGCGCCATTCTTCCGCCATCCCGACAGGATACTATCTGCCAGGCCGCGCGGCCTGCCGTCCCCAAGGCCCCCTGTTACGATATGCCTCTATGAAAGCCTACCTGCCGCTGATGCTGCTGGCTCTCATCGCGGCCCGCTCGCCGGGACAAACGCCGCCCCGCTTTGACCCTGCCCGTATGGATACGTTCCTCTACGGCGCCGCTTTCTACGAGGAGTACATGCCCGCGGATCGCCTCGACCGGGACGTGCAACTGATGCAGCAGGCCGGCATCAGCGTGGTCCGCGTCGGCGAGTCCACCTGGAGCCTGTGGGAACCGGAGGACGGGCGCTTCGAATTCGCCTGGATGGATCGCATCGTTGACCGCCTGGCGCGCGCCCATATCCGCGTCATCATGGGGACGCCCACCTACTCGATTCCGCCGTGGATGTTCAAGGAGCATCCGGAGATCCTGGTGACCCGCCTGGACGGCCAGCGCGCCACCTACGGCATTCGCCAGAACATGGACATCACCAATCCGGATTTTCTGCGCTACGCCGGGCGTGTCATCCGTAAAATCGCGGAGCACTATCGCGATAACCGCGCCATCATCGGCTATCAGATCGACAACGAAACCACCTCCTACGGCACCGCCGGCACGAATGTGCAGGCCGGTTTCGTGAATTACCTGCGCGAGAAATTTGGAACCGTCGGCCGCCTGAACCAGATCTGGGGACTGGTTTACTGGGGGCAGAGCCTGCACGATTGGTCCGAAGTGCCGCCGCGCAATGGCATCCTGAATCCCGGATGGAAACTCGAATGGGACCGCTACCAGGATTCGCTGGCCACCCGTTATCTCGCCTGGCAGGCCGACCTCGTGCGCCAATACCTGCGGCCGGACCAGTTCATCATGCAGGATTTCGGCGGCGCCACGCGGCAGGACGTCAACGAATACGCCATCGCCAGGAGTCTGGATATCGTGGGCATCAACCCCTATCATCCGACCCAGGATCTGTACGACGGCGAAGGCTCCAGCTACGGCGGCGACTTCGCCCGCTCCCTGAAGGGCACCAATTATCTGGTGACCGAGACTAACGCTCAAACCATCGGTTGGGATTCCCGCACCCAGTTCCCGCCCTACGACGGCCAGTTGCGCCAGGACGTTTACCTGATGGCGGCGACCGGCGCCAACATGGTGGAGTATTGGCACTGGCACTCGCTGCACTACGGGCAGGAGACGTATTGGAAAGGTGTGCTGGCCCACGATCTGGAGCCCGGCCGCGCCTACGCGGAAGTATCGCGCACCGCGCACGAACTGGAACGTATCGGCCCGCGCATCGCGAATCTGAAGGCTTCGCATCCGGTCGCGCTGCTCTACAGCAACGACTCCCGCCGCGGGATCGAATACATGCCGTTCCTGATTTCGCACCCCGCCGGCGATATGCCGTGGAGTCATCCCGGCGGATACGATCTGGAGATGCGCCGGCTCTACCGCGCGCTGTACCGGTTGAACGTGGGGGTGGACTTCGTGTTCCCGGAGACGGAGGACTTCAGCGCCTACAAAGTCGTGGTGGTGCCGCCCCTCTATATCGCCAGCGACGCATTGCTGGAGCGCCTGGTGAACTACGTCCGCCATGGCGGCCATCTGGTCCTGACTTTGAAGAGTGGATTCTGCGATGAATATTCCACCGTGCGCCACGAGATGGCTCCGGGTCCGCTGCGCGAGGCCGCCGGTTTCCACTACCAGGAGTTCTCCAACCTGGCCAAGCCGCTGGCCCTCAAAGGCGATCCATTCCAGGCGGGCGCGGACAACCAGGTCAGTGATTGGGCGGAGATGCTGCTCCTCGATCAGGCCAAAGCGCTGGCGTATTACGACCATCCATTCTTCGGGAAATATCCCGCCGTCACGGAGAACCATTTCGGCCGGGGAATCGTCACTTATGAAGGCACGGTGCTCAGCGGCCAACTGCAGCAGAAGGTGCTGGAACGTGTCCTGGGACAGGCGCGCCTGATGGGGCCGGATCAGCGCTTGCCCGCCGCGGTGCGCGTGAAGCACGGTATCGGCCGCGACGGCCGCGCCATGCATTACTACTTCAACTTCTCGTCCGTGCCGCAGCATTTCGCCTACACCTACACCGCGGGGACGGAGCTGCTTTCCAACGCGAAGGTGGCCGCCGGCGGCACGCTCACCCTGGAGCCGTGGGGCGTCGCCATCGTCGGTTCCACCCGTTGACCGGGGCGCCCGGCTATTCGAGAATTAAGGAGGTGATTCTATGGCAATCAGCCGCCGCGAATTCCTCCTCGCCTGTGCGGCCGCAGCCGCCGGCGCCAAGACCAGCACCAAGGCCGTTGTCAGCGTGGTCCGCATTCCCAACGGCCGGACCGCCTATGCCGTCGAGAAAGCCATCGACCTGCTCGGCGGCATGAAGCACATTACCAAGGGTGTCAACACCGTCATGTTGAAGCCCAACCTGGTGTCGACCCAGGCCGCGGCCACCACCAAGCTGGCCGTCGTGCGCGCCCTGGCGAAGACCATGCAGCGCGCCGGCAAGCACGTCTCGATCGGCGAGGGCTCCGCCGCCGCGCCCAAATTCAACGTGATTGGCATGGCCATTTATCGCACTCGCAAACGCGACATCCTGGACCCCATGCAGCAGTACGTCTTCGAGCAACTGGGGTACGCCGACCTGGCGAAAACCTTGCGCATTCCGCTGATCAATCTGCACTCCGGCGACCTGGTGGACGTGAAGGTGCCGGGCGGCTTCGTGTACGACAAGATCACGCTGCACCGCGGCCTTACCGAGACCGACCTGCTTTGCTCGGTGCCCATGATGAAGACCCACCAGCTCGCCACCGTCACCCTCGGCATGAAGAACCTGATCGGTACTTTTCCGGGAACGATTTACCAGTCGGCGCGCGGCCACATGCATGACGAAGCGTCGAAGGTCGATCCCACCGCCGCCTCCGCCGTGGTTGTGGACCTTGTGCGCGCCAACAAGCTCGGCCTGGTGGTGATCGACGGTTCGATGGCCATGGAGGGAAACGGACCCTCCATGGGCAAGGTCTTTCCCATGGATGTAATCGTGGCGGGGAGCAACCCGGTGGCCGCCGACATGGTGGCCGCCAGCCTGATGGGATTCGCGCCGGCGGAGGTTCCGGTCTTCGCCTGGGCGGAGAAGGCGGGCCTGCGGCCCAGCCGCCTGGAGGAGATCGAAATCCGCGGGGAGCCGCTCGATCGTGTGCGCCGGCCGTTCGCGAAACCGCAGGTGTTCGCCTGGAGCGCCATCCGCAACTTCTGGGGCAATAAAGAACTCACTCTGAGCGAACCGCCGCGTGTGGAAACCGTCGCGGGCTGGGCCGCGCACGATATCGGCATCCTCTAAAGGTCTGGGTAGGCTGTTTTTAGCACCGCGCCCGCCCCTGTCGGGTTCGGGATTCCGGGGATCGGGCGGTTTCGATTGTCATTCCGCGGAATGACCGCTACACGTCCAGTCAATCTCGGGTACTGGGTTGGTTTGAATCTGCACCAGGCCCACTGAAGTGCGGTCTCCATACTGAGCGGAGCGAAGCCGCAGTCGCCTCATAAGGCCGTCGGCGGCGTGAAAAGGCGCCCAATCACTCCTCTCTTAGCGCGACTACAGGTGCAACACGTGTGGCGCGACGCGCGGGCAGCCAGCACGCCACCAGCGCCACCGCAATCCACACACCTACCGCTGATGACCAGGTGGCGGCGTCGGTTGGGCTCACGCCCTGCAGGAGAGTGGTGAGCAGGCGGGCCGCCACCGCGGAAATGATCAGGCCGATCGCGATACCCGCGATCGTCACCCGGAGACCCTGCGCGATTACCAGTTGAACGACCTCGCGCGGGCGTGCACCGAGGGCCATGCGAATACCAATTTCGCGGGTGCGCGCGGTCACGTGGTAAGCCAGCACGCCATACATTCCGACTGCCGCGAGCACCAGCGCGAGCGCCCCGAGAATGCCGAGTACCCATAACTCGAAGCGCGCTTGCCAGAATGACGCATCGAGAGAATCGCTGAGACGCTGGACGCCGCAAGTGCGGAAATCCGGGTCGGCGGAGACCAGCGTCCGACGAACGCGTTCCACCAGCGGGCCGGAGTCGCCGACCGTCTCCACCACCAGGAACACGATCCCGCCTTCGTAGGCTTGGGAGAAGGGCAGATATACGTGCGGGAGGGTGACCTCGTTCATAGAACGAATCTTGGAATCGCGCGCTACGCCCACCACCTGGAGGCTCCGGGGATGGTCGCAGCCTACCTGAAGGGTTCGGCCGACGGCCGGCTGGTTGAGCCACAGCCGGCGAGCGAGCGTCTGATTCACGATGGCGACCGGCGCGCGGCCCGCTTTGTCGGTGCTCGCGAAGTCGCGTCCTTCGAGTATGGGGATTCGCAGCGTATCGAGAAAGCCTCGATCGATGGTCGTGCTCGTGGCGGGCGTTGGACGGTCTCCTTCATGTGCGACGCACGTGCCCGCAATGCCCGCGGCGTACATAGGTAATCGCGTGGTGAGCGCCGCGTTGCGAACACCGGGAAGTGCGCGCAAGCGAGCGAGCATCTGATCGTAAAAGACCCGGCCTGACACCGGCGTGAACTGCGGAGCCGGTACGAAGGCCGGGGCGTACAGGCGATTCGCGCTGGCGAAGCCGGGATCGAGATTGTGGAAGCGAACGATCAGGCGCGCAAACAGGCCGGCTGTCAGCAGCAGCACCAGTGAAAGAGCGATCTGGCCCGTGAGCATCGCGAGGCGCAGCCGCAGCCGTCCGCCCGCAATGTTCGTGCCTTTGAGCACTGCTGCCAACTCTCCGCGGCTCGACTGCAGGGCAGGCAGAAGTCCGAACAATAGGGCGGTGAGAAGCGCGACGGAGCCGGTATACAGAAGCACGCGAAAATCGAGTGGCAGATCCATACGGATCATTTCGCCGAATGGCAGCACGGGAAGTGCTGCGACTAACAGCCGGTTGCTGACATACCCGACGAGCACGCCGGCCGCACCGCCGAGGATGCCCAGCGCCAGGTTCTCAGTCATCAACTGGCGTAACACGCGCGCCCGGCAGCCGCCCAACGCAAAACGTACGGCAATCTCGCGCTGCCGCCCCATGCCGCGAGCCACCAGCAGATTTCCTACATTCATGCAGGCGATCAGCAGTACGAGCACCACCACTGCCATCAGCAGACTTACGACCGGCATGGCCTGCCGGCGCATCACCGGACTGGGAATCCCGCGTACCGGTTCGAGCAGGAGCGGTGCCCGGGCATCTCCCGGCATATCCGGATTCTCGCGGTGAATCAATGCGGCGGCGGCGTTCAACTCGGCCGCCGCCCGCGACACTCCGACGCCGCGTTTCAGGCATCCGAATAACATTCCCCGGTGGTTGTCGGCGGCATCGCCGGCCCAGTAGTGGAACGGCACCCAAAGATCGATGCGCAGCGGTGCGTATATACCGGCAAACCCCGGAGGGGCGACCCCGACTACGGTGTACGTGTTGGATTCTGACCGGATCGTCTTGCCGAGCACGCTCGGGTCGCCGTGAAACAACTGCTGCCACGCGTGATAGCCGATGACGGCCGCCGGTTCATCCTCGCGTGTGAACCATCGGCCCAGGATAGTGTGCGCCCCGAGTACTGCGGCGTAATTCGCCGAGACCGGCTCGGCGCCGGTCAGCATCGCGCTGCCTTCGAAGCTGAGGTCGGATTCTTCAGGTTGGGAGATTGCCAGTCCATCGAGCGACTGGTTCCGGTCGCGGAGGGCGCGATATTCCCGGTAAGAGAAGAGGGGACTGCCTCCGCGGCTGAATACGACCACGCGATTGGCGTTGCCCACCGGCAAGGGGCGCAGATAGACGGAGTCGAGCAGGCTAAAGATGGAGGCGTTCACACCGATGCCGAGCGCGAGGCACAGGAGCGCCAGGAGGGTAAAGGCGGGTGATTTGCGTAGGAGACGGATCGCGAGCGCAAGGTCCTGCATGGGAGGTAAGACACCGCACAGCGGAAGATTGTTCCGTCAGGGCAGGCTGATGCAAGCGTGTTGCCCCGCCGGCGCTGGAGTGAGTTGGTTTTGGTCGTATTGCGCCCTGCCGTAGTGGCATTCGCCCACTGCCGAGCTGTCGAAACCGCCTCCTTAGCACATGCCGAAGTGAGGCAAATGAAACAGTGACACTCCCGTGGCACGATCGGGGTGATGGTCGAGAACCAGACCGAGATCGACATCCTTCAAAGCGAGCGCCTACGGATGGGTGAACTCCTGGGCGTGCGGAATCAGATCGAAGTAAGCCCGCTCCGGCAGGTTGGTATTCCAATGACCGGCCAGGCGCGCGTAGCCGCAGATGCCCACGAACAGTAACGCCGCCGCGCATGCGATCGCCCAGACGGGCACCCGCCGGCGCCGCGGGGCGGACATCTCGAGCGCGCCGTCCGCCGGACAGACCGCCACGCATTCCAGGCACCCCGTGCATTCGGCGGACCGGATCGTCACCAGTTGATCAACCGGTAACCGCGCCGGGCATGCTTTCGCGCATTTCGCGCAATCGATGCACAGCGCCGCCTGCCGGCGGATCCGCAGCGGGCTGGCCAGAGCCGCGAGGCCCATGAGCGCGCCGTACGGACACAGATAGCGGCACCAGAAGTTCTGCACGAAGACCGACGCCACCGCCAGCAGCGCCAGCACGGCCGCGCCCGTCAGGCTCAGGAAACGGAAGAAGTCCAGCATCTTCACATCCGAGATCAGCCCGTACGGGCCCTCCAGGAAGGCGCGGATGGCGGGCGCGGACATGCTCCCGACGGCATACAGAAACAGGCCCAGCAGCACGTACTTCAGGCTGCGCAGCGCGATGTCCAGGCGGCGCGGCAGTTGCCAGTTGCGGCGAAATGTCCGCCGCCCCAGCCGCCACAAGTATTCGGAGATGGTGCCGGCCGGGCAGAGCCAGCTACAGAAGCTCTTGCGCAGCAGCCAGGAAATCGATAGGAAAGCCAGGAGCAGGAACAGGCCCGCCGGATGCACGCGCGGCACGCGGCCGGTTGCCAGCAGCAGCTTCAGGTTCATCAGCGACGCGATCGGCAGCCACCCTTCCACGCCCGCCGGACGCGTCACGTGCAGGCCATGTCCGCCCGATTCGTAATACCGCACGAAAAGGACGAACTGCGCCCCGATCCATACATTGAGCGCCAGGAAAGCCAGTTGAAAACCCTGTCGCAGCTTCTGGGAATGGTCCGGCGGCCTCCGCTTCGCGAGTCTCTTTTTCGTCTTTGCAGGGGGCGCCACCAGCGTCGCGGCCATGTCCGTTTCCACCCAGAAGGTAACAGGCCGCGCCGCCCGCTGCTGTGACTTCGGTCACGCAGCGCGGTCAATTGACCATTCTGCGCGCGCAGTCGGGGCACAGGGTGTGCGTAAAATCGGCTTCCGAATGATCGTGGATGTAGGCTTCCATCTGCTGCCAGTGGTCATCGTCCACGCGCACCTTCTTGCACCAGGCGCACACCGGTAGCAGTCCGCTCAGAACCTTCAGCCGGCGATTCGAGGCGTCCAGCTTTTGTCCCAGCCAGCAGATCAACATTCCCAGAAAAACGAACAGGGCAAAGCGCGCCAGGGTGCGGGGATCTTCGTGATGCTCCAGGAATAAAAACCACTTCCCGGCACTGGCCACTGCCAGCGCGGCCAGGCCGGACGGCACGCCCGCGTACATCACGCTGATCGCCACGGCGCCCAGCAGCAGTTGATAGGACTCCGGAGCCACGGTCCGAAACAGCAGCTTCTGCAACACCACGCTCAGCGCTGCCAGAGCCAGTCCGAAGATCACGCGAAACGTCCGGCTTTGTTCCCGCGGCGCGGGTACGGTCAGGTGGAAATGGTGCTGCGAGGCGGCCGCCACTAGCTGATCACCCCCTTGCGCACGGCGTATAAAATCAGTTCCGCGGTGCTGTGCAGGTTCAGTTTCTGAAAGATGTTACTGCGATGCGTCTCCACCGTGTACAGGCTGAGGTTCAGCATGGTGGCGATCTCTTTCGCGCTCTTCCCCTCGGCGAACAGTTGCAGCGTTTCCCGCTCGCGCGCCGTCAGCAGATCGTAGCTGTCTTCCACCTCGCGCTCCCGCATCTGGCGCATGTACTCTTCCACCAGCATCTTGTTGATCGCCGGGCTGAAGAATGCCTTGCCCTCGTGTACCGCGTGGATCGCGTTGATCAGGTCGTACTCCGCCGAATCCTTCAGCAGATACGCCTTGCCCCCCGATTTGAGAGCCTTCAGCACGTAACCCTCATCGGAATGCATGCTCAGAAACACGATGCCGGTCTGCGGCGCGCGGGACGCGATCTGGCGCGCCGCTTCGATGCCGTTCAGCAGCGGCATGGCGACGTCCAGCACCACGATGTCCGGGGCGTGCTCCTCCGCCAGGGCCACCGCCTCCCGGCCGTCGGAAGCTTCGGCGACTACCGTAAAGTCCGGCTGGCTTTCGAGCAGAAGGCTCAGACCCTTGCGCACGACGCGGTGATCGTCCGCCAGCAGAATCCGGATCGTCTTCATGAAACTGCCCGTAAACTCCGGCTAGACGTACCGGTGGGGAGTACCACGGAGATGGAGGTGCCGCGGCCGGCCTGGGTATCCACCCCGAAGGTGCCCCCCAGGTGGCTGGCGCGCTCCTGCATCCCCAGCAACCCCATGCCGCGATCCTGCTCCGGCTGAAATCCACGGCCATCGTCCTCAATGCTGAGACGGATGCAGCCTGGTTCCTGTTCCACCGTCACCCGCACTGTATTGGCCTCGGCGTGCTGCGCGCAATTGTGCAGCGACTCCTGAACGATCCGGTAGATGCAGGTCTTGTACTCTTCGGGCAGATCTTCGGATACGCCTTGTGTGGCCACCTTCACCCGCAGCCCGGTTCGTTTGGATACCTCCCGCGCCTGCCAGCGCAGCGCGGGAACCAGCCCCAGGTCGTCCAGCATGGAAGGTCGCAGCAGCAAGGCCATGTTGCGCACCACGCCGACCGAATCCTCCACCAGGTCCTTGATCTCTTTCGCTTTGGCCTCCGCGCCGGCCAGATCGCGCGTCCGGATGCAGGCCGATAGATTGGCCAACTCCACGCGCACGCCGGCCAGCGCCTGGCCCACTTCGTCGTGCAGTTCGCGCGACAGCGCCCGCCGGTCGTTCTCCTGGGTCTCCACCAGGCGGGCGGAGAGTTGTTTCAGCTCGGCGCGGGCGTTGGCGGTCTCCTGGTAGCGGCGGGCGGCCTCCAACTCCAGCCGCACGATCTTGCGCACGGCGAAGATCGCCAGCAGCAATCCCATTGCAATCGTCAAGCCGATCGTGAGGATCGAACGCCGCCGGAACTGCGCGAACATCTGGATGACGTCGCGCTTGCCCGCGTCCAACTGCGCCCGGTTGATGCCGGCGATTTGATCCGCAATCATCAGCATCGCCATGCGCCGCGGGAACACCTCGTCGTGCAGGAAACTGTAGCCGTGGTTTCGGCGCGCCACCGCGTCCCAGCCGAATATGGGCTCCAGCACGCTCCAGTAGTCGCGCAATTCGTCGGTCAAGGCGTGAAAGGGCGGATACTGTTCCGTGGTGAGCAGGCTCCTGTATCTCGCCAGCGCAGCCTCCATGCTGGCGCGCGCCTTCAGCAGGTTGCCGCGGTGCGTGTCGGCCTTGGTGCTGTCCGGCTCGAGCAGGTAGTCCCGGACGTAGGTGCCCGAAAGGTACAGGTCCGAGTGGATCTGTTCCAGCAGCAGTGTGCGCGAAACGAAGCTCTCGCGGATTTCGTCGTTGCTGCGCTGGATCTGCCGCAGCCGCCTTACATTGTCCAATCCGTCGAAGGCCAACAGGAATAGCAGGCCGCCAAATCCGATAGCAAGAACCAGGCGGCTGTAAGGTGCGATGGCGCTGGCAGACCTGGCCGGAGATGAGGAGGAGCGGTGCATTCCACGAAGCGCGGGGACTTCCCCGGACCTATCGTGATTGTAGACGAAGCCGCGCCCCTTTTCGAATACCCTTAGGGCGGTACATGCATGCCGCGTTTGGCAGTACCGGAAACGTGTTTCCCGGCACAGTCCAGCGGCCGTTCTGAGGAACACGTGCCAAATGGGCGGCCCGCGCCCTTCCATATCGCGGCTACCCGTCCTCGATGGCGGCGCGGCCTGACGCGCCCCTTTGCGCTTCTAATTGTTCTCGAAGGAAATGCTGGATTCACCCGAGTAGCGGTGGTAGTTCCGGAAATCGATCACGTTATGGGTACACTGGTCGGAATCGCGCTGGCAGCCCAGCGTCTCGGCGTGCACCGGTACCAGGTACTCCCGGTCCCCGATGCGGATGAATTGATAATCGGTCGCCATCTCCACCTTGTCCACCGGAAAGGCGTCCGGCATGTGCGTGGCCTGCATTTCGATGCGCAGCACCCGCTTGGTTTCTTTGTCTACCCAGACGGAGCCGGCGTAGGAAGGCTCCACCAGTTGCGAGGCGATCATGATGCGCCAGTGGGAGTGCTCGCGTTCCACGGTGTAATCGTAGAGCATCGCCGGACGGCCGCCGGTGCGGGACTCTTTGCGGAATTCAAAGTCCGCTTCCGTGGCGGGTGAAAACAGATCCGCCAGCACGCTGCCGAATTCGCCGGTCGACCAGGCGCCGGCCAGGTCCTCCATCTTCTTCTTCGTCGGTTTGCCGTTCACCTGGATGTTGCGGTAACTCTCCTCTCCCTTGTCGAAGACCAGCGCCATGGATACCACGTCCATAGGTTGCCAGGTCCCGCGCAGGGTCCCGCTCTGGTAGCGGGTCATGACTTCCTGGCAGAAATAATTCGGGAGCGTTTGCAGAAAAGATCCGGCGGCTTCACGCGCTTTCTCGATGATCGCTTCCTCCGGCCGCAGAGGACCGGTAACCGCCGGCTGTGCCGCTGGCGGCTCCTCAGCCGGTACATTGCGGTCGGATATCCGCGCTTCTTCCGCGGGCTGTGCCGGGGCCGGCGCCGCCTCCCGCCGCGCAACTTTCCCGCCCCGGCTCAACACCGGCGGTCCCAGGTCGTCGGGATCGATTTGCACCACCTTGGGCTGCTCTTTGTCCGGCTCCTTCAGGTCCGCGGGATTGGCATCGTCCGCCGTCGCGACCGGAGCCTTGGACCCGCCTGGCGCGGGGCCGGGCTTCACCGCTTTGCCCGCCTGCGCGTCATCCTCGTCCGCCACTTCCGGAGCCTTGGCCCGGTCGTGCGCGTTCTTGGCTACCGAAATGTCCACCGGTTCCAGCGCGTGCGCGCGGTCTTTCTCCGTGCCATCCTGCTGCCAGGAAACGTTGACGGCCGTCAGAAAGCCTTCGTCGTCTTCGCTGAATTCCACCTCGATGTAGTCGCCGGGCTTCAGATCGGCGGCCTGGATGGGATTGCCTTCCTTCAGAAACCTGGTCTTGTCGTCACGTTTGAAATTGATGATCCGGTGATCGTCCGCCTCCAGGACGACTTCGTCCTTCCGCATCCGCCGCAGCATGCCGTCGGCGCTCTGCAACTGCGCCTGCTGTTCCTTCTTCTTGCTGCGGCGCGGAACGGGGATCCCCACCCCGCCGTTCGGCGGCGGATATTGGCCGGGGTAGCCGACCTGCGCCGGCAGAGGCAGGTCCATCATCGCCAGGACCAGGGCAAGCCAGTAAACAGGACGCAGTAAGAACATAGGCCTAACCGGTTGACAGATGGACGCGCCGGCCCATGTCCCGGTTACGTCAAGCGGCGGCCGGACGGTGCCATTGCCGCCGTATGGCGGCGGCTATCCGGCGCATGCCCGAATCCCAGTCGGGAAACAGGTCGATGTACTGAATCTCGCGCCGGATGCGCAGCGGTACCGCACACGTATCCAGACGGGCGGGAATCAGGAAGATTTGATCGAGCGGGACCCGCCGCGTGCAGTCCAACGCATATCGGATCTCGGATTGGAAGCCGCCTCTCTTCTGCACCGAGCGATGGGAAAAGCACGCCAGGAAAAAGTCCGACACCTGGATGGCCTCCTCGATCGAGCGGGGCCAGTTTTGGCCGGGCAACAATTTGCGGCGGTCCAACCACGGATCGAAACCGTGCTGTTCGAGCGATTCGAACATGTGGTCCGCGGCCGCGGCATCCTCCTCGACGTATGCCACGAAGACCTTGGGGCGATTGCGCGGCTGGAAGCGGAAACCGTTTCGCGCATCCGGAATGAACGTTCCCAAGCCGTCGATCTCAACGCTGGCGCCCTCGGTCAGGCAACGGCGCACCACCCGGGCTACTTCGGCGCTCGACTGCAAATTACTTCTTGCCATGGCCGGCGGGCTTCTCCTGTTCAAAACGGTAAACTCCGTTGGGGCCGGGCGTAAATCGTCCCAATCCGGGCAGGGGGGCGGCTTTGCCTTTACGCAGCTTGGAAAGGATCTGGTTTACCACCCGGTCCAATTGATCGGCGGCTTGCGCATTGGAGACGCCTGACTGCCTGGCCAGCCGCTTGGCTATTTCCGGTTTCCGCATTGCGCCGTTCAGATTACCAGTGGCACAGCGTCCCACCCTCCCGCGAGGCGCCCCTGAAAAGCCATAACCGAAAGAAAATACGAGCGAATCGGCAGCGAAGGCGGTCTGTGACCCGGATCCCTCTGCCGAAATGAAGTGATTTTAATTATGTCTTAAGAGCCGCTTCATCTGCTGGAGATTATGATCGTTCCATACGACGTGGAAGCGTCGAATCAAAAGGAGATACTGTAATGAAGAAACTGATGAGCCTGATGTTGGGCCTGTCCATCGCGCTGGGCTCTTTCGCCATGTTCGCCCAGGACACCAAGGACACCACCAAGACCGAGAAGAAAAAGAAGTCCCCGAAGAAGAAGAAAGACACCACCAAGACCGAAGCCAAGAAGAGCTAACTTCGTTCTCTTCAATAGACTGGGAATGCCGCGTAGCGGCTCGGCAGATTGACCTACGCGGCCCTCCAGTTTTGTGCCCTCCCGTTCCCCCAGGTCCCCTTTCATTCCTTTTTGAGTTGACTCTCTGTCAGCTTTCCTCTAATCTCTAGTTTCCTAGGGGGGATTGCTCCCGTTCTTATGAACATCTCCGTGAAGGGTGAGTATGCCTTACATGCGCTGTTCGATCTGGCGTCGCAGCCCCCGGGAACCCCGGTAAAGATCGGCGACATTGCGAGACGGCAGAAGATCCCGCAGAAGTTCCTGGAACTGATCCTGGCTGGTCTCAAGCAGGGCGGCTTCGTGGAATCCCGCCGCGGCGCCGAGGGCGGCTACCTGCTGCTGCGTGCCCCGGAAACCCTCACTGCCGGCGAGGTCCTACGTTTTGTGGAAGGCCCGCAGGCTCGCGGACGCTCCCGGCGGCACAGCGAATCGCCGTTCGCCGACATGTGGCAGCAGGTGGATCAGGCTGTTTCCGACGTCCTGGATCACACCACCTTTGCGGATCTGCGCACCGCTTGGGCCGAACGCAATGCGCGATTCGTCCCGAACTGGGAGATTTGATTTTGTTCCAGGCCGATAATTCCCTGAGCATCGGTCATACGCCGCTGGTGCGCGTGAACCGCCTTACCCGCGGCCTTCCGGTGACGATCCTGGCTAAGATCGAAGGCCGCAATCCGGCGCATTCCGTCAAAGACCGCATCGGCGCGGCCATGGTGTGGGATGCCGAGAAGCGTGGCATTCTCAAGCCCGGCAAAGAACTGATCGAGCCCACCAGCGGGAATACGGGTATCGCGCTGGCTTTCGTCGCGGCAGCACGTGGATACGAGATTACGATCGCTATGCCCGATACCATGTCGCTGGAGCGGCGCAAGGTTCTACAGGCGCTGGGCGCCAAGTTGCTCCTCTCTCCTGGCGATCAGGGCATGGCCGGCTCGATCGCCCGGGCGCTGGAGTTGGTCTCCTCCGATCCCGGCCGCTACGTCTTGTTGCAGCAGTTCGAAAACCCCGCCAACCCGCGCGTTCATTTTGAAACCACCGGCCCGGAAATCTGGGCGGATACCAAGGGCGCCGTGGATGTGTTGGTGGCCGGCATCGGCACCGGGGGCACCATCACCGGCATCTCCCGCTACCTCAAACAGTCGAAGAAAAAGAAGATTCTTTCCGTGGGCGTCGAGCCGGCCCGTAGTCCGGTGATTACACAGACGTTACGCAAGGAGCCGCTCAAGCCGGGTCCCTCCCGGATACAGGGCTTGGGCGCCGGTTTCATCCCGGATACCCTGGACCTGTCGCTGGTGGACCGGGTGGAGATGGTCAGCGACGAAGAGGCCCTGGAGGTGGCCCGCCGGCTGGCCCGCGAAGAAGGTATCCTGTGCGGCATCTCCTGCGGAGCGGCTATGGCAGCCGCCCTGCGTTTGGCGCGCGAGGAGCGCTTTCGCGGCAAGACGTTCGTGGTGATTCTGCCGGATTCCGCCGAGCGCTACCTGAGCACCTCCCTATTCGAGGAATAAAAAAAGCGGGCGCGATTGGGTGAAAGGGGTGAGTGCGCCCGCTTGTCGTAACGGGGATTTGGCGATAAGACGGCCTCTTTTTGCTCAGGGTTACACCCGATACGCTGGGCAGTCTGATTTCGTACAAATGGAAAGCGCTAAAATCCGGATCATGAGGGCAGTGCTGGTTCTCGGCATGGCGGTTTGGCTTGGCTCCGCCTGGGGACAGACCGCTGTCACCGCCGTGGGCGAGCCGCCGGTCCTGCAAAACGACGGCAAGCCGATGAAAGTCGAGTGCGTCTGTAGCGCTGCCGACATTCAGTCGGCCGGCCTGAGTTGCACCAACGATGAACCTTGCCCCCTATACCTGGAACTGGACTCGGTGGCTACCGCTGCCGACCGCATCTTCCTCACCGGTAACATCCACACGCCGACCAGCACCCTCTATTCGGTGCTATTGGCCAGCGGCGACAGCGGCAAGACCTGGCGCGAGCCTTACGAGCGCATGCGGTCCGCCGCTCTCGACCGCATACAGTTCGTCGATTTCGCGAACGGCTGGATCAGCGGCGAGATGCAGCAGCCCTTGCCGCGCGATCCGTTCCTCCTGGTGACCTCCGATGGCGGCGCGACCTGGCGCGCGCGCCCGGTCTTCGGCGATCCCGAGTTTGGCTCCATTCTGGCGTTCGAATTCAGTTCGCGTACCGGCGGCGCCATGGTGATCGACCGGGGCGGAGCAGGGGAGAATGGCCGTTACGAGTTGTACGAAACTTCGGATGCGGGAGAGACCTGGGCCATGCGGCAGACCAATGCGCGGCCGATGCAGTTGAAGCACCCGGCCCTCAATGCGGACTGGCGTCTACGCGCGGACGCTGCGACCAAGTCGTATCGCGTGGAGCATCACATCGCCGGTGCCTGGCATAGCGTGGCCGCTTTCGCCGTCTCGATCGGCATATGCAAGCCCCCGGAAGCGATCCCGCCGCCCGCCGATAATGGCGGTCCACCGAAAGCGCAGCCGCCGTCCCCCTGAGGCGGCTTACTTGCAGCCTTCGAACACGCCGCCCGGCGCCCCCGTATACCCCAGCGCGCGCATGCCGGTCTCCGAGCTGTAATAGGCGCGCGAAATCCAGTCCTTGAGATTGCTGAAGTGCGTGTGGCCGCGATAGGCCGCCGGCGCATTCTCGTCCCAGGTCTCCAGGGTGTGCGGATACGCCATGTAGGTGACCAGTTCCGTCTGCTGCTCGGGCGTCAGGTACACGAACGCGGCGCGATACCGCGCGAAAGATTCGCCGTCCAGAAAAGCCAGGCTATCCAGAAACGCGCGCTGGTTATCGTGGGTCTCCACCGCCAGCACCTGGTCCAGAAAACGATCGACCAGCGCGGCTTTGGCCCCCGGCGTATCGGTGGCCGGAATCAGAATATCGGCGAACGCCACCAGCGTCCCGTTCTGATGCTCGTCCAGGAACACGGGCTTCCAATCCGCGCGCGCCAGTTCTTTTGAAGCGTCGAAACCCGAAGGAAATTCGCGCGCCGGCGCGACCCCGGCCGTGGCGGCGGCCGCCGCTCCCAGCAGCGTGTGGCGAAACAGATCCCGGCGGTTCATTCGCGGAACTATAATACCTTTAACAATGCTGTCCGCACAACCGGGTTCCGAATCGTACGATGCCATCGTGGTGGGCTCCGGCGCCACCGGCGGCTGGGCCGCCAAACGGCTGTCCGAAGCCGGCCTCCGGGTCGTGTTGCTCGAAGCCGGGCGCAAGATCTCGCCCCGGGAGTTCACCGAGCACATGCCGGCCTACAAGCTGAAATACCGCGACATGTCGCCCGAAATTGCGCGCACGCGGCCGGTGCAGCGGCAATGCTACGCCTGCATGGAATACAACTACGACTGGTTCGTGGACGATCTGCAGAATCCCTACAGCACGCCGCCGGGCAAGCCTTTCACCTGGCAGCGGCTGCGCATCGAGGGCGGCCGCACGCTGGTCTGGGGACGGCAGAGTTACCGCATGAGCGACCTGGATTTCAAGGCCGCCAGCCGCGATGGATACGGTGAAAACTGGCCGGTCTCCTACCAGGACATGGAGCCGTATTACGACATCGTGGAGCGCTACGTCGGCATCAGCGGCGCCGCGGAGGGCAATCCCACGCTGCCCGACGGGCAGTTCCTGCCGCCTATGAAAATGACCTGCGGCGAGCTCCGCTTGCGGCAGCGCGTCCAGGAACAGTTTAAACGCACGGTCACCATCGGCCGCACCGCGATACTCACCCGGAATCACAACGGCCGCGCCGCCTGCCATTACTGCGGCCCCTGCGAGCGCGGCTGCGCGACATTTTCCTATTTCAGCAGCCCGTTCACCACCGTGGCGGATGCGCTCAAATCCCGTAACTGCACGCTGATTACGAATGCGATCGTGCGTCACGTGGACATGGACAACGGCGCCAACCGCGCCACCGGCGTCACCTACATCGATCGCCTCTCGCACCAGACCGTTCAGGTGCGCGCGCGTAGCGTGATCCTGTGCGCGCAGGCGCTGGAATCCACGCGCATCCTGCTGAATTCGTCCACGCGCGTCTATTCCAACGGCCTGGCCAATTCGAGCGGTGCGCTCGGCCATTACATCATGGATCATGCCGTGGGCGGCGGCGCTGCCGGCGAATTGCCCGGTTTCGATCCCACGCCCGCCTCGCCTAGCGCGCCGCATCGCGCCAACGGCATCTACGTGATCCGCTTCCGCAACGTATTGAACGGTCCGCGGCATCCCCGCTTCATTCGCGGCTACGGTTTCCAGGGCGGCGCCGGCGCCGGATTCAATTTCGGCGCGGAGGGCTTCGGCGCGCATTATAAGAAAGCGGTGCTCGCCGGCTCCTACAGCATCGACTTGGGGGCCTTCGGCGAATCGTTGGCCCGGTTCGACAATTACTGCGAGATCGATCCGGACCTGCGGGATGCCTGGGGCATCCCGGCCTTGCGCATCCAGATGACCCATGGCGACAACGAAAAGGCCATGATGGAGGATGCCGCCGCCACCGCCGCCGAGATGCTGGAAGCCGCCGGCGCGAAAAACATTAAAGTGAATGCGGATCTGGCCATGCCCGGCATGGCGATCCACGAAGTGGGCACCGCGCGCATGGGCGCCGATCCGAAGAAATTCGTGCTGGATCCCTATAACCGTACGCACGACGTGCACAATCTTTTCGTGATGGATGGCGCCTGCTATCCCTCCTCGGCGTGTCAGAATCCGACCCTGACTTTTATGGCGCTCACCGTGCGCGCCTGCGATCGTCTGATCGAGCGGTTCAAAAAAAATGAGGTATAGCTGCAATCGGAATAAACCGATGATACGTATCTTGAGCATTTGCCTTATAGCAGGGGGAATGGTGGAGGCCGCCGTGCCGCCGCCCGTGATTCCCGGCGACTCGGAGCGGGGCGCCGCGCTTTTCCAAGACCAGCGCTGCATCCAGTGCCATAGCGTCAACGGCAAGGGCGGCAAAATGGGCATGGACCTGAGCTCGCGCGTGGACCGCGGTTTCACGCCCGCGCTGCTGGCCAGTGCCATGTGGAATCACGCGCCGGTCATGTGGGCGGCCATGGAAGGAGCGGGCATCGAACGGCCCAAGTTGAGCCCTTCCGACGCCGCCGATCTGTTCGCGTATCTCTATTCCACCCGCTTCTTCGATAAACCGGGTGACGCCGCGCGCGGCAAGCAGGCCTTCGCGGATCGGCATTGCGCCGAGTGCCACGGCATTACCGAGTCCCGCGCCGAAGGTGCGCCGCCGGTGGTCAAATGGGAGTCCTTGGGTCAGCCGATGGTGCTGGCGCAGCAGATGTGGGACCACAGCAGCAATATGCGCGAAGCTTTCGCCCGCAAGAAGATCGCCTGGCAGGAGTTGACCGCCCAGGAGTTGAGTGACATCCTGGCTTATCTGCGCAACCTCCCGGAGACGCGCGGGGTGGCAGTCCGCTTTTCATTCACCTCCGGTGAAGGGGGACAGGCCATCTTCGATTCCAAGGGATGCGTGAAATGCCACGTCGGCAAGTTGGCCCTGGAGGACCGTTTGCATAGCCTCACGTTGACGGAGATCGCCGTCGACATGTGGAATCACGCGCCCCGCATGATACAGCCGGTCCCGCAGCTCTCCGAAAGCGAGATGCAGCAACTGCTCAGCTACCTCTGGATGCGGCAGTTCGTCTACGCCAAAGGTGACGCCGCCCGTGGCAAACAGGTCTTCGCCGCCAAGCGTTGCGCGGAGTGCCACAACGGCGGCGAGCACGGCGCGCCTCCGCTGCCCGGCCAGGGACGCGGTTACTCCGAGATCACCATCATCTCCGCCCTGTGGAAGCACGGTCCGCAAATGTTCAACCGCATGCGCGAAGCTAAGATTAACTGGCCGCGCTTTACCAATCCGCAGCAGATGTCGGACCTGGTGGCGTATCTGAATACCGTCCAGTAACCCGGTCACACCCGCCGCGAAAAAACAACGCCGCGCGTCACCGCCGGCTGCCGCCCCCAATTTGGCTTTGTTCCGCCAAATTGCGCGAAATCAGCCAAGTGACACTTACCTAACCACTTACCAGTCGGCGCTGCGCCGCGCGCGGGAATCTGTACGGCTCCTCAGCTCCGGAGTAACTCCTGGTTCGGCCTTGGCAGTTAGCGTCCCCGCGGGACTCGATCCCCAAAAACCGCTGCTATAGTGTTGGTGAAAAAAGGAGCCTTTCAGTGGCAAAGATCATCCCCCTCGGTTTTGTTACGGCCGACAGCACCACTTTGATAACGAACGTTCCCGCCCCGTCCGGACCCCCGCTACGATGCAACAAGGTTCTGGTGCAGGTCTACAAGACCGCCAACGCCAGCGACTACGTCTTTGTCGGTTTGACCGGACTGGACAAGACCCTCGGGAAGAATGTGGTCGCCGTATTGCAAGCCGGACAGTCGGTGGTAGTCGGTGACGAGCGTGATTCGAACGTCATCGATCCCACCAGCCTGGCGGTAGACAGCCTGTCGGGCACGGCGGTTATCACCGGCCTGCTCTATCAGCGATAGCCCGCCTGCAGCGCCAAATCCAAGGAGACAGTTTCCATATGCGAAGAACCGTTCGGATAGGATTCGTGTGCCTGTGGGCGGCGGTGACCGTCCTCGCGCAGGTTGTTGTTCAAGGCGGCGGTGGATCTCCCACCAACATTCCCCCCGGCGCCGCGATCTGGTATGGCGTGGGTTCGCCGGCTGGGACCGCCGGCGCCGATGGCGATTACTACGTCGACACCAACTCCTACTGCCTCTATGGGCCCAAGGCCCAAGGCGCCTGGCCATCCTCCTGCGTCTCCTCCGTCCGCCAGCTCGGTTACGTAGCCGAGAATGTCGGAAACAAGGGGGCCGCGGGTGGTTACGCGCCGCTGGATTCCAATGCGCGGGTGCCGGCCGCCAACCTCCCGCCGGCTACCGCCGTGAACGGAACCAGCGTTCCGCCGAACAGCGGGTCCGACCAAACCATGGTGACCACCGCCCCCGCGGTGGGTTCCTGGGCGGCCTTGCCCGCCTGTCCCGATACCGGTGGCAATCACCTGAATTACAGCGTCGTCACACACGGCTTTGTGTGCGGCAATACCGGTGGCACCGCCGGCAGCGTCGATTTCGGCGGCGTCGGCGATGGCACCAACGCCAACTCGCTGCTGGTCAGCGGCAGCCTCAGTTACACCGGCAGCGGTTTCGTGAATGCCAACCAGATCAGCGGCGTCCCGTTGGCCGGACTGGCCACCGGACTCCTGAAACTTACCACCGGGACCGGTGTCCCCAGCATCGCCGCCTCCGCCGATATCGCTAATACACTCGGCTACACCCCCGAGAATCCGGCGTATAAAGGCTTGCCCAATGGCTACGCGCCGCTCGATGGGTCGCAGAAGGTTCCACTGTCCAACCTGCCGCCCATCCCGTACTCCCAGACCAGCGGCGTGCAGGCCGCGCTCACCTACACGCCCGAAGATGCTGCCAACCGGAACGCCCCGGGAGGATACGCTCCTCTCGATAGCGGCACGCACCTGCCGGCCGCCAATATGCCGGCGCTCGCCGGCGACCTCGTCAGCGCCGCCGGATCCGCGAATGTCGTGGTGGGCACCGTTCTGGGCGGGCAGACACCAGTCACCAACGCCAGTATCGCCGGCGGGACTCTGCCGGCGGCCTTCACCGACGTGCAGGCGGCCGGTAGCGCGCAATTCGGTTCCGGGACTTACCAGTCGACAGTGACCAGCGCCCTCACCGCCAACCGAAGCTGGGTGGTCCCGGATTTCAGCGGAACCATGGTGATGAATGGATCGGTCTATGCCGCCGGCGGTGGGACTGCGCAGGCCCAAACCGCCAACCTGCCCGGCCCCGTAGCATCTTACGCCGCCGGGATGCAGGTCGAATGGCTACCGGTCGCCGCCAACACCGGACCTGCTCCCACGCTGAACGTCAACAGCCTCGGCGCCTTGACCATCACCAGGTGCGGAGGCGCGGCCCTGGCCGCCGGCGATCTGGCCACCACCGCCGTGGCTTTCGCCGTTTACGATGGAACCTACCTCGAATTACAGAATCCGCAGGCGTCCGCATGCGCGGGACCGGCGGCGGCCCAACTGCCGAATACCACCCTGATGACCGAGTTCGCCGGCAATGCCAACGGGTCCGCCTTGGCCGCCGGCAGCAGCTACCTCGGTGTCGGCATCGCATCCGGCAGCGCAACCGAAGCCAGCCGTTCCAATATCGTGGCGGCTGCCTGCACCCTGCGTACCTTCCGTCTCATCACCACCGCCACCAACAGTACCGGCGGTTCGATTGTCGTCACGTTGCGCGTCAATCAGGCGACGCCATCGGGCGGCCCCACCATCACCATCAACAACAACGACACGGCTCAGGCATACATTGATACCAGCCACACGGCATACCTGCCGGCGGCCGCTACCTGGGATGTCTTGGTCCAAAACAACGGCAGTTCGACCTATTCCGGACTGGCAGGATGGAGCGTTGGATGTCTTCCCAACTAACCGGCCGCCTCGCCGTCCTGACCGCTGCATGCGGAGCGCTGGCCGCCCAGCAGGTGGTCCTCAACAGCGGCTCGAAATTCGTCCTCTCCGGAAGCAACATCAGTTTCTCCAGCATGGCCATGACGAACTGCCTGGCGGCGCCCGTCACCTGCGGCGCGCTGGCCATCAACGGCGACCCTTACAGCACGGGCGGCAATTTCGCGGGATACGCCGACCCCACCGAGCGCATGGACCCGCAGACCGGCACGCTATGGCTGGCCTATAGCTGGCCCACCGTGCTGGGTGACGGCACCAAAGTGGTGAATATCGATGTCGCCTACTCCACCGATCGCGGATCGTCCTGGTCGAATGCCGGTCTCGCCAACAACGGCGTGCTTTATTCGACCCAGGTGGAGTTCAATGGCTACGCCGGAGTCACCAACCACACCAGTCACGAAGTGATGGAAATCTATCCGCAGGTGGTCGGCGCCACCACTTATTGGTATGGCATCCACTCGACTTACGACGTGCCCAATGGCGGCAGCGGTACCGGGCAGACTTACACCCAACGCCAGGTGATGGCCGCCTGCGCCGGGACTGCGTCGCAGGGACCCATGTGCCTGAGTTCCGCGCCGCCACAGTACCTGGGTGGCTCGGAGGACAACCAGCAGGCCTATTATCCGACGTCTGTCAATCTCACGACCCTTTCCGGACTGACAGGCTGCACGGACTTCCGCGAGCCCAGCTTCATCATTCAATCGGTCGCGGGTACGCCGACTTTGTATCTGTTCCTCAACTGCGGGGACATGAGCAACTACGCCCAATTCTCCACGCCCGCCCCCCAATCCCACATCGGCGCCTGGCAATGGACCTACTCCGGGGCCACCGGCTATCTGCCCGCTTCCAGCGGTTTCGCCGTAACCCTCGACGCGCAGAGCGTGTGCGCTTTCCTGGCGAGCTGCGCTTACACCAACTACCTGACACAGACCGAGGTGTCCCTGGCCGCCGGCAACATCCCCGGTCTTCCGGCTGGCACGCCCATCGAGCTGTTCGATCTGGTGCACATGGTTGCCGGCGCCAAAGTATCTTCCGGGGTCGTAGTCACCGCGCTCAGCCGGATTAGCCCGCCGTCCTTCGTGCGTACGCCGGGCGGCGCGGTACGGGTATATGCCGTGATTCCGTCAACCGACAGCCTGGTTTGCGGCCCGGGGACATCCACCTACGATCCGGCCTCCACCTCTACCGGCGTGTTGGTAACGCACAAGCTGACCAGTTGCACGGGCGGCAGCCCGGGTTGCGATGCGCAGGGCGGCCTGTTTACTTACCTGTCCGCTTCCGGCGTCAGACCGTAGGTCTCTCGCGGTACATGGGCCCCTCGCGATACTCGCAATAACGCGCGAAACCCAGCCGCTCGTAGATGCGGATCGCGCCCGCGTTCGTCTGCGCGACGTTCAGGGCCACCAATCCGACGCCTGATCGCACCAGTTCCGCGGTTACGGCTGCAGTCACTGCCATGCCGTAGCCTCGCCCCCTCCGGTCGCGCCGCGTATACACGGTACCCACCGCCGCCACGCCTTCCTCCCGCGCCAATACCGGCGTCCCCGCGGCGGCGATGATGCCATCGCGGTCGCGGATGCCATAGTAGATGGCGTTCTCCAGCATGCCGGCGTTGAAAAACGGCGGCGCTTCGCCGGTGGCCTCCCCATCCCGATACAACTCCGTCAGCCGGTAGTAATCCTGCGGCCCGAGCCGCACCGCCGCATGGGCGCGCGGCACAATCCGGCTGGGGCCCAGCACCATGCGCCACATCTGCAGTTCCCGGCGGAACCGGTAGCCGTGCGTCCGCAACCATTCGGCAAATTCGCGTTTCACCGAAACGTAGAACTCCGGCTGGTCCGCGATCTCCGGCATCAGCCCGGCCAGATCTTCCGCCGCCCCGTGCCCGAAAAGTGCCGGGGGATGGAAGCCGCCATACACCAGCAGAAGCGCCGGCCGGCCGTCGCTGGCCACGTGCCAGCGTGCATGTCCGCTGTACGCCGGCGCCAGGTCCGCCAACGCGAAGACGCACCAGGCCGGATCGCTGCGCAAAATCTCGCGGATTGCCGCCGGATCAGCGGTCGCCGGCATGCCGCAAATAAGCGTCGTCGCCGCGGATCCAGTCCTCCCGCGGCGGCGAGAACAGGTCCACGGCCAGCGAATCTTCCAGCGCTTCCACCATGTGCGGCGCCTCCGGCGGAATCACCAGCGTGTCGCCGGCCCGCGCGATCCGCTCCTCGCCGCCGATCACAAACCGCAGCGCGCCGCTTTCCACCATGCTGATCTGCTCGTTCGGATGGCTGTGCGTCGGCACCGTTGCGCCCTTTCGCAGGCGAATGTGCGCCACCGTCATCGTCCGGCCATGGATCATCTTGCGGCCGATCAGCGGACTCAGGGCTTCCTCTTCCAGTTTCCCCCAGTTGTAATGATGCACCGCGCGGTATTGTATCATGAGACCTTATGAAGGGTGTCGTTCTTGCGGGCGGCACGGGGAGCCGTCTTTTCCCGCTTACTAAGATCACCAACAAGCATCTCCTGCCCATTTACGAGAAGCCCATGATCTATTACCCCATCGAGACCATGGTCGAGGCGGGGATTCGGGATATTCTGATCGTCACCGGCGGCAAGAACGCTGGCGACTTCCTGCGCCTGCTGGCCAACGGCAAACAGTTCGGTCTGAGCCATATCGATTACACCTATCAAGAGGGCGAGGGCGGTATTGCCGATGCCTTGGCCCTGGCTGAACACTTCGCCGACGGCCATAAACTGTGCGTCATCCTGGGCGACAACATCATCGAAGGCAGCATCGGCAAAGCCGTCGCTGACTTCCGCCGCCAGGATAAGGGCGCCAAAATCCTGCTCAAGGAAGTTTCCGATGCCGAACGCTTCGGCGTGGCCGAGATCTCCGGCAACCGCATCGTCAATATCGAAGAGAAGCCCAAGCGTCCCAAGTCCAACTATGCGGTGACCGGCATCTATATGTACGACGAGACCGTGTTCGACAAGGTGCGCACCCTGGTGCCTTCCCGGCGCGGCGAGCTCGAAATCACCGACGTCAACAATGCCTATATCCGCGAAGGTTCCATGACCTTCGACTTTCTGGACGGCTGGTGGACCGACGCCGGCACCTTCGATTCCCTGCTGCGCGCCGCCAACCTGGTGGCTCAGTCCGTGTCCGCCCGGCGCCGGGCGGAAGCCGAAAAGCTCGCCGCCGAAGGAGTCACCCGATGACGGGCTCGCCGGTGCGCGAGCCGCAGCCGATCGCCGCTCACGGATCGCTGGAACTGGCGTTGCCCGAATGCCCCAAAGGCATCGGCGCGTTGATCGCTTCGCCGGCCTCGCCGGATCTGATCGCGGGCGTCTGCGTCGAGCCGTTCTCGCTCTGGTCCGACGATCGCGGCTATTTCCTGGAAGTGCATCGCGGCGGTCTGGGCCTGGCTGCCCATTTTCCGCCTGAAAGCACCCAGACCTCCACCGCCTTCAACTACCCGGGCGCCATCAAAGCCTTCCACTATCATCTGCACCAGACCGATTTCTGGACGCCCGCCCAAGGTATGTTGCAGGTGGCCCTGGTCGATCTGCGGCTGGGATCCCGTACCTTCGGCGCCCGGAACACGTTCTACGTCGGCCTCCTGCGTCCCTGGCAGATCCTGATCCCGCCCGGCGTGGGCCACGGCTACAAGGTCATTGGCGACCGGCCGTCGATGCTGATCTATATGACGGACCGCCTCTACAACCCCCAGGACGAAGGCCGCATCCCCTATAACCACCCGGGCATTAACTACGATTGGGAGACACAGCATAAGTGAGTAAACTGCTGGTCACCGGTGGCGCGGGCTTCATCGGGTCGGCCTTTGTGCGGCTGATGCTGGCCGAAGACCCCGCGGTCCGGATCGTCAATCTCGATAAGCTCACTTACGCCGGCAACCTGGAGAACCTGGAGTCCGTCGCCGCCGGCCCCCGCTATCGCTTTGTCCACGGCGATGTCTGCGACGCGGCCCTGCTCGATTCCCTGCTCGCTGACGAAAAACCCGATGCCATCGTGCATTTCGCCGCCGAGTCGCATGTGGACCGCAGTATCTTTTCCCCCAGTCCGGTCTTCGAAACCAACCTGCGCGGCAGCTTCACCCTGCTCGAAGCTGCCCGCCGGCATCGTACGCCGCGCTATCTGCAGGTGTCTACCGATGAAGTCTACGGCAGTCTGGCGCCGCCGCTCGAAGCCGACGAGACCTTCCCGCTCAATCCCAGCAGCCCCTACTCCGCTTCCAAGGCCGGGGCCGACCTGCTGGCGCGCTCCTATTTCCTCACCTACAAACTGCCGGTCGTGATCACCCGCGCCTCCAACAACTACGGGCCGTACCACTTCCCCGAGAAACTCATCCCGCTGATGATCTCCAACGCCTTCGCGAATCAGCCGCTGCCAGTCTATGGCGACGGGATGCAGGTCCGCGACTGGCTTTTCGTCGAAGATCATTGCCGCGGTATACGCGCGGTGCTCGAAGGTGGCCGCGACGGTGAGATCTACAACATCGGCGGCAACTACTCGGTGACCAACCTGGAGGTTGTGAGGCGAATCCTGCAAGCCACGGGCAAGCCCGACAGTCTGATTCAGTACGTCCCCGACCGGCCGGGACACGACCGCCGCTATGCCCTTTCCAGCCGGAAGATTCTCCAGGAAACCGGCTGGGAGCCGCGCATGGACTTCCCCGAAGGCCTCGCCCGTACCGTGGAGTGGTACCGGCAGAATACCGCCTGGGTGGCGCGCGTGCGCAGCGGGGAGTATCTCACTTACTACGCCCGCAACTACGAGAACCGCCAGGAAGAGCTACGCGCGGTGACCGATGCGCGTGGCCATTGACGCCACTCCGCTCACCCTGTCGAGCGGCGGGCTGCGGCGCTACACGGCGGAGTTGAGCCTGGCGCTAGCCAGGAATTTCCCCGAAGACGAGTACTTCCTGGTTTCCGATCAGACCTTCGTCCTGCCCGAGGATGCGCCCCCCAATCTGCGTCGCGGCGGCGGACCGCGCCATAGGGTCGAGCGGCGCTGGTGGTTCTGGGGTTTGGACCGTGAACTGCAACGCCTCGCAGCCGGATTATTTCACGGTACGGATTTCGCGGTACCCTATCTGTCGCGCAGGCCGAGCGTTCTCACCCTCCACGACCTGTCTCCGTGGATGGACGCGGCGTGGCATTCTGACGCAGCCAGGGTACGGCAAAGGACACCTGTGCTTGTAGGCCTGGGTTTGGCTACCATGATCGTGACCCCCAGCGAAGCCGTTAGAAAGCAGGCTATCGAGGAATTCCGCATCCACCCCGGCCGCATCCGCGCCATCCCCCACGCCGCCCGCGCCTGCTTTCGCCCCGTGCCGTCCCAGACCGCACCGCCGTACTTCCTCTACGCCGGCACGCTGGAGCCGCGCAAGAACATCCCCGGCCTGATCGCCGCCTGGCGCGAAGTGCGCCGCCTTCACCCCGTCGGCCTGGTACTGGCCGGGCGGCGCCGGCCCGATTTCCCGCAACTTTCGCCCGAGCCGGGGTTGCAGATTATGGGTGAAATCTCCGACGAACGGCTGGCACAGCTACTGGCCGGAGCGTTGGCGTTTTTGTACCCGTCATTTTACGAGGGATTCGGATTGCCGGTGCTCGAAGCCATGCAGTGCGGAGCTTGTGTGATCACGTCCCGGGATCCCGCGATTACGGAGGTTGCGGCAGGCGCTGCCATCCAGGCCGACTCGCACGGCGACCTGGTGCGCGCCATGGTGGAAGTCATCGAAAACCCGGCCGGCGCGCAGCTCTGGCGGGACCGCGCCTTGCGCCGCGCGGCCGACTTCTCCTGGCGCCGTACGGCCGAGCTCACCCACCAATTGTATGAGGACTGCCAGCGGCGATTCTAGCCAAATCCCATGACCAACTCGGCCCTGTTCCTCTCCCCGGAATCCCCCTACCCTTTGCATGGCGGTGGCGCCCTGCGCAGCGCTTCCCTCCTGAATTTTCTGGCCGGCCACGCTGCTGTGGATCTGATCGCCTTCCGCGATCCCCGCGCGGATGACCCGCGCCGGCATATCCCCGCCGGACTCGTGCGCGATCTTCGGGTCATCGATCTGCCGGCCCACGCCCGCCACCCGCTGGCCCGTGCCGCGCGCAATACCGGACGCCTGCTGCGCGGCGTGCCGCCTCTGCTCGACCGCTTCGCCGGCTTCGGCCCACAGGTGGCGGAGGCTGTCCGCGGCCGCCGCTACGATATCGCCGTGATCGAGCACTTCTGGTGTGCGCCTTACTGGACCCAGCTCGCCGCCGTCAGCGAAGCCACCGTGCTCGACCTGCATAACGTCGAATCCGTCCTGCACGAGCGTTGCGCCCTGACTGAAAGCGGCCCGCAAGCCGTGGCGCACCGCTCCTTCCGGAATGCCAGCCGCAAGATGGAGCAGGAATGGCTTCCCCGCTTCACTTATCTGCTGGCCGCCTCCGCGGAAGATGCCGCCGCGTTAACGAGTATTTCGCCCGGTTCATCTGTGTCTGTCTATCCCAACGCCCTCCCGCTGGTGCCCGCCCCGCAGCGGACGGAAGAAGACGTCATCGTGTTTTCGGGCAATCTCGAGTATCATCCGAACGTCTCCGCCGTCCGCTATTTCCACCGCCGGATCTGGCCGCTGCTGCGGGAGCAATGGCCCGGCTTGGTCTGGCGCTTGATCGGACGGAACCCCCGCGCCATTGCCGGCATCGTCCGCGGAGACGGCCGCATCGACGTCCGCGGTCCCGTGGACGATGCGCTCCCTGAATTGGCCCGCGCCAAGATAGCTATAGTACCGATCCTGGCCGGCAGTGGTACGCGTTTCAAAATTATCGAAGCTTGGGCCGCCGGCGTGCCCGTCGTGTCCACGTCCATCGGCGCCGAGGGTCTTCCAGTCCGCGCCGGTGAGCATTTATTGCTGGCGGACCAGCCGGAGGAGTTCGCCGCGGCAGTCTCCCTTTTGTTGAAAGATGCCTCACTGCGTGGCCGGATCGGACGTGCCGGCCGGTACCTGTACGAGTGTGAATTCAACTGGAAGACCGCCTGGAAGGGCTTGCATTTCTTTTATCCTGCTACCATGGTAAGATCTGATGCGCTTCGCGATTGACGCTCACGCCATCGGCCGCCATCTCACGGGAAACGAAGTGTATGTTCGCAGCCTGTTGAGAAATTTTGCCGCCCTGGATCATGAGTCTGAATTTGTAACATACTTCTCTGCTGAGGACGCCTGGCAGTGGACTGCCGAGCGATTCCAGGCCCGGCAGGTCTCGCCCAACCCGTTCGTCCGCCTCGGTGTCGAGTTGCCGATGCGATTGCGCCGCGATCGCCCCGACCTGCTGCACGTTCAATACACCGCTCCCCTGGCATGCCCGGTCCCCGTCGTCGTGAGCGTCCATGATGTCAGTTATCTGGTGCATCCGGAATACTTCCCCAGGTCGCGCGCGCTGCAATTGCGCTTGACCGTGGCCCGCACCATCCGCTCCGCCACCCGTATTTTGACCGGCAGTGATTTCTCCCGCGATTCCATCATCGACGCTTATGGCGAAGCCTGCGCCGGCAAGATCGTTGTGGTGCCGAACGCGGCCGCCAGCGGGTTGCGTCCCATTTCGCGCGAAAACGCCGCCGCCTCCGTAGGCCAGCGCTTTGGGATTGTCGCGCCGTTCGTGTTATCCGTTGGCGATCTGCAGCCGCGCAAAAACCAGATCGGGCTGATCCGCGCCTTCGCGCAACTGGTCCGCGCCTATCCGCAACTGGCGCACAACCTGGTGCTGGCCGGCAAGGATACCTGGTTCAGTCCCAAAGTCCGCGACGCCGCCCGCCATTCGGGTGTCGCCGATCGCATCCAGTTTGCCGGCTTCGTCTCCGACGAAGACTTATTGCATCTGTACAACGCCTGCGATCTATTTGTGTTCCCGTCCTTCTACGAAGGTTTCGGCCTGCCCGTGTTGGAAGCCATGGCCTGCGGACGAGCGGTGTGCTGCTCCCGCACCTCGGCCATGCCGGAAGTGGCCGACGGCGCGGGTATCATGTTCGATCCCTACTCGTCGAGCGAAATGGTGCGCGCCATGGCCGATCTGCTGCGCGACGCGGAGCTGCGCGCCCGCATGGAACGTTTGGGACTGCAACGGGCGGCGCGCTTTAACTGGCGCGCTACCGCCGAAAAGACGCTGGAGGTCTATCGCGAGGTGGCCGAACACAGCCGCATCGCGGCCGCCGAGTACGTGCATCGATGAGCAAGCGCACCGCATTTCTGTGTGCCCTGTTCGGACTGCTGGCATGGCTCGAGGCTATGGGCAGTCCCTGGCAGAAGCCGGCCGGCCCGCCGGCCGCCCCCAAGCCCGTACCGGCTGAGACGGCAAAGGCCGCACCGCCCCCCAAGCCCGCGCCCGCTCCCCAGCCTCCCGCTTTCCTGAACGGCGGCGAATCGCTCGACTACACCTTGCACTGGCCCGGCGGCGCCACCCTCGGCGAAGCGCGTCTGCAGGCCTCCAAGACCGCCGGCGGCTGGAACTTCGATTTTTCGATGAATGCCTCGGTGCCCGGATTCGCCCTCACCGATCACTACCATTCCCGCGCCAATAACGATTTCTGCTCGCTGGAGCTGGAAAAGCAAACCACCCACGGCAAACGCAATACGCACGAGCGGACCGTCTTCAACTATCAGGATGGTTCGGCCACCCGCACGACTCTCGTCAAAGGCGGCGGCCACACCGACATCAGCATCGGCGATTGCGCGCACGATGGTCTCGACTTCGTCTATTTCGCCCGCCGCGAATTGGCGCTGGGCCACGGCGTGCCCCCGCAGCAGGACGTGCTCTTCGGCGCCTCTTATTCCGTGCGCATGACCTTCGCCGGTGTCGAAAGCGTGGCCGCCGCCGGCAAGCATTACCAGGCGGACCACTGCATTCTCCACATCGCCGGCCCCGCCTCCGACTACCAGTTGGATATCTATTTCGAACGGAACCCCGCCCGCACGCCTTTGGTCATTAAGGCGCCGCTCCCCCTCGGCACGCTGTCGATGGAGCTTGCCCGCTGAAATGCGCGTGGCATTCTTCTCGCCGCTGCCGCCCAGCCGCAGCGGCATCGCCGACTATTCCGAAGTCCTGGTCGAGCACCTGAAGCCGCTTGCCGCCGTCGAGACCTTCTCCTCCGCGGACCAGCCCTTCGATGCCGCCCGCTTCGATATCGCCGTCTATCAGCTCGGTAACAACCCTTACCACGGCTTCGTCTACGAGACCGCCCTGCGCCATCCCGGCGTGGTGGTGATGCACGAATCCAACCTGCACCACCTGATCGCCGACCTCACCATCCGCCGCGGCGATTGGGACGCCTACCTGCGCGAATGCGAATACCAGGGCGGACCGGAAGCCCTGGCGTTTGCGCAGCAGCGCGTGCGCACCCTCGAAATCGGGCCCGATTACGACGGCGTCCCCATGACCCGGCGGATCCTCGAGTCCGCCCGCGCGGTCATCGTCCACAGCCAATACATGGTGGACGGGATGCGCGCCGCCGGTTTTCAGGGGCCGATCGCCCGTATCCCGCACGGAGCCTGGATTCCGGAAACCTCCCGCAACTCCTGGCGCTATCGCCTGGGAATCGACGAAGTCACCCCCCTGATCGGGATCTTCGGTTTTCTAAAGCCCTACAAGCGCATCGCCGAATCGCTGCGCGCGCTGCGCCGCCTGCTGCGGGTGGTGCCATCGGCCAGGATGATCCTGGTCGGCGAACCGCATCCCGAGTTCCCCCTCGCGAACCTGATTCAATCCCTGGGCCTTTCCGCCGCCGTGCGCGTTATGGGGTTCACCCCCATTGCCGACTTCACCGGCTACATGGCGGCTTGCGATATCGTGCTCAACCTCCGCTATCCCACCGTGGGCGAGAGCTCCGGCAGCCTCCTGCGCGCCATGGGATTGGGCAAGCCCGTGCTCGTCTCCGACATCGGAGCTTTCCGCGAGTTCCCCGGCGATGTCTGCCTGAAGGTTCCGGTCGGCGAAGGCGAAGAGGATCTCATCTTCGAGTACCTCAACCTGCTCGTCTCTCGCCCCGATGCCGCCCGCGCCTTAGGCGAGCGGGCCGCCAATTACGTGAGGCAGGAATGCAACTGGCCCCGCGTCGCCGGGTTGTATGTGAGCTTCCTCGAATCCGTCGTCGAAGGCCGGCCGTGGCAGCAGGAAACCGGTCCCCCGCCTCCGGTCGAACATCGCCCCTCGCCGGCCAAACCCGCTGCGCCGGCCTATCTCTCGAGTTGGGCCGCCAACCGGGAATCCGCCGCCTACGTCGATACCCACCTCGCCCGCTTCGTCAAGACCCTGGAAATCACCCCGCCCGGCGGTCCCGAGGACCGCGTCCTGGAGATGGGCGCTTACCTCCAGATCACCCCCGCGCTCCGCTCCAAGCTGGGCTATGGCTGCGTGCGCGGCTGCTATTATGGACCTGCGGGAAAGGTCGAGCACCGCACCGTCGTCTCCGCCGAAGGCGAGACGTTCGACTGCGCCATCGACCTGTTCGACGCCGAGAAAGACCGTTACCCTTATCCGGACGGATACTTTTCCACCGTTCTTTGCTGCGAGCTGATCGAGCACTTGACCGAGGATCCCATGCACCTGATGAGCGAAATCCATCGCATCGTCAAGCCCGGCGGGCACCTGGTGTTGACCACCCCGAACATCGCCAGCCTGCACGGCATCGCCGCCGTGCTCGAAGGCTACCATCCGGGGATCTTCACCGCCTACATCCGCCCCCGCCAGGACGGCGGCGAGGTGGAAGCGCGCCACAATCGCGAATACGCGCCCAAGGAGATCCAGCGCCTGGTTGAAAACTCCGGCTTCACGGTTCTCCGCCTGGAGACCGGTCCTTTCCGCGAGATGCCGCGTCCCGAAGAAGGCTGGATCCTGAATCTGCTGGAGCGCTTCGACCTGTCCCGCGATCTGCGCGGCGAGGACATTTACGTCGTCGGGCGCAAGACCGGTCCGGTCCGCGTGCGCTACCCGGATTGGTTGTACGCATGAGTGCCGCTTTCGACTCCCCGGACGTACAGCTCCGCGGCGACCTGGACGTTGAAGCCCGCTTCACGCTCCGCAATATGTCCAACCTGCCGTGGCGCCCGGCTGAAGGATTTGCCGCCGGCTACCACATCTATGATGCCGAGACGGGATTGCTGATCGTGGATGGCGAACGCCGCCCCCCGGCGCATGATGTCGCTCCCGGCGAGAGCGTCACCGTCGATCTCCGTTTCGCGTTGCCGCCGGAGCCCGGCCGTTACGATGTCTACATCTCGCCCATGTGCGAGAACGTCTGCTGGTTCTACAGCCAGGGCTGGCCGTTCCTGCGCGTCGAAACCATCGTCGCAGACGGCCGCGCGCGCCTGGCGCGCGTGGGCGTGGTCACCCTGCGGACCGTCCGCCGCCAGCACCTGCTGCGCGCCATCGGCCGCGCCTTCACCCTGCCCATCGCCACCATCACCCGCAACCGCAGCCTGATCCGCACCATGGTGCGGCGCGACATCCTGGGACGCTATCGCGGCTCCTTCGGCGGCGCCTTCTGGACCATCCTCAACCCGCTGCTCCTGATGCTGACTTACTTCTTCGTCTTCGGCATCGTGCTTCGCGCCCGCTTCGGCAACGACCCTAGCCGCGCCAGCTTCGCCCTCTATTTTCTGGCGGGCATGCTTCCCTGGCTGGCCCTCAGCGAGGCCGCCGGACGTGCGCCCACGGTCATGCTGGAGCATCGCAATTTCGTCAAGAAACTGGTCTTCGCGGTCGAGACGCTGCCGGTCAACCTGGTCGTCTCCGGATTGGTGACCGAGGTGTTCGCGCTGCTGCTGTTCACCATCGGCGTGTTGCTGGCGCACGGCCGCGTCCCGCTGTCGATCGTCTGGCTGCCCGTCCTCCTGGTCCCCCAGGTGCTTCTTACCGCCGGCATCTGCTGGTTTCTGGGAGCCCTCGGCGTCTTCGTCCGCGACCTCGGGCAAATCATCGGATTCCTCCTGACTCTCTGGTTCTTTATCACGCCCATCTGCTACCCGGAAGCTTCGCTGCCCGCCGAAGCCCTGCCGCTGTTGACCAAAAACCCCATGTTCGTGTTGGTGCGCGGCTATCGCGATATCTTCCTCGACCAGGGAGGCCATGCGCCGGCCTTCGGCCCTTTGTGGAAGCTCTGGATCCTCTCCGCGGCCGTCTTCATCCTGGGACATGCCTGGTTTTATAAGCTGCGCCGCTCGTTTGCCGATATCATCTAGAAGATCCGTCCATGCTGGCCAAGTTGACCGCTGCCCTCATCGCGTATGGCCCGCTCGGCATCCTGCTGCTGGCCTTCATCGATTCCGCCGGGATTCCGGTGGCGTCCGGCATGGACGTGCTGGTGATCGTAATCGCCGCCAAAGCGCCGTCGCGCGCGCTATTGGCCGCTTCCATGGGCGTGATCGGCTCGCTCATCGGAAACCTGGTGCTGTTCCTGGGCGCGCGCAGCGGCGCGCGCCGCTTCGCTTCGCAGCCGTCCCGGCCGGAAAAGCAGCAACGTTTTCGCAACTGGTTCCAGCGCTATGGGCTGCTGACCGTCTTCATCCCCACCGCCGTGCCCATTCCGCTGCCCCTGAAAGTCTTCGTGATCTCCGCCGCCGCCTTCGGCACGCCCCTGCGGACCTTCGCGCTGGTGATCGTGGTGGGCCGCTGTATTCGCTATTTCAGCGAAGCCGCCCTGGGCGCCGCGCTCGGCGAAGGTTCCTGGCAGTTCCTGCGGGCCCACACCTGGTACCTGGTCGGCGGGTCGGCGATCCTCTTTGCCGTGATGTATCTCATGGTCCGCTGGATCGAAAAGCGGCGCGCCCGCCCCGGCTGAGCCCGCCGTCTACAATGAAAGAGGTTGCCCGAACCCCATCCCAATTCGCAGCCGAAAGCCGTATGCCTGCTTAGCGGCGGCCTGGACTCCTCCACTTGCCTGGCTCTGGCCCGCAGCCAGGGCTATGCCTGCTTCGCGCTCTCCTTCGATTACGGACAGCGCCACCGCGTGGAACTCGATGCCGCGGCGCGCGTCGCCCGGTCACTGGGCGCGGTGCGCCACGTGATCGCCCAAATCGATCTGCGCCCGATCGGACACTCGGCCCTCACCGGCGATCTCGCCGTGCCCAAGGGACGCTCGCCGCAGGATATGGCGCACGGCATTCCCGTCACCTACGTGCCCGCGCGCAACACCATCTTTCTGTCCTTCGCGCTGGCCTGGGCCGAGGTTCTGGAAGCGCCCAACATCTTCATCGGCGTGAATGCGCTCGACTATTCCGGTTATCCCGATTGCCGGCCCGAGTACATTGAGGCCTTCGAACGCATGGCCGCGCTCGCCACCAAAGCCGGCGTGGAAGGCGGCTTTCGCATCCGCATCCACACGCCGCTCATCCGCCTTTCCAAAGCCGAGATCGTCAGGTTGGGCCACGGCCTGCACCTGGACTTCAGCCTCACCCATAGCTGCTACGATCCCGATCCGCAGGGCCGGCCCTGCGGGCAGTGCGATTCCTGCCTGCTGCGGCGCAAAGGATTCGATGAGGCCGGAATTGCGGATCGCTGAAGTCTTCTACTCCATCCAGGGCGAAGGCTCGCTGGCCGGCGTCCCCTCCGTATTCGTGCGCACCAGCGGATGCAATCTGCGCTGTTCCTGGTGCGACACGCCGTACACCTCCTGGCATCCGGAAGGCGACGACTGGACCCTCGGCCGGATCCTCGCGGCGGTGGATCGCTATCCCGCGCGCCACGTGGTGCTGACCGGCGGCGAGCCCATGATCGCGCGCGGCGTCGATGAGTTGACCCATCGCCTGCGCCAGGGCGGCCGCCACCTCACCATCGAGACCGCCGGCACCGTCTTCGCCGCGGTCGCCTGCGACCTGATGAGCATCAGCCCCAAGCTCGCCAACTCCACGCCGCAGGGCGATTGGCAGGACCGGCACGAGCGCCTGCGCATCCAGCCGGACGTGCTGCGCCGCCTCATGTCCGCCTACGAATATCAGCTTAAGTTCGTGATCGCCCGGCCGGACGATGTGCGCGAAACGCGCGATCTGGTCGCCGCCCTGGCCGCCGATCCCGCCCGCGTCATGCTCATGCCGGAGGGCATGGAAGCCGGCGTATTACGGGAGCGCGCCGTGTGGCTGGCCGAAATCTGCAAACAGGAAGGCTTCCGCTACAGTCCCCGGCTGCACGTGGACCTGTACGGCAATCGCCGGGGGACCTGACCGCCGCGCCCGCTCAGTTCACGCGTTCCAGCGCCTGTTCGAAGTCCGCCAGCAAATCGCGCCAGTCCTCGATGCCCACCGAGACCCGCACCAGCCCGTCGCCGATGCCGGTCTCCTCGAGTTCCTGCGCCGACATGCCGGAATGCGTGGTCGACTTCGGATGGCACACCAGCGTCTCCACGCCGCCCAGCGATACCGCGTTGCGCCCGATCTTCAGGTTGCGCAGAAAATCGAAGGCCGCCGTCCGGCCGCCTTTGAAATCCAGCGAGAATAGCCCGCCCGGATAGGCGCACTGCTCCTCGTAGATCCGCTTCTGGTCGCCGTCCTCGAACAACGTCGGATACAGCACGCGCGCAATTTTGGGATGCCCGTTCAACGCCTCCGCCAGCCGCTGCGCGTTCTTGCTCTGCCGGTTCATGCGCAGGGCCACCGTGGGCAGACGGCCGTCCAGCATCCAGCATTCGTCCGGCTGCAGAATGTTGCCGAACATGCCCCGCCGCAGCAGCACCTTGCGCATCAACTGCGGATCGCGGCTAAGTGCCACGCCCGCCACCATGTCGCTGAAACCCGACAGGTACTTCGTCCCGGAGTACAGCACCATGTCCGCGCCCATCATCAGGGGATGCTGAAACGTCGGACCCAGAAACGTGTTGTCCACCATCACTACCGGCTGATCGGCATGGCTTTTGGCGGTAGCCGCCACGCGCCGGATATCGGTCATGATCATGGTGGGATTCGCCGGCGTCTCCAGGTACACCGCGCACAGGTTCCTGGCTGCCCGGATGGCCGCGTCGATGGCCTCCCCTTGTCCGCCCGGCACCGCGATACCCTGCACCCCGAAGGGCTCCAGCAGGTTGTGGATCAGCCCCGTCGTCCCGCCGTATAATGGCGTGGTGTAGACGATCTGCGTGCCCGGACGCGCTACCGCCATGAACGCCGTCATGATGGCCGCCATCCCGGAGTTGAAGACGCCCGCCGCCTGCGCGCCCGGCTCCAGCGGCACGATCTGGTCCTCCAGGATCTCCGCGTTGGGATGCGAGAAGCGCGAGTAGATCAGGTCCGGCCGTTCGCCGTCCTCCGGCTGGACCCGCCCGGCCATGATGTCGAACGCGCGTTCGGCTTCCTCCGGGCTGGCAAATACATACGTCGAACTCCGGAATACGGCGGGCCGCGCCGATCCAAAAGAAAGGTGCGGGTCGAAACCGCGTGTAAGCACCGCCGTGCGGGGCCTCACGCCTGCGTGCGGCCCGTCGCTATTTGACATAATCGCTCCTATCCAGAGTGTAACGCTACCAACCAAAGTTACCGAACACGCCCGCCGATATTTTGATTAGAATAAGAGCGGACGGTCATGGATACCGACATCGGTCTGCCAGCGCCGAAGCTGTTTGCGCCTCACCCGAACCTGGGCGACACGGTGAATCACAATTTCATCGCCTCCGAGATGGAGGGCGGTGTCTTCCTGGACCAGTTACCCGAGGGCGCCATCCTGCGCGTGGAGACCCAGAATCGCGAGTACACGCTGGTCAATCGCGGCCAGGGCCGTGCGCTGATCTCCGGCCATCCGAAGTTCTGCCCGGAACCGGTGCTGGTGCACATCGAAGGGTCCAACTGGGGCGGCTCCATGCTGAAGACTTCTTTCATCGGACGCGGCATGCACCTGGAATTCCGCCACCCCGAGCATCGCACCATCATGACCTCCTGCATCGTGGATGTCCGCGCCGCATAAGCCCACCCGCCCCCGGTGATCCGCCGTACGAATCCGTTGCAGGCTACTCTGTAAGGGTGCCCAGGATCCTCGACGTCGGTTGCGGGATTCACAAACAGCCCGGAGCCATTGGCATTGACCGCAACCCCGCCAGCCGCGCCGATGTCCTGTGCGATCTCGATCGCTTTCCCTACCCGTTCGCCGATGATTCCTTCGACCGCCTGCTGGCCATCCACGTCATCGAGCACGTTTCGGACGTCATCGCCACTATGGAGGAGTTCCATCGCCTGGTGCGCTCCGGCGGCACCGTACGCATCGAGACGCCGCATTACACCGACTTCAGTTCGTTTTGCGATCCAACCCACCGCAGCCACTTGAACAGCTATTCCTTCCGCTACTTCGGCGAGGATCACGGCGGGTTCGGCTACTATACCAAGGCCCGGTTCCGCCAGATCTCCGTCCGTGTCAAATTGCTCCAGTTCTGGCGCTGGCTCGGCTTCGAATTCCTGGTGAACCATTTCCCGCGCTATCGCCTCTTTTGGGAGCATTACCTGTGCTTCGTCGTGCGCGGCAAAGCCATGATCTTCGAGTTCGCAGTCGTCAAACCGGCCGGCGGCCGCGCTGACAAGTAGCCGAGCCGAACCGCGTCTCATCCGTAAATCGATCCCACGCTATGAGTTCCGGGCAACCCGCCTCCCGGTCCTGTACGTCCCGGCATTTGACACGTCCCGGTCCACCTGCTATCTACGGTTAAGATGCGTTTCTTGCAGCGTATCGGTGTGCTTGCGGAGGATTTATGAGGCAGAGTACGTTCTGGCTGGCAGTGGCCTTTCTGTCGCTTGGCGCCACCGCGCAGGCCAGCCTGATCAACGTCGGTTCGACCCTGGTCTTCGGCGGGACTAACGCCCCGGACACTTATTCCGACACCACCACCTTCAGTTCGACGCCGGTCCTGGTGGATGACGGAGCCGTGAGAATCTGGCAGGACCAGGTGGCCACCGCCGGTGGTGGCGAATGGGACGTGTTCTACATGCAGACCGTCGGCGGCGGTCCGCTGGCGGGCAACATCGACGCCAACTGGAACATCGTCATCAGCTACGACCTTTCCCAGCCGGTCTACTTCGATGCCGTGGTCTCCCAATGGCTGGTGAACGGCGTTCCCGTTGACCCGCTCTACAATTTCGGGGGCATCTGCTGCGCTACCTCTTCCAATCCGATTCTGCCGGGCGAAGCCTACTATAACAGCGGCTTCAGCGCTCCCTTGCCCGCCGGAGTCCAGTCCGACTGGCAACAAATATTCGTCGATCCATACAACTTTGTCTCCGACGGTGGCATCGACCCGAACGCCGCCAACGAGTTTGTTTTCGCTCTGCACTTCACTCCGCAGTCCCCCTCGGTCCCGGAACCGGCGTCGCTGTCGCTCCTGGGCGCCGGGTTGATCGGTTTGGGTCTGTACAGGCGCCAACTCCGGGCATCCAGGCCCCTTTGACCCGATCTTCGCGGGCCGCTCCGCGTGCCCGCCGCCAAGACCGCGCTGCTTGCCCCATTCGGTAGAATGTGGACATGGCTGTCGCCGCAAAACAGTACACCACCATCAGCGGGGTGCCCATCGAGCCGCTCTACGGTCCCCCACAGGTGCGCGACCTGGATCCGCGCGACCTGCCCGCTCCTGGCGTGTTCCCGTATACGCGTGGCATCCATGAAACCATGTATCGCGGACGCCTGTGGACCATGCGCCAGTTCTCCGGCTTCGCCACCCCCGAGGAGACCAATCGCCGCTACCATTACCTGCTCGAACAGGGGCAGACCGGCCTTTCCGTAGCCTTCGACCTGCCCACGCTGATGGGCTACGACGCCGATCACGCGCTCGCGGAGGGTGAGGTCGGCAAGTGCGGCGCCTCCATCTCCTCGCTCGAAGACATGGAGATCCTCTTCCGCGGCATCCCCCTCGGCGACGTCACCGTGTCCATGACCATCAACTCGCCGGCGTCCGTGTTGTGGGCCATGTACCTGGCTGTCGCCGAACAGCAGGGCGTCGATTGGAAAGCGGTTTCCGGCACGATCCAGAACGACATCCTCAAGGAATACATCGCGCAGAAGGAGTACATCTTTCCGCCGCGCCCTTCCATGCGCCTGGTCACCGACACCATCGAATTCGGCGCGCGCCATACGCCCCGCTTCAATCCCATCTCCATCAGCGGCTACCACATCCGCGAAGCCGGCTCCACCGCCGTGCAGGAGCTGGCCTTCACCCTGCGCGACGGCATCGAATATGTGGAATGGGGCCTCCAGCGCGGGCTCTCGATCGACGAGTTCGCCCCGCGTCTCAGCTTCTTTTTCAACGCCCACAACGACTTCTTCGAAGAGATCGCCAAATACCGCGCGGCGCGCAAACTGTGGGCCTACGCCATGCGCGATCGCTTCGGCGCCCAAGACGAGCGCAGTTTGAAACTCCGCTTTCATTCCCAGACGGCGGGCTGTTCCCTCACCTGGCAGCAGCCCTACAATAACGTGATCCGAACCGCCGTACAGGCGCTGGCGGCCGTGCTGGGCGGCACCCAGTCGCTGCACACCAACTCGCTCGACGAAGCCTATGCGCTGCCGAGCGAACAGGCGGTCACCATCGCTTTGCGCACCCAGCAGATTCTGGCCTATGAGAGCGGCGTCGCCAACACGCCCGATCCGCTGGGCGGCAGCTATTTCGTCGAGCGCCTCACCCTCGACATGCAGCATGCCGCCGAAGATTACTTCCGCCGCATCGACGAAATGGGCGGCATGATCGCCGCCATCGAAAAAGGTTTCCCGCAGAGCGAGATCGCCAATGCCAGCTACGCCTACCAGCGCGACGTGGAAGCCAAAGAGAAACTGGTCGTGGGCGTCAACGCGTTCCAGTCCGGCGATCAACCCATCGACCTGTTGCAGATCGATCAGACGGCGCAGGATCATCAGCAAAAGAAGCTGGCCCATCTGCGTGCGCGGCGCGATGCCGCCCAGGTGAGTCGCACTCTGGACGCCCTGCGGCGGGCGGCGGAAGGAACCGAAAACACCATGCCGTTCATTCTGGATGCGGTGCGCGCCTACGCGACTCTGGGCGAGATTTGCGACGCGTTGCGCCAGGTGTTCGGTTCTTATCAGGAGACGGCGCACATCTAAATGAATCCTCCCATTCGCGTGCTAGTCGCCAAACCCGGCCTGGACGGCCACGACCGTGGCGCCAAGGTGATCGCCCGCGCCTTGCGGGACGCCGGTATGGAAGTGATCTACACCGGCCTGCGCCAGACACCCGAGATGATCGTCAACGCGGCCTTGCAGGAAGATGTGCAGGTGATCGGCCTGTCGATCCTTTCCGGCGCTCATAACGCCATCGTGCCCCGCGTGATGGAACTGCTGCGCCAGAACGACATGCAGGATGTAAAGGTGATCGTCGGAGGCATCGTGCCGGACGAGGATGCCGCGGCTCTGAAACAGCACGGCGTGGCTGCAGTGTTTCAGCCGGGCGCGTCGTTGGACGCCATCGTCGGCTTCATCCGCGAATCCGTCTCCCAGCCTGGGCCGCGGATCCACTCACAATGAGGTTATGGGCGTTATGGCAGGCATGGGACGTCTACTCATCGTCGCCGGCGTTTTCCTGGTCGTCGCAGGGCTGCTGTTTACTATTGGGGACAAGCTGCCCTTGCGTATCGGGCGGTTGCCGGGCGATATCTATATCCACGGTAAGCATACCAGCTTCTATTTCCCGGTGGTCACCTGCCTTCTGCTGAGCGTAGTTCTATCCCTGGTACTTTTGTTTTTCCGGCGGTAGAGAAATCATCGCGCCGCGGCAGGCGGATTGCTATGAAATTGGCATGGAATTAAATAAGATACTTGCTGAACTTTACGAAGAGAAGATTCGATTAGACAAAGTCATTGCTTCTCTCGAACAGTTGGCGGAGCACTCGATTTCGATTCCGGTCGCCACGTCGCGGCGGGGCCGTAAGTTCATGAGCCCTCAGGAGCGGCAACAGGTGTCGGAACGGATGCGCAAATACTGGGCGGACCGCAAGGCTGCCGATCGGGCTACGGAAACGCGCGTCTTCGCGGCTGCCTCGGCAGCCTAGAGACCCGTTGGCGCGCGTTTTCGAGCGTCCCGGCGGCGTACGCGCACTTTTTACCTGGGATTTTCTACACGTGCTTTTCACACGGTTTACTAACGTTAACCGGTGAAATGCTCAGCGAACCCGGCCCATTTTATCCAGCGGCCAGTAAACAAAAACAGCCTTCCCGTAAATATTTGCACGCGGTACCGTTCCCCAGGCCCGGCTGTCGTTGGAAGAGCTGCGGTGATCTCCCAGCACGTAATACCGATCCGGGGGGATGCGGGTCGGCGGGCAGGAGATCGTATCGCGATAGTCCGGCGGGACATAATCTTCCGCCAGCGCTTTTCCGTTCACCATCACCGTGCCGCGGTCGATCTCCACCACATCTCCCGGCAGCCCGATCACCCGCTTGATGTAAGATTTCGAAACATCCAGCGGAAACCAGAAAACCACCGTATCGCCGCGTTCAATATTTCCCGATCCAAAACGATAAGTGAATTTGTTAATAAAGATACGTTCCTGGTCCTGAAGCGCAGGCATCATGCTGGTGCCTTCCACCTTGACCGGCTGATAGATGAATACGATCAGAACGATGGCGATCAGGACCGACAGCAACAGATCGCGTACCCAGGAAATCGGGTTGAAACCGCCTGAGTGCTGGCTCGGCTGAGACTCTGGCATCCCGCGCTAAGTTCCTCTAGTTCTCTAATTATAAAACAGCGTCCGCCCGCTCCTTCACTTCTGGCCCAACAGAGGCATCAGTTCGGGGAGCGGAACCGCACCTTGCTTTAGAGCTCGATCGTGGAATTCGGTCGGATTGAACGCGGCGCCCTGCGCTTTCCGGTACTTCTCGCGCGCCGCCAGCCATCCCCGCCAGCCCACGAAGTAGGCCGGCAGTTGCGCCGAGGAGAGCTTGGCGCGCTGCAGTTTGGCGGCCGCTTCCTCGTGTTCCTGGAATGTCTGCCGCTCCATCAGGTCCAGTGCCTCCTGGTCCGACATGTTGAGCATCTGCAGGCGTATGTCCAGGATCGCGTTGGCGATCACGCGCAGCTCCTCTTTTGCGAAGGTCAGGCGCAGCTCGCGGGAGTCGTCCAGGTATCCGCCGTCCAGCATGGCCTCGGTGGCATACTCCGCCCAGCCTTCGATGTACGGCGTATTGCCGTACAAGGCACGCAGCAGCCGCCGCGTCGGCGGTTGGATCTGATTGGCATATTCGAACTGCACGTAATGCCCGGGAATAGCTTCGTGCAGCGTCAACAGCTTCAGCTTGTAGAAGTTGTATTCCCGCAGTTTGGATTCGACGCGGCTCTGATTCCAGTCCGCTGGAATGGGAGTAATCCAGTAGAAGGCGCCCAGGTTCGGCTCCAGCGGCGGCGCCGGATCGAAGCCGCCCACCGCGTAGATGCCGCGCATGAACGCGGGCGTGGGGATCACCTGCAGGTTCGATTGCGGCGGCAGCGTGACCAGATGTTTCTGCGCCACAAACCGGCGGGCCTCATCCAGGTCCGCCCTGGCGTCGTCCAGGTAAGAGGCAGCCGTGGAGTGGCGGCCGGCGATCTGGTCGAGCACCTCCGAGATGACCCGGTTTTCGCGCTCCAGACCCGCCAGGTCCGCGTGATCCGTGTGCTGGGGAAAAAACGTGCGGTGCATGGGCAGCGCCAGCGCCAGCATGCGCGCCCGCACTTCCTGCAGTCTACGCGCGGCCATCTCCAGCACGTCGCCGGGATCCATGCCCGCCGCCAGGCTGTAGCGGAACTTGCGGGTGTACCGGTCGCGCCCCAGGCGCCAGTCGTATTCGTCGCGTACGGTGAGGCTGGTATGCAGATAATCCTGGAATTTCCGCAAGGCGTCCAGCGCTCCTTGCGCCGCGCGATCGTAATCCGCACGGAGGTTGGCGGGCGCCGCGGCGCGTATGGTCTTGTCCACCAACTCGATGTTGCCTTCGTTTTCCTCGCCTGCCACCTGCGTCCATAGGGCCGGCGCGGAGACCAGGTTGGTGCTGGCCTGGTCGAACAGCAACGGCAGGCGCTGGAGCCGCGCGATGATCTGCTGGATGCGCGTGGCGAGCGGCGCGTAATGGAGCGTCAGCGGCGCAAACAGCGCGTTGCCGGCCATCTCCACGTACACGGTGGGATCGTGCAGGTAGCTCTGCGTCTCCTCCAGGTCCAGCAACTGCAAAGCCAGCTGATTCTGAATGATGTCGTAATCGGCGCGGGATTCGGCGCTGAGCGTATCCGGCTTGACCTGGTTCCGCAGCCTCTCCCGGAACCGCTGATAATATTCCCGCTGATGATCGATCGATGCCGGACTCATGTCGTCGAGCCGCTCATCCAGATTCTGTCCCTGATAGTGGTGCAGCCCCGCGGCCGTGGCGGCCACCGGCGAGAAGGACAACGAAGAGTACACGTACTCCTCGGCGAGCTTCGAGAAATCGCGTTCCGGAGAACCGCATCCGGCGGCGGTCAGGGTCAATATCATGAGGAGGAACCTCGCCTCCAACGGGCGCATGGTTCGATCTTACAGGAAACGCGCGCCGCCGGTTGCCCGGCGCACCGCAGGCCGCGCCGGCGCCGTCACCGGATCGCGCCGGTGCCGCAGACGCAATGCACGCATGGCGCGCAGGGTCTCCGCGGTGCCGGCGTTGGCCCGCGCCACGATCCCGTGCTCGCCGATGATGCAGGCCCACAAAAGCGCTACCCCAACGGCGATGGACGCCAGGCCCGGTCCCGTTATCTTCGCAATCGTCACGCCGCGGCTCTCCTGGATCGAAACGGGTCCTTTGCATGTCACATGCCGGGCGCCCATCTCCCTTGTAATCAGCGATCGGGGCCCTCCAGGGATGTGCCTGGCACGCACATGCGGGCCATAACCTGCACTCCCCGCCGGGACCGCCCGCCTCGCTCGCGCTAAACTGAAATCGATGGGAGCTTTCAAGCAGAAGGAAATCCTGCGTTCCGGCAATCCGGCCCCCGGGTTCCGGCTGCAGCGTCTGCAGGATGGCGCCACCGTCGCGGATCGCGCGGGTCTGTTGCGCGACGGGCCTGTTCTGCTGGCCTTCTTCAAAGCCTCGTGCCCGGTCTGCCAGATGACCTTGCCTTTCCTGGAACGGATTCATCGTGGGCATGCGCCGGGCGCGATCAATATCTACGGGGTTTCCCAGGACGATGCGGAGACTACCCGCGAGTTCTGCGCGGAGTTCCGTATCAGCTTTCCAATGCTGCTCGATACCGAAGAGAGCGGTTATCCGGCCAGCAATGCCTACCAGATCTCCCACGTCCCGTCGCTGTTCCTGTTGTCGCCGGATGGAACCGTGGCGTGGAGCCTGGAGGGTTTCAATAAGCGGGAATTCCAGGCCCTGGCCGGGCAGGTCGGAGTGACGCCTTTCCGGGCGGGTGAAAACGTGCCGGAGTGGAAGGCAGGTTGAGGCTCCAAGAATTGAACTCCCGTCGGGAGTTGCGCGCAGCTAGGGAATGAACAGAGGGATCGCAATGGCTAATAAACTCGACATACTGGGTTCCGCCGCGGCCATCGCCAAGGGCATGGGCGTCACTTTCAAGGAGATGATGTCTCCCACGGTGACCGAGAATTATCCGGACGAGCCGCCCAAGGTGCAGGAACGCTATCGCGGCGTTCACGTTCTGCAGCGCGACGCCAACGGCCTGGAAAAATGCGTGGCCTGTTTTCTGTGCGCAGCGGCCTGTCCTTCCAATTGCATCTACATCGAAGCCGCGGAGAACACCGCGCAGACGCGCATCAGCGGGGGCGAACGCTACGCCAAGGTCTACAACATCGATTACAACCGCTGTATCTTCTGCGGGTATTGCGTAGAGGCCTGTCCCACCGACGCCATCACGCACGGGCACGGATTCGAGGTCGCCAGCTTCAATACGGCGACCCTGGTGAAGCGCAAAGAAGACATGCTCGCGCCCATACCCGAAGGGGCGCACCCGCCGGCAGTGACGCCGCAGCCCGCGGCCGCCGCGCACTAAGCCCGCCAGACGTCAATGATGGGCAGGCGGCGCCGTAACCGGCTCAGCCTTCTTGGCGTCCTCCTTCTTCCCATCGCCGTCGTCCGCCTTCTCGAGGTATTGCACCACCACCGAAATGCGGCGATTGGAGGGGTCCTCGGGAGCGGCCGGCTTGCGTAGCCGCTGATCCGCGTAGCCCCGCACCTGCGAGATCTGCCGCGGGCCCAGGCCGTTGTCCTGCATCATGCGGCGCGCGGCGTTGGCGCGGTCGGCGGACAGTTCCCAGTTGCTGTAGTTGCCGTGGCCCGCGAACGGCTTCGAGTCGGTGTGGCCCTCGATCGACACGGTGTTGGGCAGTTTGCCCAGCTCCTGCGCCAGCATGATCAGGATCTGCCGGCCGTCCTCGCTCGGCTCGGCCTCGCCGCTCGCAAAAAACGTGCCTTTCTCGCTCTCCATCAATTCGATCCGCAGGCCCTCGGCGGTCACCGTCATTTCGATCTGATTCTTGAGCTTTTCGAAATCCGAAATCTTGCGCACCGACTTCTGCAATTCATCCTTGAGCCTGTTCATGTTCTCCTTGGTCAAGGTGAAATTGTCGCCCGCGCCGGTCTTTCCGCTGCCGACTTTCTTGGATGTGCCGGTGGGGTCCTTGAAGTAACCGCCTACCGCCTCCCGGATCTGTTTGCTGCTGTTCAGCAGCCACAGGACGATGAACAGCGCCATCATGGCCGTGACAAAGTCGGCATAAGCCACCTTCCACGCACCGCCGTGATGGCCGCCGTGTACGGCCTTCTTCTTGATGACGATGATGGGACGGGCTGCCATGGCCAGTATCCGCTAAGCCGCGGCGGCCTCCGGCGCCTTCTTGCGGCAAAGCTTCTCCAATTCCTGGAAGCCCGGCCGCACCGTTCCGGGTACGGCGCGCCGCCCGATCTCCACCGCCAGGATCGGCGCGGTCCCCTTGATGAACGCATTCATGGCCACGCGCAGAACCTGATAGTAGGCGTGCTCCTCGTCCGCGGTCTTGCTCATATTAGATGCCAGGGGTCCCAACAGGCCATAACACAACAGGATTCCCAGAAAAGTCCCGACCAGTGCCGCGGCCACTTTGTGGCCGATCTCCTCCGGCGGCCCGCCCAGGGCGCCCATGGTGATCACCACTCCCAGCACCGCGGCCACGATCCCCAGGCCCGGCAGCGAGTCGGCCACCGTGCTGAGCGCGGCCACCGGCTGGGTGGCTTCGTGATGGTGGACGTCCATGTCCGACTCCATCATCTGATCGATATCGAAAGGCTCCACCGCCCCGCTGCTGGCCGTACGCAGCGTGTCGCAGATGAAATCCAAAACGTGGTGGTCCTTCATGATGACTGGAAAGGCGGTGAAGGTTTTGCTCTTGGATGGCTCCTCCAGGTCCGCCTCGATCGCCGACAGGCCCTCCCGCCGCGAACGGTTGAACAGATCGAAGAGCAGTTTCAGGGAATCGAGATAACGCTGGCGGGTGTACTTCGATCCGCTGAAGACGCCCGTCAACCCGTTGATCATCTTCTTCAGGATGTACGGCGGATTCGAAATGAGCACCGTGCCGGCCGCCGCCCCGGCGATGATGACCAGTTCGGCGGGCTGCAGCAGCACGTGCAGATTGCCTTTCTCCATCAGGTACCCGCCCACGATCGCGCCGAAAACCACTACGATTCCAATGATTGCGAACATGAATATCTGCCTCAAATCACCAGCAGCGAATCCGGCCCTTGCGCGCGGCCGGCCTCCAAGGCCCGGCTGGCGCGCTCGACCAGGGATTCCGCCGTGTCGTCCGGCTCCACCATGGCGCCGCCCATCGATACCGTGACCGACAGGCGATCGCCCCACCACGGAACGGCGGCCATTTTAACCAGGCTTTGCAGCCTTCCCGCGCAGGCGGCCAGCGCCCCGCCATAGTCGCAGGAAACCACCACCATGAACCCGCCCTCCCGCCACATGCCGGCGGTGTCGCTGGGCCGTATACCGCCCGCGATCGTCTGGCCCGCGGCGTACATCACGGCATTCACGGCCTGGTAGCCGTCGGATAGCCGCAGCCGCTCCATGTCATCGACGGCCGCGCGAAGTATGCCGAACTTCCGCTGCGAAGTACCGAACTCCTGTATGGCGTCCCGCACGGCCTCCAGCATGGCGTCCCGGTCCGGCAGATCCGTGATCGCGTCCCGCGCATGGCGGACATCGCGCCGCCCGCCGCCGGTCCCTTCCGCCACATAGGGACGGCGGCTGAAGAATTCCGCCGAACCCACGATCGCCCCAGACTCGTCCCGCACCGGCATGGCCCGCACCTCCACCGCGATGCGCTGGCCTTCCTTGTGGCGCAGGAAAACGTCGGTCTGCCGGAGCCGGCCGTCGGCGATGGTGCGCGCCAACGGACAGCCGGAGCCGCATAGGATGTTTGAGTCCCGATCGCAGTGCATCAGGATATTGTCGTGGCAGAATCGTCCGATCACCTCCTGGCCCAGATACCCGGTGATCTCCTCCGCCGCGCGGTTCCAGAAAACGATCCGGCGTTCCTGGTCCACCAGATACACACCGACCGGTACGTTCTCGAGAACCGTGCGATAGATCTCAGGGTTCGATTCCAGCCGCATGCCGCCACCCTGATCTACCATCGGCGGATCGGCGGCCAGCCTGTAGCCGGCCGTTTAGTCCAGCGGCAGTGAGGAGACGAAGAGCTTTTCCGGCCGCCGCACTTCCACTTTCAGCTTCTCGCCCAGCGACAGGTTGCCGCCCAGCGTGACCGTGTAGTACGACCGCAGCACCTCAAAGATCGCCGCCCCCGGCGCCATGCTGCTGTTTCTCTTCATGTTCCGCACGTTGAACGAGGCGCCGCCGGTCTGCCGCGCCAGGCTCTCCATCAACGAGCGTTCATTGCCCATCACGTACACCGGATAAATGGAGACGCCGTTCTTGCGGGCCAGCCGGATCACTTCCTTCTCGTCCATGCGGCTGTAGCCCTCTACGCCCGCCGTGAGCAGCAGGATCGTGCGGCGGAAGGTGCTCGATTCGAAGCCGCCGTCCACCGCCGCGTAGATCGCGTCCAGCACGTGCGGCGAGTTCCCGTATTTCACCTGCGACACGGCGCGGTTGAGGAGTTGCTTGCTGGAGGTGAAGTCCTGGATCAGGTCCGCCGACGAATGAAAAGCCACCAGCGCCATCTGTTCTTTCGGCTGCAACTGGCCGATCAGTTCACCGGCCAGCGGGCGCACCATCTCGCCCACCAGGCTGGTATCCAGCAGCATCATGATGTCCAGCGTGGTGTGGGTGAACTCGGCGGCTTCCACGGTCCGCGGCGTCTTGTCGTCCAGCACCGAAAAATCCGCGGCCTGCAGGTTGGGCACCACCACTCCGGACTTCGGATCGACCACCGTCACCAGGACCCGGGTGGCGCCTGCCAGCGCCGAGACGATCAGCAGAAAAGCGGCCAGCAATCGCATGGTCTCAGCATCTCACAATTTACAACCGGGGACTTGACAGAAAGCGAATAAAAGGCGAATATAGCCAAGAGGATTCCAACCATGATACGTGACGCTCTGCTCCCTGAATTCGACCACGAAATGGCCAATACCCGTAAAGTCCTGGAACGCTGCCCGGAGGAAAAGTTCGGCTGGAAGCCGCACCCGAAGTCCTTTGCCATGGGTGCGCTGGCCACCCACATCGTCAACATGACCGGGTGGACGGTGGACACCATGGCCCACGACTCGTTCGATATAGCGCCGCCCGGCGCGCCGCCGTATAAAGAAGAGCCGCTGGCCGCCACCGCCGAGCTGCTGGCCCGGTTCGATCGGAACGTGACTGCCGCGCGCAACGCTTTGGCCAATGCCACGGATGCCCAGTTCGGCGCCACCTGGTCGCTGCTCTCGGGCGGCCAGACCCTGTTCAGCATGCCCCGCATCGCCTGCATCCGTGGCTTCGTGATGAACCATTGCATCCACCATCGCGCGCAACTGACCGTCTACCTGCGGCTGAATGACGTTGCCGTGCCCGCCCTGTACGGACCGTCCGCCGACGAGCAGTTCTAGCCCTGCGCTATGCTGGAAGCATGGAGCCAGAATCGGAAGATCAATCTCCGGACACCTCGCACCAGCTAGACACCGTGGTCCTGTTCAGCTCGTCGAACCACAACTCCGAGATGGAAGCCATGGAGATCCACAGCTTGCTGCAGGCCAATGGCATCCCGTCCGTCTTAGTAGGCACCAGCACGATTCCGGTGCTCTCGTTCGACGTGCGTGTTCCGCGTGTGGACCTGGAGGAGGCCCGGCGCGTCCTGGCCGAAGCTCAGGCCGCCGGACCGGAAGCTGCCGCCGAAGCCGAGGCGGCTTCCGAACAGAACCTTTGACCACCGCCATCCGCCGGAGAACATGCTGAAAAACTGGATACGGCGGCGGCTGGAAGCGGCGGGATACGTCGTATTCAACACGCGTTCGCCCGCCTATTACGCGCGCGACAGCCTGTTCACCACCAACAACGATCACTTTCGGGCATCGCCCGATTTTCAGGCCGCCTACGCCCGTGGGGTGAAAGCCGGCGGCGGCGCCGACCCGCACATCGAGTGGCGTGTGCATGTGGCGCTATGGGCCGCCGGCGCGGCCGTCCGCGTACCGGGCGACTTCGTCGAGTGCGGAGTCAACGCCGGTTTCTTCAGCTCCGCGGTCCTCCATCACCTGGATTGGAACCGCCTGGACAAGCGTTTCTTCCTGATCGACACGTTCGCCGGCCCGGTCGCCGCGCAATATTCCGGCGAAGAGGTCCGCGGCGGCCGCTTCGCTGCCGCTCAAGATGCCGCCGCCCGCGGCGCCTACGTAACCGATCTGGCGCGCGTGCGCGCCAATTTTGCGGAGTGGTTCCGGGTGGAAGTTGTGCAGGGCGTGGTGCCGGAAGTGTTGCCGTCAGTGCCGGTCAGCCAGGTCGCGTTCCTGCACATCGACATGAATTGCGCTTATCCCGAGCGGGCGGCGCTGGAGTACTTCTGGGGACTGCTGGCGCCCGGCGCCTTGGTGCTCTTTGACGATTACGCCTACTTCGGTTATGAGAGCCTCACCCGCGCCATCGACGAAGCCGCCCGATCGCTGGGCGCGCAGGTTCTGTCGTTGCCCACCGGGCAAGGCCTGATCGTGCGCTGAAGCGCCTACCGCATGTTGTACGAGCTGAGCACCTTCATGTAATTGGCCTGCTCGAAGGCCCGCTCGACGGCTTGCTGTACATACAAGATCTGTGTATACTTGAACGGTGTTGGACGGGCTCAAAGGATTCGATTGGGACCTGGCCAACGTAGAGCATCTTCTGCGCCATTCGGTTACGCCCTTCGAGGTTGAGGAGGCCGTGACGCGTCCGCATGCTATTATTCCGGCGGCGACGGTCAAACGCGAAAAGCGGTGGAAGCTACTCGGCAGGACGGACGTGGGACGCTATCTGGGCGGTGGTGTTCACCATCCGCCGGAGACTCTTCCGGGCGGTGACCGCCTACGAGATGAGCGCTGAGGAAAGAAGCCATTATGCCCCGCAAATCGACAGATGAATCAGAATGGTACTCGACTCCGGAGGGGAGCCGGCAAACGCAGCGCGAATTCGCCCGCGCGCTCAAAAGCGGAACCCTGGTTCGCTCCACTGGCTCCCGCATCGCAAAGACGGACATGCGCCTGCTGCGGCGTCTCATGCGGCAGGCCAAGGAGAAAACCACCCGCGCTATATCGATCCGTGTGCCGATCGTTGACCTTGAGCGCGCGCGGCACATTGCTAAGACCTCCGGTATCGGCTATCAGACCGTGCTCAAGGAGGCCATTCGTGAGGGCTTAAAGCGGGCGGGCTAATTGGTGGAGTTCGCTGACCTCGCCGGCACTCACCGGAAGGCACCCAGGATCTCTTCCAGCAGCCGGGCCCCGGGCTTTCCCTGCGGGTGCTTCGATACTACGACCACCGTCCGCGCGCGTGGGCCCCAGTCTAGCTGGAACGCGCCATCGACGTACGCGCCCTGGGCCTTCTTGACCTGCAAAGATGGCCAGTCCGACAGAAATGGCTGAGCCCAATTCCAGCCCGTCAGGATCAGAACCCGCTTGGGCCGCCACTCAGCCATTTCCGCCCTCAGGAGCTCTATGCAGTCCTTTTCCGGGGCGTGGCGCAGGGCGGCTCTGGGATTTTCCTTTCGCGCCGCAACCGTGTACAGGTTGGAATAGACCAGGTAAGACGACCAAGGAAATCCGCCATCAGAGCCATTGGAACGGTCGGCGATGCATAGACGTTGCACGACGCCTTTTACAGTACGCCCGATCGCTGGGCGCGCAGGTTCTGTCGTTGCCCACCGGGCAAGGCCTGATCGTGCGCTGAACGCCTACCGCATGTTGTACGAGCTGAGCACCTTCATGTAATTGGCCCGCTCGAAGGCTTGCGGCTGCGGAACGGCGTTTCGGCTCATACTCCCCTGCATCTGGCGGATGGAGTCGTATTCGTGGTCGCCCATCCAGATGAGCAATTCGGTGAGCACGATGTCCAGGTAGCTGATGCCTTTCTTGAGCAAGGCGGAGGTCATCATGGCGACCTTGGCGCCCGCCATCATGGCCTTCACTACGTCCGTCGCGGCATGCACACCGCCGGTGACGGCCAGGTCGGTCTTCACGCTGCCGTAGAGCACCGCCACCCAGTTCAGCCGCAGCAGCAGTTCGTACTGATTGCTGAGGATCAGGTTGGGGACCACTTCCAGCGCTTCCAGGTCGAAGTCCGGTTGATAGAAACGATTGAAGAGCACCAGGCCGTCGGCGCCGCAGGCTTCCAGCCGCTTGGCCATGTGGGCCAGCGAGCTGAAATACGGTCCCAGCTTGACGGCCACCGGGATGTGAACGGCGGCGCGGACCTCGCGCACCAGGTCGCAGTACTTGCGCTCGACCTGCTCGCCGCTCACCTCCGGATCCACCGGGATGTAATAAATGTTCAGCTCCAGGGCGTCCGCGCCGGCCTGCTGCATCTCTTTGGCGAAGCGGATCCAGCCGCCCACCGATACGCCGTTGAGGCTGGCGACCACCGGGATGCCGACCGCTTCCTTCACCTTGCGGATGTGCTTCAAATAGCCCTCCGGCCCGCGGTTGTAGCCCAGCAGGTCGGGGAAATGCGTGGTGGACTCGGCGCCGACATCTTCCGCCGCCGACATAAAATGGTCCAGCTCGTAGCTCTCCAGCGCGATCTGTTCCTCGAATAACGAGTGCAGCACCACGGCCGCCGCGCCCGCATCCTCCATGCGCCGTATGTTGGCCACCTCCTCGCACATAGGCGAGGAGGAAGCCACCACGGGATTCTTCAACTTCAGACCCAGGTACGTGGTCGAAAGGTCGATGGTCTTGGAGAGGTCGATCATTATTTTGTCTCCTGGGCCGCGCCGTTGGCGGGCATGTGGGCCATGTACTCGTAAAGTTTCCAGCGATCGAGCACGTCTTTCTGCGCCAGTTCGAGCAGGCGATGCGCTTCGTCCGGATTGCTTTTGGCCAGCATCGTGTAGCGCGTCTCGTTGTAGACGTATTCCTTCAGCTTGATACTGGGCGCGCGCGAGTCGAGCTGGAACGGATTCTTGCCTTCCGCCGGCAGGCGCGGATCGTAGCGGAACAGCGGCCAGTAACCGGACTGCACCGCGGCTTTCTGCTGATCGAGCCCGTGCACCATGTCGTAGCCGTGCGCGATGCAGTGGCTGTAGGCGATGATGAGCGACGGCCCGTCGTACGATTCGGCTTCCATGAACGCCTTGATGGTGTGGCTGTCGTTGCCGCCCATGGCCACCTTGGCCACGTAGACCGAACCGTAGTTGATGGCCATCATGGCCAGGTCTTTCTTGGCGCGCGGCTTTCCGCCGGCCGCGAACTTGGCCACCGCGCCGCGCGGCGTGGCCTTGGACATCTGGCCGCCGGTGTTGGAGTAGACTTCTGTATCCAGCACCAGGATGTTGACGTTGCGCCCCGAAGCCAGCACGTGATCCAGGCCGCCGTACCCGATGTCGTAAGCCCAGCCGTCGCCGCCCAGAATCCAGACGCTCTTCCGCACCAGGGAATCGGCCAGGCTGAGCAGGTCGCGGGTTTCCGGCGTGCCCGCCCCGCGCAGCTTCTCCTTCAATTCCGCCACCCGCGCGCGTTGCGCGAAGATGCCGGCTTCGCTCGATTGGTCGGCATCCAACAGGCCCCGCGCCAGTTCCTCGCCGATGGTCCCGCTCAGGCGCGCCACCAGCTCGCGGGCGTATTCATTCTGTTTATCGATGGCCAGCCGCATGCCCAGTCCGAACTCCGCGTTGTCTTCAAACAGGGAGTTCGACCACGCCGGGCCCAGACCCTGGCTGTTGACGCTGTACGGCGTGGTGGGCAGGTTGCCGCCGTAAATCGAAGAGCAGCCGGTGGCGTTGCCGACGATCATGCGGTCGCCGAACAATTGCGTGACCAGCTTGACGTAGGGGGTCTCGCCGCAGCCGGAGCACGCGCCCGAGAATTCGAACAGCGGTTGCAGGAGCTGGTTATCCTTCACCAGGCTGTGGCTGAGCAGGCGCCGGTCAATATCCGGGATCTTCAGGAAAAAGTCCCAATTGGCGGCTTCCGGCTCGCGTAGCGGAGCTTGCGGCGCCATGTTGATGGCCTTGTGCTTGACTTCGCTCTTGCTCTTGGCCGGGCAAACCTCCACGCACAGCCCGCATCCGGTGCAATCCTCCGGCGCGACCTGCAGCGTGTACTTCATGGTCTTGAAATCCTTCCAGCGCGCCGGCACGGCTTTGAAGGTCGCGGGCGCCCCCCCGGCGTGCTGCGGTTCGTAGACCTTGGCGCGGATCACGGCATGCGGGCAGACCAGCACGCACTTGCCGCACTGTATGCAAAGCTCTTCGTCCCACACCGGGATCTCCAGCGCGATGTTGCGCTTTTCCCACTGCGTGGTTCCCGTCGGAAAAGTGCCGTCGATGGGCATGGCGCTGACCGGCAGGTCGTCGCCTTCGCCGGCGATAATGCGGGCGGTCACCTTCTGCACGAATTCGGGAGCCGCGGCCGGGACCGCGGGCCGTATATCGAAGGTGGCCGTGGCGGCGGCCGGCACCTTCACCTCGGACATGTGGCTCAGGGCCTCGTCCACCGCCGCGAAGTTCTTCCTGACCACGGCTTCACCGCGCTTGCCGTACGTCTTTTCGATGGAGTGCTTGATGGCCGCGATGGCTTCCTCGCGCGGCAGCACGCCGCTGATGGCGAAGAAGCAGGTCTGCATGATGGTGTTGACGCGGCCGCCCATGCCCGTGTCTTTGGCCACCTGGTAGCCGTCGATCACGAAGAAGCGCAGCTTCTTGTCGATGATCTGCCGCTGCACGGTGAGGGGCAACTGCTCCCAGATCTGGTCCGGCCCGAACGGGCTGTTCAGCAGGAACGTGGCGCCCGGCTCGGCGTACTTCAACACGTCGATGCGCTCCAGGAACGAGAACTGGTGGCAGGCCACGAAGTTCGCCTTGGTGATCAGGTAGCTGGAATGCAGAGGCTTCGGCCCGAAGCGCAGGTGCGAGACCGTAATGGCGCCGGACTTCTTGGAATCGTAGACGAAATAGCCCTGCGCGTAATTGGCGGTCTCCTCGCCGATGATCTTGATGGAGTTCTTGTTGGCGCCCACGGTGCCGTCCGCACCCAAGCCGTAGAATAAGGCGCGCACCGCACCGGGAACTTCAGCCGAAAACGCGGGATCGTACTCCAGGCTGGTGTGGGTCACGTCATCCAGGATGCCGATGGTGAAATGATTCTTGGGCTTCGGCTTCAACATCTCGTCGAAAATGCCCTTCACCATGGCCGGTGTGAATTCCTTGGAAGAAAGCCCGTAGCGGCCGCCGATGACGCGCTTGCCGGCGACCATGGCTTCGCTCAGCGCGTTGACCACGTCCAGGTACATCGGTTCGCCCGACGCGCCCGGCTCCTTGGTGCGGTCGAGCACCGCGATGGTTTTGACCGATTCCGGCAGCGCGCCCACGAAATGTTCGATCGAAAACGGCCGGTACAGCCGCACTTTCAGCAGTCCGACCTTTTCGCCGGCGGCATTCAGGTGCGCGACGGCTTCCTCGCTCACCTCCGCGCCCGAACCCATCATCACGATGACACGGTCCGCATCCGGCGCGCCGAAATAATCGAACAGGCGATACTGCCGGCCCACCACTTGCGCGAATCTGTCCATCACCTTCTGCACGATGGCGGGGCAACCCTGGTAAAACGGATTCACGGTTTCGCGCGCCTGGAAAAAGACATCCGGATTCTGCGCCGTGCCGCGGATCACCGGATGATCCGGCGACAACGCGCGGGCGCGATGGGCCCGCACCAGCTCCTCGTCGATCATGGCGCGCATATCGTCGGCAGAAAGCTGCTCTACCTTGGCCACTTCGTGCGAGGTCCGGAAACCATCGAAGAAATGCAAAAAGGGTACGCGCGACTCCAGGCTGGCGGCCTGCGCGATCAGCGCGAAATCCATGACTTCCTGCACCGAGTTGGACGCCAGCATGGCGAAGCCCGTGGACCGCGCCGCCATGACGTCGCCGTGGTCGCCGAAGATCGACAGCGCCTGCGCCGCCACCGTGCGCGCCGCGATGTGGAACACCGTCGGCGTCAGTTCCCCGGCGATCTTGAACATGTTGGGGATCATCAGGAGCAGGCCCTGCGAAGCGGTGAACGTGGTGGTCAGCGATCCGCTTTGCATTGCGCCGTGCAAGGCGCCTGCCGCGCCGCCCTCGCTCTGCATTTCGATCACCGAGGGCACCGTGCCCCAGATGTTGGGCTGCAATTCGGCGGACCACTGGTCCGCCCACTCGCCCATCGGCGAGGATGGCGTTATCGGATAGATAGCGATGACTTCATTGATCTTGTGCGCCACGTAGGCGGCGGCTTCATTGCCGTCAATCGTGACTTTCGGACGGATGGTGCTGGATGAACTGGTCAAAACTTCCCCCTCTTACTTCGGATTGCAGATGGATCACTTTCCTAAGCCATATTATAAGGCCTGTTTGTCGCAAAAATCTACACACCTTTTTGCGATCCTTCCCGCAATCCTTGCATCGCGCGAAGTTTTGTCATACCATGATCTCGGTAACCGAGAACATAAGCCGATGAGCAAACCCTCCGACCTCGTTCAGGGCACCCTGGATCTCCTGATTCTCAAGATCCTGGCCCTGGGCCCGCAGCACGGCTGGGCCATCAGCCAGCGCCTGCAACAGGTATCCGCCAACGTCCTTCAGGTCAGCGACGGCTCCCTCTACCCGGCGCTGCATAAGCTCGAGTTCGCCGGCTGGATCACGGCCGAATGGCGCACCAGCGACCTCGGCCGCCGCGCCAAGTTCTACTCCCTGACCCGCCTGGGCCGCAAGCAACTCGACAAGCAGGCCGCCGACTGGGCCCGCCTCGCGCACGCCATCAGCCACGTGGTCTCGCTCCAGGAGGATTGAAGCCATGCCTCTCGCCAACTGGATCTACACCCTTCCACTGCGGCTCCGTACCATCTTCCGCCGCCGCCGCGCGGAACTGGAACTCGACGACGAACTGCGCTTCCATCTGGAACAGCAGACCGCGCAACTCGTCGCCCGCGGCCTCGATCCGTCCGCGGCCCGCCGCCAGGCGCGCCTTATGCTGGGTGGCCTCGAGCAATCCAAGGAACAGTGCCGCGACGTGCGCCCTGGGAACTTCGCCGCCGATCTGGCTCAGGATCTGGCCTTCGCCGCGCGCATCCTGCGCTGGTCCCCGGCTTTCGCCATCACCGCCATCCTGACCATCGCGCTCGGCATCGGCGCCGCTACCGCCATCTTCAGCGTGACCAACGCCGTGCTCCTGCGCCCGCTGCCCTACCGTGGCGCCAGCCGCCTGGTGCTGGCCGCCGATCTCCTGTCGAACGCCTACTACTACGATCTGCGCGACGGCGCCCGCGCCGCATTCGACGACATGGCCGCCGTCATGGTGTTCCGCGCCGTGGTTCCGCGCGAAGACGGCAGCGCCGAGCGCATCAGCAAGGGCTTCGTGACCGTTAACTTCCTGCCCATGCTCGGCGGCCACACGGTCCTGGGCCGCGACTTTTCTGCGGCGGACGGCCAGCCCCACGGCCAGCCTCCCCCGCCGTTTCCCCTGCCGCAGGGCTCGGTGGCGATTCTCAGCCACGATTATTTCGTGCGCCGCTACGGCGCCGATCCCGCGGTCCTGGGCCGCATCATGCCGGGACCTGCCGGCGCGCCCGGCCCCCGCATCATCGGCGTTCTGCAGCCCGGATTCAAACTGTATCTGCCGGAGTCCGGCCTCGGCCCGCAGCCCAGCCCGGACGTATGGATCCCCAACAACCGCGGATACGACGCGCCGAATCGCGAGGGGCTTATGCTGCGCGTCACCGGCGCGCTCAGACCCGGCGTCTCGCTGGCCGCCGCGCAGTCCCAGGCCGGGACTCGCGTGCGCCTGGAATCCTGGCACACGGCGCTTACCGCCGAGGTCCGCCCCGCGCTGCTGGCCCTCACCGGAGCGGTCATATTCCTCCTGCTGATCGCCTGCGCCAATGTGGCCAGCTTGATGCTGGTCCGCGTGTCCGTGAGGGAGCGCGAACTCGCCGTGCGGGCCGCCCTGGGCGCCCGCGCCGGACGCCTCACCCGCCAACTGCTGGCCGAAGCCCTGCTGCTGTGCGCGGCGGGTACGCTGCTCGGTCTCGCCTTCGCCTGGGCCGGCATTCGGGAAGCGCTGGCGCTCGCGCCGGCCAATCTGCCGCGTTTGGAAACCACCTCGATCGACTGGCGCGTGCTGCTGTTCGCGGCCCTGGCCGGCCTGGCCGAAGCCACGCTGATCGGCATGCTGCCCGCCTGGCGCGCCGCCCGCCCGGACATCATGCAAATGCTGCGCAGCGCGGGACGGCCCGCCGGCCTGGGAGCCGCCGCCTTCCTTCGATCGGGCGTGGTCATCGCCGAAGTCGCGCTGGCCTTCGTCCTGCTGGTGGGGTCCGGCCTGATGTTCCGCAGCTTCCTGGCGCTGCTCCACACCGACCCCGGTTTCGACCCGCACGGCTTGCTCACATTTCTGGCGATCGGCGATGCGCAAGGCTTCCAGCAGCCCGCGCGGCGCATGGCCTTCCTGCGCGACCTGGAAGATCGACTGCGCGCCATTCCCGGCGTCGAAAGCGTGGGAGCGGCTCTGGGCCTGCCGCTATCGCCCGGCGGCCCGGCGTACGGCATCCGGTGGTCCACCGCGCGCCTCCCCGCCGATCCGTCCCGCATCGCCGATCTGCCCACCGTCCTGCCCGGCTATTTCGAAACCCTGCGCGCCCGCATGCTGGAAGGCCGCGCCTTCAGCGAAGCGGATAACGCCGCCGGACGCAACCTGGCCGTCATCGACCAATCGCTCGCCGCCAAAGCCTTCCCCGGCCAGTCCGCCATGGGCAAACGCATTTGTATCTACATACCCGATCCCACCTGGCTCGAAGTCGTCGGCGTGGTCGAGCATCAGCGCCTGCATGCGCTCGCCGATCCCGGCCTCGACCAGATATATATGATGGACGGCTTCTGGGGCATCGGCATCTCGCGTCACTGGGCGCTGCGCACCGCCGGCGATCCCGCGCGGTACGCCGCCACGGTGCGCGCCGTGATCGCAAAGTTCGCGCCCGGGCGCCTGGCCGTGACGGAGATGCAAACCATGGACGAGGCCGTCCGCCGCGCGCAGACGACCACCCGCTTTCAGCTCCTGTTGATCGGAATTTTCGCCGCCATCGGCGCCCTGCTGGCCGGCGTCGGCCTTTACGGCGTCCTGTCCAGCGCGGTCCGCCAGCGGACGGCGGAGATTGGCGTCCGGGTGGCGCTCGGCGCGGCGCCGGCTAACATCTTCCGGCTGATCGTGGGACAAGGCTTGGCGCTGAGCGCGGCAGGCATGGCGATCGGCTTCGCGGCCGCCGCCGTCCTCACCCGCGCCATGCGCGGCATGCTGGTCGGCATCACCGCCACCGACCCGGCCACATTTGCGGCCATCACTGTGTTCTTCGTCGCGGTCGCCGCGGTTGCCTGCTGGGCGCCCGCCAGCCACGCCGCCCGCCTCGACCCGACCGTCGCTTTACGCGAGGAATAACCTACTTTTCCGGCAGTGCGAACGCCACGTAGCTGCCGCCGGACGCGCCGCCCCATTTGCCGCCGCCCGCCGCGATCACCACAAACTGCCGCCCGTTGACCGCGTAGGTCGCCGGCGTGGCGATACCGGCCGCGGGCAGCGTCGTCTCCCACAGCAGCTTCCCGTTGTCTTTGTCGAACGCGCGAAATTTGCGGTCCCGGATCGTCGCGCCAATAAATAACAGACCTCCCGCCGTCACCACGGGTCCGCCGTAGTTCTCGCTGCCGGTATCGCGCATGCCTTTGGCCGCCAGCTCCGGATACTCGCCCAGCGGGATCTTCCACGCAATCTCGCCGCGATTCAGATCGATCGCGTTCAGGGTGCCCCACGGCGGCTCCACGGCCGGATATCCATCCGGGTCCAGGAACTTGTTGTAGCCGTCGCTGACGTACTTCTGCTCGATCGGCCACGGGCTGCGCTTTACCGCCGCGACCTTCACGTCCTCGCCGCTGGTCACGTAGGTGACAATCGCCGCCACCGCGTCCGGCGGCAGTTCCGCGAATGCCGGCATGCGTCCGCTGCCGTGGTGAACGATCGCCGCGATCTCGTCCCGCGTGCGCTTCCGGGCTATCCCCGCCAGCGCCGGAAACTCCGGCGGGCTGCCCTGCAAGTCCTGCCGGTGGCAGCCCGCGCAGCGCGCATTATAAAGTCCGCGGCCGCTCGACTCCCTGCCGGCGGGCGCCGGCACCAGCCGCAGGATCCACGCCATTTCGTTGGCATTCACGTACAACATCCCCGACGCCGGATCGAACGCCGCTCCGCCCCATTCCGCGCCGCCGTCGAATCCCGGAAAGATCACCGTCCCTTCCAGGCTGGGCGGCACGAACTGTCCCGCGCTGCGCACTTTCCGCAGCCGCTCCAGCACCGCCGCGTGCGCCTCCGGCGTCCGCCGCGTGACGATCTCCTCGGTGAAGGCCTGCCGCGCGAACGGCGGCGGCTGCAAGGGCAGCACCTGGCGCGCGGCCGTCGCCTCGCCATCCACCTCCGACGGCGGCACGGCCCGCTCCGCGATCGGGAACAGCGGCTTCCCCGTCGCTCGATCGAACAGAAACACGTGCCCGGACTTGGTGATCTGCGCCACCGCATCCACCATGGCGCCGTCGTGCCGCACGCGCACCAGGGTCGGCGGCGCCGGGAAATCGCGGTCCCACAGATCGTGCCGCACGGCTTGAAAATGCCACACGCGCTCGCCGGTGTCGGCCTTCAGCGCCAGCAGCGTGTTGGCGAACAGGTCGTCACCCTTGCGATTCGCGCCGTAAAAATCGAATGCCGCTGAACCGGTCGGCACGAACACCAGCCCGCGCCGTTCGTCCAGGCTCATGCCCGCCCAGTTGTTGGCTCCCCCGATATACTGCCAGGCGTCCTTAGGCCAGGTCTGGTAGCCCGCTTCTCCGGGATGCGGAATGGTATGAAAGGTCCAGCGGATCTTCCCCGATCGCACATCGTAGGCGCGTATGTCGCCCGGCGAAGCCGGCAGCGTCTCGCTGACGATGCTGCCCATAATGAGCAGGTCTTTGTAGACTATTCCCGGACTGGTCGCCGAAATCGACATCTCTTCCGGCGGGCGTCCCAGTCCCTGCCGCAGGTCCACGCGGCCGTTCTCCCCGAACGATGCGGCCGGCGTCCCTGTGCTCGCGTTCACCGCGTACAGCCAGTGCCCCGCCGCGAAGAAGATGCGCCGGTCCGCCCCCGCCGCCCAGTACGTCACCCCGCGATTCCGCGACTTGCCGAAGCTGCGATCGCGCTGCCGCGGATCGAACGCCCAGCGCAGTTTGCCCGTCGCCGCATCCAGCGCAATCAGCCGCAGCTTGGGCGTGGTGGCGTACAACACGCCGTGGACGATGATCGGATTGCATTCCATTTCGGAGTCGGGAAACGCATCGCCGGTGTCGTAGGTCCAGGCCACGGCCAGCCGCCCGACGTTGCCGCGGTTGATCTGATCCAGCGTCGCATAGCGTATGCCGTCCGGTCCGCCGCCGTACACCGGCCAATCCCGATCGCCATCCGCGCCGCTCAAAAGCACCGCGCCCAGAAGAAAAACGATAAGAGTTCGCACTGTTGCATCCCACTATATCGCGCCACCGCGCAGCCATCCTTCCCGGTTCGGCATTCCCCAAGCCTGCCTGATCGCGTTGGGAATGGCAGGGTCCCGGGTTTTGTCGGGCGCGCTGGGCAGCCTGTTGTTTGGGGTCACGACCGGCGACCCCGTGACATTCATAGATCTGCGAACCCTGCTGATCGCGGTCGCGGCGATCGCCGGGTATGTTCCCGCCTGGAAAGCCTCCCGGATCGATCCGATGGCGGCATTGCGGTCGAATTAGCGAAGCGAACGAGCGCCTTCGCGCAAAGTCAGATAGGCTGGAGGTCTGGCCGGCCCGACCGCGCCGCCAGATTGAAGCATGCCCGCCCGCGCCGCACTTCGCCACCCCAACTTCCGCTACTACCTCGGCGCGCGCGTCCTCACCGTCAATGCGAACGAGATGCAGGCCGTGGCGGTCGCCTGGCAGGTTTACGGGCTGACCCACCGGCCCCTCGATCTGGGCCTCGTCGGACTGGCACAATTCCTGCCCGCCGTGCTGCTCTTCCTGGTGGCCGGCCAGACCGCCGACCGCTTCCCGCGCCAGCGCATCCTCGAAACCTGCTACGGCGGATTCGCGCTCTGCTCCCTGGGCCTCTGCGCGCTCTCCCTGCGCGGGGTTTCCGCCATCGCCGCCATCTACGCCGTGCTTCTGATGAACGGTACCGTGCGCGCTTTCAACGGACCCGCCGGCCAGGCCTTCACCCCGCTGCTCGTGCCGCCCGCGGATTTTCCGAACGCCGTCGCCTGGAACTCCTCGATCTTCCAGGCCTCCACCATCGTCGGACCGGTGCTCGGCGGCCTGCTCTACGGCTTCACCTCCAGTCCCGTCCCCGTGTATGCCTGCGCCGCGGCCGAATACCTGGCGGCGCTGGCGCTGATCGGCCGCATTCGCCTGCGCGGCCAGGCCGCCCGGCCCGCGGCATCGAGCCGCATGGCATTCGAAGGCCTGCGCTACATCTGGCGGCACAAGTTGATCCTGGGCGCGATCTCCCTGGATCTGTTCGCCGTCCTGCTGGGCGGCGCGGTCGCCCTACTGCCAGTCTACGCGCGCGAGATTCTGAAAATCGGCGCCTCCGGCCTGGGGATTCTGCGCAGCGCTCCCGGTGTCGGCGCGGTCCTGACGGCCGTGGCGGTGGCCCGCTGGCCGTTGCAGCGCCGCGCCGGGGCCGTCATGCTCTGGTGCGTCTGCGGATTCGGCGTCTTCACCCTGATCTTCGGACTCTCGCGCAGCCTGCCGCTCTCGCTGGCCGCCCTGGCCCTGATCGGCGCCTGCGACATGGTCAGCGTCATCGTCCGCCACACGCTCATCCAGCTCTCCACGCCGGACGAGATGCGCGGACGTGTCAGCGCCGTCAACGTGGTCTTCATCGGCGCCTCCAACGAAGTCGGCCAGTTCGAATCCGGCATCACCGCGCAATGGTTCGGCGCCGTGCCCGCCGTGGTGCTGGGCGGTCTGGGCACCATCGCGATCGTGGCTCTATGGGCCTGGCGCTTCCCGGAACTGCGCCGCGTCAACCAACTGGTGGGAGAATATCAGGGTGCTCGATGATCTTCGTCACGCCGCCCGCACGCTGCGCCGGAATCCGGGTTTCACAATCGCCGCTTTAGTCATCCTCTCGCTGGCCATCGGCGCCGACTCTGCCATTTTCACCATCGCCAATGCGCTCATCTTCGCGAGCATGCCGGTATCCCATCCCGAGCGGCTGTTGGCGGTCTCCACCGGCATGGTCTGGGCCGGCACTGCCAGCCGGCAATAATTGCCGGACTGGATCACCGGCGCGCCAGGGCCTTCGCGACAATCCAGCATTTCTCCGCCGCCGGAAGCGAAATCCGGCGGCGGAATACGTCGTAGTTGCTGCCTTCGATGCGATCCAGCAGCCGCGCATAAATTCCGATGAGCGCCGCCAGCGACGGCCGGCTGCGGCGTTCCACCATCCCCAGCAGAGGCCGCGATGCGTGGTAATACTCCCGTGCCCGCGTCGTCTCGAAATCCATCAGGTCGATGAGTTCCGGCGTGCGCATCCCGTTGCGCAAATCGTCGGGGCCCACCTGGAATCGGGCCAGGTCTTCGGCCGGCAGGTAGATCCGGCCACGCGCCGCATCTTCCCGCACGTCGCGCAGAATGTTGGTGAGCTGAAACGCGATCCCACACTTCTCCGCCAGCGGCAGCGCCTCTGGCGAATCGTATCCGAAGATGTGGATGATCGTCAGCCCCACCGTGGACGCCACCAGATAACAGTAGCGGTAGAGCTGATCGAACGTCTCGAAGCCGCGCGGCTCCAGGTCGGACGCCACGCCGTCGATCATTTCGTGGAAGTAGCGCGGCGGAATCCGGTAGCGCGTCACCGTATCGTGAAACGCGGGCAGCACGGGGTGCGACTCCGTCCGCCCGGCCAGCCCCTCGTCGAGCGCGCCGCGCCACCCGTCGATGGCCGCGCGATTGGCGCCGGGCTCGTCGCTCAGGTCGTCGCAATAGCGCATGAACGCGTAGATCGCGCACATGGCGTCGCGCTGCGGGCGCGCGAGCAGCACGAACGAGTAGTAGAAGTTGCGCGCCCGGCTGCGAGCCACTTGCCGGCAGTGGGCGTAAGACTCTGCCAGGGAAGTCATCACGCCGCCCGCGACAGGGCCACGCGCGCGAGCGAGCCGAGCAAAAGCCAGGCGCGTTCGGCCTTGGACACCGCCGGCCGCCGCGAAAGCACGTCGTAATCCCGGGCGGCGATCTTGTCCAGCACGCACAAGCCGCCCCGGCTGAACAGGTCGATGTCCAGCGCCAGGCGCCGCTCCACCATGCCCGCCAGCGGCAGCCCCGCCTGGAAGAACTCGCGCGCGCGCGCCACGATCTCGCGCATTACCTCGCGAAAGGCCGGCGTCATGCGGCGCGCGTGGAGATCCGCGATCGCATAGCCGTGCCGTGCCATCACTTCCAACGGAATGTAGACCCGGTCCTTCTCCAGGTCCGTCACCACGTCCTGCCAGAAGTTGGCCAGTTGCAGGCCCGTGCAGGTGGCGTCGGACAGCCGCTGCCGCTCTTCGTCTGCGTACCCGCACAGGTACAGCACCAGCCGGCCTACAGGATTGGCCGAATTGCGGCAGTAGCCGTAAAGATCCTCCCAGGCCGCATACCGGCTGACCGTCTGATCCTGCTCGAAGGCGCAAATCAGGTCCGCGAAGGGAGCGCGCGGGATGGCATAGCGCCCCACCGTGCCGCGCAAAGCCAGGAACACCGGGTGCGTAGCCTCTCCCGCGTACATGGCATCCAGTTGATCGCGCCACCAGCCGAGCAGCCGCAGGCTCTCCCGGCGGTCGCCGATCTCGTCGCCCAGATCGTCGGCCCAGCGGCAGTACGCGTACACGTTGTAGAAGTCCTGGTGCAGGCGTTTGGGAAGCAGGAAGCTGACTACGTGGAAATTCTCGTAGTGGTGCGTGGCCAGCCAGCGGGTGTAAGCTTCGGCTTCGGCGATGGTGTACCGCGCGACGGCCGCTTCAGGCGCCAGCAGATACTCCCTGGGCGGCAGCCGGATCACGGAATAATCGCCGTCTTCAGGTGGCCGTTGTGACTCATGAGGTGCCGCATCACTTCCAGCAGATTGGTCAGCGGCTCTTCGCTGTTGACGAAATCCCGCGATGTGATATCGCCCCGCGTCACCAGGTCCAGCGCCTTGCGGATGTGCTGCGGCGTGTGATGGAAGCTGGCCTTGCAGGTGATCTCGGAATAGTGCAGCAGGTTGGTGTCGAACATCACCCGGCTGTCGTTCGGACAGCCGCCGAAGAAGTTCAGCGTGCCCCCGCGCCGCACCATGTCCAGCACCCAATGCCAGGTCTCCGGCTTGCCTACGGCTTCCACCGCAATGTCCGCGCCGCGGCCGCCGGTCAGGTCGCGCACCGCCTGCACCGTGTTGACGTGCTGGTCCGCGCGCACCAGCTCATGCGCGCCCATGGCCTCGGCCCGCTCCAACTGCGTGCGCCGCCGGCCGATGGCGATTACCCGGCAGCCGTACAGGCTGGCCAGCCGCACGAACATCAGGCCGATGGGACCCAGGCCCAAAATCGCGATGGTGTCGCCCGGCCGCGGCGAAGTCTCTTCGAATCCCTTCAGCACGCAAGCCAGCGGCTCGATCAGCGCCGCGTCGTGATAACTCACCTGCTGCGGAATGACGTAGGTGTTGCGCTCCACGATCCGCGCCGGAATACGAATATATTCCGCATAGGCGCCATTGTTGAACAGCAGGTCCTCGCACAGGTTCTGCAGGCCCCGCCGGCAGAAGAAGCACTCTTCGCAGGGCGCCGAGTTGGCCGCCACCACGCGATCGCCGATTTCGAATGAACGGACATCCTTGCCGAGGGCTACCACGTCGCCCGCCAGTTCGTGCCCGAACACGGCGGGAGGCACGATCATGCGCGCATGATAACCACGCTTGAAGACCTTGACGTCGGTGCCGCAGGTCAGTGCGACACGCACCCGAACCAGGATGTCGCCGTCTTCGATCTGGGGAACGGCTACCGGCTCCACCTGCAAGTGCTCCTTGCCGTAAAGCACGGCCGCCATCATCTGCGTATTCACTATAACCACCTCTGTGGCTGAACGATAATTTTCAACGATTCGGGACCGGGATGCAACGCTAAATCGAATCCTGAATGGATTTTAACAAGAGGCAAGCGGTGCGAAACCAATTTTTCCACCGGCAGCGCACCACTGAAGACCAGTTCAGCCGACTCTTTCTGCAGGTCAATCGACGCGCTATAACATCCGAACAAAGTGCGTTCGCCGACGCAAATCGAAGCGCCGGAAAACTCCACACGCTCGGTCTCGGAGGTCTGCGCAAACAGGAGAATCCGCGCCCCCGGACGGGACAACCGGATCGCCTGCTCCACAATTCCGGGCACGGAGGCCGCTACCACCACCAGGTCCGCTCCACGCTGTTCGGTGAGCCGCCGTACCTCGGCATTGACATCGGTTTCGCGCGGATCCCAGGCTGCCAAAGCGCCGCAATCCCGCGACAGCGCGCGCCGCACGGCGATCGTGTCCGTGGTGACTACGGTCGCCCCCGTGCGCCGCAGCAACATGGTAAAAAACAGGCCGATCGGACCTTGTCCGATCACCAGCGCGACCTCCTCCGGCTGGGCCGCGCACTGTACCACCGCTTTCAGACAGGTGTTGACTGGTTCGACAAAGCTGGCGCGTTCGAAGGAAACACCCTCCGGGATTCTTTCTACACCGCGCTCCACGATCCAATCCATCACTTTCACGTATTGCGAGAAACCGCCGCCGGCCGGCTCGAATCCGGCCGTAACCCCCACCTTCTTATAGATGGCGCATTGCGCATAGAGTTTCCGCCGGCAATAAAAACACCGGCCGCACGGAATGTGGTGAAACACCACCACCCGGTCCCCCGCCGCGAAACGCCGCACCTGGCTCCCGGTCCGAACCACCACTCCCGCCGTCTCATGACCGTAGATGCGCGGCGGCGCCAACAGGTTATGCTCGATTTTCTTCAGGTCCGTATGGCAGATGCCGCAGGCTTCCACGCGCACCAGCATCTCGCCCGGCCCGATCTCCGGCGTCGGCACTTCCTCCACCGACACGACACTTTGGCCCCTGTAAACAGCCGCGTGCATGGTGGAGGGAATGCTCCAGTCAGAATCGGCAGCCGGCAATGAAATCTCCTAATGTACGCGTAGCGATGCGGCACGATTGGCCCAGCCGGAACAACTCCGGGAAAGCCTTCCAGGGGTTACCTATTGCAGACTTTAAAATACTAATTGTACCGAAGTGCCCGTCGCAACGCAGGGCCTGGTTGAAGTCCACCGTGAAGGTCTGGCCCGCCGTGTCCGTAACCGATTTTACGCAGAAAAACGGGATGCCATAGTACTCCGCCCGTCCGGCGACGCCGGCCGCCTCCATCTCCACGGCCAGCGCGCCGGAGGCCCGCAGCGCGGCCTTCTCCGCGGCGGTCTGCGCCACGTGATCGACGGTCATCACCCCGCCGCAGCGATGCGCCGGGCCTGCCGGCTGCTGCCCGCCCGCCGCCACCACCACGTCGCCGACCCGCAGGGCGGGGTCCAGTGCTCCGCAGAATCCCATGCTCACGATGGCATCCGGCCGGCATGCCGGGACCGCCACGTCCACCGCTTGCGCCGCGTGCGCCGCGCCCGCGCCGTTGGCCGCCATCCAGAAACGCCGTCCGCCGGACTCCGCCGTGCGCGCCCAGTGGACCGGCCATGCCAGCCTGCGCCGGCCGCGGCACCGCCGCAGCAGCCCGGCGAACTCGCGCGGCTCGGCGGCTACTAACAATATCCGTTGCTCCGGAACCATTCCACCGCCCGCTCCAGGGCGCCCTCCGCCGGACCGGGCGCGTAGCCCAGTTCGCGCGCAGCTTTGGCATGCGATACGAACATCTTCTTGCGCGCCATGCGCACGGCGTCAATCGGCGCCCGCGGCGGCGTCCCCGTCAGCCGGGCCCAGCCCGTGGTGACCACCCCCGCGGCATAAGCCACCGCGTACGGCAGTTGCGCGGTCGGCGCGCGCCGCCCGGTCAGCGCGGCCAGTTTCTGCAGGATCTCGGCCAGCGTCAGGTTCTCCGACCCCAGAATGTAGCGCTGGCCGTGGCGGCCGCGCTCGCAGGCCAGCAGATGTCCGCGGGCCACATCGCGCGCATCCACCACGTTCAATCCCGTATCGATAAAAGCGGGCATGTCTCCTTTCAAATAATCCAGAACGATCTTGCCGGTCGGCGTGGGCTTCACATCGTGATCCCCGATCGGCGCCGTGGGGTTGACCACCACCACCGGCAGGCCTTCCGACGCGAAATCCAGGGCCACCCGTTCGGCATGGAACTTGGAGCGCTTGTAGGCGCCCTTCATCTCCGCCAGCGTGACCGGAAAGTCTTCGTTGCCTTCGCCGCCCGCCGGCACCCCGATGCAGCCCACCGTGCTGGTGTACACCACCCGGTCCACACCCGCCTGGCGCGCCGCTTCCAGGACGTTCCGCGTTCCGTCCACGTTGGAGCGATACATCTCGCTTTCGTCCGCCGCCCACAGCCGGTAGTCCGCCGCCACGTGGAAGATGAGGCCGCAGCCGGCCGCGGCGCGCGCCACCGATTCCGCATCGCGCAGGTCGCCCACAACCGGTTCCGCATCCAGCTCCCGGATCCGGCTCGATGGGCGGACCAGAGCCCGTACTTTGTGCCCGCGCTCGACCAGGAGCCGCGCTACGTGCCACCCCAGGAAGCCCGAGGCGCCGGTAACCAGGGTGGGTTTCACATCACTTCAACGCCCACGTCAGCATCTTGAAGCTGTCCGCCAGGCTGGCGTTGATGCCCAGCGCCGCCGAAGGCTCGAAGCCGCAATGCATCATGCAGTGCTCGCAGCGCGGATCGTTGCCCGGACCGTAGTCTTCCCACGGCGTCTGCGTCATCAGGGCCTCGAAGGTCTTGTAGTGCCCGTCGGTGATCAGGTAGCACGGCCCCTTCCAGCCCTTGACGTTGTAGGTGGGCGTGCCCCAGGCGGTGCAGGGCAGCTCGCGCGTGCCCTTCAGATAATCCAGGTACAGCGGCGTTTGCTTGATGTAGTAGCGCGCGGCCAGCCGGTCGATGTCCCGGAACTTCTCCCGGATGTCGTCGCGCGTCAGGAAAATCTCGCGGTCGTCCACCGCCGAATAGCCGTAGGCCGGGGCGATCTGGTGGCCGTCCAGGTTGAATTGTTCGAGGTACTCAAACAGCCCCTCGATCTCCTTCATATCGGTTTCTTTGTAGACGGTGGTGTTGGTGCACACCATGAAACCGGCCGCCTTGGCGGCTTGGATGCCGGCGATGGCCTCGCGGAAGACGCCTTCCCGCTCCACGCAGATATCGTGCGTGCGCTCCAGTCCGTCCAGGTGCACGTTGAAGAAGAACCGCTTGTCGGGCTTGAACTCGTGGAGGCGCTTCACCATGAACATCCCGTTGGTGCACAGGTAGATGTTCTTGTTGCGCTCCAGGATGCCCGCCACCAGCTCGCCGATCTGCGGATACATCATCGGCTCCCCACCGCAGATCGATACCATCGGCGCGCCGCACTCGTCCACCGCCGCCAGGCATTCTTCGAGCGGCACCCGCTGCGTGATGGTCGATTCGTACTCGCGTATGCGCCCGCAGCCCGTGCACGTCAGGTTGCAGGCGTGCAGCGGCTCCAGCATCAGCACCAGCGGGAAACGCTTGCGGATCATGGGATGCGGCTGGCGCTCGGCGCGCGGCCGCGGCGCGGCATGCAGAATCCGAAAGGGATTCGCTCCGTCCGGCGCGGCGGCCCCGTCTTTCTGCCACTCGGGCCGCGGCCGCATCCGGTTCTTGAAAATGTATCCGGCCATGTTGGCCGTCATCGATAGCGGAAATCTCATATGTGCTTCACGAATTCGGAGAGTGCGATCAACGGAAAGTACAGCCGGTAATAGTGGTAATTCAGATAGAAGACCTTGGGAAAACCCGTGCCGGTGGCCAGTTCCTCATCCCAGCTTCCATCCGCTTTTTGCGTCTCCAGCAGATACTCGATGCCGTGCTGTACGCTGATGCTGTTGGTGTCGCCGCCGGCGATCAGGCCCATCAGCGCCCAGGCGGTCTGCGAAGGCGTGCTCTCAGCGGATACGTACCCGCCGGCGTCATAACTGGAGCAGCTCTCACCCCAGCCGCCATCCGCGTTCTGGATCGAGCGCAGCCACTCGCCGGCCCGCAGCACGCCCGCCTCGCGATCGTCGTAGCCGGACGCCCGCAGGCCCCGCAGCGCGAAACAGGTCCCGTAAATATACGCCACGCCCCAGCGGCCGTACCAGCTTCCGTCCGGCTGCTGGCGGCGTACCAGGAAATCCACGCCCCGCTGCACTGCCCGGTGGCCGCTGCCCAGGCCGTGCGCGCCCAAGGCCTCCAGTACCCGTCCCGTGATATCCGGGCAGGTCGGATCCAGCATGGCGTTGTGATCGGCGAACGGCACGTGGTTCAGGAACTGCCAGTCGTTATCCACGTCGAAGGCGGCCCAGCCGCCGTCTTTGCCCTGCATGTCCAGGATCCAGTTCACCGCCCGCCGGTGGCACGCCTGCTGCGCCTCCCGGTCGCTCGCCTGCGACCGGCTCAGCGCCAGCAGGATCATGGCGGTGTCGTCGATATCCGGGTAATGATCGTTGCGGAAGAAGAATCCCCATCCCGAAGGCTCCGTGTTCGGCCGCTTCACCGACCAGTCGCCTTTGACCCGCACTTCCTTGGCCAGGATCCAGTCGGCGGCCCGCCGCAGCGCCTCCGCGTGATCGGCCGACTCGCCCAGCGCAAAGCCGGTGATGGCCGTATCCCAAATCGGCGAGAAACAGGGCTGGAACAGAAACCGCTCCCCGTCGTCGATCATCAGCCGGTCGAATTGATAGCGCGCCTCCCGGCTGGCCGGATGATCCTCCGGATAGCCCAGCACATCCAGCGCCATGATGGCGTACATCATGGGCGGATAGATCGCGCCCAAGCCGTCGGAGTTCTCCGAGCGCGCCAGCATCCACTCTTCCGCCGCGCGCATCGCCCGCCGGCGGATCGCCCGCCAACCGTGCTTTTCCCAGAACTTCCAGCATCGGTCCGCGGCCAGAAAGAAATTGCGCCAGGAAAACAGGGAGTCGCCGCGCCGGAACTCCAGGCTCACTCCCGGCTTGTACAGCTCGTCCAGGTTGAAGCCCTCCGGCACCGGACGCCGCGGGTTGCTCGAATGCACAATCGCCAACGAGACCACGATGGCCCGCGTCCACGCCGACATCTGGTACAGGAAGTTCCACGGCATCAGCATCACTTCCGGCGGAATCGTCGGGCAGTGCTGCCGCGGATACATGTCGAACAGGCTGAGATTGATCTTGACGTAGCTGTTGGCGGCCTGAATGCCGCCCAGCGCCAGGATGCGCTCCCGCGCGCGCGCCAGGCGCGGATCGTCCGCCGGCACCCCCGCCACTTTCAGCGCGAAATAAGCCTTCACCGTCGCGCTGATCTCCGCCGGACCCTTGACGTAGATGTTGAACCCGCCGTCCGGAAGCTGCCGCGCCAGGATCGAGCGCACGGCTTTGTCGATCAGCGGGCGCGTCGGCGGATTCCAGTGGCGCCCCTGCGGCGGATGCAGCCAAAGCTGCAACAGGATGTAGTCGGATTCGAGCGTGGTGTCGGCCGTCAGATCGGCGCACCAGTGGCCGCTGGCGTCCTGCAGCGCCAGCAGGTGGCCGGCGGCGCGCTGCGCAGCTTCGCCCGCCGCGGAGACGAGTGTTTCTCGGGTGGTCGCGGTGACTGTGCTCATCATGCGGAAATGGTTGTCAGGCCGGGCACCGCCCGGGTCAGCTCCGAAGGCAGGGAGAAGCGCACGTCTTCGTCCACCAATTCCACTTCTTCCAGCCGGTGAAAACCTTGGCCCCGCAGAAAGCCCACCAGTTCATCCACCAGGTGCTCCGGTGCGGATGCTCCCGCGGTAACCGCCACGTTACGAACTCCGTCCAGCCAGGCGCTGTCTACTTCCTCGTAATCGTTCACCAGGTAGGCCCGCACCCCGGCGTTGGCGCTCACCTCCACCAGCCGCTTGGAGTTCGAGCTGTTCTGCGATCCCACCACCAGCAGCAGATCGCAGTACTCCGCCACGCCCTTCACCGCCATCTGGCGGTTCTCGGTGGCGTAGCAGATGTCCTGTGCGGGCGGCCCCTGGATCAACGGAAAGCGCTCCTTCAAGCGCGCGATGATGTCGCGCGTCTCGTCCAGGCTCAAGGTAGTCTGTGTCAGATACCGTACCCGGCTGGGATCGGGCAGCTTCAGCCGGTCCACGTCTTCCACGGTCTCTACCAGGTAGCTCGATTCCGGCGCTTCGCCCAGCGTGCCGATCACTTCGTCGTGGTGGCTGTGCCCGATCAGCACGATACTGTAACCTTCGTGCGCGAACCGCACGGCTTCCAGGTGGACCTTGGTAACCAGCGGGCAGGTGGCATCGATCACCTTCAACCGCCGCGCGTTCGCCTCCCGCCTTACTTCCGGCGCCACTCCGTGCGCGCTGAAGATAGCCCGTGCGCCTTCCGGAACCTCGCCCACCTCCTCCACAAACATGGCCCCCGCGTGCCGCAGTTCCTCCACCACATGTTTGTTGTGTACGATTTCTTTACGCACGTAAACCGGCGGACCGTACACATCCAGCGCGATTTTGACCACATCGATCGCCCGCACCACGCCGGCGCAGAACCCGCGTGGTTTGAGCAGATACACCTTCTTATCCGGGCCGTCGTTTCTGGCGATAGGTTTTAACGGCATGGGGCAATAATCAACGTTCTGAGTCATTTGATTATAACAGGGGGGACGCAGGTTGCAGCAGAATCGTTGCTGCGGTTGGAGTTGCAGTTAAATGTGGCGGAAAACGGCGGTGAAGGGTTCTATTGAATCCGTATACGGGCCGGCGCCGCCGCCCACTCCGGAAACTCGAAAGCCTTGGGAGGCTGATCCCCGTCGCGCAGGATCCGGTATAAAGTCGCCCGGCTGATGCCCAGAATCTGGGCCGCATGCAGCTTGTTGCCGCCGGCCCGCTCCAGCACGTACTGCGTGTACCGGCGTTCCAGTTCGGCCAGCGGCATCAGCTCGGGATCGCGCGGTGCGGCTCCCGCCAATCCGTCGCGCATGTATTCCGGCAGATCCCGCAGATCCACGAATTCGCCCTCCGTCATCATGCACGCGTGACCCAGCACGTTCTCCAGCTCGCGCACGTTGCCGGGCCAGGCGTAGCTCGCCAGCGCCGCCTGCGCGCGCCGCGAAATGCCGGTAATCTGCTTGCCGTAAGCCCGTGCGAATTTCTCCACGAAATGGCGCTGCAGCAGCGGCAGATCTTCCTTGCGCTCGGCCAGCCGTGGCAGATTCAGGTCCACCATCGACAGGCGATAATACAGATCCTCCCGGAACAGGTTGCGCGCCGCCAGCGCCGGCAGATCCCGGTTGGTGGCGGCGATCAGGCGCACATCCACCCGCCGCACTTCGGGCGAGCCCACCCGCTGCAATTCCTGGTTCTGCACCACCCGCAACAGCTTGCTCTGCGACGCCAGCGGCATGTCGCCGATTTCGTCCAGAAACACCGTGCCGCCCTGGGCGTATTCGAACAATCCCACGTGGTCCTGGCTCGCGCCCGTGAAAGCTCCCCGCACGTGCCCGAACAGCTCGCTTTCAAACAGTGAGTCCACGATGGCCGAGCAGTTGCACACCGCCAGGCGCCGCGCCGCGGCCGGACTCAACGCGTGCAGCGCCTGCGCCACCAGTTCCTTCCCCGTGCCGGTAGCGCCGGTGATCAGCGCCACGCGATAGTGCGGCGCCACCCGGCGGATCCGCGCGAAGGTCTCCAGCATGCGCGGGCTGCGTCCCACCATGCCGTGAAAGCAGTAGCTCGCCGCCAGCCGTTCCTCGAGTTGCAGCGTCTCGCGGCGCACCCGCGCCTGCCGCAGCACCTCCGTTACCCGCAGCCGCAGCGTCTCGGCCGCCAGCGGCATTTGCAGCGCATCGGAAGCGCCGTGCGCGATCTCCTGGATCGCCGACTCCGGACTGTAGTGGTCCGTCAGCAAAAGCACCTGCGCGCCCGGATCGTGGTCCGCCGTGCGATCCAGCAGTCCCGCCGCACCCGCCAGGCTGGCTTCGAGCAGGATGGCATCCGCATGCGTTCGCTGGATCAGGCGCCAGCCCGCCTCGGTATCCGCCGCGCTCAACAACTCGATCGCCTGCGCGGTCAGTACCGTGCGGATCAGGTCCAGACTCCCCTGGTCGCCCACGATAGCGATCACTACCGGTTTTGGCTCCACCCCCCCTTATCGGCGCGCGCCGCCGCCGCCTTTAGGTCCGGTATCGTCAGGGCTGCGCGGCGGTCGCCGACTGCGGCGGCTGGCTGTCGTCCGGATTGAGGTAAGACACCAGCTTCCAGGTGTTGTTGTCAAGTTGGAACAGCGCCGTCTGGTTTCCCGATAATTCAAACCGCGGAATACAGGCCTTCAGATCCGCGGATGCCCTGTTCCAGTCGATGTCCCAGCGGAAAGCCACCTTCTTCGTCCTGGGCTGGCTGCCATCGGAGATGCTGTGGATCTCCGCCCGGTACGGCCCTTTCAGCAGGATCTCGTGACCCCGGCCCGATTCCTTCAGATCGATGGCGGTCACCATCTTGCTGCCCCGCTCCGTCAGGCGGTAAGCCGTGCTCCAGGCATTCCCGTTCTTATCGGTCACTTCCACCAGTTTCCACAGGTCCTGCTTGACCCCGCATTCGACCAGGCTGTCGGAGTGAAACGTGACTCTGAAGTGATTCATCTCCCCCCGCGCCCAGACCCGCGACAACTCCGCGGCCGCCGCCTGCGCCGTCAATTCCGGTGGCGGCAGCGCCGTGGAGCCGCACCCGGCCAGGGCCACCGCCACCGCCGCCAGCAGCGTGGCCGTACCGGTTCGAATCGTGCATTCCGAGCTGCGCATGTCTTTTAACGAGTGTATCCAGGATAGATCCGGAGGCCGGTATTAAGCAGCCTATCGATGGTTAACGCCAAAAGAGAGCATGACTTCCGGCGCCCTGTGCGATCATGTTTCTTGCTTCCGGTTCGGCCATGCCGCGTGTCTGCCTGCTCCTGGTAACCGCGTTCTCGGCGAGCCTGCCGGCCGTCGCGGGCGCTCCCGTGCGCGAGGTGTCGTCCATCGCCTACTGCCCCGCCAAAGGCCTGGTGGCGGCGGCCTATCGCGGCGGCCAAGTCGTGCTTTGGGAATTCGACTCCGCGCGTGTCCGGAAAGTCTTCAACGCCGCGCCTCCCGCCGTCACCTGGAACAAACCCCTGGCGCAATTCAGCCCCGACGGCAACTTCCTGGCTTTCACCCAGGAAGGCGATGCGGGGCTCCTCGCCTACCAGGTCGATACCGGCCAGTCCACGCTCCTGGTGCCCAAGCGTCTCCTGGTGGAAGGCATCGCCGCGCTGAACTGGTCCCCTGCCTCGGACAGCATCCTGGTAGCCGTCGGCCGTAGTATCTTCCTCGTCTCCCACGGCGGCCGCAGCCGCTGGCAGCGCCGTCTGGAAACCCGCGCCTTGATTACCGATGTCGCGTGGCATCCTTCGCAGAAGGTCTACACCGTGGCCGTAGACGATGGCGAGATCTCCACCTGGGAGGCCACCAGCGGCCGCCTGATCGCCTCCGCCCGATTGGATATCGGCGGCTATGGCGTGCCCGTGAAAGTGATGTGGACAGACGCGTATTCCCTGGTGGCCGAGGTGCGCGGCGCCAGCCTCGTGTGGCTGGATCCCGAAACCCTGAAGCCGCAAACGGTGACCGCCTGCCACTGCCTGGATTTTGCCGGGAGCGGCACCGGGATCTTCGCCTGGGAACCTCCGGTGGTCGCCGTCTTCAGCCAGGCCGGCCGCCGCGCGCGCGAATTGCGTACGCCGTTCGCCGGCGACGGCGCCATCGCCTGGGCCGACGGCGGCCGCATCTTCACCCCGGCTGCGGATTCCGCTGTCGATCTGCGGGATGCCCGCAGCGGCCGCGTCCTCCGCACCTTCACGCTCCCCTGAGCGGCCGCGCAGCCCGCTAATATAGGGCTATGTCAAACCAACAGCCCAAGTCCTCGCCCTCTCGCCGCGACCTGCTGCGCGGCGCCATGGCTGGCGCCGGCGCCGCGCTCCTCAGCCCGGCCGCCGCCGCGCCGCAGGCGGAGCATCCGTCCGTCATCGGCATGCCCTTTGAGGCTCGCGAAAACGTGCGCATGGGCCTCATCGGATGCGGCTCGCGCGGCTACAGCATGCTCCACGAGTACCTCGGCGTGGATGGGCTCACGGTCACCGCCGTCTGCGACGTGGTCAAAGACGCCGCCCTCAAGGCCCAGGCGGCCGTCGAACGCGCCGGCCAGAAGCCGCCCGCCGTCTACGCCAACGGTGAGCACGATTTTGAAAACCTGGTGAAGCGCGACGACGTGGACTTCGTCTACATCCCCACCCCCTGGGACTGGCACGTCCCCATGGCCCTCGCCGCCATGAATCACGGCAAGCACGCCTTCGTCGAAGTTCCCGCCGCCTTTACCATCGAGGATTGCTGGAAATTGGTGGACACCTCCGAGAAGACCCGCCGCCATTGCCTGATGCTCGAGAACTGCTGTTACGGCGAAAACGAGCTGCTGGTGTTGAACATGATCCGCGCCGGCCTGTTCGGCGATTTGCTCTACGGCGAAGGCGCCTACCTGCACGATCTGCGCCGCCTGCTGTTCGAGGACGCCAGCGAAGGCTTGTGGCGGCGCTTCCCGCATACCCGGCTCAACGGCAATCTCTATCCCACCCACGGCCTGGGACCGGTGGCCAACTACATGGGCGTCAACCGCGGCGACCGCTTCGACTACCTGGTCTCCATGAGCTCGCCCGAGCGCGGCCTGGACGCCTGGCGCCAGGCGCACGTGCCCAGGGACAGCCCCAAGTGGAAAGAAAAGTACATCTGCGGCGACCTGAACTCGTCCCTGATCAAAACCGTCAACGGCCTCATGATTACCGTGCAGCACGACGTGGTGAATCCGCATCCTTACGACCGCATCAACCGCATCGCCGGCGTCAAAGGCATCTTCTGCGACTATCCGCCGCGCATCTACTTCGACGATCCCAAATCGGAAGAGTACACCAGCATCGACAAATATAAGGACGAATACGAGCATCCGCTCTGGAAACACCAGGGCGAGCTGGCGCGCAAGCTGGGCGGCCACGGCGGCATGGATTTCCTGATGGTTTATCGCCTGGTGGAATGCATGCGCAAGGGCCTGCCCCCGGACTTCGATGTGTACGACGCGGCTTCCTGGAGCGCGCCCGGTCCCCTCAGCCAGCAGTCCGTGGCCCAGGGCAGCGCCCCGGTGAAGTTCCCGGACTTCACGCGGGGGCGCTGGAAGGAGAAGCGGGGCTGGCTGGTTTAATCTCCAGCGACACCGTGCGCACCTCCACGTCCCGGTCGCGCAGGATGTGCAGCACCTTGCCCGCGCCGTCCACCACCACGCTGGCGCCGCCGTAGGTCTGCCCTTTCCACGGGCCGTGTGTCATCATGCCGATCACGTCCGTCCCCACCACCGGGCATTTCCACTCGGCCGCCCGCCGCGTCACCAGGCGCTCCAGTTCCTTGGCGTGCTGCGGCCACTGATCCACCGGCGCCGCCCAGCCGTACGGCACCAGCATCAGGTCCGGCCGGAGCTCGGCGATTCGCCGCGCGATCTGGTCGCCGAAAGTGTCCGCGCAGATCACCAGCCCCACCCGCCCGAATTCGGTCTCCACCACGCCGATGTCCTGCGCGCGGCCTTCCGCGTAAGGCGGATCCATCAGCCACGCCAGCACGTTCAGCTTGCGATGCTTCCAGCGGATCTTGCCGGTCTTGTCCACCAGGATGGCGGCATCGTACAGTCTCTCGCCGTCCTTCTCGTCCAGGCCGATCGAGATGGTGAGCCCGTATTTGCGCGCCAGCGCCGCGATCCGGTCGCTGTCGGCGCCCGGGATCGGTGTGGCCTGGCGGTGTGCGTCCGGATTCTCCCAGCCCAGGATCACCGACTCCGGAAACGCGGCGATGTCCGCATGCGCGGCGGCGGCGTCATCGAGCGCGTACTCGATCCGCCGGAAATTGCCTTCCCGGTCGCCGTCCAGGCACAGGATCTGGCAGACCGCCACCCGCAGTTTCATCTCCGGCTTTCCAATGCCTGCCGCATCTGCCGCAGGTGCTCGCGCCGGTGCGCATAGCGCTGCAGCACCCAGGTCAGGCCGGCGTCCAGTATCTGTTGCGCCAGTTCATCGCTCGCCTGCGCGGCCTGCGCGTCGGCGGCCGCGGCGCTCTCCATCGCCAGCCGCGCTGCGGCGCCGCCGGGGATGGCCTGCGCCAGCGCCTTCACCGCCTGGTTGATGGAATCGACCGTCAGCCCGCCCAGGCTGGACGGTTCGAAGCCCGCCGCCCGCCAATGCTTCAGTAAGTAGCAGACCCGCTGGTCCCAGAAGGCCAGGTGGCCTAACAGGGACGACACGGTCCAGCCCGAGCCCACCGCCAGCGCGAACGAGCGCTCGTCGAGACCCGCGATCAGGGCCGCCATCTCCTGCCGGGAAGCGTCGTTTTCCTGGACAAATTCGTGGCCTGTCATCGTACGCCAGTCTATTTTAGCCCCAATGCGAATCTCATCCCATTTGTTCTTTCGCCGCCTGACCATTTTTCCCGCGCGCAGTATAGCCGCATCCACCGGCCCTTCCCCCATCCCCACCGCGTTATCATCAGAGCCATGATGCTCCGCCTGCACGCGCTACTTGCCGCGCTGGCCGCCGTCGCTCTCGCCCAGAACTGGCCGTCCTTCCGCGGCCCCGCGGCTTCCGGCGTCGCCGACCGGCAGAACCTGCCGGCGGTTTGGGACGTCGCGCGCGGCGCGCACATCCGTTGGTCCACCGCCATCCCCGGCCTCGCCCACTCCAGCCCGATCGTCTGGCAGGACAGCGTCTTCCTCACCACCGCGGTCAGCAGCCGGCCCGACGCCTCCTTCAAGCGCGGCCTCTACGGCGAAGGCGACGCCTCCGATGACACCAGCCCGCAGCAGTGGAAGCTGCTCTGCCTCGATCGCCGCACCGGCAAACTCCTCTGGGAGCGCACCGCCTATCAGGGCGCGCCCAAAGAGAAGCGCCACATGAAAGCCACCTATGCCAACTCCACGCCCGCCACCGACGGCCATGTGGTGATCGCTTTCTTCGGCTCCCAGGGACTCTACGCCTACGATCCCGCCGGCAAGCTGCTCTGGCAGCGCGACCTCGGCCGGCTCGACGTGGGCGCCTACGATCTGCCCGAGTACGAGTGGGGCACCGCCAGTTCCCCCATCCTCTACGGCCGCGAAGTCATCGTGCAGTGCGATCAGCAGAAAGGATCGTTCCTGGAAGCCTTCGATCGGGATACCGGCCGCATCCTCTGGAAGACCGGCCGCGACGAGCTGCCCTCCTGGGGCACGCCCTCCGTATTCACCGGACCCGCGCGCGCCGAGCTGGTCGCCAACGGCTCCAATTTCGTCCGCGGTTACGATCCCGCCACCGGCAAGGAATTGTGGCGCCTCGGCGGCAGTTCCAAGATTACGGCTCCTACGCCCGTTTCCGCCGATGGCCTGATCGTGGTCGCCAGCGGCCGCCGTCCCGAAGCGCCCATCTTCGTCATTCGCGCCGGCGCCTCCGGCGACATCACCGGCGATACGCACTGGGTGGCCTGGCAAAAAGAGCATCGCGGCCCCTACATGCCCACGCCCCTCATCTATCGCGGCTATCTTTATATCCTCGGCAACGCCGGCGTCTTCGATTGCTACAACCTGTCCACCGGCGAAGAGATCTATCGCGAACGCATTCCGCACCAGGGCTCCGGATTCTCGGGCTCGCCCGTCGCCTCCGACGGCCGCATCTACCTGCCCAGCGAGGATGGCGATGTCTTCGTCGTCAAAGCCGGTCCGCATTTCGAACTGCTCGGAAAGAACGAAATGGGCGATCCCCTCATGGCCACCCCGGCCATCTCCGGCGGCCTGCTCCTGGTACGCACCCAGCATCGCCTGTGGGGCATCGGCGAGTGACTGCCGAGCGCTCCCATGGCAGAGCTTACCTCGCCCTGACGGCCGTCTGCTTCTTTTGGGGAACCACTTACTTAGCCATCCGCATCGCCCTCGAATCCTTTCCGCCCCTGCTGCTGGTCTGCGCGCGCTTCATGCTCTCCGGTTCGTTGATGCTGGCCGCCATCCGCCTGCGCGGCGTCCAGCTTCCCCGCGGGCCGAATCTGCGCGCCGCCTGTCTGAGCGGCGTGCTGGTTCTGGGCATCGGGAACGGCGGCCTGGTGATGGCCGAACAGTGGGTGCCCAGCGGCGTGGCCGGCCTCATCATTACCTGTTCGCCGTTCTGGATGGTCGGCGTGGAGGCGCTCCTGCCCGGCGGCGAGCCGCTGCATCTGCCCGGCATTCTCGGCATGCTGGTCGGCCTGGCCGGCGCCGCGCTCCTGTTCACTCCGGATGTCCACAGCCACGCATTGAACGCGGGGCTGCTGCGCGGCTTCGCGGTGCTGCAGGTCGGCATGGCCGGATGGGCCTTCGGATCCATCTACCAGCGCCGCCAGGCCGGACCCGCCCACCCCATCGTCAACGGAGCCGTGCAACAACTGGCCGCCGGCGTGTCGTTCCTGCCGCTGGCCCTGGCCTATCCCGAACATCCCGTGCACTGGAGCATCCCCGGCGTTTGCGCCATCCTGTACCTGGTGATGTTCGGCTCTATCGTCGGCTATAGCTCGTACATCTACGCGCTCGACCGCCTGCCCGTGGCCATCGTCTCCGTGTATCCTTACGTGAACTCCGTCGTCGCCGTGACCCTGGGCTGGCTGGTCTTTCGCGAACCGTTCGGCCCGCGCGAAGCCGCCGCCATGGCGGTAATCTTCACCGGCGTGGCCCTGGTCAAGCGCTACAGCAAGCCGGCCGCCGCCCGTGCCCGTGCCGGCTGAGGCGGGCTCCGCCGCGCAAAAGCCGCGCGCTACTCTTCCGTCTCGCCCAGGTCCGCCGCGCGATTCTCGAACTTGGTGAATTCCTTCAGAAACACCAGGTCGATCTTACCCACCGGGCCGTTGCGCTGCTTGGCCAGCAGCAGTTCCGCCTGCCCTTGCAGACTGGCGTCCTGCGGGCGGTAGATCTCTTCCCGGAAGATGAAGGCCACCAGGTCCGCGTCCTGCTCGATGGAGCCCGATTCGCGCAAATCGCTCAACTGCGGCCGGTGATCCCCCTGGCGCGTCTCCGGCGCGCGGCTGAGCTGCGAAAGCACCAGCAGGGGCACGTTCAGATCCTTGGCCAGCAGTTTCATGCCCCGCGAGATCGTGCTGATCTCCTGGTTGCGGTTCTCGTACCGCCCGCGCCCGCTCATCAACTGCAGATAGTCCACCACCACCAGCCCCAGCCCGTGCTCCGCCTTGGTACGCCGCAGCTTGGCGTGCATGTCCATCAGGTGCAGGCCCGCCGTATCGTCGATGAACAGCGGCGCTTCCACCAGGCTGGATGCCGCCGCCTGCAGCCGCTTGCGCTCGTCCGCGTTCAGGTAGCCGGCGCGGAACTTCTGGCTGTCCACCCGCGCCGTGGCGCACAGCATGCGCGTCAGCAGCGACTCTTTCGACATTTCCAGTGAGAAGACCGCTACCGTGCGCTTCACCTTGGTGGCCACGTGCTGCGCGATGTTCAGCGCCAGCGCCGTCTTCCCCATCGACGGACGCGCCGCCAGGATGAACAGGTCCCCCGCATGCAGTCCGCTGGTCTTTTCGTCGAACTTCGTAAATCCCGTGCTGATGCCCTTGACCCGCTTGCTCGGATCCAGAAAGGCGTTCAGCCCGCCCTGGTACTCCTCGATCACCTGCCGCGGGCTCACCAGTCCGCTCTTGACCCGCGCCTCGCCCATCTTCAGCAGGGTCTCTTCGGCGCCCGCCAGGATCTCGTCCGGATCCTCTTCGCCCATCAGGCAGCGGTTCATCATGTGCTGCGAGGCGACGATGATGCGCCGCAGCACCGCCTTGTCTTTGACGATGCGTATGTAGGCGTCGATGTTCAGGATCTGCGGCAGGCCGTCGTCCAGCGAAACCAGGTAGCTCAGACCGTCGCAGGACTCCAGTTCGTTGAAACGCATCAGCTCGTTGGCTACCGTGATGCGGTCGATGTGCTCGCTGCGCTCGTGCAGCTCGCCCATGCGGCGGAAGATGCGCCGGTGCTTCTCCAGGCTGAAATCGTCGGCTTCCAGTTCGCCCGCGGCCTGTATGTAGAGGCTGTCGTTGAGCATGATCGAGCCGAGCACGAACCGCTCGGCATCTACATTGCTCGGAAGTCCTTTATCCAGGGAAATCGCAGGCGCGGACATGGCGAATGATCCAGGTTAGCGGCCTGAACCGCTCCTTGCACGGCCTATTTTTGCCCCGTGTTTTGACGCGCTTAGCCTCTGCATAAAACATGCCCCTGCCGGCGAAACCGTCCGTCGCGCAAACCTTTCAAAATCAGAAACCAGGACGCCGGCTTGCACGCCTCCGCTCGATTTTTGCACAAGCCCTCCACAGGCCTGCCCGGCAATAAAACAATAAGAATCTCTTCTGTTTTTACCGCATCCGGCCCGAAATGCCAAGCACTTTCCTTTGAAGCACACGCCTGCGCGCCGGCCGGAGCCCGCCCGCTTTGCCCCCCAAATAATGCCTCCTCCCGTCCGCCTGCTTCGTATTCCGCAGTGAGGCAGGAAACACCAATGAGAATCGCAACCTTCGTTCTGGCAGCCGCCGCGCTCCCGCTCTGGGCGCAGGAGATCAAGCTGCCGGTCAATCTGGACGCCCTGGCCGACAAGGCCGAAGAGTCCGTGGTCGTCACCATGGATAAGACCATGCTGAAGTTCGCCGGCCGCTTCCTCAAGGACTCCGACGACGCCGATGCCCGCAAGATCATCGCCGGCCTGGACGGCATCTACGTGCGCAGCTTCGAGTTCGCCAAAGAGGGGGCCTACAGCCCAGCCGACGTGGAGGCCGTGCGCCGCCAATTGCAGGGTCCCGCCTGGGGACGCATCGTCGGCGTGCGCTCCAAGCGCAGCGACGGCGACGTGGATGTGTACTTCAAAGACGCCGGCAACGGCCAACTCGGCGGCATCGTGGTCATCGCCGCCGAACCGCGCGAATTGACCATCGTCCATATCGTCGGCACCATCGATCCCGAAAAGATCGGGGAACTGGGCGGCGAGTTCGGTATCCCCCGCCTGAACGCGTCGCGCATACGGAGGATCTCGCAGTGAAGATCCGCCTCTTGGCCGGCCTGCTGATCGCGGCCGGCGCGGCCTGCGGCGGCGATTCTGCCTTCGACCAGATCGTGCACGCCATCGAGTCGCACTACGGCGTCCGCCGGATGCACATTCCGTTCCTGGGCCTGGCCAGCTTCGTGGTCGATGTGACGCGCCCCGAGGGCGCCAGCGGCCTGAAACTGGCCATCTTCGAAGACCTTAAATCGTCCGGGCACGAATGGGCCGAGCGCGACCGCTTCATGCAATCGCTGGACGACACCGGCCTGCATCCCTTCGTGCGCGTCCATAACCGCCGCGACGGCGAAGCGACTTACATTTTCATGAGTCCCGACAGCCGGCGCGCGCGGATCCTGGTCGCCAGCTTCGAGCGCGATGAAGCCACCGTCGTGGAGGTGAAAGCCGACCTCGACACCGTCTTCCGCCACCTCGACGAGCCCGATCGCATCGGGAAATCGTCTAAGTAGCCCAGGTGATCAGCCCCGGGACGTAACGCGCCGCCAGGTCCGGATGGTGCGGCAGCACCCGCACCGTATAGCCCTGCAGCCCGCTGCGGCAGCACGGTACCCGGTCGGCTTCGAAAACGTGCTCGCCGCCGCCCGGGCTGGCGGCATGCCGCATGGAAAACGCGGCCGGCTCCACGATCTCTCCTCCCGCGTCGAGATGTCCCAGGTACAGTTCCACGGTCAGGTCGGCCGGCGAGAGCGCCCCCAGTTGCAGGCGCGCGCGCACCGCCAGCATATCGCCGACCTTCACCTCCGCGCCCGGACCCGTCTCGATGGCCATCACCCGGACCTGCGGCCATTCCCGCCGTACCAGTCCCATCCAGGCTGCCAGGCCGCGTGCCGCCGCTGCCGAATCCGCCTCCAGCCGCGCAAATCGCGCGCACGCCGGCACGTAGAACCGCTCCGTGTATTCCCGTACCATGCGGTGCGTGTTGAAGGTGTGGCAGAGATTCTTGAGCGATGACTTCATCAGTTCGATCCAGCGGCGCGGCAGCCGGTCCGCTCCCAGATCGTAAAACATCGGCACCACGTCGCGCTCCAGCAGATCGTACAGCGCCTCGGCTTCCACCTGGTCCTGCTGGTTCGGATCGTCGTAGTGTTCCCCGTTGCCGATGGCCCAGCCGATCTTCTCGTTCTCCGGACGCGAGGCGTGCCACGCTTCGTCCCACCAGCCGTCCAGTGTGCTCAGGTTCAGCGCGCCGTTGGCCGCCGCCTTCATGCCGCTGGTGCCGCTCGCTTCGAGCGGACGCAGCGGTGTGTTCAGCCACACATCGCTGCCTTGCACCAGGTAGCGGCTCACCGCCATGTCCTGATCTTCCAGAAACACGATCCGCCGCCGGAAAGCCGGATCGCGCGCCAGCGTCACGATGCGCTGGATCAGCTCCTTGCCGCCGCCGTCCCGCGGATGCGCCTTGCCCGCGTAGATGATCTGTACCGGACGCTTGGGGTCGCACAGAATCCGCGCCAGGCGGTCCTTGTCGCGCAGCAGCAGCGTGGCCCGCTTATACGTCGCGAAGCGCCGCGCGAAACCGATAGTCAGGATGTCGGCGTCCAGCGCCTCGTCGGCGGCCTCGATCTCCGACTGCGGCGCGCCGCGGCGCTGCAACTGCTCCCGCAAACGCCGCCGCGCGAACGATACCAGCCGCTCCCGCCGCCGTTCGTGCGTGCGCCACAACTCCTCGGCCGGGATCGTCTCCACCCGCTTCCACAAGTCTCCGTTGGCCGCTTCCCGCCACTGCGGACCCAGGTAGCGGTCGTAAACCTGGTTCATCTCGTGCGAAATCCACGACCGGAAGTGTACCCCGTTGGTGACGTGCCCGATCGGCACATCTTCCACCGGGACGCCCGGCCAGATCCCCTGCCACATGCGCCGCGCCACCTGTCCGTGCAGCTTGCTCACGCCGTTGCTCGCCGCCGCCAGCCGCATCGCCAGGATCGTCATGCAGAACGACTCCCGCTCGTCGGACGCGTTCCGCCGCCCCAGCGCCAGGAATTCGTTGCGGCCCAGCCCCAGCGACTGCCAGTAGCCGCCGAAGTACCGGTCCATCAGGTCCGGCGGAAAGTAGTCGTGGCCCGCTTCCACCGGCGTGTGGCCCGTGAAGATCAGGCTCGGCGCGGCCAGCTCGCGCGCCTCCGCAAAAGCGAGGTGATAACGGCTCATCAGCCGCCGCACGTGCTCGAGCGACAGGAACGCGGAATGCCCCTCGTTCATGTGATATACGTTGGGCGCCACCCCCGCCGCTTCCAGCGCGCGGTAGCCGCCGATGCCCAGCAGGATCTCCTGCTTCAGCCGCATCTCGTTATCCCCGCCGTACAATTCGCCGGTAATCTCCCGGTCCGCCGCGCTGTTCGCCTCCAGGTTGGTGTCCAGCAGGTAGACCGGCACGCGGCCGGCCTGCGCCCGCCAGACCCGCGCCGTCACCGCCCGCCCCGGATACTCTACCGTCACCTTCAGCGGCCGTCCGTCCTTTTCCACGGCGCGCAGGGGCAGGGTGTGAAAATCGTTGTTCGCAAACTCCTCCTGCTGCCAGCCGGCCTGGTTCAGATATTGACGGAAATAACCTTGCTGGTATAGCAGCCCCACGCCGGTCAGCGGTACGCCCAGATCGCTGGCCGACTTCACGTGGTCGCCCGCCAGCACGCCCAGCCCGCCGGCGAAGATCGAGAGGCACTCCGTCAGTCCGAACTCGGCCGAAAAGTAGGCCACCCCTAACTGGCTCTCCGCCGGATGCGCCCGCCGGAACCACGAGGTCTTGCCTTCCGTGCGCGCCCGCAACGCCTGCGCCACGCGCTCCAGGTGCGCCAGGAACGAATCGTCCCCGGCCGCCGCCACCAGCCGCATCTGGTCGATACTGCCCAGTAACTGGACCGGATTATGATTGGTCGACTCCCATAAGTCCGTATCCAGCCGCCGGAATAACTCTACGGTGTCGTGATCCCACGCCCATCTCACGTTATAGGCGATCTCCCGCAACGGCTCCAACGGCTCGGGCAGGGAAGGAATGACTTTAAAAACGCGTACAGGTTTCACGCTGGTCCTACCATATGAATTCATCGGCTCTCCTGGGATGGAATATTAGTACCGCTCTGTCTGAAATTCCCGGACCAATCCAAAGTATATCCCCGGAATCTACCCGCGGTGGTGCCGGCCCGCCGCTTTCGTAACCACGGCCTGTTAACCTGCGTCCAACACGACGTGCCACGGCCTGTCTGCCTGTTGTGCCTTTTGGCCTTGCCCTTGTGCGGCGCGCGCCTCGAAGATTACGCCCTCCTCCTGAACGATCCCCCGCTGGCCCGCCAGGCTGCCGCGCGCGCCCGTATCGAATCCGCGCAGCAGCAGGTCCTTTCCAGCCTCGCCCGCCGCCGCATCCCCGTCAGCGGATCGGACCGGATCCTGGTCAACGCCGTGTTCGTACGCGTGCCGCGGGAGCGCGCCGGCGAATTGCGATCCATCGCCGGCGTCCGCCACGTCGTCTGGCTGCCTCCCTTGAAACGCAGTCTGAACGCCGCCGTCAACCTGCTGAACATCCCCGCCGCGTGGAGCGCCCTCTCCGGCGGCATGTCCCATGCCGGCGCGGGGGTGCGAATCGCCATCATCGACAGTGGACTGGACGATACGCATCCCGCATTCCAGGATGCGTCCCTCGCGCCGCCGGCTGGCTTCCCTCGCGGCGATGCGAATTACACCAACGGTAAGATCATCGTGGCCCGCAGCTATGAGCCGATGTTCTATCTGCCCGACGATCCTACCCCGCGCGACCGCTCCGGCCACGGCACCGCGCTGGCCATGATCGCCGCCGGCGAAACCGTCTCCGCGCCGCTCGCCACCATCACCGGCGTCGCGCCCAAGGCCTGGCTCGGCAATTACAAGATCTTCGGCAGCCCCGGCGTCAACGACACCGCCAGTTACGCTACCTTGATCCAGGCTCTGGAGGATGCCATCGCGGACCGCATGGATATCGCCCTCCTGTCGTTCGGCAGTCTCCCGCTCAGCGGACCAACCGATTCCGATCCCGCCTGCGCCACCAGCGGCGTGCCGTCCGCCTACCAGGATGATTGCGACATCCCCGCCCAGGCCGTCGAAAACGCCGCGGCCCTGGGCATGACGGTGGTGGTTGCCGCCGGCAACGACGCCCAGTCGGGCTTCCTCGCCACCTCCCTGAGTTCCATTAATTCGCCCGGCACCGCGCCTTCCGCCATCACCGTGGGCGCCTCCACCAATGCCCACCTGCTGTTCTCCGCCGTACGCGTGACCGGCGCCAACGTTCCCGCCGCTGTCCAAAGCATGTATGCCGCCATGGACGACGGACTGAAACTCACCGCGCCCCTGACCGCGCCGGTGAAGAGCGTCACGGCGGCCGATTCTTCCGGTCTGTCCTGCTCCCCCTTGCCCGCCGGATCTTTCCAGGGCGATATCGTCCTCATCCAGCGCGGCGCTTGCGATTTTTCCATCAAAATCAACAACGCCCAGCAGGCCGGCGCCTTGGCCGTCATCATCTATCAGGACGCCGCCCATTCCAGTGACCTGCCCTTCAGCGAGATCGGCGCCGGCAACACGGGCATCCCCGCCGCCATGATCTTCAATGCGGCCGGCAGCCTGTTTGCCGGCTATCTGAAATCCAATACCAACGCGCAGGCGACCATCGATCCCGCTTTGCATATGTACGACGACACCGCCAACCTGGTCGCCCCGTTTACCTCCCGCGGCCCCTCCATCGACTACTCCATCAAACCCGAGTTAGCCGCCGTGGGCGAAGATATCTACACCGCCACCGAGAGTCTCGACCCGGCCGGCGACTTGTATGATCCTTCCGGTTACACCACGGTCCGGGGATCCAGCTTTGCCGCCGCCATGGTGGCCGGCGCCGCCGCGCTGGTCAGGCAGGCGCATCCCGGTTTCTCGCCCGCCCAGGTCAAGTCCGCGCTGGTGAACACCTCCAGCATCGCCCCCGCCGATATCAGCGACAATACTTCGTCCTATCCCGTGGTAACCGCCGCCGGGGAAGGGAAGATGAACGTAGCTTCCGCCATAGCTGTTGGCGCCACCGCCCAGCCCGCCACCATATCCTTCGGATGGGTGGGCCCCAATACACTGAGCGCCGTGATCGTGCCGCTGACGATTACAAACAGCGGCGCCAGTGCGGGCGCCTTCCATATCTCCGTCGTCCCCGACCCGTACGCGCCGGACTACAGTCCGGGTGACGTGGTGAATGTATCTCCCGGCACGCTGACCCTCCAGCCGGGAGCGCAGGGGAATGTGATCGTATCTTTGAACGGTACCTTTCAGGCGCCCGGCATTTACGATGGCGGCATAGTCATTACCGGTCCGGGTACCACGCTGCGCGTGCCCTACTGGTATCTGGAGAGCGATGGCGTGCCGGCGAATGTGCTGCCCTTGTATGATGCCAGTTTCTCGGGTACGCTCGGCGATACCTGCTGGTATCTGGCATTCAAGGCTCTGGATCAGTTCGGTCTTCCTATCCCCGATGCGCCGGCTGCTTTCAGCGTGACCTCCGGCGGCGGCCGCCAGTCCACCGCCGCCACCTGCCCTGCCGGTATCCCGCCCGGACCTTCCGGAACCACCAACGGCTACGGCATCGCGTGGACCAACGTGGATCTGGGACCGTCCGTCGGCGATCAGATCTTCACCGGCCAGGTGCAGGGTCTCACCGCCACCTTCTTCGGCAGCGTGCGCCCCGTCCCCGCCATCGCGTCCGTCAAGGACGCCGCCAGCTTTCAGGCCGGCAAAGGTCTGGCGCCCGGATCTTATATCACCGTCTTCGGCACGGCTTTGAGCGATGCCACCCAAGCCCTCGCCACCGATTTTCTCCCCTACGGTATGTCCGCTGTCAGTGTGAGCTTCTACGCTCCCGGTGGGAACGGCAGTTGGCCCGGCCGCCTGTCGTATGTCAGTCCGGCGCAGATCAATGTGCAGATCCCCTGGGAACTTGCCGGCCTCACATCCGCTACTCTCGCCGTCAATGTGGGCGACTATAGTCTGCCCTACACCATTCCGATTGCGCAGAGTTTGCCGGGCATGTTCGAAGCCAACGGCCTGGCAATCGCGCAGGACGAGCACTACCAGCTCATCACCGCCGCCAATCCCGCCCGGCCCGGCCACTATGTCATCCTCTACGCGAACGGACTCGGCCCGGTGGCCGCCCCGCCGCCCTCCGGCGAAGTCACACCCGGCGCGCCCGACGCCACCGTGATGACGCCCACCGTCACCATCGCGGGCGAGACGGCCCAGGTCTTGTACAGCGGCCTGACGCCCGGCAGTATCGGACTGTATCAAATCGATGTGGTCATTCCCGCCGATGCGCCCTCCGGCAACCAGCCCGTCTCCATCGTCCAGAACCGCGTCGGTTCTAAAATCGCCAGCCTTCCCATCGAATAGACGGCTCCTGGCGCATCGCCGCCCGATTCTTGGCCTATAATTGTCCTGTGGGAGCGAACGACGTTAAAAAGAAGTTGCAGGATGAGATTGCCGCGCTCGAGTACGAATTGCACATCGAACTGCCCAAAGAAATCCTGAAGGCGCGCGCGCACGGCGACCTCAGCGAGAATGCCGAATATCACGCCGCCAAGGACCGCCAGGGATTTGTCAACGCGCGCCTGAACCAGCTAAAGAAGCGGGTCGCCGAAATGTCCATGGTGGACTTCTCCAAAATTCCCCACGATAGAGTGGGGCTTGGATCCACGGTCGTGGTCATGGATACCCGGAAGGAGGAGGAGATCACCTATCTTCTGGTAACTACCGAAGAGGCCGATGCCGCCGCCGGCAAAATCTCCACCAGTTCCCCCATCGGCAAAGCTCTGCTCGGCAAAGAAGTGGGCGACGAAGTCCGGGTCAATATTCCGGGCGGCGTCAAGCAATTGGAGATCCTGAAACTCACTACCATACATGAGGCCGCCGACTAAGCTATGACCTACACGCGCGCGATCGGCATCGTGTTCGGCGCCGCCATCGACCGCATCGTGCGATGGCTGGCGCTGTCCCGCATCCATCCGAACGTGCTGACGTTCATAGGACTGCTCATCAACATCGTAGCCGCTTATCTGTTCGCCGCGGGCAGTTTCCGCTGGGCCGGTGCGGTGGTGATCGGTGCCGGCCTGTTCGATATGGTGGATGGCCGCGTCGCCCGCGAAACCAACCGCGTTACCCGCTTCGGCGGCTTCTTCGATTCCGTCCTCGACCGTTATTCCGACCTCGCCCTGCTGATGGGTCTGCTGGTCTACTACGCTTCCATCGACCGCTACTTCTACGTTGTGCTTACCGCCATCGTCATGACCGGATCGGTGATGGTCAGTTACACCCGTGCGCGCGCCGAGAATACCATCCCTAAATGCAAAGTGGGCTTTCTGGAGCGCCCCGAGCGCGTGGTGTTGCTGATCATCGGCGCGTTGGCGGACCGCATGGCGCCCGTGCTATGGGTCATCGCGGTGTTATCCAACCTGACCGTGGCTCACCGCATGATCTATACCTGGCAGGAAACCAAGCACCTCGAAGAGGCTCAACTGCGCGCCGTCCCCCGCACCCTGACCGAAAAGTAAGGCGTCCGCCTCTTACCCGGACTTAGCTCTCCAGGATCACGTGTGCCATCCCTAATTCCGCCGTATGTGTCAGCGATAGGGCCACGTTTCTGACTCCTAAAGCGTCCGCCACCCGCTCCGCCTGCCCGTGGAATCGCAGCGTGGGCTTCCCCGTCGGCAGGTTCGCTACTTCGAAATCCTGCCAGCGTACTCCGTGCCGCCAGCCCGTGCCGATCGCTTTCATGCCCGCTTCCTTGGCCGCGAAACGGGCCGCGAAACGTTCGTACCGGTTGGCCTTGCGCTCCACATAGGCGATCTCCGCCGGCGTGTATATCCGCTCGATGAAACGGCTCCCGTATCGCTCGATGGCGGCGCGAATGCGGGACACCTCCGCTATGTCCACGCCGGTGCCCACGATCATGATGACTCCTACCCTCTTGCTGACAGTGTGTCCCTGCGCGGCCTGCCAGGTCTTCGGTTCGGCCTATGCCTTTCCAGCCGCGGCTTTCTTCCGGTGCTCTGCCCAGCGCTTTCTTTGAGCCGCCGCGATGCGCTTACGGGCTGCGGCGCTCAACACCCGCTTCTTCGGCGCGCCCTCCGCCTTCGCTGGCGCTCCCCCAGCCTTCGTCCCGCCTAATTGCGCTTGGATTTCCTGTATCTTCGCTTCGATTCTCGCCTTCTCCACTTCGTAGCCTACCAGGGCCATTTGTAAGGTCGTGTGATCCGTAGTTGTGGCTGCTTTGCCTCTTGGCATTGGTTTCTCCCACGGACACTATAACATAGGTTTTTGTGAAGAGTGTAACCAATTTATGCGATCTATCAAGCTATAATGTCGGTCTCTTTCCCATGCGAGTCGTCATACAAAGAGTGACGGAAGCCCGCGTCCAGGTCGATGACGCCCTAACCGGCGCGATCGGCCCCGGATTACTGCTCCTGTTAGCCATCTCCAAGACCGATACCGAAAAACAGGCCGACTACCTTGTCCAAAAGATCCTGGGTCTGAGGGTTTTCCCTGACGACGCCGGCAAAATGAACCGCAGCGTGTGCGACGTGGGCGGCAGCCTTCTCATCGTGTCCCAATTTACCCTCTATGGTGACTGCCGGAAGGGCCGCCGGCCTAGCTTCGACTTATCCGCTAGTCCTAGCCAGGCTGAACGGTTGTATCAGTACTTTGTGGATACCGCCCGCCGCACGGGTATTTCCGTCGAAACCGGGGTCTTCCAGGCCCATATGCGAGTGACCCTCGTCAACGATGGTCCCGTAACTCTCATATGCGATGCATGAGGGGGGAGCCTAAGCCCCCCTTTTGCGCCGCGCCCTTAGTCTCGCGTCAGATACTTCTCATACAACCGGCGATGCTTGTTCTCCAGGTCCACCGCCACGCCCTTGATGAACTCCTGCTTGATCTGTGTGCGCGTTTCCAGCGGATCGCCGTCGGTGACAATCAGGTCCGCCCATTTGCCCTTCTCGATCGATCCCAGTTCGTCGCCCACACCCCATATCTGCGCCGGATATAAGGTGACGGCCTTCAGCGCCTCCTCCTGCGGCAGGCCGAACCCTACCGCCGCGGCGGCTTCGTAAGGCAGGTTGCGCGGGTTATCCTCCGCCCCCGGTCCGAACGAGGCGAACGCAATCTTGACTCCCGCCTTCCATAACTCGCCCGGAATCGTGAACGGTTTGTCGTAAGGATCGTCCTCTTCCTCCGGCAAACGCAAAGTCGGCGGCAGGATCACCGGAATATTGTGCGCCTTCAAATCCGCCGCCACCTTCCAGGCTTCCACGCCCCGCTCCAGGATCATGTGGATCTTCTGCTGCTCCGCGAACGCGATCGCTTCTTTGATCGTCTTCGCTTTCTCCGCCTGGATCAGCATCGGTAGCTTGCCCTCCAGCACCGGTAACATCGCCTCGAACCTCAAGTCCGTCTCAAACTCCGGACCGGCGGCGGCCTTGGCTTTCTGGTACCGCCGGGCTGACTCCATGAAGTCGTTCAGTTTTTGGACCTGCTCCTCGTACCGCTTCTTGGCTTCCGCATAACCCGCGCCGCGTCCCGGCCCCTCGCCGCCGCCGAAAAAACGCCCGCGCGCCTGTATGTGCGGATACTCCATGCGCATCGCCGCCGGCGACCGCACCGCCATGTCCGCCATGGTCCAGCCGGTCAGATGCATCAGTACGCTCTGCCCCGCGATGATCCCGCCCCCCGGACTTGTGATTACCGCCGTGATACCGTTCGCGCGAGTTACTGGGATATGTTCGCTGGCTGGATTCACCGCCGTCGCGGCGCGTAACTGCGGCTTGAACAGGCCCAGGTCGGTGATGTCGCTCATCTCCCGCACCGCCTCGATCTCGGTCAACCCTAACTCCGTCGCCGAGTCGATCATGCCCGGATAGAGATGCAGCCCTTTGAGCTCGATCACGCGCGCTCCCCTGGCTGCGATGTGCGCCCCCACCTCGGCGATCTTGCCGTCGCGTATCAGCACCGCCCCGTTGGGAATGTCCGGCCCCGAGACCGTATGTACCGTGGCGCCTGTCAGCAGAATCGTGTCCGCGCGCGCCGCGCCCAGGCCGGCCAGCGCTGCCGCCACCATGATACAGGTCCTCATTCCGCACCTCCCGGCTCTTCGCCTTTCTTGGTATCCGCCGCCTCCGGTCTCTTTCTCTCCTTTTTCTCCTCCGCCTTCAACTTATCGATCAGCGCCTTCTTGCGCGCCTCTTTCCCGGCCCGCTCTTCCAGGTCCTTGGCCCGGTCGAAGTAAAGCTGGCCGTCGATGAATACTTTGTCCACCTTGGCGTAATTCGAAAGCGGATGCTTGTCGTAGATCGTCAGGTCCGCGTCCTTTCCCGGCTCGATCGATCCTACCCGCTGCTCGATACCCAGTTGCTTCGCCGGGTTGATGGTAATCAGTGACAGCGCCTCCGTCTCGTTCAGCCCGCCGTACTTCATGGCTTTGGCGGCCTCCGTATTCAGGTGTCGCATCAGCTCCGCGGAGTCCGAATTGACTGACACCAGCACCCCCTTGCGCGTCATCAGCGCGGCGTTGTACGGAATCGCGTCGTAGGCCTCCGCCTTGTACGCCCACCAGTCGCTGAACGTCGAAGCCCCCGTGCCGTGCGCCGCAATCTCCGCCGCCACCTTGTAACCTTCCAGCGCGTGCTGCAGCGTGCGGATCTTGAATCCGAAATCGTCCGCTACGTGCAGCAGCATCAAGATCTCGTCCGCCCGGTAGCAGTGCGCGTGGACGTACCGCTTCCCTTCCAGCACCTCCACCAGCGGCTCCAGCTTCAAGTCCCGCCGCGGCGGAATCGCCTGTTCGTGCCGGGCCACTTTGTCGCGGTATTCCTGCCATTCTTTCTGATACGCGCGTGCTTCCGTGAAAGCCTCCCGGATCACGTCCTCCACGCCCATGCGCGTCGCCGGATAACGCAGCCCCGGACTGGCGCCGAACCCGCCTCCCGGCGATCCCGAACGCTTCACGTTCTCCCCCAGCGCGAACTTGATGCCCGGCACCGCCCCCACGAACTTCAGCCCCTCGGCGTCCTTGCCCCACCGCATCTTGATCACTTCGCACTTGCCGCCGATCGGGTCCGCGCTGCCGTGCAGGATGTTCGCCGTGGTCACTCCGCCCGCCAGCGCGCGATAAATGTCCGGATCGTCCGGATTGATCACGTCCTCGATCCCTACCATCGACGCCACCGCCAGCGCGCCTTCGTTGATGCTGTCGGCCGCGATGTGCGAGTGGCAGTCGATGATCCCCGGCATCACGAATTCGCCGGTGGCGTCGATCACCCGCGCCCCTTCCGGCGCCGTCACGTTCTCGCCCGCCTCCACGATCTTGCCGTCCCGGATCAGCACCGATCCCTTGAATGTTCCCTTGGTGACGGTCAGAACCGTGGCGTTGCGGATCACCGTCGTCTCGCTGGCCGCCGCCAGCGGCAGTGCCAACATCAAAAACGTCAGCCGCTTCATTCCGCACCTCCCGGCGTGCCTCGCCCCGGCCGCCCGCCCGCGGGCCCCTCTTCCGGCGCCGGCTCGTATTTCACGCCATCGATGAACACGTATTCGACCTTGCTCTTTTCATCGAAGAAATCGCCCTTCGTCACCAGCAGGTTCGCGATCTTGCCCGCGTCGATCGATCCCACCCGGTCCCCCACGCCGTAAATCTGCGCCGCGTTCAGGGACAGCGCGCGGATCGCGCCCGCCTCCGTCAAACCCGCGTCCAGCGCCCGTTTCACCGCCTTCCGCAGATCCTTCGCCGGCGTGCCGCCGGTGTAAAACGCGAACTGCGCCCCGGCCTTCTCCAGCGCCGCTGGCGCTGAGGGCGCCCGCTCCCGCATCTCCAGCACGCGGTAGCTCTCCTCCTCGTCCGGATCCGAATCCTTGGCTTTCTCCGGCCACTTCAGGTTCACCAGCAGCGGCGTCCCCGATTTCGCCACCAACTCGGGCACCTGGTAAGCCTGGTGCCCGCCGTACAGCACCGCCGGCCGCTTCAGTTCCGCCGCGAACCGCAGCATGCGATCCAGTTGCTTGGCGTCATCCGCCGGATACAACAGCCGCGGCGATTCCAGCAGCCCTTCTACCGCCCGGTCGTAATTCGGCCGCTTCTGTCCCGCCCGGTGCGCCGTGTAAGCCTGCATCTCCAGTTGATAGTGATCCGCGTCCAGCGACAATTGCCGTATGTACGCGATGACGCCCATCAGCGATCCTGGATATGTGCCAAAACCGTGCGTCGTCAGTGTGACGTATTGGCCGACCGGTGAAGCCACCACCATGCGCCCCTGCTTTTCGCCGGAAAGATTGAGGAAGGCTCCTTCGCCCGCAAAGATGCCGGTCGCCGGAAAGGTGACTACGGAGGTGAACCCGGCGCTGCGCGTCTCTTCGATCCGCTTGTCCGCTGGATTCAGCAGATCCGCCGCGCGCACCCAGGTGGTGGTGAAAGGACGGAACTCCGGCCCCTGCTCGACGGGCATGGCCGGCCCTTGCGCCCCGAATCGTGTTGGTGTGGGACTTTCGCTGCGGGGCGCGCCGGACTGGGCGGGAGTTTCCGGCAGCCCGACCGTGCTCAATGCGTCGATCAGCCCCGGATAAACGGTTAAGCCTTGGCCATCGATGACCCAGGCATCCTTTGGAATATCGACGTTTTCGCCGACTGCCTCGATGAGGCCATTGCGCAGCAGCACGGTGCCCTTTTCCAGCACCGGACCGCTGACCGTAACGATGCGTGCGCCGCGGAGCGCGATTGGACCCGACGCCTGAGCGAATACCAACGATGCGCCGGCCGCCAGCAGAGCCAGGAGTTGTTTCATGGACAAACAGGCATGATATTACATTTGCCCGTTTTCCGTGGAGGCCGGCCGCCTGCTATTGTGTCGCCGGATACCGCACCACGCTGAAGTTCCGCAGCGTCAACGTGTCCGTCGTCGTCGCCGCCATCTGGCCCTGAAATGCCAGCACCAGCGGATACGCCAGAGAATCGTATCCGTTCAGGACGCCCGCCGCCAGCCCCAGCACCGTGCCCCAGCTCTGCACCGACAACTGGCAAGCCGCCGTTCCGGCCGCGGCCTCCGCGCGCCCCGTGACCAGCGCATCGCTCACCGCCCCGTTCCGCCGCACCAGCACCGTATTGCCCCAGTTCACCGCGAACGTGAAGCCCGTCAGCGGTCCCTCGTGCGAGAAATCGAAGCTGATCTTCACCCGGTCCCCCGCCGCCAGCGTCCCCGCCGGGATCGTGCACGTGCCCAGGTTGCTCAGCGTCGTTGACGACGTCGCTGTCCCCGCCCCCGTGCACAGAATCTCCGGCGCCGGCGGACCCTGCGGCGCCCCCGTCGGTGTCACCCGGTAGGACGCCAGCAGGGTGTCGCCCGCCTGCGGTATCGCCGCCGCCGTGAACTGGATCGTGTTGCCCGCCAGCGTGTAATCGAGCCCGGCCTTCTGCAGAATGCCATTGCGATACAGCGCCAGGCTGGAGGACGGCGTGGGCGCCGTGCTCACCGTGAACGTGGCGTTCGATCCGTTCGCCGCCCCCGCCAACACCTCCGCGTCTGCGAACGTCGGCCCCGTCGACGTGCCCGCCGTCCCACAGGGCCCCGTCGAGCCGTCCACGTGTACGCAGTCGGACACGTTGCCGCTGATCCCGTCCAGCGCCCCCGTCGCGTCGATCACCGCCACCCGCCCGGTCGCATACCCGGCTCCCTCCACCGGACGCGCCGACAGATCCGCCAACAGCCCGATCACATTCGACTCCGGGATCGATGAGCCGGTCACCAGCGATGACGGCGAGTTGGCCGGCGACAGCAGTACGTCCGCCACCCGCAGCGCCTTCATCGCCGGCGGCACCGCCCACGTCTCCACAAACTGATCGTTGCCCGCGCTCGTGAACGTCACCGTGTAATAGCCCGCCGGCACCGCGTTCGTGGTCGGCACAAGCTGCACCATCAGATTTCCGCCGGAGATGTTCACGGTCACCTGCTGCGTGGCGATCTGCGTCGTGTCGCCCGCCTGAAACGGCGTCCACTTCACCACCGCGAATCCGTTGTACGGCGTGCCGTCCGCATTATAGATCGTGTCCTGGATCGTAGTCAGAATCGGACCTGCCGCCAGTGGTGTCCCCAGACACATCACCAGCACCGCCGCCAGCTTGTAAGACATTCAACCTCCGGGATAAAGCGCAAAGGGGCGCGGGGCGCCCCGTTTTGCGCGAATTAATAAAGCGCAAAGGGGCGCGTTTCCCGCGCCGCCAGGTAGGACCGGAACCGCAAAAATGAAGCGGCGCGGGGCGCCCCGTCTTGCGCGAATTGATAAAGCGCAAAGGGGCGCGTTTCCC